>BNJT01000277.1_pt1 | contig 491813 bp, 620 predicted proteins | sample 8540491 | NCBI WGS metagenome assembly BNJT01 (sample SAMD00202455, study PRJDB9452) | human saliva metagenome | host: Homo sapiens
CACGTTACGTATTATTTTGATATTATTTTTTTTCAAGGCAAAATAATATTAAGTATTTCATTAAGAAGAATACAAGACCAATAATAGCAACCCTTCGTGAAGGTGAAGTTAGTTCCTAAATTAAATGGACAAAGCGTGAGAGCAATGGGGATGTTATAACTGCTCAAGATTTTGAAGTAGGAAGAACTTTAGGGATGAAGATATGACAATCTTAGGATACCAAAGATATTAAAAAAATTCACTTCCAAAAAAATAAAAAAAATGATGGACGCAAGGTTATAAAAAGAAACAGCAATTGACTTTAAATAATTCAAAATAGTTTATTAAAGATGACGTAATAAAATAATAATGGTAGTAGCACTTAATTATTTAAAAATAATGTACCGTGCCAAAAATCTCTTTTGTACCATGTGTCATGCTGATTCATAAAGATAATTGGTTGTTATCCAATAGTGGGAAGTTATTTTTAGTTGATTGGAGCACTTTAGGTGATGCTGCTATTGATGTGTTCTTTATTTTATACAAATTACAGATATGGGAAGGAAGAGGCGACGTTACGGAGAAGAGTTAACGTTAAAATATAAACAAAGATTAAATGTAGGAGACATTTGCAAATTGCACCTATAGTTTGAACAAGCGAAAAGGCAATCGTTGAAATGAATAGTTATTATCATTTTAAACGATATATTTACAATGATTTAATACTATTTAAAAATTTTTAAATAGTGTTTTTTTACTTCTAGCATCGTGTTATAGTAAATAATAGAATAATATATAGAGTGTGATTGTTGTATATGAAATTAAAAAGTAATTATATTTAATTGATTTGATGGACAATGTATAACGGCAATGAAGAGATACTGTATGCAAAAAGAGTTTATCAGTTACTTAAATAAAATAGTATAGCATTATTTATTTCCTAACCAATTCAACAAAAAAAATAAAGAAGATGCTGTAAAAAATTGGCTAAGTTTGGTATTGAAATTTTACTAAAAATAGTTTTTATCTCCTTTAGTTAAGCAGCAATGTATTTGAAAGAGAAAAATATAACAGGTTTATGTTATAGAGCATTGTGGGCTGTTGATGTTATTAAGTTAAGAATTAGAGTTTAGATGGACAAAGAACTCAAGCAGGTTGTCGATCCTGATACTTTTTAACATATGAGAAATTAACTATTGCTTTACGTTTAATTCATGCAAGGGCAGTTTATTGGAACAACCAGATAGACTTATTCAACTGAAAAAGGATTAGTGCCAAGCAATGGTGCACACAAGTTAGTTTTTTAGAGTACGCACTTAACGAAAAAGCAAACAATAGTAAGCCAAGTAAAATTATTGGCGCAAAGTACAATGACAACTTAATACGCTAAAGATGAGATAGTAATGGTAGGAGATAACTACTAGATACAGATATAATGTCTAACAAATATTGATATAGACACTATACACGTTCAACTGGTGTAACTTCAAAAGAAGAACTTAAAGAGAAAAAGCACAACCCATACATACACAGAAAATCATCAAAACTAATAGAGGAGTAAAAATGACAATAGAAAACGATGAACAATTAAAAAAAAATGAAAGAAAATAGGATTCATTTGTGCAACAATAAGAGATGAATGAAGAAAAAGCAGTTTCAGGTGTTTAACAAGAGTTAGATATGATAAAGAATGGTTTAGCAAGTACGAGGTGTGCCCAAATTCAATAACAGAATATGATTTTCCGGATATACTTGTATATCTTAATGAAATTGTTACGCACACCAGTGAAAAACAAATTTTAAAAAGACGGTGACTTAATAAATATAGATGTATCTGGCTAAAAGGATGGATATTATGCAGATACTGGTATTTCTTTGTTGTTGGTAAAGCTAGTGCAGTGAGAAACAAAAAGTTTGCGATGTAGCAAAGAGGCATTTCAAGCGTGGGTATTGAACATGCTGTTGCTGGGGAGAAAATAAATCAATTGGAAAAATATTCATAAAAACAACAGCAAATTAGAAGTTATAGAAACTTAACAGGACATGGTATAAAATTACCATGAAAGCTCCACAAATATCGTTTTTTAATTATTTTGATAGTTGACAATCTATTTAAAAGAGGGAATGTGTCAAGCAGTTGAACCTTTCGTTTCAACAAGAGCAAGAAATGTAGAAAGTGCAAAAGATGATGAGTGGGCACTAATAATAAAAGATTTGTTCTTTCGTTGCACAAAAAGTACGAACATAAGGAAATTGTTGTCCAAAAGATAAAGCTCCAATAATTTTAACTGAAATTGAAATGCAAATAATGAAAATAATTGACAACATAAAAAATGTTTTAACATACACAAGCATATTATAAAAATTTGAGAATAGTAATAAACAACAGAACTTAGTAATTGTAGAGTCACCACTGAAGGCAAAGACTATAGAAAATACTTTGAAAAAGTTTAAAGTAGTTTCACTAAAAGGTCATATAATAGATCTCCAAAAAGTAGAATGGTAGAAGTTACATGATACGAGATAAAAGCAGATTGTTATTTCAATTGCGGGAAAGGATGATTAAGAGCTAAAAAAGATGCTAAAGGTGTAGTAAAAATAAGTTTACTTAAAGGTCAGACCTCGATAGAGAAGGAGAAGCTATTGCTTGGCACATATCTTAAATAATTTTAGGACTTAATGAGTGATAAAATATAGGTTCAATGAAAACAACTAAAACTCTGTAAAAGAAGCTTATAAAAATCCTAGAAAACAGATAAAATTTAGTATCTTCACAACAAGTTAAAGACGAGTTTAGATAGACTTAGGTATAATATATCTCCAATTTCTAAAGAAAGTTAAACCTCAAAATCTCTAGCAGTGACGCGTTCAAAGTACAGTTTAAACTAATAGTAGATAGAGAAAGAATTTTGATTTTGTACCAGAAGAATATTGACACTGCTATAGACTTATAAAAGAAAGAAAACGAACAGCATCTTTTACTTATAAAGGGGAAAAAATAAAATTACAAAGTAAAAAGATGTTGATAAACAAAAAAGCGAAGAAGGAAATATTTTTTTTGTAGTGAAAACGTAGAAAAGTAGTTAAGAAGAGTAGCCAACAAGTTTATTACTTCTGCTAATGCAACAAGACGCCTCAAGAAATTAAATTTTAAACAGAAAACTATGAGCGTTGAACTTTATGAAGGCTAACTTAAAAAATTAGTTGAGAACTGGACTTGATAAATATATATGCGTACAGACTCAATCTAGAACATCAGAAGAAGCCAAAGAACAATGCAGAAGTTTTATTGTAGAAAATTGCGGTAAAAATTATGCTAATTTAAGTGTGAGATAAAGAAGAAACAGACAGCGTGGGAGTCTCAAGATGCACTATTGAAGGGATAAGACCTCACTAACGTAGAGTTTACTCGCAGAGAGTAGTAAAGAACATTTAACAAGTGATCAACTAAAACTTTATCAAACTAATCTGGGAGAGAGTTTGTTGCAAGTAGAATGGCACAAGCTGGAGTACAGTAGTGCGGCCAAGCAATTTTAATCACAGTGACAGTAGTAGTATAGAGCAACAGAGTCAACACCTGTATTTGATGTTTGATTTTCAAAAGTATTAAAAGAAAAAGATAAAAAGAAAAATGTTGGCATATGGGAAAGCCTGGGAAGATGCAAACGATAAAAGAAATGAAAGAAGAGCAACACTTTACCCAACCACCAGCAAAGATACACACAGCAGCAAAACTAATAGCAACTTTAGAAGAGCTTGGGATAGGTAGGCCATATCTACTTATGCAACCATAGTTGAAACAATCCAAAAAGATATTATGCACATTCAAAATAAATCATTCTATCCAACAGAGCTAGTGAAACCTAGTATGTCAGTCATAATAGAGAGTATTTCCCTGATATGGAATTGATATCGCATTTCACTGGCTACTTAGAAAAGTGAACTTGATAATATCGCTGATGGAAAAGTAAACTGGGAGCATGCTCTGTGCGACTTTTGTGAGAACTTTGGTACAGATGTTGTGAAAGCAGAAAAAGAATTAGAAAAAGCAGAAATTTCTAAAAGAGTACACAGGAGGATAATTGTCCCAACTGCTCATCATCCCATTAGTATATATAACCAGGTAAGCTTTGGAAAATCTCATCGCCTAGTCAAACTCCCAGAAATGTCGTGTTATACTGATGTCTAAATTAGTAGCTGGAGTAGTATGTCCTATGTAATAAAGGAGAGTTATTGTAGAAAAATCAAAGTAAAGGGAAACTATTTTATGGTTGCGAAAATTTTCCAAAGTGTGAGTATGTGCCGCGGGATAAACCGATAAATAGAAACTGGTCCGCAAGATGCTGCAAAGAACCTTTATGAAGGCATTGCTTTACCAGTGCTTACTGTAATATCGAGGCGGAAGAATAAAAACTAAAAGTCAGGCATTACAAACCGACTATCTTTCTAAAAGTAATTTAACATGTTGCTATTATAAAGTCAAATATATACTTGTAATTTAGTTGCAACTGTGTTATTATATAAAACATATTTATAAAGCCATACAATGCGATGAGCTCTGACAAGTAGGAATATACTTGCGTACCCGTAAGATACAGAAAAAGGTTAGTGGATGAGAGACCTTAATGGTGAATATTTTCGAAGTAGACGGTGAGCCTTAAAATGAACTGTAGTTTTGATCGTGTTAAGAGCGCATCTCACAAGTGCTAAATTATTTTAGAATAAAGGTGGTACCACGTGAAACTTTCGTCCCTCATTGGATAAGGGTGGGAGTATATCAAAACTTTGAAGAGTGAGAAAAATTAATTCAAAAATAAAACCGCAGATTAAAATATAGAATAAGGAGAATATTAAATGACTTCAAAATGTCAACTAAACATAATCCAACAGAAGTAGAACAAGGGCGCTACGACTGGTAGGTTAGTAGCAAAGAAGCGTGATGAAGCAGATAATAAAAAGTATCCATACACAATCGTAATTTCCACCACTAAATTGCAATTGGAAATTACGAAGATAGTAGTCACGCATGGACAATACAAACATTATCAAGACATGTTAACTCGTTCTTAAGAGATTGTTACAGCAGGAGGTTCTTTATCTACCAGGGATGGATCATGCGGACTTTTACACAGCGAAAGTTGAAGCAAAACTTCAGTGAGTCAAAGGTACTTTTCGCTGACGGGATGGGTCGTGAGAAATTTTTAGAAGAAGCGCGTCAAGCTGTGACTGAATGAAATACGCAGGTAATATATCTCGTGAGCAACGGGTAACCAGGACCAGGCCTCTGATTATTCTCGCGAGAGATTTATTTCTCTGATGAAGGTCGAAATAGCAATTACAAAAACTTTTGCCGAACACTAATTAACCGGGTCGAATTATTGTCGGTGGAGAGAGAATTATTAACTGGGATCCAGTGCAAAAACCGCACTAATCAAATATTGAAGTAATTCACAAAAGATGCTGAAGCGCCTTTATCATTTGAAAATATTTCTTAGTTGGTTGGCAGCGGAGATTACTGAAATTGCAAATCCACTCGTCCCGAAAACCGTTTATCTGGAGATACTGCCGTTGCTGTTCATCCCGGATGACGAAAGACAACTATATATATTGGAAAAACTGTTTGCACTACCGGTTGCGAACAAAGAAATTCCAGTTATTGCTGATGAGCATCGTTGAGCGTGATTTTGCAGTGGTGGCAGGCAAAATTACCCGTTAGCACGATCGATGACCTGGAAGCAGGTAACAGACGTACGATCGTACACGTCATGCGGACGAAACTCGCAACTCATGAAATGAACTTGCCGATAAACACGCTGGAATGGAGGTGATTTTCTCGTCGCAAATAAACTTATCGCTGACTTCACAAGAGGAGGGAGTGCGTTTTCAAATTGGGAAAAACATTTGCACTTGAAAGCCGGGACACCTCTGAACGTAGTGAGCGGCAGTAGAACTGCATCTTTCTTTAAACACTGGTTCGTAGATATGAAACCATTAGCAGAAAAGCGTTTAGAAATCACGAAGGTGGAAAGACTAATTTTATCCACCACGTTTTGAAAATAACACTAAACACGTGATGGAAAAATATTCTGCGACCAGGAGCGGTGTATTTTCGCGTCACCATTGTGGACACCGTATTCCAGCGTGGCACCACAAAGAAACCGGAGAAGCTTTATGCAGTGCGAACCACCAAAAGATAGCAGAAAATTGGCGTTCTAGATGAAGACGTACTTACTTGGCATTCATCTGCGTATGGCTACGTCACATTAGGCTGGCTTCACATGTTGCTCGTGAAGCATCTAAAACGCCATTATCCAAATGATGTTCTTGTAAACTGGGCATGACATTATTTTCTCTGGGTTGCGCGTATGGTTTCCAAGGTTTAGATTTCACTGGCACTCAGTCCGTTTAAAGACTGCTTTAATCTTACGGATTAGTACTGTGATGATCAAAGCAGATGAGTAAATCACCTGGTACTTGAGCTGATCCTATGTAGTTATCGCTGGAGTATGGGAGCAGAGAAGCTGATGTTATTTCAGCAAACTCATCTAACACTCAGGACAAGATTTACAAGTAATATTCAACTGAAAATTGAAGATGCTGAAACTTTATTAACGTAAGACTTTAAATGCTTCTCAAGCCTTTGTAATTGCGAATGTAAGATCAAACATGAAGATATTGATTTTAACTCGAAAAACTTTAGCAGATAAATATATACCTAGCAAAATTAGCAAAACTCACTGAAGGATTTCCACCTGCCTATTTGAGCCGTTATGAGTTTGGAGTAGCCATCCCGCGTACATGTGCTAATTTTATCTGGGAAGAATTTGTCTTGGTGGTATATTGAAATTGCAAAAATTCTCACTAAATGCAGAAGATGAACGTTAAGAAAACTGCAAATCAGTATTAGTTTATGGGCGCTGACGCTTCGTTGGTGTCGTACGTTACATCCATTTTATGCCATTCGTTACAGAAGAGATTTGGCAATATATTCCACACGTTGGAGAAAGTATCGCAACAAGTGAATTTGCATTGACGATGTTTAATCTGAAAAGATGCCGAGAGTGCAATTTATTCAAGATGCAACAGTTTCAGGGCCAGAAATATTCGCAGCTGAAGTAAATGCACCCATGTCAAAAGAAATTCCAACAGAAATCAACTATAGCCAAGATGAGCTAAAAGACGTACTTTTAAGTGGAGTATCTACTTTAGAAAAATCATGCACGTCCTAGAAAGGAACTGGCTTGGTAGTCGAGAAGCTAGACGTAAAAGAAACAGATATTAGTAGAATTTCAAAAGGCGTAGAAATCTACATCACTAAGCAGACGTAATAGATACTGGATAAAGAAAAGAACGTCTAACAAAAAGAATTAGTAGGGATTATGCAACAAGAGTATAGAGGAGTAATAAAAATGCTCTAATGAAAAATTTGTAAACTCTGCACCAGAAGCTAAGCAGTAGCCGAAAAGCAAAAAGAAAACATGGGACAAACGTACTTTAGAACAATACAACACTGTAAAAGCTGAAACGCAGTATCATCACTTCAGACAGAACATAGTCAGTGTTATCAAACCAAATACTGTTTAGCCTCTCTGTAGCTCAACATCAAAATTAGCTTCTTTTTCGTCATTTAGCAATAGTTAACACACACACTCGGCCCTTATCGTTTAGTGTTGATATTAAAATCACCTTTTAAAACAAACGATGTTTTGAGTCAATAATTTTTATCAATACTCAACTGATGTAGCCCATATTATTTATAGTCATATTCACTTGAATGTCAAATGGATTTTCTTATTTATGCGGTCGTGTGAATAAAATTCCCATTTAGGCGATCTCATTTGTATGTTGAAAGACATTGCTGGTAAACCCACGAAGTGTTCAGTGTTATGCTTTATCATTTCGTTATACCCAACAACTTTTATTTTTGAAAAATCCAGGAACATATCCTTTATATCTCTCTTCATCAGACAACATCCCTCGGCCACCTCTGCAAGCAACACTTTATTTACAGAGTTAGAGAAAATTATTTCTAGGATTGTATAAAGCGTGCATGAAATTGTATCACTTTTTGATCTTCATCTCTCATGCGGTACCGCCATCATCATTCTTTAGAAACGTTTGTGGAGCCAAGACCGATACCCGCTTTTCTAAATCATATAGTTAATTCTTCATCTTGAGAAGCCAGCAACATACCTGTAAGTTGAAGAGATTTTAACATATCTCTGCACAGAAATAGGAGAAGAAACTTCTTTGCGCAACGTTCTCTTAAGAGAGCAGGGTTAGGATCCAACATTACATCTTTATTAGTTATCAATATACAAAACTCCCGCATGTATTTTGGTTATATATATATGGTACATTATAAAATAGCAACTATATTTTATTTGGTCCAGGTGTTAGACTAAAGACGCTATCTAATCTAAAACTAAGATAGCATAAAGATAAATTTGTTAAAATGTTTTCTTTTACCATTGTAAGCAAAATTACTTTTTCGTTATCACTTTGGGAAAAACTCACTGCGCAGAGCAGCTGCCAGCGCTCAAGAGTTTCTAACACGTCTCTTACTTCAAGATAGAGTAAGATAACCATATTTCTTTCAGTACCTCTCTCTTTAGGACCTTAAAAATTTTATAAAAAGCTTCTGCCTTTCTTTCTAGCATAAAGCATTAAGATTAAAAATCTCCATTCGTGTTTATTATCTCCATTTTCTTCTTTCTGTAATCTATCTCTTGTACTTTTCTATCAAAACGTTAAAGTGTTTGGTATAAATTTGCGATGATAAAGCAGAGTTATGCAAACCTTTCCAACTTGGATAGTTACGTTAAACGTTGGATTATCCAAAATTGTTGTTCCACCTCCTGTCTGGCAGACTGGTATGTAACTCTTTAGCAAAGACAAGCGCAAAAGTTTTGTGTTTTCCAAACGTTTACAGCACGCGTCACCGGATACAAGCACCTCAAGGTCAACCAAAAGCAACCTGCAGCACTTTTGCAATGACCTAAAAACATCAGCTATGTTACCACTTTTAAAAAGTCGTCGTAATTTTGACCTGAAATTATTTTGCAAAACTAAAAACACACCGTTAATCTCTTTTGTTTCTCTCTAATCCACCTTTGGATGATTTGATGAGATTACAATGTGTTTCAGCGCCTTCTAAACATAAAACACCATTTTTTGCAGCAGCTCATAAACTTTTTGTATACTCTAACGCGTTTGCAAAAGATGGTTTTTCTACGATAATATTTTTTTGCTTCTCAACGTTAATGTTTGCTCATAATGAAGATGATTAGAGAACCGATATGCCAACATCAATCGCTCTTTAGCAAAGCAAAAAGTCTGTATATGTCGCATGGACGTTTCCCAAAAAATTTTCTCCAGCTTCTTTTGTTCTACTATATACGGCAGTTACTTATATTTTTTTGTCTCTTTTACCTGCATAAAATGCTTTTGATATCCAGCTCAAGGTAAATCCATTCTAAACGTAACATAACATTTCTTTAATTATTTCTTATATTTTTAATAATATATATTTTTTATTGTTTGTAACTTATGTTACTTTTAATTTTTTCTAAAACTAAATCTAATTCATTTTTTGCCCTGCTAAAATTACAAACTTTTATCAGAAGCCCATATGTCCATTTTGGATACCTACACTAACTAAAGCACGAAGTGCAGAAAAGTTTTATGTCCAACTGATGCTATTATACTTGCTAAAGTTTTGTAATTTGATTTTAAGCAGTGCGTGAGCTAATTTTACTGTTCTATTTATACCGGGATAGAACCTCCAACGCCAGCTACTTGCATAGGCAAAGTTATCCCCGCCTATCAAAATATTTTTTCATTATATTTCCAAGTAGATAGTCCCTATGGCATCATCTTACTTGCATAAGCGTGGCAAGCTGCTTGAATAGCACGCCAGTCGTTAATTATAACTACACCATTCATACCCATTAAAAATACCTTGTTGGCAAGAGTTGCTGCACTTGGTAAGTATCAAGTTTTATGTAAATGCTTGCTAGCTGTATTTTTTAGCAATTTTTTTTGCTTTATCTTTATCTTAATGGCAACAAAACATCTATCTCGTTTAATTTAGCAGTAACAAGAGCTGTTGTTGTGTAGTTTGATAAAATCGCTATAAGAGATTTTTCTGTAGTTAGAGTTTCAAAACTTTTTATACCTCACAAGACAAGAGATTATCTCATTGCCTCCAATGTGTCAAAGCAACAACAAACAGAAATAAAATATTTACTGAAAATTTTTTCTAAAAAATATCAATAGCACCACCACCAGTCGCTTAATAACAGACGGATAAGCTAGATTAGCACTTCAAAATTTCATTTTATTGTTTTAATTATATTATAAAAATTTTCAGTATCTAAAACATCATAAAAACTACTTGACCTTATCGTATATTTAGTATCTAACACAGTTTTAAAACCGCCTGAATAGATATAATTTTAGCGTTAGAACATGCCGCAACAACTGATGGTTCCTTCCAACAAAGTGAACAATATATTCGGCTTCTACAACAAATTTGGCAACACAACGGTAAAGAAAAGTTCCAATAATACTTTCAACTATATTATTAGCAGTAGTAACATCTAAATTCTATATTATTAGGAAAGTATTATAAACCTGTCGTTTAAAAATCTATTTTCTTTTTAAAGAATTTATTTTTCTGGAATACTTTTTTATAAAAACCATCTAAATGTTAGAGTTATTATTCATAAGAAACCTTATATTTTAATAAGGTAATTATAAAATATTTTTTAAAAAATAGCTAGCAGGAGTTAGTAAATGTTTTCTTTATATTAAATAGTTTTAATGTAATTAAAGTTACAAAACATAGTTAAAATATTTTTAATAAATAATTATGAAAATTAAAATGTTTTCAGTACTGCTTTAATAAACGTTGCGCGGCTTTAACAGTAGTATAATACTAATCATTCATTGTTTAAAAGAAAGACAAATGAAAAAGGATTACTAACAGGTATTCTTTATTCGAATATTTTTGGTGCAGGTATCTAATATTTCACCAGCTTTAGGGTGCAAGCTCAGGTGAAAACTTTTGGCCTGTACCAGTTTTGTAGTTTGCGGAGTAGGAATTGTCATTATTACTTTGATTGTTGGGGCTCTTTAAACTGAAAGGATATGGAGCAGAAATGGATGTGAAAATTCTCACCACTATTCTCAACAACATACTTAGTGTTATTATACACCATTGACCATTATTTTGCAAATTCCAAGAACAGCAGCAACATCTGATATAGAGTAAATCACTAGTAAAAGGAAGCACCTACCATGGTTTTTAATTTTTACAGTAGTTTATTTCGTATGTGCATACTTATTAGCAATCAATCCAACAAAAATTTCAGATAGAGAAAGCGTTAACACCTATCTTATTTTGTAGTAATTTAGTAATTTTAGTAATGCAAAATTCTACAATAACCAGCAGATAAAAACTTATGCAACGGCAAGTCAAGCATTCGGAACAGGATTTTCTTCTTAGAAGGATATAATACATTAGATGCTCATCAATTAAATTTTGCATAATAGCTAAGGAGTATGAAAAAGAGTTACCAAGCGTATGGATTGTTGAAAAGAGTGTCTGATAGGATTTAGTATTTATGAAGTTGTACTTTTGAAAGGCAATAGATACCCAGTATCCTAAGACAATAGCCAATCCAAAACAAATAAAGGTGCGTGGCGTGGTTTTATCCACATCAGCAGGAGTTTTGGAAACTTTGGACAAATATTCCTTAGGGAATTATGGTAATTTAACTTGTTTTACAACGACTGTTGACCAATAGTAGCGATATCTGAATTTTTTGCTAAGAAGTTTCAAGTTCTTTCGCAGCAGGCAACAGTATTCAGTAGTAGGATTTGCACACAACTTGGACTTCAAGATGTTATAAATTTCAGTTCCAATGTTATTATTCTTATATCCATTAACTATAACAGCAGTAGTAGTGGTTAGGAATAAATACGTTGCATTATCAAAAATAGGGAATGCACCAATCATGCATAAACACTAATTTCTATTTTAAGTTGTAGCAAGCACATTTAAAAAGTAGAGCATTAACAATCATTTGCAAATTACCATTATTTGAACTAAGTTTACAATGGTACTACCCGTAGCATGTTTAGTTTATCATTAGTATTACCCAACAAACAAAAAGGCAAATCATATGACTTTAGTGAATTATAAATAAAACAGTAAATTAGTTAAACTAGTTTACTGTTTTTAGGCTCTTGTCATTTAGTGGTGGCATTATATTATAATTCGATAATTGAATGCTTTTAATTTTTTTATTCATAAAAAATATTTAGTAGGGTCTTAAAATTATAAAAATTTATTATTTGTATCAGTTGCAAAATAAATTTTATTTTACTTTGGCATAAGCAGGAAGTTATAAACTCTAAGATTTTGCTCATCTGTGCCAACACTTAAAATTTCAAACCAAACTTAAATGAAAATGCAGGGCCTGGAAGGCAATAACATTATCATCTAAAACAACATCATAGCCAAATATTTTTAGATAAAATTTTATCAGTGAAAACCTGGATAAGATGTAACAAAATGATTTTGTACGGTCGTTTCGTTTAAAACGATAGGTGCAGCACAACAGCAACTAATTTTTTAGAGTTATACATCTCTTTAAAAAATTATAACTTTAATATTTTTAAATTTTCACCGCCAGTATACCACCAGGAACCATTAACGCATCATACTCAAATATCTACTATGTCGATGTCCATTATCAATCAAAATAAAACTTTTTTCATAAATTTCTCTCATTAATATTATTTATTTAATTATACAGTACAAGTAACAAGTAAAAGAAAAAATATATTGCTTTAAAGGTTTTTTACAGGATTAATAGTTGCAAAATTTCACACGCCAACTTGACGGTGGTTTTCTAAGGAGAACGCAGAGTATCATTATTTTGACAAAGTAGGATTTCTGCGATATCAGTGATTATCGCCTATTTTGATGAGTTAGATGAAAACAATGGTTACTGATAGAAACCGAATTATGAAAAAAAAAAAAAAAATATGGTGAAATAACGCAAAACAAGAAGAGTCAAGATATTTTGACAAAAGAAAATACAAAATGAATTGGGGTGAGACATAACGAGAGATTATTTGGCTTAAAATTTAATAAAATTTTTTCTATCGAAAATAGTGCTATAGATAATAGTAGAAATTTTGAAATAATACTTTTACGTAGCTGAAAAAGTTCCTACTAAAAATATGTAAAATATGAAGGTCAGTACGGGTGGATTAGAAGTGACTTACTGAAAGAATAATTATTAAATAAAAGCATAGATGCATTACATCTGCTTATTATCTCTTAAAGTCATTAAGTCTTGATACAGCCACTTCAACTCTAATACCAAATGATTTTTAATCTTTATTTTTAATTCAAGTTAATAAATTTATGTTCTATAAGTTTTTAACTATGTCTTTTGAATATCTAAAAAACTCATTTTGTTCAACTTTTGTAGGCCACTGACAATCAAGGTTTTCATCAAAGCACATCTTTATTTTCTTATATCTGTACCAGATGGCTGAAGATGAAAAGGTAGCTGTCTCATGTATTCTTTCTAGCATTGTTTGGAAATATTTATCCGTCACACCTCTATAAGCATCTTTTAATAGCATTAGTACCTCCATTACTTTTGCAATACAGCACAGCAGCATCTTCGTCACAATCAAAATGTTACGACAGTGTTTTAGGTACAATACAGTATGCCTTTAGTTACTGGAAAACATCTAAGAAAACTATAAAACATATTCATTCTGCATATTTTATAATCAGGAATTTCTCCATCAATGCCAATTTTTTTAGCAGTTTTGGCTTACATTCATGACTATAAGCTTGATACTCTGTTGCCATATTAGTTACGTAAGAGAGCAAATAGCAACTGGTAAGTTGCAAATGATTTGCTATAATTTCTGGACAGTAGACATACCATTGGTAAATCACATCCCATAGTTTTAAAAAGCTCTTATTTCTGCACGAGTTTCAAAATATGGACCCATAAAAACTGTAAGTACCTCTTAACATCTGCTATTTCACCTCATAAGACAATATAGAAGAGACCAATATTAAAAGACGAATAGTCAGTTAACAATGCAAAACGCTTCCAAGTCTTCATCGTTTGCACTTATAAGAGGAGCTGTCGCTAACTAAAGAAAGATGAAGTCATCAAGACAAATTATATCTCCCTAGAGAAGTTTTCGTTTATAGTCTACGTTACTTGTAATAAAAAAGTCCTTTTACATTAAGAAATTTATTACACAAGTCATAAAGCAACATCTTTCATAGCATAACCTTCATAACAATGAAGTTCACCATTTAAAATCACAACAGTTTTTCCAGATATTTCTCCAAAAGTTATTTTGTTTGCGTCCCTAACTTCAAAAGATAAAGAAAGGGTAGTTTGGAATATCTGAATATGATAACTCTTTTCATTTTAATTTAACTTTTATTCCGCTACCTAAAACAATATGTATCAATTTGCTTTTATAAAAATTTTTATAAAAGAGCTAGCTTCAATTATTTTTCATAGTACTGTACATATACCAAATCATTAAACAAATTATAACATAAAAAATAAAAATACAGTCTAATATTTTTAATTAGTACAGATTATCAAGTAAAAACGAAATGGAATGCTAACATTTTTGACATTAAAAGCAAAGTATAACTAATAAAACAACTTTAAACTTATTTATAATTTAAAAGAGAAATGGTATTAAAGACGAATTATTTTAAAATATATTTTAAAGTAATAAAACTTGGATATTAAGTGCATAAAGTTAAGTGTTATTATTTACATATAAAAAACAAAGGAGAATCATTTATGAAAAATTTCTTCTATTATAGCAGTAGTTTTACTGAAGTTGTAATTGATTTTAGCTGGTTGTTTGTATCTAAATCATGATAAAAAAATCAGATAAAAAATCAGATCTGGAAGATAGAGTAGTTACTAGAAGGTGTGGGTTAAGATAAAAGCTTTAACTAAAGTAACGTTGAAGCCGTTGAAGCTAGTAAAAGCGAACGGTGGAAAGCACAGCCCAATTGAAAACTAAAGACAAAGCTCAAATCGTACCTAACTTACAAACTGTCATGTTGCAGACAGGACTTTATTGCAGGATTTATTTTAAAGATTATCTTCCAAAAGTAGCTGATGAATTTAAAGATAAAATTCATTCTATTGACGCAGTAGTTGCAAACCAAACGTGAAGCTTCAATAATGTTTAAAGAAAACAAGAAGCAGGATACTTTAGCAGGATGGGCGCAGCAGCACTTCAATCAAAAACTGGCAGTTGATTTAATGAGCCAAACTCCAGCAGCGTTGTTAAATTTGTCGGTGATTTGTCTAAGGTGCAAAGCAGTACAACAACAAAACATCAAAGTTGTTTACCAAATACAGAGTATTTAACGACGCTATTGAAGCAAAACATTAGCAGCGGCGCTGATGAAGGGCGATGCTATCTTGGCAGCAGCTGGTGGAACTGGTAGTGGAGCCATCGTAGCACAAGAGCTGAAAAAGATGAGAAATTAAACATTGGGTAAAAGGAAAAGTTGACAATTGCGTAGTGAAGGAAAACTTAAAAACGGTAAATCAGTTATCCCAATATACTGCAGTAAAACGTATTGATGTTGTTGTTCCAAAAAATTTAGATCAAATCAAAAGCCAATAAATTTGAAGGTGAAACAACTTATTTAGCATCAAAGAAGATGGAGTTGGACTCTGAGAAAACCTCGTAACCTTTTCTGAAGATTCAAATGAAAAAATTAAAGCTGTTATAGAAGATATGCGAAATCTGGAAAGCAACTGTTGCTGAAGATGCAAAGATGTTGATAAAGAACATCAGTTGTGACCTATAATTTAGATTTTATAAAAGAGCCTAGTTCACAGGTTCTTTCTTTTATAAAAAAGCCAACAAATATGTGAAAATATATTTTCTAATTGATAAATATATATATTCTATTTATATAATAATTATACAAACAATAAACAAGCCGAGGCACTAATATGTATGCAACAGAAATGCTAAAACATAACAAAGAAGTTTTATGACTTTACGCAACAAAATATTACACTTCAAACAAAGAATAATGAAATTCATGCTCTTTTTAGAGAAAAACGGCGCTGGTAAACAACACTTAAAATGTTTTATTCATGTATCGGGCAAAGAGTGGTGTTATAAATTATCTGGAAAAGTAGTGGCATTAAAGATCCTAAACATGCAAATAAACTTGAATAGGGAAATGGTACCAACATTTTAATTTATAAAAACTTCACTGTTGCTGAAAATATAATATTAGGAATGGAAGAAGTTAAAGGTGGGAAAATTGACATAAATGATGCTTGTGGCAACATTGTCTTATATCTAAAATACGGTTTAGAAGCAGATCCCCGCTTTAGTTGGTGATATATGTAGGTATGCAAACAAAGGTGATATTGCAATGCTTTTATCGTAATGCAAATATCTTAATTTTTGATGAGCCTACCGCAGTATTAACACCAGCAGAAATTCGAAGAATTTTTAACTATTTTAAAAATTCTAAAAGCAGAGGAAAACCATCTTGCTTATTACTCATAAACTTCATGATAATGGCTAAGCGTGACTGTTGCAGCATAATTAGATTTGCGAGAATATTTTGAACAGCAGGAGATTAGCAAACTATGAGAAGAGTTATTAGTCTTGTTGATAGGTAAAAAATTAAAATAATAGGAATAACAAAGATCAAGAGAAGGTAAGAAAATATTCGAGTTAGTGTGGGCTTTGACAAAATGATACGAAAGAGAAAAAGATATGCTACACGATTTTAATTTAGTAGTTAAAGAAAAAAGAAATTTTAGGGATTGGTGGTGAGTTGACGAAACGGACAACAACACTAGAAGTGTTGAACGTCATTAAAATCAAAAAAGGTGGTTAACAAAATTTTGGTCAAAGACATGCCAAAATCTTCAACAGCTAAAGAAAGAATTAGGCTTGAGATAATAGCAGAAGATAGACATTAAAGATTTGGTTTAGTTTTAGATTTTCTAGTATTGAAGAAAATGCAATATTAGAAAACACATACAGAAAATTCTCATCTAAAGGATTTAAGAAAAATCCTATTTCAAAATTTGCAAAAGAGTTAAGGCGAAAAGGATGTTAGAAAAGCAGGAGATGAGAAAATCTCAGCGCGTAAAGAAGGAGTGGAGGAAACCAACAAAACTTATCATAGGACGTGTTGTTAGAACTAAATCCAAACTTATAAAAATAACTCAACCACTGTGGGATCGATGTTAGCAATCAATGGAATAGAAGAATGTTAATTGATTATAGGATAAAGGTAACAGTGTACTACTAATATCATTTGACCTGATGAAATTTTAACATTATCTGATAGAATTGCAGTTATTCACAACGGAAACATAATTGATGTTGTAGATAACGATGAGAACAAACAAAAGAACAACTTGACTGCTTATGGCAGGGGTTAAAGAGCAGAGCGAGAATTTATGTTAAAGAGAAATTCCAACAGATGCACCATTCTATAATATTTTCTATTCAGGCTAGGAGCAATAATAGTTGCATAACAGGGAGCTAATCCAGGAGACGCCAGGAGTTATAGGCAAATTCTTGCTGAGAAGAAAAGCAGTAACAGTTTTAATTTTATCAATTCCACTTATTTTTACAGGGTTATCAGTAGCCTTTGCGTTTAGAACAGGATTATTTAATATAGGAGTAACACAATTACAATGGGGTGGACTTTTGTAAGGTCGTTGCAATAAAAATGCAAAGGAGCAAACTTTTAATTTAATAATTATTTGTTCAGATTTTAGCGAGTGTCTTAGCGAGAGTGGAATATGCGGCAGGAGTGCAGGATATTTGAGCTAAATTTCATCGCATTAGTGGAAGTGGTTATAACAGTATGTTAAACTACATTACTGCATTATATTTTGTCCACTGTTCCCAAGTTTATTCGTGGGACCAACGCGACGCGAAAGCGTCGCAGCACTAGCAACAACCAAAAAGACGGAGTTAGTCGTATCTATCAAACGGCTTTATAAATGAACTATTTTCAAAACGATCGCGTCAGGGTTCTGGAGCGATTTTCGCTATTTTAGAATGAGTTATTTACTATATAGTAAATGGAGAAAACAAACATATTTGGATATGAACTTGAGAGCTGTTAGATACTAACTGAGAGGCTTATCAAAACTTTGTAGGTATGAGGAGCTAGTAGAAAATGTTGCTATGTCAATACAGGCTATATGCAGGAGCTTTTGCTGGACTTGGGAGGAGCTTTATATAATATGCCAGTTGGACAAGTAACAAGTAGGAGCAGCATTTTGGAGGTTATGGTTGCTATGGGCAGCTCGCATGCACTAATAGAGACAACACAGCTATTGAGGTGTGCTAGGGGCTCGGTGTTTGCTTTCTTAAATGTTTCTTTCACTGCATTATTAGCATTTGTCGAGTGCCAAAGGATATTGTAAATATTCTTATAGGCTTAAACAGTATGTTTTGTTTGTTGCTACTGGCAACAAGCTTGAGAGCAAACTTTTAAAAATTATTTGATCTAAGAAAAAGGAGATAGTTAAATGGATATAAGTATTAATCATTTATTAGATTCAATGTTACTATTCATACGAGCTCGACTAACATTACGCAGCACCGCAGTGATTTTATTCAGAAAAATCTGGAGTTGTAAATCCCATAGCACTTGATTGGTTCGTTTATATTTAAGTTGCATTTATTTCAGCACTCAATAGCATCAGCCATGTGTTTGATGAGCCATAACCAACTATAATTCAATTATTACTTTGTTTAGTAGTTACTGCAACCTATTTGCGGAGGACTAATGTATCTTTTAATTCATGCGTTTATAAGCATCAATTTGAGAGCAGATCACAGTAAACCTCCAGGGCACCGCAGTAAACTTAATAACACCAGCAGTAGCACTATTTATAGTAAAGTTATTATACGTTCTTATGAGGTTATTATTAAATCATGTGTTTCCACGTGTATATAGCCATCGCAGGTGAAGTTGCAGTTTATCCAACGGTACTGATGATTTCTCTCAATTATAGTAGTGTAAATGGCAACTTTTACTACATAATTTACAAAGCGACCATTTGGACTTAGACACCGTCTCCTGTGTGGAAAATCCACAAGCGAGTTGACCTCATTAGGGGCTTAATGTTTTGCAAACATAGATATATGGAATTGTACGTGTATCTGCTGGATGTTTAGCAAGGTTTATCAGGAGCGATAATCGCAGCAACATTTAGCCAAAGGATTTAACGCATCAATAACAGTTTATGGATTCGGATGCTTAGCATTAGACGCTCTTATATTCAGTAAACATAATCCTATAACAATAACGCTTCAAGCTTCCACTATGGTGGGTACAAAAGTGTTGCAGAGAAAGCTCAGTTTTAGCCCCAGACTTGTCATCGCACCATTAGCGTTTTGGATAGTGTTCCGTTCATGGCAACAATAATAACAGCACTAATAGTATTTTCTAAGAGGCATCTATTCCCAGAATCTCTTGGTATTCCATACTGAGACAAAGGGACAAGATATACAAAAGCACTACTGCTGAAAGTGGTGCTTTTTATTTCGTTTATATATTTGTTTTCTTAACATTCTATGTAAAAGTAAATATTGAATGTTTAGTCAAAAATCTGAAACTCTTCGCATCATTTTGGTTTTGTTATTAAATGCACAGTCAATTTACCAGAATGTTAAAAGTAAATATTTTAAAATATAAAGGTTATGTATAACGTCATTGTTGATAAATATTATTCTAAAAATTTTGTTTTATAATTATATGTATGTTGTCATTAGCCTAAAATTTAATCATAAAAACATAATTTTGCTACATTTGCTTGCTGCTTCGTTTTAGGGTATAATTTAACTATACACTTTCAGGAGGAATAAAAATGTCTAATAAACAAACACCGCTATTATTAAGCCTGACGAGTTGAAATAGCAAACTATTTACGCTTCAGGAGATCCACCTACAGTGCAAAATTTATTGCTGACGAACTTTGCAGAAGATGCGTTTGTTTTAATGAAGCTCTACGTGGGATGTTATGGGTTTTACCTGGTACATGTTGTCACAAAAGGGAAAAAGGTTTCTGTTATGAGGGACAGGTATGGGACCAGTCAAAGCACAGGAATTTATTCTTATGAGTTGATTCATACTTTTGGGTGACTTAGTGGGGTGGAACTTGTGGAGCATTACAAGATCAGCTGTATGACTGCAGATGTAATTTTTAGGTATGGGGTCATCTACAAATTCAAACTATATGCATCAATACCAATATCCCTGGAAAAGTGTATGGACGTTTTCAGCTGTCATCGGAGTTATTATTAGAGCTTATAACAAAGCCTACGAGATGAATCAAAAAGTTCATAAAGTTGGAAATATTTTGTGTAGTGAAATATAATGCAGATCCAAAAAGCTATGGAAAATTGGACATGGGAGTATTAGCTGTTGAGATGCGTGACAGCAGCGTTTTATGCAAATAGCTCAGCAGCGCAGGGAGTAAACGCATTAACTATTTTACCGCTGCTGTAGGTGATTCGTGGTAACGGGAGAGGAAACTACTCCCCGAAGAAAGACAAACAGCATTTACAAAAATGATGGAAAGTAGCTTTGGATTTCCAGCATATTTAATTAAAGGAATGGAATGATGAAGAAAAGCGGCGTATAAAGACATATATGATGGATAAATAGCTCAATCTTCTTAACTGGAAGATAGATAGCATATCATAGTATTAGAAGGTGTAATGATTTTAGAGATTGGAAGATAGATTTTATAGAGAATTAGAATCTAATGTTTCAGGACTTCGCAGTAAAGGTGCATGGAGTACTAATAGAAGGAATAGATTTACTCGTTGCTCGATGCAACTAAAAGTGCTTTAGCTCAAACTATTATTGATAAACGGGCTTAAAGATAAGGGGATAGTTATTGCACATGACCCTAGACTGTTTTCAAAGAATTTGCACTTTTATCTGCTGCCTAGTTATGGCAGTAATGGGCTAAGCATATTTATTTGAAGATTTAAGACCAACACTAGAACTTTCTTATCTGCAGTACGGTATTTAAAACCGCTAGTGGAAATAGATATTATCTACCAAAGTCACAACTTCTAAAGTAGTATAATGGATACCTATAAAGCGACGTTAGCAGGGTCACAAATTAAATCAGATATAAGTGGTAAAGTGCTAGAACACATCAACTCAACGGATATTTCCTTTGCGAGTATGTAACTTTAACAAAAGAAGAAGCTATCGAGAGGTTGCCTATTAGAGCATATCAGTAAAGAAGTAGACAAGAAGGCGCTCTATAAAGGAATCTCTAAATTCAGTGCTATCAACGACGATAACGATTGATAAAGATATTTCAGTGGTTTATACGCCACTTAATGGATGCAGGATATAAAGCCTGGCAAAACTGTTTTGAGAAAGACGCTTGGGTTTACTAATGTTCATATATGGTTGAGAGAACAGACCCAGATGGGACGTTCCCAACTGTGAATAATCCAAACTCAGAAGACACTGCAGCGTTTAGAGTATGCAGAACGTCTGAAACAGCTAAAGTGCTAGGGCAGAACTACGCTGCATAGCTGTAGTCCCTGACTGTGACAGATTAGCTGTAGAAGTTATTATTCATAACGGAGAAGTTGTATCTTTTAAACGGTAGCAAACTGGTGCATCTTTAGTTCAATATGTTGTAGAAAAGCTTGTTAGAAGAAATCAAACTTCCTAAAAACCCGTAAATGAAGTAAACCAATCGGTGACACATGCAAAATGGCAGGCAGAGCCACTACGCAAAGAACACTGTATTGAAGTTATAGATGTATTAACTGGATTTAAAATGATATTTTGTAGCATTGCTCTAAACTGAATGGGATACTACTTTTGAGAAAGAACTATGTTATGGGACACCGAAAGAGCATAGGATATGCACGTTGGTACATTCATCAGAGATAAAAGATGGTGTAACTATCGCAATGCTTTAGTAGACTGCAGCATGTGCAAAGCACAAGCAAAAGCATTAGTGAGACGTACGTGGAAGAATTTTATCATACAGTTACTATATGGATAAAACTCTAATCTCATATAGTGTTAGATGGAGCAAGTGGAGCTGAAACGTATTAAACGTATGATGGAAAACATATGAGAGTATTTGCTCGTGAGCTGGTAGGAAGTAGTAGCCAGTTAGTGCTTAACAGATTATTTAGCACAAAAAGAATTTTTCTTTAGAAACTGAGTGAAGATAGAGACATTGATATAGACTGACGTGCAGTTAAATTTCAGCTATAAAAGATGGAAACACGGTGTCACTACTTCGTCCAAGTGTGGAACAGAACCAAAAATTAAATTATACGTTTATGCAAAAGGACAAAACCTAAAAGCACTAGATGAAAAATAGAAAAGTAGAAGAAAAAGTATTAGAGCTTACTTTATTCAATAGAATAATATTCTACAAATTATAAAAAGCGTATTCATATAAAGAATACACTTTTATTTATTTTGATATGAGAAAAATGAATTATAAAGATACACAAATAGAAAAATCATTACACTATTTATGCAAGTCGTATGAATAGGCACGATACATTGTTGGCGGACAAACATATATATTGGCTTGATGATGTAACAGGTTTAGTAATAAGAAAATATACACATTTACCATTTTTACAGCAAAAGTATAGATAGTTATCAATTTATAGATGTTGTATACAAAAATGAAAGTTTAATAATAAAAAGTTATATATCAAAAGTAGGAAATAGAAGTGTAGAAACATTCTCAGAGCTAAGTGCATTTAAACCCACACAACAAGACAAACGCGTTTAGTAGGTTTGTCATTTTCAACTCTTCGCTGTAAACACATTTTTAAAAAGAAGCGTTACCTAAAGTCAGAATATTCAGATGAAACATCTAAATTTGTAAATGAAAGTTATATAGATAGAAAAGAAGGTAAGTTATCTATAAGAGACTTTGTAATAAAATATAAAGAATACTATAATAAATAAAGTTTTAATAAAAACACTAGAATAATATCTAGTGTTTTATTTTAGTTTCTATATTATAAAAATATCACTACATTCAGTGTGGGTTTATACTTTTAATATAACGTATAAGTAAAGAGACGCTCATAAATCTTTTTAAAATATTTTTATTTTACTTTTTAATATTATATAAATAATTTTTTATATTTTAATACCAACACTAAATGATAAAGAGTCAAAATATTATACAAAATATTATAGTCAAACTATAAAAATTATTTTTCTTTGGTGTGTATTAAATAAAATATTGTATAATTTAAAAATAATAATGAAGGAGGTGTAGGGATGAAACTATATAATTATTTAAGTTATTGTTTTTATTCATTTATGCCTTTTATCTTGGTATAAAATTTTATTTAGAAGATGATGATTTTAATTTTATTTTGCAATTAGTATTGTTAGTTATATCTTCTTTATTTATTTTAGATACATAGTGTACACTAAAAGCCTTCTAACGTATTTTATCTGTGATGTAAAAGTAGGAAAAACAAAAATATTTTGATTTTGATTATTTAACATTGTTGTGTATGCTTAGTCGCTAATATTTAAACCAAATTTTTATATTATACTTTTGCTACTTTTTACTTTTTATACTTTTTAATGAAAGTTCTGATTTTAGTTTTAAATCGTTCCCACTATTTTTAGTTGGGTATAAAGTTTATGCTATTTGTGGAAAGTTAGTTTTATAGTAAAAAGTAAAAAGAAGAGTTAAAGCAGATTATATATATAACATGTTTGCAAGTTTGTGAGATTGAGAATAATATTTTTATTGAAAAAGAAAGTTATAACATAAAAACATATTGTGTATGATAAAGTAGAAAGTTTTTAGTAAATGTTTAGTGTGAGTTAAAAATTATTTTAACATGGTGTATAAATAATTTTTATGTAATTAGCATTAAATACTACATTTTAAGTTTCTACTTTATTTTTATTTTAATACTATTATGTATTGTGTAACAGTTTTTAGTAATTTTTATTTTTATATTTTTATATAAATAAAATATTTTTAAAATATATAACAGTATAATAATGTTGTAAATATATGTTGTAATTAAGTTATTGAAAAATTTTTCAATATAGAACACATCAATAAAAACTTGAAATTACATATATATAATTAGATACAAGTATAGCTTTATTGTAATACATAATATGGAGGGTAGAAATGAAATCAAAACATCATATTAGAGTATATAAAGTGTCTTGCTATTGGTACGAAGATTTCTGTTCGTCAAGTAGCTAAAAGAGTTAAAAAGGTAAGCGAGGGTACTGCTTATCGTGCGATAAAAGAATCAGAAAATAAAGGTTTTGTTTCTTCTATTGAAAGAGTAGGAACAATTAGAATTCAGAAAGAGACAATATGAAAAATTATCTTATTCAGAGATAGTAAAGCATAGTTGAGGGCAAAATAAATTGCAGGGCGTCATGGTATTCATGAAATTGTTCAAGATTTTTGCAATAGGAGCAATGGACGCCTCTCAAGTTAGTAAACATATTAGAAAAGGACACTTCTTATTATAGGAAATAGACCACAAAGATAATATCAATGGCTCTTGATGCAGGGTGTGCGATACTTCTTACTGGTAATTACCTACCGGATGAAGCTATAAACAAAAGCAGATAGTAAAATTTACCACCTCAATTGTTACTTCACATGATTCTTTTTCTGTTGTTCATTTAATAAATCGTGTAACTAACGACCAAAATAATTAAAGAGATATTATAACAGTGAAAGTATTTATATAAAAGAGAAAAACTTCATGTTATAAATATGAGTGCGAATGTTAACGATTGAGTGCAACTGCAACTAGAAGTGAGCATACACGTTTCCCGGTAATAAATGAGTATGATAAATTAGTAGGTATGTAAAGCAACAACGAGATGTTTTCTTGAAAAATAAAGATGAACTTATAAAAAGATGTTATGGAGAGAAAAGTTGTATCTTGCAACTTAGAAGATCCAGTATCATCAGTAGCTAATATAATGTTATCAGAAGGGTATGAACTTATGCCAGTTATTGATAGTAAAATAATTTATTAGGGGATTATTACAAGAAAAATTGCAGTAAATACTCTATTAGCAAATAGTAGACATCAAGAAGGACAAAACAACGATACGTTTGATGAAATAATGAGAAAAGGTATTGTTCCAAGAGTAGACGGACTTCAAGTAAAAAGTTGTTCCACAAATGCTTGATCAGTTCGGAACGTTTTCTCGTTCGGCACTTCTTAGTATAATTGATGAGTCTGTTCATATAACTAGTCATAACTACAATGCAAGTGAGGGTTTCTGTGCAAAAACTGTACGGTGTATTTTTACATTCAGTACCATTAGATAGAACAATAACAACAAAAACAACTATTTTAGATATCGGAAGAAAATATGCTAAATTTGATGTTGAAGTTTATGATAAAAATGCTGAAGTAGTTGCTAAGGCACTTGTAACTTGTCAAAGTATTTAAAAATAAATTAGTAAAGAAAGAAGTAAAAAGATGATTACTAAATATGAAAAAAATTGTTTGAAGAAATTTTTCAAGAGATAAAAAGAAAACACTATAATAATTCATAGACACGAAGACCAGATCCTGACGCTTATGGCTCTCAGGAGGATTAGCTGAAATTATTAAAGAAAACTTTCCTAACAAAAAGTAATTTTAGTAGGTAAAGAGTCACCGTCTTTAGATTTTTCTATTTAAAAACACAAAAATGTAGAAGTCCAAGATTATAATGACGCTTTAGTTATTGTGGTAGACACTGCAAATTTTGATAGGATAGACGGGAAATTATTTTCTAAAAATAAAATTATAAAAATAGATCATCATCCACCACTAGATAATTATGGAGATAAATTTAGTTGATAGTGAGCTTTCTTCTTGTAGTGAGCTTATATATATGTTTTATGAATATTTAAAAGATAAGTACAACTTTAATTTAACAAACAAAGCAGCAGAACTTTTATATGTTGGTATTGTCGGAGATACGGGAAGATTTTTATTTCCAAATACATCATCAAATACATTAAGAATAGCAAGCGAGCTTATAAAATATGATTTTAATATGTCAAAAGTTCTTGATAAAATGGAGCTTGTCAGTGATAAACTAATGCGTTTTAGATCGTTTATATTTGAAAATTATAATGTATATCAAGACGGCGTCGCATATGTTAAAGTAACTAAAGAAGATATGGACAAATTTGAAATAGATCCAGGAGAAGTATCAAGTGGAGTTAATTTAATTCGCAGTTTAGAAGGACTTTACGCGTGGTGTTTCAGGATTGATGAAGGAAATAAAATACGAGTTAGAATTCGATCAAAAGGCCCTACTATAAATACTTTTAGCAGAGAAGTATGCAGGCGGAGGTCATAAGTTAGCAAGTGGAGCAACAGTTAAAACTGGGAAGAGTTTGACGACCTTTTAGATGACTTAGCAAAAATCGTAGAAAATTATATTAGGGAGAATAACTAGATAAGGTAAAGAAAAATTTTATAGTGTTTATATGCTTAAAATTTTTCTTTTTATTTCAGGAAGTTTAATTTATTTAATAGTATAGTAAAATAAATAGTTGATATACTTATTAAAGACGGAGAGATTGAGATGAAAATTAGAAAAATAATATCACTTGCAGGATTAGGTAAGACAGATTATATCTAAAAAGATATAGAAAAATAAAAGATGATAGTAAGATAATAGTTTTAACTGCTGATAGAAATAGTTATAATTTTGAGAAGATGTTATGTGAGAAGTTTTCAGGGACGTTTAATATAGATGTTATGAACTTTTCAACATTAACAAAAACTTTTTAAATCATTAGTTAACGAAAATAAAAAGTTTAGCAACTGATGAGATAAAGTTATTTATGTTTTTAAAAAGTTGCACATAACTTAAAAAGATAGTAACAATTTTTAGTTGATAGAATTTTTACAAGATACAACTTTTTATAGAGATAGTTTTTAGATTGTATAAAAAGAATTAAAAATCATACAATATAACAGAAGAAAAACTAGAAGAGTATATAACAAATAACACTTTAGATGAAAATTTTTAAATAAAATAAAAATGTATTCTTGAAATATATAAAGAATACAATATTTGTATGGCAGAAAGTAAAAGAGAAGATAGGGAAAGCTTTTATAAAAAAATAGTTTGGAGTATATAGATTATCTTGATTTATCAAATTATATATTTTATATAGATGCTTACTATAACTTTACAAGCCTAGAGTATAAATATATAGAAAAGTTAATTCAAAAATCTAAAAAGTAGTTATTTCTATTATTAGTGATGTAAATAGATACCTTAACTTTGATATAAAAATATTTAAAAAGAATATGAATTAGAAAAATTTAAAATATAAGAATATATTATTAAAAAGATGTTATAACTTTCAATAAAAAGAACTGCATATAGTATAGATATTTTTTAGAAAATCTCACGAAGATAGTTGCTAGTTTAAATGAAATAATAAAGAAAAATAAAAATATAGATTTAAAAGTTATCGCTTTAGTAGAAGATAATAAAGATATTTACACCTTAGAGCTAGATGTAGAAAAAGATAACAGTATAACTAACATAAAACTATATCAAAAAGTAAAGAGTCGCGTTTTTAAATAAAGATAATAAAATTTTTAGCAAAAAGAGTATCCTAAATTATCAAAATCGCAAACGTCAACTAATAATGGTATAAAAATTATTTCCGCAAAAGATAAAAGAGTTAGAAGTAAAACAAATTTGTCGTGAGATTATAAAAACTAAAAAGAGAAAAATCTAAAAATAACGATATAGCCATATTATATAGAGACAATGTATAGAAAACTACTCTTATATATTTGATAGTTATAACTTAAATATTCATATAGATAAAGAAGTAGATGTATCAAATCATAGATTATTAAAACTCATTCAAAATATATTTAATTTTTAATGATAATAATTTTATAAGCAGTATATTAAATATATTTAAAACAGAGCTAATTGATTTTGAAAAAACTCTATATGAACAAAAATGGAATTAACTAATAAAGAGTTTAGACGTATAACACTATCAGACTTAGAAAATATTTTTCATAGTAATAGACTATACTACACTACTAGATGAGTATTTTTATAGAAGATATAAAAAGGAGAGTACGCTAGTTGCGAATTAAGTGCAGTAAGAGAAATAGTTTTAGAACTATTATCTATGAGTGAGAAAAATTAATAAAAAGAAAATTATGTAAAAACTATATAGAAGAAATAGATGAACTGCTTAATTTTTATAATATAAAAATGTTTTTTGATAAAGAAGACGGTGATTATGATGATATAGAGGAGCTAAAACTTGATAGTATAGAATAGACAAGTTTATAAAAAGTTCTTCTTATATTAGACAACTTAATAACAGTCTTTCCAAATGAAAAATTACTTAAAAAGAATTTTTCAAAAATGCTACTTATGGCGTTAAAAAATAGTTTATAGAAGTATTCCAGAAATAGATGATAGCATCATCATGTCAAAAATTGATTTAGCAAAGGTAGAAAATAAAAATAGTTTTTGTAATAGGATTTAATGAGATGCTGTCCCCGTTTCTTCAAACGAAAAATCTTTGCTAGATGATGGAGATAAAGAAAAATTTTTGAAAGTAAATTGCAACTATCTCCCACAAAAGAAAGCTCTTTAATAGACGAGGAGTTTAGTAAGTTATATAGCACTAACTCGTGCAAAAGAAAAAACGATTATTAGTTATAGTAAACTAGATAAAAAAATTTCAAAGAAAATTCAGCATCAATTTATTTACAAAGTATATATATTAAAAAGGTATAGAAGAAAATGAAGATGATGTTTTAGTATTTGATATAAATAACGTAGAAAAATATAAAGATTGCATAGAAGATTTTTATACTATATACGAATTTAATTATATATTCTCAAAATTATTAAGACGTTATAAAGAGTTATCATTATAATGATAATGACGATAAACAAAGAGAAGTTATGAAGATATACTAAAAATATATATCCTATATATAATAAAAATAAAAATTATTTAGATAGTGTAGATGAGTACAATGTAGATAAAGACTTATCCGACAAAATAGAGAAAAATGAAAACTTAAATAAAAACTATCATGAAAACTTATTTAGAAAATAATATAAATGAGTTATCTAAAGTAAATATAAATAGATTTTTAGAAAGAAGAAAAGAATTTAATAAATTTGAGTTATTCTAAAATAGAAGACTATGAAAAATCCTTATTTGTTTTTATAAAAGAGTGTTAGGGGTACATGAAAAAGAAAAATTATGAATTAGGTGCACTACAAGAAGGTAATTTCTTCCATAAAATGTTAGAGAAAAAGAAATAATAGATTTTATAAATAATTCACTAGAAGAAGATGTAACAAAACTTGATGGGAAAAATTTATAATTTAATAGAAAAAGTTTTAGAAGAAAAATGAAGATGAAGAATTAAAAATATTTTAAGAATTATAAAAATACACCAACAAATAAATACGAATTAAAACTCTAAAACAAAGAGACTAATGAATGCCATAAAAGTGGAGATTCTTTTATAAAATAAAATAAATCTTAATATAGATAAAAGTTTTTTAGAAAAAGCTTTAAACTAACTATAAATAGTGAAAAATTATAAGTGAGTATGATGGTAAAATAAAAGAAAGAAAAACTATCTAAAAATATAATATTCCAGAAATAATATTTATTGGAAAAATAGATAGAATTGATAAAAATGATGAAAAAGCTATATAATTATAGACTATAAATCTAGAAAAGAGATTTTGAAATTGCAAACTTTTATCTAGGAGAAGTATCTCAGCTTTTTATGTTATGCTTTAGCTATAGAATTTATTTTTGACATAGACTCTAAAAATATTTTAGGAGTTTACTATAGAGAAATTGCAGGTAAAAGAAGATCTGAATAATTATAGGTTAAGAGGAATAACTAACGAAGAAGAATTAAATTCTATATCTTGGGCACTTGACTCAAAAAGATATTATGTATTTAAGAGTAAGTGAAAAAGGTATACATGGAGGAGATATACAGAGTCTATAAAAAGAAGAGTTAGATATACTAATAAATAAAAATATAAATAATATTTTAGAGAAAAATAGAAAAATATATTCATTTGATTTTACTCCTATAATATACAGGAAAGAAAGATTTAATGACAAAACAGAACAAAAATAATGTATGATTACTCATCTTCAAATAATATGTATAATATTTTAAAAGATGATAAAGATTTTATAATAAAAGAGAAAAATAAAAGAAAATGGTATAGTTAAAAAGTTTAAAAAGAAAAAGCTATTAAAAGAAAAATAATAAAAAAATTAAATTGACTATACTATATATATTTGATACAATAAGCTTAGTTTTAAAAATACAAAGGAGATTTTGAAGAAGAAAATATCAGCAATATCACTAGGTTTGCTGTTATCAATCGATAATGTTAACTGGAGTGTAATGCTTTACGACAGAAGCGGAACATTTTATGAAACATTTGTAAAACCTATGGACAAATTTCTAAAAATTTATATATGATGATCAGAGGTAACTGGGACTTGCTATATATAATAACTCTTATCGTTAGACTATAATGCTACTCGTTTATGATGAAAAACTACAAGCAATCACGTGTAGCAAAAGAAGGAATGGAAAAGCTAAACTAGAACTAGCAGTTGTTCAAGAACAAATGAAAGAGTTGAAAAAGAAGCAGCACGTGCTTTTGAACTAGAGAAGATAGAGCAAGAATAAGCCAAAGACAAATGGAAGTTCAAAAGAGAACAAATGGCAATTATGATATAATGCTAATCCAATAAGTTTAGGCGGCTGTCTACCCATGATAATTCAAATACTCAATTTTCTCAGGATTATATTTTTGCACTAGTTAAACCATTATATTCTGAAGTAGTCAAATGCTAAATTTTTAGGATATTTTGAATTAGGACAAAAATCTTACATTCTTCCCATATTTGCATTTATAGTTTACTCTCTAAACACAATGTTAACTTTAAAAGTAATGCCAAACTCAGCGCCTGAAACAGGAGCGGCTCGCTCAAATATGAGCTGAGCGACAAATGAAAAATGATGCAATGGTCAACACCGTTCATCATTACACTTATTTCATTTTTGTCAGCATCTGGAGCTATATCAGTTTATTACATAGTAGGGGGAATATTCTTAATGTTCCAAGTATATGTAGCAAGTAAGCTATACCCACCTATATGTTCCTGAAAAATGAAGAAATCATCATTTGATCCAAACAAAAGTAACACTAGTATCAAATAAGAAGAAGAAAAATAAGAAAAAGAACTTCCGGTTTGGAGTTCTCTCTCAAAAATGTTTGCAAAAATAAAAACAAACAAAATCAAACAATAAAATATTGACTATAAAAAGTAAATTTACAATAAAATAAAATTGTAATAAAAACCCTACCTTACGCTTGTAAGGTAGAAATAAGGAGAATATGAAAAAGTTTTTAATATAAGTTAGAGACTTATATTAAAAATATTGAAGGACATTGCTCACTTCACTTTTAGAAGTATAATATATAAAAAACAAAAGTAAACATTTTTAAGTAAAATTTATGTAAAGTAAAAACATTTTTAATTAGTTTTTGTACAAAATATATTTTGTATTTACTAAAAGTTTTCCTATTTAGTATTGAAGATAAAAATTATTTATATAATATTAAAAGTAAAATATTTTAAAAATAAATGGTTATAGAAAAATATTTAATAGTAATGAGTTGACAGGATAACTAATAATATTACTATTAAATTTTTATTTATTTGAATAATTAAAAATATTTATAAGTATCTCTTTACTTTCAGTATGGTGTTAAAATAATATATATATGTTTTACTGTTTTTAGTTTTATTTTTGTTCGTATTTTTAAACGAATGATTTTTGCTACTTTCTTCACAGTAAAAGTCTGTTGCTTCTTCTGTGTTTGCTTCAACCATAACTCTAATTAAGTTTTCAGTACCAGAAGCTCTTAGTAAAATTCTTCCATTTTTCTTTAAGTTCTTCTTCAACTTTTCTGCAAGCTTCTAACACTTCGCTATCTTCCATAACAATATCTGTTACTTTTATATTAACTAATTTTTGTGGATAGATATTTACTTCACCAGTAGTTTGCAGTGTAGTATCTTTTTATTATGTTAGCTAAAATACTGCTGTTAAAATACCGTCTCCAGTAGTAGCGTGTTCGCTTTAAAATAACATGACTGATTTGTTCTCCGCCAAGAGAGAGTAGTTATCGCATTTCTTCAACTACATATCTATCTCCAACGGCGGTTTTACAGATTTCATATTAGCATCTTCTACTGCTTTTATAAAAATCCTATGTTACTCATAACTGTAGATACAATCATATTGTCTTTAAGAAGATTTTCGTTTAAATATTTTCCTATAATCGTACATAATTTTATCGCCATCAACTATATTGCCTTTTACTATCAACAGCAAGCATTCTATCTCCATCTCCATCAAATGCAAATCCTAAATCAAAGTTTCCTGCTTTTTAACGTATTCTGAGATAGTGTTTAGTTTTGTTGTGAACCCACGTTATCGTTTTATGTTTTTCCGTTAGCTTGACAACCTATAGTTTCGCATTCGTGCATCTAAATCTCAAATATAATGGTGCTATGTTTATTGTTGCTCCGTTTGCACAATCAAGAGCTACTTTTCACACTAGACAAGTTGGATGAGACCAGCAGTCTATGAGGTTGTATGGCTGTACATTGACTTAGTTCTCGCACCACCATATATTATTTTACTATTTCTGTCATCATAACTAGCGTCAATTATACGTTATCATCAATGGGTATACATTTTCAATCTCAAGTTCTTTCTTCATCTGTAAGTTTAAACCGTCGTTACCGAAAAATTTTTGGTCCGTTATCTTGATATGGATTGTGCGAAAGCAGATATCATAATTCCAGCGTCAGCTTCCATAGTTGACAGCAGGTGCCACTGCAGGAGTAGGTATAACACCAATTGCTCATTGCATCTACTCCAACACTTGTAAGTCCAGATAGTGATTTTTCAATCATATCGCAAAGATATTCTTGCATCTTTTCCTATTAAAATGGTCTCATCTGTGTGTGTTAATAATTTGACCCATTTAATGCATGTCCAGTTTTGAAACCAAGATTTGCTGTTAATGTTTCTCCAGCAACCTCACGTATTCCATCTGTTCCAAAATATTTTTCATAAAAATATCTCCTCAAAATCTTTAATTACTTGCTTAAATACTACTATATAATATTTTATAAGTCGCATTGGAGTTAGTTTTTTATTGTTGATAAATTAATAAAATATAAAAACAAATTAAAAATAGTACTAAACTATTGATTTTTAAATATTGATTGTTATAATGAGCGAGAAATTATTTTTTTAGGACCCGAGTGGACACAAAACGGGCACTAATGGACACTAATTGACCCAGAGATAGATTTTTCAAGACAGGCGTGAGTTAGAATGGATATTTTACATTTACTAAATGCACAGCAAACTTTGTTCCTGAATGCTATTGTTTACAAGTATGAAATTTTACTTACTATAAAATAAATCAACCAGTAGGTAGGAAGTCTTGTTAATAGTTTTAGGTGGCGACAGAAAAGAGCTTTCTACGAACAGAGTGTGATATTCTTCTAATTTTAGACTTATATATAAATCATCAACAGGAATGACTGTTTCAGATGCGCAAGAGTGCTTTTACTAGAGACAAAACAGGCTGTGTGTGTATTTGATTTTGAAAGAAAAGTATTTATACTCATTTTAACTTTGAGAGATGTATAGCAAGAGGCAGTTTTGATAGAATAACAATACTACTAAAGCAGTGAAATGATTGCCATTTATTTGATAAAGCATCTCTAAGTTTGTTTAACAAAAGATTCAATAGTTGGTGCGATGGTGGAACTACTATGAATTATGCTGTTAGCAGTTGATGAAGTTTTTGGGGCATGGAAAAGATATTTGTTATAACACCCATACTGAGGTGGGTTTAACTGTAACAAAAACATGATACTCAATTCCAATGATATGTACTAGAACGGCAAACAAATTCAAAAATAAGTACCAACTTTTACACGCTCCCTGATAATATAAACTCACAAGCATATTAGATGAATTATCAAAAGAACCAATCTGTTAAACAAGCTAGATACCATATATAAAACGTCTGTAATTATTCAGCATAGGTAAAATGCTTAGATGGCAGTGGGTAGAAGAAAATCTTCAAAAGCTGTTAAAGAACTTTTGGAAAAGAGAGAGCTAAGAGTGAAGCCTTTGGTAGTTATTTTACACGAAGAAGGGGAAGAAATTTATAAAGCAGCCACACAGGAAATGAGTAACGAAGATGTGTGAGTAGATAATGTACAATAGTAGGTGGAGTGGAAAAGGAGATGCTGTTTATAGCTATTTAAACAGCAAAACCTACACACACACAACTTTGATTATAGAGGAGGAACATGTAAAAACTTATCTGCAAAATACAAAAATGATAATAAATTTATTATTTACTGTATAGGAGGATAAAAATGTCAGTAAAGAAAGTAATTAACGGTTTCTGGTCGTATAGGAAGATTAGCATTAAGAGTAGTTACCAAGATGTAGAAGGAATTGAAGTTGTAGCAATTAACGACTTAATCTCAAAGTTAACGACTTGTTCATTTATTAAAATATGATACAACTCGAAAGGATGTTCCAATGGAACTGTTAAGAAAAAGAGGTTCATTAGTTGTTAATGGAAAAGAAATCGATTTGCAAACCAAACCAGCAGAATTACCATAAGGAGAATTAGGTGTTGATGTAGTATTAGAATGTACTGATCTTCACTCAAGCGAAAAAGCTAAAAAGCTCATTTAGAAGCAGGAGCTAGTTGTTATCTCTGCTCCAGCGAAATGACTCAAAAACTATCGTATTTAACGCTAACCACGAAACTTTTAGATGGTTCTGAAACAATAATTCGTAGGTGCTTTTGTACAACCAACTGTCTAGCACCATGGCTAAAGTATTACAAGATAAATTTTGGAGTAGTTGAAGAGACTTTATGACTACAATTCACGGTTATACTGGTGACCAAAAACACATTAGATGCACCACACGCAAAGGTGACTTACGTCGCGCTCGTGCGGCTGCGGTAAAGTTATTATCGTTCCCAAACACAACAGGAGCTGCAAAAGCAATCGGTTTAGTAATTCCAGAACCAAATGGAAAACTTGACGGAGCTGCACTGGCGTGGCCGCAGTACCAACAGGTTCATTAACCGAATTAGTAAAGCGGTATTAGAGAAAAATGTAACTGCTGAAGAAGTTAACGCTGCAATGCAAAGCTGCTTCTAACGAATCATTCGGATACAACGTAGACCCAATCGTTTCTTCTGATATCGTAGGAATCGAATTTTCGGATCATTATTTCGATGCTACTCAAACAAAAGTATTAACAGTTGGAGACAAACAATTAGTTAAAGTTGTATCTTGGTATGATAACTGAAATGTCTTACACTTCTCAATTAGTAAGAACATTAAAATACTTTGCAGGACTAATAAAATAATAGTTAATTATTAAATATAGATGATATAAGCTAAATTTAGCTTATATCTTATCCTCATATACTTTTATAATATAGGAGGAATTTCTTAATGAAAAATCTATAAAAGATTTGGGTAATTTATCTGGAAAACAGTTTTAATGCGTTGATTTTAACGTACCTTAAAAGATGCAGTGTTATTGCAAATGATAAACTCGACTAACTGCTGCACTACCTACAATTGAATATGCATTTAAAATCAAGGTGCTAAAGTAGTTGCATTTTTCACATTTAGGACGCGTTAAAGAAGAAGCTAGATAAAAGCATCAAAACTTTGCTTCCGGTAGCAAAAAGATTATCAGAGTTTTAGGTAAAGAAGTAAAATTTGTAGCTGAAACACGCGGAGAAAAGATTAGAAGAAGCTGTTAGAAATAGAAAACGGTGAAATTTTAATGTTCGAAAACACTCGTTTTTGAAGATGTAGACGGTAAGAAAGAATCAAAAACGATGTTGAGCTTGCTAAATATTGGGCTAGCCTGGTGATGTTTAGTGTAAATGATGCTTTTTGGAACTGCACACCGTGCACATGCATCTAACGTGGTATACGCATCAAACATCGGCGGAAGGAAATTCAGCTTCGGTTTTCAGTGAAAAGAAAGTTAAAATTCATCGGTGGAGCTGACGATAATCCAGAAAGACCTTTTAGTAGCTATTTTAGGTGGAGCAAAAAGTTTCAGATAAGATCGCTGTAATAGAGAACTTATTAGATAAAGCCGATAAAGTTATTATCGGTGTAGGAAATGGCTTATACATTTTAAAAAGCATTAGCTAAGAGATAGGTTTATCATTATGTGAAAAGATGATAGTTGAGTATGCTCGTGAACTGTGGAAAAGCTGAGATAAACCTGTATTACCTATAGATACAGTAGTAGCTAAAAATTTTCTAATGATGCGCCGCCGTTAGCAACTAATGATATTCAAGCGGATGAAGAAAGGTTTAGATATTGGGCCAGCTTCAGTGAGAACTATTTAAGAAAACACTGAAAATGTAAAACTGTAATTTGGAATGGACCTATGAGGGAGTGTTTGAGCTGTCTAACTTGCTAAAGGTACTATTGGAGTAGTGTGAAGCAATAGCTAACTTAAAAGACGCCACAACTATCATTGGTGGTGGGATAGCAACAGCTGCTACATCTTTAGGATATGCAGACAAATTCTCACATATTTCAACTGGTGGTGGAGCTTCTTTAGAATATTTAGAAGGAGAAAGTATTACCAGGAATTGATTCATTATCAAACAAAATAATTTAAGGGGAAAATAATATGTCAAGATTACCATTTATAGCAGGAAACTGGAAAATGAACTTAACGCCTGAAGAAGCTAATGTAAGTTTGCAAAAAGAAGCTTTCAACAAAGTACCATGTGCTTGTTCTGTTGAGGCAGCTATATGTGCTCCAGCTATTCACTTAGCTACATTAGTAGAATTAACAAAAGATAGCTCTTTAAACATAGGAGCTGAAAATTGTCATTTTGATGGAGCATATACAGGAGAAATTCTCCATACGCTTTAAACGATTTGAGGTGTTAAATATGTTATTTTAGGGCACCCAGAACGTCGAAATATTTTGAGAAACAGATGAGGTAATTAACAGCTATTGCAGCATTTGAGAAACGGATTAACTCCAATAGTATGTTGCGGAGAAACTTTAGAAGAGTATGAGCAAGGAAAAGCTGTAGAAGTAATAACCACTCAACTTAATCAGAAAGATTTAGCAGGCTTTAACAAATGAACAAGCAGAAAAATCGTAGTAGCTTATGAACCAATTTGGGCTATCGGTACTGGTAAGAGTGCAACTAAAGAAGATGCACAAAAATATGTGTAAAAGCAGTACGTGAAGTAGTTACAATCTTTATGGAAAAAGAAGTTGTGATAAAGTACGTGTTCAATACGGTGGCTCTGTAAAACCAGAAAACGTAGCAGAATATTTGGCATGTCCAGATGCTGACTGGCATTAGTAGGTGGAGCATCACTAAAAGCTGATTCATTTTTAGCATTACTAGAGGCAGTGAAAACTAGTAAAATAATATTTTTAAATTTTAAAATTATGATATAATTACAAATATAATTTAAAAAGGAGAACAACATGTTAGCAAAAACATTTGATATCATTGCAGAAGAAGTTTGTGCGGGTAGGAGGTTTTAGATTCACGTGGTAATCCAACAGTAGAAGTAGAAGTTACAACTGAAAACAGTGCATTTGGATCGCACTCAGTACCATCAGGAGCATCAACTGGCACATGAAGCAGTTGAATTACGTGATGGATAAATCCGTTACTTAGGAAAAAGGTGTTTCTAAAAGCAGTAACAAATGTAAATGAAGAAATTGCTCCAATATTAGAAGGTAAATTTGATGTATTTGATCGCTTCATTGATAGAGCCATGACGAACTGATGGAACTGAAAATAAAGGACGTTTAGAGCAAATTATTTAGGTGCTTTCAGCAGTTGCTCATGCAGCAGCAGATTCTTTAGAGTACCTTTATACAGATATTTAGGAGGAACTAACCAAAAGAACTTCCAACACCAATGATGAATATCGTAAATGGTGTGATCGTTATCTCGACGCTCCAACAGTATTCCAAGAATTTATACTTTACTAGCAGGGAGCCCTACTTAAAGAAGCTTTACGTTGGGGAGCAGAAGTATTCCATAATTCTAGCAACATTACATGACTGCGGATTATCTACTGCTGTAGGTGATGAAGGTGGTTTTGCACCAACATTTGAAGGTACAGAAGACGCAGTAGAAAACTGCTCTTTTCTTTCAGCTATTAGCAGGATTAGAACCAGGTAAAGACGTATTCTTAGGATCTGACCGTGCATCATCAGAGTTCTATGAAAATGGAGTTTATAACTACGCTCAAATTTTGAGTTGAGTGAGGCGGAGCACGTCGTCGTACTTGCATGAACAAGTTGATTATTTAGAAGAGTTAGTAACAAACTATCCAATCATTACTATTGCAGATGGTATGGATGAGAAACGGACTGAAGGATGGAATTACTTACAGATCGTGCATCGGAGATCGTGTTCACTAGTAGGAGATGATTTATTCGTAACTAACACTAAAAATTATCACAAGGTATAGAAAGTGTGCGTAGGTGCACCCAATCTTAATTAAAGCTAACCAAACCGGTACTTTAACCGAAAACATTAGACGTTATTGAAATGGCCAAACGTGCTCGTTAGTTGCAGCTGTTATCTCCTCACCGTTCAGGTGAAACAGAAGATTCAACACTCTCGATATCGCAGTTGGCGCTTCTATCGCTGGACAAACTGCAAACTGATCAAGCTTTAGCCGTACAGACCGTGTGCATAAATGCAATCAGTTATTACGTATTGAAGTATGAACTTCAAGAAGTTGGGCGAAGGTCCAGGTGTAAAGTGCCATCTCATAAACATTGCAAACACTTAAAATTATAAGACACTCTTCGCTTTTTGAGCAGTCTTTTATTGCTCTCATTTTAGGTGGTGGTATTATATTAAAACAATTAGCCTGGAAAATATTCAGTGTAGGTATTATTTTAATATAACGTATAAGTAAAGAGACGTTTTGTCAAATCTAAAAGTTTTAAGGACTTTTGCAGCGGATTTGTATTCAAAAATATTTTTCAAATATAAGTATTAAGAATAAGTAGTAAACTTTAAATCTTCGCTTTTAAAAGTACATAATCCTTACTCTATACAAGCTGAAAATTAGTTCAAGGTCTCATTTAGTTACTGTCACACTTGTTGTTATTAGCTAGAAGTTCGCTATTGTATTCTATATTTAAAAATACTATAAAATATTTTTAATGCTTTCTCTAATATTTTCACTTTTTAGTATTATATAAAATAATTTTTATGTACATAATATCAACACTAAACGGCAAAGATTTAAAGGAAATTTTTATCCACACATTGATGTTTGTTATATTATAAGTCAATCCACAGCTGAAAGTAGTTTTAATTATAATAGTGATAGCAAATAAATTACTTAAATTTGAATGGAGATGATTTTTGAGTAATATAAAAACAAATATATTTAGGCAGGTTGTTTCTGGGGAGTTGAAAGGACATCACAACTTACTGGTGTGTTGTAGAAACAAAAGTGTAAGGCTTATGCGACTGGAACAACACAAGCAATCAACGCGAAGAAATACTGATCACGCAGTAGTTATTAGTTGAAATATGAGATAAAACGTTATTAGCCTTAGCTGATTCTTGCTCACTATTTTATGAAATAGTAGATCCTATTCTCTAACAACACAGGTGAAGACGGGATCGTCAGTATCGTACGGGAATCTATTTGTAGATAAAGATGACGAGTTAGAAGTTACCGATCTATTTAGATAAAAATGTACGTCCAAACTATGCTTGAAGAGATAGCAGTGGAAGTAGAAGAATTGATTATATTGATGCAGAAGACTATCATCAAAAATATTTGATCCATCAGGTTATTGTCATGTTGATTTAAGTTTAGCTGAAAAATGTACCATATCCACGAATTTCATTAAATGTTTTTATTCTTAAATTATCTTCATTTTTAAACTATTTCTTACTATTAAATTATTTAAAAATATAGTATTATATTATAGTATTGGAGGTACTTTTGTCGTCATGGATTTCTACATGCTATGCAACATATGGCTGTAACGGGCATAGTACTACTGCTGTTTACTAACTAATGTAAAAGGCTAAGCATATTAGAAGCAAGTTTGGGTCGTCGTAGTTTATTTTTCAAGATTTTGCTAAGTGGATCTATTGTTAGTCCACTTCTTCTTATTTACTATGGAGATTTCTTTAAAATAGCAATAGTTTTAGGGTTAATGTGCAGTTTATTATTTGGATTAATCCAGCAGGTTATTACTTATGTTAACCATCTCTTGGCCTTGCATCACTTCAAGTCCCTCTAACAGTAGTTTTAGCATCTGCTTTCTAGAAAAGGTTGATCATGTGGAAGATCAAGAACTTTGGTCTACGCTGGGATATGGTTATTGGTATAATTATTGGTGGAACGATATATTATACAGGAGAGAGTGTGCATTATATTATAGTTTAGTCTATTTTGTTATATTGTTTATCTTTCTTCCACGAACCAAAACTAGTAAAAGAATATAGACAATTTAAAGATCAAGTAAATTATATGCATGGTACTTCCTAAAGATAAACAAATGTTTGTTTGATATTAGGCACAATATATATAGTGCAGGTAGACAGACTGCCTATAACAACCACGGAGCATTATGGCTTAGAACACTGTAAACATCTCGCGTGAAGTGGTTAACAGGTATTATCTCAAACATTTCTGTTATTTGCGAGATCTATGTATTTTCATCTGTTGGTCAAAATATATCTCATCCTCTTTACTTATAGCTCGTTTTTGTGCCACTACACGTTGGTTTGTTACAGGATTTTTGATAATACGTGCGTATTCTTACTTATGCAGACCTTTCATGTTATTACTTTTGCTACAGATGCAAGTATCATTGGTATTAGTTATCCTTTAAATAGTCATGTGATATGGACAATTGATATACAAAATTTATATGTATCAATTTGTTTCCACCCTAGTACTGCAGGACTATACATACTGGTACATTAAGTGGAGCATTAGTATATCACACGCCTTTTATGTATCTAGCATACTGCAATGCGGGCATTTTTAACAGCAACTGTAATAAATTTTAAAAATAAAAATCTAGTAAATTACCCTTATCTCTCACGATTTTGCTATATCATTTAAAAAGTTATGTCTAATTGTGAAGTTACTTCATTAGGTTCGTTAGTTATTGATGGGTTAAAGAAAACCTTAAACGCACCCCAAGTACATATTATTATATTTGATAAAGTCTTTTGAATATAATTTCTATCTCCTAAAATAGCATTTTTATAGTGCTAAGTGAACACGAATTTGATGTGTTCTCCCAGTTTCTAAACTGATTATAACTTTAAAAATATTTTGAGAAATCACAAGATAATATGTTAGTTATAGCTAGTTTACCATTTTACAACTATCATCTTATGTCATACTTATCTCTTCCTATATTTGTTTTAATAGTTTGTTTTATGTTGTTTTTAACGAGTGCTGTGTAATATCTTTTTAATATTTTTATTTTCAGCACGAAATCTAATTTAGCTTTAAATAAAGGTTTTGCAAAAATAACAAGGCCACAAGTATCAATGTCTACAGGATGAATTGGTTCAAGATAATCATAACTACCTATAAGATAATTAACTAATGTATCATTTTCTATTTTATATCGTTAGGATGAGTTTTTATTGCAGAAGGTTTAGATGCGTAAGTAAGTAATCATCTTCATATTCAACAAAATATTTTTAAACTATCATGTAATGTAATTAGATAAACTTAAATTTATTTTTATAACAAGAACATCACCTATATTAAGTTTAGTATTTAAACTGTATTAACATTATTAACTAATAGAAGATTTTTATTTTTGTAAAGTATCCATTCTAATTTTATGAATATAGATAACTTTTAAAAACTTTTTGAGATATTCTTCATACTATTGAAATTATCGTATATCCTAAACTGCATAACTATTCCAAAACGTGTATTGTTTTAAATAAATATATGGTGTATAATATATTCACTTAATAAATTAAATTATAATATATGTTTTAAAGAAAATAAAGGAGAATTATATGTTATGTAAATGATTATGGGAAAGGTGCTCATAGTATTAGAAAAACTAATAGATAGTAATGATAATATAGAGTACGGATATGGATTTGATAATTATTCACTAGTGCAAAAAGATAGCATGTGATAAAAAGATGCAGAAATTTTCTTTTTATCAGGTGGAACGCAAACAAATATGATAGTAATTAAATCGCTACTTAACTCTTATCAAGGAGTTGTGCAGCAAAAGACAGGACATATAGCAGTTCACGAGGTGCAGTGCAATTGAGCACGCTGGTCATAAAGTAATTGAGTTAGAAAGTTATAATGGTAAAATTAAGATATGAAGATGTAAAAGAATATAGAAACGTTTAATAATGATGCTAACAAAGATCATATGGTAATGCCTGGAATGGTTTATATATCTTATCCAACAGAGTACGGTACGTTATATACAAAAAGAAGAATTAGAAAAATTGTATTCACTATGTAAAGAACATAAAATTCCATTTTTATAGATGGAGCAAGATTAGAGGTATGGACTAATGTCAAAAAGAGTGTGATATAGATTTAAAATTATTATCATCATTGTGTGATTTGTTTTATATAGGTGGGATTAAGATAGGAGCATTAAAACGGAGAAGCTTTAGTATTTACTAATTTAGATTACTTACCTAAAAACTATATATCAATAATAAAACAAAATGGCGCTTTATTAGCAAAATCAAGATTATTAGGTGAACAGTTTGATACTTTATTTACTGATGATTTATATTTTGAAATTAGTAAAAACGCAATATATACAGCAGAAATATTAAAAAGAAGGACTAGAGAAGAAAGGTTATAAGTTTTATATAAATCACCAACTAATCAACAATTTATAATTTTTAGAAAACAGTAAATTAAAAAGGACTAGAAGAAAAAAAGTTAAATTTGCTTTTTGGGAAAAATATGATAACAACAACACTATAATTCGTTTTGTAACTGATTGGGCAACAAAAAAGAAGATGAAAAGTTGATTGAAATATTGTAACATCTTATAAACATAACTTTATGAAAGTAAAGTTATGTTTATTTATAAAAATATTGTCAAAAAGGTCAAATAGTATATAATATATTTATAGTCAAAAAGTCAAAAATCATTGACTATATACACAACTAATTGATAAAGAAGGAGATTTTTAATATGGATATAAATAATTTTACTGATAGTATGAAAGAAATATTAGCAAAATCTTCACAAAAAGCAATAGAGAAAAAAAGTTCAAGGTATAACAAGTGAGATATTTTTATCTATCGCGTTAGCTAATAGTAATTTATATAGTGAAATATTATCTAGAATAAATATAGATAAAAAGGTTTATTAAAATGAGTTTGAGCAAGAAATAAATAAAATAAATTCAGTTTCTGGGAGAGTATACAGTACGGAAGTAAGTAATGACTTGAATGTAATTTTAAATGAAGCTAATAGTTATAAAAATAAATATGACGATAAATTTATTTCTTGCGAGCACCTGGTACTTGCTAGTTATGTAAAAATTCTTTAGTTAAAAATATGTAGATAAGGTTAGTAATTTTAAAAATTTAGTAAAAAGTAATAGAAGATATAGAGGAGGTAAAAAGTTATGAATGAAAATCCAGAAAACAGTTGGTGAAGTGTTAGAAAAATATGGCAGAGATTTAGTAGAAGAAGTAAAAGTGGAAAAGTTGATCCAGTTATAGGACGTGATGAAGAGATGAAAGAAATGTTATTGGAGAATTTTATCAAGGAAAACAAAGAATAATCCTGTGCTGATAGGAGAACCAGGAGTAGGGAAAAGACAGCTATAGTAGAAGCATTAGCACAACGTATAGTGCGTGGGGACGTTCCAGAGAGTTTAAAGATAAAACTCGTATATGAATTAGATTTAACAAGTTTAGTAGCGAGGAGCTAAGTATCATGGAGAGTTTGAAGAACGTCTAAAAGAAGTATTAAAAGAAATAAAAAGAAAAAGAGAATATAATTTTATTTATTGATGAAATACATATCTAGTAGGTGCAGGAAAAACAGATGGAGCAATGGATGCAGAAATATACTAAAACCTATGTTAGCTCGTGAGAATTACATTGCATAGGAGCTACTACTCTTAACGAATATCGCGAAAGTATATAGAAAAAAAGATTCTGCACTAGAACGTCGTTTCCAAAAAGTTTTAGTAAAAGAACCAACAAGAAGATGATACTATTTCAATTTTAAGAGGATTAAAAAGAGCGTTTTTGAGGTGTATCACGGAGTTAAAATTTCAGATAGGGCTATAGTAGAGGCTACTAAGTTATCTAATAGATATATAACTGATAGATTTTTACCAGATAAAGCAATAGATTTAATAGACCAAGCATGTGCAACTATTAAAACAGAAAATCTCATCTAATCCTTTTGAGTTAGACAGTATAAATAGAAAAGTAATGCAACTTGAAATTGAAGAAAAAGCGTTAAGCACAGAAGATGATGAAGTGTCAAAAATCGTTTAGAAAATTTAAGTAAAGAGTTATCTGTTTTAAGAGAAGAACAAAAGCAAATTAAAACTGCAAGTAGATAAGGAAAAAGAAAAATTAAATTTAGTAAAAATTTACGAGATTGATAAAGTAAAATTAGAAGTTAGATCAAAGCACAAAAATAATTATGATTTAGAAAAAGCATCAGAACTTCAGTATTCAGTGTTACCAAAAATTATTAAAAGAGTTAGAGTCTGAAGAAGAAAAACAGAAGAGTATAAACTGTTAAAACAAGAAGTAACAGAAGAGATTGGTTATATAGTTAGTCAAATGATCAGGAATACCAACAGCAAAATTAGTTGAAACAGAAAAAGAAAATTACTTAATTTTAAAAATATAATTCATAAAAAGTTATGAGGGCAAGAAGAAGCAGTGGAGAGTGTAATAAATGCAATACTACGTTCACGAGCAGGGATAGCAGATCTCAACCGTCCTATAGGCAGCTTTTTATTCTTAGGACCAACAGGAGTTGGGAAAAACAGAATTAGCAAAAGCACTAGCACTAAATTTATTTGATGATGAGAAAATATTGTCTCGTATAGATATGAGCAGATATATGGAAAAACATTCTGTTAGTCGCTTAATCGGAGCTTTACCTCCAGGATATATTGGTTATGAAGAAGGTGGACAACTTACAGAAAGTGTTAGGCGAAATCCATATAGTATAATTTTATTAGATGAAATTGAAAAGCGCATCCTGATGTATTTAATATTTTATTGCAACTTCTTGATGAAGGTACGCTGACAGACTCAAAAAGGGTGTTGTAGATTTTAAAAATACAATAATAATAATGACAAGCAATATAGCCTCATTGAAACTTTTTAGAAGAAGTAAATGAAGGAAATCAGTGACACGTAAGAGTGTAACTGATGAACTTTACTTATATTTTAAACCAGAGATTCTAAATCGTATAGATGATATAATTATTTTTTAAACCATTAACAGCAGATAATATTTTAAAAATTTCATATAAACTGTTAGATGAATTACAGGAAAAGATTAGAAGATAAAAATATTTCTCTAGAATATAAAGATAGTGTAGCGAAATGGATAGCAAAAGCAGGATATGATGTAAAACTAGGAGCAAGACCACTTAAAGATTTATGCAAAATAATATTGAAAATGGAATTATCTGTTGAGTTAATCAAAATATGGATTTAAAGATACTATGAAAATAGTTTTTAGACTATAGTGATGAATTAAATATAACTATATTAGAAACTAGAAACTACGCAACGTGCTTGTAGTTTTATGAAAGCTATCAAAATGTTGTTAAAAACATTCGGTGTTGATCAAAAATAATATAACGCATAGGTAAATGGACGCTGAAATTAAAAATAAAATTACTTAAATATGGATAAACAATTTTAAAAGAGTTTAAATTTACAAAAGTAGATATTTGTTGTAAAATAGTAAAGGTAGGTCATTAGGAGGAATATTTTATGCTTAGAAATTGATTATAATAACAGGACTTAGTGGAGCAGGAAAAATGTTGCACTTAGTACGTTTGAAAGATTTTCGGTATTTTTGTGTAGATAATATGCCGCCTACATTAGTAGATAATTCTTTAAATATGCTTTAGAAGATGATGCAAACAAAAGTGCACTTAGTATTGATATTAGAAGTAAAAGTTTTCACAATCTAAAAGATGTATTACAAAATGTACATAAAAATTTTAATGTAAAAATAGTTTATTTAGATTGTGCAACGCAAACATTAGTAAATAGATATAAAGAAAACAAGATCATCCACTAGCAAACGAAAAAGAATTTAGTATGGTATTGAAAGCGAAAGAAATATTATGGCTTTGTGTTATGAAGTAGCAAATTATATTTATGACACAACTAATACAACTGTTTCTGAATTTAAAGAAAAAGTTTTAGAAGATTTTCTGATGAGTATAAGTATCATACAGTATCTAGTTTTGGTTATAAAACATGGTGTTCCGATAGATGCTGATAATATAATTGATGTCAGATTTTAGATCCTTTTATGTTGATGAGTTAAAGAGAGCATACAGGACTAGATGAAGACGTATGTAACTATGTTTTGAATGATGAAACAAAAAGAATTTTATGAAAAAGTTTAAAGACACTATGCTATATATGATAGATAAATATCAGTACGAGGGTAGAGATAAAGTTTCTATTGCGATAGGGTTGTACTGGTGGAAAACATCGTTCTGTAAGTATGCAAGAAAAACTTTTTGAAGATATAAAGAAGGACATATGGCATATATCAATGATAGAGATATAGAAATTGGAAGGTAAGTTAACATATGAGTGAACAAATAAAAGTTGTAACTATAGGTGGTGGCTATGGACTATCTGTGCTGCTTTAGGGGACTAAAACAGTATCCACTAGATATAGCAGCAGTAGTTACGGTTGCTGACGATGGTGGAAGTTCTGGGAAAATAAGAAGTGATATGAATATTCTTCTCCAGGAGATATAAGAAATATTATTGCTGCACTATCTGATGTTGAACCGTATTTGGAAAAATGTTTCAGTATAGATTTGATATTGGAGAAGTAAGCGGGCATCCAGTAGGTAATCTTATGCTAGCTGCAATGACAGATATCCATGGAGATTTTTCTACCGCAGTAAAAAGTAATGAGTAAAAATTTTAAATGTAAAAGGAACAGTTTTGCCAACAACAAATGAAATGGCGACACTTAATGCAGTATTAGAAACAGGAGAGATAGTATGGGGAGTCATCACTAAACTAGGTGGAGTAATTGATAGGGTATATATAACACCTAAAATGTAAAGGCGAATGAAGATGTTCTCCTTTGCAATCAAAAATGCAGATTACATAATAATGGGACCTGGAAGCTTATACACTTCAATAATACCTAATTTAGTAGTTGAGGTAGCTTGTGAGATATCTTAGCATATATATGTAGGTAACGTTATGACTCAGCATGGTGAGACAGATAATTATAGAGTAAGTGAACATATAGAAGCAATCAACAAACATTTAGGTGAGAATGTAATTGATGTTGTAATAGCGAACTCAAAACATCTTGGTAATGAAATTTTAGAAATATATAAAAGAAAATCAAGATGAAGTTAAAACTGATTTAGATAATATAAATAAATTAAATATAGAAATAATTCAAGATGATTTAGTTTCTGTAAATAATAATATAATAAGACACAATACTTATGAAGTAGCAAGGCTTATTTTATTAGTATATAATAGATAACACAATCATATATCAAAAATAACAAATTTAATAATATTATAAAAATAAAAGGAGAGAGTTATGTATTTAAATTTTGATTATTCAAAAGCATTAGAGTTTTTAATGAACAAGAAGTAAAAATATGGAAAGTTTTGTAAAAGCGTCTCGATGATATTTTACAGTAATAAAACTGGAGTTGAAATGATTATCTAGGATGGTTAGAATTACCAACTAACTATGATAAAGAAGAATTTGCTAGAATAAAAGAAGCTAGTATTCAAAATGATTCAGACGTTTTAGTTGTTATTGGTATGTGGTTCTCACCTTGGAGCAAGAGCAGCGATTGAAATGTTAAATGATAATTTTTATAACTTTTATGATAAAGATAGAAAAAACTCACAAATATTTTTGCAGGGCACACAATATCATCAACATACAAAAACAACTAGTTAATTATTTAAAGAAACTGGAAAAAGATTTTTCTGTTAATGTAATCTCAAAATCAGGAACAACAAACAAGAACCAGCACAGCCTTTCGTATATTTAAAGAACTACTTGAAGAAAAATACAGGGAAGAAGAAGCTATTTAGCGCGACAACAGATAAAAAACGTGGGGCATTAAAAACATTAGCAGATAATGAAGGGTATGAAACATTTGTTGTGCCAGATGATGTAGGTGGTCGTTTTACGAGTATTAACAGCAGTAGGGCTTTTTACCTATAGCAGTAAGTGGAATAAATATAGATGAGATGATGAAAAGGTGCAAAATTAGCACAAGAAGAATTAAAAGAGTGTAATTTAGATATAGCATATCAATATGCACTAATGAGAAATATTCTTCAACAAAAAGGAAAAGTTATAGAAGCTTTAATTACATACGAACCATCTATGGTTTACTTTTTAACGAATGGTGGAAACAGTTATTTGGAGAATCAGAAGGTAAAGATAATAAAGCGTTATATCCATCAAGTATGTGTTTTTCAACTGACCTTCATTCAATGGGACAATATGTTCAAGAAGGTAGAAGAATTTTATTTTGAAACAGTTCTAAAAGTAAAAAGAGCCTAATGAAAATATAGAATTAGAAGAAGAGGATTTAGATGGTCTCAAAACTACTTAGCAGGTAAAACAATGGATTTTGTAAATACAAAAGCATTTCAAGGTACACTGTTAGCACATACAGATGGTGGAGTTCCTAACTTTGTAGTTGAGCTTCCTAATATGAGTGAATTTACTTTTTGATATTTAGTATACTCTTTGAAAAAGCAGTAGCAATTTCAGGATATATGCAAGGGTTAAATCCATTTAATCAACCAGGAGTAGAGGCATATAAAGAAAAATATGTTTGCTCTATTAGGTAAACCAGGATTTGAAGAGCTTAAAAAGAATTAGAAGAAAGATTAAAAATACTTACAAGAAGAAAATAAAAAGCAACTAAGATAATTTAGTTGCTTTTTATTTTCTGATATTTATTTACTAGATGATACAGAGCTAAGCTATCTTATTTACTTTGTAAATTCACAATATATAGTAGAGATAGTTTTTCATAATCTTTATTATGAACACCTACTATTATGTTAATTTCATCACTAGTTTGAGATATGACAGCAATGTTTATTCCAACTCTACCTAATGCAGAAAAATAATCTACCAGACATACCACGGTTATTTTTCATTTGAGAACCTACTGTTGCAATTAGAAATCTCATTTGTAACAGTAACATCTTCTGCTTGTGTTGCTTCTTTTAATTTTGCAAATAAGTTCAGATATAAATGGCTTTATAGAAGATGAATCTACTATTATTGAAAATGAATCAATGCTACTAGAGTACGTGTTCTATACTTAATGAGTATTCTTTAAATACTTTAAGAGCTTTATATATAAGCCCAATCTCGTTAGCCATATGATTTCTTTTTAATAGTTATTATTGAAAAATCTTTTTCCCTGCTATGCCTGTAACAACATTTTTTCGTCGTGGTTATTACTATTTTGAATAGTTGTTCCAGCGCTAGTAGGGTTATTAGTATTTTTATTTGGATAGGAAATGTTTTTCAAGGACAGGGAATATCGCCTCTTCGTGAAGACACTAGCTCCCATATATGATAACTCACGAAGTTCAGCATAATTTATTAAAGAAATTTCTTTTGGATTTTCAACTATTCTAGGGTCAGCCATAAGGAAACCTGATACATCTGTCCAGTTTTCATATACTTCTGCTTGTGATAAATTGGCGACAATTGCTCCTGCTGACGTCTCCGCCTCACGAGTCATTATTTTTTATCTCGCCATTAGGTAGAGAACCATAGAAACCAGGTATTAAAAAGCTTATCATTTGTTTTTATTATTTTCTCAAATGCTAATTCACTTTTTCGTAATCAACACTACCATCATAGTTAAAATAGATTAACTCTTTTTGGATCAACAAATGTATACCCTAAGTATTCTGCCATAATAAGTCCAGTTAAATACTCACCACGACTTATAAGATAATCTTCATCAATACTTTTAGTCATTTCTTTTTAGATTTTTAATTCGCTTTTAATATCGTATTTGATATTTAAGTTTTCAACTATTTTTTATAAATTTATTTTCTATAATAGAAAATATATTATCAAAATTCATATTGTATTTTATATGTGCGTGGCATAAGTATAGTAGGTCAGTAACTTTTATTATCTTTTTGAATTTTCTTTTCCGACAGCACTAACTACAACCAGCTTTCTTGCTTCGTCGCTTTCTACTATCTTTTTAACTTTTAAATTGCTCATAACTTGCAACAGAGCTACCCACCAAACTTTGAAACTTTAACCATAAATTTCTCCTAATTATTATTTATATTTTGTAACTCAATATATTATTGTTATTTTTATTTTGAGTTCGTTTACTAAATCTTCTAACTTTTCAAAATGATATAGTTTTCACATAGTAATTATCTTCAAATTTTTCTACATTGTCAAATAATTCTGAGTTAAATTCATTTTTGAAGCGTAGCAGGAAAGTATGAGTAAATAGGTTGTTACTTTGCATTAAGTCATAAGTAAGATTAACATCTACTCTAGGAGTATTTGAGTTTAATGTCATAATGTCTTGAATAATAGCGTTTGCTGTTGGAAATTTACCAGCACCTTGACCATAAAATTTTAAATCACCTATAGACTCTCGCGTAGTGTAATAATGTTATAATTATTAGGAACATTAGCCTCTTGACTGTCTTTCACTAAATATATTAAGCATAACTGAAGTTTCAAAAATTATCCACAACAGTCTCACCAATGTATTTTACAGCTAAGTCATATAAGTAATCAATATCTGTTTTTGTAATATATCTCATTGAGTATGTAGGAAAAATTATTTATAATTAAAATATCAGAAGAGACAGCAGAGCTTAATATTATTTTATTAGCTACGTCATGGCCGTCAACATCTGCACTAGGATCTGCTTCGGCATATCCTAAATCTTGTAGCAATTTTTAAAGTTGCATTAAATTCAGCATTGTTTTTATACATATTATCTAAAAATAAAATTACTCGTACCATTAAATATTCCATAAATTTTATTTATTTTATCAATGCGTTTTAGCTTTTTCTAAACTGGCTATCCAAGGTACTCCACCACCAACACTTGCTTCAAATAAAAATTTTACGTTATTTGTTTTTAGCTAGATTTAAATATTTATCTAAATATTTAGCAGCAACAGCTTTTATTAGCAGTAACAACGTGTTTTTATTTTCTAGTGCGCGAGTTATAAAATCGTCAGCAGGATTTAAACCACCTAGACATTCAACTATTAAATCTATTTCTTTATCTTCTAAAATTTCTTCTATGTTATCTGTTGCTAAGTGCATTTTATCTCTAGTACGAGCAAATACTTTCTTAACTTCTATATCTTTTAAAAATTATTATCTCCATTTGAAAATAATTTCATAAACTCCACTTCCAACAGTTCCATATCCTAAAATTGCAATTTCTCATGATAACTCCTTATAATGTTTATTATAGATACAAGAGTACTACACTTGTATTTTTATAAAAACATTGTATCATATAGAAAGTGATAAAGCAAGGAGAACATTGATGATTTACGAAAGTACAAGAAACTCTAAACACAAAAATTAGACGCGAGCAGTGCAATTCTTCAAGGGTTAAGCGAAGAAGGTGGTCTTTTGTATTAAAGAGATTTAGGAAAAAGAAAATTAAATTTAGATAATATATTAGATAAAAACTATTATGAAGTTGCATACGAGGTATTAAAAACTATTTTTAGATTTTACAGATAGTGAGATAAAAACTTGTGTTGATAATGCTTATTTAGAAAAATTTTCATCTGAAGAGATTACACCTGTTGTTTCGTTAAGTAAAACTCATATATTAGAATTATTTAATGGTCCAACAAGTGCTTTTTAAAGATGTGAGACTTATCTCTTCTTCCACAACTTACAAAAACAGCGTTAGAAAAACTAAAGAAAAAGATGATATTTTAATTTTTAACGGCAACAAGTGGAGATACAGGAAAGCTGCGTTAGAAGGTTTTTAAAGATGTAGATAGAGTTAAGATAATGGTGTTTTATCCTAATGACGGGGTAAGTAAAGTACAAGAGATACAAATGAGAACGCAAGAGGGAAAACACTTTTGTTTGTGCAATAGAAGGAAATTTTGATGATGCACAAACGGGCATAAAAAAATATTTTTACAGATGATAATTTTAAACAAGAGTTATCAAAAAGAAATATTAAATTATCAAGTGCAAATTCTATAAATATAGGAAGACTTATACCGCAAGTTGTTTACTATGTTTATTCATATATAAATTTAGTAAGAAATAAAAATAAAAATTAAACGATAAAGTTAATTTTATTGTTCCAACAGGGTAACTTTTAGGGAATATTTTTAGCAGGATATTATGCTATAGGTTTACCAGTAAATAAATTAGTTTGTGCAAGTAATAGCAATAACGTCTTGTATGATTTTTAACTACAGGTGAATATGATAAAAACAGAGAATTTTTAAAAACAATTTCACCAAGTATGGATATTTTAATATCAAGTAATTTAGAAAGACTTCTTTATTATTTAAGTAATTGTGATAATAGCTATATAAACGAAATAATGACCGAACTTAAAAACACTGGTAAGTATAAAGTAAGAGAAGATATATTAGAGAAGATAAATGAAGAATTTTCTTGTAGCTTTGCTAGTGATGATGAAAACTAGAAAGGTTATTAAAGAGTTTATGAAAAGAAGGATACTTGTTAGATACTCATACGGCAGTTGCATATAAAGTTCTTTTTAGATAACGAAGATACTCGTCATGCCAATATATATATTATCAACAGCTTCACCATATAAATTTACAAATAGTGTTTACTCGGCTCTTTTACGATAATGATAATGAATTTGAATTATTAAAAACAGTTAAACGAAAAACAAAAAGTAGCTATCCCAGAAAATTTAAAAAGACTTAGATAAGAAGAAAGTTTTACATAGTGATGTTATAAAAAGAGAATATGAAAGAGTATGTACTAAAGAAAGTAGAGGGGATTAAATAGTGGTTAAAGTAAGAGTTCCAGCAACAAGTGCAAACGTTGGCTGTGGTTTTGATACTTTAGGAGTTACTTTTAGTTTATACACTACGTTTGAATTTGAGAAAAGTGAAAGTTGTTGAGTTTATAGGGTTTGAAGAAAGATTTCAAAACGAAAAATAATTTAGTATATACAACGTTTAATGACGTATTAAAATTAAATAAGTCTGTAAGTGGTGTTAAAATATCAATTAAAAACGATGTACCCATATCACGTGGCTTAGGAAGTAGTTCTACTTGTGTTGTTGCAGGTATTTATGATGCATATCTTCTTACAGATACACCTATAAATAAAGCAAAAATTTTGAAATAGCAAATGAGATAGAAGGTCATCCAGATAACGTAAGCCCAGCTATTTTTGGTGGATTAAGTGCTTCTTGTACAACTGATAGTGGAGAGGCTATTACAGTTAAGTATAACATAGATGATAGATTTAATTTTTAGCACTTATTCCAAATTTTGAAAACATCAACAGAAATGGCAAGGGACATAATGCCAAAAGAAATATCTGTAAGAGATGCGGTATATTCATTATCAAGAGTAGGAGCAGTCTTAAGAGCATTAGAAACTTATGATATAAAATATGTTAAGTAAGGTTATGGGAGATAAAATACACGAACCATACCGAAAAAGAAACAATATTTGAATATGACGAAGTTAGAAAAATTTGTGAAGAGTTTGATAGTATTTGCTTTTTAATATCAGGAAGTGGTTCTACTTTTAATAAATATATTAAATGACGAAGCAAATTTAGGATTTATTAAAAATAGATTAAAAGATTTAGAATATGATTGGAAAAGTTATTTATTAAAAAGTAGATAAAACAAAGGAACAGTTGTATTAGATTAGTATTAAAGGAGAAAATTTATGAAAAATCAAAAGTAGCAGTACTAGGTGCAACAGGAATGGTAGGGCAGAGATTATTAGTTTTATTAGAAGATCATCCGTATTTTGATGTAGTTAAATTAGCTGCTTCAAAAACGTTCTGCTGGTAAAAATATAAAGACCTAATGGAAAAATCGCTGGAAGCTATCAAACAAAAGTTCCAGAGTATGCAAAAAGCTATGGAAGTTTATGATGTTTTTGATATAGATAATGTCTCTAGAGATGTTGATATGGTTTTTGTGCAATAAATTTATCTAAAGATGAGCTAATAAAAATTAGAAGAAGATTATGCAAAAAAAGAACTTGTGGTAGTATCTAACAACTCTGCTAATAGAATGAAAGATGATGTACCTATGTTAATACCTGAAATAAATTATTCGCATTTTAGATGTAGTTGTTAGTCAAAAGAGAGACTAAATACTAAAAAGGATTTATAGTTACAAAACCGAATTGTTCTATTCAAAGTTATGTTCCAATATTTGAAGCTATAAAAGAGTATGGAGTTAAAGATGCAAGTATATGCACATATCAAGCTATATCAGGAAGTGGAAAAACATTTAACGAATGGCCTGAGATGGTGGAGAATATAATACCTTATATAAGTGGTGAAGAAGAAAAAGTGAGAAAAGAACCGTTAAAAATATTTGGTAAAGTAGAAGATGGTAAAATCGTTTTTGATAATAGTATGAATTTATCAGCACAATGTATAAGAGTTCCTGTTTTAGACGGACATTTAGCATGCGTATCATTTAATTTAAAAAAATAATCCAGGAAGAGATGTACTAATAGAAAAATTAAAAATTATAAATCAGAAATTGAAAAATATAATCTTCCACTATCTCCTAAAGAGTTTATAAAATATTATGAAGAAGTAGATAGACCACAACCAGTATTAGATCGTGATAATGAAAAAGGGATGCAAATTACTTTAGGAAGATTTAGAGAAGATAGCTTGTTTGATTATAAATTGCAGCACTATCACACAACACAATGCGTGGTGCTGCAGGTGGTGCATTATTAACAGCAGAACTAATTAAAAATTAGGATACTTAGATTAAAAATATAATTACTAATACATTTATTAAAAACTTAGAACATATGTTTTTAAGTTTTATTTTTATTTTGTTTAAAAATAATTAAGAGTAGATGAAAAATATTATTATAGTAAGTAGATATTGGTTAATAAATTTAATAGTAATTAAAGTATTACGTAAATAATTTTAATATCAGTATAAAAATAATAAACTATTTTTAAGTTTAAACTAAACTTTTTGTTAAAATTGTGTTATCATATACTATAAAGAAATTTAAGGAGGTGTTTTTGAATCTTGAGTATCCTTATGAATATAATGATGTAGAAAATATGTGAAAAATATTTATCATCTGAACAAGTAGAGATGATAAAAAGCGTATGAGTTTGCAAAAGTTGCACATACTGGACAATTTAGAAAATCAGGCGAAGAGTATATCCTTCATCCTGTTCAAGTTGCAGGGATTTTTAGCAGAGTTAAAACTAGATTACGCAAACGATATGTGCAGGATTTTTACACGACGTAGTTGAAGATACGGAATATAGCCTCTTAGATATAGAAGAAAAATTTTTCAGAGGGTGTAGCTGTTATTGTAGATGGTGTTACTAAATTAGATAAAGTAAAAATATAGATCAAAAAGACAATCTCAAGCAGAAAACCATAGAAAAACTATTTATATCAATAGCTAGTGATTTAAGGGTTATATTTGTAAAACTTGCAGATAGGCTTCATAATATGAGAACCTTTGAAAAACATATGCGTGAAGAAAAACAAAAAGAAATTTCAAGAGAAAACTTTAGAAATATATGCACCACTTGCTCACAGGCTAGGGATAAGCTCTATTAAATGGGAGCTAGAAGATACCTCTTAGATATTTATATCCATCACAATACTTTTCAATAGTAGGAATGATGAAGAGAAGTGAACGTGTTGAGATAGTAGAAGAAGTATGTGAATCTATAAGAAAATTACTTTTTAGAAAATGTTATTACTTCTGAAGTTAGTGGACGACCTAAACACATATATAGTATCTATAAAAATGGTTAAAACAAAAATAAAACTTTTGAGCAAAATATATGATTTATTAGCAGTAAGAGTTTTTAGTAAATAGTGAGGCAGATTGTTATGCAACGTTAGGACTTATACATACATTATGGATTCCTTTGCCAGGAAGGATGAAAGACTATATAGCAATGCCAAAAACCTAATATGTATCAGAGCTTACACACAACAGTAATAGGACCAGAGGGTCAACCTATTGAAATACAAATAAGAACTTACGAGATGCATGAAATAGCAGAAAAAGGTATAGCAGCACACTGGGCTTATAAAGAAGGAAAAAGTTACAGAAAAAAATAATTTTTATGAAAAACTTAATTGGTTCCAAAAATAGCCGAAGGAGATGAAACTGAAGATAACGCAGAAGACTTTATGGATTCTCTAAAAAGTAGATCTTCTTAGTGATAAAAATATATGTGTTTACACCTAATAGTGATATTATAGAGCTACCCAAAGGTTCTTGTATAGTTGACTTTGCGTATGCAATTCATTCTGAAGTAGGAAATAAAATGGTCGGAGCAACTGTTAACGGGAAAATCGTTCCAATAGATTATAAGCTCAGAAACAGGGATATTTGTGATATTAGAACAAGTAAAAAACTCCTCAGGTCCTAGTAGAGATTGGCTAAATGTTGCAACAGCCTCTCAAACAAAATCTAAAAATAAAATCATTTTTAAAAAAAGCAACAAGAGAAGAAAATTTAGAGCGTGGCGAAATTCTTTTAAAAGATGAAATAAAAACACAAGGATTTAATATTGATGAAGTTTTAAATCCTGACGATATAGAAAGAGTTATAAATAGATACAAATTCTCTGATATAGATGAGTTGTATAGAGCGATTGGCTACAGGAATGTTACTGCATATCAAGCAGTTATGCGTCTTACAGAGAAATTAAGAAAAAGAAAAAATTAGCCAAAAGAAAAACTAGAAAAAAACTTCAAAATGCAGATGAAGACGATAATTACTGAAACTGGTGTTTATGTAAAAGGGTAGATAATATTTTAGTAAGACTATCTAAGTGTTGTCAACCTATACCAGGAGATGACATAGTAGGTTTCATAACAAAAGGACGAGGTGTGACTATTCATAGAGATAGCTGTCCCTAACATAAGTGAAGATAAAAACAGACTCCTAGAAGTAGAATGGGTAGAGAGTTTAAATAGAAGAGAATATAACGTAACACTTCAACTACACGGCTTTGATCGTGAGTTACTATAATAACGTTTTTAGTAAAACTTAATGAAAGTAGAGTTTTTAATAAAAATTATCATCAGAATCAAAAATCTGATAAAACCTGTATTATAAATATAGGTGTATCTGTTAAAAATTTAACAGAATGTGAATTTATAATAAAAAAATTAAGACAGATACCAGATATTTATAGTGTAGAGAGAATTATAAAATAGGAGTAGTAAGTAGTGAAAGTAGTATTACAAAAAGTAAAAAGCAAGTGTAAAAATTGAAAATAAAATTGTAGGACAAATAGATAAGGGTTACTGTTTGTTAGTAGGTATTCATAAAAACTCAAAAAGAAAGTGATGCAAAATATTTAGCAAAAATAGTAGAATCTCGTTTATTTGAAGACGAAAACGGAAAAAAATAAATCTTGGTTTTAAAAAGAAGTTGGAGGTAAAATACTTTCAGTTTCACAGTTTACACTTTATGCAGATACAAAAAGGTAAACGGCCTAGTTTTACAAATGCTGCACAAGGTGAGTTAGCTATAAGTTTATATGAAAAATTTAATGAGTATTTAAGAGAGTTTTCTGTTGAAGTAGAAACTGGTGTTTTTGAGTGCGAATATGGAGGTTGCTATTGAAAATGATGGACCTATAACTATAATTTATGAAAAATTAGAAGAGAGTTAAAATGAGAATAAAAAGAGAAAAATAATAAGATAATTTTATTTTTATCATTTACTATTTTTATTAGTAATTGCAGCAGTAATATTATTTTTTTATGAAAATAGAACTCTTTCAAATGGTACTGTAAAGTTTAATAATGATGAGTTAATAGTAAAAGAAGAGAGTGAACTTAGGACAGGACCTAATGAAGAGTATCCTATTTTTACAAAAAAATAAACTCAGGGAGCTAGAGTAGAAAAGATTGCAACAGTAGAAGAATGGTATGAAATTAGAACAGAAACTAATATAGTAGGGTGGCTACCTGGGTGGAAGATAAATGATAGCGGAGTAAAAATCCAGAAGAGAAGATGAAAGATAAATTAAAAGATTATACTGTTGTTTTAAACCCTATAATTAGTAATAAAAATGAAGTGGATTATAAAAATATATCTACAAAAGAGCATAATTTAAAATTAGCTAAAAATAAAAGAAAGCTTAGAAAAAGATGGTATAAAAAGTTTATTTAACTAGAGAAGAAGATAATGAAGTCTCAAATCAAGATATAAAAATCAAATTTTTAGAAAAATGCAACTCTTTTAATAAATATTGACACAATATATTCGCAAAAACAAAAAGAAGTAAATTCAAAAGATTTATTATAATGCTAGTCCATCTATAAAATTGGCAAAAGGGATAGAAAAAGAAGTTAAAGAACATTATATTTTAGGAACTAAGAATATATCAAAATATAATGGAATTAGTAGTATAATAAGTGAGAAATTTCCAGAAGTATATATTATAGCAGGTAATATTTTTAATAATGTTGTAAGCGATACGCTAACTAATGATATATATAGTAAAGAATATGCTTATTCTATAAGTAATGGAGTAAAAGATTATTTATATTATCTTATTAAACAAGAAGAATATAATAGTAAAAGTAGAGAGAATTTAACTAAACAACCATTAAAAAGGGTTACCATTACCGTTTTTATTACACGAAAACAAGATGAGTACAAAAACATAAGTTATGGTTTAGATTATAATAATACGATTGAAAAATGGTGATGCGATTATTTCATTAGCTATGATTTCTAAATATTTAGATTCAAACAAGGACTTAACTGTTGAGAAAATAGTAAAATGGGCAGAAAATAAATACTATGTAAAAAAATCAAGGAACTAGTGATAAAAATAGTTGAAAGTTTTGCAAAAAGAATATGGTTATAACGCCAAATTGATAACTAAAAATAAAATTCAAGAAATTGAGAAAAGTTTAGCTGATAAAAAGCCAGTTTTAGTTCATTTTTCTCAAGGAATATTTGGAGAAAGACCAAGTTATAAAAGTAATACGAGGTATAGAAGATGACAAGTTTTACATAAACGATCCAAACGATGATGATTCTAAGTTAAATAATTATACAGGCTTTACAAAAAAATGATATTGAAAAATAATATAATATCAGCGTGGGTATTTTGCAAAATAAATTTATAAAATTATATTAGGAGAAAAACAGTGAAAAATATTTAATTATATTTATAAGTTGTTTAATGAGTATTTTCATTAACAGCTTGTTCTAGTAAAAATAGTGAAAATAAAGAAAAAAAGTTATAAAAATGGGAATTGTTCCTGGAAAAATAATGAACAACTTATAGAAGATGTTAAACCGATAGCAGAATATTTAACAGAAAAATTAGGAGTAAAAGTTGAAACTTTTACAGCAAGTAACTATATCGGAGTAGTTGAGGGAATAGGAAGTGGTAGTGTAGACTTTTGGTATAATTCCACCGTTTTCTTCAGTTTTAGCTCAAAAACAAAGTGGGGCTAAAGCATTACTTACAGCAAAAGGAGTAGACAGGGAAGCCAGGATATTACTCTGAGATACTTGTAAGAAAAGATTCAGGAATAAACTCTATAAGTGATTTAAAAGGTAAAAATTGCTTTTGTTGATCCATCATCTTCATCAGGATACATTTATCCGGGTGCTATGCTTGTAGAAAAATGGTTTTGACCTTAAAAAGATATAACATATCAATTTAGTGGGGGACATGATAAGAGTTTACAACTATTACTTAACAACGATGTACAAGCTATAGGAACATTTACTGGACTTACTGGAAAGTATAAAAAGAATTTCCAAACGCAGATAATGAAGTAAAAGTGCTTAAACGTGGAGATTTAGTTCCAGGTATTATAGTAACATCTTCAAGCAAATTAGATCCAAGCATTCAAGAAAAACTTAAAACAAGCATTACTTGATATGAACAAAGATGAAAAATTAAAGAAGTTTTTCGGAAGAATGTTTAATATAACTGGTTTTGAAGATGTAGATACTTCGTCTTATGAAAAATTAGAAAAAAACTGCAAAAATAATGAATGTAGATTTGGAAAAATAAAATAGTAAAGAAATAAAATATATTGTTTTCAGAAAATTTACTATAAATTTTCAAAAAGTTATAAAAGTATTGATAAAAAAAGTATATTATAATTGATACAGTTTTTAATAAAGACAAGGTTATTAAAAAAAGTTGTAAAGAGAGAGCTGGTTGGTGTAAAGTCTACATTATTTTTAATAATTATCACTTTATTTTAAAAATAGAATATAATAATTAAGTTCTCTTAGAATGAGTTAAAAGAGGTGGTACCGTGGATATGTTTCGCCCTCTAAATTTATTCTAAGAGTTTTTGAAAAAGGAGAAAAATGGTAGAATTAAAAGATACTTTACTTATGCCAAAAAAACTAGTTTTGCAATGCGCGGTAATCTTCTAATAAAGAACCAGAATTTTTAAAAACGTTGGGAAGAGATGAATTTATATAGAGAAATTATGATGAAGGAAACCTTCTTATGTTCTTCATGATGGGCCACCGTATGCTAATGGGAATATTCATATAGGTCATGCTTTAAATAAAGTTTTAAAAAGATTTTTATTGTTAAATATAAAAATATGAATGGTTTTATTTCTAATTACGTTCCTGGTTGGGATACGCATGGTTTGCCTATTGAACAAGTGTTAGTTAATAATGGTGTTGATAGAAAATCAATGCTTGCTACTAAATTTAGAAATAAATGTAAAGATTATGCATTAAAACAAGTTGATAAACAACGTGCAGACTTTAAAAACTTGGAGTAATTGGAGATTGGGATAATCCTTATATAACTCTTGATCCAAAATTTGAAGCTGAGCAAATTCGTGTATTTGGGAAAATGGTTGATAAAGGATATATTTATAAAGGGTTAAAACCTATCTATTGGTCACCATCTTCAGAGTCAGCTCTTGCTGAAGCAGAAATTGAATATCGTGATCATACTTCACCATCAATATATGTTTCGTTTGAACTACTTGATGGGAAAGGTCTTCTTCAAATGGAACTAAGTTTGTAATTTTGGACAACTACTCCATGGACACTTCCTGCTCATGTAGGTATTGCTGTTCATCCAGATTTTTGTTTACCAAGTTGTAAACTATAACGGAGAAGATTATTTATTTGCTCGCGAACGTGTTGAGTATTTAGTTCAAAAACTTTGGTTGGGAAGGCTATACTCTAGGCCAAGAGATAACTGGTAAAGAGTTAGAATATATGAAATGTCAACATCCATTTATTGAAGAGAGAAAATCTACACTGTTCTTAGCCGACTATGTAACGCTAGATTCAGGGACTGGTCTAGTTCACAGTGCTCCAGGACACGGGCTTGATGATTATTTAGTTGGACATTTACAATATAACCTTGATGTATTATCTCCAGTTGATAATCAAGGAGTGTTTACTAAAAGAAGCTGGTGAATTTGCCGGACAATTTGTTTTTGATGCAAATAAAAATATCATTGCTAAATTAGAAAGAATTAAATGTACTTCTAAAACGTGAAGACATTTCTCATTCATATCCACATGACTGGCGTACGAAAAACCAATTATTTTCCGTGCAACTCCACAATGGTTCTGTTCGGTTGAGGCATTTCGTGATAAACTGTTAGAGGCTGTAGATAATACTAAGTTTTATAGCGAATGGGGAAACCAAGATTATATAATATGATTCGCGACCGTGGAGACTGGGTAATTAGTCGTCAACGTGTTTTGGGGAGTTCCAATTCCAGTATTTTATGCAGAAAATGGAGAACCTATTTTTAGATAATGAAGTTATTGAACATGTTGCTAAAAGTATTTGAGACAGAAGGTTCTAATGTTTGGTTCTATAAAAGAAGCAGACGAACTATTACCAGAAGGCTTTACTCATCCAGGGAAGTCCAAATGGTAAATATACAAAAGAGATGGACATTATGGACGTATGGTTTGACTCTGGAACGTCTCATCAAGGGTGCTGTGCATTACGCGATGATTTAACATATCCAGCTGATCTTTACTTAGAAGGAGTGATCAATATCGTGGTTGGTTTAACTCATCACTAATAACATCAGTTGCAGTGTCGGGCGTTGCCCCATATAAAGAATTAGTTTCTGCTGGTTTTTGTTATGGACGGAGAAGGACGTAAGATGAGTAAATCTATCGGTAACGTAATTTCTCCAAACGATGTAGGGTAAAACAACTAGGAGCTGAAATTATTCGTTTATGGTGTGCTGAGTGTAGACTACACGCAAGACGTTCGTATCTCTAATGATATTTTTAAAACAAGTATCAGAAACATACAGAAAGATTAGAAATACATTCCGTTTCTTACTTGGAAATTTATATAACGCAAACTTTAATAATAAAACAGACTTATTATCTTATGATGAATTAGAAGAATTAGATAAGTACATGGTATTAAAAATTTGAAAAAAAGTTGTTAACAATGTATTGGATTACTATGAAAACTATCAATTCAATAGTTTAATAAATGAACTTGTAAACTTCTTTAACGTTGAATTGTCATCATTCTACTTAGATTATGGTAAAGATATATTATACATAGAAAGTGAAAAATCACATAAACGTTTAAGTATGTTAACTGTTCTTTACACGGTATTAAGTAAATCAGTAAGACTTCTTGCACCAGTGTTATCATTTACAGCAGAAGAAATTTTTCGATAATATGCCTTATGAAGACGAGAAGTCAGTACATTTAACTGATTTCCCAGAAAGAAGTACATTAGTAGATGAAAAAAACTAGAAGCTAAATGGGATAAACTTTTAGATGTGCGTGATGATGTAAATAAAGCATTAGAAGTTAGTCGTAACGAAAAAAAGTTATCGGAAAGTCACTTGAGGCATCAGTTGAGATTTATAGTTCTGATAGCGAAGTAGTAGAATTATTAAAATCAGTAGATAATCTTCATCAATTATTTATAGTAAGTAAAGGTAGAAGTAAAAGAAAACAACGGAGAAACTTACGACTTAGTACAAGTAAAAAAATAGCAAAAGCTAATGGAGAACGTTGTGAACGTTGTTGGAATATTGTTGAGAGTGTTAATGACGAATGCTTATGTGAAAGATGTGGCGAAGTATTAAGTAACAAATAATTGACAATTTAAAATTATAATGCTATACTTACCTAAATCTGATACTATGATGAGTAATAAATTTAGTGTTTATAGAGAGTGTACGTTTGCTGAAAGTACATAATATTAGTTTATGAATATGGTCTTAGTGGGTTTAATAAAAGCAAGCAAAAGTGAACTTTATTCGTGTTACTGCGTTATAAGTAAAATGTTGTTAGACATTGTGAGATATTCTTTAAAAGAATAATGTAAGGTGGTACCGCGTAAAACGCCCTTACTCTATGAAAATAGAGTAGGGTTTATTTTTGAAAGGAGAAAGTTATGATAGAATTAAAAATGTAAATAAGATTTACAACAATAATGTTCATGCACTAAAAGATATAAATTTAAAAAAATAGATGAAGGTGATATTTACGGAATAATTGGTTATTCAGGAGCAGGTAAATCAACCTTAATCAGATTACTAAACGGATTAGAAGAAGCAACAAGTGGTGAGGTTTTAGTTTTAGGAGAAGATTTCGGAAAAATTTCTAGTAACGAAAGACGTTTAAAAGCGTCAAAAGATAGGAATGATTTTTCCAACATTTTTAATCTACTATGGAGTAGAACGGTTGAGGAAAAATATAGAGTTTCCATTAGAAATTTTTAGGAGTATCTAAAGAAGATAGAAAAACGTGTTAAAGAATTAGCTAATCTTGTTGGTTTAGAAGATAGACTAAAAAGCTATCCGTCTCAGTTATCAGGTGGACAAAAAGCAAAAGAGTAGGGATAGCTCGTGCGTTGTAGGTAATCCAACAGTGCTATTATGTGACGAAGCTACAAGTGCACTAGACCCTGAAACAACATCTGATGTTTTTAGAGTTAATTAACGAAAATTCATAAAAAAACTAATATAACAGTTGTACTTATTACTCATGAGATGAGTGTTATAAAAACTTTATGTACTAAAGTTGCAGTTATTGATGGTGGAGAGATAGCTGAGAGTGGTTTTTGTAGAAGATGTATTCCATCATCCACAAAAAGAAGTAACAAGAAAATTCTTAAAAACAAACAGAATTTGGTTCTAGTAGAAGGAGATAAAAATATCCACTCTTGGAAAGAGACATTTACTGATGGTAAAATAATTAGCTTAAGATTTGATAATAATTCATCTAAAAACCTATTTTAAGTACAATAATAAAAAGAAGTTGATGTTGATTTTTGTATTATACAAGGGCATATTGATAAAACTCAAACTGCAAAATATAGGAGCTTTATATGTTCAACTTTTAGGAGATGAAGATAATATTGAAAAAGCTATTCAAAAAAATAAGAGACTTTAATATAACTGTGGAGGTAGTATAATGGATATTTCAAAAATTAGTTGGGAAAAGTTAACAGATAAAAACGTGGGAAACACTAATAATGACTGGTGAATCACTTATTTTTGTGTTTTTGTTATAGGACTTTTATTAGGACTTATTTTATATTTAACATCTAATAGTAATAATGCTATCGTTAAGGTAGTATATTCAGTAACAGCAGCTATTGTAAATATTTTCCGTGCAATTCCTTTTATTATTTTAATAGTGCTACTATTACCATTTACTAAATTTCTAATGGGAACAATAATAGGAACACAAAGCAGCCCTACCTGCTCTTATTATATCAGCAGCACCGTTTTATGCACGTTTAGTTGAGATAGGGGCTTAGGGGAAGTTGATAAAGGAGTTATTGAAGCAGCAAGGCTATGGGTGCAAAAATTCTACGATAATATTAAAAGTTCTTATACAGAGAGTAAACCAGCTTTAGTGTCAGGACTTACTGTTACAGCAATAGCTCTTGTAGGGGCAACTGCCATGGCAGGAGTTATAGGAGCTGGAGGATTAGGAAACTTAGCATATTTAGAAGGATTCCAAAGTAACAACACCCTAACACTAGCAGCTACGATAGTAATACTAATTATAGTTTTGCTATTCAATTTTTAGGTGATTACGTTGTTAAGAAAATAGATAAGAGATAATTTTTAAATATTTTTGATTTTTAATAAATAATATGATATTCTTATTTATATAATCATATAATAGGAGTAATATATTATGAAATTTTTCTTGGATACAGTAAATATTGAGTGAAATAAAAAGCTAATGACTTAGGCGTTATATGTGGTGTTACAACTAATCCTTCGTTAATTTGCAAAAAGAGGAAGAGATTTTTGTAGAAGTTATTAAAGAAATAACATCTATAGTTGATGGAGCAATTAGTGGAGAGGTAAAAAAGCAACGACTACTAGTTTTGAGAATATATTAAAAAGCAAGAGAAATTGCAAAATTCATCCAAATATCGTTGTTAAAATTCCTATGACTGAAGAAGGTTTAAAAGCTGTAAATGTTCTTTCTAAAGAAGGAATAAAAACAAATGTAACTTTAATCTTTAGTCCAACACAAGCACTTCTTGCAGCTATAGCAGGGGCAACATATGTTTCGCCATTTTTAGGAAGATTAGATGATATCTCACAAAATGGACTTCATTTAATAGGGAGATAGTTGAGATATTTTCTGTTTATGAAAATCAAAACAGAAATTATAGCAGCAAGCGTTAGAAATCCTATACATGTAGTTGAGGTGTGCAAAATTAGGTTGTGATATCGCTACTGTTCCATATAAAGTTATTGAACAAAATGATAAAACATCCTTTAACTGATATAGGTATTGAAAAATTTTGTTGCTGATCATATAAAAGTTTTTGGTAAATAATTTTAACTAGTAAAAACTTATGAATATATTATAATTAAACAGATAATAATTTATTGATAAAATAAACTTATATCTGTTTATTTTATTAAGTAGGAGAAAAAGTGTTAGGTAAATTTATAACTTTTTGAAGGAATTGATGGGTCAGGAAAAACTACCATTTTAGAATTTTTAAGTGAGTATTTAAAAGATAAATGTTTTAACTACACGTGAACCAGATTGGAACAGCCGTAAGTGAAAAATTAGAGATATAATCGTTTATGATGATATTGATGGTATAACAGAGAGTTTACTTTTTGCAGCAAGTAGAAGAGCATATAATATTATTCCAGCACTTAATAACGGGTGTGTTGTTCTTTGTGATAGATATGTAGATAGTTCAGTTGCTTATCAAGCATACGGAAGATCTCTTAATAAAAACAATAATTGATATAAATAAATATGCGACAAATAATTTAACACCAGACTTAACACTTTTTGATGTAGATGTAGAGTGTGGATTATCTAGAACAAAAGTTACGTGGAGAAACAAATAGACTAGATAACTAGAAAAATAACTTTTTATGAAAAAGTAAGAGCAGGATATATAGATTTATTAAACGAAAATGATAGAATAATAAAATTGATTCTAATAAAAAGTATAGAAGAAGTAAAAGTTGGAAGTAGCAAATATAATAGAAAGATTTTTAGAAAATGATAGACTTTAGTAATGATAAAAACAATAAAATTTTTGATAATATAATACAAAAATAAATTATCACACGCTTATTTATTTGTATGTGATGATGAAAATTATATGAATAATTTTATAATAACATTAGTAAAATCTTTATGTGAAAAAATTTTTGATAAAAGTTTTTGTTGTGATAGTTGTATAAATTGTAAAAATATCTAATAATAACTATACTGACTTTTATATAGTTGATAATGATAAAATAGAAGAAGTTTTAAATATAAAAATAAAACTTTCATAAAATCTTCTTATGGTATTTATTGGTTAAAAATATGAGACAATATGACTAAGCAAGCCTCAAATAGTTTACTTAAAAATCTAGAAGAGCCAGAAGATAATATTATAGCTATACTTAGTGTTAAAAATATAAATACTGTACTGCCAACTATACTATCAAGATGTCAGAAAATAAAGTTATTAGGAAAGACAGAAGAATATACGAAAAGTAAATGATGTAGTTGATATTTTATAAAATTATTCTAAAAATTCTAAAGTTTCTGTTTTAAATATTTGTCTTGAAGTTAAGACAAAAGAAGATATTACCGAGTTTTTAAAAATATTTTATAAAAAGTAGATGAGTATTTTACTTTAGGGAAAATATCTGCTAATAATTTTTCGTTTATACAAGATTTATTAGCACAAAGAGAGCATAGAACTTAATGTAGCATCAGGTTTAGTGTTAGAGAGTTTTTATTTGAGCTTTTAATAAATAATATAGAAAAATAGCGTAGGTGTGTATGATTTTAGCTGATTGTGAAAGAATAGATGATGTAACAAAAATTACAAAATAATACAATTAAAAAGAACATTATAGTATGTCAACAGACAGTTGTTACTTGCTTATTTTTCTAATGTTCCAAAGAAGTATAATAAAATTTTAGATTTATGTTCTGGTAACGGTGCCGTTTCTTTAATACTTAGAGAAAAACCATTGCTCATATAACTATGCTAGAGATACAGGAGAAGCTAATAAACTTAGCTAAAAAGTTTTGAGTATAATAAACTAGATAATTATTCACTATTTTGTAGTGATTTAAAAATATTAAAAACTATTTTTAATCCAGCAACATTTGACTATATTGTATGTAATCCACCATACTTTTCTATAACTAATATGCCAAAAATAAAAGAGAAAAATAATCATAGTATATCAAGGCATGAAATTTTATGTAACTTAGAAGATGTTATTAAAACTATAAAATATTTAATAAAACAAAATGGGAAATTTTCTTTAGTTCATCGCACATATAGACTATCTGATATATTAGTGTTAGCTGAAAAATACGGATTAGGTATAAAGAGAGTAAAGTTTGTTTATTCTAAAAAGTAGTGATAATAGCAAAATAATATTAGTAGAAGGTAGTTTATCAAAGGTTAGTGATATAAAAAGTAGAACAACCGTTATATATTTATGAAGAAGATAATACTTATACTAAAGATATGAGGAAGTATATGGATTTTAAAGACAAAGAAAAATTGTTTTTATATAATTAGGTGTAGAGATAATACTTTTTATACAGGATATGCATTATATGAAAGACTAAAAGCTCATAACAGTAGTAAAGGAGCAAAAATATACAAGAGGAGAACTCCAATAACTTTAGAATATTTTTTGAAGAGTGTGAAGATAAAAAGTTTTTGCATTAAAAAGAATACGAAATAAAACAACTTACATGTTTAGAAAAAGTAATTATATAAAAATAAATTTGACAAAAGATAAAAGAAAATTATTGATGAAATAAATAAAATTAGTTTTAGGGGAGAAGTAATGTTATATTTAGTACCAACTCCAATAGGAAATTTAGAAGATATAACTCTTAGAGCATTAAGAGTATTAAAAGAAGTAGATATTATTGCTTGTGAAGATACAAGAAACACTCAAAAATTACTTAATCATTTTGATATAAAAAGGTAAAATAATAAGTTATCACGAACATAACGAAGATAAAGTAAGTGATAATATTATAAATGAGCTAAAGAAAATAAAAACATTGCTTTAGTAAGTGATGCAGGAATGCCTTGTATATCTGATCCGGGATATGTGATTGAGTTAAAAATGTAGAAAAATATTTCTCTTACTACACTGCCGGGTGCTAATGCAGGATTATGTGCGTTAGTAAGTAGTGGAATAGAATCACACAATTATAAATTTTATGGTTTTCTTCCTAGAAAAAGTAAAGACTTAAAGAAAAATTATATTGAAGAAGATGCAACTTCTATTATCTATGAATCACCACATAGAATATGATAGAAGAGTTAAATAATCTAGCACCAGATAGAATTATATCTGTTGCAAGAGAATTAACAAAACTTTATGAACAAATAAAACAGATACTACTAGTAATATTTAAAGATATTGGAATAGATATAAAAAGAAAAAGGAGAATTTGTTGTAATAATATCTCCAAAAGAAAAAGAAGAAAAACTATTAAGTGAAGAAGAAATAATAAAATTAGTAAAAGATAAATTAGATAAACAAAATAAAAACTAATCTAGCAATAAAAAGAAGTAGCAAAAAGAAAAATAATATAAATAAAAAGAGAGGTATATAAACTATATCATGAAGAATATAAGTAAAGTGCTTATTATAAATATACTAATAATTTTATGTATATATTTATCTTTTTACTATAAATATACTCTCGTTATCTATACTAATAATTATAAATATATTATATAAAGAGAGTAATAAATTTGATAGCAATGAAAGAAGATTATTTTGCATAAAAATAAAAAGAGATTCTTTATCTGTTATACTTTGGCTATAACGAAGCGTATAATGATAATTTAATAAAAAGAAGAGTATGATGATAAAATGAAGAAATAAAAGTTGTAGTAATAATAAAAGATGAGATTTATAAATGAATCTCATCTTTTTGAGTCGAGTAAAAACAAAGGTAGTTGGTTAGAAATTATGTTAAAATAAACGTTTAAAAATCTAAATTTCTAATAATATTCATAGCAATGTAGGACGTCTATAAATAATTTAAAAAGTAGAGTAACTACTTTTTAAATTGATTCTGATAAAATTTGAGCTTATAATCTCAAATTTTCCTTTAGCTCATTACTATAAATTTTTATTTATTTAGATATAAACACTAAATGATAAAAGAGATTATATATAAACTATCTAAGTTTATTTTTAATTCTATTTGTTTGTTTTCTTTTTCTTCGCCATGTTTTTCCAGAAAATAAAACTACAAGCGGAATTAACTCTAATCTTCCTAAAAGCATAGATACACACAAAACAAGTTTTGTAAACGTGGGAAGTGGTGAGAAGTTATTTACTGGAGAGTAATTATGAAAACCAGGGCCCTGCATTACTTATAGAAGTTGCTGTAAGTGATATTGCATCTTCAAAATCATTAACTTGAAAAGAAACTGCAAATAATATTAGTGTAAACATTAGAAAAATAATAAAAGATAATTAGCTAAAGGCGAGGATCTTTTATAACTTTATTTTCTAATTTAGTAGAAATTATTTTCTAGGATTTATTGCTTTTCTTATAGAATTTTTAGCGTTCTTAATGAAGAGAGATAACTCTAGGAATTTTTAAACCACCAGCAGTGCACCCTGCACAACCACCAACTATCATAAGTATAAGTATAATCATTTTTAGAAAACAGTGGCCATATATCAAAATTGTTATATGTAAAACCTGTCGTTGAAACAACAGATACTGTTGTAAATAAAACTTCTAAAAATGTATGAGTTAGGGAACTTTTCTGTGATATGTATTTAAGTGCACATAATAAAGCTAATATAAAACAAATCCTAAAAACCAACGTAGCTCCTCATTTTTAACTATTAGCTTTAAAAGATCTTTTTACTATCGCATAATAAATCAAACTAAAATTAGTTTGCAAAGATTAACATAAAAATTATAGTTATGATGGTAACTGAGTTACTGTTTGACATGCGGCGATACCAGCGTTTTGTGCTAAAACCACCGGTTCCTGCTGTTGAGAAAGAAATGTTTAAACTTTCAAAAACTCTATGCCTGTAAATAAAAAGTAAAATAAACATAAAAACAGTAAGTGTTATGTATATTCCATATAAATACATAGCTATTGTTCTTATAGAGGAAACTACTTTTACCAAAAATAAGGACCTGAAGCTTCTGCACGAGCTATATATATATTGTTGAGGGGATTTAGGCAAAATTACTAATGCAAAAATATAACTCCCATACCTCCAATAAAATGTATAAAACTTCCCAAAGTAGCATACTTTTTGAAGCTCTTCTACATTAGGAAGTATAGTTGATCCTGTCGTAGTAAATCCACTTATAGTTTCAAAAATGAATCTAAATAAGAAGGTATTTGTCCAGAAATATAAAAAGGGTAAAGGCACCAAAAAGTGAAAATATTATCCACGTTAGAGTTACTATAACAAAACCTTCTTTACTATCTTTATCAGAATTTTTCTACTTATTTTAATAAAATATAATTTATTATACAAATAATAGAAGTATAAACAAAAAGACATAGTAATATGCATATGTTCTTTAAAATATAAAGAGCATAGTATCGGTAGAATCATAAAAATGCCAGAATTTTAAACATTTCGCTTGTTACGATCATTTTTATAATTCATAATATCCTCCACTAAGTTAAAATATCGTCAATATGTTCTATCTTTTTGTTTATAACTAATAATTACTACATGGTCTCCTAGCTTTTATTTCATCATTACCATTTAGGAAAATTTGTTTTATTGTTTCTAACGATAAAAAGCTATAAGAATATTTTTTGTTTATACTTAAGTTTTAATTTGTGATCTAAAACTTTTTGAATTAGTAATTATAGTAAATTCAATCATCTCTACTTGGTTATTAGCAAGACGATAAAAGTTTAAAATATCAATGCTTTACTACATTGTAAACTTCTGCTATTTTTGCAATTATATTGCTTACAAGCTCTTTAGGTGTAACGTATGAGTATTGTCCTATATCTTCAGCTATTTGTTTTAAGGGATTCTCTATTTATTTTTAGCAATAGTAACTCTAAGTTTATCTGCGTACAAACTTATAATAATATTTTCTTCATCAACACCTGTAAGAGAGATACAACTATCAAATGTTTCAATACCTTCTTCTATTAAAACATTTCTATCGCTACCATCAGCAAGTATTACATCAATATCAGGATAAATTTCACCAAAGATTTAGTGCTTTTTCTTTATTATTTTCAATAACTTTTATATAAAAATTATTTTTGCAAGAAATCAACTAGATAAGTTCCTACACGACCAGCACCTATCATAAGCGAAGAAGATAGTCGTTTATCTAAATTTTTCTTTATTTCCTAATAGTTTATAAAAATAAGGTTTTTATTATCTGCTGTAATATGTAACTTATCTCTGACATTAAAAACATAATTCCCTTTGGAACAATAACTTTACCATCTCTTTCTGCAAGACACACTAATGCAGGGAAATTTATTATTTGTTTACTATCTGCAAGGATATACCTTTTTAAGATACTATTTTTCATTTATAAGAACTTCTATTATATTAAATTTATTGCCAGAAAAACTTTCTACCTTATTTGCTGTTGGGTATTTTAACATATAAAATATTTGTTTTGCCGCTTCGTATTCTGGGTTAATTATTAAATCAATTCCTAGTGAATTTTTTAAAAAAATCTTTCGTTTTAGAATACTCGGGGTCTCTTATTCTTGCTATCGTATATTTTGCTCCCATAGCAGTAATACAAGAGATCATATTTATCTCATCACTAGCTGTAACAAGATAAACATATCAGCATTTTATAGTATCAGCTTCTTCTAGCATATTATAATTTGCACCATTACCAGTAAGACCTTTAATATCATAATCTTCAATAATTTGTTCAACTTTTTGTTCATTTATCTCTATTAGAGTAACATCATTATATGTGTTAGATAAATCATTACAAAAGCTCTCCAACTTTACCGCCACCAACAATAATTGCTTTCATATTATCTCCTAAAGATTGATAATTTTTATTTATAATTATATAATTTATACAAAAATATAGTCAATACGAAACAAGTTATAAGGTAGTCTAATATAAATAGACATAAAATAATACAAATAAAAATTTTAATGAAATAGTATTTTGTGATATAATAAGTTGACTAATTTAAGTTAGGAGGAATTTATGTTTCAAGCATTATATAGAACATATAGACCGAAAGAAAATTTTTCCGATGTAGTAGAGGCAGAACATATTATATCAGTTCTAAAAATTCTATAAGTAAAAATAAAATAAAGCCATGCATACTTATTTTACGGCTCAAGAGGTACAGGAAAAACTTCTATTGCAAGAAATTTTTGCAAATGAAGTTAATAATAATAGAGGTTTATCAAAAAGATAGTGTAGATATAATTGAAATAGATGCTGCAAGTAATAATGGTGTTGATGAGATAAAGAGATATAAAAGAAGCGGTAAAATATCTGCCAACAGAAAGCAAATATAAAGTTTATATAATAGATGAAGTTCATATGCTTACTACCGCAGCTTTTTAATGCACTACTAAAAACATTAGAAGAGCCGCCAGCGCATATTATTTTTATTTTAGCAACAACAGAAATTCATAAAAATACCTACAACTATATTATCAAGATGTCAAAAATTTGAATTTAAAAATATTACAAAAATCAATTATTAGATAGACTTAAATATATTGTAAAAGAAGAACACATAGATATAGAAGAAGATGCTTTAAAAAAATATCAACACTTGCTAACGGTGGTTTAAGAGATGCAATCGGATACTTGAACAAGTATCTAATTACAGTCAAGGTAGAATTACAGAAGATATAGTTTTAGATGTAACAGATTCAATAAAAAGATAGTGATATAGTAGAGTTTTTATAACTGTTTACTTTCTTCTAACACTTCACAATCACTTTTAATGTTAAATAAATTTATATCTCTAGGAAAAGATGGAAAAACTAATTTTAAAAAGATTTAGTAAACTTGACAAGAGATATAATAATATATAAAAACTTAAAAATAATGAGTTTATAAATTACAATATAGAAAGCATATTAGAAAATATAGAAAATACAGATCTTGAAAAATTTTTATAAAATAATAGACATATTATCTAAAACAGAAGAGTATATAAAATTTTTCAACAGAATATGTTAGTTATATGCAAATATGCTTGGTAAAAATTTGTAATTACACAGAAGGAAAAGATACTTATATAAATAAATTAGAAGAAAGAGTAAAAGTGTTAGAAGAAAGAGTAAATGCTCTAAAGACTAATAAAGAACAATATAAAATTGACACTAAAGATACTTTCAATTTAGAAAAAAAGTAACTGAAGATAGTATTGGTTTTAGAAGAAAAATAAAAGAAGAAGATATTATAATAAAAAGATAAAGAGAAAGTAGTTGAAATAATTGAAAATTCTAGTCAAGAGTATACAAAATTTGCAATAGAATTATTTAAAAACTAGTAGAAAAATTTGAACAAAATAATTACATAGGGTATTCTGATTCTAAATTAGTATTATCATCAAAAGAAGGAGCAATTATAGTTTTTCAATTCTTCATCTGATTTAATAAATGTAACAACAAATTATAAAAATATAGAATACATTGAGAAAAACGTTTGAGAGATATACTAATAACAAATATAAATTATATTTGTTATTAAAAAGTCAATATGAGTTTTTAAAAATAAAAATAGCATAAATACAGAAAAGAATGTAAAAAGATGAAAAAAGACAAAAACATTTTTGATGAAGAAAAATGATGAAAGTACATGAAAATAGAAAATGTATTTTCGGACATAATAATTGAAAAATAATTAGTACAGTTTTTAGTTGATTAAGTCCCTTTTAGTTAGCTTGACAATGCTAAAAATTAAATTAAAATTATCAATATAAATAAATAAAATTAGGAGGAATTAGATGAGAGGAATGGGAAATATGCAGCAAATGATGAAAAAGATGCAAAAATGCAAAAAGATATATTAGCTGCACAGAAAAATTTATGAAGAAGTAGTAGGAACTGTTTCTGGAGATATGGTACAAGTTATTGCTAACGGAGATGGAAAAATAGTTGATATTAAAATAAAAAGAAGAAATTGTGGATCCGGAAGATGTTGAATTATTACAAGATATGGTTCTTACAGCTGTTAATGATGCTTTAGATAAAGCAGAGAAACTAAAAAGAAACAACTAGAGTAAATTTACAAACGGATTAAACATTCCGGGTCTATAATATGAAATATCCAAAAACCAATACTTGATTTATTATCAAGTTATTCAAAAATTACCAAGTGTTGGGAGCAGACTGCACTAAGACTTGTTTTTCCATACACTTACTATGAAGGATAAAGAGTTGAGGAATTTTTCACAAAGCGCTTTTTAAATTTAAAAAGCAAATTTAGTAAGATGTGAAGTCTGTAAAAAGAATAAATGAAAATTCTATATGTGATATATGTAAAGATAAATCACGAGATAATTCTATAATTTGTGTAGTAGAGCGATAAAAGATTTAATCGCGATGGAAAATACAGAACAGTACAAAGGATTATATCATGTGTTAGGCGAGGGTTATATCTCCGATAGATGGAGTAGGACCTAGTGATATATATTTAAAAGAATTACTTGAGAGAATAAAAAGATAATAATATAAGAGAAATAATTTTGGCAACTAATCCTTCTTCTGAAGGAGAGACAACAGCAACTTTCATATCAAAAACTTTTACAAAATATAGATGTAAAAGTTACTAGAATTGCTCAAGGAATTTCTTTTTGGAAGTGGTGTTGAATATGCTAGATGAAGCAACATTGGCAAGGGCTATTTCTGGAAGAATTGAGATGTAAATTAAATAATAAAATAATAGGAGAAAATAATATGACTCAACAATCAGTTAATGCAATAAAAAGTTTTTAGGGGTAGACGCAATAAATAAAAGCAAAATCTGGACATCCTGGAATAGTGATGGGAGCTGCACCAATGGGATATGCGTTGTTTTCAGAACACTTAAATATAAATCCGAAAAGTACCTAACTGGATAAATAGAGATAGATTTGTCCTTTCAGCAGGACATGGTTCTATGCTTTTATATGCTTTACTTCACTTATCAGGTTTTGAAGATTTATCAATGGAAGAAATTAAAAAGTTTCGTCAATGGGGTTCTTTAACACCTGGACATCCAGAGTTTGGACATACAAGAGGAGTTGATGCGACAACTGGACCACTTGGACAAGGAGTTTATCTACTGCTGTGGGAATGGCTTTAGCAGAAAGATATTTAAGTGAAAAAGTATAATAGAGATAATTTTAAAATCTTTGACCACTATACATATGTTATTTGTGGCGATGGAGATATAATGGAAGGTATAACTGCAAATCATCAAGTTTAGCAGGTACTCAAAAATTAGAAAAAAACTTATTGTATTATATGACTCTAATGATATATGTTTAGATGGTGAAACTAAAGATGCGTTTGTTGAGAGTGTTCGTAAAAGATACGACTCTTATGGTTGGAATACAATTCTTGTAGAAGATGGACATAATTATATGTCAGTAAGTAATGCTATAAAAGAAGCTAAAAATCTGATAAAACCAACTTTAATTGAAGTAAAAAAACAATTATAGGAGCAGGTTCACCAAATAAACAAAGGTAAAATTCATCTCATGGAGCACCTATTGGTGAAGAGGAAACTAAATTATTTAGAAAAAGAAATTGGTTGGGAGTATGAACCGTTTGATATTCAAAAAGAAGTTTATAAAGATTTTTGAGACAAAAGTAATTGATAGAGGTATCTTAGAATATAAAAATTGGGAAGAAGAGTATAAAGAGTATGCTAAAAATATCCTGAATTAGCTAAAGAGTTAGAAGATGTTTTTGAAAGAAAAAGATATTGATAATCTTACAAAAATAGTTTTAGTTTTTAAAGAAGTAGGAGAAAGTCAAGCAACAAGAAATTCATCGCATGATGCAATTAACTCTATCTCAAAAAGTTTTACCAACATTTTATGGTGGTTCAGCAGATCTTTCTCATTCAAATATGACTACTATTAAAACAGATTCGCTTCAAGATGATAAAAATAGATTACAAAAGAAATATTCAATTTGGTGTAAGAGAGTTTGCTATGGGAGCAGCATTAAACGGTATGGCACTTCATGGTGGAGTTAGAGTTTTTGGTGGAACATTCTTTGTATTTTTCTGATTACCTTAAAGCTGCACTAAGACTTTCAGCTCTTCAAAAACTTACCAGTTACATATGTATTTACTCATGATAGTATAGCGGTAGGTGAAGATGGGCCAACACATGAACCTATTGAACATTTAGCATCTCTTAGAACTATACCTAATGTACAAGTATTTAGACCAGCGGACGCAACAGAAACTCAAGCTGCATGGTATATTTCTCAAAAACTAATAATAAACCATCAGCACTTGTTTTAACTAGACAAAATCTACAAAATATTAGAAAAATACTTCTTTTGAAAAAGTAGAAAAAGGTGCTTTATGTAGTGTATGAAGAAGAAAATTTTGATACTATTATAATAGCTACTGGTTCAGAGGTTTGCTTTAGGAATTGAAGTTGCTAAAAATTAAATGAAGAAGGAATTAAATGTAGAGTAATAAGTATGCCTTCTGTTGAATTATTTGAAGAACAAAGTGAAAGCTACAAAGAAGAATTACTTCCTAAAAACATTAGACGTCGTGTATCTTTGGAGATGGGGAATACTGCTTTTATGGTATAAATATGTTGGACTTGATGGTCTTGCGATAGGAATTGATAAATTCGAGCATCAGCACCAACTTCAAAAGTAATTGAAGAATATGGATTTACTACTGAAAAATAGTAGACAAAATTAAAAATATGTAATTAAAAAGGATATGCATGGTTAATTTAAAAAGTGGAGATATTATAAAAGCAAAAAGTTACGGCAATAATGCCGTATGGCGCTTTATTGAAACTTTAGCAGTCAAAGTGGATTGATTCATATATCTGAAATATCAGATGACTTCATAGCAGATATTCATGATTATTTATTAGTTGGAGATATAGTCAAGATTAGAGTAATAAAAAGTTCATGATAATAAAATTGATGCTAGCCTTAAAAAGAATAGTCCTACTAGCAAAAAGTATCAATAAGAGCTAAACATAATTTAAAATATGATTTTTCTTCATTAAAAAGAAAATCTTTTTAAATGGGAAAACAATATTTTAGAAGAAATGAGAAAAATAAATTAAATTAATTTGTTGACAAAATATAAATTTATAATTATAATCTAATTTAATATATGAAATCGTAGAGAAAAGTAATAATTGTTATTAAAGAGAGAGTCTATTGGTGAGAAAGATTTATAACAAATACTTTTAGGCAAACTACATAAAAAGGTTTCAAGGCAATTAAGCTGTTACAAAAACTAATGAGAGACTTATGTCTAAATTAGGGTGGTACCACGATAATTTTTCGTCCCTTGTGTATTTATTACACAAGGGATTTTTATTATTTTTAAAAAGGAGTGTTATAAATGAAAAATTATCAGCTACACAAATAAGAAGAATGTTTTAGAGTTTTTTTGAAGAAAAAGATCATATGATAGAACCAGGTGCATCTTTTGGTGCCTAACGATGATCCTTCTTTACTATGGATAAATTCTGGAGTTGCTGCACTGAAAAATATTTTGATGGACGTGAAATTCCTAACAAACCAAGAATAACTAACTCTCAAAAATCAATAAGAACGAATGACATAGAAAATGTAGGTAAGACTGCAAGACACCATACTGAAATGTTGAGGAACTTTTTCTATTGGAGATTATTTTAGAAGCTATTGAATGGGTTGGGAATTTTTAACATCAGATAAATGGTTGGGACTTGAAAAAGATAAATTATATGTTACAATTCATCCAGAAGATAACGAAGCATGACATTTGGCATAATATTATTGGTCTTAGTGAAGATAGAATAATAAGAATTGAAGGTAATTTTTGGGATATAGGGAGAAGGTCCATCAGGTCCTAATACAGAAATTTTCTATGACAGGGAGAAGATGTTGACAAAATAGCTCCTGAGTGCGAAATGTATCCTGTGCTGGAGAAAATGAACGTTATTTAGAAGTATGGAATATAGTGTTTAGTCAGTATAATCATAATCCGGATAATACATATACAGAACTTCCTGCAAAAACATAGATACAGGCATGGGACTTGAGAGAATAGCGTCAGTTATGCAAGAAGTTCCTACTAACTTTTGATACAGATTTATTTATTCCTATAATCAAAGAAATAGAAAAATATCAAAAAGAAAAATATGGGGTAGATAAAGAAAAAGATGTTGCTTTTAAAGTTATTTCTGACCACATAAGAACTGTTGTTTTTGCTATAGCAGATGGAGCGCTTCCAGTCAAACGAGAGGCCGTGGATATATTTTTAAAACGTCTTTTAAGACGTGCAGTAAGATATGCAAAAACGTTAAATTTAAATGAACCATTTATGTATAAATTAAATCATATAGTAGGATATATAATGCAAGATTATTATCCAAATATATTAGAGTCTGAAAAAAATTTGTTGAAGATGTAATTTTAAAAAGAGGAAACTAGATTCCACGAAACGTTATTAGAAGGAGAAGAGATTTTTAAATAGCATTATTGAGAAAAATAAAAGATACTACAAAAACTATCTCAGGAGAAGATGCATTCAAATTATATGATACTTATGGTTTTCCGGTTGAGCTTACAGAAGAGTATGCTTTAGAATTGGGACTTAAAGTAGACTTAGAAGGTTTTACTAAAGAGATGGAAAAACAAAAGAACGTGCAAGAAATTCTCGTCATGATGATTCATCAATGCAAGTACAATCAGATTTATATAGCAGAATAATTGGAGATAGTAAGTTTGTAGGATATACTGAGTTAACAGCAGAAGCAAAACTAATAGCTATAGTGGACAAAGATGACAATCTTTTTAGATGAATACAATAGAGAAGAAGTAATAAAAGTAGTGTTTGATAGGACTCCTTTCTATGCTGAAAGTGGTGGGCAGCTAGGAGATAAAGGAAAAATATTAGCAAAAAGATTTCTTAGCTACTGTTTTAGATGTTAAAAAAATTACCAGATAAAAGACATATTCATTTTATAAAAATACAAAATGGAACTTTAAGAAAAGACGAAGTTTATACACTAGAAGTAGATAGAACGTATCGTTTGAATATTGAGAAAAACCATACAGCTACTCATCTTTTAAACGAAGCATTAAGAAAAAGTTGTTGGTGGGCATATTAAGCAAGCAGGTTCATTAGTTTCAGATGAAAAATTACGTTTTTGATATAACCTCATTTTACAAACTTAACAAGTGAAGAGTTAGAGAGAGTTGAAAAAGGAAGTTAATGAAAAATTTGGAAAGCTTTTAGATATTACTACAAAAGAATTACCTGTAGAAGAAGCTAAAAATTAGGAGCTCAAGCATTATTTGGTGAAAAATATGGAGATATTGTTAGAGTTGTTTCAATAGGGGATTATTCTATTGAGTTTTTGTGGTGGAACGCATAACAAAAATTCATCAGAAGTAGGATTATTTAAAAATAGTATCAGAATCAGGTGTCGCTGCTGGAGTAAGAAGAATAGAGGCACTTACTGGAAGTGCAGCGTATAAATATCAAAAAGAAAAAGATAATATATTAAAAGATATTTATAAATTAACAAAAAGCTAATGATAAAAATATTGTTGATAAAATAGAAAAATCTTCAATTAGAAATTAAAAAGTTAAATAAAGAAAAAGAGATATTACTTCAAAAATAGCAAATAGTGAAATAAATAATTTATTACTACAAGTAAAAGAGATTAACGGAGTAAACTTATTAGCAAGTAAAGTTACATCTGAAAATATGAGTCACTTAAAACAATTAGTTGATGATGCTAAATCTAAATTAGAAAACTATGTAATTGCTTTTGCTTCTGCTAATGATGATAAAGTTAATTTTGTTGTAGCTGTTGATAAAAAACAGTAACAAAATATAATGCAGGAAAAATTAGTAAATATTTTAGCAAGTGTTTGTGATGGCCGTGGTGGTGGAAGAAGTGATATGGCACAAGCTGGTGCAAAAAAACATTAACAACATCTCAAAAGCATTTGAAGAATTAGAAAAACATTTAAAAATAATAAAGTTTTATGTTATGATAATACTATATTATTAGTTAGGAGGAATCTGCATGAAAGATAATGCAAAACAAATTTGGTAGTATTGAAATTAGTTCAAAAGCATTAGCTGTAATTGCAGAGTATAGCTACGTTAGAAATTGGTGGAGTATCTAGATTGCAAAGGAAGTTTTAGAGAAGATACATTAGAAAAATTTGGAGTAAAAGATTATTCAAAAGGTGTTAAATTAGAGTTTATAGATGATGAATTACTAATCAAAACATTTATTGTACTTTACAATTTGGAGTGTCTGTATCTAAAGTTTCTAAAAATTCAAGAAAATGTTAGAAATTCTATTTATAATATGACAGAAATAAAAACAAAGAGTATCAATATAAATATATTAGGAATAGATTTTTCAATTAGGAGTACATTAAATGACAACAAGGCATGAATTAAGAGAAAGAATTTTAAAATTTTTATTTCAGCTTGATAATACAGATTTAAAAATTGAAGATATATTAGAACTAAACGAAAATGATAGTGAATATGTAGAAAGTGTTATTGCTAATATACTTGAGAAAAAAAGAAGAGATTGACTTAGTTATTTCTGAGAATTTAAAAGATTGGAAGCTTGAGAGATTATCTAAAAATGGATAGACAAATTTTAAGAATTGCTACATATGAGATAATCTTTAGTGATATACCATATAAAGTTTCAATAAATGAAGCTATAGAGCTATCAAAAAATATAGTGAAAAAGACAGCAGTTATAAATTTATAAATGGTGTTTTAAAAAGTAATAGTAGCTAGTGGAAAAATATGAATAATAAAAGAAAAATATTTATTTAACTGTAACGGCTATAAATAAATATATTTCATTTGAATATGATCCATACTTAAATGAAATATATGTAAAAGGAGAAGTCTCAAATTTTAAAATTCATAATAATAAAAATTTGTATTTTTCAATAAAAGATGCTAACACAAAGATAAATGTAGTAAAATTCGGTGAAAAATAATTTTTAGATATAAGTGACGGAGACAATATTTTAGTAAAAGCAAAAAGTTAATTTTTTATTTTCCTAGGAGGAGAATATAATTTACTTGCTTTAGATATAGATGAAGTTGGTAATCTTCATAAAAAATTTTTAGAATTAAAAGAAAAGTTATTTAATGAGGGGATATTTGATGATAAATACATATCCCTAAATTTCCTAAAAATATTGCAGTCATTACCGCAAAAACAGGTGCTGCTATTCAAGATATAACGAAAACTATTTATAGAAGATATCCGCTTGCTAGTATAAATTTATATTCAACATTAGTTCAAGGAGAAAAATCAGAATTTGATATTATTGATAATCTTAAAAAAAGCTGATATAGAAAATAATGATGTAATTATACTTGCAAGAGGTGGTGGTTCAATAGAAGATTTATGGAGTTTTAATTTGGAAAATGTAGTAAAAACTATTTTTAATTTAAAAACTCCTATAATAACTGGAATAGGACATGAAACTGATACTACACTTTGTGATTTTGTTGCGGATATAAGAACTTCAACACCTACAGCTGCCGCTGAAATTGCTACACCTAATATTCAGGATATAAAAATTATATAAGTATAAACAAAAACTAAGTTAGATAATAACATATCTTTGAAAATAAAAACTATAAACAGCATTTATATAATCTAAAAATCTAATTATTATATAAAAACTATAATGAAATTTATTCTAATAAGAGAGAGTATTTATGTAGTATCCAAAAATATTGATTTAATAATAAAAATAAAAATAAATTTATCAAAAAGATTTTGTTTACTATAAAAATATATATCGGAAATAGATTTACTTATAAAGAAAAATTTTTAAATATTATAAGTAGTCTTGAAAAATAATTCGCTAATAAATATTTTTAAAAAGGATATTCATTTATATATGATAATGATAGATTAATTCAATAAGAGACGTTAGTATAGGTTCTAATATAAATGTAAAAATGCAAGACGGAACATTACATTGTAATGTTGAAAGTATTTCAAAAGAGGAGATTTAAAAGTGGTAAAAAGAAATAAATTTTTGAAGAAGAGCTTAAAAACTTGAAGATATAGTTTGCAGTTTAGAAAGTGGAAATTTATCTTTAAATGATTCTTTAGAAAAATATAAAGAAGGAATTGCTACTATAAAAATGTGATAACATTATATCAAAAGCAGAAAAAGAAGTAGCAAAAATATCTAAGGAATTTACAAATGATTAACATAAAAGAATATATTGATAAAAATATTTTTAATGAATATGCAAAAAATTATATTAGTGATTTATCTTTACCTACTGAATTAAGAGAATCCATAATATATTCTTTAGTAAATAATGGTATAAGACCAATGTTATTTTTATGTTACTTGAAGAGTACGATAAAAAAATATAAAAAGACTATTATGATATTGCTCTTTCAATTGAGTTAATACATGTTTATTCGCTACTTCACGATGATCTTCCTGCTATGGATGATGATGATTATAGATGGGGAAAATTAACTAATCATAAAGTTTTTTGGTGATGATATTGCTATTTTAACTGGAGATGCTATGCTTACGTTAGCTTTTTGAAATCTTATCAAAGTCTTTGAATGTTCTTGATAAAACAAAAGTAGAACTAATTAAAAATTTTATCTATATACTCAGGAGCTAGTGGTATGATAGCAGGGCAAATTTTTGATATAAAACAAAATAATTATAATGTAGATGTAGCATATCTTAAAAATATGCATAAATTAAAAACTGCTAATTTGCTAACTGTTCCGCTATTATTTTTGCAGAAATTTTTAAATTTTGATGAACAAAGAAAAACAGTTATTAGTAGAATATGGAAAAAGAATTAGGAATTTCTTATCAAATAAAAAGATGATATATTAGATTATTATGGTAATTTTGAAGATATTGGTAAAAACAAGTGATGAAAATAAAATAACATACCTTAGCTTTTATGGTATTGAAAAATGTGAAGAATTAAATAATTATCATATAGAAAAATTCAATAAAAAAATAGCAAAAGAGTTAAATATAAAACTGCTGGAAGATTTTTTTCGCAGTTACTACAAAAATAGAAAAATAAAAAAAGGAGAAAAAAATGAGTAAAAATAAGAGTTAGATATGCACCATCTCCAACAGGGAATTTGCATATAGGAAATGCTAGAACAGCACTATTTAATTACCTTTTTGCAAAACATTATGGAGGAGATTTTATATTAAGAATAGAAGATACCGACTTTAAAACGTAATACTAAAGACGGAGAAAAAGCCAGTTAAAATATATGAAGTGGCTAGGTATTGACTATGACGAGGGTATATATAAAGAAAAAGAATTTGGTCCATATAGACAATCTGAGAGAATAGATATTTATCAAAAATATGCTAACGAGCTTTTAGAACAAGATAAAAGCCTATAAATGCTATATGACAGAAGAAGAACTTGAGAGTGAAAGAGAAGAACAAATAGCAAAAAGGACTTCCACCACGTTATAGTGGTAAACATGCGCACCTAACAAAAGAAGAGCAAGAAAAATTTGAAAAAGAAGGAAGAAAACCTTCAATTCGTATTCGTGTTCCACAAGATAGAACATATTCTTTTGATGATATGGTTAAAAGGTAATTTATCTTTTGAAGGAAAAGATTTTGGAGACTTTGTAATTATTAAAAAGATGGGGTTGCAACATATAATTTTTGCAGTAGCGGTAGACGACCATTTAATGCAAATTTCTCATATATTACGTGGAGATGATCATGTTGCTAATACTCCTAAACAGCTTGTAGTATATGAAGCATTAGGATTTAAACCACCAATATTTGGACATATGACACTTATATGTAATGACAAAGGGATTATCTAAAAGAGACGAGACTATTATTCAATTTCTTGAACAGTATGATACTTTAGGGTATTTACCAGAAGCTTTATTTAACTTTATAGGTTTATTAGGTTGGTCTCCAGTAGGGGAAGAGGAAATTTTTGATAAAGAACAATTTATTGAAAAAAATTTGATGAAAAAAACGTTTAAGTAAATCACCAGCATTTTTGATAATCAAAAATTGACTTGGATAAATAATCAGTATGTAAAAACAACCATTAGAGAGAATAGTAGAACTTTCAGTACCACATTTAATAAGTAATAATGTTATAACAAAAGAAGAGTTTGAAAATAAAAGAGAATGGTTTAACGAACTTATTTCCCTATATCAGCCACAAATGAGTTACGGGGCTGAGATTGTTGAATTAACAAAATTATTTTCAAAAAGAACTTTCTTTTTAATAAAGAAGAACTTGAGATTTTAAATTTAGATACTTCTAAATTAGTAATTGTAGATTTTCTTAAAAATGGAAAAAGAAATAGATTTTAGTGCAGAAAATATTAAGTTTATTATAAAATCTATTCAAAAGGATACAGGTATCAAAGGGAAGAATCTTTTTATGCCAATTCGTATAGCAACAACTGGACAAATGCATGGACCTGAACTTAATAAAGTTTAGAATTACTAGGTCGTGATTTAGTTGCAGATAGATTAAAATATTTTTTATAAAAAGGTGTCAATAAAAATGTTGACATCTGCTAATTAAAGTTATATAATGTAATATGTGTTTATGAGGGTGATATTTAATGAAGTGGTTAAGATCTTCACTCTTTAAAAATAATAATGATATTTTTGTTTTTAAAGAAAAAGTTGATATGGATTTTACAACCTATGATTCATCTTTAGAAAAATGTAGAAAATATAGAGATTTTTGGTAAATTAACAAGAAGTGGAAGAGATAAAATATATATAGATTTAAATATATCTGGTATATATAAGATAGTATCGTCTAGAACATTAGAAGTTATATCTGTTCCATTTTGAAATTTCTGAAGAAGAGGAATTTATTGACAAAAGTTTAATAAATGAATTAGATTTGGAAACTAATGTTATGGATTTATATATCAATATAGAGCCATTAGTTAGAGAGTTAGTTATCATAAATATTCCTATATCATCTTATTTGGAGAGCGAAAAAGCTTGAAAATACTAAAAGGGAATGGTTGGGAGTTTTTATCTGACGAAGATTATAGTAGAAATGTAGAAGAAAAAAACCTTCTCCCTTTGCTACTCTAAATAATATGTTTTAAAGAATAATAACTTTAATAATAATTGGAGGGAAATTAACTATGGCAGTTCCTTTTAGAAGAACATCTAAAACAGCTAAAAAGAAAAAGAAGAACTCATAAAAAAATTATCTGCACCAGCAATAACACTTGATTTACAAAGTGGAAGCTATGTAATGGGTCATCGTGTTAACAGAAAAAAACTGGTATGTACAAAGGTAAGCAAGTTCTTGATGTTAAATAATTAAATATCACTAGCAACTCTAATGAGTTGCTATTAAAATAATATTATTGATAATACAAGTATTTTGTGATATTATAAAATGATAATAAATTATAATTGGAGGACTATATGTCAATTATTACTAAAGAACAAGTAAATTATATTGCTCATCTTTCAAGATTAGAAATAAATGAAGATGAAATTGATGGATATATTGATGGAAAGTATAGTTGGTTTATTTAATGAGTTAAAATGCAGTTGATACGTCTAACATCAAACCAACATATCATGTACTAGATTTAGTTAATGTATTTAGAGAAGATAAAAGCACAAAAGGAATGAACAGGGATGAAGTATTAAAAATGCTCATGAAACAGAAGCCGGTCAGTTTAAAGTGCCAACAATTATAGAATAATATTAAGGAGATACTTTGATGAGTTTAATGCACGAATCAATAGAAAGTTTAGAACTTAAACTACAAAAATAAAGAAGTTAAACCTAGTGAATTAGTAGAAGATTCATTTAAAAGAATTGAAGAAACTGATGATAAAGTAGGTTCTTTTATTACACTAACAAAAAGAATTAGCAGTTGAACAAGCTAAAGAGTTAGATAAAAAAAGCAAGCAAGTGGTGATATGAGTGGTAAATTATTTGGTATCCCTATGGGTATTAAAGATAATATTATTACAAAAGATATTGAGACTACTTGTGCATCAAAAATTTGGAAAGGATTTAAACCTATCTACGATGCAACTGTAATGGAAAAATTAAATAAAAAAGACCCAATCTTAGTCGGAAAATTAAATATGGACGAGTTCGCTATGGGTGGCTCAACAGAGAGTTCTTATTATAAATTAACTCGTAATCCACATGACTTAGATGCTGTACCCAGTGGTTCAAGTGGTGGTAGTGCGACTGCTGTTGCAGCAGGACAAGTTACTTTTACGTTAGGTAGCGATACTGGTGGATCTGTACGTCAGCCAGCATCTTACTGTGGAATTGTTGGATTAAAACCAACTTATGGACGTGTATCACGTTATGGTTTAGTAGCTTTCGCTTCATCATTAGATCAAATAGGTCCTATGACTAGAACAGTAAAAAGATAATGCACGCGTTTTAGAAATTATTTCTGGTGTTGATGCTCATGATATGACAAGTGCACCTGTAGATGTTCCAAAATATAGTAAACTTATAACAGGTAATGTTAAAGGTATGAAGATTGCTTTACCAAAAGAATATTTTGGAGAAGGTATTGATGAAGATGTAAAAATCAGTTTTAGATGCCGTTAAATATTTAGAAAGTCAAGGAGCTATTGTTGAGGAAGTATCGTTTCCTAACGCTAGTTATGCAATTTCTACTTACTACTTATTGCCTCAGCAGAAGCAAGTTCAAACCTTTCACGTTTTGATGGTATTCGTTATGGTTATCGTAGTGAAAAATGCTACAACCTAGAAGAAATTTACAAAAACTCGTGGGGAAGGGTTTGGTGCTGGAAGTAAAACGTCGTATTATGTTAGGGAACTTATGTATTGTCATCAGGGTATTATGATGCTTACTACAAAAAGCTCAACAAGTTAGAACTTTAATTAAACAAGATTTTGATAGAGTATTTGAAGAATATGATGTAGTTATTGGACCAACAGCTCCGACAGTTGCATTTAATATTGGAGAAGAAATTGGGAATCCTTTAACTATGTATGCAAAATGACATACTAACTATTCCAGTTAATATGGCAGGCTTACCAGGGCTTAGTATCCCATGTGGATTTAAAGGCAAACGTCCAATTGGTATACAAATTATTGGTAAAACCATTTGCAGAATCAACATTATACGATGTAGCATATTGTTATGAACAATATTATAATCTACATGATAAAAATAGAATTATAATAGGAGAGAAAAGATGCATTTTGAAACAGTAATAGGACTTGAGGTCCATGTAGAATTAAAAACAGATTCAAAAATATTTTTCACCATCTCCAGCACATTTTGGAGCAGAGCCAAATACAAACACAAACGTTATTGACTTAGGCTATCCAGGAGTTCTACCAGTTGTTAACAAAACTGCTGTTGAGTGGGGTATGAAAGCAGCTATGGCTCTTAATATGACTGTGGCGAAAGAATCAAAATTTGATAGAAAAAATTATTTTTATCCAGATAATCCAAAAAGCATATCAGATTTCTCAATTTGATCAACCTATAGGTGAAAATGGTTGGATTGACATAGAAGTAAATGGAGAAACAAAAACGTATAGGTATTACTCGTGCACACCTTGAAGAAGATGCAGGAAATTAACTCACAAAAATGGGTATTCATTAGTTGACCTTAACCGTCAAGGGACACCACTTATGAAATAGTGTCTGAGCCAGATATTCGTACACCAGAAGAAGCGTATGCCTACTTAGAAAAACTACGTTCAATAATTCAATATATAGAAGTATCAGATGTAAAAATGGAAGAAGGTTCAATGCGTTGTGACGCTAACATTTCTATTCGTCCTTATGGTCAAAAAGATTTGGTACAAAAACAGAGCTTAAAAACTTAAACTCATTCACTTTTGTTGTTAAAAAGGCTTAGAATACGAGGAAAAACGCCAAGAGCAAGTAATTCTTTCAGGTGGAGAAATTAAACAAGAAACTCGTCGTTTTGATGAAACGACTGGAACAACAAAACTTATGCGTGTTAAAGAAGGTTCTGACGATTATAGATACTTCCCAGAACCAGACATCGTACCTATGATCATCTCTGATGAATGGATGGAAGAAGTCCGTTCTACTATCCCAGAATTACCAGACGCACGTCAAACGCGTTATCAAAAAAATGAGTTGGGGCTACCAGCGTACGATGCACATGTGTTAACACTAACAAAAGAAATGTCAGATATGTTTGAAGGATGTGTTGTTTTGGGAGCTGATCCAAAACTTACGTCAAACTATTTAATGGTAGATGTAAACTCATATCTTAACAAAGTTCAAAAAGAATTATCACAAACAAAATTAACATCAGAGTCATTGGCAGGAATGATTAAACTTATTACAAAAGGAACAATTTCTAGTAAAAATAGCTAAAAAAAGTTTTACCAGAGCTAATAGAGAGTGGTGGTAATGCAGAAGATGTTATGAAAGAAAAAGGGTTAGTTCAAGTTTCAGATGAAGGACAACTTCTTACTTGGGTTACAGAAGCATTAAACAATAATCCACAATCTATAGAAGATTATAAAAATGGAAAAAGATCGTGCTATCGGATTCTTAGTTGGACAAATTATGAAAGTATCTCGTGGTCAAGCTAATCCACAAATGGTAAATAAAAATGTTATTAGAAGAAATAGCTAAAAAGATAAATGAAATTGCAATAGTTATCTATTGCAATTTTTTTATTTTAATAAATATATTGCCTAAGTAGAAATATTTTTAATTAGATTTATATATATTTTCTAGAATTTTATATGTTCTCTATGTTATAATAAATAAATATAGAAAAAAATAGGAGGTAAGTATGACTAAAAAGAATGCAACACCAACAATGGAAAGATTATATAGAAGTTATATATTCTCTAATAAAAATAAAGGATATGCTCGCTCTGCTGATATTGCAAAAGCAATTAAACGTCTACCCATCAACAGTAACAAAAATGTTAAACTTGATAGCGAAGACTATATTGCATATGAAAAATATCGTGGAATTGCATTAACACAAAAAGGTAACAAAATGGGGAGTATGCTGCTTAAAAAGACATACTCTATTAGAAGAGTTTATGCAAGTAATTGGTATAAAAAGATAGAATATACAAAGAAGTAGAGGAATAGAACATCATATAAGCGAAGATTCTCTATTACAAAGCTTACAAACTATCTAATAGAAAATAATTATAATTTAAAAAAATAAAAATAGTACGGAGGATTTAATGTCTGCTGATAGAGAATATTTGAATACCTGCAAATTTATATTAGAAAATGGAATGAAAAAGTGATAGAACAGGTGTTGGTACAAAAAGTTATTTTGGATTGCAAATGCGATTTGATTTTACAACAAAGGTTTTTCCTTTATTAACTACAAAGAAAATAAACTTTAATTTAGTTTGGTCAGAATTATTATGGTTTATTAAAGGAGATACAAACATAAAGTTTCTACTAGAGAATAATAATAATATTTGGAATGAATGGGCATTTTAAAAATTGGGTAGAAAGTGAAGATTACAAAAGGAGTTGATATGACAAACTTTGGAATAAGAGCTTTAACAGATTCTAATTTTTGCTAAAAGAGTATAAAAAAATGAAATAGAGTAAATTTAAAGGGAAAAATTTTTAACAGATAGTGCCTTTTCTAAAAATTTGGTGATTTAGGAAATGTTTACGGTAAACAATGGAGAAATTTTCTAATGGAGTAGACTAACTTAAAAATTTAGTAGATAGTATAAAGAAAAAATCCTACTTCAAGAAGACTTATAATTTCATCATGGAATCCTGCTGAAATTGATACTATGGCCTTGCCACCTTGTCATACGTTGTTCCAATTTTATGTAATAGATAATAAACTAAGTTGCCAGCTTTATCAAAGAAGTGCAGATATGTTCTTAGGAGTACCGTTTAATATTGCTTCTTACTCTTTACTGACAATGTTAATTGCTAAAAGAATGTGGTTTAGAAGTAGGAGATTTTGTTCATACTATGGGAGATGGGCATATATACTCAAATCATTATGACCAAATAAATGAGCAACTAACAAGAACACCTTATGAGTTACCTAAAAATAAAAAATAAATAATTTCACAAGTATATTTGACTTAAATATAGAAGATGTTGAGTTGTTAGACTATAATTCACATCCATTTATAAAAAGCACCTGTTGCTGTTTAGAGGAGATAGAGATGATTTCTTTAATAGTCGCATATGATAAAAATAGATGTATAGGTAAAAAGTAACACTATACCGTGGAAATTAAGAGCAGATATGCTAAGAGTAAAAATTAACAACTAACCAAAACTATTTTTGATGGGAAGAAAAACTTATGATAGCATAGGACGTGCCTTACCGAACAGAATAAATAGAGTATTAACTAGAGATAAAAACTTTTTGGATAATGATGTAGAAATTTTTCATGATAAAAAAAGCTAGCAGTAGAAAATATAGAAACTGAGAAGTTATACATTTTTGGTGGAAGTAAAATATATGAAGAGTATATGGATAGCTGTAGCGAAATGTATATAACTTTTGGTTGATGCTGAAATAGATGGAGATAGTTATTTTCCTAAATTTGATGAAAGCAAGTGGGAACTTGTAGATAAACATTTTTAAAGATGATGAAAATGAATATGATTATACATTTTTCCATTATATAAAAGATAAGAGGTTTTTATGATAAAAATTGATTGTAGACTCGTCAAGCGATTTTGACAAAAGAGGAAATAGAAAAAGTATGATGTTGATATAATATCACTTACTATGAATGTAGATAATTCGAATATGATTTTAACACTATAACTAATGATGAATATGTAGAAGATGAGAGTAGCTACTTCTTTTTCAACAAGTCAACCAGCTATTGGTAAATTTTTAGAAACTTATAAATATTGGACAGATAAGGGATATGATGTGTTGTCAATACATATATCTAGTGCACTTAGTGGAACATATAATAGTGCATTATCTGCTTCTAAAGAATTTTCAAATATTTATGTAATTGATAGTGGAACTTGTTCAAGAGGTATCTCATTTATATTAGATAAAAGCATATAATTATATAAACGAAAAATAAAACAATAGATGATATTGTAAGTAAAATAAATAACTTAAAAGAAAATATTTTTAACTTATGTTACTATAGATAACTTAGATAATTTAGTAAAAGGTGGAAGAGTTAAGAAAACAGCAGCACTTATAGGTGGTATTCTTAATATAAAACTTTTAACAAAATTAGAAAAACAGAACTTGTTGTTGTAGATAAAGTAAGAGGGAAAAAGAAATTATTACAAACATTATCTAAAAATTAAAAAGAAGATTTACAAGGTAGAACAATAAAAAGTAGATCTTCCAAACGTTTTTCAAAAGAGTACGTTGTTCAAATAAAAGATATGTTTAAAAATGATTTTGATTATGACGCTTCTAATAGTTATACTAATACAACAACACCGGTAGTATCAACTCATACAGGAGAAGGAGCGGTCGGAGTTTTAATTGAAGTAGAGTAGGAGATAATATGGAAAATTTTAATAATACTAAATTTTATGAAAAAGTGATTATAATAATGAGAAAAATAAATATAATATTAAATGATGTAGTAAAAGCTTTAGAGATTATGATGTAGTTAATCAACTAATGGGCTATATAAAAACAGCTGATCCTGTTTTTATTCAAGAAGATAGATAATGCTCGTGATAAAATTAGACTTTTTAAATATTGATGATATTTTAGAGTATTTAATAAAGTACTTTGTAGAAGGAGAAAAACTTTAAATGCTTAAAAATAGAATTATGGGGCTAGACTATGGGAGTAAAAACATTGGAGTTGCAGTTAGTGATTTATTAGGAATAACAGCACAAGGTGTGGAAACTCTTTTTAGTAAATGAAGCTACAAAAAGATTTTTAAAATTAAGAGAATAAAAGAACTTATTTTAGAATATAATGTTGATAAAATAGTAGATAGGTCTTCCTAAAAAAATATGGATAATACAATAGGGTTTAGGGAGAGGCCACGTTAGAGTTTGTAGAAATTTTGAAAAATAAAAATAAAAATGCAGAAATAATTTTACAAGATGAACGACTATCTACTATGGGAGCAACTAGAGTTTTTATTAGAGGCAGACGTTTCTAGAAAGAAAAGAAAAAGTTGTAGATAAAATGGCAGCAAGCTTAATACTGCAAACATATTTAGATAAAAATAAAAAATTAAAAGGAGAAAAAGACTATGTTATCAGAAAAAGATATATATATGCAAGTTAATGCAGAAGAGGAAGTTTTTCAGCTAAAGATGAAAACGGAGAAGAAAAAGAGTATAGAAAAAGTATTAGAATTTACAAATCCAACAAATAATAATTTATACTATATTTTTTGCTGAAGAAGATAAAATTGACGAAGAAGAAATTATGATTTTTCCTATGATATGTATAGAAGAGGGGGATGAGTAAGATTTGAACCTATTGAAGATGAAAGTGAGTATGATATGATAGAAGAAGTTTTAGATATTTTTATATTATGATGATGAGGAATAAAATATGAGTAGAGAGAGAAATGCTTAGGCAGAAGAATAAAAAGATAGTTCTAAAAACTATTTTTAATAGTATAATATCTACAATACTTATAGCTTTAATTATTATGTTAGGTAGTGTATATTATCTTACTACTCCAGTAAATTCATCTAATAGTGATGATATACAAGTAGAAGTTAAGGAAAAATATAGCAGTACAGAAATAGCAGAAGAACTATATTCTAAAAACTTAATAAAAAGTACAGCTATTTTTAAATTATATTCTAAATTAAGCACAAATACTAACTTTTATGTAGGGACTTTTAATTTAAAACAAAATATGAATATTTCTGAGATACTTAATATCTTAACTAATAAAGAAAAAGCACAATTAGGCAAATCTATAATTGTTGTTGAAGGAGATAATATAGAAAAATTGCTACATCTGTTGCTAAGGTTTCTAATATCTCAAAAAGAAGAATTTTTGAAAAGTAAACGATGCTACTTTTATAGCTAAATTAAAAAGAGTATCAAATTTAATAACTGATGCACTTAATAGTGATGATATTAAATATGCATTAGAAGGATATTTATATCCTGCAAAAATATCCAGTTAGCAAATACTGACACAGCAGAAACTCTTATAGAAAAATGGTAGATCAAACGAATAAAAAAAGTTCTTCCTTTATATGATAATAAAAAGTGGAATATAAATGGGACTATATATAAATATACATCAGTATTTAACAATGGCAAGTATTTTTGGAAAAAGAATCAACAAAAATACTAATAACAAAAATAGCAAGTGTATTTTTAAATAGATTGTCAATTGGTATGCCTTTACAGACTGACCCTACAGTTTATTATAGTGTAAATAAAAAGGAGATAGTCCATTAACAAAACAAGATTTACAAAAATACAAATATGCTATAATACATATATATATAAAGGTTTTCCACCGGGACCAATTGCATCTGCTTCTATTACATCGTATGAAGCTTTAAATAATGTAGAGGATACAGATTACTTATTTTTCCTAACAGATAAAGAAGGAAATGCATATTTTTGCTAAAAACATTAGATGAGCATAATAAATTAGCTAAAGAACATATTCCAGGATATAGTTCTTAAGAGAAGAGCACTAGTAACAACATTGTTACTAGTGTTTTTATTTCTAATATGATATATAAGTAAATAAAACTTTAAATAACTAACGTTTAAAAAGTATTAAAAAGTAAAGTTGTTGTTTTTATAAAATATAGTAAAATTATTTTTGTTTAAACTTTTAGTTTAAAAATAGCTAAAACTATTATTAGGAGATTTTATGCAACTAATTGGTGATAAAAAGTTTAAGAATACAAAAATTTAACGCAAGAAGAGTTAGGAGAGAACTAATTTAACTAAAAGGATATATATCGCAAGTGAAAGAGATTTATCATCTCCATCTATGGAAACATTTTTAATATCCTTCAAGTATTAGGTTTGCTCTCCAAAAGATTTTTGATAAGGAAAAAGAAAAACAAAAATTTTATATAAAAAAAGAAGAGCAAGTTGAGTACGATGAGTTTGATGATGGATATAAATTAAAAGTGGCTTGTATCTGAGTCAAATGAAAAAGAGATGGAAGCTTTAATACTTACCTTGGAGGAGGAAGTAGCTATAAAAACATTTTCTCCTTCTGGAGTCAGACACTTTATGTTATGTTTTAGAAGGAAAGTGTAAGTTGACATTTGGTTCTGAAGAATATATTGCAGTAAAAAGATGAAACATTTTACTTTACTGCAACAGCAGAACATAATTTGTCTAATCCTTTTTAATAAAAATGTAAAAATTTTAATTATTGCAACAAATTCATATTTATAGGAGAAAAGAATGGGAAATATAGTTGAGTTTAAAAATGTATCAATGATTTTTGGAAATACAAAAGTTTTTGAAGAATATAGATTTAGAAGTAGAAAAAGGTAAATTTTTATACTTTGCTTGGTCCTAGTGGTTGTGGTAAAAGTACAATATTAAAACTTATAGGTGGATTTTTAAAGCTCAACTGCTGGAGATATACTTTTTAGATGGTAAAAGTTGTTAATGAATTACCTGCTAACAAAAAGGCAAGTCAACACGGTGTTTCAAGACTATGCGTTATTTCACACATATGAACGTGTATGAAAATATTGCATTTGGGTTAAAAATTAAAAATGAAAATAAAGATATTATAAAAAGAAAGTAAAAAGCACTTAAGCAAGTTAATCTTGTTGGGTTTGAAAAAGCGTGTTATTAGATGAAATGAGTGGTGGGCAAAAAGCAACGTGTAGCTATTGCTCCGTGCTATTGTTAATGAACCAGAAATTATTTTTACTTGATGAGAGCCTTTCAGCACTTGATTTAAAACTTCGTCAAGAGATGCAATATGAGCTTCGTGAACTTCAACAACAAACAGGAATAACATTTATTTATGCAACACACGATCAAGAAGGAGGCGTTAGCTATGAGTGATTATATTTTTCGTTATGAATAACGGTAAGATTGAACAAAGTGGAACGCCACTTGATATTTATGATGAACCTGTAAATCGTTTTGTCGCTGACTTTATAGGGAGAATCAAATGATAGTTAATGCAGTTATGATTGAAGATTACTTGGTTGAGATTTATGGTAAACAATATGAGTGTGTTGATGCGGGTCTTGATAAAAGAAAATAAAAGGGTAGAGGTAGTTATTCGTCCAGAAGATTTGAAATAACTACTCAAGAAAAAGGAAAGATAAATGTTGTAGTGAGATACACAACTATTTAGGGGTTCATTATGAAATTTGTTGTTTGGATGATCAATATAACGAATGGATTGTTCACTCGACAAAGAAGCTAAACCAGGTTCAGCTATTGGTTTAAATTTTGATCCAGAAGCTATTCATATAATGGTTCCTGGAGAAACAGAAGAAGAGTTTGACGCTCGTTTAGAATCTTATGAAGATGAGGAGGAATAGGGATGTTTAATAGAAAAACTCGCTCATTTTTATGATTCCATACGTTTTATGGATGTTACTTTTGTGGTGTTTCTATATTTTTAATTGTGTATTATTCGTTTAGAGATATAAATGGAAGTTGGACATTTGAAAATTACAAAAATATTTTTAGTAGCACATATGTTCTTATGACATTATATAGTTTTTGGTATGCTTTTTAATAACTTTAATTTGTTTAATAATAAGTTATCCATTAGCGTTTATTATTAGTAAGAGTAAGTATAGTGATTTAATATTGCTTTTTAATAATAATGCCAACGTGGATAAATATACTTTTAAAAACTTATGCTTTCTTAGGACTTTTTGGAGAATACGGTACTGTAAATAGTATATTAGAGTATATAGGTGTAGGGGACAGAGCTTATTATTTAATTCTTTTTAGTTTTGTATTTGTATCATGCTATATCTATTTTACCTTTTATATGTTGCTTCCTATATATAATTCAGTTATAGGGAATAAATAAAAATTTAATTGAAGCTTCTTATGACTTAGGTGCAGACTTTAAAACTATGTTTAGAAAAATTATTTTTTCCATTAAAGTTTAACGGAGTTAAAACAGGTATTCAAGTAACATTTATTCCTGCACTATCGTTGTTTATGATTACTCGCCTTATTGCAGGCAATAAAATAATCAACTTAGGAACAACAATTGAAGAGCATTTTTAGTTACACAGAACTGGAGGATTAGGTTCAACTATTGCAGTATTTTTGATTGTTGTAATGGCTATTATTATATTGCTCACTAACACTAAAAAGAAAAATGTAGGGGGTATGAATAAATTAAGTTCTAAACTATATTTAACAATAATATTTTTGATATTGTATATACCACTAATTTATTTAGCATATTACTCTTTTAATTCTGGTAAAAACTATGATAGGTTTTGAAGGGATATCTTTTAAAACATTACAAAAAGAGTATTTGAAAATAGTAGAATATTAGTTATTATTATAAACACTGTTGTAGTAGCACTTCTTTGTGGACTTTTTCTGCAATATTTGGCACACTTGGTGCGTTAGGTATATATTCATTAAAAAGAAAAATATCGTAATAGCTATCTTGTAGGAAATAATATTTTTAATAGTAAGTCCAGATGTTATAATAGGTTGTTCATTTTTACTAATGTTTACTTTTTATATCAAAAGCAATTAGGTATTGAAAACATTCAAGGTTTTGGTCAGTGTTACTTTTCACATATAGCGTTTAGTATTCCTATTGTTGTTCTTATGGTACTTCCAAAATTATGAAATGCCAACAACTATTATTGAAGCAGCAATAGACCTTGAGCAACATATCCACAAGTTTTAAGTAAAATAGTTATTCCTTATGTAACTCCGGGGGATTTTGGCAGGATTTTATGGGGCTTACATATTCTCTTGATGATTTTGCTGTAACATTTTTTTGTAACAGGGAATGGATTTCAAACTTTATCTGTAGAAATATACTCAATGGCTCGTCAAGGAATTGGTTTACAAGTTAATGCACTATCAACAGTAATGACATTATTCGTTATGGTAGCAGTTATTATTTATTATGTAATAAATGTTAGTAAATTAAAAAGGAGATGAACTAATATGATTATTTATATCTTCTATGTCAATTATAGTTGTGTGCGCGTTATTATTATTTAGTAGAAATTTAATTGATAATTCTTCTAGTGGGGATAGTGATACTTTAATAATATTTAACTGGGGGTGAGTATATTGATCCAAAAACTTATTAAGAAATTTGAAGAAGAAACTAATATAAAAGTTGTGTATGAAACTTTTGATTCAAATGAAGCAATGCTTACAAAAATCCAATCAAGTTCAACTCCTTACGATATAGTTATACCATCAGATTATATGATAAAGAAAATGAAAATTGAATTTATTATTGATAAAAATAAATTAGAAGGCTTTTGATAATTTAGATGAAAAATTATTAAATAAAAGTTTTTGATCCTAATAATGAGTATTCTATACCGTATTTTTGGGGACAGTTGGAGTTATTTATAATAAAAATTTAATTCAAATGATTTGAAATTTGAAAAATGGGATGACTTATGGGATGAGTCGTTTATAGTGTTCTTTTTAATTGATGGTGCAGAGAGATGATGGGAATATCTCTTCAATCACAACAGTTTTCTGTTAATGAAACAAATAGAGATAAACTTAAATCTTGCGGAGAAAAAGAAATTAGAACTACTTCATCTAATGTAAAAAGCAATAAATGCAGATGAAAAATGCTTATGATAAATGATGAGGCTAAAGTTGCAGTTGTATTTTTCTGGAGATGCTAAAGCAATTATGGAAGAAAAATGAAAATATAGATATGTTGTTCCTAAAGAGGACTAACCTTTGGTTTGATAACATAGTTATACCTAAAAACTTCTAAAAATGAAGAGGCTACATATCAAATTTATAAACTTTATGTTAAGACCAGAAAACGCAGCACAGAACGCAAAGTACATAGGATATGCAACACCAAATAAAAATGCAAAAATTACTTCCTAAAGAAGTTATAGAAGATGAAAACTTTTATCCTGATTTAGATACAATAACTAAAGTTAGAGTGTATGAAGATTTATCACAAGAATTGCTTCAGATATATAACGATTTATTTTTAAAATTTAAAAATAACATAATGCTTAAAAGAGTTAGTATAACTAATCTCTTTTTATTTATAAGTTATATATTATTCGTACACACTGTAATCTAAAAAGCTCTTCCATCATAATTAAATTTAGCAGAAAGAAAGAGTTTATTTTTCTACTAGCCAATTCAAAAATATGTAATCTCCTTCCCAAAGTTACAATATATTTATCTCATTTTTAATCCAAAACTAATTCACCTTCATTACAGTCTTTTGTAATATCTCCTACAAAGTCTTTAACCGTAAATACATAAGTGTACCAATCATTTGCTTTATCAAAATTTGGGAAAATAATTATTCCACGAAGTTTTAGGGTTTAAAGATATCCAAATTAGTTTCTTCTTTTACTTCTCTTATAACGCAGTCTTCAGGAGATTTCTCCTTTTCTAGTTTTCCCCAACACTTATAATAGACCCTTCATATATATCATTTTTCTATTTCTTTTAACATTAAAAAGAATTATCTTTTTCAATATAGCACATACAAGCTAAAATAGTTTGCCATAAAACACCTCTTTACATAATAAAATAACAGCAAAAATATTTTTACTGTTATAAAAAGAAATTATTTTTCTATTTTTCTATTTTTATCAAATGCAGTAAGATCAAATAAAACAGCACAAACTGCAAAAATAACTGATAAAAATTGCACAGTTTTTTAATAGAATAGCTTTGACCATTACTACCTAGTATAGACGAAATTATAAAAATAGCTACAAATGAGAAAAATAAATCCCCAAAAATAATGTAACAATTACTCTCATAAAAAGACACCTCTTTATATACTACATGATAATTATACAACGATATTAAAAATGTTACAAGTTAAATTTAGTATTAACTTAAAAACGAAAAACTAAATTATGTTATAATAAAACGTAAAGGAGATTATGTATGTATAAAAATTATATATTGATATAGATTTAAAAATAAAAATTACAAAGGAAATAAAAATATATTTGAAGATAATAAAATTGATTATGAGTTTTACTTATGATATAGATTTTTATTGATGAGAACATTTTATTTCTAACAAATAACAGTAGTAGGTTAAATAAAAATTGTCAAAAATATATATTAGATAACGTTTATGATTTTTAGATGGGTATAATTCTATATGTATTGAAAAATAGAAGATGTAGTTCGTATTTATAAAAAGAGACAAGATAATTGATTGGGCGTTTGAACTTCAATTTTTAGCACAAAATACTCTAGCTTACAGTACAAATACTTTTTGATATAGAAAGGTCCGAGAGGTAAAGGGATATATCTTGTGAGATGATGAGTTATAAATATAACATACCTAAAGAAAATATAAAAAATTTTTCGCTAATGAAAAAGGATACCAAACTCCAAAAGATAGAAAATAGAGGTGCTGTTATAAAAGATAATAAAATACTTTTGGTAAAAGAGAAGATAGATGGTAAATGGGCATTACCTGGTGGATATCAAGACGTAGATAGGTCTGTAAAGGAAAATATTATAAAAGAGTGCAAAGAAGAAGCAGGAGCAAAAAGTTTTACCAACAAAATTAGTAGCTGTACTAGATTATAAAAGTACCACGAGAATAATTTTTCCACTTGAGTATGGTGAAGGTTCTAGTTTTATGTGATTTAATTGAGCACACTTTTAAGAAAAATATAGAAACAAAAGATGCAGTTTTTCTCTTTAGATGATTTTACCAGAACTATCTTTAAAATAGAACTACTAAAGAACAAATTGAACTATGTTTTTAATTGTTATAATTCAAATAATTGGGAAGTAATATTTGATTAGGAGAGTGAGATATTTTTGAGAAGTAGTTTACGAATGAAAAATAACAGTAGACTGATAGATGAACATAAACTTGTGTGTTTAGTTCTAGTAGTTGTTGCAGGATATTTTTGAGGCATATACTTTTTATAAATTGTAATCAAGTTTTTGCAAACTCGCAGACAGCTGAATATAACATTTATAGGAATGAATATTGCTTTGGGAAATTTTAATGAAATTATGCATTATTTACTATCAATAATAGCTTTTTATCGTCGGGTTTTTAAGCGAGATAATAACACATAAATTTTCAAAATTAAATATATTCAGATATAGATACATAGAGTTATTTTTAGAAATATGTTTATTAGTTTTTTTATTTTTAATAAATCCAACAATTCTTTCAGTAGATATTAGACCATTAGTAATTTCTTTTATATGTTCGGTAAATTTTACAAGCTTTTAGAAAAATAAATAATTTACCTTTCTCAAGTACGATGTGTACAGGGAATTTAAGAACAACAAGTCAACATTTATTTAGTTATTTTTGTACTAAAGAAAAAAAGATAGTAAAGATAAACTGTCATTATACATAAAAATATTATTATCGTTTTTATAGGTGTTATAATAGGTAGTGTTTTTCAAATATGTATCATCATATTGCGATAGTTATACCTATGTTATTCTTATTTTTAGATATGATAATTATGCTTCTTTTTACAATATACTAATATTTTTAAAAATATATTATAATTGGACATAAAAACTTCACAATGTTATAATAGCAATATAAAATTTAAGGAGTATGTATGGAGAATAATTATATATTAGAGTTTGAAAAAAATATTTAAGAGATAATAAAAATTTTTCATACTATTTTTATCTTATAGCCTAGATATAAAGAAAATGTTAGAATTTTTTTAGATTCTAATACTTTTTTTATTGCAAGATATAAATGAAAATTTAATTTTTAAAATATATAAACGATATATCATACTCACAAGCAACAATAAAAGAAAAATAACATCAATAAAACTTTTTACTATTTTTACATAAAAAAATAAATATGTAAAAATAAAATAGATTTTAATGTAGAAATAATAGAGAACATGAGGATTTTATATTTTTCTAGAGAAGAAATTATTAAAATTTTTAGATTTTTAATTGTAAAAATTTCTTAGATTATAGAGATAAAAGCAATTTTTGAACTTATTTATTCAATAGGTATAAAAGCCATCAAACTGTATTAACATAAAATTAGAAGACTTAAATTTAGATATAGGATATTTAAAAATTTAAAAGACAATGATCTATCTTACAAAAATGGTGCCACTTAGTGATGAGGTAAGCTATGCATTAGAAAAATATGTATCATTTTAAAAGATATACCGTATAAGAAAAATTCAGCATTATTTTGTATCATCGAACTGGGAAAAAAATTAACTAGACAAGGTTTTTGGAAAATTTTTAAAAAGAAGAAGAGTCTTAACTTAGATAAAAAAATTAAATCCTGAAACATTTGGAATTCACTCATTATTCATTTACTAGAAGATGGAGTATCCAGCCAAGATATAGAAGAGTTGTTAGGAGTTAAAAAATATAAGTTATTTAAAAATATTGTACAAAAGAGTATAATCCTATACAAAAATTTTAAATAATCATCCAAGAAGAAAGTATGAAAATAAAGGAATAAGTATGTATAAAAGTAGAATTAGAAAAATTTTCAAGGGCCACTTGATTTTATTACTACACCTTATAGAAAAATGGAAATTGACATATATAATATTCAAATATCAAAATTAACAGAAAGTTATTTAGAATATATAAATTCTTTTTGATAGGATACCACTTGAGAATGCAGAAGAGTATATAGTTATGGCGTCAACTTTACTACATATAAAAAGTAAAATTTATTACCTAAAAATGAGTATGATACATTTTACGAAGATGAAGAAGAAAATTTAGTAAAAACAACATTGATTATAAAAATTATAAATTGATATCAGAAGAATTATCAAATCTATATTTAAAAAAAGACAAGAATACGGTGAAAAAGATAGCAGAAGAGATAGAGTATGAAATAGATTTATCAAAACTAAAAAAGAGTCTTCAAAATAAAGCTTTTAACTACGTTAAATAGCATTTATAAAAAGAAAAGAAGAGCTAAATAATGATATAAACTTTATAAAATATAGAAAAGAAGTTTCCCTAAAAGAGTGAGGAAGATATAATAAGTCTATTAAAAATAAAAAAAGAAATTTCTTTTCATGCTACTATAAATAGTTATTTCTCAAAAGAAGAAATAATTACTTTTTTTCCTTTATGTGCTTGAGTTAATTAAAAGAAAATGTTATTTTATGTAAAGAAGTAAATAAAAGATGTTATATTAGTAAATAATATGTAGGAGATTATTTTTGGATTTTTAAAGATATAGAAAAAAATATAGAAAGCATTATTTTTTTAAAAAGGAAGCAGAAGGGGTAACGATAGAATTTCTAAGTGAATTTTTTTAGATGTTACTTTTTAGTAAGTCAGAAGAAATATTAACTGGATTTTTAGAAAAATATAATGGAATTAACAATTCTCTAATAATAAAAATACGGTAACTGTTTTTAAAATGCTTGTAAAAATGATATTTATGAAAGTATAAAAGATAATATCAACTCAAAAATTTAGCAAAATTATCAAAAGCATCTTTAGAGATTTTTAGCAATAGTAGCATATAATCAACCAATAACTAAAATTGAAATTAACAATATTCGTGGTGTTAATAGCGATAGTGTATTAAATTCTTTAGTTGAGAGAGAATTGTTAATGTCAATAAAAACTTTAGATAAAATAGGAAAACCAAAAACTATATGAAACTACTCAACTTTTTAGATGTATTCGGACTTAAAAACGTTAGAAGAATTGCCAAAAATAGAAGAAAATAGTGAATTAGAAAAAAATTTTTAAATCTTAATATAGGAGAAAATTAAATGAAAGAAAGATTACAAAAATAATCGCAGCGTCTGGTTATACATCAAGAAGAAAAAGCAGAAGAGTTAATATTAGCCGGGAAAGTAACTTTAAATGGAGAAGTAGTTACTGAACTTGGAACAAAAAGCAGATAGCAATGATGTTATTATCGTTGAGGGGTTAGGTTACTAAAAGAAAATAAAAAAATATTATCTTTTTTTATAAACCAGAAAAAGTAATAACATCAATGTCTGATGAGAAAGATAGAACGTGTGTAAAAGATTATTTTAACAATATAAGTGAGCGTGTTTTCCCAGTAGGAAGATTAGACTATAATACATCAGGTGCTTTAATAATGACAAATGATGGTGAGTTTACTAATCTTATGACACACCCAAGACATAATATACTTATGTTGTAAAAATAAAAAGGACATGTTGAAGATAGACATATAAAAATTTTTAAAAACTGGAGTAGTAATAGATAACAATTATAAAACAGCAAAAAGCATTAGTAAGAGTTTTTAAAAAGTAAATCACCTAATACGATAATAGAAATATCTATTTTTTTGAAGGTAAAAAAATAGACAAATAAGAAAAATGTTTGAAGTTTTTAGGATATGAAGTATTAAAACTTAAAAGAGAATCAATAGAAGATATAAATCTTACGGGATTAAAAATTGGAGAGTATAGACCTTTAACAATACACGAGGTAAAAAGTCTTATAAATAAAGCAAAATAAAAATTTGGTGGTGTTTAAAGTGACAGAGAGAATTTTTAGTAGTAGATGATGAAGAAAGAATAAGAAAATTATTAGTAATGTATCTAGAAAAAGAAGGCTATATAGTTGATGAATCAACTAATGGAGCAGAAGGTCTTGATAGAATATTATCTATTGATTATTCATGTATTTTACTAGATGTTATGCTTCCAAAAACTAAATGGTAAATCAATATTAAAAGAAGCTAGAAAAACAATAGGGACTCCTATTATTTTACTTTCTGCTCAAAGTGATGAAAGAAGTAGAGTAGAGGGATTTGAGTTAGGTGCAGATGATTATGTCATTAAAGCCATTTAGCCCAAGAGAATTAGTATTAAGAGTTAAAACAATTATTCAAAAAGAACTAGAAAAATATTTTTTATACACCAGAACTTTATACAAAAAGACGTTTTTGGTATTTGATGATTTAATAATAGATGTAAACTCTCATAAGGTATTAGTAAAAATAAAGAAATATTTTTAACTCCTAAAGAATTTGATCTTTTAATTTTTAGCAAAATCTCCTGATAAAGTTTTTTTAAAAGAATAGATTTATTAAAATCGGTATGGAATTATCAATTTTACACTGATCTTAGAACAGTTGATACACATATAAAAAGAATTAGATATCTGAGTATCAGGAAACATCAAAAATGATAGTTACTGTTTGGGGATTAGGTTATAAATTTGTAGCAACAGAAAATCCGCAACAAAACGAGGAATAATAGATGATTGAAATTTATAAAATTTTAGCAAAATCAGTAAAAACAATAAGTAAACTAGCCGGAAAAAGGAACAGATCTACCTGGTAAAGTTTTAAGAAGATTAGATAGCAGTATATTAACTAAACTTGCTAAAGATTACAAAGAAATAATATTTATAACTGGAACAAATGGAAAAACAACTACATCTAATTTAGTAGGATATATATTAAAAAAATTCAAATATAGATATAGTTAATAATTTTGAAGGTGCTAATATGTTAGATGGTATTATATCTACATTTGCTACTGCAAAAATAAAAAATTCAAAAAAATAGCAGTTATTGAAAATAGACGAGGGTTCTATAAAAAAATGTATTAAAATATATTACGCCAACAAAATTAGTAGTAACTAACTTTTTAGAGATCAAATAGATAGATTTGGTGAAATAGATACACTTATAAATACAATATCTAATGAAATAAAAACAAAAATATTCAGTTAATTTTTAAATAGTGATGATCCTTTTGTTGTAAGGCTGGAAAAATTACAGAGTAAACAACTTATATTTTTGGAATAGAAGATAAGGCTTATAGTTTTTCTGACACAGGAATAACAGAATCAAAAATTTTTGTCCAACGTGTTCAAATAAACTGACATATATTCATACACATTATAGTCAATTAGGAAATTATTTTTGTGAAAAATGTAATTTTTAAAAGACCTAAAACCAGATTTTTTAGTAAGCTTTGCAGACCTTACTCCTTTTATAAACTTATTAATAGATGATGTAAATATTAAAAACAAATTTAGCTGGAGATTTTTAATATTTATAATATTTTAACAGCATACGCAACATTAAAAATCATTAAAACTAGATGATAAATTTATAATAGAAGGATTTAATAGCTACGTTTCAAAAATGGTAGAATGCAAAGTATAAAAATAAATAATGATGAAGTAATATTAAATTTAGCAAAAATCCTGCTGGTTTAAATGCTTCTTTTTCAAATTGCAAATAGTATACCTAATAATCCTAAAATAAATTATTTTCTTATATTAAATGATAATGGAGCAGATGGCTTTGATATATCTTGGATATGGGATAGTAATTTTGAAATATTAAAAATCTCAAAAATATTAAAAACATAATATGTTCAGGAAACGTGCTAAAAGAGCTAGCTCTTAGACTGAAATATACAAGAGCTTAACTCAAAAAGTTTTTTTGTGAATGAAAATATAAAAAGAAGCAACAAAAAAATAGTAAAAAGAGCTACTTAATAATTGTGATTATACTATTGCAATACCTAACTACACTGCACTAATAGAAACTCAAAAAGAATTAGAAGGATAAAGGATAGTAATATGAAACTAAAATTATATCATTTTATGCCAGATAAATTAAATTTATATGGCGATATTGAAATATTATCTCCTTAAAGAAAAGATGTAAATGGAGAAATATTGATTTAGAAGTAGTAAATATAACAGAAACTAAAGGAATTAAATTGACAGATTGTGATATGTTTTTATTGGTGGTGGTTCTGATAGAGAGCAATGTATAGCAACAGAAGAGTTAAAAATATAAAGAAGAATTTAATTCAGCAATAAATGATGGAGTACCTGCACTTACTATTTGTGGGGAGTACCAATTTTTAGGAGAATATTATAAAACTGTGGATGAGTATAAAAACTCCCAGGATTAAATATTTTAGATTTTTCATTCTGAATCTATAAAAGATGCTCCAAGACTAATAGGAAACATAGTAGTTAAATCAAAAGAGTTTGGAGATATTGTTGGATTTGAAAATCATGGAGGAAGAACATATCATAATTATAATACTCTAGGGAAGTAATCGTAGAGTTATGGAAATAACGATAACGATAAAAAGAGGACTTTGGTATAAAAATTTAATAGGAACATATCTTCACGGGCCAATTTTCCTAAAAATCCTAAAGTTGCAGACTATCTAATAGAAGAAGCTCTAAAAAGAAAATACAGCACTTATGAGTTTTTAAAATTAGAAGATAAAGAGAGAAAATAGCTAATCAGCACATTAAAAATATATTATTAAAAACTAAATAACATATTGTTTTTACACTATATATGTGATAAAATGATTATAAAGATAACTAAAAGTATTTGTACGACTCACTGTATATTCAGGCCTAACACTTTTAAAAAGGGAATGAGAATTTTTATGAGTATAAAATGCTTCCTGAGAAGACTTTAGAAAGTAAAAGCTATCATACCCACCTGATTATATCAGGACCAATTTAAGTGAGAATCTACGGTACTTTGGTTTTTATTTTAAATTAGTTAGGAAATTATAAATGTTACATCAATTTTCAAGAAATGAATTAGTCATAGGGGAGTATGGACTAGATATACTTAAAAATAAAACTGTAGGAATTTTTAGGAATAGGGAGTAGGTTCATTTGCAGCAGAAGCATTAGCAAAGGAGTGGAATAGGACGACTTGTTCTTATGGATAAAGATGATATAGATATTACTAATATAAATGAGACAGCTACATGCAACTACTAAAACTGTGGGAAAAAGTAAAGTCTTAGAGATGAGAATTAAGCTAATAAATGAACAGTGTGAAGTTGTTGATATAAAAGAATTTTATACAGAAGATACTTACAACATTTTATAGGAAAATTTAGATTTTGTAATGATGCTTGTGATACCGTAACATATAAAATTCATTTAATAAAAAAACTTGTTTATCTAACAAAAATACCTTTTATTTCGGTTATAGGGGTCAGCAAATAAAGCTAGATCCTATAGAAATTTAAAATTTTAGATATAACAAAAACTTCTGTTTGTCCATTAGCAAAAGTTATAAGAAACAAATTAAAAAGAAAAAAATAAAAGGAAAAGTACCTGTTGTTTTTCTACAGAAGAATCAATAATAGCTAATAAAGAATATATATATAGGTAATGAATATTCTGATATTCGTAAAGTAAAAATACCACCATCATCTAATGCTTTTTGTCCGTCGGTAGCAGGACTTATTGCTACAAATTATGTATATAGAGAATTATTAAAAGATATAGAGATTTACACATATGAAAAATCAAATTAAAGATATTTCTTTACTTAATTTTTCTTATAGTATAAATTCATTGATAAAAGTTGAGTAAAGCTCAACTTTTTATTTTTAAAGGAGGGATTGTTATAAATACAAAAGAAAATATGATAAATATTATAGAACATTCAATAGAAAAATGGCAAGCGATATACATATTTATCCAAGTTATAAAAAGAAAATATTATTAAATTAAGAGTAAAAGGTGAGTTAGAACAATATAAAACATATACTAACGAAGAAATTGAAGCTTTAATATCGCTTTTTAAAAATTCAATTCTAATATTGATGTATCAAGAAATAAAGAACCGCAATCAGGAAGGTTTGAATATAAGTATAAAAGATAAAATATATTATTTAAGGGTATCAACTCTTCCACTTAACGAATTAAATGAAGGTTGTGTGGTAAGAATATTTACAGATGAAATAGAAGATGTTAAATATAGTTTAATAGAAGAAGATAGTGATTATATTTCTTCATTAACAAATTTAGCTACAGGGTTAATTTTTATTTTTCTGGACCAACTGGAAGTGGTGAAGTCTACATCAATGTATAAAATTAGCATTAGAGTTTGCTAAAAAGAATAAACAAGTTTTTAACGGTAGAAGATCCTGTTGAAAAACATTTTTGATAAAATAATACAAATGCAAGTAAATGAAAAAGCAGGAATAAATTATAATAATGCACTTAAATCAATTTTAAGGTGTGATCCAGATGTCATAATAATAGGGGAGATAAGAGATAGTAAAACAGCATCTCAAGTAGTAACATCTGGCATTTTTCTGGGCACTTAGTTATAAGTACTATTCATGCAGAAGATTGTATAGGAGTTATAAATAGATTAAAAAGATTTAGAGTATAAGTGAAGAAGATATTAAGCAAATTACTACTTGTATAATATCTCAAAGATTAGTTAAGAAAAAAACGATACTAATAGAGGTGCTGTAACAGAAATTTTAAATAATCATGAGATAAAAATTATTTTAGTAATAACTATGTTGAATACAATAATTTAAAAATAAATTTAAACTTCTTTTTGAACAGGGAGTGATTAGTGAAGATGAAAAGAAAAAGTGGGGATTTTTAAAAAGTTTTAGATGAAAATAATAAAATTATTTTTATTAAAAAGATTGTACGAATTATTAAACCATGGCTATGTATTAGAAAGTTCACTTGAATTTTTGTTAATTCAATATAATATGGATAATAAAAGATATAAGTTATGTAAAAAGTTTATTATCAAAAGGGATTATCTGATATACTAAAAATTATTTAATTATTCTAATGTAATAGTAAGTAAAATGAAATTTGCCGAAGAGTATGCTGATATAGAAAGTATGTTATTAGAAATGAAAAATATCTTAAAATAAAACAAGAACAAAAATAAAATAATAAAGACAGTAAGATATCCTATTTTTCTTAGTTATAACTTTATTATTTTTAATAGCTATTTTAATTTTTCTAGTTACTCCACAGTTTGAGAGTATATATATAGCAAGTAATGCAAAAATGAGTATGGAAATAATTATACTTATAAAAAGTTTATATTACTTACCGAAGGTTGTTACATTTCTTTTTATTATAATTTTACTTTTTACTAGTTATTTATTTATTTTAAATATAAAGAAAAGTTTTTAAAAGTTATAACAAAAACTCCTTTTTATAAATAAATATTTTATATATTATTTTTCATATTTATATTCATTGGAGTTAAGTTTTATTTTTAGCAAGTGGTTTTTCTATAAAAATCATTAGAGGTAATGATTGAAAGAGAGTACAATTACTTGTTTTAGATATTTTTCAAGTGAAATCTTGGAAAAATTAAAAGAAGAGTAAGTCTATAGAAGATTCTGTTTTTGAAATAAAGTATTTTTGATAAATCAATGAGTAAATTTGTACTACATGGTATGGTGTATTAGATGTTGAGTTAAATCTTTTTAGTGAAATTATGTTAGATACTTTTTAAATAAATTAGATAGAAGTTTAAAAATTACAACCGATATTATTTACGATTTTAGCATTTTATAATAATAGGATTGTATTTAATAATATTACTACCAATTTTTAATATGAGTGACTACTTTAAAATAAGGAGAGAAAAATGAAAAAGTTTATTAAAGATAAAAAGGTTTTACGTTAATAGAAATGTTAATTGTATGCTTATGCTAGCAATACTTTTAATACTTATAATTCAAATATAACTAAAAATGTAGATAGTGCTAAGGACATCCGAAGCATAATGTTAAAAACAGTTCAAGCACGAAGTAACTGCATATGAACTTAATGAAAATGATCATGATGTTACTTTTGAAAAATTAGTAAGTAAAAGGATATTTAAGCGGTAGTGCTGATGGTGCAAAGCAAGGAGGCACCTAATGGGAAAAAGAGTGATTATAAATAATGGAAAAGCAAAAGCTTGAAAAGTAATGATGGATTTTCTTTAATAGAAATGCTAATTGTATTATTTATAGTTAGCATTATTATATTAGTAACGACATATACTATTCCAAAAATTATTCTAAATATAAAGAAAAATTAGCGTTTGAAGAATTTATATCCGATATTAACCTTGTACAAAGTAATAGTTTAAATGGCGAAAATACATTTATAGAAATTTTTCTGAAAGTAAAAGTATATTACACATATTTTAATAAGAAAGGAATTAAAAATGGCTAAAAAGAAGATGGTGTTATTATTTTTGAATAAAAATTCTTCAGAAATATTTAGATATAAAAATGGTAACGTGAATAAAAGCAGCTACTTTTTATATAGAATTTAAAAACAGTAAATACAAGATAATAATTCATTTAGAAACGGGGCATATTACAACATATGAAGAATAAAGTTTACACTAATAGAATTAACTGTTTCATTATTTATTATCTCAATAGCTCTTTACTTAATACCGAACCTGGTTAGTGAGTATAAAACTATTCAGCAACGTTGAAGATAGTTTAGAGATGAAAGAAGTTTTATATGAAGAGTTATTAAATAATGAAGGAAAAAATTTTTGAGTTAACAAGAGATAACTACTTGATAATAGTTAAAAAGATAAAACAGCATATATATACTTAAAAATAATAAGGAACAAAAATATGAAATATAATAAAGGATTTACGCTTATAGAGTTAATTGTTTCACTGCTTAGTTTATTCATGCTTTTAGTAATTTCTATTTTAAATGTTACAACAAAAACTTCAAATAGATTTTTCTAATTTTTCTGATTACAATTACGCTCTAATGCACAAAAATAATGGATATATATTCTTTATCTGATGAAGTTGTACTGAATGAAAACTCAATATATTTTCACAATAAAGATGTAGATAAAATTGATGAAATAGTTTTTCCTAATTCAAGAAATAAAATATATAAAAACTAAAAATGAAGATAAATATACACCTAAAGGTCATTCTATATTGCTAGATAAAACAAAGAATATAAATATAAACAAAAATAACAAGAGATAGTATATTTTGTAGAGATAGATGTAGTTGATAGTAATAATATAAAGAGAAAGTTAATTCTTAAGTTAAAAGAGAGAGAGATAATGACAGTTCTAAAGTTGATGAGAAAGGTAGTACGATAATTATATCAATATTTGTATTAGTTCTAGTAACAACAGTTATATTAGGAGTTTCTAATATATTTGTAAATCAAAACTATACATTAAAAATATAAATAACTATTATGATAATTTTTAGAGTATCTTCATAGTAAAAATAATTAGATATATTTAATTTATATTTGTTACTTGTATATATAAAACAAGTATAATTATCGTTGTGTTTTTATATTATAAACGACACTTTGTAATGGGAGGATTTATATGTCAGTAAATTTTAAAAAAATAATTATGGTGAAATAAAAGTTAGTGATGAAGTTATTGCATCAATTGCTAGGTGGAGTTGCTACTGAAAGCTACGGTGTAGTAGGTATGGTTAGTAGACATCAAGTGAAAGAGATGGTATAACAGAAATATTAAAAAGAAAAATTACTCTAAAGGGAATTGTTATAAAGAGAAGATGATAAAATTGTAATAGATATGCACATAATAGTTATGTATGGAACAAAAATATCTGTTAGTAGCTAATAACGTTCAATCTTCTGTAAAATATCAAATTGAAAAAGTTTAGGAATTGATGTAGAAAAAGTAAACATTTATGTAAAAGACATCAAATTCAGCGGGAAATAAGGAGCACATAGTGAATAGATAAACGGAATTATTTTTGCTGAAATGATTGATATGGGATCATTTAGCAAAAATGCAGATAAATTCATTAAACGTATTTCCTGTACCAGATGGAGACACTGGAACTAATATGAATTTATCTATGGCTTCAGGAGCAAAAGAAACATTAGATAACGTTGTAGAAAATATTGGAGAATTAGGTAAATCTTTTTCTAAAGGACTTTTTAATGGGGGCTCGTGGGAACTCTGGAGTAATATTATCTCAATTATTTAGAGGATTATCAAAAATATATTGAAGATAAAAAGAAATAGATGAAAAAGACTTTGCTAACGCTATTAAAAATGGAGTTGATATAGCTTATACTGCAGTTATGAAGCCGGTAGAAGGAACTATGTTAACAGTTGCAAAAAGACTCTGCATTAGCAGGAGTAGAGGCATCTAAAAATAGTGATTCTGTAATTTATGTAATGGAGGCTATATATAAAGAAGCTAATCTTTCATTACAAAGAACACCTGATCTTTTACCAATATTAAAAGAAGTTGAGTTAGTTGACTCTGGGGGCAAGGTTTAGTTGTGTATACCAAGATTTTTAGCAGCTTTAAAAGGTGAAAAATTGAAGGTTTTAAGTGCTGTCGAACTGATATTGTTAATATGAAATTTGAAGACGACCATGCAAGTATGGATTTTTATAAATCCAGAAGATATAGTATATGGTTTTTGTACAGAGTTTACTGTAAGATTGGATAAAAACAAAAAGAATTTTCAGAAGAATCTTTTAGAGAAGATATGAATAAATTTGGAGATTCTCTATTAGTTATATCAGATAATGAATTTGTTAAAAATACACGTTTACACAGAAACTCCAGGAGATGTATTTAACTATGGTCAGCAATACGGAGAACTTATAAAAATTAAATCTGAAAATATGCGTGAACAACATAGAGAAGTATTAGAAAAGAAAGCATTAAAAAGAAGTTGCTTTAATTAGTGTTTCTATGGGGAAAGGATTATCTAATCTTCTTAAGTCATTAGGTGTTGATTATATTGTAGAAGGTGGTCAAACTATGAATCCATCTACTGAAGATATAATGAATGCTATAAAAAGAAGTTAATGCAAAAATATTTTCATCTTCCTAATAATAAAAAATATTCAACTTGCTGCCAAACAAGCAGCAGAGTTGGCTGATGAAAAATGTTTATGTTATTGAAAAGCAAAAACGGCACCATAAGGTATTAGCGCTATAATGTCTTATAACGAAGCATTAAGTTTTTGATGAAAACTTTAATAATATGCAAAATGTTCTTAACACTGTTTCAACTTTAGAAATAACACACGCAGTACGTGACACTAATATAGAAGGTGTAGAAATTAAAAAGATGAATTTATGGGAATATTTGATGGGAAAATAGTATCTTCAAATATAAATATAGAAAAATGTTTTAATAGACCTATTTAATTCATCTATAAATGAAGATTCTGAAATAGTAACTTTATATACAGGTGAAGATTATTCAAAACGATATAGTAGAGTTTATTGAAAACTATCTTGAAGAAAAATTATGAAGATATTGAATTAGAGATTGTAGAGTCTGGACAACCTGTCTATCCATACATTTTTAGGAATTGAATAAAAATAAAGCATTAACTCTTTGTTAATGCTTTTATAAAAGAAAGGAAATATATGATAGTAGATATAATATTGATAATAGTACTTTTTACTTGGTATTTTGATAGGATATAAAAAGTGGTTTTATAAAAACAAATTTTAACAATAGTAGGAACAATTTTAGGGTATGTAATATCTTTATTATTAAGTCCAACGTTAGCGTCGTTTTTATATAACTTTTTATCAGAACCAAATAAAAATAATATAAACAAAAATAACAGAATCTCTTTTAGGTGATTTTTTGGAATTACTAACTCATTAGCTATAAAAGAAGGATATTATAGAATAATTGCTTTTTGTAATATTTATATTAGTAAAATTGATTTTTTTAGATTTATTATAAGTTCACTAATATAATATCAAAGTTTCCAATTATTAAAACTTTTAAATAAATTTTTAGGTGGCGTGTTTGGATTTTTAGAAATATATTTAATAATTTTTGTTTTACTTTATGTACTTGCTATGTTCCCTACAAATGAGTACTATACAACACTTTTCAAAGAGGCAAGACTGCCGAGATTTATTTTTAGATAACACACCTATTTTATCAGTAAAATTAAAAAGAAGTATTTTTTTCTATTATGTATCAAATAAATAGAGGATAAAGATATGCTAGATAATTTAATGAAAAACTAGATATGAATTTAATACTAAAAAGATGTTGATAAATATTGTTACTCAGAGATGTCTATTAGTAAACTTAAAAATTTATCATACATAAAAAGATTATAATAAACTTACAAAAATTCATAAAGAAAATGAAGAAGTAGAGAGTTTATTTATAAAAATATCAAAATGATTTTAATCTTAAAAATATATGATTATAATGAAATAGTAAAAAGCGGTAAAAAGAAATTATATTAACAGAAAAGAATTATTTAAACATACTACAAAAATATAATTTGTTATGATAAGTTTATAAACAAATATACAAATATAAAAATTAGTAGATAATAAAGAATTTCCTTTTTAGATGTTTATGTAAATAAAATTGATGATTTTTCTTTACTTAAAAAGTATCTTAATAAAATAATTGATGAAGATGATATATAGAAGTAATGCTCAGGAAGAATTATATAAAATAAAAACGCAAATAGCTAAACTTAAAGAGCGTTCTAGTGTAGTATTAAAAATATAGTTAAGAAAAATGTTCATAAGTTATCAGAAAATATAATTACAAAAAGAAATGAAAGAGATGTTATTTTAGTAAAAACCAGAATATAAAAATGATTTTGGTGGAATAATTCACGATGAATCCGCTTCGGGAAATACTTTTATGTAGAACCAAAGGAAAAATGTAATTTTAAATAATGAGATTAGCTTATTAAAAAGAAAAGAAAAAGAAGAAATTTTAAAAATCTTAAGAAAAGCAACGGATACTGTTGCCACATATAGTAATGGAATCACTAAATTACTATGGAATTTTTCTTTTATATGTAGAATTTATATTTTCTAAAATGAATTTTTGTATAAATAAAAATTAAATAAACCAATACTAACAAATAATCAAGAAATCAATTTAAAAAGCATATAACCCATTGATAGATGAAAATGTTGTCGTAAAAATGATATATTATTAAACAACATAGATAATTCATTACTTATTACAGGACCTAATACTGGTGGTAAAACTGTAATTTTACAGTTGGCTTATGTGTTCTTTTAACCATTTAGGTTTATATATTCCGGCAAAAAGTGAATCAAAAATTGGAAATTTTGATAATATCTTCTTGATATAGGTGATGAGCAATCAATAGAGCATAATTTATCTAGATTTTCTTCACATATGAAAAATATTATTAAAATAATAAATAATGCTACAAATAAAAGTTTAATTCTTTTAGATGAGTTATGTTCAGGTACAGACCCAAGTGAAGGAGCCTCGTTGTCTATTGCTATTTTAAATAAACTATAAACGCAACTATTTTAACAACAACACATTATCCAGAAATAAAAAGAGTATTGTTATGAATCAAATTATTTTAAAAATTCATCATTAGAGTTTGATTTAGAAACGCTAAAACCTACTTATAAATTTAGAATAGGTCTTCCTGGAAGTTCTAATGCTATAAATATCTCATCTAAATTAGGGCTTGACATAGACATCATTAAAGAAGCAACTTTACTCAGTGGTGATGAGAAAATAATAATATAATAGATAAATTATCATATTTTAGAGTACGAAAATAAAAGTAGAAATTTACATACAACATAGCTGATACTACTCAATGTAAAAATAATTTTAAAAGGTAAATTAGAAGAATATATTAAACTATAAAGATAGCATCTGATGAAAATTATCTCTAGAGAGTTAAATGAATATATTGCAGAATAAAGAAAGTATACTCTACAATGAATTTAAAAATAGCAATACATTATTAAAACAACATGAGTTTAATGAAATAATTCATAAAATTGATGATAAGATTTATATACATAATAGTGATGTGTATAAGTAGCAGTAATAGTGAAGAAAGTATAGCACTAAATGATGATGTGTTAGTTATAAAATATAATCAAAGAGCTGCAGTGTTAGAAATATTAAATGATAATGTCGTTGTTAAAATGGGAATAATGAAATTAACTTTACCTAAAAAGAAGTATAAACAAATTAAAGAAGATAAATACGAGTACTAGAAATGTATGTTTAGTAAGTACCAATAAAAGTAACAACAGAAATAAATGTTATAGGAAAAATACAGAAGAAGCATTAAAAGAATTAGAGATTATATATTGATAAAAATAATTTTATCTGGTTATGATAGGTTTTAGAATAATTCATGGCTTAGGTTCAGGTATGAGAAAATATTCATAAATATTTAGAGATAATAAATTTATAAATCTCATTTAGGACCGGGTGAGAAGGTGAAGGTGGTCTTGGAGCGACAATAGTTGAAATGAAATCAAATAATGTACTATTATATAAATGTTAAAAACATAAGGAAAACTAATGAAAAATATAAGTGATAAAGAATTTTTGAATTATCAAAAACAGGTACAGTAAAAGTATTTGATTTTAGACCATGGTGTATGCCTTGTAAAAATATTGACCAACTTTAGAAGAAGTATCAAAAGAACTTCAAAACATTGAGTTTTATAAAAGTAGTTATTGATGAAAAATCAAGAAGTGGCTGGAGAATATGGAACAATGTCTATCCCAACACCTTTTTAATTATGAAAGATGGAGAAGTATTAGAAGAAGCAAATGGAGCATTATTCAAACCAGCGTTACTAGAATTATTAGAAAAATATAATTAAAATAGTATAATACCTAAAAATAATAATTGTTTTAGGTTTTTATTTAAAAATATTAGTGTGTAAAAATTATTTTAATATAACATATAAATGATGTTTATAAACATTTTAAAAATTATTTAATAATAAAAACTTAATAGTAACATAGAATGTTTATAAATAATTTTAAAATATGTATTTAATATCAATATTGAATGCTGTAGATACTTTTTAAATTATAAGCTATTAAATTAAAAGTAAAAATATCGTTTAATAGATTTATAAAATTACCAAAGTTTATAAACATAATGGTGCTATAATGAATTATTTTTAAAATGTAGTATAATTATATATTAAGTAAACTTAGTTAAATAGGTGATAATAAATGAATCAAAGATAATTTTTATGGGAACCCCTGACTTTGCTGTTCCTGTATTAGATATGTTAATAAAAACTATGATGTAAAAACTTGTAATAACTCAACCAGATAAAGTAGCTGGAAGAAAATACTAACTGCAACTCCCGTAAAAAGTTATTGCACAAGAAAATAATATAGAAGTAACGCAACCTATAAAAATTTCTACTGATTATAAACTAATTGAAAGAATTGAAAAGAAATCGCCCGGATATAATAGTTACAGCAGCGTATGGTCAATTAGTACCTGAGGAGATATTAAATATACCAAAGTATAAATGTATAAACGTCCATGGTTCATTACTACCTAAATTACGCGGGGGCACCTAAGAATATTCTATTTTAGAAGGACATAAAAACAGGAATAACAATTATGTATATGATATCAAAAACTAGATGCAGGAGATATGATTTCAAAACAAGAGATAGAAATTTTAGATAGCTATAACTATGATAGTTTATATAAAAATTATCTCAAGTAGGTTGTGAACTACTAGAGAAAACTTTTACCAAATATTTTTAGTGGAAACATTACTCCTATACCACAAAATGACAGTGAAGCGACTTTTTGCTAAAAATATAACAAGAGAAGATGAAAAATAAATTGGAATAATTCAGCTCTTGATATTTTTAATAAAACCCGTGCATTTGATTCTAAAACCAGGAGCTTTTACATACTTAGATAATACTATTTTTAAAAATATGGAAAAAGTTCTGTAGTAGAAAAATGTAGAATATGAAGGTAAAGTAGGAGAAATAGTAAGTCAAGATAAAAATATTTATATGTTATATGTGAAAATAATACACTACTTAGACTAGAAGAAGTTCAAGTTTCAGGGAAAAAGCGAGTAAAGTTCAAGACTTTTTATCTAATAATAAAAATTATGTAGGAGTAGTATTAGGAGAAGATAATGAATAACAAAACTCCAAGAGAATATGCTTATGATGTGCTTGTTGAGATAATTTTTAAATGATGCTTATAGCAATATAGCGTTAAATAAATGTTTTATTACTAATGATTTTTCAAAGCAAGATAAATCTTATATAACAGAAATTGTATACGGAACAATAAGAAAAATATTTTTAGAGTACATTTTAAAAACATATCAAAAACAAGAATAAAGCCAAAAACTTAAAATATTAGCTATCCTTACTTTGTATCAAATATATTTTTATGTCTAAAAACTCCAACGTTTGCAGCAGTTAATGAAACTATAAATATTGCAAAAATATTTGCAAATATAGTGCTAACTTTTTAAACGGCTTACTTAGAAATATTGTAAAAAGACTTTGATATTACTAATATAAAAATAGATGATGAACTTGAAAAATTTTGTATAGAAAAATAGTATCCCTAAAGATTTTTGATATGTTAAGCGAACAGTTTGGAATAGATAATACATAGTTTCATCATTTGATAAAGTAAAAACAAGTATAAGGTATAATCCATTAAAAACTACCAAAGATGAATTAAAAGAGTATTTTAATAAACAAAAATATAAAAATTTCATGATAGTAAAATATCAAAAAGATTCATTTTTGATTGATAACTTTAATGCTAATGATGAATATTTTAAAAATGGTAAGTATAGTTCAAGACGAAGCGAGTTCTCTTGTTGCACTATCTATAAAATGAAGATGCAACTAAGAAATATAAGATATTAGATTTATGTGCTGCTCCAGGGGGTAAAAAGTTTACATATCGCTTCTTTATACAAAAATTCAGAAGTAGTGTCCTAGTGATATATGACCACAAATTAAAACTAATAAAAAGATAACGCTAAAAAGTTAGGTGTTCATAACGTGCAAGTTCTTAATAGTAATGCAGAAATTTTAAATAAAGATTTTATTGATAAATTTGATATAGTTATTTGTGATGTATTTTGCTCTGGGATAGGAGTAATAAGGCATAAACCAGAATTAAAAATATAAAGTAAATAGTAAAAATATAGAAACATTAGCAAAATACAATATAATATATTAAATAACGCTTCTAAATATTTAAAAAGAAAATGGTATTATAATTTATTCAACATGTACCATTGATAAAAGAGAAAAATATTAACAATATAAATAAATTTTTAGAAAATGATAAATCATTTTCTTTATCAAAATAGGATTAAATAGTGAAGTAGTAGAAATATAGGATTTTTGATATATTACCTAATGAATATGATTGTGATGGCTTTTTATAGCTAAGATTAGAAAAATAGGAGTTAAAATGATATTAAGTGAATTAAAAATTATAAGAAAAGTAGATGGTTAAAAAGATTTTGAAAAGTATCTATATATTCTTTAAGAATGGATCCAGTTAGAAGAGTATTTAATATCTATTGATGATTTAGAGCAAAACAAATATATGATTGGTTATATAAAAAGAGTAACTTCTGATATGAAAAATCTTTCAAAATTACAAACAAAACTTGATAATGAATTTGAAATAACTACATTAAAAACAATAATAAAACAAGAGTCAAAAAGATGGAACTATGAAATTTCTTTTGAACTTCAAGATAAATACACAATAGAGAGTGTTCTTATGAAAAATAAATATGGAAATTTTTATGTGTAACAACTCGTTGGATGTAGAATAGGCTGTACATTTTGTGCTTCTACACTAGGTGGATTAAAAAGAAATTTAGAAACAGGAGAGATAGTTTCGCAAGTTTTAAAAAGTTCAAAAAGAGTTAGATAAAAAGGAGAAAGAATTTGCAGTATTGTTATAATGGGAATAGGAGAGCCTTTTGAAAATTATGATGAAATGATGGATTTTATAAAAATAATAAATTCTGATGAAGCATTCAATATAGGAGCAAGACATATCACTGTTTCAACATCGGGTATTGTTCTAAAATATATGATTTTGCTAATGAAAAATTCAAATAAATTTTGCAGTGTCTTTACACGCCCAACAAACGATTTAAGAAGTAAAAATTATGCCAGTAAATAGAGCATATAGTATTGATAAACTTATGGAATCTCTAAAACTATTATCAAAAGGTAACAAATAGAAGAATAACTTTTGAATATGGTCTCATGGGTAAAGTGAATGATCAAAAGAACATGCACAAAAGTTATCCGAGATAATAAAAAGAATTAAATTGTCATGTTAATTTAATCTCTATAAATTACGTACCTGAGAGAAATTATGTTAGAACAAGTAAAAGTGATATTTTTAAATTTGAAAAGTTCTTATAAAGTAAATGTTACTATAAGAAGCGCAAGGCGATGATATAGACGCAGCTGTGGACAATTAAGAGCAAAAGAGAGAAAAAGATGAAGTAAAAAGGAGGTATTCCTGATGCCAATAGTATATTCTTATGATTCTAATAAAGGTAAAAGAAAGTAAGAAATGATGATGCAATAGTTGTTTTAAAAATAAAAATAGGAAATATTATATGCATTGCTTGCGACGGAGTTAGTACGCATGAGTATTCGGGGTACGCAAGTAAATATATTATAGATTATTTTACAAAATATTGATAACAACTTCATTTTCTCTAATTTTTCAGATATGAAAGATTGGATATTAAATACAGTTACTGAAGTAAACGGTATTTTACTAGAAAAATCACAAAATAATAAAAATGGGAACTACTATCGCTTTAGTAGCTATCTACAACGAAGATATGTTAATTATCAATGTGGGAGATAGTAAAGCATATGGAATAAATATTGATGATAGTTTAGAGTTAGAGATGTTTACAAAAGATGATACTTTTGCTGCAGCATTATTAGAAGCAGGAGCGTTAACTATAGATGAAGCCAAAAACATCCGAAAAAGAAGTTATCTTATACAAGCAGTAGGAGTAGAAAAAGAACAAACATTCACATAGGAGAAAAGAATATTAACGAATATTCTTATATAGTATCATGTACTGATGGTCTTACTGCAATGCTTAAAACAGATGAGATAAAAAGAAATTGTAAAAAAATAATGATTTATCAATAGCTATAAAAATTGATAGATACAGCTAATGAACGTGGGGGAGTAGATAATATATCTGTTTCTATATTAAAAATTTGAGAGGTAATAATTATGGTAGGTAAACCAATATGTAATAGATATGAGGTATTAGAACATTTAGGAACGGGTGGAATGGCTACTGTATGGTTAGCTTTTTGATACTATATTAAAAAGAGAAGTTACTATAAAGACGTTTAAAAATAGATGAAAAATGATACTGATGCTATAAAAAGATTTAATAGGAAGCAAAAGCAGTTACCTCACTTTCTCATCCCTAATATTGTTTCAATATACGATGTAGAAAAATGAAGGAGAATTTTTATTATTTAATTTTTAGAGTATGTAAAAGGTATGACATTAAAAGAGTATATGCAAAAATAGTAATATACCTTTTAGAAGTAACTGTTCATATTGTAAAACAAATTGCTGAAGGGTTATCACATGCTCATAAAATCGGAATAATACACCGTGATATTAAACCACAAAATATTTTTATTAAAGAAGATTTATCTTGTAAAATTACTGACTTTGTATTTCAAGAGCATACGGGGATACTACGATGACTCAAACTAATCAAATGTTAGGGACAGTTTTATTGTTATCTCCCGAACAAGCACGTGGGAATGTAGCTACTGCACAAAGTGATATTTATTCTTTAGGGGTTCTTATGTTTTGAACTTTTAACAGGAAGAATACCTTTTAAAGGAGAATCTGCAGTTACTATAGCACTCAAAAACACTTGCAAGAAGAAATTCCTGATGTTAGAAAATATAAAAAGATTTACCACAAAGTATATCTAATATAGTAAGACATGCTACAATGAAAAATCCAAATGAGAGATATATAAGTTCAAGAGAGTTTGTTTTAGATTTAAAACTTGTTTTAGATAGTAATAGGTTAAATGAAACAGCGTATAAAGGATTTTCTAATTTAAAAATGATGAATATGAAGAAAACTAGAATTAGTCAAACACCAGTTAGAAAAGAAACGCCTGTAAATTATAAAGTACCAGCTAAAAACCTGCGCCAAAATATGTTTCTAATAGTGAGAACTATAACAAAGAGCCAAAAACAAATAATTCTAAAAAGAAATTTATAATAGCAATTATATCTTTTATAATTTTACTTGCAGGAAGTGCATTTTGTATAGTTATATGTCTTCTGATAAGGTTAGTGTACCAGATGTTGTTAATATGGATGTAGATAAAGCGAAAGAAACTATTAGAAAGAGTAATCTTGAAGTAGGGGAAGTAACTGAAAGAGCTAATGATGACGTAAAAGAAAATACAGTCATAGAAAGTACACCTAAAGCAGGTAGAAAAAGTAGATAAAGGAAGTAAAGTAGATTTAGTTGTTTCTTCTGGTAAATCTACTATAGATATGCTCAAATTTAGTCGGACTTGACGAAGAGAGTGTTAAGAAAAAAATTATCTAAATTAGATTTTTAAAAATGTTACTTTTGAGAGAAGAGTCAGATAAATACGAGGAAGGAAAAATAATTTCTCAAAGTATTCCAGCTGGTGAAAAATAGTTCCAAAAGATAAAAACATTACTTATAAAAATTTCAAAAGGTAAACAGAAACTATGCCAAACTTAGTAGGACTTAGTGAAAATGAAGCAAAAAGATGTTCTGCTAAATACAATTTCAAAGAGTATAGTTTATAAATCTGTAAATTCTGATAAACAAAAAGGAACAGTAGTTTCTCAGTCGCTAAGATCAGGTTCTAATATAACTCCTAGTGAAGAGAGTATCACTGTTGAAATATCAAACGGTTCTGACACTGATAACTTAATAGAAGTTTCCAGACTTCATAGATATGACCGCATCAAGTGCAAATAATAGTGCAAGACAATTAGGACTATCCCCTGTGTTAACAAAAAGAGCATAGCACAAAATACTAGCGGAGTAGTTCTTCGCCAAAGTATAGCAGCAGGAACAAAAGTTCCTAAAAACACTAAAAATAACATTAGTAATATCTTCAACGACAAATTAAAGTACTAACGTATAAAAAGATAAAGTATTTTACTTTATCTTTTTATAGTAATAAGGAGACTATATGAATGAAATATTAAATAAAAATTAAATTTACTACCAGATTCTCCGGGATGTTCATATATAAAAAATAGTAGTAATGAAATAATTTATGTGGGTAAAACAAAGAATTTAAAAATAGAGTGAAAGTTATTTTACTGGAACGCATAATACACAAATATTAGTTTCAAATATTTATGATTTAGAGTATATAATTGTTGATTCAGAAAAAGAATCGCTTTTACTAGAAAATAACTTAATAAAAAATATAAAACCTTACTACAATATTCGCCTTAAAGATGATAAAAAGTTATCCTTATATTATGATAACAAAAGAAACAAATCCAAGGCTTTTTATTAACTAGAAAGTATAAAAAAATAATAAAAATATTTATTTTGGACCTCATGTTGATATTAAATCAGCAACAAATGTAAAAAGATATTAGATAAAAATTTATCCACTAAGAAAAATGTAACCCAGTAAATAAAAGACCGTGTATGTATTATCAAATAGGCGAATGCATAGGCCTCTGTGCATAACAAAATGAAGATTATAAAAACAGATAGCTAATATCACTAAATTTTTGAAAGGTAATACTAAAAAGATGTTATAAAAATATTAAATGATAAATTGAATACATTGAAAAATTAGATTTTGAATCTGCAGAAATTATACATAATCATATAAAATCTATTCAAAAATCTGTAGAAAAGCAAAACGTTGTTCAAAATAAAGAAAATTTCATTGACAAAGACTATATTGGCTATGCTTATAACGATGAATATATTTGTATTCAGATTTTTCTTTTTAAGAATGGGAAATATTATTGAAAGAAAGATAGAGTATTTTAGTTTATATAATGATTATGAAGAAAATTTTTATCAGAGTATTTGATTCAGTATTATTCATTAAATAAAAGTCCAAAAAATATATATAGATACCTTTTAATAATAGTGAGCTATTAAGCAATTTATTAGATATAAAAATTACTACAAATCCTAAACAAGAAAATAAAAATATTAAATATTGCAATGAATAATGCAAAATATTATTTGGAAAAATAATTTGAAAAATAGAAGAAGAAAAGAAATTTTATTTAATGATGTACTAAACAACTTGGCTAAAAAGATAGGTACTCATGATATAAATAATATTGATATGTTTGACAATTCTAATATAATGGGGCAAGACGCAGTATCAGTAAAAGTTAATTTTATAAACGGTAAAAATTCATATAATTATAGGAAATTTAAAAATAAAAAATGTTCAAGGCATAGATGACTGGGTTACTCTTAAAGAAGTATTATATAGAAATTATACAAAAATTATTTACCTAGCTTAGTTATAGTAGATGGTGGTAAGCAACACGTACAAGGAGCTATTGATGTATTACATAAAACTTTAAAAATTAAATGTAAAAATCATAGGTTTAGTAAAAATTCATCACATATAACAGAATATCTGTTAACTGATGATTTTTGAGATAATTGACATTAAGAAAAATTCAAAAAGAATATTTATTTTTAAAAATATACAAGATGAAGTACACAGATTTGCTATAAATTATCATAGAAAAGAAAAATAATTCAATTTTTAATTCAAAAAACTTGATAATATAAAAGGTATAGGAAAGTTAGAAAAATATTACTAACTAACTTTAATTCTTTTGAGGAAATAAAAACGCTACAGATACTAAACTAAAAGAACTAGGCTTCCCTGAAAAATAATTCTAGAGTTAAAAATCTTTATAATGTATTATATATTATATTGTTTATAAAAATGTATATTATGATATAATAAAAAGTTTGTAAAGGAGAAGAAAATATGAAAATTTTTATCTTTTAATTATAAAAATGAAGAACTATATGGAGTAAAAGTAAAAGGAAGAAAATGCTTGGAATTTAATTAAAATACTAAATGACTTTTGATAATGAAGAGTTAGTCCCTAAAAACATTACGCGAGGCAATAGAATTATATGGAGTTGATTTTATTGAAAAAAGTAAGAAAAGTATTAGATAGAATTATTAAAACGTTGATGAGTATAAAGTACCACTTAGTGATATGGTTTATGCGTTCTCCTATAACTAGAACACCAAAAATATATTTTGTGCTGGATATAATTATGAAACATTAGTTAGAGATCTTGAGAAGAATTAGCAAAAACTCCTAAAGATGTTGTTATATTTACTAAAGCTACTACAACTATTGTTGGGCATAACGAGGTAATACCTTCATACAAAGATATAACTAAAAATTAGATTATGAAGGAGAACTTGCTGTTGTAATAGCAAAGTCAGGAAAAAATATAATTAAACCATTAGCACTAGATTATATTTTTGGCTACACTATAATAAATGATATAACAGCTCATGATTTACAATTTAAACACAATCAATTCTTTTTAGGAAAATCATTAGAAAAATCTGCAGTTATTGGCCCATACTTAGTTACTAAAGATGAAGTACATTCTCCAGAGTCTATGAATATTGTAACAAAAGTTAATGGAGAAATTAGACAAAATACTATGACAAGTGAAATGCTATTTAGAGTTGATGATTTACTTGTTGAAATAAGTAAAATAATTCCTTTTGAAGCAGGAGATATATTAGCAACAGGAACGCCAACAGGAACAGGAGCAAGCTTAACTCCACAAAAATTCCTTAAAAAGATGATGAAATAAAAATTACAATTGAAGGTATAGGAACACTAACTACAATAATCGGAGAATAATGAAAAGGAAATTTTAAAAATGGCAAAAACCAAAAAGGTCGTTAAAGAAAAAGAAAACCTTAGTCGCGAGGAAGCGTTAGAGAAAGCAATAAAAATATTGAAAAATATATGGTGCAGGAGCCATTATGGATTTAGAAGGAATAATGCCGTTAAGGTAGAAGTAGTCTCTTCTGGAAGTCTAAAACTTGATAAAGCTTTAGGGTGTTGGAGGATATCCTAGAGGTAGAATAGTTGAAATATTTGGCCCAGAATCATCAGGTAAAACAACTGTTGCTCTTCATGCAATAGCAGAAGTGCAAAAATGGTGGTCTTGCTGCATTTATTGATGCAGAGAACGCCTTGGAGCACAGAGTATGCAAAAGCATTAGGAGTTAATTTAGAAAAGAGGTAAATTTTTCTTATCACAACCTGACTCAGGAGAACAAGCACTTGATATTGCAGAAAAATTAGTTCAATCTGGTGCTGTTGATATTATAGTTATAGACTCAGTTGCCGCTTTAGTTACAAAAGCAGAGATAGAAGGAAATATTGAGATGCACATATAGGTCTTCAAGCACGCCTTATGTCTCAAGCTTTAAGAAAACTTACAGGTATAATAAATAAATCAAATACAATTGCTATCTTCATTAACCAGCTTCAGTGAAAAAGTAGGAGTATCTTATGGAAACCCAGAAGTAACAACAGGGGCCGTGCTCTTAAATCTACTCTACAATTAGACTAGAAGTTAGACGTGGTGAACAGATAAAAGGTGATGGAGAGATTTAAAGGTAATAAAACTAAATTAAAAATTGTAAAAATAAAGTTGCTCCACCATTTAGAACAGCAGAAGTAGAGATAATGTATGGAGAAGGTATATCTAAAATAGGAGAGCTTATTGACTTAGCTTCAGAATTTGACGTTATTAAAAATCTGGTGCATGGTATTCTTATCAAGGTGAAAAATTAGGTCAAGGAAAGAGAACGTAAAAATATTTAAAGAAAATAAAGAATTGTACGATGAAGTATTCCAAAAATGCGTGAAAAATATTTTGATTCATCTGTTGTAGTTAAAAATGATATAGATGATGAAGAAGATTTTTGAGGTGACAAATGAAGAAGAATAGTATGATTTTTAAAAATATTCTTATGACATGATAATTTCAATTGTTGTAAGTGGGTTTTTAGCAAGCATAAAGTATGTTTTTCTAGAAAAATATAATAGTTAAAAAATTGTTAGAAAACTATTTAATAATAAAAAGAATTTAATAGTAATGAAAGTCGCCGGAGAATCAATTTAAAAATAAATAACCAAAAATAGTAAAAAGTATCACATTGTGGTACTTTTTACTATTTTTCTTTAATAAGAAAGTAAACATTGTTTTATTGATAATATTAGTTTAGGTATATCTTCATTATCTAAAACAAGAAAATGCTATTCTTACATATTCATTATCAATTGCATAAATTCCATATTTATATTCGTTAAGTAGTTTTAATCTAAATTCATTAGCATTTATATTTTTAGGCATTTTAATTGTGAAAAATACCCCCGAATTAAATTCTAGTATATCTACATAATTTTCTAAATTATTTTTCTATTTCTTTTTAATAGTTAAATATCTTTCTTTTATTAGTAAATCATCTTTTTCTTTTTAGCTTCATTATTACTTAATATATTTATTATAGCAAGTTGTGATAAAGTAGCAGGGCTGAGACGTTAAGCTACGAATATATCCTTGAGTTTTTTCTAAAAAGAGTTTTTCTAAGTAAGTTGTTTTTGTATAATACGTTATAAAAAACCAACTCTAAGTCCCCAACTATAATACTCTTTTGTTACTCCATCTAATTTTTATAATTAAAATATTATCACACTCGGCTAATTCGTTAATTGCGTTTAGCGTAGAAGAGTTATGATTTTTCTTCATAAAATAATCCGAAATAAGCATCATCACATACTAAAATAATATGTTTATCTTTATTGTTTTTACTAAACTCATATAAAAGTATTTTTATATTTATAAACTCATTTTTGATGGAGTGTATCCTGTTGGATTATTAGGAAAAATTTAATATTATTGTTATTTTATTTTCTTTTTATTTCATTTAATTTATTTTTAAAATCATTTATATAAAAACTTTTATTATCTAAAAGTTCATAAGTATATAGTTTATTATTTAATTTTATTTTCATATATTTGAGAATAATTTTTGCCAAAATAAACTTGGTAATAATAGAGCAGAAGTATTATCAGTAAAAAGATTAGCAGCAACATCAATTCCTTGTGTTACTCCTGTTGTAACGATAGGAAGAGTTAAGTATTCTTCGTTTATATCTTTATTTTTGTTTTTAATATTTTATCTCTCCATAACTCTCTAAGCTCTAATATTCCAGAAGTTGGAGAATAAGGAAGAAATTCTTCTGCCTTTAAGTTGTGTACTACTTCTTCAAGAGAAGATAGTTTTAAAAACTTTTATTTTTGTAGCCATACCTATTGTTACATTGATTGAATCAGGTACTTCATTAGTTTCTTTTGATTGAATTAAAAACGTCTTGTGGTAAAATTATATTTTCTCCTAAATTTGACGACATCACACTACCTCCATATTTTTATTTATTATTGTATAACTAACATATCAAATAGATAAGTAAAGTTGATACTATATATAGAGTAAAAAATTATAGTAAATACATTTTTGGAGTGTAAAAATGCAACAATATTTTTAAATGATATGACAGATAATAATAAAGTATATGAATTATTATCCGAAGATAGTGAGACATATAATAAAAGTAATGCGTGGTGAAGTAGGGGATAAGATAGTTGTAGTATTTAATAACAAAAGAAAAATATATTTGTAAAAATAGATAATATAGAAAAATAATTTAGTTTATATATAAAACAGGTAGAGAAAATTTACGTTGATACAGAACTAAATGCAAAAATTACTATAGCTATACCGCCATTAAAAATGATAAATTAGAATATTTAATTCAAAAAGCTACTGAGTTAGGGTAACTGATATTATATTATTTAACTCAGAGAGAAATATTGCAAAAATAAAAGAAGATAAAATAAATAGTAAATTAAAAGATGGGAAAAATTGCAAAAAGAAGCAGCAGAACAATCTAAAAGACTTTTTGATACCTAGTATAAATTATGTTGCTACAATAGATGAGTTGTTAGATTTAAGCAGTACTTATAAATATAAAATTATCGCTTACGAAGAAGCAAAAATAATAAATTAAATAAAAATTTAAAGAAATATTAAGTTCTAATTTATATAATGAAAAACATCATAATGGTTTTTGGTAGTGAAGGTGGCTTATCTAAAAAGAAGTAGATAAATTTATAAAAGAAAATTATAAAGCTATTTCTTTGGGAGAAAATTTTTAAGAGCAGAAACTGCCCCATTATATGCATTAAGTTGCTTAGCATATTTTTAGAAATAAATTAACAAAGAGAGGTAATAAAAATGAATTTTTAATTTTTCAGCAAGAGATATATACGAAAAAGAATTTTCGCTTAGTAAAGCTAAAGGATATGATGTAGAAGAAGTTAATCTATGTCTTGATTTAATTATAGAAGATTATTTAAAAATGGAAAAATGATTATTAAACTTAAAGACTTAGAAATAGAAAAATCAAAACTTAAAAAATTAAGATGAATTCATTAAAAGAAAATTCAATAAAACCCTGAATCTAGTGTGAGTAATCTTGATATATTAAAAAGATTATCTAAATTAGAGATGGCAGTTTTTTGGAACAAAACGAATTTTAAAAAGTAAAATATAAAAATATAGATAGGTGTAGATAAGAATGTTTGCAAAAAGGTAGTTGTAGACGTTAAAAATCATAATTTAGATAGAGAATTTATATACAACATTCCTAAAGAATATATAAAAAGATATTATTGGGCATAGAGTTTCTGTCCCGTTTGGAAGTAGAAAAATTCAAGGGTATGTAGTAGAAATATTAGATAGTGTTGATATAGAAAGAGATAAATTAAAAGATATACTAGAAGTTTAAAGATGATTTCTCGGTGCTTACTAATGAACTTATTTTGTTATCTAAAATAATGGCGAAAAGAATTATTTTTGTACAAGAATTCAAGTTATTGAAACAATGCTACCAAATATTTTTATAATTATGTAAAATATTATGAGATAATAGATAAAGAAAAATCCACTTTTTACTACTTATGAGAAATTTTTCTCAAATGATTTAATATTAAAAAAATAGCACTAGAGATATCTAAAGAAGAGATAGATGAATTAGTACATATAATAAAAATTAGTAAGTAATCCCCAAAAAGTAAATATAATAGAATATGTAGACTATTTATATTTAAGCGAAGAAAAGATATAAAACTAACTTTAAAACAACAAAAATAGTTGATTACTTAAAAAGAAAATAATAGTTTAAAACTTAAAGAAGTAAAAGAGATATTGGATATAGGAAAAAGTGTAGTAGATAACCTAATTAAAAATAATATTGTAAAAATTAAAAATACCTAAAGAAAATAATCAAGAAAAGCAATTTTATAGACATAAATAAAAATTATGTTAACTAAAGAACAAGATTATGTTTATAGTGAAATCTCTAAAAATTTATTTAAAAATAATTTTAACGAATACTTACTTCACGGTGTTACTGGTTCTGTAAAACGGAAATATATTTAAAACTTATTTCAGAAGTTATAAAAAGAAAATAAAAGAAGCAATAATACTAGTTCCAGAAATTTTTATTAACAACACAAATTGAAAAAGATTTAGGATATTTTTAAAGATAACTTAGATATTATTCATTCTAGGCTCACTAAAAAAAGAAAAGTTTGAAGAATGGATAAAAAGATAAAAAGTAAAAATTTGTTTAGGTACGCGGTCAGCTATTTATGCTCCGTTTAAGAATTTAGAGTTAATAATCATAGACGAAGAGCATGAAAGTAGTTATAAGCAAGGCGATGCTCCAAAAATATGATACAAAAAGACGTTGCAAAAAGAGCGATATATAATAAGTGTTCTCTAGTGTATGCAAGTGCAACTCCACAAATAGAGCTTTTATCATTATTTTAAAAAAGAAAAAGTCTGATAATTTATTAGAACTATCAACTAGATATAATAGTAAACTCCCTAACGTTAAAGTAGTAACGATAGATTCAAAAGAAAAAATTTTTAGTAAAGGTTACTCTCAAAAATAGAGAGAAAATATCTAAAAAGAACAAGTTATGCTACTAATAAATAAACGAGGATACACTAACTTTATACGATGTTTTAACTGTGGGTATATTTATAAATGTAAAAATTGCGATATTAGTTTAAATTACCATAAAAAGAAAGAAGAAAGATTGAAGTGTCATTTATGTGGGTATAAAGAAAAATATAAAATATATAGAAAAATGTTGCGAAAAGCCTGAACTAGTTACTGGAGCATTTGGAATACAAAAAGTATGAAGAAGCATTAAAAAGAATATTTCCTACTGCTTAGAATACTTAGAATGGACTCAGATACAACAACCAAAAAGATTCTACAAAAATTATTTAGATAAGATTTAAAAACAAAGAAGTAGATATTTTAATAGGAACGCAGATGATATCAAAAAGGACTTGATTTTCCTAATGTAACATTAGTTGGCATATTGTCTATAGATTCTATACTTCTATACCAAATTTTTAGAGCAAAATGAAAGGTTGTTTCAACTGTGGTTCAAACTTCAGGAAGAGCAGGCAGAAGCGATAAAAGTGGAAGTTATTATCAGACTAACATACAAAATGAAATTATAAAAACTAGCTTTAACTCAAAACTATAAGAGTTTTATAATTATGAAATTAAAAGAAGAAAAATTACAAAATATCACACTTTTTAGTTTAATGTATTTTTATTAAAATAAAAGGAAAAGTGAAAAACAAAACTTTACACAGCAACTAATGGTATATATAATTTTTTAAAAAGAATATTGTAGGTGCTGACATAAATATAATGGGACCAAATAAAAAGTACGTTATATAAAGTAAATAATGAATACTCATTTAATATTTTAATTAGATATAACAAAGAAAATTATAAAAAAAGTATATAAACTATTAGAATATATTTATAATTATTTCAGTGAGAACTATATTAAAGATAAAATTTCTGTTAGTATAGATAGTTCAGATGTGGATAGTATTTAATAAAACGATAAACTCTTTTTAGTAAAGAGTTTATTTATTTGCATAAAACATTCAGTGAGTTAATATAATACTAAAAACAACAAGATGCTTCTACTATTATAATTTTACGTATTTAATAACAATAACTAATGCTAAAGATCCTATTTATTTTTCTATAAAATAATAATTTGAAAGATAATTAAATTTAGAGTATAATTATATATTAAGTAGAAAAATATAATAGGAGAAAAATTTGAATATCAATGATGTTATAAAGATATCAGAATTATATGATTTTTATTCAGAACTATTAACGGATAAGCAAAAAAACTATTTAGTAAGTTATCTTTTTGACGATTTTTCTTTAACAGAAATTTCAGAAAATGAAGGTATTTCTAAACAAGCAGTATCTAATAATATAAAAAGAACGATAAATGAATTAGAAAATTTTGAGAAGATGCTTAATCTTATATATAATGAGAATATTTCTTATAAGTGAAATTAAAAATAAATACTAACGAAGAGTAAGTATTTTTATTAGAGCAATTGATAAAATTAGAGAATTAGGAGATGTTATATGGCATTTGAGAATTTATCAGAAAGACTACAAAATACCATTGCCAGAGTTAACAGGTAAAGGAAAAGTATCTGAAGCTGATGTAAAAGAGATGATGAGAGAAGTACGTCTTGCTTTATTAGAAGCAGACGTAAATTTTAAAGTAGTAAAGAGTTTGTTAAAAATTAGTGAGCGTGCTGTAGGCGTAGAAGTTATGAGTCACTAACCCTGCACAACAAATAGTAAAAATAGTTAATGAAGAGTTAGTTGGAGCTTCTTGGCGGAGAAAATGTTGAGTTAAATCAAAGTAGTAAAATTACAACAGTTATGATGACTGGACTTCAAGGTGCAGGGAAAACTACAACAGCAGGAAACTTTGCGCTTTAAAGTTAAAAACAATGAAGAAAAACCGCTTCTTATTGCAGCTGACGTTTATCGCCCGGCAGCTGTAGAGCAACTTAAAAACACTTGGAAAAACAACTTGATATTCAAGTTTTTATGTTGAAAAGATCCAGTGGATATAGTTAAAGAAGGTTTAGAATTTGCTAAAGAAAATTATTTTAATTATGTAATTATTGATACAGCCGGAAGACTTCATATTGATGAAATTTTAATGGATGAATTAAAAATATAAAATCTATGAAGTTAATCCTGATGAAATTTTTATTAGTAATTGATTCTATGATAGGGCAAGAAGCGGTTAATATCGCAACATCTTTTTGATGAACAACTTGATATTACTGGATTAGGTATTAACAAAACTTGATGGAGATACTCGTGGGGCTGCACTTTCTATGCAAAATCTATTACAGGAAAACCAATTAGATTAGTTGGTATGGGTGAGAAGATGAATGATTTGAAACATTCCACCCAGAACGTATGGCATCAAAAATTTTTAGGTATGGGAGATGTCCTACTTTAATTGAAAAAGCACAAAAGCTACTATTGATGAAGATGAAGCATGCAAGAAAAATTCTAAATCAAAGTTTTTACGTTTGAAAGATTTTTAACACCAACTAGAACAAATGAAAAATTAGGTAGTTTAAAGATATATGGGTATGTCACCAGGTATGGGACAACAAAGGAATGAATTTAGATGCCAGTGATGAAAAACATTTGTTTATATTGAGGCAGATTATTAAATCAATGACAACTAAAGAAAGACAAAATCCAGATATAATAAGTGTACCACGAAGAAAACGTATTGCCGCTGGGGAGTGGAAGACCTATTAGCGAAGTTCATAAACTTATAAAACAATTTGAAGAGATGCGTAAGATGATGAAACAATTTGGCGCATGATGAATAATAAATCTAAAAAGAAAGGGTTAGGAAAGATTGTTCGGTGGTGGCAAACTTCCGTTCTAAGATGAACAATATTGTACTTTATTGCCCAGAAATTCCAGCTAATACAGGTAATATTGCTAGAACTTGTGTTGGGACAAACTACAAGACTTCACTTTGATTAAACCACTAGGATAATAGATGATAAACACGTAAAACGAGGCAGGTCTTGATTATTGGGAATATTTAGATTTAGTTGTCTGGGATAGTTTTGGTGAATTTTTAGAAAAACTAATGATAAAAACTACTATTTGATAACAAAGTTTGGAGAAAAAACTTATAGTGATTTTGATTTACTAACGAGTTAAATGAAGATATATATTTTATTTTTGGTGAGAAACTAAAAGAGATTACCGAAAAGAATTTCGTGAAAAGAGTATATTGAAAAAGCTCTTAGAATACCAATGGGAGATAATGTTCGCTCATTAAATCATCAAATACAGTAGCTTTAATAATATGAAGCACTAAGACAACAAGGATTTAAAAGGACTTAATTAAATAAGGAGAAATTTAAGCTTTTTGTTGATATAATTGATGATAATGATTTATTAGAACAAAGCACAAAAAGATATGTTACTTGAACTTTTAGAAGTTTGCTGAGCAAAGTATGAAAATATAGATACTAGTATAGCAGATATGTCCTTGTCATTTGTAGATAAAGAGAGATTAGACAAATAAATAGAGATTATCATGAAAAGATACTCCAACTGATGTTATTTCTTTTGCTCTTAATGATGAAGTAGAGGGAGACACAGATATTATTGGACTTGAAGATGAGATTTAATTCTCTTGGGGACGTGATAATTTGTGTTGATATTGCTAAAGAACAAGCTAAAGAATATAATCATAGTTTTTGATCGTGAGATTGGTTTTAGCGGTGCATGGCTTTTTGCATTTATTAGGTTATGATCACATGAATGAAGAAGATGAAAAAGAAATGTTTAGTAGGCAAGAGGAAATATTAAAACAGTTTGGATTGAGAGATAATTGGAGAAAATTATGTTTTGATGAACAAATAAAAACTGGTTTTATCACTAATAGGACGCGATCTAATGCAGGAAATCAACCCTTATGAATAACATTTTAGGACATTGCTATTATGTCAGATAAACCACAAACAACAAGAAATATAATAAAAGGAGTTTATACTGATGAGGATTCACGAAATAGTTTTTGTGGATACTCCTGGCATTCATAAAACCTAAACATAAATTAGGGGACTATATGGTGAAACTTGCTAATAGCGCTATATAAGTGAATCAGAAATAGTTTGTTAATAATAAGTGCGAATGAAAAATTTGGTCCCGGGTGATGAACATTTAATAAATATCATAAAGAAATTCAAAAGTACCAACGTTTTTTAATAATCAATAAAATAGATTTAGTAACACCTGAAGAGTTAATTAAAAATAATAGATTTTATAAAGACTTATACGATTTTGTAGAAGTGTTCCGATAAGTGCATCAAATTCTATAAATGTAGCTAACTTACCAAAACACAACTAAAAATATTTACAACCTAGTTTTTAAAAATGTATCCAGATGATATAATTACAGATTCTCAGAATATTTTGTTATTTCTGAATTTATTCGTGAGTTTTACAACTTACTGCTCAAGAGATACCACATTCTATAGCAGTAGTTATTGATAAAATAGAGAAAATAGTATATTATAGCTACCATAGTTGTTGAAAGAAAATCTCAAAAAGGAATGATTATTGGTAAGCAAGGAAAGATGATTAAAGAAATAGAGTAAAGGGCAAGACGTGATATTGAATTGCTTCTTGATGAGAAAATTTTCTTGAGTTGTAGGTTAAAGTAATTGATAACTGAGAAGTAAAACCTAATTTAATAAGAGAACTTGGACTACAGGATGATGTCTTTGAATAATTTTTGTTAAAAGGTATTGTCGTGAAAATTCCTTATAATGATTACCATGGAAATTATTCATGTTTTTACAGAAAATGGAAGATAGAGAGCTTTTTATGAAAATGTAAATAAAAATAAAGACAAAAAGTATTTGGTAACGTTGTATCAATAATTTTTATCAGGACTAAATTTTTAATAAAAATAAATAATCTAGAAATTAGAAAATTATTTTATCATCGATGTATAAATGATGTTTTAAAAATAGTTATGTAAAATAATATTTTAGAATGTATAAATATTTTTAAATGCTCTAGATAAAAATTTATACTATTTAGTTGAGAAAATATTATGTTTATAGACGAGTAAATCCTAAACTCTCAACTTCTTATTTTATATGGCTATTTTATATAAAGAAGGATTCAAATTCAAATATGACTAACTCTAATTATATTGGATATAGTTTTTTAAAAAATTCTTGTAACAGTAGAAAATAGAGATAAAACTATTTTATGACATAAGTAATAATTTGGTTAAACCAATTTATTATTTAAGTTTTACAAAAAGACATAAGTGATTATAGAACAATTGATATAAGTAATGAAGAAAGTAATATATTATTTGATTTTATATATTTATTATGGGAGGACTATTTTGGGAGACTATATACTAAATCATATATATAAAAGAAATTGAAAATACATTAGGATAATTAGTACTAGTGGGAGTACAACATGGGAGACCAATTGCGTGTTTTGATAGTGGAGTAGAGGACTTACCGTTGTCAAAAGAGATGGCAGACACCTCTCCTAATGAAAACTATATTATTTTGGAGATATATTAAACTGTCCTTATGGTGATAAAACTAAAGAGAAAATATTAGAATATACAGAGTAAGATAGCAAATGCTTACCAAAATATTAAAATGCTAGTTATTGCTTGTAATACGGCGACAGCTGCAACTTTGTGACTATTTAGAAGCATTAGATATTCCTATTGTTGGCGTTGTAGTACCTGGAGCAAGACGTGCAGTCTAATTGTACCAAAATATTAAAGTATTAGTTTTAGGAACAAATTTTGATTAATTCAAAATTTATGATGGGTGAGCAGGTGAGAGGAAAAGTGAGATAGATTCTATTATTAAAGTTTGGAATGTGCAAAAGCACGTCCTTCTTTTGTTCCACATTTATTGAATCAGAAAATACACATAATAAAATGAAGTTAAAATATTGCGCGATACTGAGTTAAACGTTACTTTAATTTAAGTGTAGATACAGTACTTAGGTTGTACCCATTATCCTATATTAGAATATACGAAAACTATTACGGAAATAATATAAAGTTATCTTTCCTGGTAGAGAAACGGCACGCGAAGTGAGGTGTAGTTTTGTAACATAATAAACTTCATCAATCAGAAAATGAAAAGAAAGACAATGTATTTCTAAAATAACCTACAAACTTTAATAAAATAGCTAGTAAACGATGGCTTTGGGATGGAAGATAGCCGATGGTAGTAAATTTATAATGAGAAGTTATGAGCGTGCATTAGCGTCAAACAATAAACATAAAGTTGAAGAAATTGGTACATATCTAACAGAGATTATGATATTTTAACTTTTTAGAAGATATTGGATATCCAAAAGAAATTATTGAGATGTGGAGAAACTTTGTAAGAAAATGCACCCATAAAAGCTCTCGTCAGGTAGCAGAATTTTCTCATATGAGATACTATCGCAGATGATAGTGGGACTCTAGTGTTGATTTGCTTAACTTTGAGAACCTGGTAAAGTCGCCAGTGGCACGATATTCAAAAGAAAAACAGATAGTATTGAAAAGAAATTTTAAAAGAAACTAAATGGGAAAACTTCTTTGCAAAATTTGTATCGTAATAGCTTTAGTAACTGCAAGCAAGGATGAGTATGTTTTAAAGGGAGAATGTTTAGGAAAAATAATAACTACCTGTAGAAGAAACGTTTTGGCTTCTGACCCTATCTTTATGTACAAAAGATTTGAAGAAAACATTTGCCGAGTTGACATTAGAAGAAAAATAGCGATGAGTCCATAGAAAATCTCTTCGAAAAATTGTCGTTATTTTAAAAAGGAGAGTGAGTGAAAAAGCTAAAATTATTAGAGAAAATTGTATTTAGCTCGTGGAAATTGTAGTGCTATATGTCCTGAAATATATGATTATGACGAAGATGGAATTGCACTTTTTGTTTTAGATGATAATGACATGACTGAAGATGTTGATAAAATTTAGAAAGTTTAGTAACAGAAGCATTTGAGAATTGCCCAACAGAAGCTGAAGACTAGTAGAAAGTGAGGAGAAGAGTATTGGCTGATAAAAACAAAAATAATATAGCACAAAGAAATCAATACAATAGTGAGTAAAAGATGTTATAATCTTTTGTAGCTATTCTTATATGATCTATTTTACAATGGGGATAGATTAGGAAGAATGTCTTGGATACAGTTTTTAAATATAAGTGCTTTCTTACTATATTAATATTTTTAATTATTACATTTTTAATTTACCAAGTAATAGTAGTTTAACATAAATTATACTTATGTATTATTTTATGTATAGGCTTTTATGTTTGAAGTTATATATTTATAAATTTATACCATAGTTCATCGAAGATTTATATAATAAGCACTAATATAGATTTTTAGGTGTGGTGGTTATATATTTTATACCTTCAAACTACTTATCTACTGTTCATCTCTTATTTGAGTTTGCATTGTAGTATTTAAGTCGTGTATTATAATTAGTATCTATATGTTTTAAAACATAATCTAATAAACTTTACTTTTAAAGAATTTATAGATAAATATTTCTCTCCTTCCTAAAGATAAAAGTTGATTATAAAAAGAAATTAGTGATTCTACCTTTTTATAATAATTATTGAAGAAAGCATTATTGTGATATACCAGAATATAAGGATACTGGTATAGAAAATAAAACTCTTCCTAAAAGAAAGAAAAGTAAAATAGTAAATACTGATGAACATACCATTATAGATGATAATAAAATATTAGTTCATGATAACTACGTCTTACCACCGCTTAATCTTCTTAAAGAAGCTATAAATAAACATTTCTAGAAAGATATTATAGAAAATCAAAAGCATTACAAAGAAGCTTTTAATAATTTTGCATAGAAGTTAAGATTGTTAAAAGCAAAAAGTAGGACTGTCAATAACTCAATTTCAAATAGAACCTAGCCCAGGAACCATAGTTAGTAGAATAGTAAATTTAAATAGCGATATAGCTTTAGCACTAGCAGCAAAAGATGTTAGAATAGAAGCTCCAATTCCTGGTAAATCACTAATAGGTGTTGAGATACCGAATAAAGTTAGTAATGTAGTCAGTTTAAAGAATTATTTGAAGAAAAATAAAGATAATTCTCCCTTATCAGTTGCGTTAGGTAAAGATGTACAGGTGAGGCGATATTTAGTAGATTAGATAAAATGCCCCACTTACTTATTGCAGGTTCAACGGGAAGTGGTAAATCAGTTTGCATCAATACAATTATAACAAGTATATTACTAAAAATAAACCAGATAAAGTAAACACTAGTTATGATAGATCCTAAAATGGTTGAACTTTCTATATATGATGATATTCCACATCTTTTTAACGCCAGTTGTAACTAATCCACTAGCAGCAGACGTTCTTTACAAAGTAGTTTTTAGAGATGGAAGTAGATACAAAAAGTTTTTCCTAAAGTACGAGTTAAGAATATAGAAGGATATAACGATTTATCAATTAAACTGCAAAGAGTTTGAAGAGTTACCTTACATTATAGTTAGTAACAGACGAGCTTGCTGATTTAATGATGGTCGCTTCAAAAAGAAGTTGAAGAATCTATAGCAAGAATATCACAAATGGCTAGAGCTGCAGGTATTCATATGATAATTGCAACACAACGCCCCATCTGTTGATGTTATAACAGGAGTTATAAAAACAAATATCCCTGCAAGAATATTTGCTGTTAGTTCAAGCTTTGACTCTAGAACGATACTAGATAAAAGTAGGGGCAGAGACCCTATTAGGTAGAGGAGATAGCTATTCTTACCACCGGATTCAAATAAACCTTTGAGAATACAAGGAGCATTCCTATCAGACGAAGAGGTAGAGAACATTGTTGATTTTATAAAAATCAATCTAGTGCAGAGTCTGACCCTAATATGGAGCCTAGTGAAAACATTAGAGAGTAAAAATACATCTAATTCATCACAAGAAGTTGATCCTCTATATAAAAGAAGTTTTTAATATTTGATAGCACAACTCAAAAAGCTTCAGCTTCACTATTGCAAAGAAAATTTAAAATTGGTATAACCGTGCAGCAAGAATAATAGAAGATTTAGCCGACGGTTATATTGGGAGTAGCGATGGAACTAAACCAAGAAAAGTATTCTTAGAAAAGAATGGGCGAAAATAATCGAATAAATTAAAACCTTACATCATGTACTTGATGTAAGGTTTCTAATTAAAATTGAAAACTTTAATTTTTATCTTTATCAAATTATTACAAAATATAAAAAGTTAACATAAAAATAAATATGTATAAAAATTTATTCGTCTAATTTTTATAGATTGTTTAATGATTTTTAGATTCATTTATATATAACAGAGGTATCGCTGTTAGAATGTCCCATTTGAGTCATTATAATAGGTATATTTCCATTAGTTTTTAATGCTAGCTTTGTTCCGTAACTATGACGAAGTTTGTGCGGAGACATTGGAATATTAAAGGAATCTGTGTACTTCATAACAAGTTTTTTGTATCGCACTGAATAGATATTCCCTATGTAACGAAAAACAAAATCTTCTCTATTTAATGTAAAACTAAGTGAAGAAAAAGTATTCTTTTATTTTAGTCATAGCTGACTCAGTAACGATTACAGTATCATATTTTCCACCTTTTCTTATAACGTTTATTTCACTGTTTAAAAAGTCTATATCTTTTACTTTTTAAGTTAGCTAATTCATTAACCCCTAATTCCACTTTTTAAAAATAGGGGTAAGTATAGCTAAGTCTCTATCCACGCATGTTTTAGAGTGTTTAGATAATGTCGTATTCATTTTCTATATAGTTTTAAAAATTCTTCATCTTTGAGATTCTAAAAATATTTTTCTGATATTTTTAGAGCGTGATGATAAAGTTTCCTTAACACGATTTATAGGTATTTTAAGCATAACGTTACGTTCAAAAATATGCACGACCTTGTTCGTTTTTCACTAGTAACAGTTAAAAACTTATATAAAGAACGCATAGCAGCCTTAATTATTTATTGTTGTTTGAGTGCGATATTTACCATTTTATAAGTTCACGAGATAGAGCTTTAGAGTAACTTTCCATTTCTTTTAGAAAGATTCTCAAGTGTTTTTAATTCAACATCTTTAATAACTGGCTTGTGATATTGCCTCTACAAATTAGCCAAGATAAAAATTTTATATGTTTCTAAATAACGATGTAAAGTTAGTGGAGATAAAATATCATAATAGGTATCAACAAAATCTTCTATATAATCTGACACTCAGAAATTATATTATTTATTTTTGACGATAATAATCTTTTGATTCATAAAAACTCCTTCCTAATAAAAATTAACAATTATTCATAAATGTATTATGTATTTTTCAAATTATAACTTATGTATAATTAAGTAATATCTGCAGAACACTATAATATCAGTAGTTTTATTATTATAATTATTATTTTATTTATACATATATATATTATTACGAATAAATATATTATATAATATTTTATTTAAATAAGCAAGAGTTTTATATTACCCTTTGTTTAATATTCCAGTTCATATTTTTTATCTAATAACTCTGTATATTTATCCTCATCAATAATTATTTTATTTTCTTTTTCTTTTCTATAATTATAATTTTATCAATTTCTTTATTTTTATAAAATCGCCATTCTAAACCATTTTGTAAAAATTCCATTTTAAAAGTTTCTAATTGGTTGTTAAATTGTTTTATATGATTATCAGCTTCTCACCCAAATATTTTATTTCTATTGAACCTAGTATTTCATTATCTTTCATTTGTAACAACAAAATCTGAAAAACTTCTTTTCTTTTTGTTTGTCCCAAGCATAAGTGTATAATTCTTTGTGTATTTTGTTATCTTGCTGTCGTATCTCTTAAAGTGAATATTCAAGTTGTTTTTCTAATAATAGAAGCAATTATTGAATATAATCTCACATTCTACATTGTGGTATTTATTTATTAAATTTAATTCTTCTTCTAATTTTTCTTTTGTGATACACATATTTTTAACTCCATTTCTATGTTTTTATAATATTTATAATTTTAAAACCTATATTTATATAGTAAAAACTATCTAAGTCACCTTAGATAGTTTAAAGTTTTGCTATTTAATTACACACGCTCACTTTTTCCAGATTTTTAAAGCTCTTGTAGAAACCCAAACTTTTTAGGTTGTCCATCTACTAAAATTGTTACTTTTTGTAGATTAGCTTTGAATTTTTCTTTTGTTGCGTTCATTGCGTGTGAACGAGTATTTCCTGAACGTGCTTTTACGTCCAGTTACGTAACAAACTTTGCCATGAATTAATATCCTCCTTTTTGGAATTTTTCTTATTCATAACATTTACTACTACACAAAACATAATATAACATATATATATATAAATATCAAGTATTTTATTTAAAGTAACTTATTTTTAAAAATATGAATAGAATTTTTAAAGTATTCTATACCACAAGCTAGTGTTAAAAGTACAGATACCCATAATAATATATTAGCTAATGGAAAGTTATAAGCATTAAATATGGGATTTCCTAAAAAGAATAAGTATTATAGCTATAGAGTCGTGCAATAGTTTTAGCTTACCCTAATAGCCCTGCAGGTATTACTCTCCTTTTTCAACTGCTAGTAGTCTAAGTCCAGTAACTGCAAACTCTCTTGCAATAACTATAACAACCATCCAACTATAAATCATGTTTAACTCTATCATAACCATAAAAGCACTCCCCTACTAATAATTTATCAGCAAGTGGATCTAAAATTCCCCATATTAGTTACAGATTATATTTTTCTAGCTATATATCCGTCTATAAAATCTGTTATTGATGCTACTATAAAGATAATAGTTGCAATTAAAATATTTGTTTTTATCAATTGCGCTATAAACAAAGATACTTTCCCTTTTATATCATATAATAAAAGAATATAAAAATAGGTATAAGTGTTGTTCTAAATAAAAGTTATTTTATTTGGTAAATTTAGATTCATAAAATTGATTATCCTTTTTAGTTAATATAATTAAATTATATCATAAAGTGTAACAATATTATAATTTTACTATATATATACCTACTACTTTAGGTAGTAGGTATTTAATTTATATATTATGTAAAATTTTATTACTTATGCTCTTGAGATATAATTTCCTTCTGAAGTATTTATTACAAGAATATCTCCTTCTTTACAAATAAAGGAACTTGTAAAAGTATATCCAGTTTCTACTGTTGCTGCTTTAGATGCACCTTGGGCAGTATCTCCTTTAACACCTGGTTCAGTTTCAGTAACTACTAATTCAACTGTAGTTGGTAAGTCAATTCCCTAAAATTTCATCTCCAAACATTAAAATTGAAACTTCCATATTTTCTTTTAGAAATTTAATTCATATTTTAAATTAGCTTCTGGCACTTCAATTTGCTCATATGTTGCGTTATCCATAAACACATAAGCTTCTCCTGTTGAATAAAGATAAGACATTTTTGATTATTGATTTGTGCTTTAGCTTACTTTTTCCCCTGCTCTAAAATGTTTTTATCATTTACTGCACCAGTTCTCATATTTCTAAGTTTAGATCTAACAAAAGCTGCACCTTTACCAGGTTTAACGTGTTGAAATTCTAGTACTTTCCATATATTACCATCAACTTCAATTGTTACTCCAGTTTTAAAATCATTAACTGATATCATTTTGTTTTCTCCTTTAAAAATTGTTATAACAATATTATAATTAAAAATAGTCTTTACTCAATAGAAAATTTTTAAATTTATTGTTAAAATCTTCTTATAGTTGTTTATGTTTTACTTTATAAAAATATAGTATAATAGAAAATTTATAATTTTATATTTAGGAGTATATTATGAATATAAATGATAAAGAAAATAAAATTGTAGCTTTTTGATATAGATGGAACTATTTACCGTGATTCTCTTATGATTGAACATTTTAAAAACTTATTAAATATGAAACAGTTGATGAAAAATATTGGGTTGACAGTTTTAAAGAGTGCTTATGATAATTGGGATAAAGGAAACATGATTATGATAATTATCTTTTTGAATCATCTATGCGTTATGTTCAAGCTACAACAGGTCTACATAAAAAATATTTAGATTTTTGCTTCAGATCAAGTAATGAAATTAAAAGCAGAACGTGTTTATACATATCAAGAGATATTATAAAAACATAAAGACTTAGGGCATGATATAATTTTTATCTCGAGAAGCCCTGACTTTTCTTGTTGAAAAATGGGGATATCACGCTTTTTAAAAAGTATAGGAAGTAAATATATAATAGAAAATGATATATTTACTGGAGAGTTAATACTCTATGTGGGACGCTGATAGCAAAGATAAAATGATATCTAAACTTATTGATGAATATAATGTGATTTAGAAAACTCATACGCATATGGAGATACAAATGGTAGATTACAATATGTTAAAGCGTGTAGGAAATCCAGTTGCGATAAATCCTAGTAAAGAACTTTTTACAAAAATAAAAATAATAAAAACTTTTTGATAAATCAACAATAATTTTAGAAAGAAAAAGATGTTGTTTATAAATTAAATGCTAATGTAGAAATTTTTGAATAAAAATTAAAATAAAGGTATAATAACACTTATTAAATGTTTTAAGGAGAAATTTATGACAACTTTACCCTAATTGTCCCACAGTGTAACAGTGAATACACTTATGAAGATAGAGATATGTTTGTTTGTCCTATGTGTGCAAATGAATGGACTTTATCAGAAGAAAATAACAGTTTAGATAGTAGTGCAGTATATAAAGATGCAAATGGAAATATATTACAAAGACGAGTGATAGTGCTCTCTATTATAAAAGATTTAAAAAGTTAAAGGATCTTTCATCTGTTTTAAAAATAGGGAACAAAAGTTAAAAATATTCGTCTAGTTGACAGGAGACCACAACGTGATTGTAAAAAATAGATGGCTTTGGTGCAATGAAACTAAAAATCAGAATTTGTTATATATATAATAAAAATAGTTGTATATATTGTAATATACAACTATTTTTATTATAAATTATATCATTAAAATAATTTTTCCACCTACATTTAATATTTCAACTTTTCCTTATCTTAAGTAATATAGTGGTCCTAAAATTTCTCTAAAATTATCTTCTTCTTTTCTTGTTTTTGTAAAATTTCAAAAATATCTTTATCTTTTTGTGAATTTAAAAATTTACTATCGTCAAAAATAGAAAAAAATTAGATATAAATTTAGCTTTTTAATATATGTTATCTTCCAAAATTATATTATTAAAATCTTTTTAAAAGATATTTTCTCATTAGCTTTTATTACTTTGTACTGCCCATATTTTTGTGTGAATCTTTATATCTTTATCGCAAATAAATTTATCAAAAGTGTAACCAAAGTTAGCTAAAGGGAAAATCATTTTTATTTACTTCGTTTTTAATATTCCACCATTTTGAATATTAAAAAGTAAGTTGGTTAGAGTTTTTATTATCGTTAAATACTCCACCATTTTCTGCGATTAAAGTAAGTGAGGTGAACCTTTTTATCACTGCATTAAATATTAAATTTTTCCTTTTTCTGAAACAACTCCACCTAACTCGTTTGTTTTTTAAAATATGATTTGAGTTGTAGTGATATTTTTCCCGTCTTTTTCAAGTGTAAAAGTTACTATCTACTTTTCCAACCTAAAAATTCTTTATCTGAACTTGGTGCGGGATCAGTAGGTAGATTTATCATAGTGTCTATTCTATATCCACCTAATACCTCTTGACCATCAGATAAAAACTTATCTACATTATCCCCTTTAAACATAACTTTTTGACCAAGGGAGTTTTTCGTCTTTTTGAAATAAATTTCTAAAATAATATCTTTATTTACTAAATAATTTTTATCTATAATATTTTTATTTACTCTAAATAAAACTTCCTTATCCTTCGTTTGCTTGGATATTTTTTAATAAATTATCTAATAGTTCTCCAATAGGTTTAGTTTGCTCCCATTCTATTTCTTTTAGAATATTTTCTTTAGTTTTTCCAAAACGTTTATTATAATCATCTTGTGCGACTTTTATTTTTAGAAGTTTTTGCTGATAGGTTGCTATTATACGAACGCTATTTTTAACTTTATAATTATCTAAAAGTGGGATATTCTCTTTAGTATTATTATCTATTATAGTGAAATATTTAACATCATAAAAGCTGTTTATTAAAAATCTTTAGAGTTTTGTGGGATACTTTGATTTGTATTTACAAAAATATCTTTTTCTGACTTCCATTATCTAGCGTTATTTTAGTTTTATAAATTTTTCAATAACAGTATCTTTATCAATTGTCTAAAATAGTGTCTAATTTATTATTTTTCAATATAATATCCATCAAAAAGATAATTATTATTTAAGTTATCTTCTTTTAATTTATTTTCTTTTAAAAATTTTTAACCGTTTGACCTTTTTACACGAATATTTTCTTTACTATTTACTACATTATCATCTATTGTAATATTTATCCAATTATCTTCTTCTTTTTAGCTAATTTTACAATAACTTTTTGTGTTATAGTTAATAGTTACTTTGTTATTATTCATATCCATTTCATTACCATCAGCTACTACTTTAGCATCCGTATAAGTATAATATTTATCTAACAAATACTCTCTTAAGTAACCTGTATTAAATGTTATTTTATCATCACTTGCTTCTGCGTCTGCTAAAATAACATCTTTCTCATAAACTTTTTACTATCTTCATAAACTTCTAAAGAGAATTTTTAGGAGTGTAATAATATGAACTTTTTAGATTCATTAGTTAAAAATAAAATTATTATTTTCTAATTTATATGATTTAACTTGAAGATAAAATTTTTTATTAGGTAAAAGAGTTTTTAGAAAAATGCCTATCTTCTATACTACCTATACCATTTTTATTTATATATCTTCTATAAATTTCACGACTCACTTCCATCTTTTTGAACTTCATAAAAATTAAATAATTATATTCGTTTTCATCATAAGACATTAAAAAGTTGCTTCATAGTCAAATATATATTTTCTACTATTTTATTTTTAAGTAAAGGTGCAGTAGTAATTTTTCTATTTTGAAAAACATTATCAATTGTAATTTTTCATAGCTTATACTTTTTATAAAAGTCATCAATATAATCTGCGTTTACAATTTTATAATCTATATACATTAAAGACGATAAAATAAGCATTGATAAGATTTTTATTTTTCAATTACTCCACACCTCTCTCTTTTTATGTTTTAATGAAATAATTTTTGACAATTAAATTTACTTTTTATACAAAACAATTTTTAATTTGTTATTTTATAAATTATATCACACTTTAATAGTAAATAAAAACATATTTTACCTTGTAGAATAGGTATTAAGTGCGTTATAATGAGTTTGAATTTACATAGGGGATTTAAATATGGGATACGTTAAATATATTATATCAATGTTTATTTTTGGGAGTATAAGCATTTTTGTAAAAATATAAACCTTTCTAGCGAAGTTTGTGTTCTTTATAGAACAGCTATTGCTACTTTTTGTTTTATTTTATTTTTTTATTATAACAAAAAGAAAATTAGATATTTTAAGTATTAAACAAAATCTATTTCTTATTTTTACTGTCTGGCATTATGCTAGGTATAAACTGGACTCTTCTTTTTATGTCTTACAACTATAACTGTGTCAGTATAGCTACCCTACTCTACTACTTTGGACCCATTATCGCTTTACTTATATCACCTATCTTTAAAAGAAAAACTTTCTAAAATAAAAATACTTTCCATATGTCTTGCTATATACGGTGTGTATTTAGTATCAGGGCTATGTGTTTTTGATATTAAAAATAAATTTTGGCCTTTTTATTAGTCTTAGTGCAGCAGTCACATTAGGTTTTTATAATATTTAATAAACTATTATGCCATATTGACTGTTTAACAATTATATTTTCTCAAGTATCTATAGGCACTTTTTATTATTTTAATCTACGTTTTATTTAAAAATGGTTTATATATTCCTACACCTAATACAACAGAAGAATATTTTTATCTTCTAATAATAGGAGTATTCCATACTTGTATAGCTTTTTATCTTGCTCTATCAAGTTATAAACATTTATCAACAAATAGTGTTGCACTTCTTAGTTATATAGATCCTCTAGCAGCAATAATTTTCTCTATTATATTTTTTAATGATAATTTAACTTTAAACATTATCGTTGGAGCTATTTTTATAATAGGTTCTTCAATAATGTCTGAGATAAAAATAGTATCATAAAAACTTTAAATATAACTTATATTTGATATACTTAAAATTTTTATTGTATAATTTTATTATAAAAATATATTTTTGAGGTAAATAAATAATGCAAACACTACATAGGAACGTACACAGATAGTAAAGGAATTTATTTAGTAGATATTAACGATAGTGGTAAAGTAATAAACGTAAAAACGTTGCAAACATAAGTAATCCTACTTACCTAGATATTTCAAATGATAAAAATATTTACTATAGTATAGCAAAGTTTAATACGTTAGGTGGTGTTAGTAGCTTTTTATATAAATAATGATAAAACACTAAGTCCTTTAACTGATGTGAAAAGAAGGGGCTAATGCTTGTTATATTGAAGTGGATATAATTTTTGGTTACTGCAAACTATCATACAGCAACTATTGATAGTTATAAACTAAATACAAACGGAAGTATAGCCTCTTTAGTATCTACTATTAAAACATACAGGAAGTAGCACTCATCCACGTCACGAAAATGCTCATGCTCACTTTTCTGGATTTTCTAATAATGGAAAATTTTTATTAACTTGTGATTTAGGAAGCGATGAAATAACTACATATATTTTTAGATAACGGTGTGTTAATTGAAAAATATTTTTAAAGCAAAAAGTGAATGTGGTGTTAGACATTTAGTATTTAACAATAACGATACAAAAAGTTTTTGCTATGTGAACTGTCTAGTGAGGTTATTATGTTTGACTTTAATAAAGAAGATGGAATACTTCAAAATGCTAGATATTATAATACTTTATCTACTGATTTTTAAAAAGGAAAATAAAGGGAGTGCTATAAGAATTTCTAAAGATAATAAATTTTTATACATATCTCAAACCATGGACAAGATAGTATTGTTATTTTTAAAATATTAGAAAATAGATTAAAGCTAATAGATACTGTAAACTCAAATGGTATTCATCCAAGAGATTTTAATATAGAGTGATTGCGGAGAGTTTTTAGTATGTAGCTAATGAACTATCTGATAACATAAGTGTATATAAAGTTGATAAAGAAACTGGTTTATTAGCTTTAACAGATACAAAATATGTACCAGAAGCGGTATGTGTTAAATTTATAAACTAATATTATAATGTGAAAAATTATTCAAAAACATTAAATCTATGTTAAAAATTATTTTAATATTAAAACTAAATTATGAAGTATCTAAAAATAAGCTAGAGAAATTTTCTCTAGCTTATTTTTGAATATGACCATAAATTCACTATTTCTGTTTTAATTCATCAAACGTCCAGCTCTTAAGAGTTCTTGCATAGCTATTAGGATCATTTGTTCATAACTCCCATCTCTATTTAATTTTTGTAATTAAAATAATATGACCTATTGTAGTAAATTTACCAGGCTTAACTGAAACAATAACTGGATGATTTAAATTAAGTTCATTATCAATTATATTTTTATTTTTAGAAATATTTTTGATTTTTAAATTATACTTGTTTGCTATATATGGAAAGAAACTCCAACTTGTTCCTTGTGGAGTATAAAATCCGGTGCTATTTTCAATATTTGCAATAGTTTTTCGGTGTGATGCTCTTATCTCCTGTTATTCCAGAGACAGCCATAGCAACAGTAGTCGGTCCGCATCCTCCAATTGCAATAGAGTCGCTACCTAAACTATCATACGCCCATCTTTTTGTCCCACTGAACATAATATGGATATTTTTCTATTTAACTCTACTGTTTCTCCTAAATCAGTAGAGTAAGTATCTATGTTCATTATTTTGAATTTTTATGAATCCTAAAATATATTCCATAGCATCTTCATTGTTAGCTAAAGTTTTTATTTGTGGTTCTGGTAATTTTTGAAGGTTTTTCTAATACATAATTATAATTACTATTATTTACAGCAAGTTCTTTAAGTTTTGTTTTGCTAAATTAACATCGCTTATTAGTGGAGTTGGTTTGCAGAGCACCTTTTTATATTATCTCTTCCTATTTTTATTTTTATTTTTCATTACTTTTTCTGTCTTATTGTTTTCTTGCTCACTTTTTAGTTTCACTATCAGACGTATTTTTAGTTAAATAAAATTTATCAACAAAAACTATACATATTAAAACAAATATTAAAAAGAAATAGAAGTTTAAATTTTTCATACATATCTTTCCTACTTATTAAAAATTTTTCTTTTTGGTTTAAAAACTAAAACCTTCTCTATTATATCGTAGTACTTCGAGTTACTGTAACAAATGCTCTTTCATCGTGTTTGTATATTATTGATTTTTAGTTTTGAATTTCTGTTCTACTAACTACACAATAACCTATGTTCATATCTTCTCGTCTATAAGTACCTGCTCCTTTTATAAAAAGTCATACCACGAGACATTTTTCATCTACTTCTTTTGTAATATCTTCAATCTTATCAGAAATTATCATGAAAAGCATTTCCCAGATACTCCTCCTTCAACTAGATAATCTAAAATTTTAGTTGCAACTAAAATATAGATAAATGTGTATAAAAAGAATTGTAAAAACTTTTTAAAAATAACAAAAAGAACAAACTAAAATTATTCCGTCAATTATTTGAATAACACGTCCAACTGATATACCAAAATAAACTTGACAAATTTTAGCAATGATATCTACTCCACCAGTAGTACCATTAAAAGAAATACAATACCAAGCCCTACACCTGCTATGATGCACCAAAAATGATGCTAAAAATTTATCACCACTTATATCTATAATAATGTTATATTTTTCAGCCAGAACATACCGTTAACGTAATGATACCATATATTGTATATATAAAAGTTTTTATCTAAAAATTTATATCCGAGTATAAGTAAAGGGTACGTTTACTAAAAATTATACCTGCAGATAAAGGTATAGAAAGCATAAAAAATAACAATGCTATTCTGTCCCCCACCTTCTGCTAGGTTGTTAGGGTATATTAAAAATGAGTAGAGTGCAAACGTATAAATTGCACTTCCTAAAAATAAAAAAATAACTCTTTTAAAATTTTTCTTTTTATTCATAATGTCTCCCCAAATTTGTATCTACAATCAATTACATATATTATAACATAAAGATACTATTAAATAAAAATATTTCTTAAATAAATTTAATTTTTCCTTAGACTTTAAAGTATTTTTGTAATATAATTATTATATTAAATTGGAGGAAAATAATATGAATAAAAATTTCATACCTAACTATTTAACATTAGGTAATGTGTTTTGTAGTTTTTTATCAATCATAATGACAACACAAAAATATTTTTATTTTTGTAAGCGTCTTTATTATATTAGCAACTTTGCAGATGAGATACGATGGGATTGTGCTGAGCATTAGGAGTTTCAAACGAACTTGGCGAGGAATTAGATTCTCTTTGTGATGTTGTTAGTTTGGAGCAGCACCTGCATTATTAGTTTTCAAAAGTTTCTCAAGCTAACACAGATAATAAAACTTTAATTATTATTACAGCTATTATTTGTGGAGTTTATACTTGTTGCGGAGCGTATAGATTAGCTCGCTTTAATATAACAACATCTCAAAATAAAGGAGTATATCAAAGGTCCCTATACTACTTGCGGATTATTTTTAGCAGTTATCTTATGCTATACCTATTTTGTAATACTACCTTTAACCGCTATACTTGCATATCTTATGGTAGCAAAATTAAAATATATATAACTAATCTGATTAGGTTAGTTATATTTTTATCTACTCTATGTTAATATTGTTGTATAAATTATAAAAATATTTATCATAATACTAAAAAGTATTTAAAGATATTTTTCATCAGTACTTAATGTTTTAAATCATTATTTTTAGAAACTTCAACCATATATATTTTATTTCCTTTTTTATGAACTTATCTTCATATTCAGTATGTATATTATCTTCTTCATATTTACTATTAGTTAAGTCTAAAGATATTTTATTAAAAACAAATCCATAATTAGGTAACTATATAAACTATATTCAAATAGTTTTTGATTATCAGTTTTTGAACAATTATTTTATCGTTATTTAAAAATAGTTTTCGTATTTTTCTAAAAATGTTTTAAAAAGTTAAACGACGTTTTTCATGACGTGTTTTTGGCCAAGGATCCAGAAAAATTCAAATAAATTTTACTTATTTCTCCTTTTGAAAAATACTCTAATAAGTCTTCTGCATTACCTGAAATTAGTCTTAAATTTTCTACATGCTCTTCTATTTTATCTAATAAGAAGCTAAGCACAGTTGGTTGTACTTCCATAGCAATAAAATTAGTATTAGGATAATTTTTAGCTAAGTTATATATAAATTTACCCTTACCGCTTCCTATCTCTAAGTGTATAGGATAAAATTATTAAAAATTTTTAACCATCTACCTTTTATTTTTCTTTTGGATTTAAAACATAATCACTACTCTCAAGTCTTTCTCTTGCGTTTGATCTATTACGAACTCTCATTTTTCTCTCTTTCTCTATTTAAGCTCAATAATGTTATTAAATAATTTTTATTCTCTTCTATTTTTCTCTAGAACCTAAAAATACAAAGTATAACAATTATTTTTATATTTAAAAATGATGTTGATAATTCTTTATATCATCTAAAGTTGTACTCTTAACTTCTTTTTATTATGTCATCATAACACTCTTTTGGCATATTTGTTAAATGCATAGTTAGTGAAATGATCAGCTGCACTACTAGGAGAAAATAACATATCTAAATTATTTAAAAGTACCTATTATATATTTATTCATATCTGTTTTATCAATAGCTAATGATGAAATATAGTTAGGTAAATTATAATATATATCAAGTGTTTCAGTAATATTTGGATCTCTATATGACCACATACCAAAATTTGAAAAGCTATTTATCATCATACCAGAACCATATGCACCGTTACGCACACGAACGTTGTTCCATAAATAATCTAGCCCTACTATATGGCTTAATACTTGATATTTTTGGGTATAATTTTTCTATGTTATACCCTACTCCAACATACTGAACTAAACTATCAAAATAAAATCCTTCAGAGTAATTTTTATCCATAAGTTGTATGTTATATCCTTTTTGCTTTTCATAAGTAGCAGATAATATATATAATTTTTATATCTTTTTATAATTAGCATATTCAGTATCACTACCCACAAAAATTAACAAGTAGTCTTTCTTTATTAAAAATTAAATTCATAACTTTTTGTTAAATTCAACTGTATATTACTAAAATCTTTTTCATGGTTTTCTAAAAAGACCACTTACAAATAAATAAAAATCATATTCACCTATATAATCTTTAAGTTTATTTTGCTCATCATAATAGCTCATTACTCTTCTTGCAACAAAAAGGTGCCCAGAGTTTTTAAATTTATTCTGAAGCATAAGTTTAACTTCTAATAAAACATTATATATAGCAGTTTTATCGCTAAAATCATAATTTATAGTGTTCTCGTCTAAAAACTTTAATAAGTTCACTAGATTTTTTCTACTAAATTTTTAGCGTTTATTATAAATTTAATTTGTATATTTTTCCCTTTGTATTCTCTAAATACTTCTATTAAAGAATTAACAGCACCTAAATTAAAATCAATATCTTTTATGACTTCTTGTGCGAGTTAAATTTTTAGTATTTATATTAAATAATAAATAACTAATAAGAGAAGCATATTGCAAATAATCTATAGAAAAATCACTAATATCAAATAATAATCATGAATATGAAATTCCATTTGTTGTAACATCATAATGTGAATAATTTACATCATCAATTTTCTCAAATTTAATTTCTTTATAAGGATTTTTAATTCTACTTCTTTTTGAATCAACACTTTTTAATCACGTGCTAAATCTTCTTTTTATCTTCTCTATTTTGCAGATATTAGCTTATTAGTCTCATCTACTATTTTTATTAGTTTCTTTATCACTTAAAGATTTTTATAGCTAGCTAAGTCTTTTCTTTATTATCTTTTGAAGAAAGTAATTTTACAATAGCATGTTATCTATTACTAATTTTTTGTTATACTTTCATACTCTTTTTACTACATTTTTCTTGTAAGTATTCTACTATATCATCTAAATCAAATCCTAAAAAGATATTTTTATCATACATATAATTACGATTCATTTTTATTGCATATATAACTACCTTTTGGAAGATGTGCGATTTATTTCTTCTTTTATTGAAAAAGTATTTATACTTGCTTGAATTTGTTCATAGTCAAACCCTGTATCAACAATTTCTAAAAGAAGTTTGTTTATATATATCACTTAAACTATCTACCATCTCATCTTTTACATTTTTAAAAGTTACCGAATAAACACACTCTAGTGTATCTTTTGAAACATATCCATAAACATCTTCACAAATATTATTATCTATAAAATGCTTTCTAAATTTTGTATTACTGCTTCCTAATAAAATATTATTTATTATTTCTATACTTTCTATTGTTTTTATAGTCTGTACTTTCACAAAATAATATAATTATAACTAACATAGTTTTATTTTATTATTTTTCGTTAAAATATTTATAAGTAGCAGGCGTATTTTTTAAAATTCTTTTGATTTTTCTACTTTATAATTTTTATAATCTTCATATTCATAATTATTTAAGTAGTTATCAATATGTTCTAAATAATTACTAATATCCATATCTCCATAAAGAACTATAAAACTATTGCTTGGATGATAATTATATTTATAAGTATCTATAAACTCTTTTTGTGTAATGCTTGAAATATATTCGGGCTTTCCACCATAAGAGTATTTATAATGAGTATCGCTAAATAACTCCTCTACTACATATTGATCAAGTATCTCCTCAACAGAAGAATAAACACCTTTCATCTCATTATAAACAACACCCTTATAAACTAACTCATCATCTTTATTCTCAAGGTGATAGTGTCCACCTTCTTGAGATAAAAATATCTGTTAGTAGTTTTGGATTAAATACTGCATCTAAATAAATATCCATAAGTATTTTTAAATCTTTTATCATTTTTAGAAGAAACTGGATACATGGTTTTATCAAGGAAAGTCATCGCATTTAAATATGTATTAAAAAGAACCTTTTAGTAATTCTACAAAAAGGTTCTTTTTACAGGATATTCTCTGAACCACATAAAACAGAATGCTCTAAAAATATGAAAATACCATTATCACTATATGGAATAGTTTTTAAAAGAGATGCTGAAACTTTTGTTTATATCATCATTTTCTAAAACTAATTTCGCTTTTTGTTTTTGTATGTTCGTAAACATAACCAGTGGTATTTATATAGATATCTATTAGTTCAAATGTCATTTTTATTTTTAGTAGTATTACATTTTTAATAATACAAGCGTATCGTATCCTTCAAGTTTATCAAGCCCATTTAAGCCATCTAACTCTATTAAGAACGCTATACCCACTACTATTCCTCCTAATTGTTCTACTAATTTTTATTGTAGCTTCAATAGTTCCACCAGTTGCTAAAAGGTCATCTGTGATTAAAACTCTTTGTCCTGGTTTAATAGCATCTTTATGCATAGTTAAAGTATTACTTCCATACTCTAAATCATACTCATAGCTAATAACTTCACGTGGTAGTTTATTAGGTTTTTCTTACTGGAACAAAACCTATACCTAAAGAGTATGCAACAGGGCATCCTATAATAAATCCACGAGCTTCAGGTCCCACTACTACATCTACTTTTCTTTCTTTAGCATAGTTTACTATTTGGTCAGTAGCATATTTATATGCTTTCCCATCGAGACATTAAAAGAAGTTATATCTTTAAAGCTAATTCCCTCTTTTGGCCAATTTTCTACTATTGAAATATACTTTTCTAAATTCATCTATGTTTAGTCTCCTAATTATTATTAACCTAGATATTATACTATATTATAAATAAATAAGCAATTTTATTTTTCTAAGAAAAATTATTGATATCTGAAATACTACTTTTAACAAATAAATCATCCATCTCAAAAGTATTATTTATGTTTATATATGTTTTTGATTTTTCAAGAGATACTTCTTTTTATATCCTCATTTAATTTTATAATACCACTATTATATGTAATCAAATTTAATTCTTGAAATATTGAAATCATTATTTTTAAACTATCAATATTTGTATCTATAACTGAAATTAGTTTTTAAATTTTTCTTTTTAATAATAGTTGTTTATTATTTTTAAAAATAATATTAAAAAAAGTTTTATAAGTCTTTCTTTAGATATTTTATATTTATCTGATAATAAACTATTTTTATTATTCATAAGTATAATTTCTTTTGGTTTAAGCTTAATTACATCTTCTACACATTCTTTATTTATAGGCACATCTAATAAAAATACTTTTTCGTAATTATTTTTTTATATTACTAATATCTTTATATAAATAATAATTGTTTTTCTCTATCTTCATAACTTTTTGAAAGTTTTCAAACATTCTTTAGGTAACAACTCTAAATTAGTGTTTAAGTTTCTATTATCTTTAAAAAAAGAAATTCTTTTTAAAATATCAATTATATGTACTTGCAGTTTAACTCTTCCGTTAAAACTATTTTTATCTATATTACATAGTATGTCAATAACATCATTTTCTTTTAATATCATTAAACACATCATTGTTTTTAAAACTAATACACTCTACAGTATTTTTCAAAATTACCTATAATTAGTTTTTAAATATTGTCTTTCATTTCCAAAAAGATTTTTTGAATAACAGTAGTATTTTTAATAACTATATTAGGTTTTTCAAAATTAACTCCAAAAAGGTTTTAACACGTTTATAGAGTTTAATAATTGATAACTTACGTCATCAAAATCAATAATTAAATCTACATTTTTAGTATCTTTTAATTCGTTATTTTTACAATACTCTTTATACTCATTATTTAATTTTTTTCTTTTTTAGGATAGGTAAATTTTCTTTCTTAAAAGAAAAATCCTGCCGCATTTCATGACCACCGAAAAGCTTCTAGTAAATCATTGTATTTATTCATAGCTTTTATAAATATTAAAATTATAAAACGCTTCTTGCAGAGCCTTTTTAACATATCATCTTTTTCTTTCATTATGAATGTTGGTCTATTGTATTTTTCAATAATATTAGAGGCGACAATTCCTGAAAACCCCCTCGTGATAATTTTCACTAAACTCCATTATCACTTCATCATAATTATCAGATACAATCTTATTTTCTAAGTCTTTTTAATATTTTTCAGTTTCTTCTTTTCTTTCTATATTAAAATTATTTTATTTTTGAGCAAGCTCATAAAGCTTCTTTATCATCTTCTGTTGTTAATAGTAGTAACCCTTCTTTTGCACTAGCCATTCTACCTATAGAGTTTAACCTTGGAGCAAGAACAAAAGATATAGTCTGTTCATCAACTACTCCATTATGATTTGCAATCTCCAATAAAAAAATTTAATACCTAATCTAGTATTTTTCATTTAATATTTTTTTAAACCTTGTGTAACAAAAATTCTATTTTCATCTGTCATCTCTACTAAATCAGCAACAGTCCCTATAACAACAAGATCTAATAAAAATCTGGATAAATTTCTAATAATGCATGAGCTAGTTTAAAAGCTACTCCTACTCCTGCTAAATACTTAAAAGGGTAATTACCTTTTGGATGTTCTGGATGAATTATGGCATAAGCATTCGGTAAAGTGTCTTGAACTTTATGGTGATCTGTTATAATTACATCGCAACCTAATTTATTAGCAACTTCTACCTCTTCCACTCCTGCAATACCATTATCTACTGTAATTATTAAGCTAATTCCAGAGTCTATTATTTTCTCAAACGCTTCTTTATTTGGTCCGTACCCTTCTTTAAATCTATTTGGGATATAAGAGGAAACATTTTGCACCTAAAGACATTAGAGTTTCTAGTAATAAAACTGTTGAAGTTATGCCATCAGCATCATAATCGCCGTATACTAAAATTTTTCTTCATCTTCAATAGCTTTTGAAATTCTATCTACAGCTTTTTCTCATATCATATAAAAGATATGGATCATATCCTTCATCAAAATTCATCAGTTATTATCTTTTTATACCTTCTAAAGTACATAAGTTTCTATTATTTAAAATTTCTAATGTTTCTTTTGAAAAATTATAATATTTTCTTATATCTTCAACATACTGAGTGGTATTATCTTTAGGAAAATTCCAGTTATATTTTTATTCCCATCTTCTTCACCATTTTCTGTTTTTCTTTACTAAATAACAATTTTTCTATACGTTCACATTTTACTTTTTATCGTTTTATACTTTTTCATACCAAAATAAACTAGAGATAATAGCTCCTAGAATAATAAATATAAAAATATTATAGTTAGTGGTACTTTAATAGTAAAAATATAAAAGATATATTAGTTGAGTTATAATTCATAACAAGAAATGTTACTAATAAAACAATTGTCATAACTACTAAAAATATTTTTATATGGTAATTTATTATCCATCTACTCTTCCTCCATAATAGTTAAAAACTCATTTTCATTTACTATACTAATCTCTAGCTTTTTTAGCTTTTTTTCTAATTTTGAGCCGGCATTTTTCTCCTACTATTAAATAATCTGTTTTTAGTTATAGAATTAGTTACCTTTTGCCCCAACACTTTCTAAATATTCTTTAGCCAACTCACGAGAGAATTTTGATAATTTTCCTGTAAGGACTACTGTTCTATTAGAGAACATATTTTCTTTTTCAACATTAACTTTTTTTATATTCTGGATTTATCCCAAGATGTAATAATTTATTTATTACATTTATATTTTTCATCACTTAAATATTCTATAATAGACTTTTGCAGAAATTTCTCCAACATCATTAAGTTCAACTAACTCTTCATATGTAGCTTTTTAAAAAGTTAGCTACTTTTTCATATTTAGTTGCCAAAAACTTTACTAGCTTTTTCCAATATTTGTAATTCCTAAAGAATATATAAATCTATCTAAAGTTGTATTTTTGAAAACTCTATTGCAGTTAAAAAGATTTGATACAGATTTTTCTCCCATACGTTCTAACTTAAGTAAATCTTCTTTTTTTCAAATTAAATAAATCAGAATAATCTTTTATTAAATTTTCTTTATATAAAAACATTAACTAAGCTATCACCTAATCCATCAATATTTAATGCATCCTTACTAATGAAATGTATTATATATATTTTGTTCCATACATTCACTATTTAAACAACGTATAAAATGGACTGTTATAATCTTGAACTAATTCTTCATTACATGATGGACATTTAGATATAAAAGTATATTTTTACTATCATTACTTCTTAATTCTTTAATTACTTTTTGTTACTTTTGGAATAACTTCTCCTGCTTTTTAACTACAACAGTGTCACCAATTCTAATATCTAACTCTTCAATTATATCTTTATTATGTAGTGATGCTTTTTGATACGGTAGAACCAGATATAAATATAGGTTCTAATATAGCAACAGGTGTTATAATGCCTGTTCTTCCAATACTTAATTCAATATCAAGTAATTTTGTTGCTAATTCTTCTTCAGCAAATTTGAATGAGTCGCCCAACGTGGACTTTTTGAGTAAATCCTAAAATGTTTTTGATAATTAAGTGAGTTTACTTTTATAACTATACCATCAATATCATAAGGTAAATATTTACTTCCCAATATTTTATATAGTCCACTACTTCATCAATACTTTTACATAATTTAAAATTTTTTCGTTTACTGTTAAGCTCAAACTATCTAACTCTTTTAAAATATTTTCTTGAGTAGTTATATCGTTTGCTGTTGCATATAAAAATGCTGATAATTTTCTTTTAGCTGTTACTTTAGAATCAAGTTGTCTTATTGAACCAGCTGCTGCATTTCTAGGATTAGAGAACAATACCTCTCCATTATTTTTCTCTTTCTTTATTAAGAATATTAAATGATTTTTGGTAAATAAACTTCTCCTCGTACTTCTATATCTATATTTTTTTATTTAATTTTTTTAGGGATAGAAAATATTGTTTTAATATTTTCTGTAACGTCTTCTCCTTGCACGCCATCTCCCCTAGTTGCTGCTTTAAGAAGCTCTCCGTTTTTATAAGTAATAGATATAGCAAGTCCGTCTATTTTTAACTCACAAATATATTCTACATAATCTTTATTAAGACCTTTTTACTCTATTATCAAAAATCATACAAATCATCAAAAGAAAAATGTGTTTTGATAAACTTAACATAGGAGATGTGTGTATAACTTTTTAAATTCATCAAGAACTATATCCCCTACCCTTTGTGTTGGAGAGTTTTTAAGTATATAATTAGGATTTTCTTTTTCTAATTTTTCTAATTTTTATATAGAGTATCATATTCAGTATCACTTACAGTTGGCTTTATCGTTTACATAGTATTCATACGAATATTTATTTAATAAATTAACTAAATTAGTAATTTCACTTTTTAATACTACTCATTTGTTACTCCTTAACTTCTAAATTAGCATACTCTAGTAATAAAGTTTTTCTTTTGATCCTAAAAATCAACTTTAACTATATCTTTATCAATATAAGTAATAGTACCACTCCAAATTTTTTTATGAAAAACTCTCATTCCTACTTTTATATAGATTGTTTTTCTTCTTTTTACTGCTGTTATTTTTAGGTTTTATGTTGTTTGTAAAAATACTTTTTAACAGAAGGCATCTCTGGTATTTCTTCTGATCTATTTTTCATATTTAAGATTTTCTGATATTTCGCTAATAAATCTAGATTTTTAAATTATGTTTTATATTACCAAATTGCATTCTGTTTGTTGGAATAGAGAGATATAATTTATCTTTTTGCACGAGTTATTGCAACATATGCTAATCTTCTTTCTTCTTCTAGTTTTTGATTAGTATCTTCTTCTGTGTTGTCTTCATTTTCTAATAGATGGAAAAACATTCTCCTCTAATCCTACAACAAAAAAACGACTTTATACTCAAGCCCCTAGCAGCATGGACCGTTGATAAAATTACAGAATTTTCAAGACTTTTCATCATCTGAATCACTTGTAAGAGATAACTCCGAAAATAAAAATCAATTAAATTATTGTTTGTAGTAGAATACTCCTTAGCGTAAGATACTAATTCTGAAATATTCTCTATACGACTTTCAGAATAAGGATCAATATTTTCTTTAACATAGCTTCATAGCCACTATTTTCATAAATATTTATTATCACTTTTATCAAAACTATCTTCCTCTAGATTTGATATTTTTCTCAAACATATTTATAAATTTTTCTATACTACTTTTTATTTTATTAGATACATCTATATCAGATATTTTCTTTTTAACGCATTGTATAAAGATAGTGAATTATCTTCTGCATACTTTTCTATTTTTTTGAAAAGACACATCTCCTATTCTCTTTTTGGAACATTTATTATTCTTCTTAAGCTTAATTCATCATCTTTATTAATCAACTACATTTAAGTAAGCTAAAATATCTTTTATCTCTTGTCTTTGTAAAAATTTTAATGAACCTATAATTTTATACGGTATATTATTGCTAAGTAAACTATTTTTCCAAAGTTCTTGATAAATAGTTTGCACGATATAAAAATAGCTATATCTTTATAATTTATACCTTCTTCACTTAGTTTTTAATTTCTTTTTGATATATAATTAGCTTCGTCATTATCATTAAATGCAGAATATACAAAAATTTTATCACTGCTTTTTATTTGACCAAAGTTTTTCTTTTTCGCTCTTTGTTATTTTGTATTACATCATTTGCTGCTTCTAAAAATTATATTATTTGAACGATAGTTTTGATCTAAAAATATTGTTTTTACGTTCTCAAAATCTTTTTCAAATTTTTATGTTATCTGTAGAAGCACCACGCCAACTATAAATACTTTTTGGTCATCATCACCTACAACACATATATTTTTATTTATACCACTAAGTAATTTAAGTAATTCATATTGAACCACGTTAGTGTCTTGATACTCATCAACGTGTATGTACTTAAATTTATTTTGATAAATTTCTAAAAACACTCTTATCTTTATTAAATAACTCTATAGTTTTTATAAGCAAATCATCAAAATCTAAAAAACACTATTTTTTTCTTTAAATATTTTTGATACTCCTCATAAATCTCTGCTACAACTTTCATATAACCAAATCTTGAAGTCTCTTTCATTTCATCTGGGTTATCATTTTATTTTTAGAATTTGATATTACTTTTTAAAACTCCTGTTGGATTGTAATTTTTCTTCAGAGTAATTTAATTTTTTTCACAATTGATTTAATTATATTTTTGTTCACTAATATCTAGTATAGTAAAATTTTTTATTATATCCTAATACATTTATATGCTCTCTTAATATTCTTACGCACATAGCATGAAACGTAAATATCCAAATGTATTTTTGCGCTTTCTCCTATTAAAGAAAAATTCTCTCTTTCATCTCACGAGCAGCTTTATTAGTAAAAGTTATAGCTAGTATATTATTTTTCAAATACATCTTTTTATTTATCAAATATGCTATTCTATTTGTTAAAACTCTTGTTTTTACCACTACCTGCTCCAGCTATAATCATAACGGCACCATTAGTAGTTAAAATAGCTTCTTTTTGATTATCATTCATATTATCTAACATAAAACACCTCAAAAATTTTATATGTTTATTTTTATCATAACTTTTTTTAAATATATCATTAAAATTATAGTAACAAAAGCAATTAGTGTAGATTTTTCTACACTAATTGTTTTTATCTTCTATTATCTATTTTCTTCTATATAATTATATGCACTTTGAGCCGCAATTGCTCCGTCTGAAGTTGCTGTTACAACTTGACGAATATCTTTTTACGAACATCTCCTGCAACAAACACTCCTGGTAGCGATGTTGCTAGATTTTTCAGATGCTAAAATATATCCACTTTCATCAGTTATTCCTAAATTTAAAAATTCTTTTTGTATTAGGTATCATTCCAATGTATATGAATACTCCATCTGCTTGTATGTTAGATAATTCTCCGGTTTTTGTATTTTTTAAGACTACTTCCGTTACTTTTTCTATCTCCTAATATTTCTAAAAGGAACATTATTCCAAATAAACTCTATATTAGGTTTTTGAAAATGCTCTATCTTGAATTATTTTTGAGCACGAAGCTCATCTCTTCTATGAACAACAGATACTTTGTTTGCTATATTAGATAAATAAATAGCTTCTTCAATAGCAGAGTCTCCACCACCTATAACTACAACGTGCTTGTTTCTAAAAAAATGCTCCATCGCATACCGCACAATAACTAACTCCTCGTCCCGAAAATTCATCTTCACCTGGAATACCTAATAATCTATTATGTGTTCCAGTAGCAATTATTACTGATTTTTGTTTTTATAAGTGTTATCTGTTGTTTTTAAAAATTTTTTTATATTATTTTCTATCTCTATACCTACTATATCTCCAAACACAAACTCAGTTCCAAACTTTTTAGAATGCTCAAACATCTTCTCTGATAAGTCTGGACCTGATATAGTTTCATATCCAGTATAGTTTTTCTATATCTTTTGTTGTTAACATTTGACCACCAGGATATTTTTCTCAACTAATAATACCGATAAATTAGCACGAGATGCATAAATTGATGCAGTCATCCCAGCTGGTCCTGCGCCTACTATAATCACATCATATTTTTTTCTGTCATATTATTCTCTCCTAAATTTAAGAATTAACATATAAAAATTTTATGTTTACTATATTTTCTATTATAAATTATTACTACTATTCCTACAATTACAAAAACTAATGATAATATTTGTGAAATTCTAAAAGACACCTATATATAAAGAGTCTGTTCTCATACCTTCAACAATAAAATCTCTACACCATATAAAAATTAAATATGTAAAAATACTTCACTTTGATATAATTTTTCTAATTGCTATTAAAATTATAACGGCTACTAAACACCACAGGCTTTCATATAAAAATGTTGGATGATAATATACACCATCTATATTCATATTATCTATTATAAATTTTGGAATATGTAAATTTTCTAAAATTCTCTTGAGGCTTTTATCACCATGCGCCTCGTGATTAAAAGAAATTTCTCCCAACGTCCTATCATTTGTCCTATAAGTAAACTTGGTGCTACTATATCAAGAATTTTTATTAACTTTATTTGTTTTCTTTTTGTATATAAGTATGTTGTAAAGAACGCTCCTATTAACCCGCCATATAACGCAATTCCACCGTCCCATATAGCAATAATTTTATTTGGATTAGCTAAATAATAATCTAACCTAAATACCACATAATATGCTCTAGCACATAAAAATGCAAATGGTAAACCTATTAGTAATATATCAAGCATTGTATCTTTTTAAGTTTCTCCTATTAGCCTCTTTATCTGCGAAAAATAAGCCAATGCTACTGCACAAGAAATTATAATTCCATACCAATATATCGGCTTAGAAAAAGTAAAAAGCAATAGGATCTATATAGTTACTATTCAATTATTTACTCTCCTTATTATTGTTTTTATTTCATCAATAAGTCTGTTGTTAAATTCTTCTGCTGTGTTTACACCCATAATGTTTAGTCTGTAATTCATAGCAGCAGACTCAATTATTATTGCTACGTTTCTTCCTGGACTAACTGGAACAATTTTCTTTTGAATTTTAGAGTTTTAAAATTGATTTATGCTCACTTACTAAACCTAATCTATCATAACTTTTTCTTATCCCACGTTTCTAAGTGGATATTCATATTGATTCTTTTTCTTCTAACTGCTCCTGTTCCAAAAAGAGTCATAACATTTATAATACCAAGTCCACGAATTTCTAATAGATGTTTTATAAGTTTTTGAATCACATGTTCCGATAAGTAAATCTTGTTCAATCTCTCTTATATCTACTCTATCATCAGCTATTAGCCTGTGTCCTCGCTTTATAAGCTCTAATGCTATCTCACTTTTACCTATACCACTTTCTCCAGTAATAAGTATTCCAACACCATACACTTCTACAAAAACTCCGTGAACACTTATTTCTGGAGAAAAAAATATTTTGTAGTAAACTACTAATTTTCCCAGATAGTTTTTGTAGTAACTTCTGAACTTTGTAAAACAGGAGTATCGTATTTATTTGATGCTTGAATAAGTTCTTTAGGTACTTCTAAATTCCTTGCTACTATAATGCACGGTGTTTTTCTCGTACATAGCATAGTCATTCTTGAAATTTTTCTTTTTCTGTTAATAAGTTGTAAAAGATAACTCGCTAGCTCTAATATTTTGAACTCTTAAAAGGTGAATAATAAGAAAAGTACCCTGCAAGTTCTAGTGCTGGTCTTGATAAGTCTTCAGTAGTTATCTCACGAGTCAAACCACCTTCGCCACTGATTACTTTTAAAGATAAGTTATCTACAAGATCTTGTGTAATAATTTTTCATAGGCTACTACCTTAATTTATATATAATTATAGTTTTATTTTTCGTTAAAAATAAAAATTAAATATTGAAATGAATATTGCTAATAATAAAGCTGCTGAAAACGAAGAAATATTAAAAATGTGGTTTTAATATTTCGAAGTAAGCTCTATTAAAAGGGCATTTATTACAACTAAAAATATTCCAAAAGTCATAATTATTGGTAAAATACTTATCATAAGAAGAACGGGTCTTACAAATTTATAAAAATAAAAGTTATTATAAACGCACCAAAAATACATATTTAACATTTTTCAACGTCAAGAAAATTTTTGGAAAAACCTGCGAAAGAAAAGTATGATTAAAAAAATTTATAATTATACTTTTTAATAAATGAAATTATAAAAGATTTTTGGCATAAATATCTCCTAATTTATTTACTAAATTCGTCAGTTATTTGTGGAACTACTTGTTTTTCTTGAAACAACTCCCGTAATGTCATAACGTTATTGTTTAGAGCTTTATTAAATGCATTAGCAATTTTTCTTTTTACTTCCTAATACTAACACTTCCGAATCAGATGTTAATATATTTGTTATAACAAAAACAAATCCTACTAATTCTTTTTGTAGAAATTTCTTCATTTATAGTTTTTCTAACTCTTCTTGTCTTTCTATAACTTCTTTAGCATCTACTGTATTTATTTGTGCAACAACAATTTTCTCTTCTCCAAATATAAACTCCTTAGCGTCCATATTTATAAGAGTTGTTGCACTTTTTATCTTTGTAGAAGCTCCTGCTTTTAACATTTCCAAGCCATATTTTTCTAAATTAACTTCTGCTATTTTTAGCTAATTCTTCTGCAGCTATTTTTATCTCTTAGTGTGCAAGTTGGAGATTTTTAATAACAGCGTATCAGAAATTATCGCAGATAGCATAAGTCCTGCTATTTTGTCAATAGCTATATCTTGCTCTTCAAATATAAAAATAGTTGCCGTACATCCTAACGGCTCCGCTCTGTAATACAGCGGTGCAGATGTTTCAAAAATTTGCTATCCTGTGATGATCAATTACTTCTCTTACAACAGCATTTTCTATATTATCCACTGATTGTTGTCTTTCGTTGTGGTCAACTCAAAAATAACGTGCTCCATCTTCTACACTATCAATTAACCTAGGAAGTGAAACCTTGAAATAATCTAATACATATTTTGTTTCATCGTTAAGCTCTCCCTAATCTTACAGCTTCTGTATCCATACCTTTGTAATTTTTTAATTTATCATAAACAATTGCAGAACATATTGTATCTGTATCTGGATTTTTGTGTCCAAATATTAAAACTTTACTCATAACATATCTCCTTAAAATTATAATAACTATATTTTTACTCTATCAAAAATTTTTATTATAAGTTGGACTTTTTCTTTTTTCAACTAATATATAAAATATAAAAACGTTGGAGAAAAATTTATGAATACTGTAGTAGGATATTTAAACAAAAATAATTTTTTTCATAATAAAGAAAATAATTATTATATACTTTCTATATTTTTTAAAAGAAAGTATAGATGATTTTTGATAGTGAGTATATAACTGTAGTTGGGAATTTTTGAAAATTTTTAATTTTTATTGAAGAAGAACTTTATAAATTTAAAGGGAATTTTGTTGAACATAAAAAGTATGGAATGCAATTGTCTGCTATATTAGTAGAGCAACTAATTGAAAAATAAAGAAACAATTATCACTTACCTATCAAGCGACAGTTTCTCGGGTATAGGAAGAAAAACTGCTGAAAAATAGTAGATAGCTTAGGTGTTGACTGCCTAGATAAGATATATGAAGATAAAAATTATTTGTACGATATAAAAAGAAATATCTACTCAAAGAAAAATATAATATATGAAACTATAATAGCTAACACACACAAGACATTATTTTAAAAGCTTACTGAATTTAATCTTAGCAATAATGCTATAATGAAAAATTTTTAATCGCTATAAATACACTACTCTTGACATAATAGAAAACTCTCCTTACGAAGTTATTAAAGATATAAAAGGAATTAGCTTTTAAAAACAGTTGATAAGATAGCAACTAAGCTAAACATAGAGGCAAATGATATAAATAGAATTCAAGCGGGGTTTATATACTCATTAACTAATTACTGTTATATGAGTGGCGATACCTTTTATGATAAAAAAATCAACTTTTATACGATACTTACAACGTTTTTATACTCTGCTCGTGAAAAGTCAATTGATAAAGAAGATATTTTTATACGCCCTAGATGAAGCGATAAAAATAATAATTTAATACAAATAAATGATAAAATTTTTAAAAGAAATTTTTATGCAGAGAGTAATATTTATGAAGATATGAAACAACGTTTAAATTTAGAAAACTACGAATACAGAGATGATTTATTAAATAAATATATTGAAGAAATAGAACATGAATTAGATATTTATTATTCTGATGAACAAAAATGCAATAAAAGAACGCTATAAATAATAATATTTTTCTTTTATCTGGTGGCCCTGGAACAGGTAAAACAACAATTATTTTAGGTATAATAAAATTATTTCAAAAATTACCAACTATTCATTAGACGAATTAAAAAAATCCTAATAATGATTTAATAACGCTGTGTGCACCAACAGGACGAGCTGCTAAAGAATAACAGAAACAACAACGTTTCCTGCTTCAACAATACATAAGTTAATAGGTTGGACTACAGAAGACGGAAAGATGAAGAATTTTCAAGTGTTGAAAAATTACCTTCTAAACTTGTAATAATTGATGAAGCAAGTATGATTGATATATTTTTAATGTCTAGTTTATTAAAAACAATAAATAAAAAATTCTAAAATTATAATTGTAGGAGATGAATTTCAATTACCATCAATAGCTCCTGAAGTGTGTTAAAAGACTTGCTAGAATCTAAAAACTATCCCTCATACAAGGTTAAACAAAATTTTTAGACAAAAACCACTCTAACATAATCACGTTATCATATAATATAAAAATGATATAAAAAAATAAATATACTAGAAAATTATCCTGATAAAGAATTTATTCCCTCTAATAAAAATAATATTATACCTTTAATAACTTATATATTTAAAAATTTAATTGAAAACTATACAAATGACTATACTAAAAATACAAATACTTGCTCCTATTTACAAAACACCTTATGGGATAAATGAAATAAATAAAAAAATATACAAGAAACGTTTAATAATAACAAAGAGTTCGTAGAATACGGAGAAGTTAAATATAAAGTTGGTGATAAAAGTTAGCAACTTGTAAATAGAGCAGAAGACAATATATTTAATGGCGATATAGGTATTGTATCAAATATAATTATAGAAAATGGTGCAAAAATTGAAGTTAACTATGATAATAATTTTATAATATATGAAAAAGATTTGAATCAAATAACACTGGCCTATGCGTGTTCTATACATAAATCACAAGGATCAGAATTTGATTATGTTGTTATTGTTTTTTTGTTGATAATTATAATTTTTATGCTAAACAAAAATTTAATATATACTGCAATAACTCGTGCTAAGAAAAAAAGTAATTTTATGTGGTGATTCTAGTGTCTTTTATAAAGGTATTGCTCAAAAATAATATTGTTACAAGAAATACTTATCTAAAAACTTTTTTAATATAGAAATAAAAAGTGATAACAATAACTATCTATTAACTGTAAATAACATTCATACTATTGATTCCATGATAGGAATGGAGAATATAAAACCAGAAGACTTTTTATAATCTTCTGGTTTTTGTATTATTTAATCATTTCCCTTGCTATACGATCTAATTCGTATATTTCTAAATAAGTATTAGCAGGCAGTTTGTTAATGCTTTTTATTTATAAGAGCATTTGTTGAATTGTTTAATAAATTTACAAAAATATCTACTCTATTAAACGACCTATTTAATTTTTCCAAATTTTTTATACTCGAATTATTAGCATTGACTGATTTTAGAAAATTTTTCTTTTTCTACTAATACTTTATAAGTTTTTATGATACTTTTCTTTTTCTTCGTTAGTAAAAGCATCCTTGTTATTATTAACTTCAATAACTCCTATCAATCTATTATAATCTATTAAAGTTTTCAGAAAAGTCTTTTACTTTGTTATAAATATATTCTTCAGAATATTTATTTTTGTTATATTATAATTTTTATTCATATTATCCTTAGTATTATAAACTACACTATTTTTGATTACTAGAAATAATCTCAATATTAAAAGATTTATTAAAAATCTTTTTAAAGATATAGATGAAATAATTTTATCAAATTCATCTTTAGTAATAAATTCATCTTTTAATATACAAAGATAGCTTATTACTTTTTAGAACTAAATTCTGTTTTTCTAAGTTTAATACGCTTAATGAATTATTTATTTCTTTTTAATTCATTTTTCTGATATTGTTTTATTGCTAGAACAACCTTGAACAAATAATATAACACTTAAAATTATTAGTACTAAATACTTTTTTCATAAAAATACTAGAATAATTCTGGAGCTGAGATAATATTTAGATTTTCATCAATTTCAAAAACTAATGGTGTTCCTGTTGGTAAATTTAATTCTAATATTTTCTCATCAGAAATTTTTAATAAATATTTAATTAATGCTCTTAAACTATTACCGTGTGCTGAAATTAAAAACATTTTTTTCCAGCTTTTGATATCTTTAGAAATATCGCTTTTCCCAATATGGAAGAACACGATCTATAGTAAGTTTTAAACTTTCTCCTTTTGGTACTTCATCTTTTGGAATATCTTTATATCTTTCATCATTTGCTGGATACATTGGACTAGTTTCATCAACTTGAGGCGGAGCAACATCAAAAACTTCTTCTCCAAATATGAACTTGTTCATCTCCATATTTTTCTGCAGTTTCAGCTTTATTTAAACCTTGAAGTCCACCGTAATGTCTTTCATTAAGTCTCAACTTTTTAACTGGTATCCATAATAAATCTAATTCTTCTAAAAATACATTTAATGTTTTAATAGCACGTTTTTGATAAGAAGTATACGCCACATCAAAAGTTAGTCCTAACTCTTTAGTTGTTGCCCACCTTTTTAGCTTCTTCTCTTCCTTGTTCAGTAATGTCAACATCAACCCATCCTGTAAATCTATTTTCTAGATTCCATTGGCTTTTGCCCATGTCTTGTAAGTACTAATTTCATTTTTATATCCTCCTAAATTTTAAAGATATAAATATAATACATTATTAACCATAAATTTTCAAATATTTTTAAATAAATACGTTTACTTAAATTATTTTTCTTTTAACGATAGATATTCTATTATCTTGAAAAAATGAAACTACTTTTACTAAAACTACTACTACTCTAACCAATATAAAAACATTTTTTCTCCTTATAAATAAAAACTTAATTTCTTTTTACATTTTTATATAATAACATACGGATAACCGAAAATCAATAGAAAAATAAATTTTTATTTATTTTTAATAAAACTTGATTTTTACGGATTACTTTATAATTTTAATATATTATTAAGGAGATAGTTATGAGTTATTACACTTTTTAGTAGTAGATTAAAAGTCTTGTCTTAAAGACAAAAATATAAAACAATCTGAATTAGCAAAAACTTACTGGTATAACACCTTCATCTATTAGCGATTGGTTAAAAGGAAAATACATACCTAAACAAGACAAAGTTTTAAAAATTGCTAATTGCTTAGATATAAATCCTGATTGGCTTTTAGGTAGATCAGATATTTACGACAATATGAATATGATGATTTTGAAGAAGAATTATTAGAAAAATATCTCAAAAGTTCCTATCTTAGGGAGAAATATGTGCAGGTGACGGAGTCTTTTTGCGAAGAAGAATATGATGATTTTATTTTTTTATTGATGTTAGTATGAATGCTGATTTTTGCACTACGTGTTAAAGGGAGATAGCATGGAAGAAGCAGGTATTTATAGCGGAGATATAGTATTTATTAGAAAAAGTTATGTAGATAACGGAAGAATCGCAGCTGTAAGATTAACAGAATGGAACGAAAGCCTCTTTAAAAATTTTATAGAACTAAAGATAACGTCGTTCTTCAACCTTGCAATTCAGAATATGAACCAATTATCACTCGTGATGTTGAGGTTATAGGTGAGTGTGTCGGTGTATTTAGAAGATTATAAAATAAAACTGATAAGTTTTTAATTACTTATCAGTTTTATTTTTAATCTTTGTCATTCAGTGTTGATATTAAATATATAATATAATATTAAAAGTAAATACTAAAAATAAAAATTTATAATAATGTGTTTTAAGGAAAATTTGAGATAACAAATTCAAATTTTAGTCAGAACACAAGAGTAAATTATATATTTTTAAAGCAAAGATTTAAAAAGCAAGTTACTTACTCTTAATACTTAAAAAAATATTTAATAAATATTTCCCAAATTTTTATTAGAATTGTCTATTTACTTATAAATTTTTCACCTGAACTAAATGTTTTGTACCTTTATTTAATATTATTTTTGAGCTTTTAGTTCTTTTTATGTTTTCTTTCTTCTTTTTCTCTTTTCTCTTAGCTCTTTCTTCGTTTTTATAGGACCTCTTGCTATATGTTCTTTTCCGTCATTTGTTACTAAAACTTGTTTCTCTTCTTTTATTTCAATCTCTTCGTTTCTTTCAACTCTAATTTTTAATTAAACTTGTAGTAACATCTTCTTCTATTTCCATTATCATATTTTTCAAACATATCATGCCCTTCTGTTCTATACTCACGAAGTGGATCTATTTGTCCATAAGAACGTAGGAAAATCCCTTTTCTTAATTGATCCATTTGATCTATGTAGATCTGTCCAGTGGCTATCTATTGAATTTAATAAAATATATTTTTCAAAACTATTCATAGTTTCGTCACCTAATAGTTCACGTTTAGAAGCTATTTCACTGTTTTATTCTCTCTAAGATAATTTCAACTAATTCTTCTTGTGATATATTTTCACTATATTCACCTTGCTTAAGCGCTAAGTCTCCTATTAGGTAAATATTGTTTATATTATTTATAATATCTTCTATATTGATATCAAAACTCATCGTCATAATCATTAAATAGATAATCAACTGTTTTTCAACAGAATTTACAATCATTTCTTTAATCAACTCTGAAACAATATCACTTTCTAAAAACTTCATTTCTTTCCCCATACATTACTTCACGTTGTTTTTCTTTAAAACATCGTCATATTGTAAAACTTGCTTCCTTGCATCAAAATTGTTTCCTTCAACTCTTTTTGAGCACTTTCTACAGATTTAGATACCATTCTACTTTCAATAGAGTATCTTCATTTAATCCCATTATTTTTGTAATCTGTCTGCACCAAATCTTACCATTAGTTCATCTTCTAATGATAAATAAAATCTAGAAAAACCTGGATCTCCTTGACGTCCAGAACGCCCTCTTAATTGATTGTCTATACGTCTAGATTCATGTCTTTCTGTTCCTATAACAGCAAGACCTCCTAGTTCTCTTACATCTTCACCCAATTTTATATCTGTTCCACGTCCTGCCATATTAGTTGCGATTGTAACAGAGCCTTTTTGCCCTGCTTCTTTAATGATTTCTGCTTCACTTTCATTTTTGTTTAGCATTTAAAACTTTGTGCGGCACACCTTTTTATACAAAAGATTAGAAATCAATTCACTTGTTTCAATAGCAACCGTACCTAATAAAACTGGTTGTCCTTTTTAAATATCTTTCTTTAACTTCTTCTGCAACTGCATTAAATTTAGCTTGCATATTTGAATAAATTAAGTCTGGGGCATCTTCTCTTATAACATCTTTATTTGTAGGAATAGTTGTAACATACATATTATATATATTTCTAAATTCTTCTTCTTCTGTTTTAGCTGTCCCCGTCATTCCACTAAGTTTTTTTATACATTCTAAAAAGTTTTGGAAAGTAATTGTTGCCATAGTTTTTACTTTTCTTTTTGAATGCTAACACCTTCTTTTTGCTTCTATTGCTTGGTGTAGTCCTTCAGAAAAACGTCTACCTGGCATTGTTCTTCCTGTAAAATTGATCTACTATTAGTATTTCATCATCTTCTACAACATAATCTACATCTAAACTCATTGTATAATTTGCTTTTTAATGCTTGATTTATGTGATGAGTTAAATCAACATTTCTTAATTCATATAAAATTTTTAATCCAAAATGACTTTCTGCTTTATCTATTCCGTTTTCTGATAATTGAATTGCTTTTGTTTTAATATCTAAAAGTGTAATCTCCGTCACTTCCATCTTCTTCTTTTTGCTCTTTTTAACGTCTTAACAAAAAGCGTTAGCTACCTGATAAAGAGATGTTGATTCTTGCCCTTCTCCTGATATAATAAGTGGTGTTCTTGCTTCGTCAATTAAAAACAGAGTCAACTTCATCAATAACAGCATAATTAAGCGGTCTTTGAACTCTTGATTCAATACTTTTTACCATATTATCGCGTAAATAATCAAAAACCTAGTTCATTATTAGTAGAATAAGTTATATCTGCATTATACGCTGCACGTTTTTCTTCTGAAGATAATGAATTCAAATTAAGCCCTACACTTAGACCTAAAAATTATAAAGTACTCCCATCTCTTCAGCATCACGTTGTGAAAGGTGTTCATTAACAGTAACAACATGAACACCTTCTTCTAATAATGCATTTTAAGTACACAGGCATAGTAGCTGTTAAAGTTTTACCTTCACCTGTTTTTCATCTCAGCTATATCCCCGTAATGAAGAGCTAACCCCCATAATTTGAACCTTATATGGTCTCATACCTAAAAGCACGGCTTGCTCCTTCTCTTGCAACTGCAAATGCATCAATCAATATTTTCTCAAGAATATCTCTACTCTCTATACCTTTTTCTTTTTCAGTTTTACTAACTCTTTAAACTCTTCTGTTTTGACTTGTAACTCTTCATCCGAAAGTTTAGAATACTCTTCTTCTTTTGCGATAACTTTATCAGCTAATCTTGCTAATCTTTTTCACTTCTTTTTGTTAGCATCAAATATTTTATTTAAAATACTCATTATCAATTTCCTTTCAATACAATATATAAAAATAATTTTTATATCACAACAATTCATTTTTAACATTTATATTATATATTAGCAACTTATATATTGATTATTTATATTATTAGTTTATAAACTATCATATCTTCAAAACTCTTAGCCCCAGTCCAGTTTACTTTTTGGTGTTTCTAAAATATTTGTTAACGCTCCTTGCATTAACTTTTTTATCAAATTCATTTCCATGTTTTTGTTACATAATTTATTGTCATCTTTTTATTCTCCTTTTAATCCTAATGCTTTTTAAATAAATCTTCTGTTGTTTTTTTGTGGTGTGTTTGGTGCTATAAAACTTGGTTTTCTACTTCATCACTCTCACCCCCTTTAAAGTGTGGATATTTAGCTATAACACTTTGTAGTGCTTTTGTTATATCTTTTTCGTTTGTTGCTTTAGCTAGCGTTATAACATCATTTAAGTTATCCGTTGGCACTCCTAAACTTGTTGCGATTAGTTTTGCGTTTAGGTCTGATATTATGTTGTCTTTTTCGGCTATCTCACTTTCTTTTTCGTTAGTGTTTCGTTTGCTTTCTCTAAGTCTGTTTTTTTGTCCTTCTTGATACTCTCGCCAATTGTTTAGCGTTGCTTTTATCTCATCAATGTTACTCCAAGATTTTCTAATAACTCATTAGTAGCTTGTGTTTTTACTTCTTCTACGTTTATTTCTTCTTTTTTGTTTGTTCTTCTGTTTTTAATTCTTTTTCCATTTTTCTTTCTCCTTTACATAATAAATAAGCCTTTTTCGTCTTGCTTAGGACGTAAAAACACCTACTCAATAGTACGTGTTTAAATAAAAGGAAATATGTCTTTTATTTCTTTTTAAATATTTTATTACTTTTTGCATTGTTTTATTTTTCTTTTTAAAAACTCAACTCCTGCAGTTGTTATTCTTATATTTTCAAAATCTTCTATATAACCATTTTCCACTATAATCATCTATAATTTTTGTTCCTGTTAATAGTTTTTCTTCAAATAGATTTTTATATACGTTCATAAGGTATGGATTATTTATTTTTAAATAACTAGCTGATAGTTCGTTTTTCGTTCGGTTTGTTCCCATCTTTCATTGTTTTTATAAAAAAATAATGTAATATTTTTACAAACTACTACTTCGTAATCATTGTTTGTCATAAATTCTCCTTAGTCTAAGATTTCTATTTTTTTCTATTTCTTGTTCATAATCCCACATATTTATATTTATCAGTTTCTAAAAGTTATTTCGTCAAATAATTCATCTTCAGTATCTAATTTTCCAGTAAAACCATTACATATACCCATAAGTATTATATTGTCAGTCGCATATACTTTTATTTTTCCCCAATTAAAGTATTTAATTCAATTTTTCTATTCATTTAATTTTCTCCTTTAGGTACTATATGTGTCCTATTTTTGAATGGTGTATTTTTAAATATTTTCGTTTCTTTTTCTATACCGTTATTTACAACTACACCTACGACAAAATCTACTTTTTACTATTTCTTTATTAGTTCTATTCCCTTTTTATCTCGTTCTACATATCCTGTACCTGAATAATTAGTTAATAAATCTTGTGCTGATATATTATTATATAAGTATGATTTCCCTTCTCCTTTTGTAAATTCATTATGTGGAGATTGTTTCTCATTATTTATTAAAGTCCCATAAAACTCCATTGGTTATATTTTTTTCTTTATATAATAATTATCTTTTAACTGCTCGTATTCTTTAGTTTTTATTATACTTATATCGTAGAATTTTTCTATACCTGTCACTAATTCTCCGTGTGTTTGTTTATATTTATTATATTCATTCCTTACCTTGATATTATCTTCTTTTTATTTTTTGTTTTTTGTTTCTTCCAGTTAGGTTTTGTTTTATATAGTTTTTCTCTATCATACCTGCGTTTTTAGATTGTGTTTTTCTGTAAACTCTCTTAATTCTCGTTGTTTGTCAGCTAGTTTTTACTTGCTAAGGCTATACCATCTTTGTCTTTTTAATCCAACAAATATTGCACGTTCTCTTTTTATTTTTCTTACTTCTCTTTCTAGTTTTCTTTGGTGTTGATTTAGTTCGTATAATCGTTTATTTTTCTTTTTCATCATAAGGAAAAATATGTTTGTCTTGATATTCCTGGTATGTAGGGGGTATTTTAATAATATAAAAGACATTCATATGAATGTCTTTTTATATTCGCTTTTACTCCATAAAACCTTTTTAGTTTATTTAGTTTTTGATGGGTGTTTTAATTTTCTTATTGCTTTTTGCTTCTATTTGTCTTATTCTCTCTCTTGTAACACCAAAGGCACTTCCTACTTCTTCTAATGTATGAGTTTTGCCATCTTTTTAAACCGAAGCGAAGTTTTTAGAACATTTTTCTTCCCTATCTGTTAGTGTTTCTAAAATTTCTTCTAGTTGTTCTTTTAACAATTCATTAGCAGCATGTTCTACTGGTGATTGTGCGTCTTGATCTTCTATAAAGTCCCTAAATGTGAATCGTCTTCTTCTCCTATTGGAGTTTCTAGAGATACTGGTTCTTGTGCTATTTTTAGAATTTCTCTTACTTTTTCTGGAGTGATTTTTCATTTTTCAGCTATTTCTTCTGGTTTAGGTTCGTCCTAAATCTTGCAATAATTGTCTTTGAATTCTTATTAGTCTGTTTATCGTTTCTACCATGTGAACAGGTATTCTTATCGTTCTTGCTTGATCAGCTATTGCTCTTGTGATTGCTTGACGTATCCACCAAGTTGCGTATGTACTAAATTTATATCCTTTTGAGTAATCAAATTTCTCTACTGCTTTTTATCAGCCCCATATTACCTTCTTGGATTAAGTCTAAAAATAACATTCCACGTCCTACATATTTTTTTGCAATACTTACTACAAGTCTTAAGTTAGCTTCAGCTAAATCTTTTTTAACCTGCTCCCTTTCATCTTCGTTTCCATTTTTCAATTATTTTAGCAAGTTCTAATTCTTTTTCTTTAGATAGTAAAGAGACTTTTCCTATTTCTTTTAGATACATTCTAACTGGATCGTTTATTTTTATTCCTGCTGGAACTGATAAGTCTTCTAAATCAAGTTCGTCTTCATCTTCTTCACTAATATGATTTTTCATTTATTAACATTATATCTTCTTGATTCAATTGTTCATAAAAATCATCTATCTCATCTGATGTAATATCCAAATTAGATAGTAAAGATAATATTTCCTCTTGAGATAATTCCCCACTCTTTTTACCTTTTTATAAGTTCTTCTTTTTAGTTCATCAAAAGTTTTGTTTTCATTACCTTTTGTAGTCATTTTATTTCTCCTTTATTTTTATTTTATTGAGTTTTTCTAGTATTTTTGACTTTCAAAAGTCATCTATTCCTAATATCTCGTTTAATACTTGTTTTATATCTTTATTTAAAGAATTTTTATTTTTAAATGTTCTAAATAATCTTTTTACAATTTTAATTGATGGTTTTTCTTCAAACAAAAATCTTTTTCATCAATATACGTTGCTAAATTTATAATCTCTTCATTTTCTAAATTGTGAATAAATTTATGAATTAAAAACTCTAAATTTTTCGTTATAGTACACAATAAGTGCTACGAATAATTTTTCAAATAACTCATCTTTAAATTTATTATTTTCTATAATCTCATAGCACGATATAAAAATTCTCTACTTGATATTTAAATATTTTACATAGTTCTAGATTATATTGTCTTTTAGAATTTATAAGTAATGCACTATTAGTTATTGTGTGTTGTCTATTTTTATTTTTACTGTTATTACCTAGTTCTTTTAATTCACTCTCTAATACTATTTTTACTTATTTCAAATTCATTAGATAATTGATTTAATAGTATATCTCTTAATGATAAATCTTTTATAAAAGAGATATTGTATAAAATTTCCTTTTAAACTGTAATCTTTTTCTAAATTATTTTTGATATATTATTAAAGTGACTAATTTTAAAATTTAAAAATGGTTTTATTATTGTCAATATAATTATTAAAATCAAAATCTTTATCTTTTTATATATTTTCAAAATAAATTCATCTACATCTTTTGCATCATAAAAATTTATTTTGATATATGTAATCTGTTTTCTTTATTAGTTTATTAAATAATTCTAAGCTAGCTTCTACTCCTGCTCGTCATTATCCAATGATATTGTAAAAGTATCTGTCAAAGTTAAAAATTTCATCTATTTTTCATTATCAATATTTGTTCCCATAAGTGCAACAACGTTTTTCACATTACTTTGATAACTTTGAATAACATCCATATATCCTTCAAGAAAAATTATATTTTTATCCTTTTTATAAATTGTCTTGCATTTGAATAGTTATACAAGACTTCTCGTTTTTAAAAATATTTGTTTCTGGTGTGTTATAATATTTTTGGAATATTTTTATCATTAGACATAGTTCTACCAGAGAATGCCACTATTTGATTAGAGTGATTTTTATAGGAAACATTATTCTTTCTCTAAATAAATCATAATAGCTACCGTCTTCTCTTTTTCCTAGTAGTCCAGCTTTTTCTATAATTGATAAGTCTAAATTATTTTTCTTAAAAATTAAACGCAACATTATCTTTGGGAGCATATCCTATTTTAAACTCTTTTTATCATTTCTTTTTGATATGTTTCGTTTTTCTAAATAAGCCATTGCTTCTTTTTGCTTCGTTTGTATTTAACAATATATAATTATAGTAATCTGCAATTATTTCGTGAGTATAATACATCAAATCTGTCGGACTTGAAATATCTAGTCTTATCTTCTAACTCTAATCCTAGCCCTAATCTATTTCCCTCAATTTAACAATTGCTTCATTGTAAGTTATATTTTTCTATTTGAGAATAAAATTGGAATATATTTCCGCCCTTTCTACAACCAAAACAATGAGCAATCTTCAGAAACAGTAAAAGAAGGAGTTTTCTCTTTATGAAATGGACATAGTCCTAAATAATTTTTCCCTCTCTTCTCTAAACTTATATATTCACTTACTAAATCTACTATGTTTATATTATTAAAAATATAATCTATATGTTTTTGAGAAATTTTATTCAAAATTTACCTCCAAAACCTAATATATAATATCGGCATAATACCATAACGTAATTATAACATATTTTAAAATATTTACATAATATTTTTAAAAATAATTTATTTTTGATTGACTCATACAAAATAAATGCTATTATAGAAATAATAAAAAGCGAGTTAGTGATGGTGAGAGTCTAGCAAAAATAAATTGGCTTATATAAATTAAATATAAGTTGAGTTTTTACACTAATTAGGTGGAACCATGAACTATTTCGTCCCTAGATGTATCTTATGATATATCTAGGGCTTTTCTATTTTAATAAATAAAATTTAGGAGGAACATATAATGGAAAAGATTTTATCTTTAGCAAAAAATAGAGTTTTGTATTCCAAGGATCTGAAATATATGGGGGATTAGCAAATACTTGGGACTACGGACCATTAGGTGTAGAATTAAAAAACAATGTCAAAAAGCATGGTGGAAAAATTTATTCAAGAATCACCATATAACGTTGGTCTTGATGCAGCGATATTTATGAATCCACGTACTTGGCAGCATCAGGACATGTTGGTAATTTTAGTGATCCTTTTAGATTGTAAAGAATGTAAAAAGTCGTTTGCGTGCTGACAAACTTATTGAAGAATATTATTTTAATGATGAGGACATCGTTGTTGATGGTCTCACCTTTTAATGAATTAGAAAATATTATTGAACGTGAAAATATTAAATGCCCTAACTGTAATAAACATAACTATACTAATATACGCCAATTTAATTTAATGTTTAAAACTAATCAAGGTGTTGTAGAAAATGCAACAAGTGAAATTTATTTACGTCCAGAGACTGCACAAAGGTATCTTCGTTAACTTTAAAAAAATGTTCAACGCAGTATGCGTAAAAATTACCATTTGGTATTGGACAAATTGGTAAAAAGTTTTTCGTAATGAGATTACACGGGTAACTTTATTTTTAGAACTCGTGAGTTTGAACAAATGGAGCTAATTTTCTGCAGAACCAGGTACTAGAATTAAATTGGCATAGCTACTGGAAAAATAATTGTGAAAACTTTTTATTAAATCTAGGTATGACAAAAACATTTCCTTACGCGATCATGATAAAGAAAGAACTTTCTCACTATTCAAATGCAACTACTGATATTGAATATAAATTTCCATTTGGTTGGGGAGAACTTTTGGGGTGTTGCTTCAAGAACAGATTACGATTTAAAACAACATCAAAGAGCATTCTGGTTCTGATATGACATACCAAGACTTACAAACTAATGAAAAAAAATATTTACCATATTGTATTGAACCATCAGTCGGTGTTGATCGTGTACTTTTAGCATTTTATGTGATTCTTATAACGAAGAAAAAGTTGGAGAAAATGATACAAGGGTTGTTTTAAAATTCCATCCTGCATTAGCTCCATTTAAAGCAGCTATCTTACCACTTTCAAAAATTAAGTGATGAAGCTCGCAAAAGTTTTTGAAGAACTAGCAACAGTCTTCATGGTAGACTTTTGATGAAACTGGTTCAATAGGTAAACGATACCGTCGTCAAGATGAAATCGGAACACCATTCTGTATCACTTATGATTTTGAATCAGCAGAAGATAAAATGGTAACTGTTCGTGATCGTGATACTATGGAACAAACTCGCTTACCTATTAGTAAACTTAAAGACTATATAAATAATAAAATAAAATTTTTAAAAATAAAAGTATGCATTAAAAAAATTATTTTTAATATAATACTAAAAGTAAATTGATTCTTACAAATCTTTTTAAAAAGTTATTCAATAATAAAAATTTATAGTAATGTAGGACATCCATAATCAATTTTAAAAAGTAGAATTATCTACTTTTTAAAATTGATTAACACAAAAATATTTATTAAATATTTTTAAATATTAAGAGTAAGTAATGAACTTTTTAAATCTTCGCTTTAAAAAGTATAAAAATTACTCTTGTGTCCCGGTTAAAATTTGAGCTTTATCTCAATTTTTCCTTAAACACATTGCTATAATACATATTCAACATCAATTCTGAATGATGAAGAGCCAAATAAAATAAAAAGAATAATCTTATTGATTATTCTTTTTATTAGTAAGTATTATTATACTACTTGTATTAGCGTTAGTAGTGTTATTAGTTGTAGTTTTATTCTTTTCTTTTTCTACATTATTTTTTGCTTTTTATTTTCTTTTACTTTTCTAGCTTGCGGAGAGTTTGGATGTGGAGCTGGCGGCGTTTTTACCTTTTGAGTTTTGATACTGTTTTTGTTTTTACTGTTATATGTATAGCCATTATCTTCTAATTGCTTACCAGTTGCTCCTACTTTATCTGCCGCTTCTTTTTATTTAACTCTGTTTCTTTTTCAGCATAACTTTTTTTCTTTTTCTTCTATAATATTTTCTTTATACTCTTCATCAGTTAGTATTTTTAAATATTTATCTTCTTCAATATTAGTTTTTAATTTTTCTAAATCTTTCTTATCTTTTTCTAAGTCTTCTTTTGTACGAAAACATCTCTATTTGTTATCTCATCAAATCTATCAAGATATTCTTAATTCTGATTTTTAAATATGTTATTTTTATCTTCTATTTTTCTTTAAAACATCTTTTTCATTATATTTTTTTATCTTCATATTTTTCTTTAAATGAAATATATTCTTTAAGTTTTTCAATTTTCTCTTCTCTTGAACTTTCTTTTTATCTTCAAGATTAGTTAACTCTATTTTTAAAGTTTTTTAACTCTTCGTTTTCTTGTTCTACACCTTTATTATAATATAAGTATCCTGCTATTGCAGCTATAAGCCCAACTGATAGTAGAGTAAGTACAAATTTTTCATAATCTTTCTCCTAATTTCATTTTTATATCTATTAAGTATATATTATAATTGAAATTTTTCAAATTTTTATAAAAATTTTCCTTAATCATTATACATTGATAAAGATGCACGACCTCTTTTTCATCAATGTCTATTACATATACTTCTATTATCTCCAACGTGTAATACTTCTAGTGGATTTTTATATATTTTTACTTATTTTTAGATATATGAGATTAACCCATCTTGTTTTTAAACCTATATCTACAAACGCACCAAACTGTGTTATGTTTCTTACCGTTCCACTAAGTTTAATACCTATTTTTAAATCTTCTATACTTAGTATATCTGATTTTTAATAATGGTTTTATCAAATGAATCTCTCTCATCTCTTAATGGTTGCTTTAAATCTTTTACTATATCATATAAAGTTTTCATACCCTATTTCTAACTCTTTAGCTAATAGTTTTTAAATCTATATTTTCTATTTTTAGAAAAATTCTTCTGTCCTACTTCTTCATTAGATATATTTACTTTACTTAATATTTGCTACTTTATAACTTTTCTGGATGTATTCCTGTTCTGTCAAAAATATTTTTCTCCATCAAGTATTCTAAAAATCCAACACATTGTTCATATGTCTTTTTACCTAATCTTTTTACTTTTTCTATTTCTGTTATAGTTTTTATATTTCCATTTTCTTTCTGTAATCAATTATATTTTTAGCAATTTGTTTGTTTATTCCTGATACATATGATAAAAGAGATATAGATGCTGTATTTATATTTACACCTACCTTATTGACAGCAGTTTCAACAACAAATTTTAATTCTTCATCTAGGTATTTTTGGTGTTATATCGTGTTGATACTGTCCTACACCTATTGATTTTTGGTTCAATTTTTACAAGCTCACTAAGTGGGTCTTGTATTCTTCTTGCTATTGATACTGCACTTCTTTCTTCTACGTTAAAAATCTGGAAACTCTTCTCTTGCCACTTCACTTGCAGAATAAACACTTGCTTCCTGCTTCGTTTACTATTACATAATCAATTTTTAAATTATTTTTCTTTTAAGTTGTCTACAACAAATTTTTCTGTTTCTCTAGAAGCTGTCCCGTTACCGATAGCTATTAGATTTATGTTATGTTTTTATAAACATTATTAAATCTTTTTTGCTTGAGTTTGTTTAGCACTACTTACTGGTGGATGTGGATAAATAACCATTTTGTCAATAAACATACCATACTCATCAACAACAGCCATCTTACATCCTGTTCTAAATGCAGGGTCTATCCCTAATACTTTTTATTTTTTTAAAGGAGACTGCATAAGTAGTTGCATTAAATTTTTGAAAAATTTCTACCGAATACTCTTCAGCATTTTTGTAAGTTCACTTCTTATTTCTCTTTCAATAGATGGATAGATAAGTCTTTTTTATGCTATCGTTTATACATTCTAAAATTAAACTTTCTAGTTCTGTTTGTTTCTGAAAAATTATATTTCTTAAAAATATATTGAGATAATATATTTTTATCATTTTCAACACTTACTTTTTATTACGCCTTCTTTTTCTGCTCTATTTAATGCAAGTATTCTATGCGAGCTATTTTTAGAAATTTTTCGCTATAATCATAATAATTTTTATACGTTTCTTTTTCATCAATCTCTTTACCATTTTTCTTTACTTGCGATGATATTAAACCAAACTTTTTAGTATTTTCTAAAATATATTCCCTATATTTAACATTATCTGGAAATATCTTCTGCTATAATATCTAATGCATAAGTGATTGCTTCATCTTTTGTAAACACTTCTTTTTCTTCGTTATATATTTTTTGCCTCTTCATCTAATTCTTGTAGAGTTTTTGGTAATTTTTAAAATATATTTAGCTAACTTCTCTAAACCTTTTTCTCTTTTGCGATTGTAGCTTTTGTTCTTTCTTTTCTTTAAATGGTCATATAAATCTTCAATTCGCTGTAATTTTTGTTCTAAAATATTTTTCTTTAATTCATCAGTAAGTAAACCTTTTTCTTCTATTAGCCTTATTACTTCTAATTTTTCTTTCTTCAACAGCTTTTTAAAGTAATTATATTCATCTTGTATTTATAGCAACTTCATCTAATGAGTTAGTTAATTCTTTTTCTATATCTGGCAATAAAAGCAATTGTATTTCCTTCTTCAAGTAAATTCAAAACATTTTTATATACTTTTTCATTTATTTTTAATTCTTTAGATAAACTACTAATTATCTCTTCAAACATTATAAGTCTCACTTCTTTATTTTTAATATAGTATTTTCTTGGCACTCTTTTTATTTATAGCACAAAGTAATTCGTAAGTTATTGTATTTTTGATACGCAGCAAGCTCATCTAATGATACTTTTTCACTGTTATGTTCACCAAATAATAAAACATCATCTCCTACTTTTACATCTTCATCGCATCTTATCATGAGTTGATCCATACAAATTCTACCTACTATTTTCACACTCTTTACCATTTACTTTTTATTTTTAAAACCTTGAGCTCTTCTTAAAAAGCCATCTGCATACCCTATTGGTACTGTTGCAATATATTCATCATCCTTTGCAGTATAGGTACAAGAATAACCAACCTTCTCACCTTTTTATTTTTACATGTACTACTTTACTAATTAAGGTTGCGACACTATCTAGTTTTACTAAATTTAATTTTTCTATATATTCACTTGGGTATAAGCCATATAGCGATATACCTACTCTAACTAAATCGTGATTATTATTTTTAAAGTTCTTTATGCTCCCGGCAGAGTTTTTCTATATGAATAAAATTTGGTTTTTACATCCAAGTGTTCTAATAAATTTTTAAAGTTTCTCATTTGAAACTCATCATATTCAGAACGTTTTTATCATCTGCATTTGAAAAGTGGGAAAAACTCCTTCTAATTCTAAATTATTATTTTTAATAAAGAATTCAATATTTCTATATCTTCCCTACTTGATATTCCTATTCTATTCATCCCTGTTTCAAGTTTTTAAATGTAACTTTAATTTGTCATTATCTTTCAAATATTTTATAACTTCTTTTAACCATTCAACAGAAGGTAAACATAGAGATATATTATTTTTATTGCATAAGATATATTTTTAGGATTAACAACTCCTAAAAACTAATATAAATGAATCTTTTTACATACTCTTTTTATCTCTAAAGCCTCGTCTAATGTTGCAACTGCAAAATATTTAACTTTATTTTCATATAAATACTTAGCAACTGCCTTCGCTCCTAAACCATAAGCATCTGCCTTTACAACTGCTATAATGTCTTTATTATTTTTGTAATTTTTGTATTTTTGTAATTGTTTAAGATTGAATCTAGGTTTACTTTTTAAATATGTAGGCCTATCATTTACCATTACATCTACTCCTTTTTCTCTAAAAATAACAAATGCTACTGCATTATCTTTTTAGTATGACTTATCGTTAAATGGCATATATAATCTTTATACACTATATATGGTTTGCCACTTTCTTCTTTATATACTTCAACATCTTTAAAAGAAAATTCTTTAGATATACCAACACCTAAAGCTTTTGATAAAGCCTCTTTTTACTGCGTATCTAGAAGCTAAATATTCTAATTTTCTTCTTTCGTTGGTTATCTTCTCCCTTCACTAATTTCTTTTTAGTATATACTTTTTCTAAATAATATCAATAAAATTTTTAAATCTTGATATTTCTACAATATCACAACCTATACCGTAAATCATATCTCTTCTCCACTAAATTAAGTTTAGCTTTGCTTCTCTTCCTATTGTTGTTACTTCACCGTGTCCTGGATAGACTACTTTGTTCTCATCAAGTTTATACAATACATTTTACAATGAATTTTTAATGCATAATAATCTCCACCAGGAAGATCATATCTTCCGTATCCACTCTTAAATAACGCATCCCCACAATTATAAACTCACCAAAGTCAAACGACAAACTACCAGGTGAATGACCAGGGTGTTGGTAACACTTTAAAAAGTCATATCAGCTAAAGTATATTCTTTATAATTTTCAAATTCATATTCTGCTTCTTTGCATACTACTTCCTTAGGTAAGCCAAATAATACTGAACAATTTAAGTTTGCATTTACTAACCAAGGATTTTCTTTTTGAGATATATAAACAGGTACATTGTAATACTCTCTACACTCTTCTAGTGATAATATATGATCAAAGTGTGCGTGAGTTAATATTATTGCCTGAATATCTATACATAATTTATCTACTTCATCTTTTATAAATCCTAATCCTGGATCAACTATAATCCCTTTATCATTTTTATAAATGATATAACAATTTTTCCTCAACCATATTCATTACTAATTTTTACTTTTATCTCATTCATACTATATCTCCATTATAATTTGACTCAAAACATTAAGTGCTGTAGAAAAATTATTTTAATATAATGCTACAACTAACTAATGAAGAGCATATAATTTTAAGTTTATTTTATTTTTATTTATTATACCAAAAACTAAATTAACTAACAATAAAAGACAAGTATAATACTTGTCTTTATTTAATCTTCTTTATATATTTTTATTATAAGTAAAAATGTTTCTATGCATATAAAAGTATCTGCTAAATTAAATATAGGAAAATTATATCCTAAAATATTAAAATCTAAAAATCAATAACTTCATATCTATATACTCTATCAATAAAATTTCCTACTGCGCCACCTAGTATTAAAGATTATTATGTTAAAAATGTTTTTATATTCTTTTTCTTAATTAGATACCAAAAATCACTAGAAATACAACTAACGTTATACATACAAATAGCCACTGATTATTTTTCTAATATCCCCCATGCAGCTCCTCTATTTCTGTGTGATGTTATACTAAAAAGTTATTTATAACATCAACGCTCTCTCCTAACTTCATATTAGTTAAAATATAATATTTAGAGAGTTGGTCTAATGTTATTAAAATAATTGAAAAAATAATAATATACTGCATAATTTCTCCTATTTATTTTCGTAATTGCATATATCTTTTAACTTACACGATAAACACTCTGGCTTTTTGCTTTGCATTTATATCTTCCAAAGTGAATTAGTTGATGATGAATTTTTCCCCATTTATCTTTAGGAAAAAAATTTCCATAAGTTTTTCAGTATTTAAAACAGAAAGAGAATTTTCTACAAGTCCCAAACGTTTTGTTACTCTTTCTACATGTGTATCTACTGCAATAGCTGGCACTCAAAACCAACTGATAAAACTACGTTTGCTGTTTTTCTACCTACACCAGCTAATTTAACAAGCTCTTCTCTTGTTTTTGGAATATTATAATTATAATCATCTCGTAAAGATTTTTGCCATTAAAATTATATTTTTTTGATTTTTGCTTTATAAAGGCCTAGTGTTTTAATACAATTTTTTCAATGTCACTAACTTTTTGCATTAGCATAATCATCAATAGTTTTATACTTTTCAAATAACTTTGGAGTAACTCTATTGACATACTCATCTTTACATTGTGCAGAAAGTAATACGGCAATTATAAGTTCTAAATTATTAGAAAAATTAGCTCACACTCAACATTAGGAAATAATTCATCAAAATATGATATTATATTATCTATTTCTTTTAGTCGTACCACTCATACTTATACAAATCATCACTTTCTTTAAAAACTATTTTTATTTACATTACTGCTTTTTCTATTTTTCAATATACCATCAATGTAATTTATATTTTTGAAATATTTGTTGCCTGAACAATATCATCTTTAGTATATTTTTCATATATCAATTTATCATTATATCCATTTCTTTTTGAAGTGAATAATTTACCTATCACTTTTTCCATAAAACTCATAAGTTCACTTAAAGTAAAATACTCATCACTTTTTCTAAAAAAATATAAATTTTTACACTATTATCTATAATCTGAATAATATTTTTCTACCAAGCTTTTTATTTTTAAAATTCAAATTCTTTTTCTAGTTATAGCTAGTTTATTTATAACATAATTACTATCAAGTATATTTTTACCATAATCTGTTGTAGAGATAAGTTGAAACAGAAAAATAAGTTCTGCGTCTGTTATATTTTTATCTTTATAGTTAAATAGTATATCCATTTTAAAAATTATTATTCATAATATTATGGAGTTAACCTATTTAATAATCTTGGGAATGGAATAGTTTCACGAACATGCCCATTACCAGTTAACCATGCCACTGTTCCTCTCAAGTCCTAAGCCAAAACCACAGTGATGAACTGAACCATATTTACGAAGATCTAAATACCAGCCGTAAGCTTCTTTATTTAACTCATGCTTTTCAATGTTTTTCTTTTAACTCTTCATAATCATCTATACGTTGAGAACCACCAATAATCTCTCCGTACCCTTCTGGTGCTATTAAGTCAGCGCATAAAAACTTCTTTTTGGATTTTTCTGGATCTGTGTACATATAAAATGGTTTAATATCTTTTTGGCCAATGAGTTATAAATACTGGTTTTATTATGATAATTTGCTATAAACGTTTCGTGTGGTGATCCAAAATCATCTCCGTATTTAATATCATCAAATCCATTATCGTTTAATAACTTAATTGCTTCTTTATATTTAATGCGTGGGAAAGTTCACGAGCATTTTCTAAACTCTCTAAATCACGTTCTAAAATTTTAGGTTGCATTTGACATTTATCAAGAACATCACTTATTAAATAATTAACATATCTTTCTTGTAAGTCTAAACTTTCACTGTGATTACAAAAGCCATCTCCGCTTCAATCATCAAAACTCAATTAAGTGACGACGAGTTTTAGATTTTTCTGCACGAAACGTGGGTCCAAATGAAAATACTTTACCAAACGCCATAGCAGTAGCTTCTAAATATAGTTGTCCAGATTGAGAAAGGTATGCATCTTCATCAAAAATATTTTTGTATTAAATAATTCAGTTGTCCCCTCTGGTGCTGATGAAGTTAAAATAGGAGAATCAGTTTTTACAAATCCTTCTTTTTCATCATAAGTTGATTTTATAATTTGATTTCTTACAGTTAAAAATAGCATGTTGTTTTTGAACGAATCCATAAATGTCTATTATCTGCTAAAAATTCCACACCATGTTCTTTTGGAGTAATTGGATAATCTACTGCTACTGAAACTACCGAAAAATCAGATATCTCTATCTCTACTCCACTTGCTTCTCTTTCATTTCTCTTTTACTACACCTGTTATTATTATAGAAGTCTCTTGTGTTAAATGACGAAGAGTTTGGTATCTTTCTTCCCCTAACGTCTCTTTTTAGTGCCACTGCTTGAACAAAACTTCTTCCATATCGTAAAGATAAAAATGCAATCTTGCCACTACTTCTTTTGTTAGCTATCCACGCACCAAACGTTACGTTTTTCTCTAACTTATCTTTTTAAGTTACTAATATTCAACAATATCCTCCTTAATTTTACATAAAAAAATAAAGTATAATTAGTATTTAACAATACAAAAATTATACCATATTTTAAAAAGTTTTTTTCTATACGGGTTAATCACTTTGGTTATCTACTTTTCTAGTTTATCCATCATTATAATTTTATCAAAAATTTTTGATAAATAATTTTTATAAAATAATATTTCTTTTTGTTGCATAGCAAACAAGTGTATCACTACACTCTCATAAAATATCATTAAAAGAAGAGATAGAACAAAAATTTATGTTTTTAACACGAGTTTTTATCACGTTCAAAAATAAACGTCTTTATACTTATTACTATTAAATACATATAATATTTTTTAAATATATATAAATTTTTCTTTTTTTCTTTTTAGTATCTTATACTTACTATCTGAACTATTGTATGTAGTTATGTATTTATAATCTCTTTTTGTAATTTAATAAATATACATAGTTACTGTCATTTTTTCTAAAAATAAACTTACGTTACTTGTTAAATTTTCAAATTTAAAAACTACTTTGCTGTTAGTTAATGATTTTCTTAAATTGTTTATAAATCTTTTTGTAACTAATAAATTTTCTTTGAAGTTATTTATTTCTTTTCTAATAACCAATATCTTGTTTTAAATATTTTTATACTGTCATTATATAAGTAAAGGCTCTCTGATAAATACATTTCATATAAAAAAATAAAACTAAACTTTCTATATTATTTTTTTATATTTTCTAGTTTTTACTTTTTGTTTATATTTTTTAAAATTTATTTATCTCGGCTATAACATCTCTATAATATAATCTTTTTATATGCTGTGTTTGTAATTCTCTTACTAAAAATATCTTTACTTTCAAATTTTAATTTTCTATCTGAAAAATCATCATCTAATAAAATATTATCTACATTATCGTATTTTTGTAATTATATATTTTTCTCTAGTGCTTTTTCCTTACAAAAATCATAATAATATAACTGTTTATTCTTAATTATATTTTTAGATATATCCATTAAATATTTTTCTGCATATAACAAATTAAGTTCAGAAAAATCTCCTGTCCTAGTTTCCAAAACCCATACATACAATTTAATTTTTAAATATTTTTAAACTTAAATCTTTTTCTTAGGTAATAAAAGAAAAATATCTAATGTTAAATAATTTTCTTTTATTTTTAAAAAATATACAAACTTTTTGCTATATTATAATATTTTTGTATACTCTTCTTCAGGTATTGAACTAAATAATATCTCTCCTGCAATTTTTGTACTATCATTATTTTCTAATTTTTAAACTTTACATTATTATATTTAATATAATCTTTAAAAACTTTTTCTTATCTTTCTTACTCTACTTACTATTAAAAACTTATAACTATTTATATCAATTTTTAATATCTCTTTTATGTGATTATAATTTTCTTTTTCTAAATTTCTTATTTTATCTCTATTTTTTCTAAGTAGTCTAAGAGTAACTATAGTATCAATGTCAGCGTTATGATATTTATTTCCACTATATAATTTTAAACTATCTCCCTAAATCTGATAACCTATAACTCTTCTCCATAGGGAAAAATAATCTAGCTAACTCCACTGTATCAATAGAATAAATTGGTTGATACTCAATACCTTCATTTAAAAAGTGATTATATAATATAAAATAATCCGACTTTAAGCCATGGCAAACTAAAAACACAATCATCTAAAAACTCAAAAATATCATTAGCTAATTTAGAAAAATCTTTTATCTTTTTAACATTTTAGATGTTATTCCAGTAAGCTCTGTAACAAAAAGAGGTTAAACTGCTTTTTGTAGGTTTTATTAAATAACTACGTCTAGCAATTTCATTTAAAAGTGCTATCTAGTTTTATAGCAGAAAAATTGAATAATTTCTCTCTCTTCAGTAAGTTCAATATCTACTACACAAAAATTTTTTATTTTTCAAAATATCCTCCTTACCCTACTTTATTATTTCATCTTTTGTTTTTAATATAAAATTAGCTATATCTTTTATTACTATTATTTAATTTTTATATAATATATTTTCTTCTATAATTTTTAATAATATCTTTTATCCAGCTACCAGGTTTTTATCAACTAAGTTTATTATCTCTTTATTTGTTATATCAATATCATTAAAGTTATAAACCTTTAAATCAGCATAAATTTCTTCCAAAACTTTTTGGGAGATAAAATTAAAAATACTATTTATAAAAAAATACATCATCTCTATTATTATAATAAAGAATTTTTATATCTATATTTCTGTCAAACTCTTTTTTATTTTAATATAATTTTTATTTCACTTATTTCTTTATTAGATAATTTTAATTTTTAATTTCTTCTAAAGGTATATCATTTAAGTATGCTAAGTAATATAGATTTTTAGAAAAAGTATATTTACTTGTATCAAATACTTTTTATATATTTATGGCATATACAAATTTAATTTTTGATAAAATCATTTTTTTCTAAAATCTCGTGGCTACTAACTCCACTAAAGAGTTTTCTAATTCTACTACAATTCTTTCTATTGATATATATTCAATAAGTTTTAGCGTTAGTTACAATAGCTAAATACGTTTTTGTCTTCTATAGCAAAAATTTAATACTGACGAAAATCTAAATGCCCTTAACATTCTAAGTGCATCTTCTTCAAATCTTTTCGTTTGCATTACCAACAGTTTTTATAAGTTTATTTTTTATATCTTTTTATTCCATTATGATAATCAATAACTACTCCGTCTTTATCAACAACCATTGCATTTTATAGTAAAATCTCTTCTTTTTAAATCTTCATATAAATTTTTACAAATGTTACTCTTTCTGGCTTCCTATGATTTATATAATTTTTCTTCTGCTCTATATGTTGTAACTTCATAAAATTATTTTTATAACCGATTGTTACTATTCCATGTTCTAAACCTGTATCAAATGTTTTTATTAAAAAGTTTTTATCTCTTCTGGTGTAGCTGTGTAGTTATGTCTATATCCGAAAAATTTTTACTCATTATAAAATCTCTAACACAGCCACCTACAAAATAAAGCCTCGTAGTTATTATCATTTAAAATTTTCAAAATCTCTATTGCACTATTAAATTGTAAGTAAAAATTTATTTTTATCAACTAACATATAAACTTCTTTCATAAAAATATGTTTATTATATTATATACTAAAAAATAAAAATAAAATAAGAGATACTAAGTGGTATCTCTTAAAATAATATTGTTAACTATTTTTGATAATTCATAAGTATACGAGCTATCATAATCTCTTCGTCAGTAGGTATTACAAACGCTTTTTACTTTTTGAAGAGTCTGTTGTAATCTCTGCAACTTTACCACGAACATTATTTTTCTTTATCAACTTCTGGTCCTAAGAAAGTTAAACCATAAAACTTCTTCGCGTATCCAAGTTGCATTCTCTCCTACACCAGCAGTAAATACAATAGCGTCTACTCCATTCATTGCTGCTGCGCAAGAACCGATATATTCTTTAATTCTGAGTTACATAAACGTTTATCGCTTCATCACAGTGTTTGTTTTTCTTTTTCTTTTGCTTTCTACATCACGTAAGTCTGATGACACAGAAGATACACCTTTTTAATCCAGATTCAAAGTTAAATACTCTTATAATTTCTTCTAATGATAATCCTGTTTTTGCTGCAATATATGGAACAGTTGCTGGGTCAATATCTCCTGTTCTTGTCCCCATAACTAACCCTGATAATGGAGTGAACCCATAGATGTATCAAAAGATTTTCCGTTTTTAATAGCCAAATTGAAGCACCATTACCTATATGACAAGAAATTGTTTTATCTCTTCTGGTTTTTACCCTAAAAGCTTTAGCTACTTCTAATACGATATATCTATGGCTTGTACCGTGAGCATCCATATTTACGAACTCTGTATTTTTCATAATACTCTCTTGGAGTGCATACATATAAGTAGATTTTTGGCATACTTTGATGGAATGCTGCTATCAAATGTAAGAACATTAGGCACACCTGGTAATACTTTTTGGAAAGATTTTACACCCATCATATTAGCTGGATTATGAAGTGGTGCTAAGTCTTCAATAGTGTCAAGTTTATTAACTACATCTTCTGTAACTAAAACTGATTTATCAAAAATTCTCCACCATGAACTGCACGATGTCCAATACCTTCTATCTCATTAACATTTTTCTACAATACCCATAGAAATAAGCTTTTTCTAATAGTCTTTCTATTGCAAAATTATGATTTGGAATAGGCAGGTTTTCAGGAAATTTTCTCCATTAAATTCTATTGTGAAAAATCCTTCTTCAAGACCCTATTCTCTCAACTAAACCTTTGCTATTACTTTTCTTCAGGCATTTTCAAAAGATTGAAATTTAAGTGATGAACTTCCTGAATTTATAGCTAAAATTTTTGTCATAAATATTTTTCTCCTCTTTAAAATAAATTATACCTTTTTATTATCTCATTAAACGGTAACAATTACAATACTTTTTATAAAAAAATTAAGCGTTATACTAAAGATATAACACTTAATTTTAAATATTTCACCTTTTCATCATTTAGTGTTGGTTAAATATATAAAAATTATTTATATATACGTTATTTTAAAAATAATTTTTATCCTTACTGAATATTTTTAAGTTAATTATTTTTATACTATCCTATTGAACCTTCCATCTCAAATGAGATTAAACGATTTAGTTCCACTGCATATTCCATAGGAAGTTCTTTTTGTAAATGGTTCAATGAATCCCATAACTATCATTTCTGTTGCTTGCGTTTCATCTAAGCCACGACTCATTAAGTAAAATAGTTGTTCTTCTGATACTTTTGAAACTTTTTGCTTCATGTTCTGCGATACGTTTGAATTTTTATAATGTTATAAGGTATCGTATCAGATGTTGAGTATTCATCTAATATCAATGTATCACACTCAATATTTGAACGACTACCTTCTGAATTACGTCCAAAAGTTTATCCAGCCACGATAGTTAACTTTTTCCACCTTTTTCTTGACATAGATTTTGAAACCACTGTTGATGAAGTGCGTGGTGCTAAATGAATCATTTGCTTTCACCATCAAGAACTTGCCCTTCACTTGCCATAGCTATTGATAATGTACTTCCACTTGCTCCTTCTCCAACAAGAACACAAGCCGGATATTTCATCGTAAGTTTTGAACCTAAGTTACCATCAATCCACTCCATAGTTCCATTCTTCTCAACGATAGCACGTTTAGTAGCAAGGTTATAAACGTTTGTTGACCAGATTTTGAGTGTTGTATATCTAAAATGTGAGTTTGGTTTTAATAAATATTTCTACAACAGCAGCATGTGGTGAACTTGCTGAATAAGTTGGAGCTGTACATCCTTCCACGTAATGTAGTGATGAATTTTCTTCAACAATTATTAACGTGCGTTCAAATTGCACCATTTTTCACTATTTATTCTAAAGTATAGCTTGAAGCGGTGCTTCTGCTGATACTCCACTTGGGCAATAAATAAATGAGCCACCAGACCACACAGCAGAGTTTAGAGCTGCAAATTTGTTGTCGTTATAATCAACTGCTTTAGCAAAAATACTGTTTAAAAATTTCTTCGTGATTTTTAACGCCGTATCTGTATCTTCAAAAATAATTCCTAACTCTTCAAACTGTTTATGCATATTATGATAAACTACTTCTGATTCATATTGTGCAGATACTCCAGCTAAATATTTTTGTTCTGCTTCTGGAATACCTAATTTTTTTCAAAAGTATTTTTATCTCTACAGGTACCTCATCCCAAGAACGCTCTGTCTTTTCAGACGGTTTTTACATAATAAGTTAAATCTTCAAAATCAATTTCAGATAAATCTCCACCCCACGTTGGCATTGGCATTCTATAAAATTCTTTTAGGGCGTTTAAACGAAAATCTAACATCCACTGTGGTTCACCTTTTCTCTTTGAGATTGTTTCTACTATTTCTTTTGTTAAACCTTTTTCAGTTTTAAATATTGATACATCTTCATCATGAAAACCATACTGATAATCAGTAAACATTTCTTCATTTTTAGTCAAAAACTTTCACTCCTTTTTATTATAAATTAAAACTAACTAATTAAAACTTTTCATAAAAATAAAAATATGTTAACTTTAAAGTTAGTTGTTATCTTTTAATATTTTTCTCTGATGTTTTTCCAAGCTATTGTTGCACATTTTACTCTAGCAGGTAATTTAGAAATATTTTTCTAACGCTAAACTATCTTCCAAATTTTCAGCGTCATACTCTGCACCCATAATCATATTTAAAAAAATTTTTCTATTTTATTTTTGGCTTCTTCTATAGTTAAGCCTTTTAATTCTTCTGTTAGCATTGAGGCTGACGAAAGAGAAATTGAGCACCCTGTTCCTACAAACTTAATATCTTTTATAACTGTCTTCTATATCCATACTTATAGTAATTTTTATCCCCACAAGATGGATTTAACATTTCTAGTTTATAATGTTGTTTAACTCTCCATAATTACGAGGATTTTTACTATGATCTAATATAACTTGACGATATAAATCTTGTAATTTAGTAAAACTCATTTTCAAAAACTCCTTCGTTTCTTTTTAAAGTTTGTAAAAATATCAATTTCTTCCTTTGTGTTGTAAATATAAATGCTAATTCTTGCTACAGAATATGTACCAAAGCTTATTCAAAAGTGGTTGTGTACACTGATGTCCACACGAATACTAAATTGCCCTCTCATCTAAAAAGCTTGTTAAATCGTGCGGATGAACTCCTTTTAAATTAAATGATACAAGTGATACTCTATTAGAAACATTATCTGTACCATAAATTTCTATATTTTTCTATCTTACTAAGTTCATCATACAAATATTTAGTAAGTTTTTGTATAACTTTCTATATTTTTCTATTCCTATTTTGTTTTATATATTCTATCGCTGCTTTAAGTCCACTAGCCTGTGCTAAAAAGTGGTGTTCCTGCTTCAAATTTATCAGGTAAACTTGCCCAAGTTGATGAATTTTTTCTCAACTATACCAATCATTCCGCCACCAAACTCAACAGGCTCTAACTTTTTCTAATAAACTTTTTAGCATATAACACGCCTATCCCCGTAGGTGCTAACATTTTATGCCCACTAAAAGATAGAAAATCACAATTTATTTTTAACATCTATTTTTAAATGAGGTACGCTTTGTGCAGCATCAACAACAAAATAAATATTTTTATTAGCTAAAATTTCTCCAATCTTTTTCAACTGGATTTATATTACCAAGCACATTTGATGCGTGTGTAATAGAAACTACTTTAGTTTTTATTTTAAAAATTGTTCTAAATCATCTAAACTAATATTACCTTTTTCATCTATATCTAAAAAAATCTAAGTTTTTAAATTTTTCCTTCGCTAGTTGTTGCCAAGGTACTATATTAGCATGATGTTCTGCAATAGTTAATATTATTTCATCATTTTCTTGTAATTCAGACTCAACCATACGAGCAACAAAATTTAAACTCTCTGTTGCTCCAGATGTATAGATAATTTCTTCATAGCTAGTTGCACCAATAAAATCTTTTACTAGCTCTTTAGACTCAATATAAATTTTTTTCAGACTCATCGCCTAGTGTATAAACCGAGCGATGTATATTTTGAATTATAATTTTTGTAATAGTCCGTAACTGCATCAATTACTGCATTTGGTTTTTGAGTTGTTGCTGCATTATCTAAATATACTAATTTATTACTTTTTATTTGTCTATTTAATATCGGAAAGTCCTGTCTTATACTTTCTATATCCATCTTATTCACTCTCGTTATTATTTATTTTTCTCATCAATTAAATTAACTACCATCTCTTTAATAGAATCTACCGTTAATTCCGAAATTACTGGTGATAAAAATCCATGAACTAAAAAGTCTACTTGATTCTTTTCTCGTTAGTCCGCGACTTTGTAAGTAATAAAGTTGTTCTTCATCAATTCTTCCAGTGATGCACCATGTCCAGCTGCAACATCATTTTTCATCAATAGAAGCATTGGATTAGCGTCTGCTTTGCTGTTGGTGATAAAGTTAACATTCTTGAACTTTGATACGCATTTGAACCAGTTGCACCTTTTACAATAAATCCAACTCCGTTAAAACGATATGCATTTATCTAAAAAGTACACCATGTTGCAGTATATCTCCGTTTGTACTAAGTCCTTGATTAACCACTTCACTATTAAAATATGTTTTTGTTCTTTAACTCCTAAAGTTACAATTTTTAAATTAGCTTCTGATCCGTCCCCTACTATGTTAGTAGTGTTATCGTGATAAACATCAGCCTCATCCATAGCTGCAACGTTCCAATTTATTAAAAGCATCTTTATTTGTTAAACCATGACGTAAAATTGTACATTTTTACCTGCTGGTAAATTTGTAATTGAACTAAAATTAACTTTTGCGTTCTCTAAAAGCTAATACTTCGGTGATAATATTAAATGGTGCTTTATCCTCACTAACATTATTTACATAATTTTTCAATAAAGTTAAGGTTAGAATTTTTACCTACTTTAATGGTTACATGATTAAATAAACTCTGCTCTTTATCAGCTAATACGATATACTGAAGCGGTGCAAGAATTTCTACATTGTCCTTAACTTTCAACATAAATACCAGCGTTTAGTAATGCATAATGTGCAGCTGTTAATTTGTTTTCCGTATAATTAACAACAGATAAGAAACTATCACGAACATTTTCTTCATTCATAGCATCAAAAATATACTACTAATTTATCTTTATACTCATTAGGTAGTGGCTATAAACTAAATTATTATCTTTTTGAACAATTACAATATCACCATCTTTAATATCATATTCCTTTTTTAATCTCTTCTACGTTTACTTTTTCTTTATCTATGCGTAAATTATTAAAAATTTATATCAAATAAATACCAAGAAGAAAGATCCATGATTCAAATGTGGAAATGCTAAATCATAACTTTTTATAAAGAGCATTTTTCTAATATTCGTGTACCAAGTAGGTTCATTAGTATTAGAAAAACATTGTAGGAGTTTTTATACTAAGTTTTCAATTTATTTTTCCATATTATTTAACCTCTTCTTTTAACCAGTCATAACCTTCTTTTTCTAATCTAAGGTGCTAACTCTGGTCCACCAGTTTTAACTATTTTTACCGTCCATAAGAACATGAACAAAGTCAGGTGTAATGTAATCTAGTAGTCTTTGATAGTGTGTGATGATTAAGCAGCAAAATTATCACCACGCATTTCGTTACACCTTTTTGATACGATTTTTAAAGCGTCAATATCAAGCCCTGAATCAATTTTCATCTAAAATAGCAATTTTCGGTTTTCAATCATCATCGTTTGTAAAATTTCATTACGTTTTTCTCTCCACCAGAGAAACCATCATTTACGTAACGTTGAGACATTTTTCAAATCCATCTCTAAAAATTCCATCGTCTTATCTAATTTTTAATAAATTTCCATAAGTGGCATTGGTGTTTCTCGTTGTGCATTGTTGCAGATTTAATAGTTCTGAAGTTGGTACACCTGGCACTTCTGACGGATGTGCATTGCTATAGTCCTGCTCTTGCTCTTTCATCAACTTCCATCTCTAAAACTTCTTCACCAAAGTCAAGAGTTACACTCCCATCTACCTCATATTTAGGATGTCCCACAATTGCAGAAGCTAGTGTACTTTTACCTGCACCATTGGGTCCCATAACAGCATGAATTTCTCCTGATTTTATTTCTAAATTTAATCCTTTTTAAAAATTTTCTTGTTATCAATAGATACTTCTAAATCTTTTTATATCAAGAACAGACATTTATAAATCCTCCGTTAATGTAGTATTAAAAGTTTTAAAAACTTTTACATCTAACATATTATAATATGTTAATATCAATTATTTGAGCTTATATAAAAACTTCGTTACACTTATTTTTATGAAATAAAAACTATCTCTTACGAGATAGTTTTAAATAAAGTGTTATTTTTAACAAATTAGTTTTAAGAAATATTTTTCATTTTTGTCAAGTAAACTAAATGCTAACATAGTTAATATACCAATACAGAAAATTCTCCTGTGTTTTTATTCCTCTTTTTGGTAATACTTTTTCAGTTCCGATGATTTGCGAATTTACTAAAGTGGTTACTTCAAATTCTATATTACCATCTTTTAACACTAGGTATAAATTCTACTTCACTGCGTTATCTTTTGTGTGGTATACTTTTGTAGTCTTTGTTTGTGTTTGCTCTGCTATTTTTACTGTTCGTTTATTTTTTATGTTTATTTTTGCCGGCTTTTTGTGAAGTATATTTCAAATATTCTATTGTTGCATTTTTGTTTTCTATTGAGTTTTTACAATTCTTTTTTCGGTCTTTTTGTTTCGTTTTTGTTTTGCTAGTTTTATTAGTTCATCTGCAGTGTTTTGTTCTAGTTTTCTACTTTTAGTTCTAATACTTCATTGTATTTTTCTACAACTCACTTTTACTCGTGCTTCGCCTACTGTGTCTATTAGTTCTACTGTGTGTTTTTGTTTGGAATGACGCTTGGTGTGTTGTTTGAGTTGTTAGATTATTTTCAGATGAATTATTAGTAGTTGAATAAACTAGGTTATTTCTTCATCAAAATTACCATACTCTACTTCTAATGATAAATTATCTTTAACTCTACATTGTCATAACCTATTATGTTTTTCTTTATCAACTTTGTTTATAACTTCATGGGTATCCACTTAAAACTTTATCGTTTTGAGTTTATACCATCTTTATCTTGATATTTTTATAGTAAGTGTATGTTTATCTTGAGTTCTCTCCCCGGCTGTTGTTTCAACTAAGGCAGTTACTTTTTTACTTTCGTCAAAATTCTTTCCGTCTACAGCAAAATATAAGTAAATGTCATATGCTACTTAAATTATTTGGTAAAACAATTTCTACTTCTTGATAACTTCACTTCCTGATATACCGTTATGATTTTTACCTATTACCATCATGGGATAACTAGTATCATAACCACTTCCTTCTGTATGTGCCGAGCCAAACAACTCCGTTAGCATCAATTATTTTTACTTTTAGTTTTGGTGGATCTAAATTGGTTCCATACAAGTGAGCAACGTACTAACATTACCTTTATCGGTAACAGTATGAGTTAAGTTTTTCTATCATGATGAGCTTGATAAGAACTTGTGTTACATTTCCTAAAGTAACATCGTTTGTAGTTTTCCTACTCCTACTACTGAAACAACATTAGCCTCTCCACGTTCTAAAAACTACTGTTGAATTTGCTTTTGTAGACCACTAGCATCTGTAATACTTATTGCGTAAGATTTTGTATCTGTGTTTGTATTTGCAGGAATAGTAATTCTAGCAACTCAAATCGTCTCAATTTTTCGTAAGTTACTGCATTAGTATATCTAAATTAGCCTGTAGCTTTCAGGATCTAAAAACTTTTACTTTTTGCATTTTTCAGCAGTTAAATTATCGCCTTTTATAGTTAAAGTAACTACACCACCTGTGCTGTCTAATTGAGCTTATCAAAATTATAGAAGTAATTGTTGGTGTTTTCATAGAAGATGTGCTCGCACAATAATGTCATCATTTACTTTATTTTTCGTTGTTTTTAAAGTATTCTCAAGAACTTTACAGTAAAAATACTGACGATCTTCAACAACTTCTGCTAAAGTAATAACTATTTCATTATTATTTAATTCTACATTTTTCATTATCAGCTAATTTTTGATAATTGATGGTTTTGCCCTTGTATCCAATGTTGTATTCCTAATATTTTCTTTTAAGCTATCTCTCCATTAGCTAAACTAATATTCTCATCAAATACTATATGAACTAACTTTACCATTTTCTTCTATATAAGTTTTTGTTGAGAGGAATTCTTTCTTCTCAACTACTACTTGTTTTTGCTTTTTGTTTTTAGTCAAACTCTTATCGGTAAAAAATTTTTATCTTTTATTTTGGTACTATTGTATAAGTTTTTTCAGTTGTACTACATTAGCCGGTATTTTAAATAAATAATCTATTTCCAGTTTCACTACCATTACCTAATGCACCCCACTCAATATCATTTGTACTTCTTTACCGTCAGCATAAATATCAAAGCTGATATCATCTTTATTTAATTTTTCTCCAGTTAAAGTAGTAAATAATGAGTTCCTTTTTCTGAAATATCTTTTTCATTATAGTAGAAAATCTGTAACTTTAGAATTATTTTCTGGAGTAGTATTTTTATATTTAATTTAATATTATTTATTGTCCATGCTAAATCATCTGTACTTGGAGTTAATTTTTAAGTTTAATGTGTTCCTGCGTTTTGTTTTTAATACTTCATCGCTAATAGTTAAATCAAAATTGATTGGTTCCATATTATACACTGCCGTAATACCATCAATATTAGTTTAACTTCAGAAAATAAATTTATTGGTTCATCTGATTCAAAGTGCTTCTGCAAGTTTTTCTCCTAGATCTTTAATTCCTTTAAAGGAGATATTACGCTTACATTTGAACTATCTTACATCAACTTCTTCGTTTGAATCTACTTTTTGACTTGCAAATCCTATACTTCCGTTACCTTCCTTGAGCAGCAAATCTTGAGCTATATAATCAAAGCAATTTGCTATAATCTTTTACTGTTTCCTAGAAAACACTACTGTATCTGATTTCTGATAATTTTATCATACATCTACATTTTCTATTCTATTAGCTGATACATCTAAGTATGTTAGTTTTGTTAAATTTTCTAAACTGCTAATATCTGTTATACCTTTAGTTAATTTTCTCCATTTGAGTAACGTTAAAATGTAGATCTAAACCAGATAAATTAGTTAAATTTCTAGTGGTGTAATGTCTTCAATTAAGTTTGCATATAATTTTAAAAATTCTAAATTAGTTAAAATTACTTAATGGTGTTACATCAACTATTCTATTTCTATGTAAATCAAGGTGTTTTAATTTAATTAAATTAGCTAATGGACTTAAATCAGAAATTTCATTTTCTTCTAAAACTAATTTTTCTAAATTAACTGCATGCTCAAGTCCGCTATATTTTTATACCATGCGTAAATATAAACTTGCTATCTGTATCTCCATCTAACTTTTTAGTTTCATCTGACAATATAGCTTGTCCATTATCTGAATAAGTCATAAATTAATTTGAGTTAATTTTTTCTAATTCAGATTTAGTTATATCTTGACTCATCTGCTCTATTTTTATCAATATTTTTGTTAATTAGTGAGTGTTGGGTCTGGTATTTCTATAATTTCGTTTTTATCATCTACTTTTTATTGTAAATGAACGTTCCCTGAATTCTTACTGAGACTCTTGACCATCTGCTCCAAACATATTGTCATAATCTTCAATATATAATTCATATTCTCCAACTACTGCTATTATCACCAACTGTTATAGTAATAGTTTCTCCGTCTTCACTAAATTCAAAGTTTTCTGGAATATCTGCGTTTGGTAGAACTCCTGCACCTGTAAAATCTTTAAATGGATTTTCTATTGTTACTTTTCCGTCAACTACTTTTACTTTTTATCTACACTTTATTTCTAAAGGCAACTTAGTAAAAGTAAACTCACGTTGTTTATTTTCGTTTTAAAGTTGCTTCTGCTATTTCTGTTCGGTTAGCATAAGTTTTTAACCATTCAAAATCTTCTTTAGTGATTTCTCCTAAGTATACAGTATTTAAGTTAAGCTCTTTTCTATTACATTAAAGTAATCTTTTGCTAGTGGATTACCATCTATTACAAGACGACGTAAATTAGGTAATTCTTTTTAGATGTTCAATATTTTTCTACCTTAATATTTTTCATCTCTAATGCTTCTATATTAGAAAGATTTTTAGAACTTCTATATCGCTGATATTATTATTTTTATATATAAAGTTTTTAATTTTTGTTAATTTTTCAAACTACTAATATTTGTAATTTTATTATTATCTAAAATGTAATTCTTCTAAAAGACGTCATATTTTCTATGAGGCTTAGTAGTAGCAATATTATTATCTTCTACATCAAGATTAGTTAGTTCTAAATATTTTACTAAACTTAAATCACTTAAGTTACTTTGTCCTATACGAACATCTTTTTAAATTAAATATATTAACACTAAAATCAATACTAGGTAGATCTATTCTCTCTGAAGTTTTTGTTGATTTGTATAATAAAATGTTTTAAGTTTAGGGAGTCAAAAAGCTAAAAATCAGTTATTTGACGAACACCATCTCGTTTAGCTAAAACTTTAAACTCTTCTAAATTTTTGCGTGTACCAGTGTTTTGTAATATCATCAGTAATGTTTACGTTTATATTACTATTTGTTATTTGATTTTTATAAACTCAGTAGCATCAAAAATTTTTAACATTTCAAAGTCTTCTTTAGTAAAATTCATATCGTTTTTCGGTTTTTAGTTTACTAAATTTAGCATTAGCTTCATCAGTTAGATATTTATACTTTTTATCAAAATTACTCCACTCATTAAATAATGAAAAATAAAAGTTTTTCGCATCTTGCGACATATCTAAAAACGCTACTACTTTCTGTAGTACCACTACTTACTACGTTAAAAGTTAAAGAGCCTACCATAGCAGTTTTCACCTTCAACTTTTGTTATTAGTTTATAGTTTTTCCTACCTGTCTTAAATCTTCGCTAAGAGTAAATTCATAAACTATTTCTGTTGGAGTTGAACTTTTTACTACTTTTTGTTATACTTCCTGCTGGTAAAGTATTAAATCCTTCTTTATATAGAAAATCTATTTACTACTATCAAGATTTTTCCTATTACTTTAGCTGTGAATTTCCCTGTATTTTTATCTATATTTTTATTTTCTTGAGTAAACTCTGTTACTTCTATTTTTGTGAAGAACTTTCAGAACTACCTTCATCATCTAAACTACTAGCTAAACGAAAAGTTATTCTATTTAATTCTTCTTTTTCTATCTAATAATTTACTATCTTGTTTTTATTTCTATTTTTTCTAAATCATTTGTATTCTCATTTGCTTTTTGTCTGTGGACTAGCTAATCCTAAAAATAATAATCACCTATCACAACAGGAGAAACACCAAATTTTTAGTTTTCTTATTGAATACTTCATTATTTTTATTTTTGTTATTCATTATTTAATTCCCTTTCTTTTTAAAGTCTTTTCTATACTATAACACTTTGAAAATACTCTTTCATAATGAAAAACTTTATTGATAGCTTTTTATTAACTATATATTTATTAAATTAAATTATAGCTATTATAATACACAATTTTAATATAAAAATAAATTCAAAAACAAATAAAAAAATAAAGATATAGAATATATCTATATCTTTATTTATTCTAAAATATTTTCAATACTTTCTATTATTTTTCTTTACCTATACTGATGAAAATGGAATTATGCTAACATTATTTGTTAAATCAAAAATACTTTTTATTCTATTAACACTTTTTGGTTAATTCGTTTTTGATATTTTATCTGTCTTAGTTAAAACAACAACAAAAGGTATTTCATAATAATTTAAAAATTCATTCATTTCTATATCATCTTCTGTAGGAGAGTGTCTACTATCTACAAGATGCAAAACAAAAATTTAAGTTATTACTATTTGTGAAGTATTCTACTATCATATCATAAAGTTTTTCTCTTTCTGTTTTTGATAGTTTAGCATATCCATAACCGGGTACATCAACTAAAAACTATTTTTTTCATCAATATTAAAAAGTTTAGCGTTCTAGTTTTCCCTGGCTTAGCAGAAACTCTTGCGTAATTTTTTTCTATCCAGTATAGTGTTATAAAGATGATTTCCCAACATTTGATCTACCACACATAACTTCTGGAAGTGAGTGTTTTTGGATATTGTTTTTACTTACTGCACTTTATCATTAAATCAACATTATGTAAATTAACTTTTTCTATTATCTCCATCAAAACATAATTAAATCACTTTCGTATATATTTTTCTACAAAAATGAATTTCTAATTTTGTAAGAATTTCTTTAGAATATCTTCTAAATCATTTTTATTTTCTTTTGGTAAAATTATTTTTCTTATGTTCATTCTCTCTGAGCTTAAAACTTTTCTCTTTACTCCACCCTATTGGCAAAAACTTTTTCCGTATAAAGTCATCTCACCTGTCATAGCAATGTTATATCTACTTTTAAGATTTAATAAAGCAGAGTATAGAGCAGTTGTTATAGTAATACCTGCTGAAGGACCGTCCCTAGGTACTGCTCCTTCTGGAACGTGAATATGATCATATCAATTGCTGAAAAATCAATATTATCTAATTTTAATTTTTAGCATTTGAGCGTAAAAAGAAATTGCTGTTTGAGCAGACTCTTTCATTACTTCTCCAAGTTTACCAGTTAAAATAATTTTTTTCCATTACCTTTTAGAATAATTTGCCTCTATCTCTAAAGTATCACCACCAACAACAGTATACGCTAAACCATTTACTATACCAGTTTTTAGAGAATTTATTAGCACTTTTTATTATATTTTTAGCACCTAATAATTCTTCTAGATTATTTATACCAACTTTAACATTATCTTCACCTTTTTAATACTCTTAAGCAACTTTTCTACATACTTTTAGCAATTACTCTATCTAAATTCCTAACTCCAGCTTCATAAGTATAGTTAGTGATAATAGACGTTACTGCTTGTTTTGTAAAACTAATATTTTCTTTTGTTAAACCATTTTTCTTTTATTTGTTTTTTTATTAAATATTTTGAAGCAATATTTTCTTTTTCTTTTATAGTATATGATTCTAAATTTATTACTTCCATTCTATCTCTTAAAGGTGTTGGTATTGATGATAAGGTATTAGCTGTTCCAATGAAAAGAACTTTTGATAAATCAAATGGAATATCTATATATGATCAACAAAAAGCATAGTTTTGTTCTGGATCAATTACCTCAAGCATAGCAGAAGCTGGATCACCTTTTATATCTGATGCCATTTTATCAATTTCATCCAATAAAATAACTGGATTACTAGTTTTTTTACTTTTTAAGTGATTGGATAATCTTACCTGGCATAGCTCCTACATAAGTTCTTCTATGTCCTCTTATTTCTGCTTCATCACGAACTCCACCTAAAGATATTCTAACAAATTCTCTTCCCATTGCCCTTTGCTATTGATTTTGCAAAGAGAACTTTTCCCCAACTCCTGGAGGCCCTGCAAAACATAAGATAGGAGATTTCATATCTTCTCTTAATTTTTAACAGCTAAAAACTCTAAGATTCTCTTTTTATCTTCTCTAAACCATAATGATCATTGTTTAAAAATCTTTTCTGATTTTTATATCTATCTCATCTTTTGTTGTTGTGTTCCAAGGAAGTGAAACAACTGTCTCAAGATATGTTCTAATTATTGCATACTCTGGACTCATAACTGGAACTTTCTCAAGTCTATCTAATTCTTTTTAAAAGTAGTTCTTCGTCTTCTTTATTTAAATTAAGATTTTTATTTCTTTTTCTTAATTTAGTAAAGTCATCGTCGTCTGGAGATATATTTTTAATTCATCTTGAACAACTTTCATCTGCTCTCTTAAAAATATTCTCTTTGTTGAGTGTCAATATTATCTCTAACTTTCTTATCTATTTCTTTTTGTAGTTAGTGCTTTCTATTAGCTTCTCAAAAGTTTAATTAAAAACTCTGATCTAAGTTTGATGTAAATAAAAACTTTTTCTTATCTATTATACTAATTGGGAAAAATTTAATATTTTTATTTATAAATTTTTCTAAATTTTTATTTTTCATATTTAAAATCAAAATTATTATTTTTTCAAATATTCATCAAATAATAAAATTAGTTTATCAAGTGTTCCTTTTTGGTCAAAGTCAACGTCTGTTATTTCTAGTTTTTCAATATTTAGATACTCTACTATCTTATTGTTATAAACACCACTTTTTATTTCGCTATACCTTGGCAAGTATAGAAATATGATTTTAAATCTTTTTATATTGTAAAACTCCGTAAGTTCCCAAAAACGCATTAAAACCAAACTTGTCAAAAATATCTTCTTCTTTCATATCATCGCTATAGTTATCTATAAGTTCCTATTAGAAGATATAAATATATCAATTTTTCTTTTTCTTTCCTTTTATAGTTTTTAAAAATTTTTTATCTTTTATTTCTATACTATATGAATTATCAGGAAAAATAAATCTTTACTTTCAATAAATAATGTTTTTACTCAAAATTTTTCTCCTTTTATTTTTAAAATTGGATCTTGCTTATGAAACACGCTATCTTTCGTAACAATGCACTCTGTTATATTTTTACTAGGTATCTCATACATTATATCAATTAGTATTTCTTCTAAAATTGAACGAAGTCCCCTTGCACCAGTTTTTCTTTTTATAGTCTCTTTTGCTATTTCTACTAAAAGCATCATCTTCAAAATTTAAATTAACTCCATCAATTTTAAATAGCTCTTTTATATTGTTTTATAACCGAATTTTTAGGTTCTGTTGAAAACTTTACAAGAGCTGTCTCATCTAATTCTTCTAAATGACAAACGACTGGTATTCTTCCTATAAGTTCTGGTATTATTCCAAATTTAACTAAGTCTTCTTGTTTTACTTGTGATATTATTGATTTTTATCATCAATTTTTCTTCTTCATCAAGATTAGAAAAACCAATAATTTTTCTCCTAGTCTTCTTTTAATTATATCTTCAAGTCCTGAAAAAGCACCACCAACGATAAATAAAATGTTTGTAGTATCTATTTTTATCATCTCTTCTCCCGGATGCTTTTCTTCCGCCTTGTGGTGGTACACTAGCAACTGTTCCTTCTAAAATTTTTAAGTAGTGCCTGTTGAACTCCTTCCCTGAAACATCTCTTTGTTATTGAAACATTTTTCTCCCTTTTTGGCAATCTTATCAATCTCATCAATATAAATTATTCCATGCTCTGCTCTTTTAACATCATAGTTTGCACTTTGTATTAACCTTAATAAAATATTTTCTACATCTTCACCAACATACCCCTGCTTCTGTTAAAGTTGTTGCATCTGTTATTGCAAAATGGTACTTAACATTTTTAGCTAGAGTCTGTGCTATTAAAGTTTTTCCAGAACCAGTGCTTCCAATAAGAGCTATATTACTTTTTGAAGTTCAATATCTTCATCAAGTTTTGCATTTATTCTTTTTATAATGATTATATACTGCAACAGCAACAGCTTTTTGCTTTATCTTGTCCGATTATATAGTCATTTTAATTTTTCATTATCTCTTTTGGTTTTAAAAACATTTATATTTTCAACTGCTGTATCATTTTCATAAGCAATATCTTCTTCAATTATATCTAAACATAACTCAACGCACTCATCACAAATAAAAAGCATCTCTGCCTGCAATTATTTTATCAACTTCTGTTTGCACCTTTTCCACAAAAAGAACAGTGTGTAACATTTTTATTTTTATTACTCATACATTCACCTCTTTATACATAACTAAACAATTATAACATATAAAAATATATTTTTAAACTATAAAAATATTACTAAATTACTATCTTTACAGTATTTATTTACTAAAAACATTTTAGTATAAATAATAAAAATTATTTAACAAATAGCAAGTAAAAAAATAAAATTCATTTTTAATTAGAGCAATGTATTTAAAGACAACTTAAATTACTATTTAATTTTTATTATTCAATAATTTTTAAAAATTGTAAACACCTATTTACTTATACGTTATATTAAAAATAATTTTTACCTACACTGAATGTTTTTAATCATTTTATTATTATACAGTAAACCTACATTGTAGGTTTACTAATCTCTGCTATTACTGCTATTTAATAAAATTAGCACAAATCTCATTAACTCCATTAGAAAGCAACTACTGCTGCAGCAACGTAGTTAGTGCTGCCGCTGATAATACTTTTTACTATGTCTATATTCTTCTTCATTTTACAAGATTTAACTCTGTAATTTGTTCTAACGCTCTTTTAGAAGCATCAAACTCTACTAGCAAGGTTACTATTTGGAATAAAACTGCAAACTAGCATAAGTCCAACACCCTATCCAAGCTATTTTTCACACCTAGAGCTCAACAAATCCCATCAAAAACAAATCCTATTAGTATGAATATTGTTGAAAGATTTCCACCTCATATTAGCTAATGGAACTAAACTTGTTCTAAGTCTCATAGGTTTATAGTCTGCTACTTTATCTTGTATAACGTGTCCTACTTCGTGTGCTGCTATAGCAACTGAAGCTACTGTTGGTTGTGAGTAAACTATCGGTGAAAGAACTACTACATTTTCTGCTGGATTGTAGTGGTCAGATAACTCACCTTCCCCCTCACTACCCTAACATCTGTAATACCATTTGCTTGCATTATAATTTCTGCAACATCTTTTCCTGTCAAACCTTTTTGTTGTTCTTACTTTTTATATCTATTATAAGTATTTTTACTCTAAACTGTGCCCATAGTGGTATAAGCATTATTAGTAAAAATAAATTAAATATTGTGTTGAATAACCGTAAAATCCTATTGGCATATATATCTCCTAAACTTTAAAATGATATAAGAGTGATTATATCATTTTTTTAAAAATATATACTAATATTTAAAAATTTATTTTAGTTTACAAAATTATAAACCTTTAATTTAAAATTTACTTTTAAATTATTCTTCTTCATATTTTGCTTTTTACGAGCCATTTTTCTCTTATTGATTTATCTAATCTACGAAGACGAATTGATTCTGGTGTTACTTCTAAATACTCATCATCACTTAAATACTCAAGACTTTCTTCTAATGTCATAATGCGAGCTTTTTAAGTGTTACTGTTTGATCTTTTGTAGAAGAACGTACGTTAGTTTGTGCTTTAGCTTTTGTAATGTTTACTGTTAAATCATTCTCGCGACTGTTTTTCTCCAACAATCATACCACCATAAACTTCTGTTCCCCGGTTCAATAAATACTGTTCCACGATCTTCTAAACTTGATATTGAGTATGCTGTTGCTTGCCCATTTTCTAAAGCAACTAATACCCCATTACGACGTCCACCACACGTGACCTTTTGCATAGGTTGGTAAGAATCAAAAAGTATGATTTAAAAATTCCATACCCTTTTTGTCATTGACATAAACTCTGTGCTATATCCTATTAAACCACGTGCAGGAACATTAAAGATAAGACGAGTTTGCCCATTACCATCAGCTTGCATATCAAGCATATCTCGCTTTACGTTGCCCAAGAGACTCAATAACTGCTCCAACACTCTCATCTGGAACATCAACTTGCACACGTTCTACTGGTTCACATTCAACACCGTCAATCTCACGAATAATTACTTCTGGTTTAGATACTTGAAGTTCATACCCCTCGCGACGTAAATTTTTCAATTAAAATAGATAAATGAAGTTCACCACGTCCACCTAACAACCCATGAATCAGCTGTTGCCGGCTCAACTCTTTAAAGATACATCTGTTTCAAGTTGTTGCATAAGTCTATCTTCTAACTTACGAGCAGTTACAAATTTTCCTTCTTTTTCCTGCAAAAGGAGAATTGTTAACTAAAAATGTCATTTGTAAAGTTGGTTCATCAATGTGAAGAACTGGTAACGCTTCTTGATTATCTGGTAATGTTACAGTCTCTCCAACGTTAATATCATCCATACCACTAACAGCGACAATATCTCCAGCCTTTTGCTTCTTTAATTTCTTCACGTTTTAAACCAAAGTAACCGAAAATTTTTGTAACTCTAAAGTTTTTACACTATCATCAAGTTTCATAAGAGAAACAGAATCTCCAACTTTCATGTTACCACGAAATACACGTCCAATACCAATACGACCAACTATAATCATTATAATCAAGAAGTGCTACTTGAAATTGTAAAGACTCATCAGTATTATCCACTGGAGCTGGTACATAATCTAAAAATAGTATCGTATAAACACTTCATATTTTCATCTTGAAGACTTGGATCACTCTCTAAAGAAGCCGTTCCGTTTATAGCAGAGGCATAAACCACTGGGAACCTCAAGTTGATCATCATCTGCACCAAGCTCAATAAATAAATCAATTACTTCATCAACTACCTCTTCTGGACGAGCTGAGTCTTTATCAATTTTGTTAACAACAACTAATAGGTTTTAGGTGTTGTTCAAGAGCTTTTTAAGTACAAAAACGAGTTTGAGGGCATTGTACCTTCTGTAAGCATCTACTACTAAAAAGAACACCATCAACCATTTTTCATAATACGCTCAACTTCTCCACCAAAAATCAGCGTGTCCCGGTGTATCAAGTATGTTAATTCTTGTTCCGTTATAATCTATTGCTGTGTTTTTTTAGCTAAAAATAGTAATTCCACGTTCTCTTTCTAAATCATTAGAGTCCATCGCTCTTTCTTCAACATGTTCATTAGAACGAAATATTCCTGATTGTTTTAGAAGCTCATCAACCAAAGTAGTTTTACCGTAGTCAACGTGTGCTATAATTGCAATATTTCTAATATCTTCTTAATTTTACTGACATTTTTTCTCCTTTTATCATTTTCATTTCTAAACAATTTTTATTTACTAACTAAAAATATAATACCACTAATATGGCTAGTTGTAAACTTATAACTTTACATTTATAACTTTATAAAACTATTTAATATTTTTGTTTATCTTTTTAAAACTCTATTTATTTCTTTTGTTGCTTCTTTTTGTTTTTAGGGTTTGACGTTTATCATAATACCCTTAGCTACACCTATTAAGAGTTTTGCGTAACCATTTTTATATAAAGTTTTAACGGTATTATGCTTTATCACATTTCTTTTTGATTTAGAGTTGTTAGCTATTTGCTTTTTATGTAAAAGTAGCTTTCACTCTATGGATCGTGATTAAATCTCATTACCTTCTTCAAAATGAGAGATGTGCATATTATAAACAACATTTCCTTTTCTATTTTTGGCAATATGAATCTTTGTAAATTTATTCTTCCACGACGAATAGATTTAATCTCTGTTCCTGTTAGGACTAGCCCTGCTTCATAAGTTTCATCTATAAAATAATCATGATTTGCTTTTTATTATTTGCTATAATTTTTGATTCAGTTTTCATAAGTTCTCACCTCTATTTTTAGTAATTATAGGTTTATTCTTTAAAATTTTAAAATCAATCTCTTGTGTATCTATATTAACATTTTTCTACTTTAACAACTACGCTATCTCCTAGTCTATAAATTTTTATTTCTTCTACCTATTAGAGTCATAGTTTTTCATCATAAACATAATAATCATCTAGCATAGATTTATATGATACAGACCTTCTATTTGATTTTCTAAAGTAACAAAAACTCCAAAATTAGTTACACTTGAGATAATTCCATTAAATTTTTGTTCTTGATATTTTAGCATATATTCACATTTTTTTATTTTATCAACTTCTCTCTCACAATCTACTGCTCGTTTTTTTCATAATTTGAAGAACTTTTCTGTAAGAGATGGTAAAATCTGACTAAAATGATTTTGAGTGTTATCATCTAGCTTATTATTAAATACATATTCTCTTATAAGCCTATGTACTAATAAATCTGGATAGCGTCTAATTGGAGATGTGAAGTGTGTATAGTATTTTGTTGCTAGTGCGAAATGCCCTATATTTTGAGTTGTGTATCTTGCTTTGATTCATAGTTCTAAGCAGAATAGTTGATAGCATTGGCTCTACTACTTGTCCTTTAAATTTTTCATCATATTAGCTAACACATAAGGTTCTATTTTCTTCAATACTACCTTTTACACGATACCCCAAACTTGCTGATATATCAAAAACTGTTTTTTAACTTTTGAATTTTAGGTTCTTCGTGTATACGATAGACAAACGGTACTCCCATCCAATAAAAATGTTCAGCAACTATTTCGTTTGCACTTAACATAAAATCTTCTATCATTTTTCAGAAAAGCTTCTCTCCCTAAGAACAACATCTAAAACTTCACATTTATCGTTAACTATAACTTTAGACTCTTCTTTATCAAAAATCTATAGCACCTCGTTTTTCTCTATTAGAGCTGAATTTTTGATAACTCTAGAGCTACTTTTAACATAGGTACAAAATCTTATACTGGTTATAGTTTTCTTTTACATTTCATCATACTTCATTTTACTTTTTATACAGTTGCTGTCCTTTAGACTTTATAATAGTTGATAAATGTCGTAGCTGTAAGGATAACCCCTTTATCATCAAAATCTATATCACAACAAATAGTATACCGTAACACATCTGGATTAAGAGAACATATATTGTTTGAGAGTTTTCTAGGTAACATAGGTACTACTCTATCAACTAAATAAACACTACACCCTCTTTTACTTGCTTCTTCATCAAGTGGTGTATTTTCTTTACATATCTACTTACATCTGCTATAAAAACTTTTAACCTATATCCTTTTTTGTTTTTTATAACTGATATAGCATCATCTAAATCTTTTTGCATCTTCTCCATCAATAGTAACTACCATCTCTTTAGTACAGTCTTTATATTCACTATCTATCTCTACTACATCACTTATTTTTAGTTTTGTTCTAATGCTTCTGTGCTAAAGTCAATAGGTATATCATATTTATAAATTACTGATAATATATCAACTCCTGGACTCGTCTTTATGCCCCTAAAGTTTTTACTATAACACCCTATATGATCTTCAAAACTAACTTTTGAATACTCTGTAATTTCTACTAGCACCTTTGTACCATCTACTAAATTAAAATTTTTTATGATTTTTGTATTTTAATAGCTTTAGTTATATTTTTATCATCACTTTTTACAAAATGAAAAAAATATTTCGCATTAGTTAAAGTTCCAACAGTATATTTTGTGTTACGTTCTAGTATACTTGTAACAACACCTTCAACATTTCTTTTTATCTTGATAAAAATTTGTCAAGTTTGACAAGAACTCTATCACCTGTTATTGCACTCTTTGTAAAACCTTTTGGCATATAAATTTCTATTCCTAACTTTTTCACTATAAACAAAAGCAAAAATCTTTTTGATGAAAGTTTAATTATTCCATCAAAAAGCATATTTTTCTATATATAAAAATTTTTCATTAGGTAATTGCTTTATTTTAAATTTATCTTCTAACTTTTGAACGTTTTTACTAATAAAAACAAAATCTTTTTGCCCCATATATGTCAAGTTTTTTTCTTTTAAATCATCTATACTTAAAAATTTTTAAATTCTTTTAAATAGTTTTTCTATTTTATCAAACATTTTAATCTCTTTCATAAAAATAAACCCTAAAACGAATAATCATTTTAGGTTTATTTTTATAACTTCAACCAAGTAAGACAAACTATTGAAATAAAAATATTAGTCCTAATACAATAGTTATTCTTTGTAATACTAACTCAGCGCCTCTTACTTTTTTTGTTTACCAAATAATTCTTCTGCTCTCCTGTTAATCCAGATAATCCACCTGACTTACTTTCTTGAAGAAGAACAATTATAATTATTAAAATACTACTTATTATTACTAAACTCATTAAAAAAAGTATGCATTTTATTCCTCCTAAAACTATCTACAACTTTATATACTAACACATCTATATATAAAAATCAAATTATACTATTTTTGTAAATATTATTCTTCCTGATGAAGTTTTGAAGAACACTTTGTACCTCTACATTTTACATTTTTTTACCTACATATTTCTTCCCATTCTCTATTACAATCATAGTTCCATCTTCTGTATAAGCAACACCTTGATTGTTTTTCTTTTTCCTTCTCTTAAAATATGTACAGTTAATTTTTTTCTCCAGTAGTTAACATAGGTTTTACTGCATTTGATAAATCATTTACGTTAAGTACCTTTTATTGATTGCAAAGTTGCAAGTTTATTTTAAATTATAATCAGTAGTTATAATAGCACAATTATTTTTAGTGCATAATCTATAAGCAAACTATCAACTGGTTTATGTTCTTCATATTCATATTTTATTATCTATTACTAATGTTATGTCTTCATTATCTTTTAAAGTTTCTACACAATCTAACCCTAAGCGACCTTTTGCTCTTTTAAGTGGATCATCTGAGTCAGATATTAGTTGCAACTCTTTTAAAACAAAAATCAGGAACGATTATCTCCCTTCTAAAAATCCAGTTTTAGCTACGTCTTGAATTCTAGAATCAATTAAAGAACTTGTATCTACAACTTTAAAATAATTTTTTATTTGATACTTTTTGATTTTTACATCTTTAGTTTTATTAGAAAATTTAAAAAGGTATTAACAAACTCTCCTTCTCTTTTATATCCTAAAATAAAAACCTAAGTATGCAAAACTAATATATAAAAGTGTTTTTATTATCCTCCCTAAAAACACCATTGCCTGCAATAGTTTCTGTCATAGTAGCTAATAGAGTTGCTACTAAAAGTCCTAAAATTAGACCTATAGTTGAAAAACATAATTTTTGAATAGGTACATTAGAAAGTTTTTTTCTTCAACTTTTTCATAGATTTAACAAATTTTTTTCAGATAATAATCAAAGACAATATTAAAAATATTATTATTGTTAAAACTATAGTTCCTATTCTTAAATAGACTTGGTTTGTTGATGGAAGTATATCATAATTAACTAATGTTGATGAAATTATTGTTCCAACAGTTAAACCCTAAAAATAAAGATAAAATTATAAAAATCTTTTTAACATAGTACTCCTCCTTTTAAAAATTTATTATAAACTTATTTTTACTATATATAGTTAAAAAAATAATATAAATTTATTTAAAAATTTTTGTAATTTTTACAATTTTTAATTATTTAAAACAATCAGTTAAAAAAATATTCAGCGAAGATAAAAAGTATTTTTAATAAATACTTTACAAATTTTTAAAAAATAATTTAATAGTAATGAAAGCCACCTATAAATAATTTTTAAAAGTAATTTAGATACTTTTTAAAAATAAATATCACTAGGAAATATTTATTAAGTATTTATTAAGTATTTATTAAGTATAAAAATAAATAACGTGCCTTTAAATTTTCGTTTTAAAAGTATGTAACTTACTCTTGCGCTTTGACTAAAATTTGAGTTTGTTACCTTAAAATTTTCCTTAAACACATACTATAAATTTTTATATATAACTTTATAATATTTACTTTTAATCTCAACTGCAACATAAAGAGTCTAATTTTTATTGATTATAGAATAATCTATGATTTTAATTTAAAAATATTTTTGAAATGCTACATCTAAACATTCATTTATATCTTTTTACACAAACTATCTCTATACCTTCTGGAAATGCTACTCCTTTTATAATTACCTGCTGGTATGATAAAGTCGTTTTAAATCCATGTTTTTGCTTCTTTTATCATTTGTTCTATCTTACTAACTCTTTTTTTATTTTCTCCAGTTAAACCTACTTCTCCTATAAAGCAATCTCCCATATCAACTGAAACATCTCTAAAACTAGATGCTACTGCAACTACGACACCTAAATCAACAGCTGGATCTACTATTTTTAACTCCACCTGATACTTTTTACATACACATCTTGTTGCTGAAGCAGATAACCAGATCTAAAACTGCCATAAGTAAAAATTAGTTTGTTATACTCTAACCCTGTTGAGACCCTTCTTGGATTATTAAAAGCAGTTGGTGTTGTTAATGATTGTATTTCCACAAGTAACGGTCTACTACCTTCCATTATTCCTACAATAATTGCTCCAGATAAATTGTTACTTCTTTTCTTCCAAAAATATTTTTGATGGATTTGTCATATCAGATAAACCGTTACTTTGCATCTCAAAAATTCCTATTTCATTTGTTGAACCAAATCTATTTTTTTATTGAACGTAAAAAGTCTATAACTATAATGTTCATCTCCTTCAAAATATAAAACAGTATCTACCATGTGTTCTAGCATTCTAGGCCCCTGCAATAGAACCTTCTTTAGTTACATGTCCTACTATAAATATAGTAATATTCATACTTTTTGCAATTTTCATAAGTTGTTGCGTACACTCTCTAACTTGTGTAATATTTCCTGGAGCATTATCCAAACTAGGATTGTATATAGTTTGAATAGAGTCTATTACTAAAAACTTTGGTTCTATATATAATTTGATAAATAGCACTTAAATCTGTTTGCGAATATACTATATAAATCATCTGTGTTTGGTTTTAATCTATCTGCTCTTAATTTTATTTGCCTTACTGACTCCTCACCCGAAACATATAAAACTTTATGTTCTTTTTGATAAAAATGCCGATACTTGAAGAAGTAAAGTTGATTTACCTATACCAGGATCGCCTCCTAAAAGTATAAGAGATCCTGCCACTACTCCGCCACCTAATACTCTATCTAGCTCTTTACTATTTGTACTTGTTCTTGGAAAATCTTTTTGTTGAAATATTTTTAATTTATCTACTGATATATTTATAATTTCTTTTTCATCAACAATTGCTTTTTGATTTTTTTCTCAATACTTTTTAACTTCTTCCATAGTGTTCCAGCTATTACAGTTCGGGCATTTACCTAACCACTTTAAACTCTGATAACCACAACTTTCACATTCAAATTTTGTTGATACTCTAGCCATACTTGTTACCTACTTATACTTTACAACAAATTTTTTATTTTTTTATAATCAATATTTATTAGTCCACTAAGAGAAGGATTTTTAAAATTTCTTCACTTAATAAATCTTCTATATTTTTTGAATACTTCTTTTTAATGGTCTTGCTCCGTATTCTCTTATATCTCCATCTTCAATGATTTTTATCCATTGCTTTTTAGTAAGTTTTATCTCAATATTTTTATCTTTCAGTCTATTAGATAAATTTTTAAAAGAAGTAGCGATATTTGTTTTAATTCTTCTTTTTCAAGTGTTTTGAATACAACTATATCGTCTATTCTGTTTAAAAATTCTAGTCTATATTGTTTTTCAGTGCTTCCATCATTGTATTTTTGAATATTTTTATAATCATTTTTAATTGATTCGCTACCTGCAAACCCTACAAATTTTTGATCACTTAACTCACTTACTCCAACATTTGATGTCATAATTATAACTGTATTTTTAAAAATCAATTATTCTTCCGTTACTATCAGTTAGTCTTCCATCATCAAGAACTTGAAGTAACATTAAAAATTGATGGATGTGCTTTTTCTATTTCATCAACAATACTACAGAATATGGTTTTTTGACGTACGCTTTTCTGATAATTGTCCTGCATCGTCGTACCCACACATATCCTGGAGGGGCTCCTATTAGTCTACTGATAGAGTGTGGTTCCATATATTCACTCATATCTATTCTAATCATAGATTCTTCCGTTCCAAATAGTACTTCTGATAAACTTTTTGCAAGTTCAGTTTTCCCTGACACCAGTCGGACCTAAGAATATAAAACTTCCAATAGGTTTATTTTCATCTTTAAAGCCACTTCTTGCACGTCTTACTGATTTAGCTAAACTAACAATAGCCTCAGTCTTGCCCCAATGACTCTTTTGTGTAAAATCTCTTCTAATTTTAAAAGTCTATCACTTTCTGTTTCTGTTAATTTTGTAACAGGAACACCAGTCCAACTAGCTAAAAACTTCTGCAACATTTTTCTGATGTAATTTCTATTTTTATCTTTTTGATAAACTATCTTGCCATGATATTCTAAACTTATCAATTTTAGCAATAACTTCTTGTATTTCATCACGTTTTTGCTGCAATTTCAAATTCTTGATTTATTACTGCTCTATCTTTTTCTGTATTTAAAATTTTTTAATTTTTCTTCATATTCTTTTAACTCTTCTGGTGATTTACTAAAATCTTAATTTTACTTTTTGAACATGCTTCATCTACTAAATCAATTGCTTTATCAGGTAAAAATCTATCGTTTATATGTAAATTACTTAGTTTAACTGCCGAAGAGAGTGCTTCATCTAAAAATAGTAACTCCGTGATGTTCTTCGTATTTATGTCTAAGCCCTTTTAATATCTCTATTGTATCTTCTTCGCTTGGTTCTTCTACTCTAATTGGTTGGAATCTTTCTCTCAAGTGCTGCGTCTTTTTCAAAATATTTTCTATATTCTTCTAAAGTTGTTGCTCCTATACATTGTAATTCTCCTCGTGATAGTGCTGGTTTTAATATATTAGAAGCATCTGCACTTCCTTCTGAACCACCTGCACCAATTATTGTGTGTATTTCATCAATAAATAAAATTATATTTCCTGCATCTTCTATTTCTTTCAAAAATATTTTTTTAAACGTTCTTCAAATTCCCGCGGTATTTAGTTCCAGCTAATAAAGTTCCCATGTCTAATACCATTACCCTTTTTATCAAGTAAGTTACTTGGAACGCTTTGTTCAACTATTCTCCATGCTAAACCTTCTACTATAGCTGTTTTTCCTACACCAGGTTCTCAATAAGTACCGGATTATTTTTAGTTCGTCTCATTTAAAAATTTCTATCATTCTAGTTATTTCAGTATCTCTTCCTATTACTGGATCTGTCTTTTTATCCAAAGTAGCCTTTGTTAAATCTTTTGCAAGTGAGTCTCAGTAACGGTGTTTTTAGTTGTGTTCTTAGAAATATTTTTCCCTAACACTTTAAAAATTATCAAATAATTTTGCAAACAACCCTTCATTTTGTTTTTAAAAGTTCAAATACTTCATCTATTATTTTCTTTAACTGCTATTCCTCTATTTTCTAAAAACTTTTACTGCTGTGTAATCTTTATTTTCTAAAGAGAAATCAGCAAATGCTCACTACTTCACAACAAAGCTTCCTGTTTCATCTGCATATTTTTTTGACTTCTCTCTATTGTTTTTATAGCACCAGATGTGTAATCTGCTTTTAAGTAATACGTTATTATAAAACTCACTATTAACTAAATCTGTGTTATATAAATCAATTACTAAAACTTTTATATCATCATAATATACACCATACTTATTTAAAATTTTGCACGCTAAAGTATCTCTCATTCCTAATATTGCAAGTAACAGATGTTCTGTTCCAACTGCTTTTTACATCTAAATATCTTGATTCTTCTTTTGCATTAGTAAACACCATTAGTGCTGATTCATTAAAACGAATATACATATTTATTCTCTCCCTATTTATTATATTCTATATCTTTAAAAATTTATTGTTAAAGAGGTTACTGCTGAATTAATAATATTATATTCTATCATCACTTAATTTTATAGTAAAGATTTTCTATTTCATTTTATACTAAGTATCATATTATTATAATCATAAAGAGTTATTACATCATTATCTTTTAATATCTTTATAATTTTAACTGCTTCTTCAATATCAATACCATTTTCCTTGACTCTATTTAATAGATAATTTATATAATCTCTATCTTCATGTAAAAGTGATTTTTGTTATTCTAACAAAAACCTCCACCACCTCTTTTTACTTTCAATATGAAACCATGCTCACGAGTAAACCTAGTTTTTATAACATAGTTAAGCTGAGAGGAACACAATCAAACTTTTTCTGCTAAATTACTTCTTTTTACAATTATATAATTTCTTTTTAGACTCATTAAATAATTCTTTTTAAATAGTTTTTCAATTATATCTGTCATAGTATCCATATATAACCACCTCGCAATTACTTGACTAAAATTGACCTTTTAAAAATTATACTATAAAAATTTTTTTCTTTCAACAAATAAAATTATCACTTAGTTATTTATTATAAGCTCATAAATTATTAAAAATATTTTTACTTGATGTATTCTAACATCATTCAGTATAGATAAAATTATTTTTAGTATAATTCATAAGTAAATAGACACTTATAAATCTTTTAAAAATTATTTATATAGTACTAAAAAGCAAAAATATTTATAGTAATGATTTAAAGGAAAAATTTTAGATTATAAGCTCAACTTTTAGTGTAGAATCAATTTTTAAAAGTAGTTAATCCCACTTTTTAAAATTATTCGTAGACGACTTACACTACTATAAATTTTTTATTATTAGACAATTTAAAAAGATTTATAAATTTACAAATTTATACTTATATGATATATTAAAACAATTTTTAGCTCACACTGAATATTTTTGAGTAAAAATATCTAATGCAAGAGCTACTCACATTAGATATTTTATTTATTATTTTCAGCAAATGTTCTTATTGCTAATTTATCTATTTTTATTTCTACTTTTTGGTGCTATTCTTATAGTTGCAACAGTAGTTCCTAGTTCAATTATTTCTCCATGAATACCTGAAGCAGTTATAACTTTTATCTCCTACTCGAAGTGAATCTTGAAAACTTCTAAATTCTTTTTGACGTTTTGAGTTCGGACTGAATTATTAAAAAAATACATAACCGCAATCATCCCACCAAAAATAAGAATTTGTAACATTGATTGTGACATACTTAACCTCCTATATTTATTTACTTAATTATTCTACTACATTATTTTTATAAAAATCTATTTAAAATTAAAAGTTTTTGGATTACTTTTTATTTAATCCATACTTTTCAAAAAATTCTTCTTTAAAAATCAAGTAATCTATCTTCCATAATAGCTTGTCTTATATCTTTCATAAGATTAACTAAGAAATGTATATTATGATACGATGTTAACCTTGCTCCAAATATTTCATCAGCTTTAAATAAATGTCTTAAATATGCTTTTTGTATAATTTTTACAAGTATAACAATTACAATCACTATCTAGCGGTGTGAAGTCTTCTTTATATTTTGCATTTTTTACAACAAGTCTTCCTGTTGAAGTCATACATGTACCATTTCTTGCTATTCTTGTTGGAAGTACACAATCAAACATATCTATACCACGAAGAACTCCTTCAAACAACGCATCTGGTGAACCTACTCCCATTAGGGTACCTTTGCTTTATTTTTGGAAGTAGTGGTAGTTGTTTCTTCTAATACTCTATACATTACCTCTTTAGGTTCTCCAACAGAAAGCCCACCCTATTGCATAACCTGGAAAGTCCATACTTACTAAATCTTCTACGCTTTGCTTTCTTAAGTTTTTATGCCCAGCTCCCTGAACAATACCAAAAATACTTTGTTTTTGTGTTCTTTTTGTGCTTTTAAGCATCTTTCTGCCCATCTGCTTGTTCTTTCAACAGATTTTTCTTATATATTCATAGTCATGTTCAAAACTTGGACACTCATCAAAAAGCCATCATAATATCAGAACCCTAATGATGTCTGTATCTCTATTGCTTTTTCTGGAGATAAAAATAATTTTTCTCCAGATAAGTGGTTTCTAAAATATACTCCTCTTCTTCTATTTTTCTCAAATCACTTAACGAAAAACTTGAAATCCTCCAGAATCTGTTAAAAATACTTCCATCCCAATTCATAAATTTGTGAAGTCCACCAGCTCTCTCAACTGTTTTTCTCCAGGTCTTAACCACAGATGATATGTATTTGATAAAATTATATCTGCATCTATCTCTTTTTACCTCTTCTGGTGACATTGCCTTTACTGTTGCTTGCGTCCCTACTGGCATAAAAACTGGTGTTTCAAAAATTTCCGTGTGGCGTATGAACAATTCCATACCTTGCTCCAGATTGTTTGCAAAGTTTTGATATGCTCATACCAAACTGCATTTTCTCTTACATCTCTCATCTTATTTTCCTTTCTTCAATATATAAACATTGAATCTCCAAAAACTAAAGAATCTATATTTATTTTTATTGCAATATTGTAAAGATTTAACACTTTCTCTTTCATAAAAAGCACTAACAAGCATAACAAGTGATGATTTAGGGTAAATGGAAATTTGTTATTAGTGCATCTATACAGCTAAACTTATATCCCGGATAAATAAAAATATCTGTCCAACCAGATGATTCAATTATTTTTCCATTGTTATCACGAGAAATAGTTTCTAATGTTCTTGTAGTTGTTGTTCCTACTGAAATTATTCTCTTACCACTTTCTTTGTCTTATTTATAAGTTCTGTTGTTTTTATCTACTTGTAATACTCAGAGTGCATTTTATGATTTTTCTATTACGTCAACAGCTACTGGTCTAAAAGTTCCAAGTCCCACATGTAAAGTAATATATGCTATGTTTATTCCTCAATATCACTTAATAATTCTTTTGTAAAGTGAAGCCCTGCAGTCGGACAGCAGCACTTCCTATTTGTTTTGAATAAACTGTTTGATACCTTTCTTTATCTTCTAACTTTTCTTTTATATAGTGGTAGTGGCATAACACTCAAGTTCATCAAGTCTTTGTTGAAATATGCCATCGTACTCAAAAGAAAAAATGTCTAAAACCCATCATCAAAAACTGCTATACATTTTGCTGTCATTATATCTCCAAATGAAATAACAGTTCCCACTTTTACTCTTTTTGCAGGTTTTACTAGACATTCCCATATATCTTCTTTAATATTTTTTTAACAACAACACTTCTATAAATGCTTTTGTTTCTTTTCTCCAAAAAGTCGTGCAGGCATTACACGAGTATCATTTTAGAACTAAAGTATCCCCCTGCATTCTATAATTTATTATATCTGAAAAATTTTTATGTTCATAGGTGTTTGTTTTTATTTATACATAATAATTTACTAGAATCTCTCTTAACAAAGGAGTTTGTGTCAATCAACTCATCAGGTAAATTAAAATTAAAATCTTCTAAATTCATCTTTTATTTTAATAGTCCTTTCTTTTTAATACATCTTAAAATATTTGATACTATCCCTAAAGATGTGCTAAAGATAAGTAGCGAACTTCCCATAGCTAACAAAAGGAAAAAGGAACTCCAGTCATAGGTATAGAAGCACTTATCCCACCCATATTTACTGTAGTTTGTATCAATAGTAAAGTTGCAAAACCTAAACAAAAACATTGAATAAAAAGTATCATTAGCTTTTAATCCTGTATAAATTGCTTTTATAAATTATAGTTGAGATAAGTAGAACAACACACAATATTCCTATAAGTCCAAGCTCTTCTGCTACTATAGCCATTATAAAGTCGGTATGTGCTTCTAGTAAATATCCCTAACTTTTGCACAGAATCTCCTAAGCCACGTCCAAAAATTCCACCATTACCAAAAGCTATAAATGAATTTATAACCTGATCACTCGCCCCATTACTATTTGCAAATGGATTCAAAAATACTTTTATTCTCCCTCACTATGTAGAAGTCAGTAGTTGAGAACAATGCTTTTAACTAAAAAATACCCTATTACTATTAAAAAATCCGGCAAGAGAAATTTTTTTATTAACATAAGTATATTTTTAAAATTTATATTAGAGCATATACCATCCCTACTAATAAAGATAATGTGATAAGCATAGTACCTGTATCGTTTTGAAAAAAATATTAGTATAATTAGTGTAATAGGTATAATAAAAATTCTACCTATCTCATTCATAGAACATTCTTTCATAAGAATAGTTTTTCTAACACTTAATATATATGCCATATACATTATTATGAATATTTGAGCTAAGGTTGATGGTTGAAAACTAAGTGGTCCCTAATAGAATCCAAGCCTTGCTCCATTTACTCCTCCAAAAAGTGGTACTATCATAAGTCCCTATAATTACAGGAGTTACTCTTTTATAAAAATTTATTAGTTTTAAAAATACTAAATGGTATTATTGTGGAAAAATGAAAAAGATGTAAATGATATTATCGTCCATAATTTGTCTTTATTAAAAAGTAATTAGCAGCTTGTGGTCTTCCACCAGTGAACTGACCATAGCTATTTCCAATCATACTTGCACTATATACCATAACGCAACTATTATAAGTAAAATAAATAAACTAGCAACTAAAATAATATCTAATATTTTTATTTTTATATCAATCATTTCATTCATACTTAATTCGCTCTTTTTATATTTTTCCATAACTATCATTTAATTTATCTTTCTAATCTATCAAGCATATCTCTTCCTTGAGTTTTAGTCAAAACACCTATCTCAATTGCTATCTCTATTTCTTTTGATACACCTGAAGATTTGTGTATCAATTATCATCTTGATATAGGGACACTCTCTATATTTTTCCAAAAGAAAACTGTGCTTCTATTAAGTCTTCTACTTTTTTTATATCTTCTTCTAATTTTATAAGCACTTTGTTATATAAAATTCATTTTTTGTTTCATATGTTTTTCCTCGTTTACTAATTATGTTTGCATTTTCACTTTTTATTATTGTAATTGCTTTTATAAAGTCATCTTGCGATATTAACTCTAGTCTTTTTAATTCTCTTATCTCATACTCCATAAGTTGCAAATCTATGTTTATAGTCTTTCATATATATTATTATATCAAAAAGATTTTTAATAATTGCTGAATATCATATAAATTTTTCAAAATATATCCTCTTTATATAGTAGCTTGCAGATTTTTATACTTTTCATTATTTTTGTCCAAATTTAGTGCTTTTTCTATATAGTTTGAGCTTTTATCTACGTTACCTGATGCTAATTCAATTACTGCTAATTCATAGCATATAGGTGCGAACTTATCATCAAACTTAAGGCCTTCTAAAAATACTGTTTTAGAATCTTCTACTGATGAGGTAACCATTTTAAGCATTCCTAATTCATAATAAGTTAATATTGATTTATTTTTGAGTTTAATTCTTTTTCAACGTCTCTTGAACTTGCTTGATTTATATCAACTATGTTTAAATAAATTTTTGTCTAATCTATATTTGTTAACTCTCTCTTTTTAAACCAAAGTTTGTTATAGTTATCATAAATCCTGCAGTTACTACTAATAAAGATACTATTAAAATAAATTTTCTAACATATTGTTTAGAAATTAAAAAGTTCCATCCCTACTCCCAAACTAAATGCTATTACATAAAAAGGTGTATATATACCTATAAATAAATATAAAGTTAATAAATATAATATAGATATTGCACAGATATAACAATTTAAAAATTGTTGCATATCTTTTTAGATATTTGAATTATAAAAATAGAACCTATTACCGAAAAATAGTGCTAACGATACAATATTTATATTATCCAAATTATTTAATAACTCAAATGCTAAATTGAATAAAAACTTGTTGATATAGCAATAAAAACAACGTTCTTAATTTTTAAACTGTCGTTAAATAAAAACGCCAGTAAAAATATAAATAAACAAAAAAATATATTAAAAATTTAATATCATTTATAACAAATATATTAGAAAATAATCTATAAAAATTACCACTAATAATTTTTGGTAGTTATAATCAATTAAACTATAAATATCGTACTTATTATTTGATAAATATAACATTATATAATTAAATAAAAATAAGAATATATAACCAATTGATAAAAAGCTAAATGTATAATCAAAAACTCTATTTTTGTTCTTCTTATATATATTTAAAATCTTTTTCTTTATAATCTCTACTGTGAGTAGATGTATTGTTGAAAATTATCCATCACTATGTATAGTTGCTTATTGTCTTCTGTAAATATATCCCGTTCTATAACTAAATCTTCTGCAACTTTTATATTTTTATATCTGATTATACTATCGTCATATTCATTAGAAACAAATAATACTTTTTAACTTTAAACTGTTTAAAGAAAATAATAGCATCAATTTATTTTTATAACATTAGATATAGAGTGATCTATATCTATATTTTTAATATTTTCTTTATAAACAAAACGAAGCAATTCTATTTTTATTTATAAGCCAAATATCATTTTTCTTGATTAAAGTGAATAATATTGTATTTATATCTTGCTATAGTAAATAAACCATTATCCAAAATTTTTACTATCCATAATTTCACTCTAATAATAAAACTTAAATAGCTTTCTATTTAAGTTTTAAACTAGCAACTACATCTGAAGGTTTTTACTTCTTCAAAAATCTTGTATAATAATCTACTTTTTCCATAGTAGTAACTATACAAGGAGTTACTGTATCTTTTATTTTTTCCTTTTACTAATTTTTAAATCAAACGAGATAAGTTTATCTCCTGCTTTAACCCTATCGCCCACTTTTACAAAACTTACAAAACTCTCTCCATTTACTTTATAGTTCCTAAGCCTATATGTATAAGAAACTCAACTTCATTTTTGTTCTTATACCTATTACATGTTTTGTTGGAAAAATACTCTCAATTTCTCCGTCAACTGGAGAATAGACTACTCCTTCTTCTTCTGGAATAACTGCAAACCCTCTCCCATTATCTTTTAGAAAAATAGGATCATCCATGGCATCTAGGAATTAACTTCCCTTTCATATGACTATGTATTTTTATTTTTCATAAGAACTGTTTCTTTTTCTACAAATAATTTTGAAAGAAAATTCATATACTATCCTCCATAGTATTCTCACTTTTTAATTATATACTGATATTTTTTTATTTTTCAATAATAATTATATTTAATACACTATATAAATTATCTCATAACTAATAAAAATACCAACAGTAATTACTATTATGTATCCTACTAAACTATAAATATCTGGTAATTCATTAAAAATATTAACCCTAATATACCTGAAAAAGTATTTGAGTATATTCAAATGTTGAAATATTTTTAGCTGCAGCTAAAGAATAAGCATGAGTTATAGTAAATTGTCCACATGCTGCAAATACTCCTGCTAAAATTAAAAATAAAAAGTTGAGTATTAGTCATCTCTACATAATTTATAATAACAAAAGGTAATAAAAACATACTTGAAGTAAAAGAAAAGAAAAACAATAAACTCTCCAGTTATACGTTTTAATCCCAAATATCTAACACATGTATATGCACCAGCAGAAAAATGCACTTAAAAGTCCTGCTAAAAAGATCCCAGTGCTAATAAAATTTGAAAAACTTGGTTTTATTATTAAAAATACTCCCATAAATGCTACTACAATCATCAGAAATTTGAAATACATTTACCTTCTCTTTAAAAATAAAAAAGACAATATTAAAAAGAAGAAATGGTGATAGTTTTTGTAATATATTAGCATCTGCTAAGTTTATATTACTTACTGCATAAAAGTTAGTTACTATACCTAATGTTCCAAATACTGACCTAATAAACAATATTCCCCATAACTTTATGCTATTAGGGTAAAATAATTTTTATAATTTTTACAAGTGGGAAAGTTGCAATCAACATAGCAATAATATTTCTAAAAAGATTTTTTGTGATACAGGTAAATTACCAGATAGCTTTTACAACAAAGACATCATAGCAAATCCAAAAGCAGATATTATTATAAATATTATTCCTAAAAATATTTTATCTTTTTATAATTCATTTTCGCTCCTTCATTAAAAAAAGAGAGTTAGAGAGATATCTAACTCCTTTTTATAATTATAAATCGTATCTCGCACCAAGTATCTCAATAGCGTTAGCTATTCTATCTTTTGTTGGTGGATTTATATCGTCAAGTTCATACTCAATTCCTAATTCTTTATATTTAAATTTAGCCATATCGTGATATGGAAGAACTTCATTCTCTCTACACCTTTTAACGTGTCAATATACTCTTTTAATTTTTTTAAGTAATAATCATCATCTGTCCACTTAGGAACTAAAACGTGTCTTATCCACATCTTTGCTCCATGATCACTTAAAAAGTTTGTAAACTGAATAATATTTTTTTATTAGTTCTTTTTGTTAGTTTTATATGTTGTTCATCATCTATATGTTTTTAAGTCTACTAAAAATAAATCTGTAAGTGATATTAGTTCTAAAACTTTTTCATTCATACTAGGAGCATTAACATAAAAACCACCACAAGTATCAACACATGTATGAATGTTAATCTCTTTTTAATTTTCTAAATAATTCTAAAATAAAAATCTAATTGAAGTAACGATTCTCCACCACTGACAGTTACTCCACCACCACTAGCTTCAAAAATTCTCTATACTTAACTACTTCTTTAATAATTTCATCAGATGTCATAGACTTTGCATTAGGATTTTGCATCTTCCATGTATCAGGATTATGACAGTATTTACATCTTAGCATACACCCTTGAAAAACACAACAAATCTTATACCTGGACCATCTACATTACCAAATGATTCTATAGAATGAACATTGGCTTTTAATTCCATAAAAAAATTACTCTTTTTTATAAATTACTGTACTTATTATTTTGTATAATTATATCATAAAACAATATTTGTAAACAAAATTGTTCAGTCTTTAAACAAAATAAAATAAGTAAATCATTACTTATTTTTATTTTTAACTATTTTAAATGTTACCGCTAAATAATAATTCTAAAAAGTAAAATTTTTAATACTTTAATGTATGTACCTTTCATACCTAATGATTTAGACTCAATTATTCCAGCACTTTCTAATTTTCTAAGTGCATTAACTATAACAGAACGTGTAATTCCCACTTTATCTGCTATTTTACTAGCAATAAGTAAGCCTTCTGTTCCATCTAGCTCTCTAAATATATGTTCTATAGCCTCTTTTTCTGAATAAGAAAGAGAGCTTATTGCCATATTTACTAAATCTTTATCACGTGCTAGTGATCTTTCTTTATCTTGCTTTTCGTGTAAAAATTTCTATACCTACTACAGTTGATGCATACTCCGCTAAAACTAAGTCATCATCATTAAAGTTAGTATGAATTTTTCCTATTACAAGTGTTCCTAATCTCTTGCCTCCACCACGAACTGGAAGTATAACAGTGTAAGTTTTTCCCTTCAAATCTCTTTTTCTTCTTCCGGAAAAATAGATAACACATCTAAAAAAAGGAATATCTACTTTTGTAGAATAAACTTTTAATGCTGCTTCTATATATTCTGGTGGAACTTTTTCCTTCTTTTATTATACTATCTAGTCTTTCGTTTGAGTAATCAATACTAGAATCGTAAAATCCCTAAAATTACTCCATCATTATCAAGTATATAAACTACTGAGTCTAATATTGCACTAAGTCTCATAGCCATAGCTTCAAAAATCAACCTTTAGGTGTCTTCTCTTGTAAAATAGCACTAATTTTTTCTAGTTTTTGTAATAAACTTGCCATTAAATTTCTCCTTAGACCATACTATCACAAATATTGTAACACTTTTTTATGTAAGAGTTTTTACTAAAGTAACATATCTTTTTGAAATTTTTCTAAAAATTCTAACGAACGTTTAGCATATTTTGTATATTTTTCTTTTTATCTATTATTCTTTCTTCAAGTGGTTTTATAATTCCAAAGTTTGCATTCATTGGTTGAAAATTTTTTTATTAGTATCATCAACGACATAGTTTGCCATAGCACCTAACATAGTTTCTGTTGGAAAAACTACTTCCTTATTTTCCATATTGTAAAAAGCATTTAAAGCAGAAATAATTCCAGATGCAGCACTTTCTACATATCCTTCTACTCCTGTCATTTGCCCTGCAAAAATAAATATTTTTCACTACGTAAACGATACGTTTTTCTAATAATTTTTGGAGAGTTTAAGTAAGTATTCTATGCATAACTCCATAACGAACTATACTTACATTCTCTAAACCTGGTATTAAGTTTATAATTCGTTTTTGCTCTCCCCATTTTCAAATGTGTTTGAAACCCTACTATATTATACAAAGTACCTTCTGAATTATCTTGACGTAGTTGCACTACTGCAAAGGGACGTTTATTAGTTTTTCGGATCTTCTAACCCTACTGGCTTCATAGGCCCAAATAATAAAGTTTTTCTCTCGCGTTTTGCCATTTCTTCAAACGGCATACAACCTTCAAAAATAAATTTCTTTTCAAAATCTTTTTTAGTGGTGCTACTTCTGCATTTATAAGTTCGTTATAAAAATTTCAAATTCTTCTTTTTGTCATAGGACAATTTAAGTACGCAGCTTCTCCTTTATCGTAACGAGATTTTAAAATATACTTTATCCATATTAATAGAATCTTTTTCTAAAATTGGTGCTGCCACGTCATAAAAGTATGTCTCATCTTCTTTTTGTATAATTTTTATATCTCTACTTAACACGTCAGACGTTAAAGGTCCTGTTGCTATTACTATCGGTATATCTTCTTTTTGGTATTTCTTTTAATTCTTCTTCTATAACAGTTATATTAGGATGATTTTTATTTTTCAGTTATCATCTTAGAAAAATTATCTCTATCTACTGCTAACGCTCCACCTGCTGGAACTTGTGTAGCATCTGCACACTCAATAACAATAGAATCTAATCTTCTCATTTCTTCTTTTTAATAAACCTACTGCATTAGTTACCCCTGTTAGCTCTTAGTGAATTAGAGCAAACAAGTTCTGCAAAAATTTTTGTTTTAGTGCAGGAGTCATTTTTTAGGACGCATTTCATAAAGCGTAACTTTAGCTCCTCTTTTAGCTAATTGCCACGCCGCCTCACTTCCTGCAAGCCCTGCACCCTATAACTATAATTTTTATCCATTTTTATCTTCCTTCTACTATAATAATTCTGAAAAAAATCAGTTTTTATACTCAATATCTCCTCTCATATCTTGTGTTATAACTCTACCGTTTTTATCAAATAAATATGTTTTTACATCAGATAAAGTTTCTTTTACAAGTTCACTATAATCATCACGATTCTCATAAGCTACAATTTTTCTAATTTTGGTTTTGTTTTTGGAGCTTTTTGGTGTGAAAATAGTACAACAATCTTCAAAAAGGTAGGTTAGATATTTCCAAAGTTCCTATATCCTTAGCTATTTTTATAATATCTATTTTATCCATCGTTAAAAAGTGGGCGAAGCACAGGGCATATTAGTTACCTCGTTTATACAATTCATTGACTCTAATGTTTGACTTGCAACCTGCCCTAAACTCTCTCCAGTTGCTATAGCAAGACATCCTTCTTTTTAGCAATCTCTTCTGCTATTTTTTAACATAAATCTTCTTGTTGATGTCATAGTATAATTTGCTGGCACTCTTTTAACTATTTCTGTTTGTAGTTTAGTAAAGTTAACTACGTGCACTTTTTATTTTTTCCTACTACTGTACTTAGTTTTTGAACTAAACTAAAAATTTTGTTTAGTGCATCTTCTGAGGTAAAAGGTGGTGATTGAAAATGTATCATCTCTACTTCTACACCTTTAACTTGAAGCATATAAGAAGCAACTGGTGAGTCTATTCCACCTGATAAAAGAAGAAGAGCTTTTGATGATGTATTAACAGGAAAACCTCCAATACCACTAATAAAAAATCAGTAAAAATGAAAAATTCCCTCACTTCTTACCTCAACATTTATTATAAAATCTGGATTTTTTACATTAACTTTTAAGTTAGGATAATTAACAAGAACTATAACTTCCAAAAAAATATTATTAAGTTCATTTGTATTATGCGAAAAATTTTTTATTTGGACGTTTTGTTTGAATTTTAAATTTATATTCTTTATCTAACTTAGTTTGCAATAATAAATCTATATTTTTCTTAGCATCTTCTATATCTAAATTAGCACGAAGAACTGGAGAAAAATTATGTATCCCTGGAATTTTCTTTAAACGATTTATTATTTCATCAACAAATTCGTTATTATCCAAATGAATATACATTCTCATCACGTTTTGTTTGAATGTGATAACCTTTTTAGCCCTTGCCAAAGTTATACTTTATATTTTTGTTAATAAAAATTCATTTCTCATTTCAGATTTTTAGAGTAAGTTCTCCGTATCTTACTATTATATGACTAAATTCCACTTTCAATTACCTCTACAAATTTTTATAATATATGTCTTTAAATGCTTTTATAAATATTTCTATTTCTTCTAAAGTTGTAAGATAAGAAAAACTAATTCTTACACTTCCTTGAATATTTCCACTAGGCAACCCTCTTGCATAAAGAGCTTCGTTTAAGCTAAAAGTTTTGACGAGCATGCACTTGTTGTTGAAATCATTATACCTTCCTCGCTAAGAGCATTTACTATTGCTTCACCTTTTATTTTTTGGCAAACTTATATTGACTATTGAACTGTTATAACTATTATCTATAGGCGAATTAACTACGACGTATTTTAACTCACTTAACTCTTTTACAATTTTTCTTTAAATTGTTTTATGTGTAATTTTAATATCATTAACTTTTTCACTAGATATTCTAAGTGCTTTTTGCCATTGCAACAGCTCCTGCTACATTTACTGTTCCACTTCGTAAATTATCTTCTTGTCCACCACCAAAAGTAATGTTATGAGTTGTTCTTCTTTCTTTTAAATATAAAAGACCTATACCTTTTTAACCCATGAAACTTATGTGCAGATAGTGAATAGCTATCTACTAAATCTAGTAATAATTTTTTTCTTTTTAATACCCCTTGAACACCATCCACATGAAAAATGAACCTTAGGATATTTTTAATATAGATGATATTTTTCAATAGGTTGGATAGCTCCGTAAACATTATTAACGTGCATAATGGTTACTGAAAATAGTATCATTAGTTAATAATTTTTCTCAAATGCACTAAATCAACTATACCTTTTTCATCTACATCAACATAATCAACAATAATACCTTTTTCTCTAATTCTCTTACAGTTTCTAAAACAGAAGGGTGTTCTATTTTTTTGAAACAATAACCCTACTTCCAAAAATTTTTTATGTTCTATAGTACCAAGTATTGCTATATTATTACTCTCTGTTGCTCCAGATGTAAAAATATTTTTGATTTACTTCTAATATAGTTGCAATTTGGTCTCTTGCTGCATCTAATAGTTTATTAGTAATTTTACCAAATTTATTTATACTAGATGAATTACCATAATAATTATTATTTACTTCAATAAAAAGTATCTAATACTTCTTTTATACGGTTTTGTTGTCGCGCAATTATCTAAATATATCATCTACTTACTCCATCTTTTAACTTAAATAAAAATATATACTGCTAAATCACTTTAAAAAGTATATAACAAATACACTCTTTTTAGCAAATAGTAAAAATAAAAATTTTAATATATAATAACTATTAGCTAAGTATCATTCCGTATGAGAATTAAATATTAAAATAATTTTTTTAACTCATATTAAATATCTTACTGTTAAGTTTTATATACTTAATACCTATAATGTAGAGTAAAAATGTAGATAAGTATTTAGCTTTACTTATCTACATTTTAGTTATTTGTCGGTTATGTTATTTATAATTAACTCTTTTAATATTTTGATCCCATTTTGGTAAATACCTATCCATTCTTATAGGTCTATCTTCTGCTTCTTTTAATATACTATGCGAAGTTGTTGCAACAATCATTAGTTGTTGTTTAACGTATATCTCATATACAAATAATGTTTTTATTCCGTTATGTTTTTTTCTAATTTTACTTTTATATATATATCATCGTTTGATTTTTATATTTTTTTACTATATTAAATTTAATATCAATATCAGAATAATAAAAACCATAATCGCCTAAAAGTAATTATATCTATACCTAATCCATTTAAAAATATGTTCTTGAAATATTTAACCAATCGTATATGTATTTATTATCAAGATAACCAAAAATTATTAAAAAATTTTTGAGTCCAACTTAAATTTTAATTGTTTTTCATACATAATTATCTACCCCTCTCAATTAGTTTTTCTATACTATCCATTAGCACTTTAGTTATATCATCATAAGAATAATCTTTTATTTTTAACTCTTCTACGTTAATCTCTTCACCGAAAATTATTTTTATTTTTGAAAATAATTTAAAATTTTTCTGCTAGGAACAATAGCAAACGGTAATATATTAGCTTTTAGCCCTTAAAGCTATAAAGGATGCTCCATTATGAGACTCTCCAAGAGCTAATTCTTTTTGATTTTTGAACGTGTTCCTTCTGGGAAGATACCAACTATTTCATTATTTTTAAGTGAGTTTACAGCTTCTTTTTATATAAGCCTTATCAAAAGTTCCTCTTTTACTGGAATTGCTCTTGTTGATTTTTAAACACTGCCTTATAAAAGGTATTTTTAAATAATTCTTCTTTAGCTATAAAACGAATCAAAAATGGTGGAAACAATAATGGATCATGATTACTTAAATGATTCCCCGAAATAATAATACCATTAGCATTTTTCTAATTTTTCTTTATTTATTATAACAACTCTATAAAATAATTTATAATATATAAACAATAATGTCTTTACTAAATTATACATAATGCTTCTCCTAATTATTTTTTTATATACTCACTAATTAAATTTATTATTTTTAGAAACTTCATCAATACTATAGCCTGTTGTATCTATCTCTATAGCCTCTTTTACTTTAACTAATGGTGCAACTTCTCTATTTTCATCGTTAAAATCGCGTTCAATCAAATACTTTTTATATCTTCAAACGTTACAGTTGTATCATTTTTTAGATAACTCTTTAAATCTTCTTTTTGCTCTTTTCTAAAAACTGAAGCTGTTAAAAAAATATTTTTACATTAGCATTAGGTAAAACAACTGAAGATATATCTCTACCATCCATAATTACATTATTATTTTTGCAAGATTTCTTTGAGTATCAATTAAAAACTTCTAACCAAATTATTACTAGCAAACATTGATGTATATTTAGAAATTTCTGAAGTTCTTATTTCGTCTACAAGTTCTACTCCATTTATAAAAATTTTTGAACTCCATCTTCAAATTTAACTTCATAATTAGTTTTTCTAATATACTTTCTATTTTTACTTTCATTACATTCTCTTAAACCGTTAATTAAAAATTATATGTTAAAGACCCTATACATTGCTCCTGTATCTACATAATTAAAATTTTAACTCTTTTGCTACTTTTTGTAATAGTGCTTTTTCCCAGAACCTGCTGGTCCATCAATAGCTACTGATATATTTTTCATTATAATCCTCTTTACTTAAACTATTTTAGGTAATACTGCATTTAAAATTACACCAAAATTGCTGATAACGCCATGGCTGGTAATTCAAAGTTAATACTTTCAAATTTTTAAAAATGCTCCACCTACTCCTAATACAATTATTACTGAAGAAATAACTAAATTTCTATTTACTCCTAAGTCTACTTTTTCATCAACCAACATTCTAAGACCACTTGAGGCAATTATACCAAAAGTAGCATAGATACTCCACCCATAACTGGCGTGGGAATAGTTGCAATAACAGCAGAAAATTTTACCAATAAAGCTTAAAATAATTGCTAATATAGCTGTCCCACCTAAAACAAATACTGAAAAATTCTTGTAATTGCTAAAAACTCCAATGTTTTTCTCCATATGTTGTACTTGGTGGACCACCTAATAAAGATGCAAACATCATTGCTGTTCCGTCTGCAAGTATAGAACGATTAAGTCCTGGATCTTTTATAAAGTTTTTACCACTACTTCTGATAATACCATTTTGATGACCCTATATAGTTCATTTATAGTAACTAATGCAATAGGTACCATAGCAAGAGCAGCAATATTCCAAGTTGGTGTATAAGTTACAAAAAGGAACTGTAAAAGTAGGAACGCTAAAACCATGGTGCATCAATAACTTGTTGAAAAGTCAACCATACCTACTAAACAAGCGATTATATATCCAAAAACTATCCCTTGAAAGTACTGGTATTTGCTTAGCAAAACCTCTAAGACAGACGCTACATATTATAGTTATAATAAGTGTTGCTAATCGCTACTGCAAAATTTTCTAAGCTATATACTTTTACACCATTTACAGTTTTATTCATAGCCATATCAATAGCAGTAGGAGCTATTCCTAATCCTATTACAATAATAATAGGTCCAACTACAACTGGTGGAAGTAATTTTTAACAACCAATTCACTCCAAATTTTGATATAAGAAGTGCAACTGCTCCGTAAACTAAACTCGCTAAAAATGCTCCAAGCATAGCCGTTTGAACATTATGTGTTGTTGATAAAACTATTACCGGTTTATAAATGCAAACGATGAACCTAAATACGCAGGTATCTTCCTCTAGTTATTATAAGATAAGTAAGTGTTCTATCCCTGAAGTTGTTAAGGCTGTACTACAGGAAGTCCAGTTAATATAGGTACTAAAAACTGTTGCACCAAACATAGCAAATAAATGTTGAAAAACTTAATGTTATCCACAGTAAAAAGCTTTGGTTTCTCGTAGAACATCTAATATAGGTTTTTACTTTTGTATTTGTCATTACTTTCTCCTTAATTTAATTCGTTTATTAGTCTCATTTATATAATTCTAAAATTATATCTGTGTAAGTTTTGTTTTTAAATCTTTATCACACTTTTACATAAAATAATCAATTAAATATCTTCCTAATGAATAATTATATCATCTTTATTGCTAGTTGAACCCTATATGGATGTTCTAATATTCTCTTAGCAATATCTTTTGCGTATAGTTTTCATTCAAAAAGAATTTTTTTACTCTATAATAAAGTCTTAACTGACTTGTTATTAGAGATAATAAAATATTGGTTCTTCTCCACGTAAAAATAAGAGCTCTATATATTTCAAATAATTTATTATAATTTTTGCTAAATAAATTATTCGTAAGTAAAACACATCATACTCTAAACTTTTTGTTACTAATAGTTCAATATCTTCTTTATCTATGTAGCCTTTATCTTCTGCGTAAAGATATAACTTATCTAGTTCATTAACTACATTTAAAAAAATCTTCGCTACTATATTCTATAAAAAGTTAATAACTTCATTTTCTATAGCTATATTTTTATCTTTAAAATAGTTTTTACATAAAGAAAAATATCTTTTGTTGAAAAATTATTAAACTCCTTAACAATAGATACTTTTTATTTTTTACTATTTTCTTTCTGCTATCAATATTTTCATAACAAGTTAAAAATTAGTATCGTACTTGAGCTTGGATTGCTAATATATTTTTCTAAAAACTTCTACATTGTGTTCTACTTTTATCTTCATAGTTTTTGCTTGTAAAACACACTACTTTCTGCAACAACTACTTTTTGATAAAAACAAGCACCTGTATTACATTCATAAACTAAATCTTGAATAGTAGTTTCTTTCATATTAAGTTTAACAAATGTATATTCATCAAGATCATTTTTAAATATTCTTGTGCAACCTTTTTAGAAAAGTCTATGATACTTTCCTTTATTTTCTCCATATAATAAATATATATTTTCATAATATCCTTTTATTATTTTAAAAATTAACGTGTTTCATGCTGTTTTTGATAATATATATCAAATCCTTTACTATTATAACCAACTTTTTACAAAATCTACAACATAATAACTATCTTTTTAAGTATTTTATATTTTTATTTTTATATACGCTATCTTTTCTATTTCTTTTATACTATCACTATCTTTTATCTCTTCTAAAAATTATTATATTATCTACTTTTATTATCACTAATTAAATTTTTAGCATATCCTATTTTATTATTTTTATCTGTCGTTAGTATTAAATATTTTATTTTAGTAATACCTTCATAGCTAAATAGCTTACTATATTCATCTTCTATACTATATTCTTTTTCTTTTTCTATAGTCATTAAAGTATTCTCTATAATTATTACTTGTATTTACTAAAAATAGTGCTTGAAGTATTCCTTAAAAACAACACATCTTTGTTACCTATATTTAACTCTGTTACTATTTTTAGGATAATAATTTTTAACTCCTACAAGTATTAGCAAAATAGCTATTACTAGTGCTATAGTTATTTTCTTATTATGAATACATAACATAGTAATAATAACTAAAATAAATATTACATAAATAACTCCGCTTCCCTATTCCCTAAAAGAAAAAGTTCCATTATTATAAAAGAGAAAACAAATAAATAATTTTATCATTCACATAAAAACTAAATTTAACATAGGGGCAATAGCTATATTAAAAAGTTATGAGAAAGGATAAAGACTAAATACCCTAAAAGTGTAAGTGGAAATATTATTACTGTAAAGAAAGGAACTATGACTACATTAGATATGATAGATATATAAGAAAATTCATAAATGAATTTAAAAGTATCGGTAAACTAGCTAACGTAGATATAAAAACTTATTTTTAAAAACTTGCATACAGTTTATTTTTATCATAAATAAAAATCTTCACTTAATATTAAAGATAGTGTAATAAAGTATGATAACTCAAATCTATATCAAAAATATAAAAGTGGATTGTAAAATATAAAATCATAAATGAAAGAAGTAAACTATCTATTTTTAAAATTATATTTTCTAAAAAGTATATACAGTAAAAAGTGATATACTTGCTCTAAGTACAGATGGTTGAAAAACCTGTTATAAAAATATATATAGGCAAAATAAAAATAATAATTAAATTTATTCTCTCTTTTGAAATTTTTAAAACGTTGCAGGATGGAATATAAAATACCTATTAAAGTTAATATATGTAATCCTGATATAGCTAGTAGATGACTTATTCCTAAATTTTTATACTTTTATATCTTCTTTTGACAGAAAAGTCTCCGTATATAAGAGCTTCTAAATATCCACTTTTTATCATACTTAACATTTCTTTGTATATCAAAAATACTACTCGTTCTAAAAACTTTGTAATTTTTAAAAAGTGAAGAGTGTTTTTTTATTTATATCTCATTATCTTTTTAATATTTACATTTTTAAAAATACTTTTTCTCTCTAAATATTTTTATAATCAAAATCATAATAATATCATTTATGTCTGAAACTTTTACCTTTTGCAGCTATTACTCCACCGTTAAATTTTTCTTTAAAAAGTTTTTCTTCTTTACTTTTTAATTTATATGTTACAATTACTTTCTCATCATTTACATAGCCATATGTTTTTTAAGCAATCACCATTTATAAAAACTTATCAACTATATGAATATTATATTCTTTCTCCTCGTTAGTTAAAGTGTTGTTTTGTTAGTAGCGTCGTAATAAACGCCCCTAATAAAAATACTAAAAATCATAATAATATTTATAATTTTTAGCATTAAAATATATATGTTTAAAGAAAATTATGCAGAAAATAATTATAAGTATACCTGCAAAACTTAAATTATAATGATATTACTAGCTATTAAAGAAGCTAATGCAAACATCAATATTAGCATTTACTCTTTAACAATCTTTCTACAACATCATTAACATTATAATTTATTTTTCTTATTTTTATATTTGATTTTTAGTAATTCTATTGCATATTCATTATTTTTATAATCATTTGCATAGCAAACTTCTGTTATTCCTGACTGTATTATTGATTTGGTACAGTTAAGGCATGGGAAATGTGTTACATAAATTGTTGCTCCGTTAGTTTTAGTTCCAAACTTAGAACATTGCAAAAGTGCATTAACTTCTGCATGAATAGTTCTTACGCAGTGCCTGTCTCACTACTTTACCATCCTACTCGGTACAATGCTCATCATCTTTTATAGAACCGTTATAGCCCCTGAAATTATTCTCTATCTCTTACTATTAACGCCCCTACAGCTAGCCTTGAACAAGTAGAACGTAAAGAAAGTAAATGGCTTTGTGCCATAAAATACTCATCCCAACTAAGTCTATCCATACTATCACCTCTATCATTAAACATCTATATCATCTTTTATTTTTTCAAAAGTTGCTTTGCTCATACCTTAACTTTGTAATTTCCTCTTTTTGTTTTAAAATTACCATTTTTCTCTATATTCTATTATAGCTTTTTGCACGAGTTTTTCCCAACTCCAGATATTTTCATAAGTTCTTCTTCGCTTTGCTAAATTGATATTTTATTGTCTTAGATGCATTTGAATTATTTTTGCACCTTCTCCTTTTTAAAAACAACAATCATCATTTGATCTTTTTAGCTTTGCACTTAAATTTATATTAGTAGTATCAGCAATGCTTGTTAGCCCCCGGCTTTATCAATAGCATCTTTTACTCTATCATTAGTTGAGAGTTCATATACACCAGGATTTTTAACTTCACCTTTTATATCAACTACCGCAAGCTCACTACTATTTTCTTTTTGAATTTTCTTCTTTACAAAACTTTTATTCTCATCTATATACTCATCAGAAGAATTTTTTTATTCAAAAATAAAATATCCCTAAAAATAAAAACTATACTACTAATAAAAAGCTAATAAAATTATTTTAAAATTCTGTTTTTATAAAAATAATAACCTCTTCCCTACTTATCTTCATAAAATCACTTCCCCATTTATATTCCCTTAATATAATTATATTCTTTATTAAAATATTGTCAAAAATATTAAAAGAAAATAATAAAAATAATTTTAACTACTAACTAGAGTATTTTTACTTTAGCTAGTTCCTTTAGGCTCTACTGATTGTTTTAATTTTTATTACAGTATTTCTATTTTAGTATCTTTTAATATTTCTAAATACTTTCTTTATCTATCATAGGAAAATATTCTAAACAATTTTGCAGTTGCGAATGCTTGTGCTTCTTTTTAAATATGTTATAGGATTTTTCTTTATTAAGTATTCCTTTAAGAACTACGCCTAAGAAAAATCTCCAGAAGCTATTGGATTTTTGCTAATATACTTTTTAGTAGTTACTTTATAAATATTTTTATCTACTTTTGCAAGCACTCCTCCCCATTGTTACAATCAAATTTTTATCAGAAGATATTTCTTTTAAAATATTTAAAATATCTTTTTCGTTATGTTCATCTAATCGGTATAAATATCTTTTAACTCTTCGTTATTTATTTTTACTAAATATAGGGTTTGCACTGTAAGCTTTTTAATACTTCACCACTCGTATCAATTATAAATTTACTTTAGGAAATTTTTCAATAAACACTTTTATATAATCATCTCCCATACCTTTCAGGTAAACTACCGGAAAAGACAACAACATCATTATCTTTTATGCTTTTTCTAAAGATTTAGTAAAGTTATTTAATGTATTTTTCATCTAACTCTTCCCCTTTTTCATATATCAAAAGAGTTTCGTATGTATCTTCTTCAAAAATATATTGAAACAAGTTCTAGTATTTATTTTGCTATTTGTTATAACAAGCTTTTTCTTTCTTTAGCTAAGTCCTTTATACACTCTCCGTTACTTCCACCTAATATTGTATAAATAATATAACTATTAACATTATTTTTCTCTTAATGCATAAGCTACATTAAACCCCTTTACCCCTGGATACTCCTTAACAACAGTTGATCTTAATGGTATATTTTTTTGTTAATTTATTTATAAGTAGTGTTCTATCTAATGCTGGATTAGGAAATATTAAATGAATCATCATCTTCCCTCTTTTCTTTATTAAATAAAGTGTACTTACTTTAAATAAGTACACTTGTATTTTATAGGAGTTGCAAACTTTTCACAAGTTGTCCTATTTCTTCTATATTTTGTTTTCCTTGTGTTTCTAACCACAATTTAGTTTTTCTATGCCTTCTTCTTTATATATCTTAGCGACATCTTTCCATAATGAACGCCCACACAAGATTCCGTTATACTTACTATTACTCTCGCTTGCAAATTTTTTAAAGTTTCTTTTAAATAATTCTGTACTCACTCCTGCACTTAAATATATGTATGGTAAATTAGTAAGCTTGACCTTGCTTTTTATAATATTCTTTGCTTCTTCTTTAGTGTAAACTACGTCTTCTGAAAATCCTTCAACATAATTCATATCAACTGAACTTCAACTTTTAGTACAGAAACATTATATCTAGCATCACTATATTCTTTCATAGCACCAATTACTTTATGTGGTTTTTATTTTTGCATATTCTTTTTTTATCAGTTATCTTTTATCATAACTTACTATTTCTAAAAATAGTGGAATATTTTCTGCTTTTACACTCTGCTCCTACTCTTTCTACAAATGCTTTTTCTATCATTTATCTTTTTATCTTCGTCAACATCTACATAAATTAAAAAGTTTAACAGCGTCTGCCCCGTATTCTTTTAATCTTTTTACACTTAAATCATCTATTAAATCAGGATATCTTCCTTCTACTGTTTTATCATATCCTGTTTTTCTCATAAGCAAGTATTAAAGCACAAGAGTTATCTTTTTCTTTTGATGCAGGTAGTCCATACTCTGGATCTAATAGTATTGCACTAGCATACTTAGTTAAATACTTAGATACTAAAATTTTAAAAATTTTTCTAATTCTTCTAAAAGTTATCTCTTCTCCTAACATTTTAAAGCTCCACGTTGGTCTATAGCTAGAGCATTTATTACTTTTGATTAGTTATTAGTTTTTCATATTAGTCATCTATATATTCTCCAATACTTACAAAAATTTTCCCATCTATATTTTTATAGTCTTCTATATGATTACAAAAAATCACTTAACTTTGTTTTTCTTCCTATAAGATATTTTTATGTTAATAAAATTATTTTTAATAAGTCTTATAGCCTCTTGCCATTCTTCTCTGGCCAAGGGGTATGAATAATTCATCCAAGAACCTTTTATGGTTAACTCTTTTCTGTTAATTAACTCAAATACTTTAAAAATCAAACTCTAAGTTTTTATGCGGCGTTCCTATATAAAGAATATTTCCTTTTTGTTGCTAATTTATTGCATAAGTAAAAACTCTCATTTGCTCCTGATGTTTCTAACACTAAATCATATAAATCAAAATTATTTTCTAATAAGTTTTTATCTTTTGTATTTATAACATTATTAGCTCCTAAGGTTTTCGCTATTTCTAATTTCTTATCACTTATATCAAACGAACTTACATTATAGTCATAACTTTTTAAGTATTTGGAGAGCTAATAGTCCTATTGTACCCATACCTATTATTGCAATACTTTTTATATTTTTATTTTTATATCTATAACTTTTTAAAGCATGCAAGACTCACCGTCATAGGTTCTATAAATGCAGCAGTTTTTAAGTCTATGTCTTTTGGCATTTTTACTAAATTACTTTTCGTCTAAAACAATATACTCTTGAAGTCCTCCATCTTCTCTTGAACCTATAAAACTATAATTATTAGATAAAGAGTAGTTGCCAAGCTTTTCACTTTGCTTATCGTTAAAAATCTGGTTTTTAAAGGAACGATTACTACTTTATCTCCTTCTTGAAATTTTTGAATTAGTCTTTTTCAACAATACCCAGAGAACTCATGAGTTAATACTAAAGGATATGCTTGATTGTCAAAAATCTCATATAATCGGAACCACAAGTTCCTACATACATTATCTTAACTAAAAACGTCACTTTCTTTTTAAAATTGGTTTTCTCTTTTCTTTTAATTCAACTCTACTATTTTTCTACTAGAACAACAGCTTTTCATTAAAACATCTTCTTTCTTTTTAGTTTTTATTTAATCTCTCTAGTTTTTGTATCTTAGATAAGTCATAACTAATCCTAAAAACATAAATTACTCCCTATTACAATAAGCCCTAAAAATATTAGTATTATTTAATATTTGTGTAAAAATATATGTTATAGGTGAGCCCCCTTGGTCAAGTGATGCTACTTGTGCCCCTGCTTCTTTTAATACTCCAGCATTTTTGAGCTAATTTAGTATTTTAAAGAAATAGTTTGATTAGAAATCCAAATAGTTATAAACATAATTACTGACCCTGAGATTAGTGTTCTAAATAAATTCCCTTATGAATTGCTACAGCCATAGCAATGAAGAATCCGATAGATTGCTAAAATCTCCAAATGGTAATACTTGATTGCCTGGCACTAGTAGTGCTATGTATGCTTATGTAACGGTATGAATACAAGTCCTGCTGATATTACTACTGAATCTCCTAAAAGAACTGCTGGATCAAGTCCTATTAAGAATTTTTCTCCTTTAAATTTCTTAGCTAATTTTTTTCTTTTTACTAACTCTGAAATAGGTAGTAATCCTTCCATAATAGGTTTAATTACTTTAGGGCATTAGATATATAACTGCTGCTACTTTTATAGCTAGTTGCAAAGTATCTTTAACATCGTATTTTTGCTAATACTCCTATAATAATTCCTAAAAATAGTGCAACAACTGTAGGTTGTCCAAACACTCCTAAACGTTTTTCTATTTTTCGTTATCAAGATTTATTTTGTTTTAGTCCTGGAATTTTTCAATTACATAATCAATCATAATTGCAAATGGTGCACAGTAAGCACTTGTCCCGTGTGGTACTGCTATACCTTCTAAGCCAAAATACTCATCAACATCATATCTAAACCAATCCCCTAATTTGTAAGCAATAATTGCATGGATAACTACACCTAATATACCTATAAAAATAATTATCTGTTACTATGTATGCTAATGCACCTGTAAAAAGTCATATGCCAAATATTCCAAATGTCAACATTTACAACTTTTTTGTCATTTTGAAAACTAACATAATTATATTTACTGCTATTGCTACTGGAATAGCTACAAGAGCAATACTACTAGCCCACGTCATAGGGAGATGCTCCTGGCCATCCCTACATCAACAACTTTTAAGTTAAGTCCAAAAATTTTCTGCCATATGTTTTGCAGCTGGTCCTATACTTGCTTGCATTAAATCAACAATTAAACCTATTCCCTATAAATCCAATACCTATTGATATTGCTGAATAAAACGACTTCCCCTACTTTAAGACCAAAAAGCTACTGCTATTATAAAATTACTATCGGAAGCATTACTGCTGGTCCTATATCTACTATATATTTTTAAAATTTGCATAATAATTTCTCCTTTGTTTTTTTATTTTAAATAATTTTAAAAATGTCTTGTTCTAGTTTTTCTTCATTTATACCTGATATGAATCCCATAACTGTAATAACAGGTGTATTTTTCATAAGTTTTTAAGTTTCATAGTTGTTGCTATCAAATCTACTCCACTTTAAATTCACTTTCTATCTCACTGTATGCGGCACTGCACGTTCTATATCAATAGAATTATTTTTACATAATTTCTTTAATTCTGTTTGTTGCAACTGTTGATGTTGCTACTGCACCACCCACATGCTACTCTATTATCATTATTCTTACCTCCTAGTTTTTAATGGAAATGTATTTAATTTTGTTATTATATTTTCGTTTTGTTCTACTATAAGTAATCAATTAACTCTTTGTTTTGGAATAAAAACCATAAGTTTTGTTAAAAATTTATTTGATTTTTTGATACTATATTAAAATTAATTTTATTTCACACACACTCTGTTGCATCTTCCATAAGTGAGAAAGATATTGTTTCTTTTAATCTAGTAAATGTTATTACATCCTCATTTGCATATTCTGATTGGTGTGTGGAATTGCTATATTTACTCCTACTTTTTGTAACGAGTCCTGTTGGAAATCCCTTTCTTTTTAACGCTTCTAAATAACTTCTCTTTACTATATTTTTTGTCATTTAATTTTTAAATATGTAATTAAAAATATTCATCTTGATTTAAAAAGTTTTATCTAAATATATAAGTTCTTCTTTAGAACATTTATTATTTCTCCAATTCTTGTAGATATTCGTATTCTCTTATTACATTTCTTAATTCTTCTTTTGTTTTTGCTTCATCTAATTTATTTTTAAATTCTTCGTTTTTAGCATATTTGATAAATTAAAAATGCTTTTAAATGTTTTCTATCCGTTGCAGATAGTAATAAAACATATTTTACTGGGTATGTTTCTATTTCTGTCTTCTACTTTTTGTTTTTCATTAGTAAAATATATTTCATTCTAGTTTTATCAAATTCATTGCTGTTTTTTGTTATAATTCCCTGCTTTTCGCATGTGGTACAGCAAACTTTTGATATTATTATGTATGGCCCGTTTTCTCTATATTTTCTATAACTTCATCTAAGTATTCTTTTTATTTCGCTACATTCTATTAGTTTTTCACCAGCAGCATATATTGCTTCTGCCAGCTATTTACTTTAACGTCTAGGGCTATTTTTGTCTTCTGTTAAAATTACTAAAGAATATTTGTCTTTTTATATCTTGCAAAGTTGCATTGTTTAATATAGTTTTTATATTTTTCTTGAGTAAATTTTTATCAAATTTTTCACTTTTATCTATCTCTTTTGAAACTATATCAAATATTTTTTATAAGCTCATACCTGATCTAAATCTAATTTTTGTTATTTTATTTTTAGCTATTTCATCAATGTTTTTGGGTAATTAGTATATAATCTTCAGTCTGTTACTACTGAAGATATTGTTAGTATTCTTTATTTATATTTTTATAAGTTGTTAAAATTGAGTCATACTGATTATTTTCAACTATATTTTCTATTGATACTATATCTAGTTGAAATGAGAAAGTTACTCTTAACTTACTTTTCATTAGTAATCTTTATGAGTACTCTCTCATCTGTCAATAAAAGCAACTTTTAAGTTTTCTCCTTTTTCTTTTTCTCCTCAAGCGCTGCATAAACGTGAATAACTATGTATCCTATTGCTATTCTATTTAATTTTTTCTCAATATCTATTATTCCTATATGATTTTCTACAATGATACTAATTTTTGATCTAAAAATATCATAAAGTAATAAATAATCTTTATCGCTTGAATTATAATTTTTACTATACCCATTATGTGATTAGAAAAATTTTCGTAAAATATATAATCGTCATTAAAATTTATTTTTAAATCTTTAGATATTAACTCTATAAACTGCATTGTTGCTATTTGAACTTTATAAAATCTTTATTTATGTTTTCATTTAGTTTACTGCTATCATCTATATATAAAAACTACTTATTACAAATTTTATATCTTCTAGCATTAAGTAATTATAATTTATATCTTTTTATTAAAAATTTTTCTAACTTTTTCTATTTGCAAAATTATCTTTTAAAATAATTTCTTCATCTAAAATAAAAATTTATTATAATTTTATATGCCGATATTTTTAAATCAAAATAGTCGCTTCTTGCTCTGATAAATTTAATAATTTTTATTACTTTCTACTTGTTCTCTTTTACTTTTTCAAAATCAATTGCTTTTAACACTTCATCTTCAAAAATTATATTCTCCAAAATTTTTGCATTTTCTAACTCTAAAATATTATTTACTAGTCGTACTGTTTTTCTTTTTGCTTCTATTAAATAGCCTTTATGCCTTGTTGAAAATGATTTTCATATTATTGTCTTTAGCAATTTTCTTTTATCGTTTTTAAATCATTTATTATTGTTGATCTACTTGTTAAAAGTTTATTAGATAATTTTTCTATCGTTATATACTCTTTACTATTAAGTAATAAAAGTATACTAATAAGGCTTCTTTCTCTTTGAAAAATTTGTAATCGTAGGCATTAAAGCTCTCTAAACTTTTTATAAGTTTTTCTTTATTTTTAAAATTTATCTTTACTGTTTTCTCATCAATAAATATATTTCCAAAATCATTATTGTTTAATAAATAATTTATTTTGGTCAATATCTCTCTTATCGTTCTCTCTGATACTCCGTATGTCAGAAGATTATCAAAAGGAACTTTTTAAATTTTCTATTATAAGTGATAATATATCTTTACTTCTTTGATTCATATATCTTATCTCCTTTGTACTTTTTATTTTTAATTTAGATTTTTAAAAAGAAAATTGCATAGTTTTTCAAAAAGTAGTGAAATTTTATAATTATAAAACTGATTCAGAATTTCTAAATCAGTTTTTATGTTTGTAAACATCCTATTTACTTTTTATGGTCCTCAAGAACTGCACTCATTACTTTCTATTAAGTTTTCTGTATCTCACTTCATAATCTTTTTGTTATATGTTGTAAAAATATATCTTATCTTTTTATAAAAGGTTCTATTAAATTAGTTACTTATAACCTTTCTTACTTATTAGTATAGCAGCTTTTATGATTCATTCGGATTGTTGCTATATACTAAAATCTCTTGTTCTTTACTTATTAACTCTAACATATTATTAAGTGTTCCAAGAGTTACATTTATCTCTGAGATATTTAAACTCTCGCTTCCTAAATTTAAAAAGAAGCATATTTGTAACAAGATATTTCATCTCAGACATAAGAATATTTTTATGTGTGTTTATTCCATAATTATATTGTCTTATACCATCTCCAATACTTAAATTAGTAAACCTCTTTCTTCAAGTATTTTCTTTGCACTTTGATGTTATGTCTACTACACAATGTAAAAATAATATCTTTATACTTATCTAAAAATTTTACTACCATCTTTTAAAGTAATGCAGTGGCACATGGATAGCATTTTAGTAAGAGTTTTGTTATATTCTTTCTCCCATCTAACATCTACTACTAAGGCTTCATCAAAAGTTTTACTCTCAACTTTCAGCTACTCAGGTACTTCTTTCCACCTTTTTCCTAATTTTTAATATAAAAAGAAAAAGACTAACTACAATACATAAAAAATATAATCAATATAATCAATATAGTTTTCATGCATATCCCTCCTTGAAACTAATTATAACATAAATTTTAACTTCTCTTAACTATTTAATCTTATACTTATCATTTTGTATTTATGATATAATATTTTTTATAAAAATTAGTAGGTGGCATGTAGATTTCTATAATAATTCCTGTTTATAACGAAGATTTACACAACTTTATCTATGATTTGTATTCTCTTTATGATATAAAAATCACGAAGTTATTTTTGTTGACGGTGGTAGATAGTGATAGAACAATAGATATATTAAACGAATTAAGCTATTTTGGTTATACTTATGTGAAGTGCGAGGACGTGCTAATCAAAATGAATTATGGTGCAAAATAGCTAATGGCAATATGGTTTGTTCATGCTGATAGCACTTTAGAAAAAGATGTTCTAGATAAAATATTAAAAAGTAATTTACTTATAGGGTATTTGAAAATTAAATTTTTATCCAACAGAGTCTTCCCTATGATAATTAACTCCTACTCTTCAACAAGACGTGTATTAAAAAGAAATATTGTTTTTGGCGATCAAGGAATAGAATTGTTTAATAAAATAAATGGCTACAAAGATTTACCACTTATGGAAGACTATGAACTATCATCAAACTATAACAAGCATTGGCATAAAAAAATAAAAAGTAATTGATAGCATAATAACTACCTCTAGTAGAAGATATAGAGGTAAAAACATTTCGCACAATGATTTTTAATGAAGAGACTGCAAAAATGTATCGTAATAAAGAAGATATAAACAAGATAGCTAAGAAATATAAAGATTTAAGGTAACGCACCTATATAAACTTTTAACACTTTTCGTAAAATACTTTTAAAAATGTTAAAATTAAAATAAAGGAGAGAAACTATGTCAGAATACTATATATACACTTACAACAATTTGGTGAAGGAAAAATTTGGTGAAGATGCACCAGAGTTATGGAAATCATTTTTTATCTTATTATGCAAAAAGTATTTGAAGAAGGAGAACTAACTACAAGAGAAAAAGCTCTTATCGTCTTGCAGTTGCTCATAGTGAAAGTTGCCCTTATTGTATAGATGCTTATACAACTACTTGTTTAAATGAAGGATGCGACCAAGACTCAAATAGCTGAAGCTATCCACGTTGCAGCAGTTATGAAAGCAGGAGTAACTATTGCTCACGGTCTTCAAAGTAAAGAGTTATCAGATAAACTTACTAACAACTACTAGGTAACGTATGATCTAAAAACGTTGAAGGAATTATACCTTTTTAACAAAGTAGAAAAATAAGGAAAAATTTATTTTTCAGTAGAAAATCCAGAGATAATGCAAATAAATGTTGGGAGTTTATGCAACATAGCATGCTCACACTGTCATGTTGATGGCGGACCTACAAGAAAAATAATATGAAAAAGAAACTTTTTAGACATTATTTTAGCTTTTTCGTTATGGTAACTATACGACTATTGATATTACTGGTGGCGCCCCTGAGATGAATCCAAACTTTAGATGGTTTTTAAAAAGAGATAAGTAAATATGCTATAATAGTTAGAACTAACTTAGTAATTTTACTTACTCCAAAATATATAAAGACATTCCGTTTTTATATAAAGAATTAAAAGTTGAAGTTGTCGCCTCCCTTCCTTACTACAACGAAAAAAGTAGTTAATAAGCAACGTGGCGCGGGAGTTTTTCCTAAATCAATACAAGCACTAAAATTTTAAATGATCTTGGGTATGGAAAAGATCCTTACTTAATTTTAAACTTAGTTTATAACCCTAACGGAGCATTTCTACCACCAAAGCAAGAAAATTTAGAAAACTTATAAGATTATTTTGATAATTTTGAAATTGTGTTTAATAATTTATTCGTTATTACAAAGCAACCCAATATGGGTAGATTTTTCTAAGTTTTTATTAAATGCTGATTTATATGATGACTATATAAAAACTATATATTGCATATAACGAGGAAACTACTTGTAATCTTATGTGTAGACATATGATATCTGTTGGGCCAGATGGTAGTTTGTACGATCTGCGATTTTTAATTATATTGGAAAAATATAAAAATAGCTTCAGATAAAAACAATATAAGAGATTTTAAAAATAAACAAAACTAGGTAAACGTCTCATTAAAACTGCTATTCATTGCTATGGATGTACAGCAGGGATGGTTCTTCTTGAGCAGGAGAGGTTATATAAGTAGGATACTTATTTAAATATTTAGGTTGAGATAAAATTTTTCTCAACTTTTTATTGGCATAAAAATTATTTAGTGTAAGTACTAAAAATTATTTTAATATAATACTAAAGTAAAAAGACGCTTCCAAATCTTTTTAAAAAGGATTTTTCCAGCTAAAATTAAGCCTGAGGTCTTAATTTTTCTAAAATATTTTACTTTTTAGTATTATATAAATAATTTTTATACTTTTATATAACAACACTAAAATGATAAAGAGCCTTTTTATTTGCCATTTACTTAATTTATATTTTTTTCTATACTTATGATATACTTATATTAAATATGCTAAAGGAGATTATTATGCCTAAGTTTAGTTTAAAAATTTAGTTGAAGCGGATTATTTAATAAAAATAGAGATAATAAAAATGTCGTTGTTATTGACGTGCGTGGGAATATGTTAGAAGAAGGTGCGTTAATGTATGATAAGGCTATCGTTGTTGACTGGACAGATATAAGTCTACTTGGTGAGTTCGGCGGAGAAGATTTAGGAAAAACTTTTTATCTAAAGAAAAACTATAAAGACATATTTTAAAATTTTAAATATATCTAATAGCATGAAGTTATCGTTTATAGTTTTACAATGCCAGATAGAGGTTTTGGTGATGAGTTACGAACTCTATACACTTTTAACTATATCGGGTTTTTCTAATGTAAAAATAATTGATGAGGCTTTGATAAAATTGAAAAATATAGCTTTTAACAAACCTTACTCATCTTCTACTGATAGAATAGATGTTACTAACATAAAAAGAGAAGAGGCAAAAGATAATAAAAAGCAATTTTTACTGCTGAACTCTTAGAACTTATTAAAAATAACTCTAACATTCAGTAATTGATACTCGCCTAGAAATTGAGTACAAAGGACGCGTTATCTACGGAGAAAAATAAAGCGGGTCACTTAATAAATGAGTGCATATCTATACCTTTTAATAGTTTAGTAAATAGTGATGGTTATATATACGATAATTATACTTTAGAAAAATATTTTTCAGGCCTTGATAAAGATAAACTACTTATAACATATTAGCACAACTGGCGTGCGTGCTTCTATGTTGCAAATCATTTTTAGAAGAGTTAGGTTATAATGTTAGAAACTACGAACCATCTTTTGCACGCTTAGCTAATGTTTTAGATGATAATAGCTAGAATGAATAATATTATTCATTCTTTTATTTTTACTTTTCTTTTCTTTCTATTATTTTTGTATATATATATTGAACCTACAGTAAGCAATATTACTAAAATTGATGCAACTAAAAACTCTATGCTAAATATATTACTGCTGCCCCAAAAGTTTAAAAATACTATTGTCCCTGAATTATTCCAAAGATACTACCCTAACATATATTTTGAAAGTTTTATGTTTGTTAGTCCGTAGCCATAGTTTATTAAATTATAGTGGAACTAATGGAATTAGTCTAAGTATTACTAAACCTCATCATAAGTTTATCATCACTAACGTTGAAATATTCTTTCGTGTTGTTTTTTATTTAGTTTTCTTTTTAATAAATTTTTGCATACCTCTTCCAAATTTTCTTCGAGATAATAAACATAATATAACACTTATTACTGCTCCTAAAAATGTTAATAAGCTTCCTTTAGTAAAAACACAAAAACTAATCCCCCATACTGCAGTATAGGAACTGGGAAAAAGAATATTGGCAAAACAGCAAACATTAAAACATATATTATAGGAGAGATTATGCCAAAACTTTGTATAAATTCTACCATGTTAACCTACACTATTTTTACTCTTTTAGATTGTTTTCTTTTTGTCTTTCGGTATATACTGATTTGAAGATTGCTATTAAAAATAAACAATGCAAATAAACTAACTAGCCCCATAAACATAAGTTTGGCTCCACCTGTTAATGATCCACCCTACATATGAATAAACTATTGTTGCTGGCAGTTGTCCCTATACCTGTTGCTATCATAAAATCTATAAAACTCATTGAAGTAAGTCCTGCTGCATAGCTTATTAAGTCAAAAGATACGAAAAGGTAAAAGACGACATACTATTATAGTTTTGTTCCCATACTTTTTGAAAAATTGGTCTGTTGAGTTAAGTGCTTTCTCACTAGTTAATTTTACAAACAGCATCTCTTCCTAAGTTTCTTGCGATATAAAAAAACATAGTGCAGCTCCTAGCATTGCACTTGTCCAAGAAATAACTGCTCCAAACACCCAACCAAAAATTGCTGCGTCTCGATAAAGTTATTAAAAATGCTGGGATTGGTGCTACTACTGATTGAAGTATCATTAAAAGTGTACTTACTAATACTGCATATACTCCAAAACTTTATATATTTAATTACTTGATCTAAATCAAGTGAACTTAAAAACTTTTATTGCTTCTCCTACATTTTTATTTACTGTTGGTATAAAAGTAACAACATAACGCTAAAAATTATAACTACTAATGTAGAAACTAATTTTTTTATTTTTCATAACTAAAAATATCCTCTAAATTTTCTAAAAATCATAACTCAAGTATTTTTTCTATTTTATTAAATGTAAATTCATCAGTAAGTAATTTTTTTCTTTATTAACATACTTTTATATGCCATACTACACCACGTTATACCTCTTAAACATGTAAAAATATAAATATTTGTTAAACTTCTCTAAGTTAAATTTTCTATATTTTTATAGTCTTCTAAGAAACTATTTTATCTCTTCTTTTGTTAAAATTTTATCTGTTTTCCAAAAATGTTGTTGTTGGAGCGAGGAAATGCGCTAAATCTTGTTCACATTCTCCCATAAGTGCTTTTTCCCAATCAATTACATAACTTTCTTCTCTTTGTATCTCCTATTATAAAGTTTCCAGAATTTAATTCTGTATTTATTACTACACACATCAGAAGCTTCATAGTTATTATCTAATAACAAATAGCATTTATATATAAAAACTTTTCTATATAACTTTTTACCTTTTTCATCTCTTTCTATCCCACTTTTAAGTAAACACTTGCCATAGCTTTTACACTCTTCATACATAAGTAAAAAGGATTTTTGCTTTTTATTAAACTACTATCTTCTTTAAATTCGGTATTGTGTATTTTACTTAATAAATAACTAGCAGTTTTTAAGTCTTTATTATAATCTAAACTTCTTCCTTTTTAAATACTCCATAGTTAAATAGCTATACGGCATAATGTTTTAGCTACTAGCGAATATGCTTTCGGAGTTACTGTACTTTTTCTAAAAAGTTTTTAGGTATTATACTATACTCCATTTGATTTTTCTAAATTCATTTGACTTTTCAAATTGATTCTTAATACTTTTTATATCATCTTCACTAAGTAAAATTTATATTGTACTCACCACTACCTAGTAACTTAATATTTGAAAAATTAGTTTCGTAAAAAGTAAATCTTCTTTTGTATCAATGTCTAAACATTTATCACCTATATAATAATTATATTTTCCATCAACCTTATTTATAGTTTCAAAAACACTCGTTACCATACTCATTAAGTGTAAATACTTCTTCAATTATCTCCTCATACCCTATTAGATAATAACCTCCATCATAAGTTGGATTTATAACCAAATCGTACTTATCTAACTTCTTAAAAAGAAGAATTTATTATATTTTTCTGTTAAACCAACTATATCCGAACCAAGTAAAAATAACTTTTTGCATTTTTATATTTTTAGAGATACTTTAAAAAGAGTTTAACATCTTCTCCCCTAAATTTTTTTCCTTGTTGGTAATAAAATGTATTTATCCCTTAAAAATACTTTCCATAAATTTATCATCTTCTTTTTATCTCGTCATGGAAAACTAAAACTTCTCTTTTAGTATAACTCTATAAACGGTTTTTAACATTTTTTAATTTGAAGATCTACTCTAGGTGTTAAAAAGTCAGATAGTCTTGTTTTTGTTGTTTTCTTTTTGGAACTCTCGTAAATAAAATTATAACTTCTTTCATTACATCTTGCCTTTACTTAAATTTAATAAAAGGAGATAGAGTCTTACTATCTCCCACCCTACTAACTAAAAATTTATATTCAAATTCTTTTTGTTCCGTCAAATGCGTTAGTTACATTTTTATATCCCTAATTCAGCTATTTTTGTTAGCTACAACTGATGAACGGTTACCGCTGTAGCAATAAGTATAAATTTTTGCATCTTTATCTTTTGGTAATTTTTGCTTCTAAGCCATCTAATTTTTTAGCATCAACATTGATTGCACCTTCAACGTGAGATTTTTTTCAAAATCTTTTTGCATCTCTTGCATCTATGAATAATACATCTTTTGTTTCTTTGTTATCTGTGATAGCTGGAAATCAGCTGCTAAAAACTGTTGTATATTTAACAAGATCATATTTAAAGTCTTTAACACCTTGTGCGTTACTTACGTGTTTAAATCCTGCTTTTAACTAATACATCAGCAGCTTCTTTTACTTTTTACCAGTGTTGCATACTGTTACTACTTGTTTATCTTTCCACGCTTCTATTTTAGAGATGTTGTTTTTAACTTCTTTAACTGGAATGTTTATTGCGTGTTTAACATGCCCCTCGTTATATTCCTTAGCATCACGAACGTCAATCAACAAGGTATTTTTCTTTTTCTTTTGTCATCTTTTTCAATTTTTGCTAAATCCTCTCCTTTTCATCTCTGCAACTTTTCCTGCTTCACTAGTTGGTGAAGATGAACAAGCTGCTAGTGAGAATGATAGTGCTACTGCTGTAAATACTGCTAATAATTTTTGATTTCATTTTGAAATCCTCCTTTTAATCATAATGACAATATTTATATACTCTTCTACTTTTTAAAGTAGGAATAATTATTTTATTACTACCACTATTATTTTTAGAAGATAACCTTGTTTTTAAATTTTCTAATTTTTATATCAATAGCTATCTCTTCTTTATCAAAAATTTCTTCGTTAGTTACATAAACCGACGCAAGTAAATCCCAAATTATTAAATAATCTATATTATAATCTTTGTATGATAATTTATCCAACTTACGCAGTCTTTATATAACTTATCATCATATTTTTTAAAAACTTTTATAATATCATAAACTTCATCAATATATAATTTAGAAAAACAAACAACTATTTCCTATTAAAATATGTGGTGTAGAGCTATTTTTAAAACTTTATATGTACTTCATACGCAACAGATATAGGAACTCTATTATGTTACGTCGTAATCTTTTACCATTGATGCTAATGTTTTATCAACCCAAGCATTTGTTAAATCATTTCCACCAAAAAGCATAAAAGTTTACCGTCGTCCCTTTTCGCTTTTTCTTTCCACTAATCAAAACTCATATCTTGCACTTTAGTGTTATTTGTTTTTAGTAGTAGCACATCCCACAAGTGAGAAAGTTATCATGATAGCAGATAATAAAATAGCTAAATACTTAAATACTCATGAAGCACTCTCCTTTCTTTACTTATATTAAAAATAAAAATAGAAAAAGAAAACTTTAATTAACTGTATAAAGCATAATGCGTTCTTTAGGTTAGAAGTATATAACATATAGCAAATAAAACTAAAATTATAGTTTTACTATAAAATTATGCTTAAAAAAACAGTTATAAAAGTATAACTTTTTCATTTTTATAAAACATTTAAAAGTATTTAATTTTTGTTATGAAAAATATCTTTAGTGTTTAGATTATTTAAAAAGAAAGTGTATGATATGTTTTTAAACATAAAAATTAACCGAAAGAACAACCTGCTCTATACTCATAACACTCACTCAACGAGAAACTTTTAGTTACTTGTTTGCTTGTGTAGTTAATCATACTCTTTCTTCCTTTCCTAGTTTTATATTTTAATACATCTATATCTTAATATATATAAAAAGTATGTCATTACATAAAATTTCATAATACACTTTTATATAAAATTTTTCCTTTAAACATAAAAATATTTTTCCTAAAATATTTTTGCAAACGAGTTGTGCTAAAACAATATCTTTTTTATTTGTTGCTAAAAAGTAATAGTTTTCATTTCTTTTTATAATAGTATTTTTATCCGAAAAATATTTTTCGTTTTTAAACTTTAAATTTATATTTTAATTACTAATAAAAATTGTATTTGAAAGGCTTTTTATAATTTGAAAACAACCTTGATATTATTTTTCATAATGAGTTATTATTATACATTGTAAAAATAATAACTACAGTCATTATATATAAAGGAGATGTTTTTAAATGACTACTCAGTCTGAAGTTTCAAAGAGTAAAGACAATTTATTTAATAAAGGCTTCATTGCTATAACTATTATAAACTTTATTGGTATTTTTAATTTATTATTGTTTCGTTGTTATTACAGCAAAATTTGCAACTCAAGAGCTTAAATCTTCTGTTGCTGAAGCAGGTTTTGCAGCAGGTATCTACATCATAGGAACACTTGTTGCTAGACTTTATATAGGGTAGAAAACTAGAATTAGTAGGTAGAAAACAAATTCTACGCTTTGGTGCTTTAATGTATTTAGTTACAACAGCAGCTTACCTTATTGCACAAAAATATTATTATCTTAGATAGTGTTAGATTTTTAAATGGTTTTGCTTTATGGTACTATATCAACAGCAGCTAACGCAATAGTTACCTACTATATCCCCGAGTCTCGTAAAGGAGAGGGTATCAACTACTACGGGTTAGGTACAAGTTTAGCATGCAGCAATAGGACCTTTTATAGGTATGCTACTTTTACCAGCAACTAACTTTACTGTAATAACTATCCTATCAATAGTTTTATCTTTTTGGTGTTACTGTTGCATGTTTTATGTTCCCAGTTAAAAACATAGAACTATCAGAAAATCAAAAACAAATTCTTAAACAATTTTCTGTTAGAAGTTTTATAGAATACGACGTAGTATTTATCTCATTTATAGGATTTTTAATTGGTCTTGCATACTCAAGCGTATTAGGATTTTTATCAATATTTTGCAGACACACTAAACTTAGCAACAACAGGAGCATTTTTCTTGTAGTATATGCTTTTAGTAGTTACATTCACTCGTCCACTTTCTGGAAAAATGTTTGATATGTACGGAGAAAATTCTGTAATGTATCCTAGCTTTATATGTTTAACAATCGGTTTACTGCTTTTAGCATTTACCTTAAACGGAACTATGCTTTTAGTAGCAGGTGCATTTATAGGTTTAGGATACGGAACATTTATGTCAAACGGACAAGCAGTTTGTTTAAAAATTAGTTGATAAAACTAAAATAGGTGTTGCACTCTCAACTTACTTTTATCGGTCTTGACCTTGGACTGGTATTGGACCATATGTATTAGGTGCAATGCAAAATGTTTTATCATATAAAGGAATATACATAGTATGTTCTATTATTCCAATAATAGTTACTGTCTTATATGCAATATTCTATAAAGGTAACAAACAACACATTCAACATTAAAGTAGATAATAAAAAACGATTGATTTTCAATCGTTTTTATTTTACCTACTTAATTAAAATTTTCTTTTAAACATTTGATATGGACAAAAAATTATTTTAATATACCATATAAGTAAACTAGATGTTTCTAAATTTTTAAAAATTATTTAATAATAATGTAAATCGTCTATGAATAATTTAAAAAGTAAATTAGCTACTTTTAAATTGGTTCGTAGGCTAAAAAGTTGAGCTTGCAATCTCAACTTTTCCTTTAACTCATTACTATAAAATTTTTATTTTTCTGTAATTTTTATTTTTAAACAGTTACTTTTTAAATTTTTATACATTTAATACCAACGTTGAATGATAAAGATCTTAAAATTTTCTCTATGTTAATTCATCACACAAAAATTTATTTAACTTTTTTTATTTTCTCAAAATTTATTTTTATTTCATAAGTAATTTTTATCTTTTTCTAATTGTATTTTTAATTCGTTTATTGAAGAAAATTTCTTTTTCGTTACGAATTTTTCTATAAAAATATTTCAATATGTTCTCCGTATATATCTAAATCAAAAATCTAAAAATATACGTTTCAACCTTTTTCTTGTTGCTATCTGATACGGTTGGATTATAGCCGATATTAGTCATTGATTTATAATAAACATCTCTAACTTTAGTTACCGTAATATAAACGCCATTATCTTTTGGAAGCAAATACATCTCCTGCATAAAAAGATTTGCAGTAGGAAAGTTTATTGTTCTTCCTATTTGTTTTCCTTTTACGACAACACCTGCTATAGAATAATATCTATTAGTTAACGAAAAATAATTTGAAAACTCTGCAGTTTCTACATATCTTCTAAGTGAAGTAGATGATATTTTTATCATTAAACAATTCTCTTTTTCTATAATATTAGTCTTAATATCGGAAAAATTTTCTTTAATATAATCTAAATTACCTTGCCCTTTATATCCAAACTTATAATCATAACCAGCAAAAACTTTCTTTAGTATTTATTTTTTGCAAAAATATTTTTCTACAAAATCTTTTTAGTCATCTTTCTTAGATTTTTTGATTGAATTTTAATATATACACTTCATCTAAATTTAATTTTTAAAAATCTCTTCTTTTTGTTTGCGGTGTTAATAAAGGAAAAATTATCTTTAGTGAAAAATATTCTTTAGGACTTCTATTAAATGTTATTAGTGTTGCTATTTTTATTATTTTTTTCTAGCACTTTCTTACTGTTTTTAATATAATTTCTTTATGAGCATTATGGATTCCGTCAAAAAACCCTAACGCCACCACTCTTTCTTTGTTATCTTTTTATATCTTCTATTTTTCTATATCAATTACTTTCATAATAAAACCCTACTCTTTTGTTCACAAGAAAAAAATTGTTTTTTTACAGATAATTCATCATCTTCATTTTTAAATAATAAACGGCAATCGCCTCGTTGCCATAAGTAAATACTTTTGGTGTTAAAAATTATAACTACTAAATTGATTTTTCTAAATCTAAGCCCACACATAATTTGTTTTGCTCTAAAAATTCTACTTCTATAAATTCATAGTTCTCTAGTGCATATTCTTTTTAGTATATACTCATCTATATTTGCCAAATTCTACTTCTTCAAAAGTTAAACAGTTTTCTTTAGTAATCTTACCGCTAGTTATTCTTGTTAGCTACCTCATCACACTAACTACTCCTAACTTTTTCTCCGATTTGGGTTGCTAGCGTTCTATATATGTTCCTTACCACAGTGAACATATATAGTAAACTTTACCGTCTATAAACTTAAAACTTCTCTCATCTAATTTTTATATCATAAATTTCTACTTCTACTACTAGGTATCTTTAACATCAAAATTACCACTTCTTGCATACTCGTAAAAGTTTTTCCCATTTACTTTTACTGCAGAGTATATAGGTGGTGTTTGTGTAATTTTTCCTATTAAAGAGTCTAAAACTAGTTTTTAAATTCTCTTTACTAAAATCTACTACGTTCTCTTCTTCTATTACTTCACCAGTTAAGTCTTCTGTTGTAGTTTTTATACCTAAACAAATTTCTGCTTTATACTTTTTACCTAAGTCCATAGCATAGTCACTCTACCCTTTGTTGCGTTACCTAAAAGAACTAAAAAGAACTCCGTCAACTTCTGATCATAGTGTCCTGCATGACCAACTTTTTCATCTTTTAATATTTTTCTAAGTTTAAAAACTACGTCATGGCTTTGTCATCTTTATAAATTGGTAAAATTCCATTTAGCATTATTTTTCTCTCTTAACACAGTCTGGACATAGTCCGTAAAGTTCAAACTTATGGCTTCTACGACATACCTTTAAGCTCTGGTACATTTAGTTTACCACATAAATCAAGATGAATAATTTTTGCTTTCCCACAGTTTAAGCAAATAGTGATGATGATGAATATCTTCTTCAAGACAAGTTACTTTAAAAATCTCTCCTTTAATTTCTGTCATCTCAAGGATATTAAGGTCTACATAAGTGCTTAAAATTTCTATAAAATTGTATCAAAGCTAAGTCCTGATATCCCTAATACCTCTGAGACGTATCTTGCATTTATGTATCTATCTTCTTTTACTAATAGCTCTATCATCGCACGTCTTTTTATCTGTATATTTATAACCATTTTCTTTTAATTTTCTCATAAGATGATTTATTTTATCTTCAAATTTTGGCATACTATTCTCCTTTAAAATTATTTTTTAAAAATCTATATCAAACTTCTCACGTCTTAACATATCTATCTCATACTTATATTTCGGCGCAAATTCTTTATTTTCTCCGTAGTAAGGAGTTTCTAAAATTTTTGGTATATTTTCAAATTCTTTTAAGTGGACAATTTCCTGTTTATAGTTTTAAAACCCATCCCACCATAACCTATATTCTCATGACGGTCTTTATGTGCTCTAAAAAGTTTTTACTATCGTTTATGTGTAAAACTTTAATTCTATCAAGTCCAACTATTTTATCAAACTCTAAAAGTACATTATCTAAATCATTTACTATATCATGCCCTGCTTCAAATACATGGCAAGTATCAAACGTTACACTTAACTTATCACTTAACGTAACGCCATCAATAATTTTTGCTATCTCATCAAAATTACGTCCACACTCACTACCTTTTTACTCTGCCATTACTTCTAGTGAAATATTTAGCTTCATATCTTTTGTTAATACTTCATTAAGTCCTTTAACTATACTTTTTATTCCAGCATCTACTCCAGCATTAACATGTGAACCCGGATGTAAAACGATATTTTTAGCACCAATCTGTTCTTTTCTATTTCAAGTTTTAAAAATTAACTGCAAGCTCATACGTTTCTTTTTATAGTATTTGCTAAGTTTATAATATACGGAGCATGAACTACTATGTCAGTTATATTATTTTCTTTCATAAGCTGCTTAGCTTCGTCAATTTTAAGTTCATCTATCGGTTTTTCTTCTTGTGTTCTGTGGTGCTCCTGTATATATCATAAATGTATCACTATTATAGCTAAGAGCTTCTTTTACAGAACCTACCATCATATCTTTACCCGACATTGAAACGTGTGACCCTATTTTTAAATTTTTCATCAATTACCTCTACTTACTTTTATTTTTGTCTTTTTGCAAATTTTTCTTCGCTCTTTTTGTTTAAGTTTATCCATTTTATATTTATATTTTTCTTATAACCCGGTTTTATTTTTAGATACTCTACCTTTGATTTTAATTTTTCTGTTAAATTATGTTCGGCAACAACTTTTCTATTGTTACGTTTATTTCTATCTTTAATATCAATAAACTCATTATCTTTTTATATCTTTTATGTAAAAATACAATATTTCTACTTTCTAAAGATATAAGCTTCTCTTCGTCTTTAGCGTTATAAATTGTTATACACTCTCCATCAAGACCAGCACGCCCTGTTCTTCCTGCTCTATGAATGAAAAAGTCTAAATCATTTGGGATATTATAATTTATAACATGGCTAACCCCTTCTATATCTATCCCACGACTCATAAGATCACTAGCAACTACATAAGTAAAATCTAAATTATTAATTCTTCTTTGAATTTGCTTTCTCTCAGCGTGGGCTTAAGTCACCGTGAAGTACTCCGACATTTAAACCTTTTTGATATTAAATACTCACTAATTTCTTCTACTTGAGTTTTTATTAGCAAATATTAACGCTAAGTAAGGATTTATTACTTGAGTAACTTCATAAAGTCTTTCTAAACGTGTTTTACTTTTTCTGGTATTAAAATGTAATCAATTTTACCAAAATTATTATTTTCTACTTCAATAATATTTGTATTTTTTTAAATACTTTTTAAGAAAATGTTCCATTTGTTTTTGGAATAGTTGCAGAAAAAAACTAAAAACTGACATTCATTTGATGCTAAATTAAAATTTTATCTATATCTTCCATAAAGCCTAAGTCAATCATCATATCACACTCATCAACAACAAGTGTCTTAACATCTTTTACTAATAAATGTCCTTTAGCTAACTCTAATACCCTTGTAGGTGTTCCTATTATTATATGCGGAGCATTTGCTACTTTTTCTATATCTCTTGCTAAATCTTGTCCACCAATACAAAGAGAAATTTTTATATCATCTTTACAAAAATTTTTCCGATATGCACCGCCATATCATATAACTGACGTGCTAACTCTCTGAGTTGGTGTTAAAATTATTGTTTGTGTATCTTCTAAATTTAACTTACTAAATATAGGTAGTAAGAAAGAATGGCTTTTACCACTTCCAGTTTTTGATTTTGCTACAACATTATTTTTGTTTAATAACATTAAAAATACTCTCTCTTGAATCTGTGTTGGATTTTTTTAAACCCTAAATCTAAAATCGCTTCTTCTACAAAAACTTTTTAAATTTATATTGCTTAAATGATTTTGACAACATAAATATGCTTCTCCTTAATCGTAATATATTCAAATAATTATACATTAGTAACACACAAAAAGCAATAAATTAGCTGTTTTTGAATAAATCGTGGTGTATTTTTATTGGCTCAAAAACATTAAGTATAGGGTTAAAAATTATTTTAATATCTTACATAAGTAATAAACACTTATAAATTATTTCTAAAAAGATATTTGATAATAAAAATAATTTCCTAATTAAGTAAATAAAAATTATTTATATAATATAGCCTCCTTATTCCATTTTCCTAATTAACTGTCTTTTCAATAAACAGGCAATATAAAATTGTCCTTTTTTTCTATTTATAGTAATACTATTTATTATTTTCTACTTTTTTTAATTGGTACTGGTTTTGTTTCTGTGGTTGTGATTGTATCTTTTAGAATATTTTTTCGTATCATCTTTATCAAAAACAAATTCTACATTTATATTCTCTCTAGTAAATATAAAAATCACTGCCATAGTGTGCACCGTAAATTTCTCGTCATTAATAGTAGCTATCATATACTCAGCAAACGCTATTCCACTTAATTTTCTTGGATCTCATTTACCGTTAATGCATATTGTTCAACTTTAGATTCATCTTTAAAATATGATATTGATTGTTCCACTCGTAAATAAAAAAATTTGGTATTTTCTCTACGAACAGTTTCATTAGATTTACTGTAAAAATACCTTTTTACGTTAATGTCAGTATTAAATTTTCTATAATCTTCATATGTCATCTCTTTAACGCGTTTATATGAATTTGTACCAATATTCTTAGCACCATTTTTATCTTTAGCATTTGTATAGGGATGGTGCAAAGCTCTTTTTCTTTTTCACTTCTACAATATTCAAAATTCTTTTTATCAAATTCTTTATACATAGCGACTACTTCACTATCTTTTATCTTTTAAAATCGTTAACAGTTAGTTTTCAACAGTAGTTTTTCCTGTAAAGTCTATCTCGACGAGGTGTTCCGTCACTAGAATGTTGCTTTCCCATCTTTTTACAACTATCACCCCTATAACAGAAGCGTCCCCTTAAACCTGTAACTAGTCACATAAACACCATATCATCTTGTGCTTTTTGAGCAAGTTCAACTAATCCCATCTTACCATCAATTTTATGAAGATGTATTAGCGTTTTTAGAACCACCTACTGCACCCAACAACTAAAATAGACGTGAAAGTAATGTTGAAATTTTAAGTAATTGTTTTTAATTTTCATATTATTTTTCCTTCTTTCATATTTAATTATATTTATATTTTAATATGTGTATATATATCAGAGTCAAATAACTAAAAAATATTTTTTATTTTTCACTTTTTCTACTAGAAAATATTTCGTATAAAAATAAATTTTTGATATTATCTTCTCTACTTTTTAAAACAAATTATGGTGTACTATATTACTATTAAATTTTTACTACATAATTATATTAAAAATAATTTTTAAATCCACTATATATATTTTAATGAAATCTTTTTTATTATTTGTATACATAAAACGTAGTGCTAATTTTACTTTACTATATATATTAAAAATAGTAATGAAAGTTATCTCAAACTAACTCTATACTACTTTAAAACCTTTAAAAGTAGTATAGGGATTTTCTACTTATCATTACTATTAAATATTATTTAGTTAATTTTTATAGTTATAATTAAATTACATCATTGGCATTTGTGGTTCAATTTGTTTTTCTTTTGATACGTCTGCTACTACTGCTTCAGATTGATAAGAATAAACTTGCTACACTCGTTGCATTTTGTAGCGCAGAGCGTGTTACTTTTGTTGGATCAACTATACCTTCTTTTATCATATCAACCCACTCATCAGTTGCTCGCATTGTACCCCAATACCAATCCTCTTTTTAATCTAGCTACTATAACGCTGCTTTCTACTCCAGCATTTTCTGCTATTTTGACGAACAGGTGCCTCAAGAGATTTTTATAATGTTAATACCTGTTTGTACGTCCCCATCTTCTTGTAATTTTTCTACTGCTTTAATTACTTGAACAAGTGCTGTTCCTCCCCTGCTACTATTCCCTCTTCAACTGCAGCACGCGTAGAGTTTAGGTGCATCTTCAATTCGTAATTTTCTTTCTTTAAGTTCTGTTTCAGTAGCTGCTCCTACTTTTATAACTGCAACACCTCCAGATAATTTTTGCAAGACGCTCTTTTAATTTTTCTTTATCAAATTCTGAAGTTGCCTCTTTATATAATGCTTTTTATTTGGCTTGCTCTATCTTTTTATTTCTTCTTTATTACCTTTTACCATCAACTATAACAGTATTATCTTTTGTAACAGTAATTTTGCTAGCAACACCCTAACATAGATGTATCAGCTGTTTTTAAATCATATCCTAAATCCTCTGTTATTAGTTTTTGCTCAGTTAAAGATTGCTATATCTTCTAGCGTTGCTTTTCTTCTATCCCCAAAGCCTGGAGCTTTAACTGCAACTACATTAAACACGCCACGAAGTTTATTAACTACTAATTGTTGATTAGCTTCATTTTTCAAAAATCATCTGCAATTATTAAAAGTGGTTTTGAACTTTCTACTATTTGTTCTAAAAGTGGCAAAACTTCTTGAAGAGAGCTTATTTTTATCCGTAACTAAAAATATAAGCATTTTTCTAAATTTGCTACCATTTTTCTGTATCGCTAACCATATAGGGAGAAATATGTCCACGATCCAAACTTCATTCCCTCTACTACTTCTAATGTAGTTTCAAGTGCTTGCGATTCTTCAATAGTTATTACACCATCATTACCTACACGTTCCATAGCTTCTGAGATAAATTTACCTATCTCATCATCTGCAGCAGATATTGCACCTACTTGAGCAATTTTATCTTTTGAGTCAACAGTTACACTTATTTCTTTTAGTTTTTCTACTGCTACTTTAATAGCTAACTCCATTCCTCGTCTAATACCAATAGGATTAGCTCCACTTGTTACATTTTTAATCCTTCTGAAATCATAGCTTGTGCTAAAATAGTTGCAGTAGTTGTTCCATCCCCTGCTATCTCGTTTGTTTTATTTGCTACTTCTGCAACAAGTTTTGCCCCCATATTTTCATAAGGGTCTTCTAGTTCTATCTCTTTAGCAATAGACACTCCATCATTTGTTATTAAGGAGAGCCGAATTTTCTATCTAATACAACATTACGCCCCTTAGGTCCTAAAGTGATTTTTACTGCATTAGCTAATTTATCTACTCCTTTTTCATAGACTGCCTTGCGTCTTCTGAGAATTTAATTTCTTTTTGTCATAGTTATCTCCTTTAAATTTATTTAAACTAATCTTCTAAACGTGCAAGCACTTCTTCTTCATTTAAAAATATAATATTCTACATTTTGATGTTCTACTTTTACATAGTTATCACTAAAAACAACTTTATCATCTACTTTTAAAAATTTGCAATTTTTCTCCAACTGATAAAACACTAGCTATGTTTGATAAATTTTTTTATTTTGTGATAATACTATACCACTAACTGTTTTCTCTTTTTCTTCTATAAAACTACGTTTTTGTTAATTGCTTTTAATCAATTATAACTCCTCCATAAAATAAATTTAAAATTATTTTAAAATATTTTCTCATCTAAAGTCAAATAATGTCAAAGTCTAACTACTCTGACATTACTTGATCTAATTTTTGAAAACTATTCTTGCATTACCTACAACTTTAAAGTTAGTGATACTATCAAACATATTTTAATATCAAAACCTCTCCTGTATTTTAAAAATTTCAAGAACTTCTTCATTATTTATGTAATTACTTTTTACATTATCTTCTTGTGCTTTTATTATTATATAATCATTCATATTTTTTTCACTTACATTTTTTATTTTATATTCAATATCCCTTACCAAGTCTTTATCTGTTAAAAACAATCCAGTTTTTCTTACTTGTTACAGTTTTAGAACCTTGTTTTTATACCACGCATAGCCATACACATATGCTCTGCTTCAATAATTACATAAACACCAAGTGGATTTTAACGTCTCCTCTAACGCTTTAACTAGCATAAGTGTCATATCTTCTTGAATTTGTAATCTTGCTTGCACTCTCTACTAAACGAGCAAGTTTGCTAAGCCCTGTAATTTTTATCACGTGGGATATAAGCTATATGACAAACTCAAAATGGTAGCATATGATGCTCACATAACGAATAAAAAACTAATATCCTTTTACTAAAATAGGTTCGTCATTGTCTGAGATGAAAAACGTATTGATTTCATCTTTTTGGATCAACATTAGTTTTTCTCTAACAATTCGGCATACATATTCACACATCTCTTAGGTGTATCAATTAGCCCTGCTCTATTCACATCTTCGCCTATATTTTCTAATATACTAACTCTTTTGTTTCTTCTATATTTTTTTCAACAAAACTCTCCTAACATTAAACTTAAAATTACTATCTTATAATTTTGTAGTAATAAAATATTAAGTAACATTAAAATAAATATTAAATGTTATTTTAAAATCACTTAAAAGTATTTTTCTTTTTTTATGTTGTAAAAATAATTTTATTTCATACTAACAAAACAGAGATAAATTATTTATGTATCTATTATATATTAAAATACAAAGCTATCTATTTAAAGATAACTTTGTATAATAATTTTCAATTATTTAACTGCGTCTTTTAGTGCTTTACCTGCTTTGAAAGCTGGAACTTTGCTTGCTGCAATTTCAATAACTTCGTTAGTTTGAGGGTTACGACCTTTACGAGCTGCTCTTTTCTCTTACTTCAAAGTTACCAAATCCAATAATTTGAATTTTTCACCTTTTTTGCTAAAGTTTCTTCAACAGTTTCTACAAACGCCTCTAATGCTGCAGTAGCTTGTTTTTGTAGTCCTGATTTTTCAGCAACTTTTTGAAATTAATTCTGATTTATTCATCTTAATAAATACCTCCATTTTTAATTAAAACTATTGTATAGCTTTACTTTCTAAATATTACCACATAAAAAGCTAATAATCAAGCTATTTTATTAAATTTGAAATGTTTTTGAAAATTATTCAAAATTATTAAGTTCTTCTGTTGCTAACTTTTTCATAAGATTTTTGTACATTCTTCAATACTTAAATTTTCATATAATACTTTGTAAATATTTTCAGTTATCGGCATATATGTATTAGTTTTTAGCAAGAAAATGACACACTTTTAGTTGTTCTAACACCTTCTGCAACCATATCTAATTTTTGTTGCTTCTTCTAGTGTATGCCCTTTACCTATTAAGTAACCACAATTATAATTTCTTGAGTGTTTAGAAGTACAAGTTACAATTAAGTCCCCAATACCACCTAAACCTAAAAAAACGTGAGTTCTTTAGCTCTAATTTTTACTAAGTCTAGTTATCTCAATAAGTCCACGCGTAATAAGAGCAGCCCTTGCATTATCGCCATACTTCATACCAGTCAATAATGCCACAACCTATTGCTATAATATTTTTAATGCCCCTCCTAGCTCTACACCTACTATGTCCTTGATTAACATAAATTCTAAAAATAATTATTATGAAAAATATCTTGAGCTATTTTATTTAATTCATCATTTTCAGAAGCAATAGCAACTAGTGTTGATTTCTCAAAATAAGTTCTTCAGCATGCGATGGTCCACTTAAAACTCCAACACCTTTTAAATTATTTTTATTTCATCTTGTATAACTTCTGACATTCTTTTATTAGTATCTACCTCAAGCCCCTTAGATACATGGATTATAAATTTAGGAGTTTTTTTAAATATTTATTTATCTTCTGAGCTATCTCACGCATAACTTTTTGTGGGAACGGCAACAATTAAAATATCTGAAAAATCAACTACCTCTTCTAATGATGTACTTGCTTTTTATTTCAGTTGGTAAAATTATATCTTTTAAATATCTCTTATTAGTGTGCTCTTCATTTATTTCAATACAAGTTTTTCACTGCGTGCATAAAGTAAAACTTCGTGGTTATTATCCACTATAGTTTGGAGACAATGCTGTTCCCCAGCTTCCTGCACCTATTACAGAAACTTTCATAAATTATTCCTCACTTTACACAATTTATATTTTTTTATTATATCATTTATATTATTATTATCACTAATTTTTACAAAATAAAAAGATTATATTAAAATAATCTTTTTATTTTTATTACGATGTATAAAAATATTAAATTGTTTTATCTCTTCAAATTAAAAAAATTTAGTAGTAATAACTCTTAACCAATAAGTATTTGTATTAAAGTAAATAACCACTACAAATGTTTTTAAGTGTTTATTAAAATAACTTTATTTCACTTTATTAACATCTACATTCATAAGGCTTTTGCTGTTTTTCTACATTTTTATAACTCGCCCTCGTTTACTTCAACAAAAGCCTGTAATATTAAATAATTTTTAAACAACTCTTTTAACTCTTTATCTTGTTCAATCTCAAGTAAAAGCTTCTTTTAATCTAAATCTTCATCTAATTTATTTGACACCGTAACTGTTATTCCTGGAATTAACTCACTTGTTGCTAATTTTTACGACATCTTCTTTTGCGTTAGGAAATTCTTTTTGAATATTTTTCTGGAACTCCATCAAAAAGTACCTATAACATCAACGTCTTTATTTTAATAAAAAGTTGTAAACTCTTATCATGTCCACCACTAAATTGATATTTAATATCTTTTTCTAGATCTATATTAGCATTTTTTTAATCATTGCTCCTGGATAAATATATCCTGATGAAGAAGTTGGATCAACAAACGCTACCTTTTTACCTTTTATATCTTCAATTTTTATATTAGAATCTTTTTCTAACATAAAGCTCTGCATAGTAGCCAGGGCTTCCACTTTTCCCTTTTGCTGTTAAAATATTTTTGCATTACTTTGTTTATTAGCTAAAATTGCAGCAAATGGTGGAATGATTCAAAGTCTACACTTCCACTTCCTAGCCCCTCACTACGCCAATATAATTACTAGCAGTAAAATGCCTCACCTGTAACACCTAGTTTCTTGCTAAGTTTTTCTGAGATAGGTTTTACATCTTCAATTAGTGTTTCGCTATCTTTTAATGGAACAAAGCCCATTTTAATAACTTTTTCTTCTTTTTATTACTAGACGTTAAATTACACCCAGTTAAGCTCATAACTAATAAAAAGAAAATATTGTAATAAATATTTTTCATAAAATTGCCTCCTTTTTCTTTTTAGCTCATATTATAAAAATAACATCTAATACAAAATTAGATGCTACCTATAAATTATGTACTAAAAGGCGGCTACCAGATTTGAACCGGTGATCAAGGTTTTGCAGACCCGTGCCTTACCACTGGCTAAGCCGCCGAAAATATGGGGCGGATAATGGAATCGAACCCACGTATGTCGGAACCACAATCCCGATGCGTTAACCACTTCGCCATATCCGCCATCAAAATACAAAGTATTATTATATAGTTTTATATTCATATTGTCAAGATGTATTTTTTAAAATTATAAAAATAAAAAGAAGTAAGCATATGCTTAGTACTTTAAAGTTTAACTAATATCATTTTACACTGTTACTATATTAAAATAGTTTTTGACCCTCATTAAATATTTTAAGATAATTTTTGGCTCTTTTATCATTTAGCGTTGATATTAAAATATATATAAAAATTATTTATATAGTACTAAAAAGTAAAAATTAGGAAAAGTATTTAAAAATATTTTTAAATATAAATTATTGTAACGAACTTCTGTTGATGCCAACAGAAGTTCGTTACACTAATAAAGACAATGGCTTTATTTTTAGCTAGTATAGAGTAAAGTTATATACTTTAAAGCGAAGGTTTAAAGGCAAATTACTTATTCTTAATACTAAAAATATTTGAAAAATATTTTTGAGTGAAAATCCTTTTTAAATTTTAATTTGGAAGCGTCTCTTTACTTATACATTATATTAAAATAATTTTTAAACCACACTGAATATTGAGCCTAATTTTTAACATTACTAAATGTCTTAAGAAAAATAAAACTAACAGTTTTTTACTATTAGTTTTTATTTTATTATTTTCTTTACACACTTAAATATGTAACCATACTAATTGTACTAAGAATAAAAATGCAAAAATATAAATTAGTGGATGTACTGTTTTATATTCTTTTTAGCTACTTTTAATATTACATAAAAGATAAATCCAAATGCTATACCATCATTTATTGAACCAGTTAAGAAGCATCCCTAAAATAGTGGCAAATGCTGGGAATGATTCTGTAATATCTTTCCATTCTATTTTAGAAATATTTTCCATCATAAATGAACCTATTATAATAAGTGGCGGTGCTGTTACTGCTGTTACTGTTGCTAAGCTACTTGCAAGTGGGAAATACTACTAATGATAAAACTACACATAAACATACTGTTATACCAGATAAGCTCAGTTTTAGCACCGTTAGCTACACCAGATGATGATTCTATGCAAGCAGTTGTTGGTGAAGTACCAAATAACGAACCAATAGTTGTACCAATTGAGATCAGCTAAAAATGCTTGTTTTGCTTTCCCAATTTTTTCCATCTTTTGAAAATACCAGCTTGAGTAGTTACAGCAATTAAAGTACCTGTTGTATCAAATAATGTTACTCATTAAAAATAGCAAACACTACACGCATGAAGACCCTAATTGAAAAACATTTATTCCCTCTGATACTGGGTTAAATAGTAAACTAAAATCTAAGTGTGGAAGCCAAAAACTTTTTCAATTTTTAAGTGCACCAGTGAAGTAAGAAAGTACACTCATTATAACCATACCAATAAATATTGCACCTTTAACTCTAATACAAGTAACACTAAAATTACCATAATACCAATTATAGTCATATATGTTACAGGATTTTAAATTACCTAAAGATACAACAGTATTAGGATTACTAACAATTATCCCTGCACTTTTTAGCCCGATAAAAAGTTATAAATAAACCTATCCTTTACAGAAATACCATATTTAAGATTGTTTGGTATTGAATTTATAAAGTGTTTCCCTCTAAAAGTTGTTAGAGATAAAACTATAAATATAAGCCCTGCAATAAAACAAGCAGCAAGAACAGTTTTATAATTCATACCAGTTGTTTGCAACAACACTTGCAAAAATATGAATTAAGCCCCATACCAGGAGCGATAACTACTGGATAATTTGCTCCAAGTGCCATAATAACTGTTGAAAATTAGTATTGCTATTACTGTTGCAGTAAATACTCTATCTAATGGGATACCTGCTGCTGATAAAACAGCTGGGTTAACTACTAAGAAATATAAACACATTGAGAAAAATATAATTAAACCTGATACAACTTCAGTTTTAACATTCGTGTTATTTTCTTCTAATTTAAAAATACGATTTAACATTGTGTTTTAATTTCTCCTTTTTCTTAACTATTTTAAACACAATAAATATAATATACGTTTTTAATATAAAAATCAAGAGTTTTTATTATTTTTTAAAATAAAATATTATATAATTTTATATCTTAATACTAAAAGTAAAATTTTTAACATGTAAAAATTTATTGGCTCTTTATCATTTAGTGTTGTTATATAAAATTATAAAAATTATTATATATCACTAAAAGTAAAATATTTTAAAAATTAAGACCTCAGGCTTAATTTTTAGCTGGAAAATCCTTTTTGAAAAGTTTTTGTACTAAAAAGATTTGGATGCGTCTTTACTTTAGTATTATTTTCAAAATAATTTTTATTACCTACACTAAATAATTTTATGCCAATTTATTTTATTTTGCTATATATTAAAAACAAATTTTTCACCCAAAAATAAAGTATTACATAAAAATAAAAACGAACTAAATTTAGTTCGCTTTTATTTATTAAATTTCTTTTTAAAAATAAATTTTTCTCCATTATATTCTATAACGCTTAAAGAAGTATTTTTACTATCCCTCGTCCAACATCTTTTATATTTTTCTCTGTTAGAAACGAACGAATCACTCCACCATGACAGACAACTAAAAATCGTTTCTTCTTTATGATTTTTTTATACTTTTCAAAAGAAGTTTTCTATTCTATCGGCTGCCACTTCATCAGTTTCCATGCCACCTCAAATCGCCTTTTAAAAAGCCCAGCCCCGTATTCTTCAAAGTTACTCCTTCATATTTTCCGTAAAATTTTTCTATTAAGCGAATATCTTTTTCAACTTCAATTTTATTGTTTTTAGAGTTATCTAACATATATCTAGCTGTGTCATATGCTCGCAATAAAGTGCTACTGCTACGCTTTATCAATCAACAAAAATCATCAAGTTTTTAGAAGCTTTTTACTGCTTGAGTTATTCCTAACTCATTTAACGGTATATCACTATGACCTTGAACTCTTTCTTGTTTATTATAGTCTGTTTGGCCATGTCTTACTAATAATATTTTTTCATTTTGTCTCGTAGATAAAAACAGAACAAAAACCGTTCTGCTTTTTACTTAATATTTATCAAAAATAAAAATCTTCATCTTCTAACGATTCTACATTCATACTACAACATACCCGTCTCCTTTAACACTAAAGAAGTCATGATTTTTGTTGAAGTGTTCATTGCATTTTCTATAATTGGATTTTAAGTCTTTATGCTCAAAGTATCCTTGATAACCTAAGTTTGCTAAAGCTCTATTTGCATTATATTCTACACAATCTTTACTTGATCATAAAGTCCAAGATCTCCGTAAATATCTTTTTGTATAAACTAATTCATTTTTCTTATAAATCTAGTAGTAGTTTATACATTTCTTTTTTTCAGCTTTTCTTGCTCTTCTTTAGATAGTGTTCTAAAGATTTCTTGTGCATCAAACCCTGTAAAAGCTTCCATGGATAGTTTCATCTAATGATTTTTCTAATTATTTCTCCTGATGTTGTAACTTTTCCTTGTCCAGCTAAATATGGTGGATAGAAGAACCCGCTATAGAATATGTAACTTTCTAAAAATACAGAAGCTACTCTTGCCATATATAAATCATAGTTTGTTACTTCTTTTGAAAAGTTTTTAGATAGTACTCTTCAATAAGACGTGCTTTTATATTGTAATTCTTTATTGTTTGGCACCCACTCATCTAATAAATAATCTGTTTCTTTACTTGGTATTAGTGATGTGAAAATTGTAGAATAACTTTTAGCGTGCATCTGTTCCATCATTCCCATAAAAACTATATACAGCTTGTTTTCTCATATCTTGAGTGTGCAAAGAAACAAGTGGCATACCAACATCTCCTTGTTGTGTATCTAAACCAGTTAGTCCTGCTAAAACTGTATGCATCTTTTTCTTTTTCGTTTAAGTCTTCATTCCAGCTTTTAATATCTTTAGACACTTTAAACTCAGTATCTACCCAAAATGTGCTATATTTTTGACGCCAGTACATAAATGTAAGATCGTCTTGTTTATTCCAGTTTACAGCTTTCATAATCTTTCCTCTCAATTTTTAATTAACCAACTAGCTATATCACTTTTTATTTTTATATTGAACATGAAAGTACATTCTTCAACAGATAAAAGTTTGTTTCTAGTATAGTAAAGTGATTTTAATCCTTTATGATGTGCATAGATATAATATCTTGCTAACTCTCTAGTTGTTATATCAGAGTTTCATATATAAAATAATTGAAATACCTTGGTCAATATGCTCTTGTATTACTGACATTAAGTCAATAAGTTTCATCTGATCAATAGTAAATGCTGATTGATAATACCACTGTGTTTTAGGTGTCAAAAATGGCATAGGATAAAAAGTTTTCAGCATTTCCGTAAGTTCTTCTTTCTATTTTATCTACAATAGGGTAATACACTGATGTTGCATTTTGAGACATACGAGATACTTTTGTGTAGCGCATGTAGCTAATCTGTAGGGCATGGTATAAACCATTTTCTTTTACTCTTTTATAAACTGTGCCAATCTTCTTTTTGTTGAATATAAATTTCTTCAAATAATTCTTTTTACTTTGTCAGTTTTTGGTAAATAATTATTAGTTATATATTTTGTAAAATATTTTCCATTATAATAATCTGATTTTTCAAACTCTTTTAAAAACTAACTCCAGTCTGTTTTGCAATTTGCATTGAACGTTCTAAAGTATAGTAATTCATCATCATAAAGAGCACATTAGAAAAATCTTTCGCCTCTTCACTATCATAAGCGATTTGATTTTTGCTAAGTATCCGTTAAGGTTCATAGCTCCAAGACCAACAGAATGGAACTCATCATTTGCTTTTTACTACTCCAGGAGCATTTTTATTTTTGTAGAATCACTTACAAAAGTTAATGCATCCATACCTGAATAGACAGACTCTTTTTACTACTTTCCATTACATTTACAATATTTAATGAAGCTAGATTACAAGATATATCACGTTTAATAATATCCCTCTCCATAATCTTTTATAACAGAAGTTTCTTGCAGTTGGAATATTTCTGTACATAAATTCACTCATTTTAATTTGTCCAATATCTCTTAATGCATGCACTTTATTTGCATTATCTTTAAACATTAAGTATGGATATCCTGACTGCAATTGTGTTTGTGCTATTAAGTTTAGCTATCACGAGCATTGTATTTTCTTTTTATTCACATTATCATTATTTACAAAAATCATCACATAATATCTATATCAATATCATCTAATGTAAGACCATATTCTTCTAAGAATTGAGTGTGGTCCAAACATATAGAAATCTTTATTATCACGAGCTAAATCAAAAATAACGACGGAACTATTACACCAGTTGAAATAGTTGGAAGTCTTAGTTCCTCATCAGCATTTACTGGTGTCTAAAATTCCTAATAAATCATAGTGGAAGATGTTCAAATATACTGCCCCTGCTCCAGGACGCTGTCCAAGTTGATCGGCATACGCAAAACCTTGCTCAAGTGATTTGATCAACAGGAATTACACCTTTTGCTACACCTTTTATACCTTTTATACTCTCTCCGCGTGCACGTAGTTTTGATAAGTTTATTGCAACTCCACCACCAATTTTAGAAAAGTTGCTAGCTGTTGGTCAATATGGTTTTGATAAATTTGAAAGAATCCCCTACTTCAAGTAAAAGCAGAAACAAGTTCTCCCACGTCTACTTCTTCCAGCGTTTAAAAATGTAGGTGTTGCTGGTTGCACTCTTTGTTCACATAGAGATAATTAACTCTTTAGCTACATCTACTTTCCGTCTGCTAAATACAGTACGCAACTATAAAAACGTGTTGGTTAAAGTTTTCTAAATACCTTTTCTTATCATTTGTTTTTAAGGCATAATCTTTATAAAACTTACTCGCTATGCCATAACTTTGAAACTCAAATTTAAAATTTTTAGCAAGCTCTAAACATTCTAAGAATTTCTGTCTTCTATATATTTTTCAAAAATATTGAATAATAAAAATTTTCTTCTACTAAATACTTAAGTCTTTTTCATCTCCGGAATTAAAATGAACCGTTTTCTCATCAACTTCTTTTAAAAACTCTAAGATAGCCTCTTTATCTTTATATGTCATAAAAAGCCTGTTTTCATCTCTTTTTGTTACTTCGTTATTAAGTTCTGTATGTTTATATTTTTCCATTCTCACTCATCTCCAAATATATATTTTTAAATTCTATCAAATCTTTTGATGTTCCGTGAAGTTCTATTTTCATAAGTGTGGGCGTTATATTTCTACTAATTATATCTGTTGCATGAGCAAATCAGCTCACCCCAATTTTTATTTCCACTAGCTACAACAGCAGTTAAAATTTATGATTTTTCTAAAAACCCGTAACATCATCTGGAACTTGTCCAAAGCCTATAGTTGGTGTTAATCAAAATATAATCAAAATCAACGTCATAATCAATATCCCATAACATCAATAACATCTTCACTAGATCTTACACATCTTTAAAAATCTCTGACAATTTCCAGTTAAAGAATAATAAATTATTTTCATAATACCTGCCCTCTATTTTTAAAAATTACATAAAATTTGATAAAAACATAGAGATAATAAAGATAAGTTTTATGTATCACAAAATCTTAGTATCAATAGTATTTATACATTTATCTCTAAAATATAAAATATTTCCGGAAATATTTTTACTATATTATACATCTTTATATTTTTCAATAGCTTATATAGATAGTTATTTTTATAAATTTAGTTTTATGTTTTATGCTAACTCATTTAACATATTATAATAAAAATGTTTTTAAATTTTTAAAAATACCAATATAAATAAAATTTATTATATTTTGTAAATCTTTTCGTCTCTATTTTCTTTTCTCAATCACTTTTTATCTTGAATAAAAATTATTTGCTATGATTTAATAGTTTAAACAAATAAACTAAATAAAAATAAATCTCAAAACATTCAGTGTTAGTTATTATTTTAATATGTTTTAACATCAACACTAAATAATAAAGAACCTATAGTATAGTATAGTTTTTCTTACCTCACACTATATATTATAGACCCTTTTTATTTTGTGGTTTTGACGATGAATTATAGATAGAAGTTGAACTTCTTTTCAGTAGATAATCCTTCTGTACATCTTGAACAACTATCTCTCTCGGCCTTTTCTTTTTGCTTTTTTCTGTATCAATTATTTTTGTTAATATACGCATTGATACTGCACCTATGTCAAATATAGGTTGGAATATTGATGAAATTTTTGGTCTTGTCATCGCTATTAGTTTTTGTGTTTTCAAAAGATAAAATTTTCTAAATTTTTTGAATGTTTACACCTCAATCAAGTGCTTGTTGCATTACTGAAAGTGCAACTTCATCATACATTGTTATTACTACTTCTGCATCTGTTTTTTCGTTATTGTTTTATAAAGATCTTCGCTTTCTTTATATGTTTGATAACCATCTATTATTAAAGCTGAGTTAAAATCAATATCCATATCGGCTAATGCTTTTATATCCACCAATTATTCGTTGCTTTTGTGCATTCATAAGTTTATAACGATAGATATACGACCTTTTTCTATAAAACTCTTTTTGTAATATCGTAAGCAGCATTATAATAGTTTATATTTACAGGTAAAAACTTTCATCAAGACCTAAATTACCAGATAATACAACTGGTACCTCTTGTATTTCTCTTAAATATCTTGTTGAGCTTTCTGACGAAAGTAGTCCTAAATAAATTATCCATCTACTTGCTACTAACAGAAAGAATTAAACACATTTTTGTTCATCTTTTTATTGTTTGCAGTATTAGCTAGTATAATATTATATTTTGTACATGTTGCTATTGATTCTATACCGCTAACTGTTTCTGCAGAAGATAAATCTGCTATATCTGGTAATGCTATACCTATTGTCGTAGTCTTCTTACTTGCTAACCCTCTTGCAACTGCATTGAGGTGTATAGCGAAGTTTTTATCACTTCTTGGACTTTTTGTCTAGTTGCTTCTTTTTACGTTTGGGTTGTGTTTTACAACCCTGAGATACCGTTGCCATCGATACCTTTGCTTCCCTTGCTACATCATAAATTGTGAATAGTCATATCAACCCTCTCCTTTTGGTTTTCTATTTTTATTCCTACATGACAAAAGATAATACATTTATACTAAATTTTAGAAAACGTGTTTTATATTCCGTATTTATCCTATTGTAATTGCTATCTTTATTTTAACAAAAAGAAAATATACATTGTCTATAAAATAATTTACTTTTATATTATGTTAAATTTATATTCTTTAGTTATATATATAAAATATAATTTTCTATAATATCAACAAATATAATAATCAAAATTTAAAATATCATTTTATTTTAATTTAAAATTATTTTGTTTTTAAAATAAAATTTGTATATATTTATATATATATATAATATATTGACATTTTTAACTGTATATATCGTATAATAACAGTAGATACGAAAGGTATGGAGGTTATATATATGGAAATAAAATGTACTCTCCTTTCTTCTATATACTCATTTATTTTACAAATAGCCGATGAAATTATGTTTTAAATAAAACTCTCTTAATAGAAAACTCATCTCTCCCTTCAATTAGAAAATTTAGCTAAAGATTTGTAGTCAGTACCGTACAGTTAGCTTACGAGATTTTAGTTAATGATGAGTTTATTTTATAGCAAAGGGGCATTGGTTTTTGTATATATATGGATTATATGGAGACTTCTATATTTATAACAATTTATGCAGATATTGTTACATACGCATAACAACATTAAAAGAGAGATGTCACATCTATTTTTGATAATGTTTTAAAGGAGGTCTTTTATGATAATTGATAATCTAGTAGTAAAAAGAAATTCTTTTTACACTAGATATTAACGAAACATTTCAAGGTGGTTATATATATGCTCTTATAGGTAACAACGGAAGTGGCAAACCACTTTCTCTACAAGTATATTAGGTTCACTTCTTGATATTCATAGGGAGCCTTATATTTTTATGATAATTTAGGTTTAAAGATATCATACCAATTAAAATTGCTATTCTTATGTAGCAGATGATTGTTCTTTTCAATAATTATACAGTATTTTAAAAAATATTAAAAGCAATTAACTACATAGACAAAAAGATTTAATCTAGAAAATGCATCTTACTCCTTGAAAATTCCAAATAAATATAAAAAGACAAGGTAGGTTCTTTATCAAAAGGTAATGTAAAAATTGCAATTTTCTATAGTAGATGGCATTGGAGTGTAATATTTTAGTTCTTGATGAACCTACTGCAAACGTTGATCCAAAAAGTGCAATCAATGTTGGATTTACTACGCGAGTTTATGAATGATAAAACAATAATTTTTTCTAACGCACATAATTAGCGAAATTGTCTCTTGTTGACTATATTGTCTTTAGCTGATAACGGAAAAATTGTTTTAAACAAAGATGCCAGTATCTTCAAGAAAATATAAAGATAGTTTAGGAAATTTAATTGATTTAGAAAAAATTGTTTTAAACATTTTAGGAGAGTGATTATTATGCTAGCACTATTTAAAGACTTACGTCAATTTAGTATTTTAAGAAATTTTACTAAACCAACTTGATGAAAATACTAAATTTCAATTTATAGTTACTTTCTTCATTGCATGGTCCAAACATTTTTATGTTTTATGTATTTTGATGATAACAACATCTCGCTGGTCCTCAGCTTTTAATTTTATTAGTACTATTGTTAAACCTTAGCTATCTTCTGTGTATAGTAACAAAAGCATATTTATAATCTCACTTATTTACGAGATGTTATTTCTCAAATACCCATAGCTATGTTTAAAGATGCACACATACTATATATATTAGGTGCTTTTATCTCTATTATTTAGTAAACATCTCTATCAACTATATTTTTTATGTATCTATTTGCATTTTTAAATTTTTAGTATTTGTTTTTAATACATATTTTAAAACATTATTTATTTATTGCGACATTATTTTACATTTCTTAGCATAGTGTTAAAACTTATAACTAACTTCCTTTTACATCATTTAGTAAATACAATGAAGTATTAAATATATTTTGATTTAAAATTACTAATATTTTTCCTAGTATTAGATATTTTGAGTGCAGTAATAAGTTTTAAACTCATATTTTCACTAGAATATTTCACTTAAGAAAGGAGTTTATTATGATAATTGGAAAAATTTAATAAGTATATTAACTATCAAAGAAAAACTAATTTTAATTTTATGATTTTTGGTTTAAAATCTATCCTTATTTATGTTTTATCATTATTTGCTCCGTACAAAATATTTACTGAAGGGTATCACCATACTTATCTCTGAAAATAGCCATATAACTGCTGAAGCTGGTATATATAATCACAATATAATTTACAACTATTATCTTATTTACGTTGTAATTTTAATTGTTCACTCATTAGATCATAACTCAAAATGATTTTTGAGTTATTTACCAAATGACAGGCATTATAAAGTAGTTTATATTTATATATTATTTTCACTTTAGGTATATTATCAATGTACGTGTCTTTTCTTATTAACAGCTACATAGAAAATGATGTGAATCAATATACATATTGCCTACTCTTTTCTATAATAACATTTAATATATACTTATATGTTTCTAGAGAAATAAAAATTTATTCTTTTATAAAATTTTTCTTAAGTATGCTAGCAATTCATTTAATAACATTTTTATAGATAGATAAATTTTGAAAATATATATTTAGTAACAACATATTCAACATATATCTACTTACAGCAATGCTAGCAAAAGCTTAGCACTTTTAACAACATTGGCTAAGTTGTAAATATTTAATAACTAGAAGTGATATAAAAATAACTTAAATAACTTTTACAGTGTGAGTTTAATAACATTATCAATAACATAATGTAAAATAAAAGTACTCTTCCTATGCTAGTGCTTTTATTTATTTTATTTAAATTTCAAGGTGTTTACTTTAACACCAGGTCCCATAGTTGATGTTACAGACGCTGATTTGGAAAGTAAGTTCCCTTTAGCTGCAGCTGGTTTTAGCTTTTGCTAAAAGCTGTCTTGAAACGCAGCGTTTTGCGCTGAAGTTTTCCTACTGATGTCTTCGGTGGCAAAATGAAACTTTCACCGGTTGGAGTGTGACCTTTCCACAGCTTCTTTCAGCACGGTATTCAACTTTACCTTTCGCTTTAATTTCATTAACTGCTTTAGTAATGGCTGTCATAGTTACTGTTCCAGTTTTAGGGTTTGGCATTAAGAACCTTTTGTGTCCTAAGGGCGATCAGTACATGCTTTACTCCCGGCATCGCCATCATGGGTCAGAAGCTACGATTGGGAGGTCACAAAATCAAACCAACCTTTGTTGAATTTAGAGGATGTACTCCACCTTGTCCAACGTAATCAGCTCTGCTGCTTCAGCTTCAGTTGCTTTATCACCTTTTAGCAGAAATACTGAAACTTTGTGCGTTTTGCCAGTTCCTTTAGGGAGAACGCTACTCGCTCCACGAACTTGTTGGTCATTTTTACGAGTGTCAACTCCTGAAACGGAATGCAACTTCTACAGTTGCGTCAAAATTTCACTGTGCTTGTCTTTTAGCGCAATTCAATTCGTTTCTTTCTAGTACTGGAGTAGAAGCGTTTGAGTTATGTATCCAACTAATTTAGCTGCTCTCAAAGATATTTTTACCTGCCATTTCTTATAATCCTCCCATTATTCTGATACTTAAGATACCCATACTTCTTGCAGTACCTTCAAACCATACGCATAGCTGTTTTCCTAACTGATGCGGCGTTTAAATTCTTCCATTTTAAAAGTTCTGCTATTTCCTTTAACTTGTGCCTTTAGTAACTGTTGCTACTTTATCACGGTTAGGAACTGACAAAACCTTTGTCAGTCAGCTGCTATTAGTATCGTGCAGGTGAAAGTGTAGTAATGGCGAGCAAGCGGGCGGTCTTCGCTATGCTGAGATTACTACTTTCGGGATAATCATCTCCTGCTTGGTCTTGTGCGCCACGTGCATTAAATTCTTTTACAGAATCATGATGTTTACACCAGCTTGACCTAACGCTGGACCAACTGGTGGGAGCTGGATTAGCTTTTCCTGCTGGCAATTTTGTAATTTAACTAATTTTATAACTTTTTAGCGCACGATCTCCTCTAAATATCGTGATGTGGTCTGTGAGTTTAACTCTCCCACTCAAACATTGTGTATTTTCATACCGAATAATTATAGATATAAATAAATATAAAAACAAGTATCTTTTCTATATATATAAACTATTATGCTACTACATTATTAAATATGGTAGTTAAATACATAAAACTATTTATATAATACTAAAAGTAAAAATATTAGAGAAAAGCACTTTAAAAATATTTTTAGTGCAAATACTTTTAAAGTCATAAAACTTTTTAAAAATATTTAGAAGCGTCTCTTTACTTTAATATTACATTGAAATAATATACATACTGAATATTTCTAGACAATAATTTTCACTCTGCATTGAATATTTTTAACAAAAATTATTATCTCTACCTCTTAAACATAAACTTCATTAAGTATAGTGAAGTTAATTAAAATCTATTTTTAATTTTTGATTCGTGGAATTTTTCATAATTCCTTCTTTTGATAATAGACTTTACTGTATCCGATGGTTGAGTCTCACTTTCTAACCATTTAAGAGCTAACTCTTCATCAATTTTACTTCTAAGGATCTTTTACTGCGTTATAAGTTCCAATAGTTTCACTGAACGTCCGTCACGTGGTGATCTTGAATCAGCAACAACGATACGGTAGAAAAGGTGATTTTTTAGCACCTAATCTTTTTAAACGGATTTTTACTGCCATTTTAGTACTCCTTTTAATTTCAACTTTTATTATTTTTGTGTGTTTATGAAGTGTTAATGAAAGTTGAATTTCTTAAACTAATATTAAGCTAGTTCATATTCTATCATCTTTAAATATAATGTCAATAGTTTTGTCAACTTTTTATTGACACCTTTGAATTATATCTATAGTAACATTTAATAACTATAAAATTATTTTATTTTACTACTATCTGTCTCCATTAAATATTGAATCTTTTACAATTACGTAATCAACTTTTGCTTAGTGAAGAAACATCTTTTCCACCTGCATATGGGATTGATGATTGTAAATCTTGTTTCATCTCTGTTAAAAGTGTCAAATATGTCCCCTTTATGTTTTGTAAGTATTTTTTCCTTCAACATTTTTCTCTCACCTTTTTGAAACTCTGATGCACTTCCGAAATATTCTTTAAATTTCTTTCTCCGTTTATATCTATCGTCTCTCCTGGGCTTTGTTCATGACCTGCACAAAAGAGAGCCTATCATAACAAAAGTTGTCTCGAAACGAATTGATTTTGCTATATCTCCATGATCACGAATACCACCATCTGCTATTATTGGTTTGCTTTGCTGCTACACCATCTAAGTGCTGCTGAGTGCCAACCACCAGTACCAAAGCAGTTTTAATTTAGTAGTCTAGCTTTCCCAGGTCCAATACCTACTTTTGTTGCGTCAGCTCTGCATTTCCTAATTCCCTAACTGCTTTTGGTGTCCCAACATTTCCTGCTATAACAAATGAATCCGCAATGTATAAATTTTATCATATCAATTAATGCATTAGAATGACCATGATGCACATATCTGTATGTACCGTGAAGTCCAGGAGTTGAGTGTGTGTTCGCTAGATTTAAAACAAAATCAAATTCTTGATCTTTTTATTCCTATACTTATTGAGAGTTAACATGGTCCCTCTTCTTTCATCTCTTTTACAAAACTTTCTAGTTTCTGGAGTTTAAACGATGCATTATATAGAAATATCCTGTCTAGCCAACTCTCGCTCATTTCTCATCAATTATTGTTTTGCATATTAGCAAGGGACAACTGCATTTTAAATGTCCTCAACTTTGCTTCTGTAGAACACGCCACTTCTACTCTCAACAATGTCACACTTTATTTGGGAACTGTTAAGCTGCACATCTTCATAATCATTCTCGTATCATTTATCCTTAACTAAACCTCGCTTCTTTATTTTCCATTAAATATATTACAGTAGTACTTTTGTTTGCATAAGTATAAAATTGGCTCTTTATCATTTAGTGTTGGTATTAGATATATATATTATTTATATAATACTAGTAGTATGTGACTAGAGGAAAAGCATTAAAAACATTTTATAAATATAAATATAAATTACTGTAACAGAAACTTCTGCTGATACCAACAGAGCGCTCTGCCAACAGTAACTAATAAAAGACAATGGCTTTATCTAGCTGGTATAGGTAGTGTTATATACTTTCTAAAGCGAAGGTTTAAAAGGCAAATTACTTAATCTTAATACTAAAAATGTTTGAAAAATATTTTTGAGTGAAAATCCTTTTTTAAAAATTTTAAAAAGATTTGGAAGCGTCTCTTTTACTTTAGTATTATATTAAAATAATTTTTAACCCACACTGAATGATGAGCCAAAAATTTGTTCTATATAAATATTTACACTACACACTTAAGTATTGATGTATTGTACGAAAATTATCTATATAAAACAAAATTTTTATTATTTTAATTTTTAAATTATCAAATATTTTTGCCATTCTACTACGACCATTTATATCTTTATGAGACTTCTATTTTATAATTATGGCTAGCATTTCTATTTTTCTTTTGTGTCATACCCTATCTCAAAACATTACACCATGCTCTTTTTTAAAAATGTTTTTACACTTTCTAATATTTTTCTATTAAAAATACATCCCTCTTCATCTGCAAACAGTGCAGGTGTGGATCATAATTAAGAACATTATATATATTTTTCATATCTTTATAAGATATGTAAGGTGGATTGGATACTATTATGTCAAACTCATCGTTGATATTATTAAATAAATCCAGTATATAAATTCTACATTTGCCAATAAATTTATAGCATTTTGCTACTTCAATTAACTTCTTTACTTATCGCTCACACACTACGTCTATATTTTTACTCTCTAACTCTTTTTAAAGTTATACCTATTACTCCACTACCAGTATAAATCTAAAATCTTTATATTATCCAAATTATTTTCTTCTATATATTTTATAATTTTATATACTAACTCTTCTGTTTCCATTCGTGGTGAAGTACATCTTTTGTTACTAAAGAAATTTTCTACCATAAAGTAGTCAAAGCCATACAAGGTACTCAAGGGGCTATCTTCTTTTATATGCTTGTTATTAAGAAAAATATTTTCTCTTCTTCTTTAGTTAATTGTTTTTCTAAACTAACATTAGAAAAATTCTCATCTACCATATACATCAGTAAAACGTGCTAAACTTTCCTCTTTTGCTTGTCTCGTAAAAGAGAAACAAGCCTTATCTAAAAGCTGTTTTCTATTCATTATATCTCTTCACCTTATTAAGTTCAGCCATCTTCTCTGCTTGTTCTGCAATACAGAAGTGCTTCCATTACTTCATCAAGTTTACCTTCCATAATTTGATCAAGTTTTTGAATAGTAAGTCCAATACGATGATCAGTTGCACGATTTCTGAGGATAGTTATATGTTCTTGTACGTTCTGAACGATCTCCTGTTCCTACTTTTGATTTTCTCTCAGCATCAAACTTAGCTTTGCTCTTCTTGTTGGAATTTATCATAAACACAGCACGAAGAACTTTCATTGCTTTTTCTTTTTATGTGAACGCTCATCTTGCATAGAATACTACTACCCCTGTTGGAATATGCGTTAAGCGAACAGCTGGACTTTGTTGTATTTACTGACTGTCCCCCGCTCCACTAGATGCAAAATGTATCAACACGAATATCGTTTTCGTTTATTTCAATCTCTACTTCTTCTGCTTCTGGTGAAAACTTCACTACTGTTGCAGTAGAAGTGTGAATGCGTCCGCTGATTCAGTTGTTTGGAACACGTTGAACTCTATGCGCACCACTCAAATTTCATTTTTGAATAAACATCTTCCCCAGAGATAATGAAAGATTGCTTCTTAATTCCACCGATACCAGTTTCAGAACGTTCTAAAACTTCTACCTTCCAACCTTGGCTTTCTGCAAAACATTGTACATACGAAGAAGATCTCCATGTCAAAATAATTGCGCTCTCATCTCCCGCAGCAGCACTCACTGTCACCTCAACAACTACGTTTTACCATCATTGTTTGGATCTTTAGGAAAGTGAAAAGAATTTTTAATTCTTCTTCCATAGAGTAAAAGAGTTGGCTCTAACTCTTTATTTCCTCTTTGACATCCTCTCTTTCATCTCTTTATCTTCTTCTATTCTCAAGCAGCTCTTTGTTTCTTTTATTTGCTTAGCAATATGTTTTATACTCTCTAAAACTGCTACCGTCTTTTCAATCTAGAACGTTGTTCTTTTAGAGTATTCCATAAGTAGTAATCACTGACTACATCTTGGATCTCTACGACAGTTTCTCATTAAGTTTTTCATAACGCTCTTCAAACGACTCTGGGAGTTGTCCTCAAAATTTCCATTTCTTTCTCCTAATTCAGAGTCTAATAAAGTTATCCTCATCTGCTGTGACACATATTGACGACAACGAGCCTCGTGTACTGCTCAAGCTCTTCTCGCAACTACAATAGGATCATCACGCTTCGCTGCTTTTTCCGTTTATAAGTCTTTGACTACGACTCAGCTTTCTCGTTCCCACATATTTGTTACATACAGCGTGAAGTTTTGTTACCATCTCACTTATCGCCATAATTTTTGGCATTGGATAAGGCTCTTGCCTTTAAAATCCATATCAAGTCCTGCTACTATAACTCGAACTCTCCTTTATGTTGCGATGATCGTTATGTGACATCTACAATTTTCTTCTTAGACTGTGCAAAATTGTACTTCATCAATACCTATAATATCATACTTTTCTTCTTTTATGTAGTTACATGTTTCATGGCGCTCGTCTATGCTAACATGACGAGTGCACTTGTCTCCCGCTGTGAGGTTGAGACACGCTTTTTCATCATATCTATTATCAATACTTGGTTTGAAAAAGCAAAAACTTTTTGACGTGCACTAACACCTCGCACTTTTATTCTTCTAAGTAGTTCTTCTGATTATTTACCTGAGAACATACCTCTCCACACGCACGCTCTATCCAACTGCACATCCTGATTTTCACCTATGCCTATCTCCTGGCTGTTAACTAACCTTCTATGCAAGAAAATACCAGACATTCAGATGAGTGCCTGTTTTTAATAACATCTTTACTTAATTCCGTATTTTTGTTGAAACGTTCAACACGTCCGTCTGCTGAGCAAATCTTTGACGTCCAGTGTAGAATGGATGTGTATCTGAACTGATCTCAACTTTTAATAATGGATATGTATTTCCATCTCCCGCACTAATAGTTTCTTTGATGGTTTAGTTGAACCACTTAAAAATTTAAAACCACTAGTAGTATCCATGAAAAACAACTTTACGGTAATCTGGATGTATTCCTTCTCTCATTATTCTTCTTCCTTTTGCCCTGAACACTTAGAATATGAACAGAGTTATTTTTAACGTGAATTAAATCACATACCTCGTAATATATGAATGAGTTATATCAAGTGTCTTTATGTAAAATTATTTTATATCTTTTTGTTGTAACGTCTTTAGCAAACCATTTATCCAGAAATTTTAGAAAAATTCTTTTCTTTATATAATTTCTTTAAATGCTTTTGTTTATATCCTCCACTAATGTTTTATCGCTAAGCCTTGCACCAACAGCAAACGCCCTGCTCATACCTACATTTTATAACGTTATATTCTTTCTAATATACCTTCTTTTTCAAATAGTATTGCACTTAAACCCCATCAATTAAAAGCCCTTGTATTCTATCAGTAAATCAATAAGTGCTTCGTTAAATGTTTCGTATTGGTTAGCGTCATTATTTTTACAATATCTTTTTAAAATATCTTTTTGTTTTGTAAATATATCATATCCCTGATGAACTCTGCTTGTGCTCCTAAAAACTTTCCTGCCATATCTTTTGCAGAGTTAATGTTTAAAGTAGTAACTAACACTTGTTCATTTTCCATATACGAGTATCGCATCAGTAATACTTTTTCTTTTTCTTTCTTTTTGTTGATGTGTATCCATTCCAGATTAAATCAATATTACCTTTTGTAGTTCTGTTTCTTTTAAGTCCCAGTTAATAGGTTGCCATTTTACTTTTTATCCCGTACTTGTTAAAAACTGCTTGAGCTAAATCTGATATCAAAACCTACATCTTTTTCCGTCTTTTATCTTTAAATCCCATAGGTACAAAAAGTAAAGTTATCAAATCCTATTGTTATAGTTTTGTTTTTCGTAATTTTTCCCACCTGTCTTTAGAAGTGTCGCTTGTTTTTACTAGAACACCCTGCTAAAACAAAGTTACAACTAATGCCGTTATACTTATAAAAATTTTCATATATATCTCCTATTTTGAGTTAACTTTCAAAATATCATCTGCAATATTTTCTGCAAATTGTATATCGTGTGTAATAACTATTTGAGTTATACTCAACTCTTTATTTTTAAAATCAATTTTTCTACTTCAATAACCTAAGTGCTGGATCTAAAGCACTAGTTGGTCTCATCGTAGCCAATTATTTTTGGTTTTCATCTATACTTTGCCCCTTGCTAATGCAACACGTTGTTTTTGTCCACCTGATAGTGAGTGTGGATAACTGTTTATATGTTCTATAAGCCCTAACCTATCTAATAGCTCGCTTGCTTTTCTCTGCACCATCTCTTTTCTCACTCATTGTATGAATAGGAGATAAAATTAAATTTTCTAATACAGTTAAATGTGGAAAAAAGTTGAAAGTCTTGGAAACACAAAACCAAGTAAATTTCTTTTTCTAGTTCATCTAATGACAGTTTTTCATTATTATAATATATCCTCACCAGAATCAATAGTCTCCAAGTCCTGCAAGCATTCTAAGTAAAGTTGTTTTTACCACCATCAGAAGGACCAACTATTGCAAGAATTTTATTTTTCTTCAATAGTTAAATTAAAATTTGATAAAATTTCTTTATCGTTAAACTTTTTACTAATGTTTTTAAAGCTCTCTAACATAATTATCTCCTTCATAGTTATATCTTTCTCAACTTTTTAGATACTAGAGTAACTCATCCCAATTAAAATTAAACAGAATAGCCCTTTAGCTACAAACATGGGAGTTAGGCTTTGCATCTCTATTAGCTGCTGTTCTACTTGCTAAAATCAAATCACTTACCCTCAACGCATAGACTAAAAGATGTGTCTTTACTAAACTCATAATTTTCATTAAATACACTGGGCAAAACTATTTTTATAACTTGTGGTAAAATTACAAAGCGAACTGTTTGGATATGATTTAGTTTTAAAACTTTCGCCGCCTCTGTATTGACCATTAGGTACAGATTGTATCCCACCACGAAAAATTTCTGCAAAAGTATGCCGCATAGTTTAGAGTAAACGCAACGATAGCAGCTGTAAATCTTTCAAACTTTATTCCTACATTAGGAAGTACATAATATATAAATATTAGTTGAAGTAAAGCGGTGTTCCACGCATTATCCAAATATAAATATTTATAAGATAATTTAATGGTTTAAAATTAAATTGCATAATAAAAGCAACAACAACTCCAAGTGGAATAGATAAAATCAAAAACTAAAAGAAAACTTCTAGTGTAATTTTTGCCCATCTAACAAACTAGGTAACACTTGAATAAAATAATCCATATATCATAAATTATTTAAAAATTTTTAAAAATTATAACAATTTTATCAAATGATTTTTCAATACAAAAGAATAAATATCAGCATAAACATTGTGTGATATATATTTTAAAAATTCATTTTTATTTCTCTATGATATAATATAACTAATGCGAGTGCCATGATTCACAAAATTGTACAACTGTAACTTCTGCTACTCTAGTAGCAAAAATATTATTCATGAAGATAAAATAAAAAGAACACTCTAATATCTTAAAGAAAAACTTTTTAGATGGTGTAGCTTATACAAAATGTATGCTAAACTATACTAAGAAAAATGGTGTTAAAGATGCCGCTATTTACTTAAAAAGATGACGCAAAGTAGTAAAGAAAGTTGAGAAAAAGCTAGCGATACTGCTAAGTACACAAAAATAGCTAATGATTCTGTTAACCTTAAAAAACAATGTTCAAAGAAGTAAAAATAGTTCAGCTCAGTTTTCTAATGTTTTAAAAATTCAAATGAGATACTACAAAATGAAATTTTTTTCCTTCTATTAAAGAATATCTTAACAAAGTTCAAAGTAGTAAAGATTGAAGAACAGAAATTGATAATAAAATAGAAGAAAGTAAAAACATAGAAATCATAAAGGTTTAAAGAAAAGCTACTACTACGCTTAACGATGTAAAAGAAAAGTAAATGATATAATTAGAAAGAAAATAATTAGACTAAAACATTTAAATATATATTAGAAAAATTGTTTTAATATACTATATAGGTAAAGATCTTTCTAATTTTTAGTTGTTCAATAATGAAAATTTAGTAGTAGTATACGTCACCTTTAAACTATTTGTTTTATACAACCAAATTATTTTGATATATACAAATAGTTAATAATTAAAAACTAGTAATTTACTAAAATACCAAAAGCAAAATTGCTTTTGGTCTAAAGACTATATTAACGTTTTGAGAATTGTGGTGCACGACGTGCTCCTTTAAGACCATGTATTTTTACGTTCTTTCATACGTGGGTCACGTGTTAGTAACCCTGCTGGTTTTTAAGTCTTTACGGTAATCTGGGTTTACTTCTAATAACGCACGAGCAATTCCGTGACGGATTGCTTGAGCTTGACCAGTGTATCCTCCACCGTGTACATTAACAAAACGTCATAATTCCCTGTGGTTTTGTACTTTCTAAAGGTTGCATTAAATCTAATACTAATGACTCTAATGGTAAGTATTCACGTACTTATCTCTTTTTGTTGATTACAACTTTACCTGTTCCTGGTAATAGTCTTACACGTGCTACTGAACTTTTACGGCGTCCTGTTCCGCGATATTCTGCTTGTGCCATTTACTTTCTTCCTCCTTGATTATCCACGTAACTCATATTTTTTCTGGTTTTGCTGCTGCATGTGGGTGTTCTGCCCACGATAAACGTGAAGTTCCATACCTTGAGCTCTACCTAAAAGTATTTTTGGTAACATACCTTTAATAGATAACTCTAAAAGTTCTTCTGGATATTTTTCAACCATTGAGTCCAGCTGTTCTTTCTTCTAATCCACCTGGGTGCATTGTGTGACGACGGTATACTTTATTAGTTAATTTTTCTACCAGTTAACACAATTTTTCTCAGCAGTGATAATAATTACATTATCTCCAGTATCAATATGTGGTGTATAAGTAGGTTTATGTTTCCTCTTAAAATTGAAGCTACCTCTGATGATAGACGCCCCCTAAAGTTTGACCTTCAGCATCTATTACATACCATCTACAGTTGATGGCTTTTGCCATATATGTTTGACGCATGTCTCCTCCTAGATGTTGTTTTAAATCTGTCATAACGACTAAGTTTTTCCGGGGCTTACTCGTGAAGATATATAAACATATCACTGAATATAATACATTATTTAACATAAAAAGTCAATAACTAATTAACTTTCTTTAAATAATTTTATAATCTAGTGATATAAATTTAATATTTTAATTTCTTTTTAATAAATTCTAGTATTAGTACAAATAAAATTACAATGATTATATTTATACAAAGAGCTAAAAAGAATAAATAAATTACTTTTTATATCAATACTCTTTACCTAATATAGAAAAATGTAGTATTAAAAATATCTCACAAAAAGTGTAGTCAATATATCTCTCAAAGTTTAAAAGTAAATTTCTTTTTCTAAAAATAATTTAAAAATACATTTGAACCTACAAAATAATAATACCTGCGATATAGCTATGTTTGTATTATTAAAAATAGCTAAAACAAATACGCTAAATACTAAAAACAAATATAAATAGTAAAAGATAATTAAAAAGTTTTTGAAGTAAAATCATTTATCATTTTAGTATTTCACTTAGCATAATTTTTGAAAAACACTAACGAACCTAGTAGCTACTAACAATAAATAATAAACTATAAACACAAAAGTATTTACAAAAATTTTTACAAAAATACTTTTGCTGGCATAAATTTAGTAGTCTATTAACATACTTTGTTTTATAGTCATCTCTATGAAAAATAAAATTTAAGTCCAGCTACGAAAAAGAATAAAAATAAATATTAGTTTTAAACATAGTAATATATAATAAACTCTCTGTACTCATCTCTAATTTTATTTTTGAACTACATCAATTTTGTAAGAAAAAGAAAAACTACACTACATAGTAGCAAAATAAAAAGTATAAATAATTAAATTTTCTTTGAAAAATCTCATTTAATTCTATCTTAAACATTCTCTTTCTCCACTTCTTCTAATATTTTGCTATATGTACTAGATACTACATCAATATCTATTTTAAAAGATGTCTAAGCTAAACTCTCAACATCACTACTGCGTATAATAAAGGTTTCTTATTTTCAGATTCAAAATAAGAAATATTTTTCTCTCTAAAACATCAACTAACACCATTAGTATTAGAGAACTCCAAGCTCTACTAAATTCTCCAAAAATTCTAAGCTTTTTAGTTTTTATCAAAATCTCTACCTTATCATCTTTTATAGCTACTGTATAGTCAGTGAAACGTTAGAAAAATTTATTATCTAACAAAACAAAAATATGATTTTCTTTTTAAAGACTTAACTAATTCAAACAACTCACAAAGCTTCACTATCTTCTAAGTCAATATTAGTCTTATCAAATAAAACAACACTCTCACAAATAGTAAAAGCAAATAGCATTTGTACTTTTAACAACTCAAAATCTGTTAACCTCTTAACCTTTAGCCCTACTATCTAAATTAAAAGCTAGCTAGTAGAATTTTTAAATTCTTCTTTATCTACTTTTTCGCTTAACAACGCTAAAAAGTAATTTAAAATTTTTATAAATAGAAAAATTTTTATATAAACCAATATCCAAAACAGAAATTACTTCTCTACCACTCTTAATATCATTTTTCATTTTTATAAGTATCTTTCCGTCAAACTTTGTTTTAAGTAAAAAGATTTTTAAAAGTTCTAATATATTTTCATTAGGATTTATAACAGCTAACGTATTATTAAACTCTAAAAAGAAAAATCTAAAAGTTAAAAATCTTTTTCTAGAAATCTTAAACTCTCTAAACTCTAGTACCATCTCAATATAACCTCAAAAATTATTTTATAACATTTACAATAATATAATATATCTTAATTTATTTCAAGAAATTAAAAATATATCACTTAAATTAGTTACAATTTCTATTTAATAAGTTTTACCATATTCACTATAAATTATTTATCTAAACTTTATTAAGCGCTGGTAACTTATAGTAATGTATTAGATATAATAAAAATCAGACTAAAAATATTTCGTGTGTATTAAAAATTATTTTAATATAACGTATAAGTAAATAGATATTTAACAAATCGCCACCTAACAAATAAAATAAAACACCACATTACTTTTACAGTAATATAGTGTTTTATTATTTTTAATCAAATAAGTCTTTTTGCTTTTCATCATTTTCTCTAAAAACTTTCATCAATGTGTACTTTTTCGTTTTTAATTTTGCTAACTCTGCATAAAGTTTCTTTTCTTCATCACTAAGTTGTTTAGGTATTTTTTATTGATACAACTATGTAATGGTCTCCCCTACCGTAACCCATAACATTTTTACACCTTTTACCACTTAGTTTGAATTTTCTTGCGTGTTGCGTTCCTGCTGGTACATTTAATTCTATCTCTCCTGTTAATGTACGAACATCTAACTTACATCCTAACGCCGCTTGTGCTGGTGACAATTCTAATGTTGTATATATGTCATCATCTTCTCTTGTAGAAATAATTATCACTTGTTACACTTATCTCAACAAATAAATCTCCAGAAGGCCCACCATTTATACCTCGACGCCTCCTTTTCCCCAGATAATCTTATACGTTGCCCATCTTTTATACCTTCTGGTATTTCAACCTCATACTCAACCACCTTACTCTCATATCCACGACCAAAACAGTGTGGACATTTTTATCTTTAATAATTTTACCGAGTCCATTACAAGCTGAACATGTTTCTTTGCGATTGCATACGTCCAAAAAGGTGTGTTTTGGATTACTGTCTCTGTCCACTTCCATGACATGTTGAACAAGTTGAAACCGATGAAGAATCTTTTGCTCCACTTCCATGACCAGTGATCACAATCTACATCTTTTTATTTTTATAGAGTTTTTGTTCCAAAACTGCATCTTTAAAACTTATTGTTATTCTATGACAAATCCTCTCCTTGTCTAGGTGCACTTAGGGTTGCTTCTTCTACTCTCCACCACCAAAGAAACTTGAGAATATATCTCCTAAATCTTCAAAATCTGCTCCACTAAAGCCACCGCCAAAACCACTAAAAACCACCTTGCCCAAGCCACCTGCTCCGTCAAAATGCAGAGTGTCCAAAATTGATCGTACTGTGCTTTTTATTATCATCCTTAATACTTCGCTATAGCTTCTGCTATTTCCTTAAATTTTCATCAGCACCTGGTTCTTTATTTATATCTGGATGATACTGTTTTTGATAATTTACGATAAGCTTTTTATTTCAGCACTACTAGCACCTTTACTAAGTCCTAAGACTTCATAATAATCTCTTTTTGCCATTTTATACCTCTACTTTTAAAAATTTAATTACTATCTTTAAATCTTTTCTTCTAATTTATTTTTATGATGAAATTATTTCTTCAAGGTAATATTATACTTATCGATAGTATTATAATATTATCTAATACATCTCCTAACTCTTCCATAAGATCTTCTCTATAATAATTTTTGATAACTTTTCATCCGGTCTATCTCGTCCTATCTCCATACTACGAACAGCACGACTTACCCTCTCTACTTATTCTGTTAAAAGCCTACTCTTATAAAACTATTATAATTATACCAATCTCTATAAAAATTTATCACCCAGTCTTTATATTCTCTCATAATTTTTCCTTATCTTTTTAAAAACATTATCACTTATAATTTAGATCACTTACTGTATAGTTAATAAAAATATTTTTAATATAGTTTATAAGTTTTAAATTTAAAGCAAGGGGTTAGGGAGTATCCAACCCCTAACCAGTAATTAGTTATTTTTCTCTGTAAAGTCTGCATCTATTGTATCATCATCTTGTTTTGGTGCTTCATTTGCTCCTGCTTGATTTTGAGCTTGATTTACTTGTTCATAAAGTTTCATTGTCATTTCTTGGACAGCTTTATTAAGTTCATCTTTGCAGATTTCATAGCTTCTAACTCATTATTTTTAATAGCTTCTTTTAATGAATCATTTTTCTCTTTAACTCCGTCTAATAAGCTTTGATCCACTTTATCTTTTTGCTTCTTCTAAAAGCTTTATCAGCTTGGAATGAAAGTTGGTCGCTTCAGTTACGTAAATCTACTTCTTCTTTACGTTTAGCATCCGCTTCTGCATTCCTTCCAGCTTCTTTAACCATACGGTCAATATCTTCATCAGTTAATGAACTACTTGATTCAATAGTAATATTTGTTCTTTTTCCAGTTCCTAAGTCTTTTGCTTTTAACATTACGATACCATTTTTATCAATATCAAATGTTACTTCAATTTGTGTACTCCACGTGGCGCAGCTGGAATATCTGTAGTTGGAATCTTCCTAAAGTTTTGTTATCTGTTGCCATTGGGCGTTCACCTTGAAGAACGTGAATATCTACTGCTGGTTGGTTATCTGCTGCCGCTGAGAATACTTGTGATTTTAGAGTTGGGATAGTTGTATTTCTTGGAATTAAAACTGTCATTACTGATCCCATAGTTTCAATACCTAGTGATAATGGTGTTACGTCAAGTAATACAACATCTTCTTTCATCTCCAGTAATTACTCCACCTTGAATAGCAGGCACCCATCACGCAACACTTATCTGGTTTACTCCTTTATGTGGTTCTTTACCCATTTCTTTTTAACTGCATCTTGAACAGCTGGGATACGTGTTGATCCACCTACTAAAATTATGGTCAATTTCACTTGGTTTAATCCTGCATCTTTAAGTGCTTGACGAGTTGGAACTAATGTTCTTTCTACTAAACTGTGAGTAAGTTCATCAAATTTAGCACGAGTTAGAGTCATTTCTAAGTGAACTGGTCCTGCTGCTCCTGCAGAAATAAATGGAAGAGAGAAATTTGTGTGCTAGTTACTGCAGATCATCTTTTTAGCTTTTTCTGCTGCGTCTTTTAGACGTTGCATTGCCATTTTATCTTGACTTAAATCAATTCCTTGATCTTTTTAAATTCTGCTACTAAGTAATCAATAATAGCAGTCGAAAATCATCTCCACCTAGTGAGTTATCTCCAGATGTAGCTAATACTTCAAATACTCCGTCCCCCTAACTCTAAAATAGATACGTCAAAGTACCACCACAAGGTCAAATACCAATACTTTTTGATCAACATCAGTTTTCTAATCCATAAGCTAACGCTGCTGCTGTTGGTTCGTTAATAATACGTTCTACTTCTAAACCTGCAATTTTTACCAGCATCTTTTTTGTTGCTTGACGTTGTGAACTCAGTTAAAATATGCTGGTACTGTGATTACAGCTTTAGTAACTTTTTCTCTAAGTAGCTTTCGTGCTGTTGCTTTTAGATTTTTGTAAAATCATAGCTGAAATTTCTTGTGAGATATTTTTCCATTTACGTTTTTCTTGTAATCAGTCCCCATATGACGTTTGATTGAGATTACTGTATTTTGGATTAGTAATCGCTTGACGTTTTGGCTACTTCCCTACTTGAATTTCTTCTCCTTTAAATGACACAACAGATGGTGTTGTTCTCGCCTTCCTGGTTAGGGATTACTGTTTGCTTCTCCACCTTCTAATACTGCTACACAAGAGTTTGTTGTTCCTAAATCTATTCCAATAATTTTTGACATTTTCTTATCCTCCAATTTTTCTAATTTTATTTTTAAGTTTTAAAATAAACTAACTTTTTATAAATTTAATTTTATATTTTATGCTTTTTGTGTGCGCTAATATCTAAGATGCTAACTAATTACTTTTAGCTGTTACCTTAACCATTGCTGGTCTTATTACTCTATCTTTTTAGTTTATAACCTTTTTGGAAAGTTTCTAATATTTCTCCACTTTCTTTACCTTCAACACTATCTTGCATTACTGCATGATGGAAGTTTTGGGTCCAAAAGTGTCCTGTAGTTTCTATAACTTCTACACCTTCACTCTTAAGAGAATTTTGTAAACTTTCATAAACCATATTAACACCTTTTTAAAAGTCAGTTTACTTCTTCATTATAACTTTCAATTTTGCATAGCTCTTTCTAAATTATCAAGGCTTGGTAAGATTTCTGTAATAATGGCTTTATATTTTGTTATTAGTTTTCTATTTCTTGATCTAAAGTTTTCAAACTCTGCATAAAGTCTTAAATATTTGTCTTCAGAATTTTTATCTTTTTCTTCTAACTCTACTACTTTTTCTTGCAAAAATTTCTTCTTTTGTTTTCTATTTTTCTCTTTTTCTAAAACTTCATCTTCTACTAGTTTCTACATTTTCACTTTCAGTTTTCTTCTATATTACTTTCCTGTAGTCATTTTGCCTCCTATTATTTTAAAATTATTGTTAGATTATCTCTAACACAAGCTATTAGTGTTAAAGATTTTTGAATAATTCATTCTTTTAGGTCCGAAAACAGCAATTACTCCCTCACCATTTGAGGTTTTTAGTATTTGCTTGAAAACTAATGATAAATCACTTATGTTATTAAGATTTAATTCTTTTCCTATTTTAACTGTTGCATTTTTTCCATAAGATATATTATTATCAATTAAATTTACAATTTTATCATCTTCTAAAAAGAGCAACAACTTCTTTTTAACTCTGTCTAAACTCATCTATGTCTGGCTGTTTTAATAAATTATACTCCTCCTAAAGCAATAGTCTTTTTATTTTATTTTCAAAAATTCTATCCAGTGCAATAACTAACATATCATAATTTTTATTTTATTTTTAGATAGTTTTTAAGTTCATTGTGAATTATTATATGTGCTCTTGCCATCTCTACGTCATAAAAATAAGATTTAAGTAACATATTTACCTCTTCTATATCTTCATTTGTAAAATCGGCATCTAGTTTATAATTTTGCTGATGAACTCGCCTGTATGTTGTTATCAAGATAACTAAAATACTTCTACTAGTTAGTAGAATTAACTCTATTTTTATTTATCCTTCTATCTGATTTTGTAGGTGCAAGTATCACTGCTGTACAATCTGTTAAATCAGATAAAACAATAGACATTCTTTCTATTATTTTTGTGATAAAGATTCTTGCGATACATCACTAATTTTTTATTTTCATCGTGTGTTAGTTTGTAATCTGCTTTTATATAATCAACATAGTAACGATACCCCTTCTCCGATGGAACTCGCCCAGATGATATATGCGTTTTAATAAGTCCTTCTTTTTCAAGCTTACTCATATCATTTCTAATTGTTGCCGAACTAAAAGTTGATACTTTTAGCAAGTTGCTTAGAACCCTACCGGTTGATTTGTTGAAACAAAAATTTTCTACTATACTTTGAAGAATAAGTACTTGCCTATCAAGTAACATAAAAATCACCCTATCTTCAATTTTTAAATTAGCACTCTTGATAACTGACTGCTAATCTATGTTTTAAATTATAATATTAAAAGTCAAAAAGTCAAGAACATTTTTAAAAATTTTAAAATTTTAGTAGCGAATAATTACTCCTAAAAATATATTTAATGAAATCCAAAGAATTCTTTATCTTTTACTATTTAAAATAAATTTATAATAAATATTTATAATTTACTTAAAAATTCTTTAAGCAAAATAAAAATTGATTTAACATTAAACGATGTAAAAATAAATATTACAAAATATCTTTTACCTTTTTAATTAAATTTTATATTTAACTTTCTTAATATTTTAATTTTTAATACTAAATGTTATCTTATTGTAAATTTATTTAAAAAGATTATAATTATCTTAAATATATATTGGAGGGTTTTATGAAAATTTATTTAGCTGGATCATTATTTAACGAAGCGAAGTTGCTCAAAGAATTAAAGAAGGTAAACTATTAAAAAGAAAAATTTAAAAATAAAAGTAGAAGTTTTTAATCCTATTGAACAACCTTTTAATGAAAACAAAGAGTCTTTACCTACTCCAGAAAGTATTTTTACAAATGATGCAGTTGCAATAAAAATTGCGATATATTTTTAGCCGATATTACTAACGAAGATAGTGGCGTTATGGTTGAGTTAGGTATTGCTATTATGCTTAAGATTATCGCTATCAACTCTGATATTCGCTTATCTAGTGCTAATAGATATACTATACCCACTGATGCAATAAATCACTATGTACTTGGTGGAATGAAAAATATGGTAAACTTGTTTTTAATTTTTAATAGTGCATTAGATGAGATAGAAAAATTTTAATTTAGTTCTTTCTTTTTAAAAAGTAGATACACTTATGTGCATCTACTATATTTTCAAAGCTTTCTGATAATGTGTAAGAGTAAATATATGTATCAATATTTTTATTTTATAATATTTTTTTCTACTGCGTTTTTATAAAGTAATAATTGTTCTTTATGTCTAGCTATTAACTCTTCTATTTTTCTAAAAACAATATTATCTGTTTTATAATCAAAAATTATATATTTACCTTCTTTATCTTCTATTAGCAAGTCCACTATCCCTTGCAAAAATTACTTTTTCCTTACTCATAGATTTAATATACAGTTTATCTGCATTCTCTAACATAGTAAACATAACTTCCGTTTGAACTTTTTGGCATCTTTTATAATTTTTATTACATCGCTATTTATAAAATTATTTATTCTTTGTAAATCTTCTTTTTGTATTTATGACATCAAACTCTTCTTTTTGTTAATATTCTATTTTTCTTTTATATTTTTTATGTTATCATTAGTTTGAATCAAAAGCTAGTAAATAATTTTCTATATTATCTATCTTTTTTATTTTTTCTTATATCAGTTACAATTTTTTTCAAAAGAGTTTATGTATAATATTACCACGCATAATCGCTAGATTAGAATTTTTATTTTTATTTATATTACTTTAAAAGTAAATAATTTTTATCATTACTTTCTTTTTATATTTTTCAATAGGATTATTTATAGTGCACTGTATGATGTTTTTTTGTTGGAAAATACTTATCTTGTTTTTTTCGTTTTTAGATTTATCAAAAATTATATTCGTATCATCATTGTAAATAGAAAAATCTAAATTTATTTTTACTTTTTACTTTATCTTCTATCTCTTCAAAGTTTCTATATTCAAACTGTGACAACTTCTCATTATCATACATAAAATTATTTTTTATTTTTTTATTTATAAGGATAGTCTCTATTAGTTTTGCAGTGTTTTTTTGCCCCAACTAATTTTTATATGAAAATCCCTCTCCTACTTCTTGCTCTAGGTCTAAATAATTTTTGATACTAAGTATAGCCTATCTTTTTGCACGCGTTAAGGCGACGTATAAAACTCTAACTTCTTCTTCTCTTTCTTTTTAATAAAAATAAAAATTTTTGTTTATATCATTTAATAGATTTAACGTTTTTGAATTGCTATTAAATATATGTTAACCGATAAACCAAAATTTTTGTGTAAAAAGAATCTCTTTTTTCTTCCTTGGTACCAGTATACCTATAACCACTTGAATAATCTTTATCAATATCGCTAACAAAACACATACTTATACTCTAATCCTTTTTGAGATGTGTATTGTTGGAAACAGTTACACTATTTTTGACTATCTTCGCTTCATAGTCTTCGTTATTAAAAACTTCTTCTAGATATTTTATTAAGTCATACAAGTTGTTACTTGTATCGGAGAAATTTCTACCAAATCTAAAAAGTTTTCATAGTAATCTACCTCATCATCAGTTATAGCAATAGTTTGAAGATAAGTAACAAAATCTATATCACGAGTAATTTTTTAAAAACTAAATCAGTTAACGTACTATTTAGACTAATATTTTTCCATATTAAATTTAAAAATTGTTTATTTTAGTAGTATTTTTATTTTTAATTTATCAAAAAGTTTTTCTCCTTCTTCTAATGATATATCTAACAACTCATCATTTGTAAAACCAAATATTTCACTGTGTAAAACTACAAGTAAACTTCTATCGTCATTTTCATTATCAAGCACTTTTAATATGTTAAATAAAATATTAAAATGCGTGAGAAGTAGTAAATCCGTGTTTTTCTTTTTTATATATATTGGTATGTTGTACTCTTTTAAATATTTTTGATAATCTATTAAATCTTTTTCTTTTTCTAATTAAAAATTGCATAATCTTCAAATCTATGTATTTTTATACCGTCTAATATTATAGTTAGCAATATTTTTATTGAATTTTCTACTGATTCATCTGCACCATTTTCCTTTTTTTAGCTTCTTTTTGGCGATATAATTACTGTTGTTAAATTATTTTCTTTAGGTTTTGTTTTTGACAATATAGCGCACTTTCTTCATCATAATTTATTCCAGATTCTCCGTTACTCATAAGACGATTAAAATAATTACTACTATGCAAAAACATTCTCACAGCTACGATAATTTTCTTTTAATGAGATACATACACCTATTTTATCTATACTTAATTCATAATCTTTTGTACTATCATAGTCTTTAATATCTAATTTTTGTATATGCTCTATACTTTTCTTCAAATAGTTCTGGATTGGAATTACGAAAACCATATATTGCCTAGCTTGACGTCTCCTACTCTAAAAATAAACACCCATCATCTCTTACTAAATCTAAAATATATTCTTGTAAATTATTGTTATCTTGATACTCATCAACATAAATTTCTTTAAATTTATTTTTATAATATAAACTTGCTTCAGTATCTATTTTATTTCTTTTTCATCATAACACTCTAATGCTTTTAATAGCTAAATGGTTTAAGTCAGAAAAATCTAAATAGTTCTCTTCCCTTTTTAGCTATAAATTCAAGAAAAACTCTTTAACTATATTTTTATAGCATATGCTACTTTTTCATTTCATAAATTATAGAAAAATAATTTTTATACTCTTCTAGCATCTCTATATATAAGAAAAATTTTCTTCTTTATATACTCACTTATTTTTCTTTAATTCACTTATCTTCTCACACTCTATTACTTTTTGATGAAAAATACTTCGTAACTATCTTCTTTAGGTTGTGTTTTTCTTATCTTTTTGGAGTCTCTTCTTTAAGCAAAAAGTTCTGTATCTTCTCATATCCAAAAACATCTCTACCCATTACGTTAGTATTCTCATTTATATACTTCGCATTTTCTTCAATTAAACTAATTACTTCAATACTGTCAATATCTAAAACATCATAATTTATTTTAGAAAAATTTTTCTAAAAATATCTTCACTTTGAAATGCTCCATACATATCTTCAATATTTTTAAAAACTTCTCTTCAAGATACTTCTCACAATGTGGAATAGAAATTAGCTTATCGTAAATATCTAGGACTAAAGAGATAATATTTTCTTTTACTTCCTATTAAAGAAAATAATATATCAATATCAGAACTATTTTTCTTTGTATACTTTTTCTATTAACTCTTTTAAGATATAAAAAGATTTGTTGTTTGCTAAAATATTAAAAATTAGGTTTTTAAGTATATCGTTTCCCCTTTTACATTTTCATTAACTAAATAATAAAACTTTCTTAAAACTTTTTAAACAAAAACTATCTATCGTACTTATATAAGCGTCATTTATTAAAACTCTTTGATTTCGGCGAAGATGTTCAATATCTTTTTAGTTTTCATATCTCTGAAGCCTATCACTCACAATCTTCTCTTCAATTTTCTAACATATTTTTGAGCAGCTGCTGTTGTAAATGTTAAAATTAAAAACTCATTTATATCACGTCTATTGTCTTTATCAGTTACTGCACTCTATCAGTTAAAACTTTCGTCTTCCCACTCCCTGCTGCTGCCGCAACTAAAAACATCACAACCGTCTGTGTAGTAGCTTGCCACTGAGAATTAGAAGGTGGAAATTTTTCTTTTAATGCAAAACTATCTTGCTATCGTTACTATTTTTTCATATACATTCTCCAAATTTTTATAATAACACTATATCATTTACTTATAAAAATAAAATTAAAAATAAAAATTTATAGTTTAGTTACTCTTAACACTTAAAAATATTTCCCAGTGCAATCAATTTTAAAAGTAGACTAACTATTTTTAAAAGTGTCTACTTTCTTATACGTTATATATTAAAATAATACTCATATCAAATATTTTGATACTTTATTTTTCCTTAACTAAGTAGTGCAAGTAACTTTCTATAAAATCAAAATATCTCCGTCCATAACTTTATCAACACTAGATACTTCGTAATTTGTTCTATGATCTTTTACCATTGTGTATGGAGTAAAAACATATGAACGTATTTTGAACCCCAGCCAATATCTTTTTGTTCTCCACGTATTGCTTGTAACTCTTTTTCTTTTTCTTCTATTTTTATTTGATAAAGTTTTTGATTTTAGATTTTTAAAGCCGTATCTTTATTTTATTTGACTTCTTTCTGCTTGCGACTGACTACTACTATACCAGTAGGTTAAAATGGGTTATACGTACAGCAGAGTCTGTTGTATTTATATGTTGTCCACCTGCACGCTTGAGCTCTATATGTATCAATTTTTAAATCTTCAGCATTTATCTCAATATTTTCACTCTCTTCATCAGTTATCTCTGGAATAACATCAACCGAGCAAAACGACGTATGTCTTTTCCTGAAGGATCAAAAGGAGAAATTCGTATAACACGATGAACACCTTTCTCACCTTTTTAACATACCGTAAGCATACTCCCTGAAACTTTTTAAAAGAAGCTGACTTTACACCTGTTATATCTCCTGCTTGATAATTTAAATATGTATAACTTAAACCATATTTTTGTAAAAACCTCTCATACATTCTAAGCATAAGCTCTACCCAATCAGTAGCATCTGTTCCTCCTGCTCCAGAATGCAGTTCAATAATCGCATCACTACTGTCATACTCAAAAGAAAATAAAAGCCTTAAACTAAATTCCTCTTCTTTTTACCTTTAAACTCTACAATATCTAAAAAGTTCTTGTAAAAATCATTATCTTCTGTATCTTTTAAATATTCTAAAAGTTCTTTAGCTTGTTCTAAAAGAAAATAAGTTCGAAAATTCTTCTAACTCTTTTTATACTTTTGATTCAGAGACAAAAGCTTTGTAGAGCGTTCAGTGTCAGACCAAAAATTTTTCCTCAAGCATTATATTATCTATCTCTAAAAACCCTTAGCTCTTTTTCACTAATGTTTAAAGAATCTTTAAAATAAAAATTTTTCTCTATATCACTAACGTCTTTTTCTTAATTCAACTAACTCCATACACTTACCTCGTTATCTATTAAAACTAATTATACAAAAATAATAAACTTTTAACAACTAAATTTTTAAAATTAGAAAAATTTTTATATGTATATAAATATTTTTCATAACGTGTTTATATAAGCGTAGGTAAAAATTATTTTAATATTATATAAATAATTTTTATATTACTAACATATACATTGGAAAATATAAAAACCAATATTATTTTATTATCAAATATTTACTATAATAAATAAATAAAAAGAGAGTTTTCTCTTTTTATTAGTTATCTATACTTAAACTTATTTTTGTGTATTTATTTGGAGAGTTTACTACTTCATTTACTTTATATTCTGAAATGTATGTACTGCACTTTCTCCTAAATATAATCTAGTTGGAACATCTTTCATACAAACAACATCTATTAAAAACTTTTTGCTACTAACTTTGGATCTCCACTTTGATTGTGATTTAACCTCTCTAATGAACTTATAGTTTGTTTTTACTATTTTATATTCTTCAATATTTTTCTACCTAAATATCTCTAAGCTTATTATCAATTTCTAAAAAGTGTTTTGTTTATATAATCTCTTTTTCTTCTAAATATCTTTTATGATGTTCTAATATTATTTTTATATCTATCGTATCGACTAGAGAATATTTTTCAAATTCGTATTTAATATCTCCTACAGTCATACCTATTTTTCGTAAACATTTTTATTAAATCAATAAGCTCTACATCATTTTTAAAAATATACTCTTCTATTGAGACTATCTCTATTTATATTTTTAAGTAAGTCTCTTCTTCATAATAACGAAGCATTGAAACAGGTACTCAGTTATTTTAGAAGTTTTTCGTTAATGTATAATACATATCATAACCAACTTTCTTTTTATTCAAAACTATTATAACATTATAAAACAAAATATAACTTAAAAACATTTAATACTCTTTATATAAATATAAATAATATTATAAAAATCGCCATACTTTTTAAAAAGTAAAATATTTTTGAGTGAAAAATCCTTTTTAAAAGTCATAAAACTTTTTAAAAAGGTTTTATAAGTATTCTCTTTACTTATACGTTATATTAAAATATACACACATTGAATGTTTCTAAGACAATGTATTTTAATTAAAAACTATTTACATAAAAATTAAAAATACATAGATAATTATTTTACTCTATGTCTTTTTATTAAGTAAATTTTATTTTTAAATTATATTTCTCTTCTTCTAGTTCTTCTTGGTCTTGGAAACATTTCTTGCTCTGAATCATTTTTGCATAATCACTTGTAAATGATGGTGATACTTGCGCTTGACGTGGCGCTACTTCTCTTCAGTTGCTACACCATCTTCATCAAAACCAGTTGCTATTACTGTAACTACGATTTCATCAGTTTTTCTAATTCTTCATTGATTACTGTTCCGAAAAATCATATTAACTTCTTCATCACTAGCTTCTTGAACGATACTTGCTGCTGCTTGCGCTTCAAATAAACTTAATGATGGCCCACCAGTAATATTTAATAATACCCCCACGAGCTCCTACTATAGAAGTTTCTAATAGTGGTGAAGAAATTGCTTTTTAGCAGCTTCAATTGCTCTATTTTCTCCACTAAGCTACACCAATACCCATTAACGCTGAACCTTGATCTGCCATAATTGCTTTAACGTCTGCAAAGTCTAAGTTAACAGCTCCAGATACGTTAATTAAATCAGAGATACCTTGTACCCCTTGACGAAGATACGTTATCTGCTTCAAGCGAAAGCTTGCATCATTGGAGTTGATTTATCTACTATATCTAATAATCTATCATTTGGAATAACGATAAGTGTATCAACTGCTCCTTTTAACGAGTTGATACCTGCTGTTGATTGTACTTGACGTTTTTCCTTCAAAGTTAAATGGACGAGTTACTACACCAACTGTTAATGCTCCTAACTCTTTTGCAATATTTTCGCAACGATAGGTGCTGCACCAGTTCCTGTTCCTCCACCCATTCCTGAAGTTACAAATACCATATCCGCTCCTGCAAGAGCTGCTTCAATTTTATCTTTTGTTTCTTCGGCGGCTTTTCTTCCCACTTCTGGGTTAGCTCCTGCTCCTAATCCACGAGTTAATTTTTCTCCGATTTGGATTCTAGTTTGTGCTTTTTGATTTTCTAAGTGCTTGTGCGTCAGTATTGATTGCAATCAAATTCTACATTTTGAATACCGCTTTCTATCATTCTATCAACGGCATTCCCCCACCGCCACCAACACCAATAACTTTTTTATTACTGCTGCTTGATTGTATTCTTCTATGTTCATTATATTTTTCCTCCTAATTTTTATTCAAAAAATGAACTATATTTATTTCTTAATTTTTCAAGAAGACCATTACCTTTTTTTCTTCTTTGTTTTCATCTTTCACTTCTTTTTCATAATTATCTTCTAAAGATACTTCATTGACTGTTTCAATTTCTTCTACTACTTCTACATTTTCAAATTTTTGTATCAGTATTTTTAATAGCAACTGCTTCATCCATTAGTTGATAACCGAATAATGACTCTATATTATAACTACTAGTAAGGACGCCTACTGCTACTGATAATTCTGGAGAATTTGCTCCTATTATTTTTGGTGAGGCAAGTCTTACATTCATTTTTCTAAGCATATCTCGTGCTAACTCTAAAACTCCTGGCATAAGAGTTGTTCCACCAGTTAACACAACATTTCCTTTTTACTCTATTTATACCATTTTTCCTAAGTATATCAAATGATCGTAAAAATAATTTCTTCTACCATCTCTTCTATATAATCAGATAATTCTTTTGTGTAAAGGTTCTTCCCCTTCTTCTAAATTATCTAAATGTATAATTACATCATCAGATGCTAAATCATAAAAACTATGACCTTGATTTACTTTTTATCTCTTCTGCTTTTTAGAGAAACATTTAAAACATCTGATATCATACAGAGTAATATCATCCCCTGCAAGCTCTATTGATTGTGATAGTTGTAAAATACCATCTTCATAATAACCTACAGTTGTAAGTCCTGCTCCTATATCAATTATTACAGAGCCATAATCTCTCTCATCGTCAGTTAAAAGTAATTCTCCTAAACAATGTGTTGTTACAAAAAGTTTTCATTGCAATCAAACTTCAAACTCTCTATACTTTTTAAATATAGTGTGTAGATGTGTTTTTGAAGTTAAGACTCTATTACCTGTAATTTCAAAAAGAATTATGGACTGTCATTCCTTTTGGTTTTTATACTTTCAATGTCATCTAATCTATAATAATCAGGAATTACTTGAACAACTTCTCTTTCTCTTGGAAGTGGTAAAAATTTTTGCTTCTTCTACTACTTCTTCTATATCACGACCATCTATATCATGTTTTGTATCAAATTTAATTTCTGCTACACTTCTTTTTAATATGAGTGTGAACACTTGGCACTGCAACATAAAGAGATCTTATATCTTTATTAGCTTCATTTTTAGCTATATCAATTGCTTTCTTTTATATCTTTTTGATACTGTCTCAACATCTACTATATTCCCTCTTTTTATAGCATTAGTTTCCACATTCCCTACACCTCAAATATATTTAGTTTTCCATAAGCGACATCTGCAATTATTACTTTTTACCGCTGATGATCCTAAATCAATTGAAGTATATAATTGTGAACTCAAGTCAAACACTCCTTTCCTAGTTTCTTTTTAATATTTTAAATATTTTAAATATTTTTAAAAATTAGAGCCATTACCCCAATATTTCATAATCTCAATTATAACATAAAATATATTAAAAATATATTAAAAATTATTACTAAAAATTTTTTTAGTTTTTCTAAAAATTTATAAGCGGCTATTCACTTTATACACTATATTAAAATAATTTTTAATCTACACAGAATATTTTTAAGCCTATTTAAAAATTATTATATAATACTTTGAAAACACAAAATAAAAACTTTTTAATCTTGTTTTGATTAAAAGTTTTTATATTTTTACTCATGTGACTTTCTTATTATTTCATCAATTTTTGCTTGACGTTCTTTAGTTGTTTTTATCTGTTTGTATATATGCACCGTTAACTATATTTAAAACTGTATATCAGTTATATACTTTTCTATCTTAGTGTAATAGTTTAACTTTTTGCGCAAAACTTCCTAAAGATGCTTTTATGTCCATCTAACATATATATAGTTATACCATCTTGCGTATCGTTATCATTTACTATCTCCTCGATATCATTTTTAAAACATCTTTATTTAAAAAAAGATAAGTTTTTATATAACTCTTGCTTTTTATCGTTATTATCATTAAATCCTTCTAGATAGGGTACACTATAATTATTATTTATCACTCCATTATAAACATTACCATTTTGATAAAAATTATTTCATAATTCCCCTCACTATTTTTTATTTTTAGCAATAATCTCATACTCTTCTAGTTTTATACTTATAGTTGATGGTAATTTAGTATCTACTTCAACATTTTTACAATATTAAATTTATTTTTATAGTATTTTTACGTCACTATCTTTTATAGTCCAAGTTTTTAACTTGGTTATTTAAGTTAGCTACACTTGTTATATCTTCTTTTTAACTGATTGTTTCCTTCTATATTTATTGTTTTAATTTCATAACAGGACTAAATAAAAAGCCAATTATAAGAAGAGGAATGCAAACTACTAGAGATAAGACTAATATTTCTTTTTCTTTTTATTATGATATTTTTACTGATGAGTTGTTATTAGCTATTTTTTTCTAATAATTTTTCTTTTTTAAAAATTCATCAATAACCTCTTTATTTTTTATTTTATTATAGGCACAAATAAACTCTTCTCCACGTTCTTCAAAAATTCTTGTATTGATCCCACGAAGCGCTAGCTGGCGATAGTAAAATAGTATCCCCTACGTTCGCTAACTTGCTTGCAAGAACAGTAGCATCATAAACTTTATGTGCACTGTAATAATCTATTCATCTCATCAGCTCTTTTTAAGTATCTCTTTAGTTTCTCCAATAGCTATAATCATTTTAACATTTTTCAAATATGGATTTAAGTCTTTATAATCAATTTTTCTATCATATCCACCACAAATTAAAAATAACATTGTCAGAAAATCCAGATAAAGCTACCTTTGTTGAAGCTGGATTAGTAGCTTTTGAATCGTTATAATATTTTACTCCTAAATTTTCCCCAACATATTGTAATCTATGTTTAACACCTTTTAAAAGTATATAAAACTTTTTCTATACTAGACACTTTTTACGCCTTTTTAAATAACAACATAACGCTGCATCAATAGCATTTTTCTAAATTGTGTTCACCTGGTAAAGATAATTTTTTGTTTTATTAAATAATTTTGACATCGTTGTAAATAACATAATCATCTTTTAACATAAACATCTGCACTTTTATCATAGCTTGTACTGTAGTAAATTATTTTAGATTTTATATTTTTCTTCTTTATACTTTTCTTTTTCTGTAATATTTAAAATTAAATAATCATTTTCATTTTGATTTTTAAATATCTTTGCGTTATGATAATTTTCTAATGACTTATGATAGTCTAAATGCCCCTCACCTAAATTAGTTATTACTGCAACAGAGGGTTTGAAACAATTAGTCCCTTCTAACTGAAAAAGATGAAACTTCCATAACTAAAATATCATTAGCATCTGAGTTGTCAGCAACTTCAATAGCAGGATAACCAATATTACCTGCGAGCTTTTACATATCTTCTTTTAAAATTTCATATACCAAAGTAGTTGTTGTTGTTTTACCATTTGTTCCAGTGATTGCAATAATATCACTCCACCCAATTTACTTGCTAATTCTATTTCAGTTATTATTTCTATATTTCTTTTCTTCGCTTCTTTTAAAATTTCTATATCATAAGGTATACCTGATTTTTACTATAATATCTATATTATCTAAAAATGCTTATAGGATGATTTGGAAAAATAAGTTTAACTCCTAATTTTTCTAACTCCAGCATTTTCACTAACACTTAAATCCTCGTTAGCATTTAATGCAACACTAATACCATAACTATTTAAAAATTTTAGCAGTTTTTATATCCACTTTTAGCAAAACCTAACACTAAAAATCTCTTTTTAATTTTTCTACATTTAGCATTCTAAAACAACTCCTATAAAATAACCAATAGCCGATGACAAACAGCTACTAAGACAAAGTATATAAACTGTCTTAACCTCACCATACCCTGACAATTCTAAATGATGATGAAATGGTGCCATCTTAAAAATTCTTTTTTCGTTTTTATAATACACTAACCTGAATCATAACCGATAAAAGTTTCTATTATATAAACTAAACCAATAAAAATAAATGCAATCTCTTTATGCAAAATTATTGAAATAGCGGCAAAGCATACCACCTAATGCTAAAGAACCTGTATCCCCATAAATATTTTTGCGGGTTTTTTTATTAAACAATAGAAAACCTATTAAAGAAGACATCAAGACCAAACAAAAACGTTAGAACTTGCATATTGTTTTCTTTATAACTTATAAGAGCAAAAAGTAAATGCTACTACAATAGTTACACTTGTTGATAATCCATCTAAACCGTCTGTTAAGTTTACAGCATTAGAAAAACCGGTTTGCCAAAAATTATAAATATTAAATATATTACCCAATATATATTTAACTTATAGTTTAAAATGGTATCTCAATAAAATTCATACCCCATAAACTAACTGAAGAAGTATATAAAATATCACAGAAAAATAATATTTGCATAAAATAATTTTTCTTCGGAGATAATCCATCATCTAACTACTATAAGCATATCATCAATATAACCAATTAAAGAGAAAGATAATGTTACATAGATAAAAAGCAAATAATATTTGACATTACTAAAATCATATATACTAGCTAAAGTAATGAAACTACTATTGCTATAATAAAAGATATTCCACCCATTGTTGGAGTTCCTTTTATAGAAATGGCTCTCGGGTCCTTCTTTTCTTATTTCTTGTCCAAACTTTAATTTATGTAAATATTTTATTAAACTTGGTAACATTAGAACTGTTATCAAAAATGAAAAACATCCCTAATATTATACTACTTGCTACACTCATTTTTCTCCTAACCTAGCTTAACAGTTATGCTATCTCCTTACTTTAGTTTTAGCATTTTAGACTGACTTATAACGTATCCACTACCTTCTATATTCATGTTTATACCAGATAACTCTCAAATTCTAAAAACATCAGATTTTTGACCACCCTTTTAAAAATTAGGAAGTTCAATATCTTCACAGGAAACTACTAAAAATACTTTCCTTGATTTTTCTTATCTCATTATTTACAGTTGAAATTGTTTTAAAACTTTGTCTCCATTTCCAATAATAACAACATCATCAAAAATTAGCTTTTAATTTTTGATATGCTACTGAAAGTTTTCTATTCTCCACGTTTTCATTTTTATATAATGTTGTGCTATTATCTTTATTTACTTTTGAATATTTAAATAACTTAAAGTATTTTTCCACTACTGGTTTAAAAATTTCACTTGAACCTGAATAAAAGCTTTCTGTAAGGTTTTTGACGGTAATTTAATTCCAGAATAAACAATTATTTCTGGATTATCACTTGGAATGTATCCTAAAAAGAATTCATAACTTTATATTGGCTAGAGTAATACTTCCCTGTTTTTGGATCTGGAACTTCGGCTGTACCAGTTTTTCCTGCAACTACATAATCTTGCATTTGATATTTTTACCACCACTTACCCACTTTTCCATTAACAACTCCATGAAGTTGCTCTCTTAATTTAGTAGCTGTTTCTTTTGATATAGGATTCTCTACAACTGTTCTTTTTCCCCTGACATTAACATCTTGATTTATAGTTTTTATCGTAAATTTTTGTAAAAAGTAAGGTTTTTAACATCTCACCATTGTTTACTACTGCTGTTTCTGCTTGCAATCCATTTGAATTGGAGTTACTGTGCTACCATGTCCAAAAACAAAACAGTAGTTGATGCAGATACTGAGTTACTAAATGCTAGTTGTCCGTATGCTTCGTTGTCATATAAAGAGTCTGTTGTTTTACCGAAGCCAAACTTCTCTAATCCCTCTTTTAACTTCTCTGTACCTAAATTTCTTAACATAGTTAACATTAAAGTATTTGAAGATTCTTGAATCCATGCTCATAACTTATTACTCCCCCATCCTTTTTGTTCCAGTCATGAACAACTACCCCATCATCAAGATTAAATGAACCTGATCTATATAGTTGCATTTGGATTAAATAAGTTATGCTCAAGCATTATAGCTAAAGAGAAAGTTTTTCATAGTTGAACCAGGCTCAAAGGCTGCATTATAAAAAGTATTAGTCCATGCTTTATCTAAATTCTCTTTAGTGTTTGGATTAAACGATGGAGTTTGTCCCATAGCTAAGATTTCTCCTGTTTTTTTGCATTTAAAACAATACAAAAAGCATTTTTCTGGCTCATATTTCTTCTGAATATCAGTTAAACTCTTATCAACAAAACTTTGAATATTTTTGTCAATAGTTAAATAAATATCAGACCCATCTACTGGATTTATTTCTGTTTTTGGAATATTAGAAACAACTTGTCCCCTAAGCGTCTTTTTGCATAAGTTATATGCCCTTCTTTACCTCTTAAGTAATAATCAAACGTCTTTTCAATTCCTAAACGCCCGATAAGTAAATCACTTTCTTCATTTTGAAGCTTGTGCAAATCCTAAAAATTACCTAACATATTTTCATTAGGATAATATCTTTTTGGTGTTTCTATAAATCTAAGACCCGGCAGTTCTAATTTTTCTATCTTATTTTTAATTTCAGCTGTTAAATCTTTTTTCCATGCTTACCAAACTCTACTTGATAAACTTTTTCAGTATTTAATATTTTTAATATATCATCTTTTGGCATATCAAGTATTTGTGATAATTCAGAAGCTGTTTTTCCTTATCTACAACATGTCTTTTCTTTTCAGAATTTTCCGAAGCTTTTTCTGATAAAACAGCTACTAGTTTATAACTTTCTATATTATCAGCTAATACAGCACCATTCCTATCAAAAATTTTCCCACGTTTTTGGTGGAAGAACTGCATCTATTTTATATCTCTAATTCTTTTTAAATTTTCTCCTCTAATTTTACCAAAAACACTCATTTGACCTCATATTAAAAATACAATCCATATAAAGAAAAAGCAAAAAGAAACACAAACATAATTTGAGTTCTTTTCTTGATATATAATCTCTTTTTCTTAAACTTTCATCGTCTTTTAAAAAAATCTCAAAGTAACTATATTTTTAAGCTACTAATTAACTATTTTCAAACTACTTCACTACCTTTTGTATTGTCTTTTTGAACTTTCATACCTAATTGTTCTGCTATTGTTTTTAACTCTTTCATAAGACGCTAAATTACTTATTACGATTCTTTGATCGTCATTATCTTTTTGTCATTATTAAACTATTTTTGTTTCTTCTTTCTTTTAGATTATATATATCACCTTTATAGTTTAAAAAGCAACAAATTAGCTCCAACAATAACTCCCCACACAAGCTACATACGTTACTTTTTTCAAACATATTTAATCTTACTTTCTCTTCTACCTTTTTATGCCATACTCTCTACTATATACTTTTTAATGTTGCCATTTTTCTAAACTCCTATATTTGCACTTGTGCTACTCTAAGTTTTGCACTTCTTGATCTATTATTTTCTTCTAACTCTTTATCACTTGGATAAATAGGTTTTTGTTACTACTTTTAATTTAGTTAAAGATTCTGTAGGAAGAATAGGTAAATTTTTAAAGTCTCTTTCTCTGTTGAATATGATTTAAACATTTGTTTACATATTCTATCTTCTAACGAATGAAAAGATATAACTGCTATTCTTCTATTTATATTTACAATATCAATTGCTTGTTCTAATGAATCTTCAAAAACAGAAAGCTCATTATTTACTGCTATCCTAATTGCTTGAAAAACTCTTTTTGCTGGATGTCCACCTGTTCTTCTAGCTTTTTGTGGATAGAATTTTTAATAATATCAACTAACTCAAAAGTAGTTTCAATATTTTTCTTGTCTTAACTTTTCTATATTTCTTGCTATTTGTTTAGAAAATTTTTCTTCCCACATATCTATAGAATATTTTTACTAAATCATTATAACTATATTCATTAACAACATCATATGCACTAATTTTTGCATCTGTATCCATTCTCATATCAAGACGTGTGTCATAGTTATAACTAAAACCTCTCTCTGGTGTATCAAGTTGCGGAGAAGATACACCTAAGTCGTATAAAAACACCATCAACTTTTAAAACACCTAGCTCACTTAATTTTTGATTTTTTAAATTTCTAAAATTTGATTTTTATAAAAGTTACTTTATCTAAGTAGTCGGCTAAAACAATTTTGGCATTTTCAATAGCTACACTATCTTGATCAAAAGTATATAAGTGACCTGTTTTAAGCTTTTTAACTATCTCCAAACTATGCCCTGCTCCACCTAATGTGCAGTCTACATATACTCCATCATCTTTTATATTCAAACTAGAAACTGTCTCTTCAAGTAACACACTATAATGATTAAACATATATCTCCTTAAAATCTAAAAATCAAAATCCTCTAATTCTTCAGATATTTTCTCAAAATTTTCTTCACTTTCTTCTAATAAATTATTCCATTTTTCTCTATCCCAAATCTCTATCCTATTTGAAACCCATTTACAACACACCTCTTTTTAAACTAGCATGTTCTAGTAGCGTTTTTGGAATATTTATTCTTCCTGCTTATCTATCTCAACTTCTGTTGCTCCAGAAAAGAAGAATCTCTGGAACACACGAGCATAGTTATCGGTAGTGATTTTATTTTTACTTTCAGCTTTTTGCCACTCTTGTAGTGAATAGCCAAATAAACAAGAGTCAAGTCCCCTTGTTATAATAAATTTTTCTCCTAAATTTTCTCTAAATTTTACAGGAACACTAATGCGTCCTTTTTGAGTCTACTTTTATTGTTATATTGACCTATAAACACTACACTCACCACCTTACTTTTTATAATTTACCACATTTCCCACTTTTTCCAGTATTTATTTAATTTTTGAAAAATTTTTAAAAATTCTTATATAAAAATAAAATACTAATTTATAAACTTTTTTATTTTAATTTTTTATTTTATTTTTATATAGTGGTAAATCTTCCCATAAATAAAAATAGTTCTTTTTATAACTTTTCCTATTTAGTCTGTAAGTTAGTAATTTATTGACTTAATTTGTGTTTTTATGTTAGTATATTGGTCGGGCACTAAATAGTGAAATATAATTTATCCCCTATGTCTAAAAGATATAGGGATTTTTCATTTAATAATTAAATTTTAAAGGAGAAAAAGATGACTAAATATATTTTTGTAACAGGTGGAGTTGTATCTTCATTAGAAAAGGTATCGTTGCTGCATCTGTTGGACGTGTACTTAAAAATAGAGGTTTAAAAAGTTACTTTACAAAAATTTGACCCATACTTAAACGTTGATCCTGGAAACCATGAGTCCTTATCAACACGGAGAAGTTTTGTAACAGATGACGGAGCAGAAACTGATTTAGATTTAGGACATTATGAAAGATTTATTGATGTTAATTTAGGGTCAATACTCAAACGTAACCTCAGGAAGAGTTTTATTCATCTATCATAGAAAAAGAACGTCGTGGAGATTATCTTGGTGGTACTGTTCAAGTTATTCCACACGTTACTAATGAAATTAAATCAAGAGTTTTACTTGCTGGTGAGTCTAGTGATGCTGATGTTGTTATTACAGAAATTGGTGGAACTACTGGTGATATTGAATCATTACCATTTTTGGAAGCTATACGACAAATACGTAGTGATTTAGGGCGTGATAATGTTTGTTATATTCACTGTACACTACTTCCTTATATTAAAGCAGCTGGAGAGATGAAAACAAAACCTACTCAACAGTCTGTGAAAGAATTACGTGGTCTAGGTATTCAACCAGATATTATAGTTGTGCGTAATGAATTACCTCTTACTGATGATTTACGTGCAAAAATTTCTCTATTCTGCGATATTCCTAAGCAAAATGTTATAGAAAGCCGTGACGTAGAAAACATTATATGAGTTACCTGTCAACTTAAGAAATCAAAAATTGATGATATAATTTTAAACACTTTAACTTAGAAGCACCAGAAGCTGATATGAGAGAATGGTTACGTTAATTGATAGAGTTACTAATTTAAAAGAAAATGTAAACATTGCTTTAGTAGGTAAATATGTAGAACTTCACGACGCTTATATTTCAGTTGTTGAGGCATTAAAAACATGCCGGTTATAAAACATAATGCTGTAGTTATTATAGATTGGACTACAATCATGAAGATGTTACCGAAGAAAATGTTCACAATTATTTAAAAGACGCTGATGGAATTTTAGTTCCTGGTGGTTTTGGAGATCGTGGTGTTGAAGGAAAAATTACGGCTATTAAATATGCTCGTGAGAATAAAGTTCTTTCTTTGGAATTTGTTTAGTATGCAACTTGCTGCTGTTGAGTTTGCTAGAAACGTATGTAACTTAACTGGGGCTCACCTTCAGAATTAGATCCAAATACTCCATACCCTATTATCAATCTACTTCCAGATCAAGAAAAATGTTGTAGACATGGGAGGTACTCTTCGTTTGTAGCTATCCTTAGTAGCCAAAGAATTAAGAAAAGGTACAAAAGCTTACGAAAGAATATCAAGAAGAAGTACCATAGAAGAGACATCGTCCACAGATATGAATTAATGACTTCTATCGTGATAGAATAACAGAAAAAGTGTATGGTGTTATCTGGTGTAAGTCCAGATGATAGATTAGTTGAAATAGTTGAACTCCCAGAACATCCTTGGTTTGCAGCAGGACAATCTCACCCAGAATTTAAATCAAGACCAGAAAAGCACATCCACTATTTGCTGGGTTTATTCAGTGCAAGTTTAGAAAATATAGTTATGAATTTATTTGAAATTATAGATAAACTTAAAGAATATGAAAAATAGTGAACGTTCTGCATGTCAAAATATATGCGAAATCAATTTGAATTTTTAGGAGTAGACTCTCACGATTAAAAATATTTGTAAGCCGTACTTTAGAGACGCTAAACAAAAGTAAAACTATAAATTGGAGGTTTATAGAGAAAAATGTTGGCAAGAAGATAAAAGAGAATATCAGTATGTAGCAACAAACTATTTAAAAATTATGAAAGATTTTTGTATGTTGAAGATATTGCGTATTAAAAATTGATAATTACAAAGTCTTGGTGGGATACTATTGATAGTTTAGATACGACAGTGGGCTTTACTGCAGAAAATATAATGAAGTTAGCTGACATCCTTCTTGAATGGCGTGTAAGTGATAACATTTGGTTAAGAAGAGTTGCAATAGATCATCAACTATTAAGAGAGAGAAAGAACCAATACGTATCTGTTAGAAAAATTATCAAAACAACTTAGGGCACTAAAAGAATAAATAAAGCAATAGGTTGGTCTCTTTAGAGAATATTCAAAAACTAATCCCGTTTGGGTTAAAAACTTTTTAAATAAATACGAGATAGAGTTAAATTCTTTAAGTATAAGAGAAGCAAAAAATATGAGCATTGCAAGTAAGCATTGCTTTCTGATTTATAATTTTCTTTCTACTAAATATTTTTACTAAAACTATCATAAAATATATAACACTCTTTAAATTATTTTTATAACAGAATCATAAACGTAATTTATATTGATAAAATCACCTTTTTATATAATAAATTACTTTAAAGCATTTATCTTGAACAGATAAAAGTGATAAAAATCTTTTGGGAGGACGTTATGATTATTGAATTATATTTCTAAGATTATGAAAAATCTAATTTTAATTTGAAAAATGTTTCTTTTGTGTAAATACTAACGAGATACTTGCATCGTCCGGAAAAATGGAACAGGCAAGAAGCACACTCTAAAATGATTTGTGGTATTATACCTTATAGTAGTGGCGGAAATATTTTGCAGACAGCTTTTCACCCATTAAATGAAAGTAATCTTCGTGCCATGCGTAAAAATGTGCCACCGATTTTTCAAAATTCAACCTTTTAGAAAGAGCAAAAGTGTTTATTATCATTTAAGCCTTGTTTATAAACTTAATAAAAAGAAAAATAAATGATTTAGAGATAGCAAATTCTTTCTTTATGGATTTAGCACATCTTAAAAAAGTTTGTGTAACACTTTGAAATTGAGGTGAGCTTAGGGGTCCAAAAAGCAACGCTTGTGAGATCGCAATAAACTATTTTGCAAAATCCAAGTTTACTTTGTGATGAGATAAGCTCTGCCCTTGATTATAATAGCGAAAAAGAATATTTAATTTACTAAAAAATTAGAAATGAGAAAAATATCTATCGTTATGAACACCATAATCTATCATTAGTTAAAATTTTTGCGACAAAGTTTTAGTTTTAGAAAGGAGATTCTACTATTACTAATACAATATTCTAAAAAATATTTCTAACGATTATGATAACAACTATTACAATTATGTAAAGGACTTTTTAGAAAATGATTAGTTTGATAGAAAATTTTTGATGACATTTTTAAAGCATTTTTAGAAACTACTTTTATGCTTTGTAGTTAGTATGTGTTTTTATTTTTCTATACCTCTTGGTATTTTGCTTTTTCTTTTGAGAAAAAGATTATTTATTATAAAATATTTTATCAAGTATTAAGTTGGTGCTATTTAATATGCTTCGTAGTATTCCGTTTTCTAATTTTTATATTTATTTTAATTCCTGTGAAGTAGATTTTTATTGAAAAACATCATTCGGTAATCTTGCAGCAACACTTCCTCTGTTTTAGTATCTATTAGTATTTATACAAGATTTGTAGAACAAGCACTTCTTAATGTATCGGAAAATATTGTTGACATGGCTATTAGTATGGGAGCTACAAAGTTTCAAATTATAAAATACTTCCTACTCCCTTCTATAACGACAGATTTAATATTATCTTTGTTTACATCTGTTTGTATAAGTATTTTATCTTATTCAACAGTAATGGGTGTTATAGGTGCTGGGGGCTTAAGGTGAGTTGCTTTAGATAGATATGGATACCAAGAATATAATTACAAACACGTATATTATCGTGATAATTTTTATAATTTATGTTTTATTATTCAAACAATAGGATACAAATTAGTCAATAACCAAAACAAATAAAAAGGAGAAAAATAATTATGAAATTAAAAAGTTTTTAATAAGTTTATTCAGTTTTACTTTAGCAGTTGCTCTTCTTGCTGGATGTAGTACAACTAGAAACTACAATAAAAGTAGCTTCCCACACCGCACCTATGACAGATATGTTAGAGTTAATTAAAGAAGATATGAAAAGATGGTTATAATTTAGAAAATAGTTAAAGTTAGCGATAACGTTCAAGCTAATGTTGCTCTTAATAATAAAAGAAGTTGATGCAAACTCCAACATAAACTGTTTATGAAAATGTTTAACGAAAAATAATGGTAAAATTAGTTGCTGTTCAACCAATTTATGACGCAGTTGTTGCCTTTTATGGTAAAGATTTAAAAACATTCTGAACTTAAAGACTGGTGCTTCAGTTGCTATCCCTTCAGACCCAACTAACATGCGACTGTGCATTAAGACTACTTGCTAGTTATGATTCTAATCAAACTAAAAGATCCTAATAGTTTTAGTGTTAAAAGCAGAAGATGTTGTAGCAAATCCAAAACTTAAAATTCACACCAGTTGGACTACTTAACTAAAATGAAGCATATAAAGAGATTTAGTATTTAACTATCCAGCATATGCTGCTAAAATAAATTTAAGTCCAGATGGTTTAATTTTAGAAAAAGGTAACGATTTAACTTATGCTATACAAATAGAAGCTCGTGAGGATAATAAGAAAGATAGCGAACAAGTTAAAAGCACTTAAAAAGTTTAACAAGTGAAAAGTTAAAAACTTTATCAATGAAAAATTAAAATCACGCAAAAGTTTCATTTTAATTAAACACTTATTGACTTTTCATTTTGTATCTTATGTTACTAAAATAATGAACAAAAAGTGATAAAAGAATTATTCTTTATCACTTTTTAATTTTGTAATATTATAAATTAAAAGAAAAATTTTTAACATTTAAATAATTTGTTAATTAGTTTTCAACTTTTTATTATCTAGTCTTCTCATATTTTACTTCACTTGAATGATATGGAAGTCATTCATCTCACTATCAGGTATTTGTCTTGCGTAAAGATTTGTTCTAATAGTTGATCTTCCGCACGACAAGTTGAAAGAACTATCATTTATCTTTAGCATCTAATCTCTTACATTATCATAATTTTGAATATTTTTAGCAGTATCTAATTGGTTTTTAAAATCATTGTCGTCTTCAAAATGGCAGTCTATATAGATCGTTGTTGTCCCAGGTACTACTACTAAAAAGGCTATTTCATAATAATATTTTCTTCTTTTGTTTCTAACACAATATATTTTATGTTTATTAAAATAGTTCTGTATTGTCAAAATAATTTACATCGTTAAACATTCCATGGTCTCCAAACTCAATACTCCGCGAGCATGACCAAAAACCAAGTTAATCTATCATCAAAAGTATTATCACTATCAATAAAAACTGTTCCTAACAATGGAACATTTTTACCTTCAAAAGTTTTTGATAGATACGTTTCATTATCTGGGCCTTGAACAACTACCTCATCTAATTTTGTTCCTGGTATATAAAAGGTAACCTACTGTATCTTTTATTAGTTTTTCTAAAAAGATTCAAACTTTTCTTTTTAAATATGCTTTCTTTGGCACTTACTTTTGTACCTCATTAGTAGTTGTAGTTTCATTTTTATGTTTTCACTTTTTATTATTTTGTATTAAATAAAATGCTGTTAGAAAAATAAATATAAATGCTACAAGTATTGCTATAAATTTTTAAAAGTTTTCTTTCATTTCATAACCTCCTATTTATATATCCAATTATTTCTAACAAAATTTTCCCACAAACTAATTACTATATTATAACTTAACTTTAAATTTTATTCTAGAAAAAGTTATTACTTTTATAAACTTTTTCATCTCTTCTGCATATTCCTTATTAGATGAATATAAGGTGATTTAACACACCTATTGTCTCCTTCACCTAACACTGATAAGTTTATTTCTCGTTTGCCAAACTACTTTTAATTCATCTTCTGTCAAAAAGATATTCTTCTTTTCTTGTAGAACTCTTCAAAATCTATCGCAGGAAAAATTCTTCGTCTCAGCTAATTCTTTGATAAAACAAGTTCCATATTCCCCGTTCCTTTAAACTCTTCAAAGATTAAGTCATCCATTCTCGAACCTGTATCTACTTAAAAGCTGAAGATTATCGTTAAACTTCCACTACCTTCTATATTTCTGCTGCACCAAAATGATTTTGGTTTATGTAAGCTTGATGGATCAACTCCGCCAGATAAGACCTTCCCACTACTTGCTTTCTACTATATTGTATGCACGTGCTAAGCGTGTTATGCTATCTAATAAAAATTATAACATCTTGTCCTAACTCTACTCTACGTTTAGCATGTTCAATAACTAATTCTGCTACTTTTATGTGATTTTGAGAAGTTTCATCAAATGTTGAACTAACTACATCAGCCCCCAACAACAGAAAGCGTTCTATATCCGTAACTTCCTCTGGTCTTCATCTATAAGTAAAATTGTACGTTTTTATCTGGATAATCTTATAGCCTGCTGCAATAATCTTTTTAATCAGTTGTCTTCCCTACTTTCGGTGGTGCAAACTATAAGGCCACGTTGCCCAAAACCTATTGAGCGATATTAAATCTATCACACGTGTTGATAATTTTTCTCTTTATCGTCTCTAACTTATATTTTTCATTGGGATATATAGGAGTTAATGCTTGAAAATGTGGTCTTGATTTTACTTCTTCTGCATTTTCTCCGTTTATAAAACTCCACTTTGTAATAACCCATAAGATTGCGTTTCGCTTTGGTTTTCTTACTTTTCCAGTTACCTCGTCACCTAATTCAAACCTTCTTATTTGTGAAGCAGATATATAAATATCAACTTCTCCTTTATTATAATTTACTGTTCTTAAAAGCCATAACCATTTTCTTGATGAATATCATCTAACACACCAGTTAAATAATAGTTGCCATCTTTTTCCATTTCTTTTTCTAAAATTGCTAAAACTAATTCTATTTTAAACTTGAATATCTATTAACTCCTAATTCTTTTGCAATTAACGTTAACTCTTTTTGTCGTTTTTGTTTTTATATACATCAAAACTTTGATAATTCATAACTTCCCCTCTCTATTTTTTCTAAAAATTTTAAATAAATTTCTTACTAAAACTATTTTAATAACTATCTACCTTTACTTAAAAGTTACTACAGCTCCAATATTAAACTTGCTCCTACTAAATCAAATAAAGAAAATTTTGTTCCTAAAAGTAAAAATGAAAATACTATCGCAGATACAGGTTCAAAAACAACTCAATACGCTCACAGCTCCAATTAGTTTTTACCCTTCTAAATAAACAGTAAAAGTAAAACCGTTCCAACCACTACAACCCCTGCCATAGCTAAATAATCATTTAATAAAAATTATCTGGAACTTTAAATGTACTAAAGTGTAGTTGTTGCAACTATACCTGCAATTAAAAAAAGCTAAGTCCTACTATTACCATAACTCCATATTTTTGGCAAGATCTATTGATAAACATTATAACTTGCTGAGACCAAATGCCGAAGTTATGCCCCAGTCCAAGTGAAGAAATTATTAGTGCGGAAAAATTAAAGTGTGTTGCTATAACGAAAGTACCAAATAATGATAGTAAAATTGCTATTACTTTCTACCTTTTTGGTAAAAACTTTGTTTCTTTAAACAGTAATAAGACATTATTATAGTTGGACCTAAGTATTGCAAAACAGTAGCTGTACCTGCATTTGAGTGCAAGATAGCAAGAAAGTAAGATGCTGACAAATAAATAAACTCTAAAAAGGTAAAGAGTAAAAGTTTTATTGTATCCTTCTTACTTTTAAAACTAAAAACATTTCTCTTAATTAAAAAGTTAAAATAACTAACAAAGTACCTGAATAAAATAGTCTGTTAGTTATTAACCATACTGAATCAAACTTTTCTTACATTTAACAAATACTCTCTAAAAACTCCAGAAAGCCTCACACACTGCACCTAACTAGTTAGTACAAAACCTTTTTGAAAGTTAGTTAGTTTTAAATTTTTCATCTAGCTATCATCTCTTTTCTCAAAAGTTTTAATGCTGTACGAAGTTTTATCACTTCTCTCAACAGCTTCTTCATACGTTACATGTAACAGCTACTTGTATAAATTGTTATAATATTTTCAAACGATACAAGCATATTACCATGTATAAAATTTAACATCCAAATGTTTATAAAACCTACATGATGAATACCAAAAACCATAAATTAAATCTTCATAATTTTACTTTCTGTCTCTTGTTTTGAAATCCTTTGAATTAGATGCATAGGATATAAAAAGGCTTAATACTTTTATATCTTTTTGTTTTATTCTCTACTTTTGCTAAAAATACAGAATATATATCTAAGTTTTTGTTACCTACTAATGTTTTATCTCATTTACTTCTATAGTTGCATTTAATTTTTCTTCAGTAAATATTTCAAGTTTCTCTCACTTCATCTTCTGAAAGATACTTGCACTTACCACTAAAATAAATTTTCTTGTCTTAAATATAAATAAGCACTAAGTGTATCATCTTTTAGATAAAGAACGCAGTGGAATTGATGAACAAATAAACTTTCCAGACTCAAAAGCTATAAACCTCGCCCTTTTGACATTAAATATTTTACTACACTTGTTAAAGATGTATTTTCTTTTAGGACAAGTTGATTTTTCCTAGTTAAAATAATTCTCAAAAGTTTCTTTATCTATTTCTTCTAATGCCATTCTAATATGCCAAATTTCTGGATAAATATCTCTTACCTTTCTTATCTCTGGAGCTCTAAAAGTTAGCAATTTTTGATTTATTTTTCTAAAAAGCTTATTCGCTTTTGCCAAATTTCTTTAAAAGTCATCTTCTGATTTTAATTGAAATACAGTGTGAATTCTATTTTTACTTTCTTTAAAAATCTGCTGGTATTGATGGAATAACAAACATTATCGCTAAAGAAGTCCACTCTTGCGAGCTTTGTTTTCTCATTAGATACTCGCGTAAATTCCAAAACTGTCATTTTAAAATTATCTATGTCTATGTAGGTTGCTTCATAATGTTTCAAAATTTGTTATGACACTTGTATTATCGTATGATTTAAAAACTCTGATGAGTCTACAAACCATGTATACTCATGTCCTACTCCTACTATAACATCTTTTAGTATCAGAACCTTTAAGACAAATCTCTCTCTTTTTATCAGGAGAATATGGCTTAAAAATTCTGATTCAGTTATTGTATTTTCTATTTTAAATTGAATTACAAGTGATAAAAACTTATCGCTAAAATCATAATTTATTATTCTCTGATAATTATTCATCTTACTCTTCCTTATTTGTTTCTTCTAATAATCTCTCTAATTCACGTTGTTTTTGTCTTAAAAGGGTTTATTTACTTCTTCTTCTGATTTATAACTTGCCTCTTTATCAACAAAACTGTTAAATTAGGATGATAATAAACTTAAAACACTGTCTCCTTCTTTTATCTGCTCTCAAGAAGATTTTTGTATAGTGTTCTTTTTATCGCTACCTACTGCTACTATATATATTTCTACTATCTAGTAAAAATCAAAAACCTATGTTTACTAAACTATCTACTTCTAATTCATAATGGTAATTTATTTTTCTACTTGCGTTAATTCTTTTATGTGAACATCTTTATTATTTTCATCAACTTGCGAGTAACCAAAAACTTCTCCGTTAGAATTTAGAAAAACTATATTGCGTCTACTTTATTATCTCTTAAAACGTTTCTATACTTTTCTAAATTTTCTTTTAGTTTCTTTTTCTACTTGCGGGAAATAAATATTTTTCATATCAACATCAAGTATAAATATCATTAGTCTATATAAACTTTTTCTTCTTCTATATCTATATCAAAAATTTCACTTTTGAGCTAGGAACGTTATATATGTTTATATCTAAATTTTTCTACTTGATAATCTATTATTATTCTTTTTCTATTTGTGTGTCTCAAAATTTTTCTGGAAGTAAAAACACTGCACCATCTTCAATATATTTTTCTAACTCATCATACACTCTATTTAATACAGCTACTTCACTATTACATACTATGTACTTTCCAAAACTCTACTCCTAATAATCTAATTATAACATACTTTTATTAACATAGCAAAATTATTTTTAAAAAGCCTTTTTCAACATTCTTTTTATTTTTAGTGTATAATAAATTATGATTGTAAAATATAAAAATTTTAAGTAAAAGGAATGATTGAATGAAATAAATACATTTTCCTTTTGAGTTAGTTAGCAAATATGAGACCAAAAAGGAGATCAAACATCAGCAATTAAAGAACTTACTAAAGGCATAAAAGAAAATAAAAATATCAAACCCTACTTGGTGCAACAGGAACAGGAAAAACTTTTACAGTATCTAATATTATAAAAGAAGTAAATAAACCTACACTTGTTTTATCTCATAACAAAACTTTAGCCGGACAATTATATAATGAGACTTAAAAACTTTTTCCCAAATAATCGCTGTAGAATATTTTGTATCTTACTATGACTACTATCAACGAAAGCCTACGTTCCGTCAACTGATACTTATATAGAAAAAGACTCTTCTGTTAATGATGAAATAGATAACAGTCATGGTGAAACATCTTCTTTTTGAACGTGATGATGTAATTATAGTAGCAGTGTTAGCTGTATATGGTCTTGGTTCTCCAGAAGAATATAATTTCTCTCATCTTTTAAGAGTTGGTATGGAAGTATCACGAAAATAAAATTCTTAGAAAAACTAATTAGTATTCAGTACACAAGAAACGATATAGATTTAGACGTGGATCTTTTTAGGTTAGAGGGACGTTATAGAAATTTTTCCTGCATCGCATAATGAAAACTGTATTCGTGTTGAAATGTTTTGGCGATGAGATAGAAAGAATACGAGAAATATCTGCACTTACGGGAGAGGTTTTATATGAGATGGATTATGTATCAATATTCCCAGCAAGCCACTTCAGTAGCCGGTGATGACTAAAGCTACTAAAAAGAATACGAAAAGAATTAAAAGAAAGATTAAGCATTAAATAGAAAACAAACTATTAGAAGCGCAACGCTTAGAGCAAAGAACTAATTATGACCTAGAGATGATGGAAGAGATGGGATTTTGTTCTGGAATAGAAAAACTACTCCCTACACTTAACACTTAGAGACTCGAGGTTCTACTCCATACACTTTTACTAGATTATTTCCCAGATGATTTTATTTATCGTTGATGAATCCACGTTACTTTACCACAGTTAGAGGGATGTATAATGGTGATCAAGCTAGATGTTTTAGTAGATTTTGGTTTTAGATTACCATCAGCACTAGATAATGAGACCACTAAACTTTAGTGAGTTTTGATTAAATCAAGTAATTTTTCGTTTCTGCAACTCCGGTGATTATGAATTAGAAAAATAGCGAAAAATAGTAGAACAAATAATTCGTCCAACAGGCTTACTTTGATCCATATATAGAAATACGCCCCGTAAGTGATCAAGTATTTAATCTAACTAAAGAAATAGATGTAAAAGTAACGAACGTGTTTTTAGTTACAACACTAACTAAAAATGGCAGAAAGCTTAACTGACTATTTAAAAAGAATACGGCATTGAAGTAAAATATCTTCACTCTGATATAAAAACACTTGAGAGAATAGAAATTATAAGAGACCTTCGTTTAGGAAAATTTGATTGTCTTATCGGAATAAATCTTCTTAGAGAAGGTTTGGACATACCAAAGTTTCACTTGTAGCAATATTAGATGCAGATGTTGAAGGATTCTTAAGAGGAGATAAGGCACTTTTACAAACAATAGGACGTCAGCAAGAAATGAAAATGGTCGTGTTATAATGTATGCTGACAAAATAACTAAGAGTATGCAAAAAGCTATTGACGAAACAAACCGACGTCGTGAAATACAAATAAAATACAACAAAAAGCATAATATAACTCAAAAACAATAATAAAAGATATAACAGAAAATATAACAACAAAACGTGAAGTAATAGAAAAACAAAAGAGTTAGAAAATACTAACGTAACAAAAGAAAATATTGAAGAAATACTAGTCGCTTTAGAAAAAGAAATGTTTGAAGCAGCTAAAAACTTTGAATTTGAACGTGCAGCAACCTTAAGAGATAAAAATTTTAGAATTAAAGAAAAATATAAAATATAAAATAAAATTCAAAAACTTAATTCACTTTTTAAAATTTTTAACACCTATTATACTAATCTATAAGGTACACACTAAAATATAATTACACATAAAACTTTTTATGTTATAATAAGATATACTTTTAAAAAGTATATCTTTTATTGATAAATACATTATTTGTATAAAAAGTAAATTTTATTTCTAATATTTTTAAAATTTTAAACTTATAAATTATTAGCTAATTTTTAAAAATATTATACTTTTTGATTAAATAAAATTTTATTGTATAAGGAGCTTATAATTATGAAAAGAGAAAACGTCGGAATAATTTACGGTGGTAAAAGTGCTGAGCACGAAATATCACTTTAACAGCAAAATCTATAATTAACGCACATAAATAAAGAAAAATACAACGTCTATCCAATATTTATCTCTCCAGAAGGTAATTGGGCAGAGAGGTGATATAATTACAAAAAGATACAAAAGTGAAAAGAATTAGTTTTAATAACTTTACATTAACTGACACATTATATATAGAAGATAAAAACTTGATTTAGTATTTTCCTATCGTTCACGGAACAAACGGAAGATGGAAAACTTCAAGGATTTTTAGAAATAGTAGACATAGCTTATGCAGGAGCTAATTTAATTGCATCGCTACTGGAATGGATAAAAGTTGAGCTAAACAACTATTTGCTGCACACACTCTGCCGCAACTTCCCTACACTTATTTTTATAGAAAAGAATGGCAGAGATGATTTTAGAAGTTGAGAATTAACTTATCCTGTTTTTGTTAAACCTGCTAACCTTGGGTCATCAGTTGGAATAAGTTGTTGCCATAATAGAGACGAACTTATTTTTAGGGTAAATGAAGCTTTAAGATTTGATAAAAAGTAGTAATAGAACAAGGTGCTATGGGAGCTAAAGAGATAGAAGTTGCTGTTTTTAGGTAACGATGATATTAAAACTACTAATCCTGGACAAATAATAAATATATCTAAAAGAAGAGTTCTGTGACTACACAGCAAAAATATGTTGATGGAAACTCTGTAATGGAAATCCCTGCAAAAATTAATGAAACGTTATATCCGAAATTTAGAGAAATGGCGAAAACTGCCTACATTGCACTTAATGGTTGTGGGCTTAGTCATGTAGACTTTTTCTTAACAAAAAGATGATGAAATATTTATAAACGAAGTAAAATACTATGCCAGGCTTTACAGTCTTTTCAATGTACCCTGTTTTATGGAAAATATGGGACTATCATACGAGAACTTAATTCAAGAATTATTTACTTTAGCTAAAGAAAGATACAAAAGAACAAGAAATCATTCATAAAAATAAATGAAAAAGGTTAACTATGAATTACACAGTATAGCAGAAATTTTAAACGTAAAATAAATCTATAATAAAAGAAAATTCAAATGTTTCTGGTGTTGCAATAGATAGTAGAAAGGTTAAAAGGAGATATATTTTTCACTTTTGTTGGAGAGAAAGTGGATGGGTATAACTACATTCAAAACGCATTTGATAATGGAGCAGTTTATACAGTCGTTTTAGATAAAAACTTTTCTATAGAAAATAAAAACTTAATATATGTAGATAGTGAGCGAAAAAGCTCTTCAACAATTAGCTAAAACATTATTTAGCTGAAATTGATGCAAAAGTTATTGCTATAACAGGAAGCAATGGTAAAACTACAACAAAAGATATAGTTGATTCTATCCTTTCTAAAAAGTATAAAACACATAAAACAAAAGGAAACTTTAACAACGAATTAGGTGTTCCCCTAACTATACTAGACGCAAAAAGAAGAAACAGAAATTATGATATTAGAAATGGGAGCAGATAATTTTTAATCAACTTGATTACTTATCAAAAACATTTGCTCCAACTCACACAATAATAACAAACATAGGTGAAAAGTTTATATTCAGTTTTTCAAAAACAGACAAGGTATAGCAAAAGCAAAAATTTGAAATAATAAACGGAATGGATAAAGATGGTTATCTTATATATAACGGTGATGAGATACTACTTAGAGATTTAGTTAAACAAAATAGTAACGTAAAACTGTCTCATGGGATACTAATAACGATATAGTTTTACTAAATAGCTATCAAGAAGACTTAATTACAAAATTCTAAAATAACAAATCAAATATAGTTTTGAAACACACTTGCAAGTGTGAACATAATTTAATAAACATTTTATACGCCTTCTCCTTGCTAGAATATTTTGTATGAGTTATAAAAAGAAATATTTGACGCATTAAAAACGTTGATAAAAATAACTAAAATGCGACTAGAAAATATGAAAATATGGAAAGATAGTTTAATAATCAATGACGCCTATAACGCTAGCCCCTACTTCTATGAAAAGAGCCATTGATGTATTAGAAAAATAACAAATAAAAATAAAACAATAGTCCTTGGAGATATGGCAGAGCTTGAGAGAATATGATCACACAGAAATAGAGTAAACTACCTAGTAGAAAATACAAAAACAATTGACTTAGTAATAAGTGTAGGAATATTATCAAAATATATAACAGATAGCATACATAAAAACAAAAACACTTTAATACAAAGATGAAGTAGCTAACTACTTTAGAAAATAAAAACTGCTAACGAAGTAATTTTATTTAAAAAGCAAGTAGAAGTATGAAACTAGAAAAATAATTGAAAAATAATTTAATTATATATGAATAAATTTTTATAAAAATTAACTAAAAACCGAATTATTAAATTTGTGTTAAATTTTTAAAAATCTCTGAATTATATATATATATACTAAAATAGTAATTGTGAGTAATTTTAAAACATTCGCAATTACTATATTATTTATGTATTTATTATAAATAAAATTTATAATTATGAAAGGACGAGAGATGATATAAAAACTAACATTAGCCAGCAGCATATTTATAGTTCCTATGCTTAGTCCCATGCTATTAGAAAACACTGCACAAGCTGGCGAACTACTAAAAGAAAATAGTGGAAAACATACTACGTTGAAAATGGTGTTAAACAAAATGATATAGTAGTAGAATTAAATGGAAAAGATACTACTTTGAGCCTACAAGCTATGGTAGTACTATGGCTATTAATAAATGGGCTTATCATCAAAAAGGTCATATACTTTTATCACTGGGACCAAGAGGGATGCTATAGATAAAAGAAATCATCTATAGCTAATGATGGTAAAAAGATACTACAAAGAAAACGGAGGTACAAAAACAGACACAGTAGTAGAAATAAATGAAACAGATACTACTTTGAGCCTCCACAAGCTATGGCAGTAATATGGCTATTAACAAATGGGCGTTCCATCAAAAAGGAAATGTATTATACCATACTAACCAAAACGGAGTTATTGATAAAGAAAATCATCTATACTCAAGATGGAAAACAATACTATAAAGAAAATGGTGTTTTTAAATCTGGTGTTGTAGTAGATGTTAATGAATGCTTTTTACATTGATAAAAATGATGACTTAACTCCAAAAAGATGAAAAAGAACAGCAGATATACAGAAAAATAATGGATATTATGTAGATAATGGAAAAATTCAAAAGTGATATAGTTGTAGAATTAAATGGAAAAAGATACTACTTTGAGCCTGCTAGCTACGGTAGTAATATGGCTATAAATAAATGGGCTTATCATCAAAAGGTCATATACTTTATCACACAAATACTGATGGTGTTATTGATAAAGAAATAATTTATGCTAATGATGGTAAAAGCTATTACAAAAGAAAATGGGTGCAAAAACAGATACAGTAGTAGAAATAAATGGGAACAAATACTACTTTGAGCCAGCAAACTATGGAAGTAATATGGCAATAAACAAATGGTCAGAAGTCAAAAACTAACACATGGTATTACAGTAACGCAAATGGAGTAATATACAGAGAAATAACACCTGCAGTAAACAACAAAAAGATACTACAAAGAAAACGACGAATAATATCAGACGTAGTAGTAGACGTAAACGGGAACAAATACTTTGAGGCCAGCAAACTACGGAAGTAACATGGCAATAAACAAATGGTCAAGAAGTCAAAAACTAACACATGGTATTATAGTAATGCAAACGAGTTATCTCTAGCATAAACTCACCTGGGTTAAATATGACTTATTACAATCAAACAGATCCACGTTGGGGATATAAAGTTTTAGGGTATTAGTAATCTCTCGTTCTACTGGTTGCGTTCCTACATCTGTTGCTATGTTAGCGTCAGCTTACGGTATAAACACAACACCACTTGATGTTGCAAACTATATGTATTATCAAACAAATGATTTTTAACAAAAATTGAAGGAGGTTCTAGAAAATTTGGAGCTGCTAAAGCACTTAAACATGTTGGTTTAAAATATAGACCACTTTTTACAAAACAACAAATTGAAACAGCTCTACAAATGAATCAACCAGTTCTTGTAGTACTAGCACCTGGAACATTTACACCCCCAGGTATGTCTCATGCTATAATTTTTAAATGGTTACTCAAATGGTAAAAACAAAAATTCTTGACCCTATAAGTTATACAAGAACGAACAACTGGTATGATATAAGTTCAATATATACCAAAAGAAGTTTTTGTGTTGTATGATACAGAATATGGTTCAGCAGCATTCTTAGTCATAACAAAATAAAAATTAAATTCACTTTAAGATAAAAATATTTAGTATAAGTTTTTAAATTTATATTAAATATTTTTATTATTTACTAAAGTTATTTTTATATTTTTATGTTATGATATAGTGTATAATTAAACAAAAAAGGATAAACAAATGAACGAGAAAGGATTGTTAATAGTATTATCAGGCCCTTCAGGTGTAGGTAAAGGAACTAGTTAGAAAAGCTATATTTGAAGATGATAATGTTGAGTTTAAATACTCCGTTTCAATGACTATCAAGAAATATGCGTGTTGGTGAAGTTGACGAGTTGATTATTTTTCAAAACAAAAGAAGAGTTTGAAAATTTAATTGAAGAAGATGGATTTTTAGAATATGCAAAATATGTAATAATTACTACGGAACACCTGTAAAATATGTCAGAGAAACTATGGATAAAGGACAAGATATATTTTTTAGAAATAGAAGTCCAAGGTGCTTCGCAAGTAAAAAGAAAAATACCTGATGCACTATTTATTTTCTTAGCTCCTCCTAGTATACTAGACCTTAAGAGTCGTTTAAAAGGTCGTGGCACTGAAAGTGACGAAGTGATTGAAGAGAATAGCAAGAAAAGAAAATCTCTATGATGCACCTTTATGATTATGTAGTAGAAAATGATGAAGTAAGTTTAGCAGTTGAGAGAATAAAAATCAATAATAAAAGTGAACACTTAAAACGTGAACGTGTAGAGATGAAATACCGTCGTGCATTGTTAGAGTTAGAAGAAATTAAATAAGGAGAATTTTATGTTATACCCAAAAACTAGATGTATTAAAAATCAAAAGTAAATTCAAAATATATGTGAGTATCACTAGCAGTAAAAGAGCAAGAGATATGTTCTCTAATCCAGATAGTAAAAATTAGACTGAATACAAATCTACATAGAAGTTGGAAAAAGCGTTAGAAGAAATCGCTGCTGGAAAAATTTTTGTTAAAGAAGATTAGCAATAGTTTTATACTATTGCTTTTTATTTATTATATAAATTTTAGCTCAAAACATTTAGTGTAGGTTAAAAATTATTTTTAATATAATACCTATACTAAAATGACAAAAGAACAAAAATCTTTTTATTCTTTTTATACCTTTATTTTATTTTTCTTTTATATCCAACCATTTTTCTTTTTACTATTTTTATTGCTTCTGTTCTATTTTTAGCATTTAGTTTTGTTAGTATGTTTGATACATAATTTCGTACTGTTCCTTCAGATAAAAATAATTTTTTTCTGCTATTTCTTTGTTTTGGAAGTCCTTTGTTTATTTCTTCTAATAAAATCTCTTGACTAGTAAATGGATTTTTATTTATAAATATGCTATCCATTAGCTCTGGTGAATATTCTTTTTACCATTTATAACATTATCAATAGTTTGCAAAAAGTTCTGAGATAGCCCTATCTTTTTAAGACATAAGCATCTACATCATTTTTATTGCACGCTCAAAAATACCCTACTCTTTTTAAACGTTGTTACTATTATAACTTTTTGTTTTTATTTTTCTCTTTAATGTACTCAAAACATCAAGCCCTGTTTTCTTTGGCATTTCTACATCTAAAATAGCTACATCAAAATTTTCTTTTTAATAAATCAATAGCCTCTAACCCGTTATTAGCTTGCTTAATTTCATCAATATTATCTTCCATAAGAAGTAACCTACACAGTGCATCTCTTAACATACTTTGATCTTCTGCTACTAAAAAGTTTTCATAACTATCTCCTTTAATCTCTATAAGGTAAAAGTATTTTTATTGTTGTTGGATACTTTCTATTATAATTTTTCCACCTAATAAGTTTACTCTTGTTTGCATAGATTTTTAATTCAACGTTTTCTTCTTCAAAACCTACTCCGTTATCAGTGATAAAAATTTTTAATATAATTATCCTCACGTTTAAGAGTTATCTCACTCATAGTTGCCTTGCTGTGCTTCATTATATTATTTACCGCTTCTCTTATAAGCATAACAACTATTTCTTCAATATGATAAAGTCTCTAAATTAAAATTACAATTTATTTTTATATTCAATATTTGACATAGAAAATATTTTTTTCTACAATTTCTAATTCTTCTACTAGTGTTCTATGTTTTTAAATTATTTATTATCTCACGCACTTCTTTTTATTGAATTTTTACTTATTTTCGTTTATTTCTTTTAACTCTTTTTAATTCTTTCTAAACTATTTTTATCTAAATATCTTTGTGCCAATTCTGTTTTAAGTTTAGCATAACAAAAACATGCCCCTAATGTGTCGTGTAGATCTCTACCTATTCTATTTCTCTTCTTTCTCTAAGCAAAATATTTTATGTACTTATTATTTTTCCTTTTTCTTTTTCTGAGTTCTTCACTTGCAACGAATTTTCTTTGCATAAAAATGTTACCATACATATTAAGAAAAATATAAATACTACAATCTTAACTTCTACTTCTATATCAGATAAAAATGTATAAAGTAAAATTAAAACTGAAAAAGATAAAAATGTTATGCTACGATATCCTATATGTTTATCTTTATATTTCCACGTTATAAGATTTCTAAATAAAACATAAAGCAAAAATTCATAGGATGATAAATTATAGAAAAGTATAAAATATATGTTAGTATATAGCACCACATTAAAAATATTATATGTTTACTATTAGTTTTAAGTTGACCTATATATGCTATTGCAAAAAAACAAATGTAGCAAATAAACTATAATATGGATATGCTCCTTGGTAAGAATACATAATAGGAAAAACTAAAAATAGCAAAGATATATAAAAAGGTAAGTTTCTTTTTCTATTTTTAAAAGTAACTATACAAATTATTTCTCCTCTATACGTTTTTAAAATTACAGTAATTATTATAAAAATTATAGCATATCCTAATAGAATAAGCATAGAATTTGTTGCGAAAATTTCTTCTTTTAAATACTTATTTACAACGTTTAATGCGTGATATGTCGGAGTTAGCTCTGATATATTTTTGTAACCATTTTTGGAAATAAAGAACTTGTCACCAAAGTCCACCAATCATAGAAAGTAATAGATATGCTATATTTGATAACATTCCAAGTTTTTTCTTGAGAGGTAACAAGACTAAGTAGTAACCCGATACCCATAAAACAAATACTACACAAGACAAGTAACACGCCAGAAACTATCCACTCTTTTATAACTCATATTTACACCTTTAACAAAGTGTCCTACTAAAAAACATAACAACAACAGAGATGATGAAATTTAATATTACACGAATAAACTTAACTAAATAGTACTGCGATAAAGTAACAGGCAGAGCTGTTTAAAGCACTTAACCAGTTTTTATTTCTATCGTCTGATATGGACATAGGAAGTAGATAAAATGCAAAACTTAAACTACTATATAAAGTCATTGAAATAAGCATTTCACGAGTTACTCTTTCTTTTATCTCTAAACTATCAAAAATCATTCATTCAGAAAATAAAAGAAAAATCGCAATCGAAATCCTATTCCCATAATGAATGTTGATAAATTTCTTTTTGTTAAAATAAATTCTATTTTTAATAATGCTAAAATATTTTTCTATACCTATCTCCTTTTTAATTTTTCTTTTCAACGTTAAAAATACTATTTAACAACGTTCTATTTTTGCATTTCAATATCTACTAACTTACACCCTGCGTTTAATAATTTTTGAAAAACTTCGTCAACTTCTCTTGTTAAGAAACTAAAAACTTTCTCTTTTTCTTCAATATCATAAACAAAGTCTAGCTCTTTTATTAAACTTAGATATGTTTTAGAAGAGTAAAAACTTTTTCTATTTTTCTTTACGCATCTCGTAAGGTGTTGTATCACGAAGAAGTTCTCCTTTATGCAAGACGAGTATTCTCTGTGCTGTATGTTCTACTTCTTCTATGTAGTGCGAAGAGTATATTATTGTTGTTTTATTTTTCTTTTAATTTTGAAATTATCTGCCAAAACTTGACTCTTGTAGAAGTATCCATAGCCGTAGTCGGTTCATCTAAAAAAATATAATTTTTGGTTTCCCTATTAAAGTCAAAACAAAAGATAATAATCTTTTTGTCCACCAGATAATTTTTCTGCATACATTTTGTTTTTTTGCTTTGGAGTAAATTCTAAAAAGTTCATCAATTTCTTTATCTGTTAAACTATCTTCATAAATTTTTGTCTGAAATTTATAAGCTCATTTACAGTTAATTTGCTAGGTAAAACATTTTTCTTGCTCTAATACGTTTATATATGTTTTTAATTTTTTATCAGCTGGATTTAGGGTTAGCCACTTTTACTACTCCATCAGTTAAATACTTTTTCCCTAAAAGAATATTCATAAGAGTTGTCTTCCCTGCGCCGTTAGGCCCTATTAGCGAGATACAGTCCCCTTCGTATATATCAAAAACTTATATCTTTTTAAAATGGCTTTATCTTTTTATTTTTTACTTAAATACACTTATTATTTTTATTTTCCATAGTAATCCTCCTTTTTCTATATCATACAATTATCAAAAATATTTTTTTAGTATTTTTCTGTAAAATATCCAGTATGACAAATGTCAACATAAAAATTTTTCTTAATAAACTTTAAATTATGTATATATAATAACAAGAGTAAAATTTTACTTGAATAAGAAAGGATAAGAAATGATAAAGATTATACCTAAAAAGTAGAAATGATTGAACTTTTCTATGATTTAATTTTCGTTTATGCAGTAGCTAAAATGACATCTATGATTCACCACCTACATCACGGGCATATTGAACTTATTACGGCTCTTTATCATTTAGTGTTGGTATTAAAATATATAAAAATTATTTATATAATACTAAAAGTAAAAATTAGAGAAAAAGCATTTATAAATATTTTTAAATATAAATTACTGTAACGAACTTCTGTTGATACCAACAGAAGTATGTAACAGTAACTAATAAAGACAATGGCTTTATTTTTAGCTGGTATAGAGTAAGTTATATACTTTTTAAAGCGAAGGTTTAAAGACAAGTTACTTATTCTTAATACTAAAAATATTTGAAAAATATTTTGAGTTAAAAATCCTTTTTGAAATTTTAAAAAGATTTGGAAGCATCTCTTTACTTATATGTTATATTAAAAATAATTTTTCAACCTACGCCAAATGTTTTTGAGCAAATAAAAAGAGCTTTTACGCTCTATTTATCTGTATATACTTTTTACTTACTATCTTCTAATTACTTTTTAATAGCCTTCTGTACTTTCTACACCGTTTATTATTTCTACACCTGAACTTGTTCCTAAACGCTAGCTCCTAAGTCAATATATTTTTTAGCTGTTTTTCTATCTTTTTACTCCACCACTTGCTTTTTACTTTTTGCTTTATCCTCACAACTTCTTTCATAAGTTTCACATCTTCATACGTTGCTCCACCTGTTCCAAAAACCTGTTGAAGTTTTTACAAAATCTGCTTTTTGCTAAAAGTGATAATTCACACGCTTTTCTTTTTCTTCATCTGTTAAGTAGCAAGTTTCTATAATAACTTTTTAAAACATTATCGCCAATTGCTTCTTTTTATCTTCTTAATTTCTTCTTCAACATAAGCATACAGTCTTTATCTTTTTAATCTACCAACATTGATTACCATATCAATCTCACTTGCACCGTTTTGCACAGCGTCTTTTGCTTCAAAAACTTTTGCCTCTTTTGACATTGCTCTAATGGGAAACCTACAACAGATGCTATCTTCACATCGCTATCTTCTAATAACTCTTTACAAAAACTTACATACGAACTGTTTACATACACTACTAAAATTTATTTTTCTTTTTGCTTCTTTACAAAGTATATCTTCTTTTGTTGCAACTGCTTTTTAGTAATGTGTGGTCTATATATTTATTTATTTCCATTATATCTCCTATTCTATTATCTCTAAAATATTTTTGTGTTTTTCTTGTTTTTACGAGCTATTACATACGCATCTAAAAACCATTTTCTTTACTTTGTAATATATTTTTATCGTCGTTATAATATATCTCTGCTAATACTTCGCCTTTTTCTCACTTTATCTGAAACTTTTTAAAAAGTTTTTATACCTACTCATAGTCAATAACATCTTCTTTTTGTGCTTCTTCCTGCACCTATAACCATTGCCCGCGTCCTATTTCTTCGGCTTTTTATTTTTTCTATATAGCCACTCTCTTTGGCTAAAACGTATATTTTATTTTTGGGGTAGGTAGTAGTGTATAATCATCTATAATTTTGGATCGCCACCACTTTCTTTTTATAAACTCTTTAAATATTTCCAATGCTTACTTTCTATAACTTCATCAATCATAACAGATGCCTCGTCATAGTTTTTACTATGTTATTATGTTTTAGGGCTATATAAGCTATTGTGTAGACAACTTCTTTTAAATCACTTGCCCAATCGCCTTTTAAAGCTTCTATTCCTTCAATAATTTCTACTAGCATTACCTATATTATACCCTAATGGTTCATCCATATTTGTCAAAAATAGCTATTGTTTTTCTACCAGCATATTCTCCGATAGCTACCATTCTTTTTGATAACTCTCTTGCCATATCTACTGTTTTTCATAAACGCACCATCTCCAACCTTAACATCTAAAACGATAAGGTCAGAGAAAAGTGCTAATTTTTACTCATAATACTACTTGCTATTAGTGGTATGCTATCAACTGTTGCTGTTACATCACGAAGAGCATAAATCTTTTTTTATCTAAAGGAACGATGTTATCACTGTACCCCCTATAAGCCCCCACACCTGTTTTATTAGCAATAGAAACTATTTCCTCTTTTGTTGTAGAAAATTTAAAATTATCTATCGCCTCAGACTTATCAATAGTTCCCCTGTATGTCCTAACCCTTTTCCTGAAAGTTTTGTTGTTGCCATACCTAATGCTGATAAAATAGGACCTAAAAACAACAGTAACCTTATCCCCAACACCACCAGTTGAGTGCTTATCTACTAAATATTTTTATATCATCAAATTTAATAACATCACCAGAGTCTCTCATTTTTAAAAGTAAAATGTGCTAACTCTATATCACTCATACCTTTAAAAAAGTACACTGCCATTAAAAAGAACTCATCTGATAATCAAAAACCCTTCCGTCTAAATAACCATCAAACAAAAAGAAATTTCTTCTTCACTAAGTTCTTTACCATGTTTTTCTTTTTCAATAATATCTACTGCTCGCATATTTTCTCCTTTATATGTTTAACTTGAAAACCTTTTTCTTACTATCCATTATATAATTAAAAACTTTTGTCTACATACTAAAAAATTTGACTCAAAATATTTATTATGGACTTAAAAAGATTATTTTTAATATAACGTATAAGTAAAATAGATGCTTCTAAATATGTTTTTAAAATTATTTTCAACACTAAATGACAAAAAGCAAAATTTGAAAAAGAGTTTAAAATAAATTTTAAACTCCTTTACTTATACATTAAAATAACTTTTCATTAACATTTAATATTTTTATTTATCTTCTACCTTTAGCTTAACTAGTAACATACTTATTAGCGTGATACAATTACTATAACAAAAATAGATCTATTTTTGACTAAAACCTAATATACCATAAGTGTCTTGCAATGTGAACATAAAACATAATCTCCGTAATAAATTCCTAGTGCAAAAACATTTGATACACCCATACTTATATTACGATACTCTCTATCAAAATATTGCATAGCCATAGAGATAAGAACGTTATAGTGCTCCACCATAAGAAAAACCGTTAAAAACATAACTTATAAATACTATATAAGGATTTGTTACATAAAGTACCGTTACAAAAAAATATAAGCGATGTACTTAAAAGTAAACAGTAGAGTTTTTTAACACTAATTTTTCTTGTGAAATATATACCGACTAGTACCCTGCAATAAGTTGTGGAAGAGCGAAAAACTGCATCTAAATATGCCAACATAAGTGGAGTCATTTTTAAATCCGTTTTTACCAAAAGCAATCATATTCGCTCCACTTGTTGAAAATTTTATAAAAGATAAAAGAAGTGCTAAAAATGGAAACATAAATAAAACTTTTTATGTCGCAAGACTACTTTTAAACTTTTTCAAAAAGTAAAATCACTGTTTTTAGGTGCATAATCTTTCATCTTAAATGTTAAAATAAGTGTAAGAGTTGCAATTACTGCTGATATTAACCCACATATAATTGAAATGCTTATAGCTATCATATGTCATAATATATTGAATAGGTGCTGCTATAAATTCTGCTAATAGTGGTGCTGTTGATAAAATTGATACCGACATTATTGCCTTTATCTTTTTGTAAATGTTTCTGAGAAGATAACATTGAACAGTGCAAGCATTGTTGCACAAACACCTATTGCAAGTGATGATAAATATAAAGTTGTATAATTTGCATAAAAACTAACTAGAAATGATGTTATTACCAAAAACACTAAAGATATTTGAACAAAAAATTTTTCTTTTTTAAAAATATCACTAGCTACAAACATAGGAAATCTTATTAGTAAGCTAGTAAGACCATATCCTGCTGCTATTTGAGAAGCAAGTTCTGTTGATAAAGAAAGTCCTCCTTCACTAACTGGTGTTATTGCATAAAGTTTTCTATATGCTCTTATTATACTTATCGTTGACCAAAAAGAACAAGCGTCCAAAAATTAACATTTGATTTTTATCAAGTTTATATTTTGCTAAGTAAAAATACTACTGCTAATATAAAAAAATATCATTAAAATTGAAAATATAATTTTTGTCTTAATCACCCTCTATACTAAATCTACTGTAAAACATAATTTAGTAGTTGATAAATTTTTACATCTTGAAAACATTCAGTATAGGTTAAAAAAATTATTCTAACATAATACTAGAAACAAGACACTTCTAAAAATTTTTAAAAGTTATTTAATACCTACACTAAATGACAAAAGTCAATTTTCTATTATCATAGTTACAAATTTATCAACTACTTATTATTATTTTTAATGGTTTTTGTTTGGAGTTCCTGCTTTTTCTAGGATATTTTTGGCGTATCCAAAAGTATCTCTAATATATGACGCTCTTCTCCTTTTATATCAAAAAGAAATGTCACGCTCTACTTTCCCGCCTAAAAGCTTTATCGCATAAAGTGCTTCTTCTTTTTCTTCATCAGCCTTTTTGTGCTTTTTAAACTTAAAAAGTATCCACCTACAAGTGGCATACATAGTTCGCTTAAAAACATTAAGTCTTGCTACTGCTCTTGCTGTCACTATTTCAAAACTTTCTCTAAAGTTTTTTTATCTTGACCTATATCTTCTGCGCGAGTGGATAAAAATTACAATCAGTAAGTTTTAGCTCTTCTTTTAATAGTTCTAAAAATTTTATTCTTTTATTTAAAGAGTCTACTATTGTAATTTTTCAAATGTGGATAAAGTATTTTTTTAAAAGGAATAGATGGAAACCCTGCCCCGCTCCCTACGTCACATAAGTTGCTAACTTCATTATAATTTTTATAAAATGCAAGTGTTATTGAGTCGTAGAAATGCTTTGTATAAAAACTCCTCTTCTTTAGTTATTGAAGTTAAGTTTATTTTTTCATTCCACTCACATACTAATTTATAATAATCTTTCAAATTGTGTGTGTTGTAGTTAAAATTATTTTTGTTTTTCTTCTACTAATTCATAAAATGTTTCTTTGTTCATAATCTACCTTGTCTTTTGTTCTAAGTATATTAGTAGTATAGATATATCAGCTGGGTTTACTCCTGATATTCTTGCTGCTTGTGCTAGAGTTAATGGCATAACTTTTTAATTTTTTCTCTCGCCTCTAATGCTAAACTTGGAACGTCATCGTAATCTATATCAGCTGGAATTTTCTCTTCCATACGTTTTAGTTTTTCTACTTGGCTTAGAGATTTTTTTAATATATCCTTCATATTTTATTTCAATCTCTACTTGCTCAATAACATCTTTTTAATACTATTTCTCTATTTGCTAATTCATATATATTCTCATAATTTAGCTCTGAGTGTTTTAATAAATCAGTACGCACTAACTCCATCTTTTAACTGTGTGCTACCTAACTCATTCATACGCTCTATTACTTCTTTTTGTTGGTGTTATTTTAAATGTTTTTAAATTTTCTATCTCTGCTAGTATACTAGCTTTTTCCCTAGAAGTTTACATATCTTTCTTTTGATATTAAATTGTATTTATATGCTTTTATCTGATAAACGCATATCTGCATTATCATGACGAAGTAATAGGCGATGTTCTGCACGTGATGTTAGTAAACGATAAGGTTCGTTAGTCCCTTTAGTTACTAAATCATCAATTAGCACCCCCAATATGCCCTCGTCCCTACCTAATATAAGTCCCTTCTTCTCCTAAAACTTTTGCTGCTGCATTTATTCCTGCCATTATACCTTGCCCTGCTGCTTCTTCGTAACCACTAGTACCATTTATTTGACCAGCAGTAAACAGCCCGCTAATGTTTCCAAGTGTTGGCCAAAGTGTCGTTGGATTTATTGCATCATACTCTATTGCATACCCGTTACGCATAATTTTTGCATTCTCTAATCCTTTTATAGAATGTACCATATCTCTTGCACATCATCAGGTAAAGACGTTGATAATCCTTGAACATAAATTTCTTTTTGTATCAAGACCTTCTGGCTCTAAAAATAGTTGATGACGTTCTTTATCGTTAAAACGAAACATATTTATCTTCTATACTTGGGCAGTATCTTGGACCCTGTTCCTTTAATTACACCAGAATACATAGCAGAACGTGATAAGTTCGCATCAATTATTTTATGAGTATCTAAGTTTGTGTAAGTTAAGTAACAAGGTACTTGATCTTTTTAAATTCTGTTGTTTCATAGCTAAATGCAAACTCCCCAGCGTCTCCTGGTTGAATTTCTGTTTTTAGAAAAATCAACAGTATCACTATTAACTCTAGGGGGCGTTCCTGTTTTAAATCTAACAAGCTCAAAGCCCAAACTTTCTAATTGTTTCGCTAAGTCAATAGATGGCATTTGATGGTTAGGTCCTGAGGAATATTTTTACATCTCCTATAACTATTTCACCACGCAAATATGTTCCTGTTGTAATTACTACACACTTAGCTTTATATTTTTGTACCAAGCATAGTTTTTACACCATAAACTTTTCCTCTTCAACTAAAAAGCTCTTTTAACCATGGCTTGTTCAAGGTCTAAGTTCTCTTCGTTTTCTAATAAATATTTCATTTCGTTTTTGATATTTTTAATTTATCAGATTGAACTCTAAGTGCACGAACAGCAGGACCTTTTGCTGTATTTAACATTCTTCTTTGAATATTAGTTTTATCGGCAATTTTCCCCATTACTCCACCCAATGCGTCAATCTCACGCACAACGATTCCTTTTGCAGGACCACCAACACTTGGATTACACGGCATAAAACCCTATCGTATCTAAATTTATAGTAATCATAAGCGTCTTAACACCTTTTCTACTAGCTGCTAAAGATGCCTCAATACCTGCGTGCCCTGCACCTATTACAATAACATCATATTCTTTTAAAAATTCAGTCATAACTCCTCCAAATATTTTAAAAGTAACTAGCAAAAATAATGCTTTGACCAAAAATTTTGATTTATTACTTAAATTTTCTTTAACTAATATATATTATCATACGTTTAATAAAAACTACTTATAACAATTAGTAACTTAAAAAAATATTTTTTAAATTTCATTAGCTATAAAATTATTTTCTTAAATTATTTATATAGCACTTATAAAAATTTATTTTTATTATAGTTTTTATATTTTTTATTATATGCTATACTTTTAAAGAAAATTATATTACTGCAAAGGAGAACGTTATGGCTTTTTGATGGTTTTTACAAAAAATTTTAGCTGAGTTAAGTGAAAGTTTACTTTTTGCTAAAATAAATAAAAATAAATAACATATCTAAAAATGAATTTATTTTTACTCTTAGAAAAATAAAACTTTTAAACTTTTAGTTTCTGCTAATCCTAAAAACTCTAGACTTCACATAACAAAAAAATAGTTATGAAAATCCTAAAACTCCATCAAGTTTTTGTACTCTTCTTAGAAAGTATTTGATAAATGGTGCTATAACAGAGATAAAAGCAAATAAATAACGATAGAATTATTTTTTTAAAAATATAGTGATGAGTTAGGTTATGAGAAAAATGTTTTTTAATATTAGAGCTTATGGGTAAACACTCAAAATATAATTTTAGCTACTGAGAACAAAAATTATAATTGATTCTTTAAAAAAATAGTTACGACATAGAATACTCGCGTGCAACTATTTCTAATATGGAGTATAAACTGCCACCTACTAAGGGAAAAATTGAATCCATTTTCTTATGATGATAATAAATTATCTTCTAAAGATAGTGACACATATAAATTTTATATTGAAAAACTTTTTGACAGGGTATCTTCACTTCTTGCCAAATATTTATTTAACAACAAGGGGCTATTTTTAAGTGAATTTTGTGAGGACTTTGACAGTTATACCTTACCTACTTACTATGAAATAAATAGCAAAAAGCATTTTATTTTTGATATATTAACCGAATATGATAAGAAAAATTACTTTTTCTAATTTATCCGAGCTACTTGATTTTTTATTATTTAGATAGCTACACAGAAGACGCTAATAAACAAAAGAAAAAGAGTTATTTAATTTCGTTAAAACTAAAATAACTCGCTTAAAAATAAATTAACTATTTTAAATAATGAATTAGAAGATGCTAAAAGTGAGAAAAATTTTTGAGGTTATAGGTAATTTCACTTTATAAGTAATAACTATCTATATAAAAATTTTGTTCCTAAAAAGTTACTTTTACAAAAATTTTTATAGTGAAAACTTAGAAAATGTTGAAATAGAACTTGATGATAGTTTTATCTATTGAAAAATGCCGAAAAAAATATTTTAATCTTCACATAAAAAGAACTATTCAAAAATCTTGCTATACAAATAGAAAAATACAAAAAGATATTGAATACTTTGATACACTTGATTTTCAATTATCTAATGCAGAAAAATCTGATATATTAGAAATTAAAGACGAACTAAACTCTCTAGGTTACTTAAAAAAACTAAAAAGGAAAAAGGTTTTAAACATAGTTATACGATAATAGATGTTTACGATACTAAAATTTATGTCGGAAAAATAATTTACAAAATGAAACTATAACTCATAAATTAGCAATATAAAAATTATTTATGGTTTCACGCTAAAGATATACCGGGAAGCCACGTTGTAATTCTTTCTCAAACGAAGCTAGCGAAAAACTAATTGAAATAGCTAGTATGCTTTGCGGCGTACTTTTCTAAAAATAAAAAATGAAAGTTATGTTGATATTGACTACACTAAAATAAGGTATGTTAAAAAGTTCCTATGTCTAAAAGTGGTTTTGTTACATCACTAATCAAAAACAATAAAAATAAAAATTGATAAAATTTTAATATCTAATCTATTAAACAAAAAGAATTAGTTAAATTAACTAATTCTTTTTACTATTTATACTACTTGCTACTTTCTTTTATTTTTCTCTCTAACCTAGGAGATATTATAACTCCTAAAACAAGTAATGCTATTAACACTACCCAAAAGATAACTGTCCATGTTGTGCTATGTGGAAAATGTTCATCAATTAGGGCTAGTTTTGATGAGCTGCTGCTATTATGAAAAGCTTTATTCCTACCCAACCTACTATCATAAAAAGCAGATATTTCTAAACCTGGTTTTTCTCAAGAACTTTTTATAAAAAGTTTGCCGCATAACGCATAATTACTACTCCAGCAAAGCCTCCCTATTACCATTATTAAAAATTGCCCTAAGTTTATTCCGCCAATACTTACCTCAGATATATGTGGAAGAGTTATAGCTATTGCCACTGCTGCTAAAATTGAATCAACTGCAAAAAGCTATATCAGTAAATTCAACTTTATAACTGTCGCCCAAAAACCACTTTTGATATCATCTACGTTATCTTCTACAGGGTTATACATCTTTGTATAAAATTCTTTTATGTGCATAACAGCCATATATAATAAGTATATACCACCTATTACTTGTATTTGCCAATACTGTGCTAAGATAGTAATTAAAAAAATATAGCAACTATTCTAAAAAATAATGCTCCTACTAAACCATAAAGAAGTGCTTTTTGTTCTTTATGTGGTAAGTGTCTAACCATAACAGCAAGAACTATTGCATTATCTGCAGACAAGAGTCCTTCTAAAACTATTAAACTAAATAATACTATAACATACTGAATTAAAAATTTGTGTATCCATTTTGTTCTCTTTTACTATATAACTTTTAAATTTTATTTTATAAATTAATTTTACTTTTCTTCTTTTTAATGTTGGTAGTAAAAATTATTTAAAAGACTGCTTCTACTATTAAATTTTTATAAAACTAAAACTTTAAAATATTTTTTAGTTAATATTTTAATTAATATAATAAAGACCTTACTTAATATTATTAAAATAGTAAATAATATTAGCAAAAGGTCTTACTAAATAAATTCTAAATTTATCTTTTGATACCGATAGAGCGTTCTATGTAATGACGATATCAAAAGTCTTGGGACTAAGTTACTCCCTTGTTTATGTGTGTATTATATTAAAATTGTTTGTCAATATACTAGAATTATTTTTATTTTTCTAATGCAACTAAAGTGTTATTCATAAGCATAGTAATTGTCATAGGGCCCATCCCCTGGAACAGGTGTTATGTATTTTACTTTTTCCTAAAAATTTATCTAAGTTTACATCTCCTACTAATTTACCATCTATATAATTATTCCCTACATCTATTATCACTGCACTCTCTTTTACTTTTTCTTCTCCTGTTAAGAAATGTGCTTGTCCTACAGCTAACTATTATATCAGCTTCTTCTATTAGCTTTAATAAGTTTTTGTTTTAGAGTGAGCGATAGTTACCGTTGCATTTTCTTTTTAATAATAAATTTGCTACGGGTTTACTCTACTATGTTTGATCTACCTATTACTAAAGCATTAAGTCCTTCTAAATTTTTGTAAGCTTCTTTTTATTAAACTCATTATCCCTAGTGTGTACAAGGAATAAGCTCTGCTGTTCCCAGTGATAATTTACTGACATTTATCGGACTAAAAACCATCAACATCTTTTGTTTGGAGAAATTTTAAGTAAAACTTTTTCTGCGTCTATTTGCTTTTGGAAGTGGTAATTGAACTAAAATACCATGGACGCTTACGTCATTATTTAACTCTTCAATCTAATACCTCATCTTCTTTAGCGTCTTCTTTTATTTTTTTATAATAATAGAGTTTATATTATTTTCTAGCACGCTTTTATGCTTTTGCATTAACATAACTTGTTGATGCTTTGTTATCTCCTACTAAAAATAACAGCAAGTGTTGGTGTTACTGCTTTTAGTTTTTTTAAATTTTTTCTGCTTTATCTTTTATCTCGCATGAATGCAAGTTCTACACCACTAATTATTTTTGTCATTTTTACCTCCAAAATTTATTTTTAATTTTGATTTACTCTCTTCACCTTTAAATATTCTAATAATATATGCATATATATTACAAGAGAACACATTACTATCATTATATATTTATTTAAACCCATCTCAAAAATTGATAAATATACTATTGCAATAGAACATATTGTTATACTTCCTAATGATACATATCCTGTTAAAAATATTACTGAAAAATACAAATACTAAAACTAAACTTAGTAATGGATATAAAAATACTAAAACCGATGAGCCTGTTGCAACTGCCTTTCCACCTTTAAAATTTGCAAAATATAGGAAATATATGTCCTATCATAGCAAATGCTCCAAAAGATGCTTGCATATTTAATATTACCTAAATAATAATATGATAAATATAAAATAAAGTATCCTTTTAAAAAGTCAAGTGCAAAAACACTAAAGCCTGCTTTTTTACCCTAATGTGCGAGAAAGGTATTTGTTGCTCCAAGATTTCCGCTTCCCATTTTTTTCTTATATCTTTTCCGTAAAAATACTTTTACCAATAATAAGTGCCCAAGGGATAGAACCTATAAAAGTATGATATAAAACTTAATAATACAATTTTTCCATTATATCTCCTCTATCTAATCACTGCTCCACTTTCAATTAGTTTATCGCACACTAAAGTATGAACTTTTTGTATTTCTTCATCAACTAAAGTTTTTTTCGTTATCTACATAAGTTAAAAGTTACTGCAAGAGATTTTTATCCCCTAAAGTAATTCCTTCATAAATATCAAATAATTCTACATTTTTAATTAGTTTTATTGTTTAAAGAATTTATAATATTTAAAATGTTTACATAAGTTTCTTTTTGTTCTACTAATATAGCAATATCACGAGTTACTTCTGGATATTTTTGTTACTTCACTAAAGACTGGTTTTTTACTTTTTCATTAGTTAAAATCTTATCTAGGTTTATTTCAAAAACATAAGTTTTATCTAATCCTTTAGCAAGTGAATATGAAGGATGAACTTCTCCTATAAATCCCTACTACTTCATCTTTGTATAAAACATTTGCTACTCTTCCTGGATGCATATTTTTCTATTTTAGATGCCTCGTAACTTATATCTTCTAAAACCTAATTTATTAAATACCATCTCTAAATAACCTTTAGTTACAAAGAAATCTATTTCTTGTTTTTCTTTTGCCCATTTTGTTTCTCTTTCAACACCTGTTAAAAACGGCAGATAAATATGTTTCTTCTTTAGGGTTGGATATTTTCTTTTTCATCTGCGAAAAATACTCTTCCTATTTCTAATAATTTTTATATTTTTGTTTTCTAGCTAGGTTATAACTTAATGAGTTAAGAAGTCCCGGTATTAAACTTTGTCTTAAAGTAGAATGTGTTTCACTCATTGGCATAAGTAGTTCTACTTTTTATAAGTATCTAAAACAAACTCATTTGCTTCTTCTTTTTGATACTAACGAATAGTTAATTGTGTCATAAAACCGTTATTCATAAAAAGTTTCCCTTAAACTTCTTATTTGTTTTTGTTTATATGTTAAGCCACCACGAGTAGTTTTTGAAAAATTTTGGTAGTGTTGATTTTAGATTATCATAACCATAAATTCTTATTACCTCTTCTACTAAATCTTGTTTAATAGTAACGTCTTGTCTATTAGTAGGAATCTTAACAACTAATTTATCATTTACTTTATCTACAACAAGTTTAGAGATAATAATATATCAATAATTTTCTCTTCTTTAGCTCTAATCCCTAAATAGTTATTGATATACTCAGTAGTAATTTCTATTTCTCTTCTTTGTTAAATACTCCAACTACTTCGTAAGCACAAGAGTTAGGGCACAACTCTAAAATTAACTCTACTGCTCTTTCTAGTGCTAAGTGTTGCATATTTGGATCAATTCCTTTTTCAAAACGTGCTGAAGAATCACTTCTAAGTTATGATAACTTGACGTACGTCTTACAGATATTGGATTAAAGTAGGCACTTTCTAAAAATTATATCACAAGTAGTGTTTGTTACTTCTGTATTTTTCCGCCCATAACTCCACCAAGAGCTATAACTTTTTACCGTCAGTAATTACTAAATCATCTTCTTTTAACTTTCTTTCTACACCATCTAACGTTATTAACTCTTCACTACTATTAGCACTGCGAACAACTATTTTGTCACCAACTAAATTTTTTATCAAAAGCGTGCATTGGTTGACCGTATTCTAATAAAACATAATTAGTAACATCAACTATATTATTTATAGGACGAATACCACTGGCAATAAGTTTTTTCGTAACCATAGTGGTGATTCTTCTACTTTAATATTTTCTACAACTTGCAGTAAAATAGTTTTACAATTTTTCACTAGCTACTTCAACTTGTAAAGATGTTTTAGGGTAATTAGTCACAACTTCTTTTCTTTTAAAATGAATTTTTTCTTTTTATTATATAAGGAATCTATTTCATATACTAAACCTCGCATACTAAGTGCGTCAGCCCTATTTGGTGTAATAGATAAGTCAATTATATAATCATCAAGTCCTAAAAAGTTCTACAACACTTTTACCTAATTCTTGTTGTTCTTTAAAAACATAAATCCCTTCTTCAGAATTTTTGGAATAACACTTTGGCTTAATCCTAATTCTTTTTAAAGAACAAATCATACCTTGTGATTCTACTCCACGAAGTTTTGCTTTTTATTTTAATTCCTGGCAATTTTGCTCCAACTTTTGCAACAATAACATATTGTCCTTTGTCAATATTTTTTTGCACCACAAACTATTTGTAATACTTCATCGCCGACATTGACTTTTGCTAAACACTTAATTTTTCTGCATCAGGATGTTTTTCTTTTTCTTCTACATATCCTACTACTAAATTTTTTAAATCTTTTTGCTAAATAGTTTACCTCTTCTACTTCAATACCATCACGTGTAATTTTTCAGCAAGATTATATGCATTATCATTTATATCAACATACTCTTTTAACCAGTTATAACTTACTAACATTATTATATCCTCCAATTAGTCATTTCTATCTTTTTGAAAATTGTTTTTAAAAATCTCACGTCATTAGTGTAGAAGCTTTCTTATATCACTAATTCCATATTTCAACATAGCAACTCGCTCAGGCCCCATACCAAAAAGCAAATCCTGTATATTCATTTGGATCAAATCCTGCTTTTTCTAGTACGTTAGGATGTACTCATACCCTGCCCCTAATATCTCAAGCCACTTAATATTTTTCTTCGTCTTCTTCGTTACCCCTAAGACACATCAACCCTCAACTGACGGTTCAGTAAATGGGAAAAAGCTAGGTCTTAGACGTATTTTTGTTTTCTCCAAATACAGCTTTTAATAAAATGTTCTAGCGTTCCTTTTTAAATCACTAAATGTAATATTTTTATCAACAACTAATCCTTCTATTTGAGTAAACTGATGAGAGTGTTGCGTCATCATTATCACGACGATATACTTTACCAGGACAAATTATTTTTAACTGGTCCTACTCCTTCTTTTTAACATCTCACGAGCTTGCACTGGAGATGTTTGTGTACGCATAAGAAGTTCATTAGTTATATAAAATGAGTCTTGCATATCGCGAGCTGGATGATCTTTTTGGTAAATTAAGCATCTCAAAAATTAAACTCATCTGTCTCTACCTCTGGACCTTCTGCTACACTGTATCCCATTGAGATAAATATTTCTTCTATTTCTTCAATAACTTTTGTTTAAAGGATTCATTCCTCCTAAAGATACTTCTTTTGCAGGTAAAGTTACATCATTAGTTTCTTCTTTTTAATTTTAAATCTATCGCTCTTTTTACTAACCCCTCTTTGTTTCTTCAATGTAATTGTTGATAAATGTTTTTATTTCGTTTATCATTTTCCCAAAAAGCTGGTCGTTCTTCTTGACTCAAATCTTTTGCAGTTTTCTATAATCTCTGTTAGAGAACCTTTTTCCTAAAAATTTTACTTTTTAAATCGTAAAGTTCTTTCTCATCTTTTACATCTACTACACAAGATAAAAATAATATTTTTCTAAATTCATTTTTCTTTCTCCTTTTAGATTGAAAAATCCCTAGTGTAAATTTTTACACTAGGGACGAATATATCGCGGTACCACCCATATTTATAGAAAAATATTAAATATACATTTAGTGTCGGCATATCATACATAAAAAGATAAACGTAGCTAATCTATCTTTAAAAATTATTAGTAGACGTCTTACATTCCATTAAATTTTTGTTATTAAATAATTTTATCAACACTTAATGTTTTTAATCAATATTTTTCTATAATCTTTAAAGTTTGTAACGTAAACTAAACGATTGTACTCACATATAGCTTATACAATTACTCATAAGCTGAAAATATATATTTAAGTTTATAACCTCTCAGTTAAAAAGTTACTTCCTGTAAAACTTTTAAAAACATATACCGTCTTAATCATAGTTTTTATTTATAAACATATTTTTATATAATAACTAAAAATGGTATTGATGTCAAGAATAAACAAAGAGAATTTATGTGGATTTTTAAAAAATAAAGAATCGAAAAATTTTTAAAACCCTATTTTATTTATAAGAAGTTTTTCGTATCTATCTTGTAAAATTTTTAAATTTAATTACAAAAATTTTATAAAAATCTAACTTTTTAGTACGTATATTAGCTATATAACCTTTATCATCTCTTTCAAATAGTAACACTTCATATTTTGCAAAATATGAAGTTATTTCTGTAATTATTTTATTATTTTATATATACTCGTGAAGTTACTAGATAAACTACTAAGTAAAATAGTGTAAATACTACGATTGTCACAGCAAGTGCTTGTAAAAATATGCTGTTATCTGTTACTAAGAATAATCTTAAGATTTTCTCAATAAACGGATATGCTACTATCGTGTAAAGTGCCGCTCATTATTAGCGGTGAGAAGAAAAATTAACAACACTTGTGATCTTATTGATTGTTTAATCTGTTTGTCTGTTAAACCAACTTTTCTCATGATTTCAAAGTTTCCTTTTTATCTTCATAACCTTCTGAGATTTGTTTTGTAGTACATTATTACCACTTGAGATGTTACAAATATTAAACTTATGAACACCCGATGAATCAGGAATGATGCGAAGACTCCTCTGAATGTAAGTTTATTTTTCTTCTTTACCTTCTATATCACACTATTTTCTTTTTCTAATTTTTAAAATTTTCTATTACCTTAGCTTCTTTATCCGTATCTTTAATGTTGAATGCAACATAGTTTTTGCACTGTAGGGATTCCTGCTTGCACGCCAATTCCTCTTTTTCTAACTCTTTACTACTTAAAGTTGTTAATTTTGTAGCTAACTTAGTTACTTCTTTTGTCATCTTTAACAACAGCGTAATATGTATCCATAATATTTGCAGTAGCCGAACCTAACGTTCCTGGAAACTCAGATAATTTTTCTTTAATTTTATGAGTCACTACCATTTAGGGAGAAATACTACTGTGATTGTAGTTTCCTTTTTATCGATATGTAATAAAATCTCATTACTTTCTAATGTTTTTATTTTTTTATTAGCTACCTTGTTATAATCTTTTAATTCAAGGACAACTCATCATTTTTAACATTACTTAAGTCTATACCTCACATTTGATTCAAAAATTGAACTTATCTTCAATTAATCGTCCCACCATTGAAGTGAGTTGTACGCTATTATATCTTGAATTTCAGTTCCCGCTTCTTTAGCTGATAATTTCGCATTATTTTCAATAGTTTATCACTAGTAGAATTATAACCATTGATCATTATTTGTCTTGGGAATCTTTCGTTGTAAGATTTTTCCCACACCTGCATATAGTGCTGATGTTGATCCCATAGTTACTAATACCATAGTAGATAATATACAGATATTCGTCAATCCTACTGCATCCTTCATTCTGTATAATAAACCAGAAACGCTGATGAAGTTTTAGGTTTATAGTAGAAATTTTTATTATCTTTCATAATTTTTAGTACTGTAATACTAACAGCTCATGAATACTAGATACGTACCCATAATACTACTGCAATTACAGCATAAAAGAATACTAATATTGCTTTTTACAGGATTTTGTACAGTTTTGCGCTGTGTAATAACCATAACCGATTAATGCTAAAACCAATTATCGCTAAAATCCATCTTGATTTCGGTTCTTTTTCACCTTTTATTTTTCATCTTTTTAATAAAGCTACAATTCTAAGTCTAGCTACTTTATAACAGTATAAAGTAATAATAAGAAGTATACTCCTCCGAATAATAATACTGAGAACACTATAGCTATCGGCGTAATACTAAAAACCGAAAGTAACCGTTGCTGAGAATAATTTCAATAGTATTAAAAGCATAAGTTTATCGAATAAAATACCTAATACAATACCCTACTACTAAGGTAGTTATCGCGATAAAAATCGTTTCTAACACTAAAATTTTCGCTATTTGTGTCATACCCAACACTGCATATAATCCAAATTCTTTCATCCCTACGTTTTACTAGAAAAACTATAAGTGTAAAAATAAGAATATTGTAGAAAAATTGCTATTACAATTATTCCTAAACTTAATACCCTGTTTTGTCGCCTGAATACCATTTGGAAGTTTGTTTAAATTGTCCCCAAAAGCTAGAGATGACAAGATATAAAACGACATTATTGTAAAAATTGTTGATAATACATAAGGTACTATAAATCTTTTATTTTTTACAAGGTTGTTTAAAGCAAATTTGCTATAAAAAGAAACTCATCTTACTCACCTGCCTGCATTAAAGTTAACGTGTCATTAATTTTTGAACATTTCACTCGTAGTTGCACTTTTTTTCTAAGTTCATGGAATACTACTCCGTCTTTTAATAAATAATACACGTTTTGCACGAGCTGCTGTTTTCACAGAGTGCGTAACCATAATTATTGTTTGCCCTGCATTATTAAGTTTTTCAAAAACTTCTAAAAGTTGATCTGTTGATTTTGAATCATGCGCCCCTGTTGGTTCGTCCGCTAAGATTAGAGCCGGATTCGTACTAATCGCACGCGCTACCGCAACCCCTTTGACGTTGACCACCTGATACTTCATATGGAAACTTATTGATTAACTTATCAATTCCTAAAGGTTTAGTTACTTTCTCTAATCTTTGTTCCATATCTTTATATTTTTATTAGCTAACACTAACGGTAATAAGATATTATCTTTTATAGAAAAATTATCAAGTAGGTTGAAATCTTGGAAGACAAATCCTAGATTATCTCGTCGGAAATTAGCTAAGTCTTTATCTTTTAGCTTGCTTTAAATCTAAAATTATTTAAAATTTACATTCCCTGATGTTGCTTTTATCAAATGTTTGCGATAATGTTTAATAAAGTAGTTTTACCACTTCCACCTCACCCATTATCGCAACATATTCATTTTTCATCAACAGAAAAATTTACATTTTTTTCAACGCTTCTGTTGTATTTTTACTTAATTTTTGTTGTATAAACCTTTCTTACATTATTTACTTCTAATAACATTTTCTTTATCTCCTTTATGGTGTTATATTTTCAAAACGAACGCTCATTTCTTTTTGTATCTTACATTTACTATTATACTAAGAAAATATTATCTTTCTATTGAATTTTCTTAGCTAAACCTTACAATTTTTGTAAGATTTGCTTTTTGAATAATTTTAATAGATTGAAATAAGTTATAAACAAAAATTACAACTTGAAAAATTCCAATTCATTGATTTAATAGTTTAATATTAAAATTTAAAAATTTTATCTGCTTTCATTTTTATTTATACATTATGTTTTAATTCTCTAAATTCTATTTTTCTGAAAATCTATTGTTATTTTTGTACCTTTGTTTATTTTTGAATTTATTTTTATATTATGTCCCGTTATCTAAAAGTTTTTACAAAGATATAAACCTCAAACCACTTGATCGTATCTGCCGTTAAAACCAGTAAAAACCTTTATCAAAAAAATTCTTGGTAAATCTTTCTTTTTATTCCTATGCTATTATCTTCAATTATAATTTTTATTATTTTCTAACGTTACTACTATTTTTGAATTTACTTCACTATATTTTTATAGCATTACTTTATTATTTGCTCCAACGCAAAGCCTAACCATTTTTATCACTAATCAACAGTCTTCATTATTTATTTGAAAATCTAATTTTTATACTTATAAATAGCAGGTGCAAATTTTTCAAAGTTTCTCTTGACAACTTTTTCTAAATTTATTTTTCTATAACATAATCTGTACTCTCGCTATCAAGGCGTAAATAATTTAATACCATTTCAACATAACGTTCTACTTTTAAATAATTCCAATTTTTAGTTGTTTTGCATCTAAATTCTCTTGTTCTAATAAAAAGTCATAGCAGCGATTGGCGTTTTTATTTATGATGCACCCACATACTATAATAATCTACCGAGTTGTTATAATTTTTTTCTGTTCGTTTCTTTGTAAAAAGTTGTGTATGTTCGTACAATTTTTATAATTTTGTGATAATACTCCACTCTTATATCCAAACTTTTCGGCAGTTTATCTAAATCATTAAGAATATGACTTTCTTATAAATTTAAGCTCCATATAACTTTTTGATAATTTCTAAAATCAAAAAAGTTGCAGTTAAAAGCTACTAAGAAACAGTACATGTACAAGCAGTATAAATAAGTTCAAATGGATAATTATACAACCAAAAATAAAAAGAAAAATCGCTATGAAAAATAATAAATAACAAATAAATTTTAGAATTTTTCTTTATATAATTTTTAAAAATTTTCATTAAACTATATACCCCTTACCTGTTGTTATAAAAATCTTCAACGCCAATTTCTTTTTAACTTACTACGCAAACGATTGACATTGACCGATAAAGTATTCTCATCAACGTAACTCATCACTTTGCCACAAGAGCATTCATTAAATCTTCACGACTAACTATTTTTCTCTCTATTTTCTAAGAGCACCGTTAAAAATTTTGCTTTTTCTGTTTTTAGTAAGTTCCACGAGTTTATCATTGTGTTTAATACTATCTTTATTTATATCAAAAATAATATTTTTATAATTAACAAGCTGACTTTCCTACATTAAAATTGTAAACACGTCTTAACAACGCCTCAATTTTTGCTTTTAAAACAACTAAATTAAAAGGTTTTTCAATCAAAAATCATCAGCACCTATCGTCATCGCCATAACAATATTCATATCATCATTTGCAGACGATAAAAACAACAGGGAACTTTTGATAGTTTTCTAATTTCTTCACAAAAATAATAACCATCATAATAAGGTAAATTTATATCCATTAACACTAAATCGGGATTATAATTTACAAAAATCATAAATAACATTTTTATTTTTACAACAAAAAGTATTATAACTCCACTTTTTCTAAATATTTTCGCTACACTACTAGCAATAACTTCATCATCTTCTACAATCATTATTCTATACATCTAGTTCTCCTTAGTAACACTTTATAAATTTTAATGTACTACACATTTATTTTAACTCAAAAATAATATTATTTCTACAAAAGAGATAAGACTTAAAACACATTTTATAAAAATACTAAAAAGATAATTTTTCTCCTAAAATCGTTTAGTGTAGGTTATTATTTTTTAATATATATTAAAAATAAAATAATTTACACCTCACTGTAAAAGATGAAAACAAAAAGGCATAGAAAGTTATACTCTATGCCTTAAGTAGTAAAAATCTTTTTAAATTTATAACTCTTCATCATTTAGTGCTCGTATAAATACATAAAAATTATTTATATAATACTGAAAATAAAATTATGAAGAATAAAATTTATAGTAATGTGTTTAGGAAAATTTTAGTTGCTTAAATTTTAGCTAGGACGCAAGAGTAAGTTGTATACTTTTAAAAGCGAAGATTTAAAGGCAATTACTTATCTTTAATACTAAAAATATTTGAATCAAAAATATTTTTCAGTGCAATCAACCTTTTAAGAGTAGCTAATCTCACTTTTAAAATTATTTATAGACGACTTGCATTACTATTAAATTTTTATTGTTAAATAATTTTTACACACACTGAATATTTTAAGCCAAATTTATTATACTTATTATATTTTTACCTATATCTGGTATTGTTATTTTTGTCCTGCAACTATATTATTATCTTTCATACCGTTAGCTTCTTTTTATCTATACCTGCTTGAGCTTTATTTTCTCCGTACGCAGTTGAAGCTATGACAAAAAGAGTATCTCCTGCTTGAATTATATAATCTTTTTCCTTTTATAGGCTTTCTTTTTGAATTATCCTCTTGAGACGCTTGTATCTTCTTTAGTTTCTGTATTTAGATTACTCTGATGTATCTTTACATCATTTGTTTTATTATCATCTGCTTTTTGGTGTTTCGTTATTTACATTTTGTTTTTCTTCTGGAACTTTTTGTAGAAACTTCTGTTTGATTAGTATCTTGTTAGCGTTATTTTTCCAGATACTTTATTTCCTAAAAACGTAAGTGTAATAATCAAAATAGGTGCAAGCACTATTAGTATTACGCTAGTTACAATATATATTCATAAAATATCTCCTATTATTTTACTCTTCAAAAATAACTCTTGTAAAATCCTCCGACTTTCACTGCTGTATTACTCTTCTATAAAAATATATTCTTCTGTTTCGTTTATAACGTCATATACTTTTTCCAACAGTTAATACATCACTAACTTTAAATTTTTCTGCGTTTGTATGCACTACTTTTTACTTTTTATTCATAAACTAATTCTCCTTCACAAACTTTTTATCTTTATTTAGATATTACCACAAATGTTATTAAATATAAAGCTAAATACTAGTTTCTTAATAAATAAAATAGTTTATATGTCAAATCTATTTCCTAATAATTTTCTTTATAACTTTATAAATTTCTGCGTAATATACTTTTACAATATCTACTACTATTATACCTAATATAACTCCTGCTAAGACGTCTGATAAGTAATGTGTCTCAAGTAAAATCCTACTTAATGGAACAAAAATATTGCAAAAAGCGTCTACTACTTTACTATACTTTATTTATAACAAAATAATAAAGATAAGAAAAATATTACGACAAAAATTGAGTGCCCACTAGGAAAAACCTATACCCGCTAAAAACGTCGGAAGTGGACTGAGTTCTTCTAATAGAATATTTTATAATTGTTAAAAATAAGCCTCCCTAAAAAGCACTTGATAATATAAAAGTTGCTTTTTAAATTCTTTTATATACACTAAAAACGCTGATAAGAAAACCATCAAAGCTAATAATAATTTATCATTAAATACTAATGAAAACTAATTTTAGATATTAGTGAAATAAAAATTCGTTCTAAAAATTCTGCCATATCACTAAACGCATCATCTATAAAATTATTCGGAAATTTTATAGCAACTAATGCTAAGAATATAAAAATTAAACATTTTATAAAAATCGCTATTTAGTCATTATTTTTCACCTACTACATTTAATATTTTTTTCATAAAAATTTTTCTACACTATTTATAACATTTTTCTTTTTATATGTTTCCATACTTTGTTTGTACTCATCTAAGTTATTGTAAAATCATCTAACACATCTTCAGATAAAAATTTTATATTATCTTCTTCAATAACTTTTAGAGAATTTATGTTTTTCAAAAATTCTGCATTCTCTATTTGATCCCCTCTACTTTGATTTTTACCTAAAGGTATTAAAATAGACTGGTTTATCAAGAGCTCAAAAATTCATAAAGTGAATTTGCTCCTGCTCTTGAGATAACAAAATCTACTATTTGAAAAACGTCAAACAACTCTTCGTTTAAGAACTCATATTGCTTATATGATTCTTCATTTATTTTATCATTTATACCGTTTTTACCTACTAAATGAATTACTTGATACTTTTTAGTAAAGCTAGTAATATTTTCAAAAATATAATCATTAAGTAATTTAGAACCTAACGAACCGCCCATAACTAAAATAGCTCTCTTTATCTTTTGTAAAAATTAGTAAAAGCATATCCTCTCTCTTTATTCCCTTTAAAAATATCTCCTCTAACTATTGCACCCTATAAGAGAAGATTTATTTTTAGGTAAATAGTTTAGCGTATCCTCAAAAGTTGTAAATATATGATTAGAAAAACTCTTATGTTTATTTTGTTAGCAAGCCCTGGCGTTAAATCCGATTCGTGCAAAAACTATGGAACTTTTTAAAAGTTTTTCCTGCTATGCAAACAGGTACACTGACAAACCCACCTTTTAGAAAAATAAAATTTGGTTTTTCTTTTCTAATAATTTTTAAAGAATCAAAAATTCCTTTTTAAAAACTCTAAAATGGATCTGTAAAATTTTTTTAAAAGAAAAAGTATCTGCGTAGTTTCCCTGAACTAATTTCATAATACTTTACGTCTGATACTTTTTCTATCATTTCTTTTTCAATTCCAGTTTTACTTCCTATATAAGAAACACTGTAACCTTGTCTCTTAAATTCTGGTATTAAAGCAACATTAACAGACACATGCCCTGCTGTTCCACCACCAGTAAATAAAACTTTTTCACTCTTTATTATCTCTCTTTCATTTTTCTTTTTCTAATTTTTTTCTTCAACAATTTTTGGAACAAATTTTGATAAGTTTGCTCCAAAAACCTGATACTCCTTTTTACAATACTTGAACTTATAAAAGAGTATTTTTGTATTTGTCATCATATAAAAAGTTTCTATATCTTCATCAAGAGTTTTATTCATAGAGGTAAGTTGCATCTCATGATTCAAAATCTGATACAGCACAGAAGTCCACGCACTATAATTCTTTGAATCTTTGCATAGTTTACTAAAAGACCAGAGAAACTATCTACTTTTACATTATATAATCCTGTGATAGATTTCTTTTATCATTTCAACTCTCTCATCTAAAGAAAATAAATATTTTTATCTGGATTTACTAAAATAGCTACTATTATTTCATCAAAAATTTCACTACTTCTTTTTATTATATCTATATGCCCTAATGTTATAGGATCAAAACTGCCTGGTATTATTGCAATACTCACTTTTCTCTCCTTGATAAGTATAGATAACTACATCTATATAACCATAATTTTTCTTTAATTATTTTTAACTTACTATTTTTCATAAGTTATTTTATCTATATTACTTTTTCACAAACGATAGTACATCCTTCACTAAGTAAATTATTTTCTAAAATAAGTTCTAATGCTTTATCTAGTATATTATAAGGTGGATCTAAAAATATTAAATCAAATTTTTCTTCTGCTAATATTTTTATAGCTCTTATATAATCATTTTATACACTTCCATATAAATTTTTTAGCCACTTTACATTTTTTCTAAATTTGAGTAAATAATTTTTATTGCATCTTTACTTGCGTCAATAAAAATATAAAGCACCGCGACTAATTGCCTCTATCCCTAAAGCACCTGAACCTGAAAAATAAATCTAATACCTTTTTTGTCGTAGCACGTTATCATATTAAACATACTTTCTTTTACTTTATCGGTTGTAGGACGCGTATTCATACCTTCTAGTGAATTAAGTTTTTATAGATTTATATTCTCCTGATATAACTCTCATATACTATTCTTCTTCTATTAAAAATTTTTATCTATTCTCTCAAACGTAAGTGATAAGTCTACTAATTCAGAGATTTCAATACATTTCTTTTTAGCGTCTAGTTCTGTTATTACTTTATCCAATTTACTTTCATCTCATATATAAATAAACATATTTATAGATACAGTAATAACATTTCCATACTTTTTCTATATCTTGAAGCTCTCCTATGGTTTTTATAGTAGACATATATGCCACGTCTATTTTTGTAGCAAATAACTCCATAAATTATCCTCTAAAAAGTTAGCATGTAGCACTCAACTCTACCTTTTTCATCTATATTTATTACTTTTTACTTTTAGAGTATCTCCTACTTTTAACTACATCTTCTACTTTATTTACACGTTCATTTGATAATTTTTGAAATATGCACAAGAGCGTCCTGTTCCTTCAAAAAGTTCAACAAATGCTCCGAATTTTTCTATTCGTCCTAACTTCTGCTAAATATACTTTCTCCTACTTCTGCTTCTTACAATAGTTTCAATTATGCTAATAGCTTTATCAATATTTTTCTATCTCAGTAGCCGCAACAAATGCACACGTCCACTATCTTCTATATCAATTTTAACACCTTGTTTTTCTATTATGCTGTTAATTGTTTTTCCACCAGTTCCAATAACATCTTTGATCTGGTTTAATTGTAATAATTTTAATTTTTGGCGCATACTTAGAAACTTCTTCTCTTGGTTTAGATATAACACTATTCATATGTTCTAAAATTTCAAGACGGCCTATGTGTGCTTGTTCTAGTGATTCACGTAAAATATTTTCACTTAAGCCTTCTATTTTTATATCCATTTGAAGAGCAGTTATTCCTTCACTTGTTCCAGCAACTTTAAAGTCCATATCTCCTAAGTGATCTTCCATACCTTGTATGTCTGTTAAAATTGTATAGTGTTCATCTTTTTATAAGTCCCATAGCTATCCCCTGCAACTTGCGCTTTAATTGGCACACCTGCTGCCATAAGTGCCATTGAACCAGAACAAATAGTAGCTTGTGAGCTTGAACCATTTGATTCTAAAATCTCAGACACTATACGAATAGTATAAGGGAAATCTTCTTTTGATGGGATTACTTTGTATAATGCTCTCCTCCCCAAAGCACCATGTCCTATTTCACGACGCCCTGGTGCACGAGAGAATCCTACTTCTCCAACAGAAAATGCAGGGAAATTATGAGTGAAGCATAAAACGTTTGTCTTTCCTAATGTTAAGTCATCAATAATTTGCTCATCAGCTAAACCTCCTAATGTTACATACACCTAAATGATTGTGTTTGCCCACGAGTAAATAATGCTGAACCGTGTGTTCTTGGTAAAAACATCAATTCTTGATGATAGTGGTCTAATTTCTGCTAATTTTCTTCCGTCAGGTCTTACTTTATCTTCTGTAATTTCGCGACGAACTTCATCTTTTACTATTTTATCTAAAGAAAGTTTTACTTCTTTTAAAACTAATTCATCTTCTTCGCCATTTTTCTACAAAATGTTCTAACACTAAATCTTTTTACTTTTGATATAGCGTCATCTCTTTCTTGTTTATCTTTTTATAGAGATAGCTTTTCATTGCATCATAGCTAAAGAATAAACTTTTGAATAAAATATCTTCATCTAAAACTTTTAATTCAACTTCCATTTTATCTGCGCCAATTTCTTCAACAATTTTTCTTTGGAAAGAAATAAGTCTTTTTAATTTCTTCGTGTCCAAACACAATTGCGTCAAGCATAATCAGAAACTTCTTTTGCTCCTAAGCCTCAACCATGTTGATAGCATCTTTTGTTCCAGCTACTTTTAGATCAATAAGTAATTTTTCTAACGTTTCTACATCTGGATTTATAACATATTCTCCGTCAACATATCCAACAGTTACACGCTAGCAATGGGTCCTTTAAATGGAATGTTTGAGATAGATAATGAAAGTGAGCTACCAAACATAGCTGCCATAACGGATCACAATCATACTCAACTGAAAGAACAGTAGAAACCACCTGAACCTCATTTCTAAACCCATCAGCAAACAAAGGTCTGGTGGTCTATCATAAGACGTGCTGCTAGAGTTGCTTCTGTTCCTGGTCGTCCCTCACGGCGTAAAAATCCACCAGGGATTTTCCCCAACAGGAATACATTTTCTCTTCATAATTAACTGTAAGTGGGAAGAAATCTACATCTTTTGCTTCTTTTTGAAGCAACTGCTGTTGTAAGCACAACAGTATCACCATATTTAACAACAACAGCACCATTTGCTTGGCGTGCCATCTCTCCTATTTCAACTATAAAGTTTTTACCTGCCCACACAGTTTCATATATCTTGAGACATTATAATCTCCTTTCAAAGTTTAAAATTTCTTTTTATAATTACAAATTCATATATTAGATTATAACACGAATACATTATTTTTATAAAGGATAATTATATTCATTACATAACTAAAGATTTATTTTGTTGTTTAATATTATAAAAATTATTTCCCCTATATTATTTAGTATAGTATCTAAAACATAAAAATAATTTTGTTACTACAACTAAATATTTTTAATATAAAAATTTGTATTAATAAAAATTTTTAATCTTTGTCATTTAGCGTTGATATTATCTACATAAAAATTATTTATATAATACTAACAGTAAATGAGTTAGAAAAATATTTTTGAGTGAAAATCCTTTTTAAAAATCAAAAACTTTTTAAAAAGATTTAGAAGCGTCTCTTTACTTTAATACTATATTAAAATAATTTTTAAACTTACACTTAATATTTTTTACATTTTTATTATATAATAAGCATAAATAAGAATATAAAAAGACTTAACAAATTAGTTAAGTCTTTAAAAAATTATTTAGTTTCTCTGTGAAGAGTTACTTTTTTTAATCTTGGACAGTATTTTTAAGTTCAATACGGTCTGGATTATTTCTTTTTATTTTTTAGTAATGTAGTTTCTATCACCCATTCTGTACAAGCTAATGTTACATTTACGCGCATTAATATAACCTCCTAATTAAATTTAATTACAACTTTTTCATACAACAGAAAATATTATACCATTTAATTTTAGCTAGTAAAAATTTAATAAAATATTTTTTATATTCTTTATTTACTACATAAAATTTTATAAAAATATTTACTTGAATTTTATAAAATATAAATTTAAAAATATTTTAACAAAATACTTTTACAATATATATATATAATAACAATGTAATAATTTTTATATAAAGTTTTTATATAAGTTATTAACTATTTAGAAAAGGAGAAAAATTATGAATAAAAATTATTATCAATACTAGCTGCATTAGTGTTTTGTATTAGCTTCATCAGTTTTTAATTTTGAAAATAAGTTGCTCACGCAGCAAAAATAGCTACGAGTTTACATACTATATTACTGATGATCCTGCTCACGCTACATTTTAAAAGATAGTAACTGTTGATTCAAACTCTAAAGAACCGATAAGCACTTATTTTTCCTAAAGAACATAAAAGGAACAACTTTAGTCGCTCTTTATGATACTACTATGGTAGTTGGTAATGTTCTAAATGTTATGCCTATTTATCCTAATTATGATAAACCTTATAGTAGCCCACTTACTAGTTATAAAAATGGATCTAAGTTTAATGCTGAATATAAGTTAAATGGTAATCCTGTAGCCTGATCTTTTTAAAGATAACTCTACTAATAAAGCGGGGAAAAACCTAAAAATAATTCAAGCGTTGCAAGTAAAAATAGTAAAACAAAAATTTCTAAAACTTTTACCAAAAACTAGTGTAGCTCACTAATTTTATAGTGTAACAATTATTTTTAATATCAAATAAAGTCTTTCCAAAAAGACTGAGACACAAAACCTTTGTGTCTTTTTATTTTTATCATTTAGCTTTGCTGTATAAAATTGTAAAAAAATAATTTATATAGTAATAAAAATTTTTCACATAATTATTTTTATTATTTAGTTATAATATTAAAACAAAAAGATAGCTAAGCTATCTTTTTATTTTTACTGCAAAAGTGTATAATCTAAATACTACTACAGAAAGCAAAAGAATAAATATTAGTATTGCTATATATTTTAAGTTTATCACTTTTTGCTTTTATCTTTTTCCATTTTAGTAAATTAGTCCTTGTACTTCTTTTTCTAAAATATTTCTTGCATGTTCACATACTCTAGTAAAGTGTGATATTAAGTCAAGATAAAATACTCAGCAGATATCTCACATTGCTCATTTTTTCATTCTGTCTGTGTGATTTCTTCTTGCTTGTTTTTCTAATGAATAAATTTTTTCACATTTATCTAGTGCATCTTGTGCTAATTTTCTATCTTTATTCTCTAATGCTAGCATAGTATCGTTAATTATACTGCTTGAAAGTTCATACATTTCTTTAAATTCTTCTTGTGCTATTTCTGAGAGTTGAATTTTTCTAATTTGGTAATTTACTGATGTTACTATATCGCGTGCGTGGTCTCCTATTCTTTCTATATCACGAGTTCCATCAAGAAGATTTGACGCCTCGAACCCTTCTTTAGGGCTTAGTTTTTCTCTAAATAGTAGTGATAAATAATTCGTCATCTCTTCATCAATAGAGTTTATAGCCTCTTCTAGTCTTTTCACCTTTATCATTATATTTTTTTCATCTTTTGTTAAGAAATAATCAATTGCATTTTTCAAACTTTTATTTACTAAACCTAGCATTGATACAAATTCTTTTCTACTTGACCTAATGCAACTGCTGGTGCACTTGTAATAAGCGTTTTATCAGGAACTGTGATTTGTATTTTATAATTTCATCTTCACCTGGAATTATTTTTGTTACTATTATTACAAGTAACCAAATGAATGGAAATTGAAGAACTGTATTAAATACGTTAAATGTTCCGTGCCCAAATGCTATTGCCATTTTTGGATTTAGTTCTAACACTTGTTCCATATATTGAATAAACATTGTATATGGTGTAAGAAGTATTAAACATATAACCGTACCTATTACGTTAAATAATACGTGCGTTGCTTACTACTTTTTGCTGCAATATTTGTTCCTGCTATTGCTAAAACTGCAGTTGTTATAGCTGTTCCGATGTTATCCCCAAATATTACAGGTAAAGCACCTGTTAAGTTTTAGTGCATGCTCTGCGTATAAGTTTTGTAAAATTGCTATCGTTGCTGCAGAACTTTGGATAAGAACTGTTAAAAATGTTCCTACACCCACTCCAACCCAAGCACTGTCATCTATATGAGTTAAAATTGTTTGAAACCATGTCATATCTTTCATAGGACTCATAGCTGTTGACATTAGTTTTTAATGAATAAAAATACCACCAAAACCGAAAAACTACACGTCCAATACTATTAACTATTTTTAACCTTTGTAAAGAATAAAAACGCTGCTCCTAAAAACATCAAAGGCAAAGCATAATGCGAAACGTTAAAACCTATAATAAATGATGTTAAAGTTGTTCCTATGTTTGAACCCATAACTATCGCAATAGCTTGTTTAGTTTTTAAAAGACCTGCACCTACCAAACTAACTGTAATAACAATTGTACCTGTACTTGATTGAATAAGTGCTGTAACAAAAATACCAGCTAGGACAGCTAAAAATGGATTAGTTGTGTACTTGTCTAATACATAACGCATCTTGTCCCCTGCTATTAGTTGAAGACCATCTCCCATATATTTAATACTAAATAAAAACAGACCCTAGTCCCCCTAAGAAAGCAAATAAAATTTCTTGCCACATCGTTGACACCTTTTCTTCCTCCTGAATTATATAATTGTGTTAACATTACTGATTATAGGCTATATAAATATTATTGTCAATAAATAGTTTTAAAATAATGTAAAAATATATTTTCATAAAATATTACAGTTACAATTCATATAAAAAAACTTTTTCTTCTATATTTACTAACCGATATTAAATTTTTATTTTTTTAGTTATTTTTACACATAGCTTATAAAAATAAAAATGTAATTTTAAAAAAATATTTTGTCTCCACCATTAAGTGTATGTTAAAAATTATTTTAATAACAATACTAAATGACAAAAAGCCAATATTTTTAAAAATTATTTATATATAAATATTTATAGTAATGTATGCCCTATGAATAGTTTTAAAAGTAGTTAATTTACTTTTAAAAACTATTCTACTGCTAAAATTTGAGCTTGAAATCTCAAATTTTTTTCTTTAACTCATTACTATAAATTTTTATCTATTTAATTTGTGGATAATAATTCTTAAAACCTAAAAAGGTGTAGAGTTCAACCTTATCCTGAGTTTCTAAGCCCTGTTGCAACTCCGTTTATCGTTACGTGAATTGCTTTTTTTATCTTTTTCGCTTAGTTCATTTTTCTATCACGTTTTATTAGCTCTATTTGTAAATAATTTAAAATATTAAAGTAAGGTAATCTATGCTCTAAACTTTTTCTAAGATACATATTATCTTCTAAAAGTTCTTTATGTTTTAGATATTTTTAAAAATTACTTCTTTTTGTTAAGTTCCATTCTTTTTAAAATGATTATAATAAACTTCTTTTGTCTCCTCGTCTTTACATAGATTTGCATATTCTTTTTGCAATTGTCATATCGCTTTTTGCCATAACCATATCTACGTTAGATAGTAGTGATTTAAAGAACGGCCAACTTACATACATTTCTTGTAATTTTTCTAAATTGTTACTATTTTCTTCTATATAATTATTAAACGCTGTCCCAACTCCGTACCATCCCGGAAGCATAACTCTACTTTGTGACCATGAGAATACCAAGGTATTGCACGTAAACCATTTATGTCTGTAATACGTGCTGCTGGACGTGAACCCATATTTAAACTTGAAACTTCTTTTATTGGTGTTACTTCAAAAAGTAGTTATAAAAAGTTTTTATTTTCAAAACTAAATCTCTATATTTCTTATAGCTAACATCAACTATTTTTGTCCATAACTTTTTCATACGTTTCTTCCTTAGCTTCAGTGTTTATCGTCATTTTGGTCAATAACTGCTGAGATAAGTGTTTCTAAGTTATAGTATGCAGCATCTTTGTTTCCATATTTGTGCCGATAACTTCACCTTGTTCTGTTAGACGCACTTTGTCTTGAACACTTCCTATTGGTTGTGAAACTATTGCATCATAACTTGGTCCACCACCACGGCCAACAGTCCCACCACGACCGTGGAAGAATGTTATTTTATGTTATGTTTTTACCAAGCTTAGATAATGTGCTTTGTATAATTGCCACCCTGATGATAGGGTACCCACCATCTTTATTACTATCTGAATAACCTAACATTATTTCTTGATAGTTATTATTATCTCTTAACCACACCTTAACTATATCAAGAGATAAATACTTATCCATTATCTCATAAGAATTTTCTAAATCTTCTATCGTTTCAAACAAAGGAACTATTTGAACTCTTGAAAAATCTTTTATCAACTAAAGAAACTTCTTTTAACATAACAGCAAGTTCTAACATATCAGAAACACTTGTTGTGTGAGATATTATATTTTGTTTTATAATATCTTCTCCTAGTTTATCTTTTAAAATCTTTTTGCTACATTAAAAATTTTAAGCTCCATCTTTAAAGTTTCTGATTTTTCTTTATTAGTTGCAGATAAAAGACGTGGATCTTCTTTTTAGTTGTCTTAAAAGAATTTCACATTTTTTTCTTTTTCGTCTAAAGAGCTATAGTCGTCAATTATATTAGCAGAATTTAATAATTCACTAACACACTCCTCATATACACTTGAGTCTTGTCTCATATCTATACTTGCTAGATAAAAACCAAATATCTCAACAGTATTTTACTCACTCATCAAATTCTCCATATACTAAAATATCACCACTATTTTTCACTAAGAGATGTTTTTATTGTGTTTAAATCTTTTTAAAAACTCTTTTTGAGTTTTTGTACATATCTTCATCATAAACATTTTTCACTTATACATTTTAATGTTTTTATTTAATTTATCTTTTTATTTTAAATAATGCTTTTCTATATAACTCTTTTCTCTATAGATAGATAAGTCATGCGACTGAATAGAAAGTTCCTTAAGACTTGGACTAACTTCCATTAGATCAGATGATATTGAATATGTTCTATAAAAATTCTGAAATTTTTATATAATATTTTAAAAATAACTTCACTTTGAATAGTTGCTGCAAGTTTTAGAGTTTCATCCGTTACATAAGGGTTACCATCTCTATCTCCACCAATCCACATTCCCATTGTTATTGGTTTAGCATTTTCTATATTCAAATTATTTTTCTTTAGCTTCTTCTATACTCAAAAATAACTTTTGCTACTGCATTTATAAATGAAATATTGTAATACTCCATAACGTTATTTATTTCATTTACAACTTTCAACTTCTTATCTCTTAATAAATCAGTCTGAACCATTATATCTATAGAGCGATAAAGTCTACGAATCCATTTTTCTTCATTTAAGATATCTTTTTGTATCCCTGTGAGCTCTTAACAAGTTATGAATAGTAGTTGTCAAGTCAAGCATAGTTTTTCTTTGCACTTGTGTTGGGTGTGCTGTTAAAACAGGAGAAATGTTTATTTTCTGAAGAAGATTTTAAATTCTTCTTTATCTTTTAATTTTGAGATAGAATTTTTCTAATCTTCCTGCATAACTTTCTGTTATTACGATAATTTATTTGATACGCAACGTCAACATCTTCTGAGATATTTATTAACACAGGCAAGATTGATCTTGAGATAACCATTACTTCATCTTCTTTTAAGTTTTTATCTCACTATTAAGATTTTTCATAATCGTTTTTATCTGCCAAGTCTTTTATTTTGATAATCATAATATCTTCTGTTGTTATGTACTTTGTTCGCATAAGAAGATTTGTTAATAAATTTATCTCTTCTGTAAGTTCTAACTCGTTTATATTATCTTCTATTTTTCTCACTACTCTTATCCCTCCTTCATACTTTCTAAAAACTAAGAGTATAATATTATACTCCTTTAATTTTTATTCATCTTCAAAAATTTCTTCTTTTTCTACTAATGTTACTGTTGCAACTTTTTGATCTTGTGCTAAGTTTATAACTTTTAACTCCTGTTGCTGTTCTGCTTAATGTATTTATAGTAGATATATCTATTCTTATAATTATTCCTTGATCAGTCATAATCATTAAGTCTTCTGTACCAGAGATAGATTTTAACTGCAACTATTTTTACCAGTTTTCTTAGTAATTTTTTCCTGCACGCTACACCTTTACCACCACGGTTTATAGCAGTTAAATTCTCCTAGCTTTAGAAATTTTTACCAATACCATTTTTCAGTTACTGTTAATATTCTTTTCTCTTCATCTATAACTTGCATACCAATTACGTAGTCATCATACTGCCGAAAGTAATTCCTTTAACGCCACGACTAACACGTCCCATTTGACGAACTTTGTTTGCGTGAATTCTTATAAAGCTTGTCCGTTTGCTGTAACTATCATAAAATCTTTATCTTCAGTTATTTTTCTCAACTGCAATAAGTTCATCACCCTCGTCAAGTTTTAGAGCGATTTTACCTTTTTCATAATGCTAGCATAGTCAGCTAAGTTTGATTTTTAACTACTCCAAACTTAGTGGCAAACAATAAACTACTTCCTTCTTCTTGAAGGTCTGAGATAGCTTATTATAGAATTTACTTTTTCATCTTTTTCTATTTCTAGTAAAGTTTTATAATAGGGATACCTTTTTGATTGTCTACTCATTTGGTTTATCTCATAACCTTTTAAGTGTATAAACTTTACCTCTATCTGTAAAGAATAATATATGATCATGCGTAGAACAACTCAACATATAAGCAATATTATCTTCATCGTTTGTAGTCATACCGTTAACACCACGACCCCCTCGACCTTGTGATTTTATATGTACTTGCTGCTAAACGTTTAATATATTGATTATAAGATAAAGTAATACTATTTGTTCTTTTTCAATTAAATCCTCATTTTTCAATAGTATCTACTTGTCCTTCAATTATTACACTACGACGTTTGTCTCGAATGTTTTTCTTTTTATTTCTAAAAGTTCATCTTTTACAATTTGAACTACTCTCTTCTTCTTTTTGAAGAATATCTTTTAAAGTCTTTAATTAACTCCATAAGTTTTGTATATTCTTCTTCAATCTTTTTCACGTTCTAATCCAGTTAAACGTTTGCAAACGCATATCTAAAATTGCTTGAGCTTGAAGTTCACTAAATTAAACTCAGAAATTAAAGCCCCTTTTGCAATCTCAGCAGTTTTAGAACCACGAATTAAACTTATTATTCTATCAATATTATCTAAAGCAATTCTAAGCCCTTCTAAAAATATGTGCACGAGCTTCTGCTTTTTTTAAATCAAACTCTTGTTCGTACTAACTATAACTTCTTTTTGATGTTCTAAGTAGTGGTGTAAAACTTCTTTTTAAGTTAAGTAGCTTAGGTACTCCATTAACAAGAGCAATCATATTTACACCCAAACGAACTTTGTAATGGTGTTAATTTAAATAAATTATTTAAAATTACATTACTATTAACATCACGGCGAAGTTCTATAACAATTCGCATACCTTTTAAGACTACTTTTCATCTCGTAGGTCTGTTATACCTTCTATTTTTTATCGCGTGCTAAGTCGGCTGATTTTTTTCTACTAATTTTGCTTTATTTACTTGGTAAGGAATTTCTGTTATAACAATTCGCTCTTTACCATTTTTTTCATCTGTTCAATAGCTGTTTTACCACGCATAATAACTAGAACCACGTCCTTCATTATACGCTTTAACTATCCCACTTCTTCCTAAAAGATAAGCCCCTGTTGGAAAAATCTGGTCCTTTTATTTTTGTCATAAGTTCTGCTATTGTTATATCTGGATTATCTGCTAATGCAACTGACACCATCAACCACCTCACCTAAATTATGAGGGTGGAATATTTGATTGCCATACCTACCGCAATCCCGCTACTACCATTTAACTAAAAAGATTTGGTATCCTTGCTGGTAAAAACTTTTCGGTTCTTTTTACTTCCGTCATAGTTATCTTGAAGTCAACTGTTTCTTTTATTTATATCACGAAGCATCTCACTAGCTATTTTACTAAGACGAGCTTCTGTATAACGCATAGCGGCAGCGCCGTCTCCATCAATAGAACCAAAGTTCCCTTGTCCATCTACTAAAGGATAACGACTATTGAAAATCTTGAGCTAAAGCCCTACAATAGTTCCGTAAGTAGCAAAGTCCCCATGTGGATGGTATTTTGCCATAACTTCTCGACTACCGAAAGCACTTTTTGTAAGGTTTATCGTGTGTTAATCCTAAATCATTGAACGCATAAATATTCTACGATGAACTGGCTTTTAGTCCATCACGAACATCAGGTAATGCACGAGATACGATAACACTCATTGAATAATCTAGAAAAAGAATTTTCAATTTCTGTTGTTATATTTCTTAAGGTAATATTATTTTTATTATCTTCCATTGTTTATCCTTTTCTATTAAATGTCTAAATTTATTACATTTAGTGCATTGTCTTCAATAAACTTTACGTCTAGGTTCTACTCTCTCACCCATTAAAGTATCAAATGCTCTATCAGCTCGTTCTGCATCATCAATACTTTACTTTAAACATATATCTTCTCTCTGGATCCATTGTAGTTTCCCAAAAGCTCTTCTGGATTCATCTCTCCAAGACCCTTTATAACGTTGAACACTATATTTTTATCTTTTGCATAAGTTTTCAATAGCTTTTTAGTTCATCTTCTGTATATGATGTAATGAACTGTTTTTCCCATACTTTAAGACCATATAGTGGTGGCTCTTGCTATATATACATATCCTGCTTTCTATTAAGTTCTTTCATATCTAAAGAAGAATGTTAAGAAGTAGTGTACTAATATGGCTTCCGTCGACATCAGCGTCGGTCATTATTACTATTTTTATGATAACGAAGTTTATCTACATTTAGAGTTTCTCCTATTCCCATACCTACTGCTGTTATTAGCGAACGAATTTCGTCACTTTGATAATACTTTATCAATTCTAACTTTTCTACGTTTAATATTTTTACCTTTTAATGGTAGAATAGCTTGGAATTTACTATCACGTCCAAGTTTTGCACTTCCTCCAGCAGAGTCTCCCTCTACTAGGAATACAGTTCGCACTCTTCAGCGTCTTTTACTAGAACAGTCGGCTAAGTTTCCTGGTAGATTTGTAAATTCCAACGCATTTTTACGGCGTGTTGATTCACGTGCTTTTTGCAGCAATTCTTGCACGTGAGGCTTGAAGTCCCTTTTCTACAATTATTTTTAGCAACTTTTGGATTTTCTAGTAAAAATCTATCAAACTCTTCTGAGAAAAATTTTATTTGTTATTGTGCTAACTTCTGAATTCCTAATTTTTGTTTTTTGTTTGTCCTTCAAACTGTGGATTTGGATGTTTAATAGAAATTATAGCAACTAATCCTTCGCGTACATCATCACCAGTTAAAAGCTTCTTTTTTTCTTTTATAAGTTTATTTTTCTTACCATATGTATTTATTATTCTAGTAAGTGCTGTTTTAAATCCTGATTCGTGCGTTCCACCTTCGTGAGTATTTGATATTATTTGCATAACTTAACATGCTAGTTGAATATCCAGAGTTATATTGCATTGATACTTTCTACTTCTTTTCCATCCATAGTCTCCTTCAACATATATAACTTCGTGAAGTGGTGTTCTATGTTTCGTTTATCATCTCAACATATTCTAAAATACCACCTTCATAGTGAAAGTCTTCTTCTTTTTTTACTGTCCCTGCTCTCTCATCACTTTAAAGTATTATTGTAATTCCTTTTATTTAAAAATGCAAGTTCTACGAATACGAGTTCTTAAAATATCATATTCATATACAGTTGTTTCTTGGAAAAATTTCTGGATCTGCCTTAAAGCGAATAGTTGTTCCTGTTTTTGTTTGTATCTCCAACAACTTGAATATCTTGTGTAACTCATCTCCACGTTCAAACTTCATTGAATAAATTTACCATCACGATGAACATAAGCTTCTAAAGTTTGTTGACAGGGCATTAACTACACTTGCACCCAACTCCATGAAGCCCACCAGACACCTTGTATCCACCACCGCCAAATTTACCACCAGCGTGCAGAACTGTCAAGATAACCTCAAGAGCAGGTTTGCCTGTTTGTTCTTGAATATCAACAGGTATCCCACGTCCATTATCTTCTACTTTTTATCCAGTTATCTTCTTCTATCGTTACAGTTAATCGTATTACAATACCCTGCAAAGTGCTTCGTCTATTGAGTTGTCAACAATCTCCCACACCAAATGGTGAAGACCCTTTACTTGATGTTGAACCTATATACATACCCTGGTCTTGACTACGAACAGCTCTCTAGTCCTTCTAAAAACCTGTATCTGATCGGCATTATATTCTTGCATTTCTTTTTCTCTATCATAATTTTTCCTTTCAATTTTTATTCATTAACAATTCCATATTTTTTTATATAAAAAACTTTTTTGATAAATTAACTAAACTCTTTTTATATCTGATAAACTTGGTGTTGTAATAAATGTTTGAATATTGTCATCAATCGCATCTAAAAGTTTTTAATTGACGCTCTTTATCTAACTCCGCTTAAAAACATCATCCAAGTAACAAAATAGGGATAATTCCCTGTTTTTCTTTTAAATAATTCAATTTCTGCAAGGCGTAAAGATAAAACTATACTTCGCTGTTGTCCTTGTGAAGCATAAGTTTTTTGCGTCTAATGAATTTATTAAAAACTTAAATCATCGTGATGAGTACCTATTTGTAGTACTTCCACGCATTATATCATCATAACTTTTTTCATCATAACACTAGTTAAATTTTTTCATTAAAATCTTTTCATCTTTCATAATTTTTGGATATTTAACGCTTCAAAGATAGAACTTTTTATACTTTTATCTCTAATATTTCTTTACTATTAGATATATTTAACATATAGCAAAGCTAGAGTTAAATTTTTTGAACAAAAATCATACCTCTCACGCGTTATAAATAATGCTACTTTTTGCTAACTGGTTTGTTAAAGTTTCTAAGATAGACTATTTGAAAGCTTCATCATTATTTTTTTCATATCTTTTAAATGGGCGTTTCTTTGTTTTAATAAGTGTTTGTATATTAGATAGTATTTATGATAAATTCTTTGAGAAATTGATAAAATTCTCTATCCATAAACTCTCTTCTTAAAGACGGTTGTCCTTTTTACAAGTTTGCAAATCTTCTGGAGAAAATAATACTACATTTAATTCTCCTACAAAATCCGTTAGTTTAGTACACCGGAAATTTTTGCGTTTTTCCTTTATTATTTATTGCAAGCATTATGTCAAAATGATTTTAAATTTTTTCAAGCTCACACGATACACAAGTTGCCTCTTCATTAAATTTTTTATACACTCACTGTCACTTTTTGTTCTATAACTTTTACCTAACGCAAGTAAAAATATTGACTCTATTATATTAGTTTTTCCGTTTGCATTTTTCCAACTAAAATATTTAAACTTGATGCAAATCTAAACTAAGTGACGTAATTTCTAAAAATAATAAATTTAATTTTTTTAATTCTCATCTGTAATTAAAAACTCTTTACCTTCAAGCTTTATTTTTATCTCCTGGATAAAGTTTCTTCCCACGTCTATTTTCTAATAAATCATTTAGGTACACGTCATTATCTAATAAATAATACTTAACCTCGCCACCCTGATGAGACAAAACTTTCTTTTTAAAAATTGTGATAAAGTAATAAACTCTGTATCTATAAATATTTTTTTCATCTTCGCACCTTGTTTTAATAAAAGTATATTTGTCATTTAGACAACACTATTATTATACTAAAAATACAACATTTTTCAATTTTTTTATAAAAATTTTTACAAAAATTAACATAATGTTTATAGTTTAAAATATTGTATTCAATTTGATTTATAATAATTTTTGATTTTTACTTTTATTTATATTAAAAATTTTATGAATTTTATAATTACTTTCAAAATTATTTTTCATTTCGTTTATAAAATACTTTTTACTTTTAACTTTGAAAAACTTTTTCTTTTTATTTTTATTTTATTATATAATTAGAGTAATAATACGGTTGGGGGTATTTATATGTTTTCTTTTGAAAAAAATTAGAAAATATTTTTAAATAGTAAAGTTATTTCTGTTAAAGAAACTAGTTTTGGAGTTACAAATAAAAACTATATCATCACTTGTGAAAAATAATAAAAATATTTTTATAGAGTTCCAAAACAAAATTCTAAACTAACTCATAAAAATAATGAAAAGAGGCTTTAGAGCTTTTAAGTGATGAGTATATTTTTAAAACCTGTTTTTTTATAATAACAATCATTTGATTACAGATTTTAAAGACGCTAAAACTTTTATCTCATCTAAAAACTTGACAAGCATTGTAAAAATATCAAAATATTTTACGCGACTTTCATCAGAAAAATTTGAAGCTAATGAGAATTTTAATATTGTTAACAAATTTAACGATTATTTTTCTCAAGTTGAAAAATTTTAAAAGTTGATATTAGTAAATACTTATACCTTTTTAGATGAGTATCTATACCCCAGATAGACTTTGCTCACAATGATCTAACAGAAGGTAATTTCTTATTTACACAAAACAAAGTTTATTTAATTGATTATGAGTACGCTGGTTTTAATGATATATACTTTGATTTAGCAAGTTTTATATCTGGTTGCGATTTAGATTATCAAGAAACCATTACTTTTTAAAAACTATTTTTGGCGATGAAAAATGTGATTTTTGCAAAATTAAATATCTTTTTACAGTTTTGCAATCTATTTTTGGTTAGTATGGGCAAGTATGCTTTATGAAAAATAATAGTAAAATTTATGAAAGTATAATAATTAACAGATACAACAACCTTAAAAATGTACAAGTTATTGCTTATTAGTTAAATTGTTTTGTAAAAATAAGCTGTTTAATATAAAAAGATAGTAACCTATCGTTACTATCTTTTTATATTCTAAATATATTTTTTTATAAATTTTTAAAGTCGTCTATATCAAATAGTTTTTATTGTATTCTCAAGAGCTTCTCTTTTAGACATATCTACTCCTGCATTTTTAAAACTTCTATTGGATAATTTGAGTTTCCTTTTTGATAAAAATTCTTTTATGTATCTTTTTGCGTTTTCTTTGTTTTTCTGTTATTAGTCTAGCAAAACTCAACTGCCGCTGAAAAACCTGTTGCGTATTGATAAACGTAATAGTTATAATAAAAATGCGGTATCCTTGCCCATTCGTATTTTATCTCTTCATCATAACTAAAAACATCTCCGTAATATGCAAAGCTAAATAATTTTCAGCATAAAAAAATTCTGCCGTAAGTGCTTCACCGTTATCTAACGATGTGTTTATAAAATGTTCAAACTCTGCGAACATTACTTGGCGATAAAATGTACTTACATAGTTTTTAAGCTTTGATTTAAAAACCATTAGATATGCTTTTGTAATTTTCTTCTTCAAATTTTTGCATAAATATTTTGTTAATAATTCTTCGTTACATGTTGAGGCTACTTCTGCTACAAATATTGAATAGTTTGCATAAACTGATGGTTGATTTTTCTTGTATAGTACGAGTGCATTGAATGTCCTAACTCATGTATCAAAAGTGTAGACGTCTGATAATGTTCCATCAAAGTTAAGTAAGATAAATGGATTTGTTAGATAACTTCCTGATGAATATGCTCCTGACCTTTTCCCGACATTTTGCTAAAATGTCTATCCATCTTTCAGAAAAAGCACGCTTCATATCATTAACATAATCTTCTCCCATAGGTTTAACCGCTTCTAAAACCATTTCTTTTTGCTTCTTCAAAGTAAATTTCAACGGTTCACTCTCTACCATAGAAACTCCTCTATCAAAGAGTGCAACTCATCTAGTTTTAAAATGTTTTTATGTAGAAAAATATTTTTGGATTACGTCTACATTATCGTTGAGTTACTCCTATCAAATTATCGTACACTTCTTCTGGTATGTAATTATTTTAATGCATTCTCTCGTTGTTGTTTTTATAGTTATGCGTTTTAGCAAAATATCTATTTGCTTTTAAATTTCCTAGCTAAAGTTTCTGCTAATGTATTTATATGTTTTTGTAGTAATTATGAGTTTCTTTAAAAGTATTTTCTCTTAACACTCTATCCTACTTTCCATATATGTGTTCCCATAGTTCCAGTGTGTTAGAGATTTTTATTACCTAAACTATCTACAACGTCAGCAAAGCTACATCTGCATTATTTAGTGCAGAAAATGTTTTTCGAACTTGATGCGAGTGCTTCTTGCACCATAGAGATGAGCTCTTCTTCTTTTTAGATAGAGTATGTTCTCTGTTTATTTTTCTAAATAGAACCTATACACTTTTTAACTCTTCTAGTTCATTAACGAAACTGTCTAACTCCTCATAACCTCTCAAAAATTTCTGGTGTTAGAAATGATACGCTCGTACTATATCTGGACGCTAAAGAAAAAGTTTTTGCCATCATCTCAGTATGTTTTGCCTCTTTAGTATCTTGATCATGTTTTTGACATTGCGCTAGATATAAAGTTTTTCTAATCTATCACTTAAACTCTCTAAAAATTTTTAATACTTCTAATCAAGTCTTTTAGCACTATAATTTGTTTTGATAGTTTTGGTATAAGTTTTAAACTCTTCTTCTAAATTTTTAAACTCTTGCCAAAAGGCTTCATCAGTTTTATAAATTGTTGTTAAATCCCATGTGTATTCTTCTTTTTATATCTTTTCTAAGTAGACTCATATATTACTCCTTTATTTTAAATTTTTAATAATTTACATATAACTGGTTTTAGTGGAATGATAAATTCTGAAAAATATTCTATAATCTCCCGTCAAACTTTTTCTTGAAAATTATATACACCGTCGTTTTCATTATCTCCGTCAAAACACAGTATTTATTCCACCAAAGTTATAGTACATAAGATTTTTCTTTTTGCTTTTTATCTCTTCTATCATAAGTAGATAAACCGTTCCCCAATTATTAAACATAGCTAAAGAACCAGAGACGATGATAGAAGATTTGTTTTTATCTTCATAGCACTACTGATCAAAACTACCTCTTCTTCTTTTTATTTTCCAAAAATTCAATTAGTTTATTATAATTTTTAGTATCATTGCTATTTTTATTTTTCTAATTCTAGCTTTAATAATATCTCACTTTTTGTTAACAAGCGTTCCAGTAAGACTCATACCAGGAAATTTCTCAATATGGTTTTAATTTTTCTTTTGCTTTCTGCTTTTAAAGTTTTGCTTTTTAGCTGATTCTTCAAACAAATAATAGCAACTATCTAATTCACTAACATTCAAATCTCTTGTGTAAAGCTCTTTGTTCTTTTACTAAAATGTTTTTACATTACTAGACATACCTAGTGTTATATTATCACTATCTAAATTAGAAACTCTTTTTACATACATAGCATTGGTGAGACGATATTAGTTCTAAAAGTTTTCTTCCTACACCACTGTAAAAATATTTTCTATATCAGTTACTAAAGGATTACTCTTTTTACTATCTCACCTAAATTATTTCATAATTTTTATAATTGTGGGGAAAATATCAATGTATAAATATCCCTTCTTTTTAAAATATTCTTTTAATGATAAATAATAATTTTTAATTAACTCTACGTTTTCTTTATTTGAAAAAACTTCGCTATTAACTAGCAGCTTTAAAAATACTTTTACGCTATAATACGACGCACTACCTTTAACTCATCCCCCACGTAATATCCTAAAAACTTTATATTAGCAGATGATATGTTTTTCACCTCTGCTTTTTGCAAGTGAAAATCTATATCTTCACTATCAATAAACCTTTTTGCTTCTTCGTAACTTATTTCTCTTAACATAACTAGCTCCTTAATAACATCATTTTTATTATACTACATATATCGTAAACTTTAAATATGTTCTTTTAACCTAACTGTATTTTTAAAAATTATCTTGACCAAAATAATTAAGTTTCATCATAATAATTTGAGTTAACTAAAATTTAAGGAGGTTATGTCAAAATAACTAAATTTTATTGCAATTTTTCTTTATTATCTATATCAATATTTTAATGTCGCACTTAGCTGTGCCCCGGCAATACCTAGCCTTCATAAACTTTATAATAGTATAGATAATAACATAGGGCTTACATCTATTGAAAGTATAGTAACAATCCCTGCACTTATGATAACTATTTTTGTTATAATCTCTAATGTAGTTATAAAAATTTATCGGCATACTGTCCTACTTGGTCTCACTCTTACACTTGTTTTTGGTATTTTTGCCATTTTACAACAAATTTTAAAATCGTTTTTAATTAGTAGAATTTTTTATTAGGCTGTGGTATTGGACTTTATAACGCCCTATCAATTAGTTTAATAAGTGATTTTTATGAGATAGTCTTAGAAGCAAAATGATTGGTTATAGAACATCTTTTTGTTAACGTCAGGAAAGCACTAACAACATTTATCGCTGGAAGTGTAATTGTTTTCGGTGCTAATTATACATTTCTAGTATATCTATTGGTTTTGCCCGTAATATTTTTATTTTGAAATATATCCTAACACAACTAATGAAATAAAAGAAAAATCATTTTTATTTTTAACACAACTACATTTTATTTAATGGTTGTAACATGTAGGGAATTAGCTACATAGGTGCAACAGTTAAGATACCAACACTCCTAGCTACAAAATACTCATACACACACACAACAAATAAGCACAATGCTTACGATACTTGCACTAGTGGTATCCTATCAGGATTTATTTTTGGTATCATTACTAAAAATTAAAAAGAAAAACTTTATATCTTATGCTCTTACTTATGGCATTAGGAAATTTACTATTTACTCTAACTAACAACATAATTATATCTAGCAAGTATTTTTATAGGGGCTTAGCTTTGTTGGAACTATGTCTTACATATTTTATTTTTATATCAAAAATGTGCCAAAACAAAAGTATAAACTTTGCTAACAAGCATTATCTTACTATCAGGAAATATCGGTGTAATACTAACACCACTTATCCTAACAAAACTATTAGAAAATTAAAAAAATAGAACTAATAATAACGCCATTTTACATAACAACAAGCATGATGACTTTTTAGCATACTAATTGGTTATATGCTTTTAAAAATACATCTAAGTAAATTAGGGTGTTTTTATTTTTATTCAAAAAACATTTGTTGTGAGTATATAAAAATTATTTTTATATACCGTATAAATAAACAAAAAGCTTTCAAATATTAAAAATTATTTAATAATAAAAAAATTTATAGTAATAAGTAGTCTTCAAATAATTTTAAAAGTAGACTATCTACTTTTAAAAATTTGTAGCGTCTATTTACATTTTAAAATTTTGTTATCTATATTTTTAAAATAAAAACATCTAAATAATTAGATGTTTTTATAACTACTATATCCCAAACTAAAAAGTAAAATGCTCCTTCTATTGTTGCGATGAAAAATGTTACTGGTAGTGAGGTATAGTAAGATAGTGTTATGCTACTCCATACTCCTACTGCAAAAATATTGAGATGAATATCATTTTTGATATACTTGTCGTTAAGTATCTTGCACTACTTGCCGGAACTGTTAATAGGACAAACATAAGTAATGCACCTACTACTGGGTACTGCTACGCTTGTTGCTACTGATAATAAAACTAAGAAAAATATTGAAATAAATTTTCTATTTAAAACCTAATGCTCCTGCTCCTACTGGATCAAAGAATCAAATTTTTAATTTTTCTATAGAAAGCTAGCATAAGTATTATAACTAAAAAGTGATAAGATAAAAATTATTTCTACGTCTTTTTGTTATTGATACGATGCTTCCAAATAAAAATATTGTTTACATAACGTTCCCTTTGGTTTTAGAGATAAAAATAACATCCCCAACCCCAAAAAGACTCAAGCATTACACTAACCGTAGCCTCTCTTCTAAATATAACACTTAAACTTCCTACAATAGCAGACATCCCTATCGTAAAAATTAAAGACCGTATATTGGATTTATTCCTAAAAACTGCAAATGCTGCTCCCGCAAAACCAACGTGTGAGAGTGTGTGTGATATAAACGATATTTCTACCCATAACGAAAGACACCAATAAATCCTGACATTATTGCTACTATCGTTCCAGCAAGAAAAGGCATTTTGTATAAAACCATAACTAAAACATATTATTCTCTATATAATGAGCGACAAAATTTTAATACATCTTTTTCTTTTATCATAGTCGTCTATGTCAATAAATTTGTAACCGTATTTTTGATAAGTATAAAAATTTTATCCACATATTCTCTATCTATTAAAGACAATTCGTGTGTTACGCATAAAGTTACCATATCCTTTTTGTTATCTCTTTTTATTAACTTCATACACTCTAACTCACTTTTTATCTAAATTTGATGTGAACTCATCTAATAGTAAAAAATATTAGGATTGTTTACTATTGCTTGTGCTAAATATACTCTTTGACGTTCCCCACAGATAAGACCCCTATTTTATTTAAAAACTTTTTATGTTTGTCATTTCACTAGCATTTTTATTTTTCTTTTCTAAAAGCCAAGGAATTATTTTTGTGGTAGTGGTAAAGAAATAAAATCATAAACAGATAAAGGTAGTTCTTCTTCTATTTGTCTAAACTGTGCAACGTATCCCTACATTTTGTTTTTGAAGTCAATTTTACTTTTTTTCATTTTTATTTAAGTTATCTAAAAATTACTTTTAAAAGTAGTTTTTCCCCAACACCATTTTCTCCTATTATTGCAACAACTTCCCCAGCATTACAAAGAAAACGATAAATTTTTTAAAACTTCTACTCCTTCTATTTTTCATTTACATTTTGTATTATTAGTTTGGTCGCAAAATCACCTACTATAAAAATTTTTTTCTTATATATAATACTACATCTTACAGGGAGAGAAACTTAAAAGTTTTTAAAATTTCTCTTTCCTAAACATTTTATTTTTAATGTTTTTCTTCTTTTTATCGTGATCATGCCCATGGTCATGGTGATGATTCTTCTTTTCTTCTTCGTGAATTGCCTTCTCCCCATTTCCACCATTTAATATCTCTTCAAGTTTTCATATTGTGATAGCATCCACTCTATATAAGTTTTTCCTTCTGGTTGTGTTTCTGTTACGTTTAAGATAGGAATTTTTCATTTTCCTCTGCTAAGTGTATCAAATTCTCAACTGCTTTATTTGTTGTTTGTGTATTGTTTATTACTAAAAGATATTTTTTTGTTTTAATATCTTGTTCTACTTTTTGTAAATCTTTTGGTGCTGGATCATTTTCCTTCTTCTGTTGCAAGTGCTATTTTTAACTTCCTCACTTTGCATAAGATCTAATTTTTTTCTATTGCATAATCAAAAACTGGTTCTGTTGATAAAACATATTTCCCTTTTGCTTTTTCTTTTAACGCTTTTTACTTTATCATCTATTTTTTGCTAACTCTTTTTATAGCTTTCTTTATTTTTTCATACATATCTTTATTTTTGCTATCTTTTTCGCTTAAGATTTTTCGCTACTTCATCAGCAACTTTCTCCATAACTGTATAGTTATACCAAATATGTTCATTGTCTCCGTCTTTTAGTCCTAAAAAGTTTTGATGCATCAATTTTTAGTAACGTCTTTTTTTAGCATTTTGTGCCATCTTCTCAAACCAAGAATCATAGCCACCTCCGTTATAAATTACAACATCTGCATCAGTTACTTTTTGCGCCGTCTTGTGCTGTCGGTTCAAAGTCATTGTGGATCTGACTGACTGCGTATCTATTATAGATACAACTTCCACATTATCTCCTGCGACCTTTTTGCAACTTCTTTTCATAAAAATTAAAGTGAAGTTACAACTTTTTTATTTTTATTTTTCTTCTTTGTAGTAGTTTTAGAAGAACAACCAACTAAAACAAAAACTACTGCGATTAAAACTGTAAAATCTTTAATACTTTATTCATAACATAGCTCCTTTTTATATTTTTCGTAATAAGTACGATTTATATTATAATACTACATTTTAAAAATTTCAAGTCTTTTTCGTAATTTTTACGTTTTGTTATAATTTATTATATCTTATCACTTCTTTAGAAATTTTTCTTCTTTATTTATGATACCAGACAACATCTAACCAACTATCAAATTTATATCCTCACCTTCTCAAAGTGAGCTACTTTTTATAACCTTTTTCTCATGAAAAGTAACACTCTCTACCCCAGGATAAGTTATACATGCAGTTAAAGGTTACTATATTTTGTTTTTAAAATATTTTTCTAATTCGTTATAAAGTTTTGTCCCTACCCGCGACCCTTTTTCGTTTTTTATTTAGGTATATTGATACTTCTCGTCCACATATACGAGCTCTATCTTTAAAACTACTAGCATAAGCATACCCTAGAATTTTTCATCTTCTTTTGCTACTAAAAACGGATAATTTTTGTAATATTTTTATTTTTCTTCAAACTCTTCTACTCTTGGTACCTTTTCATCAAAAAGTTACAACACTTTCTAATACATAAAGGCTTATATATTTCTACTAAGTCTTTAGCATATTCTAATTTTACTTTTTCTATTTTTATCATTGTTTCTCCTTTATAAATGTTTTTCTTTCATATCTTTATCGTTTAGTATAATAAAACAGATTGCTTATGCAACCTGTTTTTTTATTTTTATTTTCTTAATGTTGAGATGTTTAGTTCAAGTAATTGTTCTAAGTCTACTTTTTGATGGCGCTTGTGTTAATAGACAACTTGCGTTTGCTGTTTTAGGGAATGCTGTTGTATCACGAAGATTATCGCGTCCTGCTAAAAGCATTACAAATCTGTCAAGCCCTATTGCACATCCACCATGTGGTGGTACCCCATATTCAAATGCGTCAAGTAAAAATCCGAATTGCTCTTTTGCACTTTCTTCACTAAAGCCTAATGCTTTGAACATATCATTTTGCACTTGTCTATCAAAAAAATACGGATACTTCCCCCACCTAACTCCATAACCATTCAATACTATATCGTAAGCTTGTGCGTATGCTTTTTCTGGTTCACTAGTTAATAGTTTAACGTCTTCTTCTTTTGGCATTGTAAATGGATGGTGCGCTGCACTATAACGTCCACTTTCTTCATCATATTCTAATAGCGGCCAGTCTACTACCCATAAGTAGTTGTATTTATCTTTGTCAATTAAATCTAAATCACGTGCAAGTTTTTGACGAAGTGCACCTAGTGATGCGTAACAAACTTTTTACTATCTGCAACAAATAAAATTATATCATTATTTTTGCTTCTACTTTTTCTGCTAACTCTTTAGCAACTTCTTCTGTAAAGAATTTTGCAATAGCTCCGCTAAAAACCTTCTTCTCCTACTTTTAACCCATGCTAATCCTTTAGCTCCAAAAGTTTGCTGTGTAATTAGCTAATGCGTCAATATCTTTTTCTTGAATATTTATCTGCACAGTCTTTAGCTACGATACATTTTACTGCGCCACCTTGCTCAATAGCATTTTAAATACTTTAAAGTCTAAGTTCTTAACTATTTCGCTAACATCTTTTTAACTCCATACCAAAACGTGTATCTGGTTTTATCACTTCCAAATCTTTCCATCGCTTCGTCATAGGGTAGTCTTTCAAAAAGGGGTTTTATCTCAATTCCTTTTTACTTCTTTCATAACGTGAGCAATTAACCCCTTCTAATAAAGTAATTATCTCATCTTGTGACATAAAACTCATTTCCATATCTATTTGAGTAAAATCTGGTTGACGATCTGCACGAAGGTCCTCATCTCTAAAGCAACGAGCTATTTGGTAGTATCTATCAAACCCTGCAACCATTAGTAATTGCTTAAATAATTGTGGAGTTGTGGCAGGCATAAAACTCTCCAGCGTGAACTCTACTTGGAACAAGATAGTCCTTGCACCTTCTGGTGTTGATTTTTATTAAAATTGGTGTTTCTATATCTGTAAACTCGTGGCTATCTAAGTAATCACGTGTTTCTTTTGTAATTTATGAACGAGTTGTAAAAACTTTTGCAAGTTCTTCGCGTCTTAAATCTAAGTAACGATATTTTAAGACAAGCTCTTCACTTGAAAGACTTGCATCATCTAAAACGAATGGTAAGTTTTTGATGATGATAATATTTCAACACTCTCAACTATAATTTCTACTTTACCTGAATTTATTTTTATCGTTTACAGTTTTTCATCACGAAGACTACTTCACCAGTAACTGAAACAACAAATTCATTTCTTAATGTTTCTCCTATTTTTATGAGCTTCTTTGTTTTTCTCCAGAAAATACATTGAACTACTACCTTTTTTTATCTCTTACATCAATAAAAATTAACGTTCCAAGATCACGCCTTTTTACTTACCCATCCTTTTTACTACTACTTTTTCCTATATATCTCTCATCTATGCTTCCTGCATAGTCTGTTCTTCCGTATACTGACATTTTTCTCCTTATCCTTTTTATTTTTCTTTTAAATAATTTTCTATATTTTTCTAACTCAATTACTTCTTGAGTAAAGTTTGTCATATCTTTTTACTACACATTTTTATTAAGGGAGTTCTTCTTCTCCTACTATAACTGTGTATTTTTGCTTTATATCTATCTGCAATTTTAAGTTGTGCTTTTTAGTTTTTGTCAAAATAATCATTTTGCGTCTTGTATCCCTAAAAGTCTTAAGTCGTTTGTTAGTTTAACACAAAAATCACTTGTATTGTCCATTGATATAACAAAAATATCTATCTCATCACTAACTGGTAAAGATATCTCTTCTTCAAGTGCCAAAAGAAGTCTTTCTATACTTAAAAGCAAAGCCCATACCTTTATCACTTGGTCCATCAAGATTTTCTATAAGTCCGTTATAGCGACCACCACCACATAAAGTTTTTAACTCCACTTCTTCATTATCTAACATAATCTCAAAAAGCTGTATGTGTATAATAATCAAGCCCGCGAACTAAATTACTATCAACAACATATCTAACACCCTAAATTATCTAAGTGTTTTTAATACTTCTTTAAAATAATTTTTGAGACTCTTCTCCCAAGTAATCTAAAAGTTTTGGTGCAGTCTTCATAAGTTTGTGATTAGCGTCTATTTTACAATCTAGTATACGCATTGGATTTTTGTGAAGTCTACTTTTACAATCATCACAAAAACTCATCTATATTAGGTTCAAAATGTTTTTATTAAAAGCTTTATTGTACTCTTCTCTTTCATTAGGATTTCCAGAGAGTTAATACTTACTACGATATTCTCTAAGCCAGAAACTTTTTGTAAATGTTATATGCTAAACTTATAACTTCTGCATCAATCTTTTGGACTCTCTTCACCAATTACCTCTACACCATATTGGAAAAACTGGCGGTATCTTCCTTTTTGTTTTTCTCTCATAACGAAACATAGGACCTATATAAAACAATTTTTGCGGTTTAATTAACGAAGCAAAAGTTTATTTTCTATATACGACCTAACAACTTTCCAGCTGTCCCTTCTGGACGCCAAAGTTATTGAACGATGACTTTTATCTAAAAAGTATACATCTCTTTTTTTGAACAATATCAGTCATCCCCAACACCTCTACTAAATAACTCTGTACTTTCAAAAATAGGTGTTCTTACCTCTTCATAACAAAAATTATTACTAATATTACGAAGTCTAGCTTCAACATATTGCCACTTCTTACTGTCTTTTGGCAAAATATCTTGAGTACCTCTAGGCATTTTTATAACCATAACTATCTCCTTTAAACTACTTCTATGCTTATACAAAACTTCTTTATAATCAAAACTTAATAAAACAAAAAGCCCATATAAACAATTGCTTATATGGGACGAATTTTTCCGTGGTGCCACCCTACTTCACACTAAAAAGTGCCCTAAAGTTTTATAAATTTTTCAAAACAAAAGTGTTCCCTATTTTTAATCATTAGCATCCCTAACTTCGCAGCCAAGAGTTAAGCTCTCTTACCTAAAACATAAAATAAAAATCTTTTTATATACATCATTAAATGATATATTAAAAGAGTCAAAGTAAATTACTAACTAATATAAATTTAGCTATTAACTATTTGTATTTAAAAAATTTTTATCAACCTTCCCCTTTTATAAAATTCAATTTTTGAAAAATAAAGTTAAGTTTTATAATTAAATCATAAATTAAAGGAGTGATTATATGTTTAACTATATAGAAAAATTAGAAAAATAGAAGACTTTAAAACACTAAAGATGAAAAATAGTTTTTCTTTTTCTCTGCTACGTGGTGTCCTGACTGTGTGGTCGTTGATAAAATTTTTAGAAGACGTTATAAAGACTTTTCACACTAAAATTTATTTATATAGATCGTGATAAATTCCCTGAGATAGTAGAGGCGTTAGATGTTTTTCGGTATCCCTTCATTTGTTGGATACAACAACGCAAAAGAAAGTGCAAGGTTTGTATCTAAAAATAGAAAAAAACAAGAGAAGAGATTGAAGAATTTTTAAGAAGTGTATAAATAAAGGCTCTTTATCATTTAGTGTTGATATTATATACATAAAAAATTATTTATATAATACTAAAAAGTAAAAATATTAGAAAAGCATTTAAAAATATTTTATAAATATTTTTAAATATAAATTACTGTAACTAACTTCTGCTAATAACAACGAAGTATGCAACAGCAAATAATTAAGACCAAAAGCTTAGTTTTTAACTGGTATAGAGTAAGTTATATACTTTTTAAAGCGAAGGGTTTAAAAAGTTCATTATAATCTTAATACTAAAAATATTTGAAAAATATTTTTGGTGAAAATCCTTTTTTAAAAATCTTAAAAAGATTTGGAAGCGTCTCTTTACTTATAAGTTATATTAAAATAATTTTTTAAACCACTGAATATTTTTGAGCCTAAAGTAAATTAGAGTTTCATTTAATAGAAACTCTTTTTATAATTAAAAACTCACCTTATGGTGAGTTTTAATATTAACGTCTTAATCCTAAAGATTTAATTAGTTCACGGTATCTTTGAATATCTTTTCTAATTAAATAGTCAAGTAAAGTGACGACGACGGAAAACTTTTAGAAGTCACGACGTCCTGCGTGATCTTTTTATGAGTGTTTAAGTGTTCAGTTAAAGCATCTATTTCTGCTGTTAAAACTGCTACTTGTACTTCTGGTGAACCTGTATCAGATTCGTGAGTACGATATTTCTCAATAATTTGTTGTTTTTGTTCTTTAGATATTGCTGCCATTTGACAACCTCCATAAATTTATTTTTCCTTAATCTTAGTACAAAATTGGAGAATTTTTCTACCATGAATAAGGACCGTTATTAGTATAACGTATTTTAATATCAATACATTTTTGTCTATGTTTTTATTTTTTATAAATCATCAAAAATGATAGTTGGGCTTTTTCTGGTAAACCACGAGTGTTCCTAACTCTCTTAAATACTCCATAACATTTGTTGATACTCCACCACGTTTTTGATAAGTCTTCTATTGATAAAAATGATTTATCTTCTCTTGCATTTACTATTTTATATGCAACACTCTCCCCAAGCCCTGGCACTATTACAAATGGTGGGATAAGTTTATTATTCTCTATAACGTACTCTGTTGCTTTTGATTTTTCTAAATCTATTTTTGAAAACTCCATTCCACGAAGAAGCATTTCATACGCTAACTCATCAAATTCTAACTAAAAGCGTCTCATATCTTTTTTAGATACTTCTTTTTCTATCCATTTCTTTTTATTTTGCGTAATTTTTATAAAGAATTCCTTACCACGAACTACTGTTTGAAGGTCAAAATCATTTGCTCTTATTGAAAAAGTATGCACAGTAATATATTAAAAGGCTTATGAACTTTAAACCATGCTATTCTATTGCCATAAGGGACATAGGCACATGCATGGGCTTTTAGGGAACATATATTTTATTTTTGCATGAGTCTATGTACCACTCTGGTACATTATTATCACGCATTGCTTTTTCAAACTCTTCAGTAAGTCCTCTACCTTTTCTTACACTTTCCATTATTTTTAAATGCTTTCCTTCTTCTAATCCCTTATGAATAAGGTAAACCATAATATCATCACGACATCCTATTACTTCACTTAGTTTACAAGTATTATTTTTAATTAACTCTTGAGCATTCCCTAACCATGCGTCTGTACCGTGAGATAGTCCCAGATATTTGCACTAATTCTGAATAGTAGTTGGTTTTGTATCATCTAACATTTGAATTACAAAGTTAGTTCCAAACTCTGGTATCCCAAACGTTCCCGAAGAACTTCCTAAATCCTCTCTTTTTACTCCCTAAAACGTTAGGTGATGAGAAAATTTTCATAACATCTTCATCAGAAACATCAATATCTTTTGGGTTTATACCTGAAGTTCTTGAAGTTTCCTTATCATCCAGTAGGATCATCATGTCCTAAAATATCAAATTTTAAAATATTATCATGAATAGAATGAAGTCAAAGTGAGTTGTACGCCAACTACTTGTTTCATCATCAGCAGGGGTATTGATATGGTGTAAAGTCAAAAATATCCATATCACTAGGAACCATAAGTATTCCCCTGGATGTTGACCTGTTGTTCTCTTAGCACCTTCACACCCTACTGCTATTCTTTCTATATCTACTTGACGCTTGTCAATTTCTTGTTTTCAAAATAATCTCTAGTAAATGAATAAGCTGTTTTCTTTGCTACTGTTGAGATAGTTCCTGCACGATAAACATGATCTTCTCCAAAAATTTCTTTTGTGAAGTTATGCGCTTTGTTTTGTGATACTCACCAGAGAAATTTAAATCTATATCTGGTACTTTATCCCCATTAAAACCTAGAACGTTTCAAAAGGTATATCTTGTCCGTCTTTTTATATTTTTGTTTTACAGTTTGGGCAATTTTTATTAGGTAAATCGTATCCCGAAGCTACTTTTACCATCTGTAAAATTCGCTATGTTTACAGTTTGGACAAACATAATGTGGTGCTAGTGGATTAACTTCTGTTATATCCATTAAAGTAACAACTAAAGAAGAACCAACAGAACCCCTTGACCCTACTAGGTAGCCATCATCTAATGATTTTTACAAGTTTATGAGATATTAGATAAACAACAGAAAAACCATTTCCTATTATAGATTGAAGTTCTTTTTCAATTCTCATAATAGTTGGTAAATTATCTCCGTATATTTCACGAGCTTTGTAACTTAAGTTTTTAACATCAGCAGCTGCACCATCTATGTTTGGAGTGTATAATTTATCTTTTTAGTGGCACAACTTCTTCTATCATATCAAGTATTTTATTTGTATTAGTTATAACTATTTTTCTTTTTAACTTATCGTCTAGATAAGAAAAATTCATTTAACATCTCTTGAGTAGTTAATAGATTAGCCATAGGCATTCTATCACGACTAGCGGGATTACTTTTTACTGTTAGTCTAAGTATTTATCTATAATCGTATTGATACTCATCTAAATAATAAACATCTCCCTGTTACAACTACTATTTTTCTTTTTCTCACTTATAGAAATTAGTTTTTATTAGCTCATAAAGCTCTAACTCATCTTGTACTCTTTCTTTTTGAATTAAACTTTCATAACTTCTGGTTGTATCTCTATATAGTCATAAAAATCTACTGTTTTTCTAATTTATCTTCTTTTGAATTAAGCAAGTCTTCAAACACTTCGTTTTCTAAATTTGAACTTCCTACTAATAAATGTTCTCTATACTCTTCAAGTAAACTTCTTGGAATAGTTGGCTTAGCATTTGATAAGTATTTAGTTGAACTATAAGAGACTAATCTAAATAAATCTTTTAAACCTATTTTTACAAGTAGCGAACAAGGAAAAGGTCTAGAACGTTTATGTGCAAGTGGTAAATCAATTTTATCGTCAATTTCATTATGATAGTAAACGCCTAAAAGCTTCAGCTGATCTAACATTTTTACAAATATTTCTGCCGTAGCTTTTGTATCATAAATCGCTCTATGGTGTTGTACTAAACGTACTTTATATAATTTTTGCTAAGTTACTTAAACCATGTCTCTTAGCTTCTTTATTTTCTGCTCTGGATATAAATAATGTATCAATAGTTGCATTATTTTTATTTTTCTAAACCTAATCTCTCAAAAACTTTTATAAATCATACCTAAATCAAATTTTGCGTTATGAGCTACAAGTATATCATCACTATCTATCCAGTTGTAAAAGTTTGTCATTACCTCTTCTTTCTAGTGGTGCGTCTTTTTACATCTTCATCTGTTATGCTTGTTATACTTGTTATAAGTTTTGAGATAGGTCTTTTAGGATTTTATATAACTCTCAAAAGTATCTATCTCTACACCATTTTTTACTTTTACTGCAGCTATTTCAATTAAGTTATCTCTTTCTGCAGAAAGCCCCGTTGTTTCTACGTCAAAAACTATGTAGGTAGCGTCTTTTGGTTTTAAATCTTTTTTATTAGTAGTAGCCGTTAAACTATCGTCCATAATAAACGCATTTTAGTCCGTATATTACTTTTAAGTCTAGCCCTTTTTGATTTTTAAACAAATTTCAGGATATGCCTGAACCCCGTAAAAGATCGGTAAACGCAAAGCCCTCTATGTCCCCAACTACTTACTCTTTTTTAAATAATCACTTTGCAGAAGAAATTCCATCAAGCTGAGACATTTTTTGTATGAATACTTAACTCAACTCTTTTTCTCCTTCGTAATTATCTTTTTCTCTTCTCTTTTGTTACTTCAATAGCTTTTGGTTCTATTACGCTATCATTTAAGTATGTGTCATAACTTACTTGACCACTTACCTTTATCCACTCACCAACTTTAACTGAACGAATAACATCTAAAAGTAAAGTTTTTATCGTTTTTAAATTTTTATTATTCACATTTTCAAAAACTTTTATAATTATTGATTCGGTATAGTCTGTTACTTTAATTTTTATATTGGCTACTTCTGATCTAAAATCAGTTTTTCACACTCAAAAACTTGACCACATATCGTGGCGCTTCCAGAGTAACCTATTATATCTTTTATATCTACTATATCTTGATCTAAGATACTGCCACCTGCTACAATTTTATTATCAGTATCTTCTTTAGGTTTTATATTTAATTTTTCTATTTCTTTTGTTAATACTTCATCTTGATTTTGTTCTAACTCAATATATTTTTAAAGAAAACTCTATACCTTTTTATCCTAAATCATTATATAAAAGTTTTTATGCTATTTATCTCTGGTAATAAGTAATTATCTAAAAATAACTTTTTGATTTCATCTCTATTTCTAAAACATTATTTTTCAAAAATTATTTTTGCTATTTAATATACTATCAACTATTGCTTTTTGTCAAAAAGTAAAAATTTCTAAAAGTATATATTCTAAATATTCTATAACACATCCATCACTAACATCATTTATCTCTAACCTATAATTAACGAGATAGTCTTCAAAAACTATCTCGTAATTTTTAAAATAAATTAAAGTTAGTAACAGATGGCAGTTTTTCTCCTTTAAAATTAAACGTCCAAATTTTTCTATGATTATCTTTTTCAATATTTTTCTAAAATAAAATTTGAAAAACTTCATCTTCTAAAAATTTTCTAAATTCAGAGTTTTTAATAATAAAGTAAAGTGTTTTGTTTGCCATCTTGCCTCAAATTTTATTTATAAAAATCTTTTTATCTTACTTAAAACATCTTTTGCTGATATTTCTTCTTTTTCTAAAGTTTTTCTTTCTTTATACTCTACTTCTTCTAAATGAGCTTTTTCCCTACAATTATTTGTAGCGGAATACCCTATAAGGTCAGCATCGTTAAAGTTAACTCCAGGTCTTTCGCGTCTATCGTCAAATAATACTTCTACACCGTTATCTCTTAACTCTTTATAAAGTTTTTCACTTAAAGCTAGTTGCTCTTCTTTGTTTACATCAACACATATTAAATGAACTTGATATGGTGCAATCTCTTTTGGTCAAACAATTCCGTTTTTCGTCATTATGTTGTTCTACTACTGCTGATAGAAGTCTTGATACTCCTATTCCGTAGCATCCCATATAAAATGGATTTGGTTTCCGTTTGCATCTAAATATTTTTGCTCCCATAGCCTCAGAGTAAATTGTTCCTAATTCAAATATTTGACCTATCTCTATACCTTTTGCGAATTTTATTTTTCCTGATAAATCTTCTGCAATATCCTTCTTCAATCATACGAAGGTCATAATACCCTTCTTCTTCGTAGTCTCCAGGGTTTTACGTTTGTATAGTGATAACCTTTTTGTTTCCTCCACAACTATGATTATACATATATTTTTACTGCGTTATCTGCAATAACTCTACAATTTTAATACCAATTGGTCCCATATACCCAACAAAGCTTCCCATAACTTTGAATTTCTTCTTCTGAAGCCATCTCTACTTCATCGCAACCGGTTGCTTTTTAAATTTAACTTCATTTAATTGGTCATTACCACGCATTAAAACAAGATAAAATTCTCCATCTGCTTTTAATGCTAAACCTTTCATTGCACGTTCTGTTGGCATATTTAAGTAACTTGCTACATCATCAATAGTTTGTTGAGCTGGCGTTTCTATTAGCTCAATTTCTTTTTCTCTATACCTTCTGGCATTTTATAGTTTTCTAGTGGTACTTTTGCTGTTTCTATATTTTGCTGCATAGTCACTTTCTTCTGTGTATGCAATTGTATCTTCACCTATTTCAGCAAGTGCTTGAAATTCGTGTGTATAACTTCCACCTATGTTACCAGAGTCAGCAAGTACAGCACGATATTTCAATTCACATCTATCAAAAATATTTGAATATGCTCTATAATAATCGTTATAAGTTTTTCTCTTAGAGATTCTGGAGTCGCATGGAACGAGTAACCATCTTTCATAACAAACTCTTTACAACGTAAAAGTCTAAACGCGGACGCACTTCATCTCTAAATTTTGTTTGTGTTGATATAAGTTAAAGGGGAGTTGTTTTATGAAGTAATAATGTGCAGTTTGTACAATTACACTCTTCTGCTGTTGGGCTTAGTGCATAAGCTGCTTCTTTTCTATCTTTAATGCATAAGTTCAGAACCCATTTTTCCATCTTCCAGATTCTTCCCAAAGCTCGCTTGTTTGTAAAATTGGCATACGTGGTTCTGCCGCATCAATTTTTCGTGTTCTTCACGAATTATTTTTACCTTCTCTAATGTATGTTATTAGCTAATGGTAAATATGTATATACCCCAGCAGATACTTGCTTAATCATTCCTGCTCTTATTAGTAGTTTATGACTAATGGCCTCTGCTGTTGCAGGTACTTCCCTTGTGGTTGGGATAAAAGTCTTTGATTGTTTCATATAATTTCCTCCTAAAACTTAACTTAAAATTATCTTTTTATTATACCATAAAACTTATATATAATATATTTTTATAATTCTTTTGATTATTGTAAAGAGTTTTTCTCCTATTTCTTAAACATTTTCAAAAATTATTTTTATCACTTATAGTAGGTATTAAGTCAAAGAAAGTGTTGCACCTAAGAACATATTAAGCGGTGTGTTTAATTTCTCGTTTATAATTCCTTTCACTATCTTTTTAGCCAAAGTATTTGCACTAACATTTTACCCTCAACTGATGATAAAAGCCTTTGCCGTTATCTCCGGTATTAGAGAAACATTTGCAACTTCTAATATCCCTTGACATATTGAACGTAAAAATACAAGTGAAAAATAAAATTATCATCTTTGTATTTTTCATTATGTATTAAAAGAAGCAACACGCCTCCCACAAGAGTTATTGATAATGTAATAATGTTTGTTATGATAATAATTTTTCTCTTATTAAACTTATCTGCCAAAACACCACTAAAAGACATTGCAAATATCATAGATATTAAAAACACTGCACTTATTAAACTTATTAATAGTCCTGATTTTGTTGATAAGGTAATAAACCAAATAATATGCATACTGTACTAAAGCACTCCACACGTTAAAACAAGTTGTTCTAACTAGTAAGTATGCTACTGAATTTTTATTGTAATTTATCATTTAATTTCTCCTTTTGTCATATAATTTGCAACTATATGCCGCAAAGGTTTTTCTAAAACCAATTCTTGATTGCATAAAATAGTTTAACAAAAATTTTTATTTTATAAAGAAAAATTTTAAAAACTTAATTACTTAACACCTAAACTTCTACTAACTCCTTAGCATAATAAAATATTTTTAGTTTTTAAACTCTTTTTATTTACTTTATTTGATTTTATTTTATCATTGTATTATATTATTTACCGAGGTGTTATTATGAAAAACAAATGCTTAAAACATTTAGAAATATTGGCGTTTTGTACCGTCTTATGTATGAAGAGATGAACGATAAACTTTCTTGCGAAAATCTTTCTTATATTGAGGCAACTATTTTATATCATATAAACGAAGATATTAACAAACAAACTGAATTATGCAAAACACTTAGTTGTTGATAAGGCACAAATATCTCGCACACTTAGAAAACTTGAAGACATATGTTACACGCCTATCTTCTACAGACGACAAACGTGAGAAGAATTTATCACTAACAACTTTAGGGAGAAGAAAAACTTAATTACTATAATAAAGTTTTTACTGCATGAGTATAATGAACTATTTTTGATTTTAGCAAAGATGAACTTAAACTACTTATAGTTGATATTTTATATAATAGAGTTAAAAATAATTTTTAAAAATTTAATGTTTAATTTAAGTAGCGCTTTTTATAATATAAACATAGCTAATTACTTTATTAGCTATTTTCATAAACTCCCTTTCTATTTATATAGTATAAAATAAAAGAAGTTAGACAAATTGTCTAGCTTCTTTTTATATTCAAAACATTAAGTATAAAAATTTTTAACCTAGCATATAAATAGGAATCCTAAAAACTTTTTAAAAATTATTAGTGATGTAAGACGTCTATAACTAATCTTAAAATAGTATCGAGCATTTTTCTATTCCAAATACAAACATACTTCATTTAATTTTTCTGATTTTTATATCTATTATTCTTTTGATTACTGCTCCCACGAAATTTAAGCTGATAAGTCTTTTTATAAACTATAAAAAGGCCCATCTACTAAAAACATCACACAAAGACAATAATTCTTTTTATCTGCACTTTCAGTTAATAATCTTTTCATAAGTATAACCACTATATACCCAAATATCTTTTTCATTTTTAAACTCTTTTCTTACTCTTTTGCAAAGTTTAATAGCTACATAAGTATTTAAAAAGGTTCTCCCCTAGAATAGTTAAGCCTTGCACATAGCTTTTTGATAAATCAGAAATAATTTTATCTTCTACCTCTTTTTGTATACTGATAACCAGCATTAAAATTTTGAATACTCTCATTAAAACACTCCTTACACCCAAAAAGGCAACCACTCAAATATATAGAACACCTAACCCCCTCACCGTCCACAAACTGAAACGGTTTATAATCAGCATATCTATTTTTAGAAAAATTTTTACTCTGCCAATTTTCTTTAGGAGTTTTTGTACGTTTTATCGCTAATAATTATCTCTTTAAAATTGTATTCAGATACATCTATTGTATTTATTATCGTTTTTAAATTTTTCTTCTCTTGACACATAAAACACCTCAACTAATATTATAATATATTTTTAAAAATTATTACTTAACTTTTTATAATTAAAATATTTATTTTTAAATTATTTTTATTAAATTTACTTATAAAAACAGTAATACATATAAGTATTACTGTTTAACTAAACTATTTTTACTGATATTAAAAGTTATAAAAATTATTTATAAGCGACTAATATTACTATTAGATTTTTATATTTTATTTTTATATTTACACATAATGCTTTTAAGTATTCTTCTAGTGTTTTGTTTATTTTTCATCATTACTTCTTACTAACTCTAAGTCAACATAAATTTCCAGCGTCTAAATTATAGTTTTGTGTTAATATTATATTGCTTAAAACACAAAATATTAGAAACTAAACCACAAAACTCAACTTCCTCATAGTCACTTCTTTGTATAAATTTAGCTAACTCTATACTTGCAAAACTTTCTTTTTCAAAAACTTTCTTCGCATATATACTCAGAAACTTTTTCCGTAAAGGAGATACCCTTTCGTATCTTTTTTATACAATGCTCTATTGGTATATGGCGTGCTTCCCCTAGTTTGCAGATAGTTTGAGTGATGAGTGTCTAGTGTAAAAATTACATCTTCATTATTATCTAAATACTCTTTTATTCTCTTAGCTATTTTTCATCTAACTCACTTGCACCTGGAAAACCTAAAGAACCATCAACAAAATCTTTTTGATAATCTACAACTACTAATAGTTTTTACTAGTTATATTTTTAAATTTATCCTTACAAATAATAAAAATACTACTAATAATAAAATAACTAAAAATACTTGTGTGTAATCATATAAAAATTTTCCTAAAAACAATTTTTATCATAAAGAATAGTCTTGTTACAAAGTATGACAAAATACCATTAGCTATGAAAAATACAATTATGTTAATAAATCTTTTTCTTTGCGATGTTTAAAAATAATTCTTTACCTATTTTTATAAATTAAATATATAAATAGTATGATAAAGCTAGTATAACTAGTAACGTCCCATACTTATGGAAAAGAAGGAAGATGTGTGTTGATGTTGGACCTAGAATATATCCAGCTGTTATGAATATTGCAACCCAAAAATACCACCTAATGTTGAATAAATATGAAATTTTTAGCGTCAATTCTTGAAATACCTGAAAAATATCCTAATATATGTCTAACACCTGGTAAAAATAAGCAATAATTATTACTATATTACCATACTTATTGAAAAACTTTGTAGCATTATCTATTCGTGAGTATGTAAGACCAATGTATTTACCATATTTTTACAGCACGGCTTCCTAATCGTCTACCTACTTCATAAGAAAATTGCATTCCTATAATAGTTCCAAGGGCAGCAGCTATTATCATAAATACATAATTTGCATGACCATTATACCCCATAATACCCGCAAAAAGCATCATCGTTTCTCCTGGTATAGGTAGCGCAACAAATTCTAATATCAATGATATAAATAAAATCAGATATACATGTTCTGAGAGCATACTCATTAAACTATCCATCAATCTTTTTCCCTTCATTGTTAAACTTATGTTTATAATAGCATAATAAAAGATTTATTAGCAATTATATTTTTGTCATTTAATGTTGTTATAAATACATAAAAATTATAGAAGAATAAAAAAATTTATAATAATGTATTTAAAGAAAATTTAAGATTATTAGCTCAAATTTTGCAGGTAAATCAATTTTAAAAAGTGGTTAATCTACTTTTAAATTATTCATAGACGACTTACACTACTATTAAATTTTTGTTATTAAATAATTTTAAAAATTTTTATACATATCTATTTACTTATATTATTATATTAAAAACAATTTTAAACTAACACTAACTGGTTTTAAACAAATTATTCTAACATAATTTTATATCAACACTAAACACTATTAAATATAAATTTTTAACTTAAAATATTATTAAAATTATACTAAAACTTTATGATTTTCATCACGTTCTTTATTTTCTTGAGATTTTTAACTTCTATTTTTCCTTTTTGTTTAACTCTTTTACTTTTAAGCACTGCCAGTTGTGCAGCTACAAATAATGAAGAGTAAAGACCAAAAAGTAATCCAATAAATAGTGCTACGTTAAATGTAAATATTGCTTTACTTCCTAATATAAGCATAACTATAACTACTAACTACTACTGTAAGAACTGTATTTATTGAACGTGTTAGAGTTTGTCTAAGAGATACATCAACTATTTTTATAAATTTGTTCTTTAGATGTTAGAACTTTTTCATATCTCATATGTTCTCGTATCCTATCAAATGTAACGATAGTATCGTTTGTTGAATACCCTACAATAGTTAGTACTCGCTGCTATAAAGGTAATATCCACTTCTAAACGTAAAATACTTGTTATAAAAATTATTACAAAAACGTCATGAAAGCAAGGCTATAACACTTGTAAGCCCCATACGCCACTCAAATCTAAATGCTACATAAATAATTATTCCAATAGAAGCATATAAAAGAGCATACATTGCATTTTTGCTAATTCTTTACCTATAACTGGAGATACAACACTAAGGTTTGCGTCTTTATCATATTTTTTAACGAAGTAATCTTTTATCTCTAAAACTTTATTTTGTTCAAAAACTTTCTTTTGAATGAATAGTAGCTTGCTTTTTATCCGGTGATAAAACTATTTTTCTTCTGCTACATTTAATTTTTCTAAGTCCTCTTTTACTGTTTGTATTGTAAGTTCACTATTTGACGCAACATCTATACGAGTACCACTTGAGAAGTCTATACCTAAATTCATTTTGAAAAACTCCAAGTGAGATAATTCCTGCTACCATTATTGCAATACTAAACGTAAAAGAAATTTTTCATATTCTTAGTGAAATTTATTTTTCAAATTTAGTAACTAAGTTTAATGAGTTAATTCCATATGTACTTTCGTGAATATCTTTTTATTTACTCCAAAGTATCCAGGGTTTGTTGTTAAATAGATTTGAATTTACTAATAAACTAAGTAGTAGTCTTGTTCCAAATACTGATGTGATAAAGCTGACTAATATTGAAAGTAAAAAGCATTGTTGCAGATCCTTTAACACTACTTGTCCCAAAGATAAATAATACTTAGCAGCTATTACTGTTGTAGAATTGTGAGTCAAATATAGTCCATAAAGTTGTTTCCGCACCATCTAAGTACGATTTTTAAGTGCAAATCCTGCACGAAGTTCTTCTTTATTCTCTCATACATTATATATTCGCATCAACTGCCATACCTACCCCTAAGATAAGAGCTGCTATACCTGGTAAGGTCAAGACTCCTGAGATAAGATTAAAGAATATTATTGCCAATATAAATATAAGCAACCATCATTATACTTGCAACAAGTCCTGGTATTCTATAAACTACAAGCATAAATATACAAATTATAACTAATGCTACAACTCCAGCTAATACTGTTTCATATAGAGCGTCACTACCAAATTGTGCACCAACAGAGTTTGAATAAATTTCTGTAAGTTTAACTGGTAATGCACCTGAGTTTAAAAAGTGCCGCTAACTCTTTAGCTTCTTTTTACTGTAAAGTTACCAGTAATTTGAACATCTGTTGAGTTTATTGTTTGTGATACTTGTGGTGCTGAGATAAATTTATGATTTTTGCTTTTGTCATCTCTGCTTTATATGAATCTCCCTTATCAAAGTCCATCCATATAACCATTAAGTTCTGTCCAAGAGGTTTTTACTTATTTCTGAAGTTATTTTTCCAAATTTTTGACCATCTTTTAATTTTAAAGTAACATCTGGTTTTGGTTTTGATCATACCCTTTGATTAGCTCCGCCTTCTTGAAGATCACTACCATCTAAAAAGAATATCCTCTTCAACATCTCTATAGTAAGATTTGCTTGTGTTGATAAAACTTTTCGCTGTTTGTTGATCTTTTCTCCTGCTAATTCAACACGTATTCTGTTACCAGACTCTACTGTTATTACTGGTTCACTAACACCTAAAATGTTTTATACGTCTACTAATTGTATCTGCAGTTGCTTTTACTGCTTTTTTTCATCAATGTTTTGTCCATCTTTTAATGGCTCTACTTGGTATGGGACCTCAAAACCACCTTGAAGGTCTAAACCTAAATTTACTTTTTGCATTATCTTTATACGTTAAACCAATACTTGTTAAAATAATTACTACTAGTGCAATAAAAGTAAATATTCTGCTTGTTTTCTTTCTAGCATTTCTTTTATTTCATCTCTTTTTCTCCTTTTTAATTTAGTGAGTTTGCATAATCTTCACATATTTTAAAACTGAAAAATCATTATTGTTTCCGATAACTTCATCACATCTCTTTTATGTTATCAGCAGCATTTTTCTGGACAAACGCTTCTTCCTGCTACTTTTTAACATTTCTATATCGTTAAAATTATCTCCAAATACTACTACATCATCTATACTTTGGTTATAATATTTACTAAAGTATTTTTATAGCTTCACCTTTTATTTACAACCTTTTGGCATAAAATCATAAAAATCTTCTCCAGAGAATGCACTATCAGTATTAACTTTCTCTTTTTACCTTTTTGTAGCAAAGTTTTCTATTTTTCTTTATCTTTGCATATTATCATAATTTTATACGCTTTTTCTTTTTCTAAGTCTACTTCACTTAAAAAGATTTTCATTTATTTTAAATGATGTTCTATCCTTCTCATCTAAATCTTTTCTATATTTTGTATTCTTTTTAAGTTATAAGAAAAATTTATCACAATATATATTATCTAAAGTATATATATGAAAAAGCTAGAGTCATCATTTGCTATCTCTTTTTATACATTTCATAAATAATTTCAATTTCTTCTTTTTAAAAACGGTTTATCATAAACTATCTCGCCTGTTTTTAGATTTCTTATAACACTTCCATTACAACCTATAACCTCGTTATTCATTCCTAGTTTTGTGTAGTAATGTTTTTACTGCGATATCTGCTCTACCTGTCGCTATTATAAACTTTATATCTTTTTGTTGTAATTTTTATAACATCTTTTGCATTCGGTGCGATTTCTTTTTATCATTTTAAAAACGTTCCGTCCATATCAGTTACAAAACCACTTCATAATATTCTCTACTTAAATACTAAAAATTTACTAATTATATAATTTGAAACTATGACGACAAATTGAATTACAAACTTTGCAACTAAGTCGTTCATTCAAAAATATAAAAAGCTCCATTCAAAATTTCTATTAACATTGTTGCAAATCTTGCAGAGAAAAATTTTGATAACTCATAAAAATTTTTCTAAAGCCATATGCTTTTGAGTTGAAAAACATATTTAGCATTTACTACATATGCAAATAATATTGATAGTATTATTGATGAAAAAGTTTGCCACCCTTATTGAAATTGGTGTAAACTTCGTTAATAAATAATAAGTTACAAGATTTACAAGTGTCGTACAAACTCAAAAATAAATAATTTATTATTCTTTTATATTTTGGATTTTTGTAATAATTAAATATTTTTTTCTATCATTTATTAAATTATTCCTTTATTAAAATTAAAAATACCACAAAAATTATAACACATTTTTATATCATTAGTAATTAAGTATTTACTCAAATTTTTAAAATAATAATTAACTTTATGGTATAATTTTAAAATATGGAGGAAAAATGAAGATTGAAAATTTAGCAGAATACATTATAAATTTTATTTTAGAAAAATATTTCTAAAAATTACTTTTTCTAATTTTTAGAGATGCAAATGATTTAAAAAATTTTAGTTAGCTTAGTTCAGATTATATTTATGTTCAGTTTGAATATCGTTTCTCAAGAATTATTAAACACGAAAATTTTTCTTTTAAGTGATTTAGATGAATTAAAAATAATATTCAAAAATAATTAACGAAGCAAAAAGATATTAACATAAAAACTTTTGATGAGAATATAAATATAAAAATTTCTAAAAAGTATAAAAGTAAATATAAATACTAAAAAGGAAGTAACTACTAAAAAGATTTTACCCACAAACTAAAAGATTATATTTTAGATAAAAACACGCCTTTATAATTTTTTAATTGAATTAGGTATTCAAACAAAAGATGGAAAAAGTAAAAAGATAAGTATCAAAAATTTAAGCAGATAAATAAAGTATTTAGAGTTTATTTATGACGCAACTAAAAAGTTAGATACTAGTAAAAATAAACATTATTGATTTTTGGAAGTGGGAAAAAGCTATTTAACTTTTTCAATGTATCATTACTTAAAAATATTTTTACAATTAGATGTTTATGTTATAGGTATTGACTTAGTAATAGAAAATTGCAACAATGATAGCTACTCGTTTAGGTTTTAATAACCTTAAATTTAGTTTATGATGATATAAATAATTTTGTTACTAGTGAAAAATAGATATGGTAGTTATCACGCTTGCTAACACTGCAACAGATGTATCACTTTTAAAAATCACTAGCGTGGCAAGCAAAATTATTTTAGCAGTAGCCTGTTGCCCAAAGAGAAATTAACACACAACTAAAGCGGGACTCTATGCCTTTTACTAAAAACATAATATAGTAAAAGAAAAATTTTCTACATTACTAACAGATAGTATTCGTAGCGAAGTATGAGAGTGCTTTGGTTATACCTCAAATATAATAGAAGTTTATATCAGAAGATAACACACCAAAATATGCTAATACGAGCATATAAAAACTAATAACAAAATAGATGAAGAAAAATTTTATAAATTAGTAAACTATATAGAAAACTTAAACATTAATATGTATTTAATAGAAGAATAGAATATAATAAAAAGCAAGTAGAAACAACTGACTTTTTATTGTTTGTTATCTGACATTAGTGTTTGTTGTTAAATAGTATAGTATATAATGCTAAAAGTAAAATTATAAATTATAAATAATTTTTACATTTCCTACTGAAAATTTTTATACCTAAATATTATAAAATTGTGCTAAGAAGACAATAGATTATTATAATTGGTAGATGTATTTTAATAAGAATATCCAATACTTTAAAACAGTGTTTCACCAAAAGTCTTTTATGTGTAACTCTTTTTAGCTAGCTCTTTATCTAATATGTATCCTGTAAAAATACTAACATAATGCACCAAATGGCATTAAATATTTGATACTAAAAAGTCCATATTATCAAAAATGTTTTCACGCAAATATAAGTGTATCTGCTAACTTACCATATGACAGTGCTGATGGGATACCAAAGATAAATGTAATTATACCTAAAGATAACACTCCATCTAAGACGTGTCGCATTTTTGATTAGTAATATTTCCAACGTTAATCTCTAGCATAACTACTGATGATGTTACTGTTGCAAGAGAATAATATTAAGAATAAAATGTAGAACATTGTTCCAAATGGCATATTATTAAATAACTCAGGTAAAACTATAAATAGTAAGCTAGTCCCCTTCACTTGCCATATTAAATGATGCTACTGCTGAAAGATAGCTAACCCTCCATTACTGATACTGCTATATTCATAAGAACTACTGAGATACCTGATTGAACCATATTTACTGTGTTTTGTTATAGGTATGAGGCATATGTTAGCATTGTTGTTGCCCCTATTGATAACGCAAAAGAACGATTGACCTAAAGCATATAACGTTCCTTTAGCAGTTATTTTAGTAAAATCTGGTTTTAAGAAATACTCTACACCCGCAAATGAATTTGAAGTGTTACTGAACGGATTATTATTATTACAAAAATTATAATAACATTGGCATCATTACTTTTGATGCTTTTCCTCAATACCTGCTTCTACTCCAATGAGATACTGATATAAATATTTAAAACAATAAACTAAAAGCTTGTGCTCCTAATGCTATTAGTGGATTAGATATTATAGAAAACAAAAATTTTCTTGATAGTTAGCAACGGTTGTTAAGTTAACAACCTCGACTTCAAGACCTCAGCAAACTAGTATCCAACCACCTATTACACTATAGAAAGATAATAAAACAAAAAGTGTGATACCACCTAACCAACCAATTACATTATATTTTATCCTAATCTACTAAAAAGTCTTAACAGCAGCATCCCCTGCCCCACGACCCAGTACGAACTCTGCAATTAAAAGTGGTAGTCCGATAACTAATGTGAAAAGTAAAAACATAGTAGAAAACTTCCCCACCGTTAGCAGCTGTCATACATGGAAACTCACACTGCCCCAAGACCAATTGCTGAACCTGCTGGAAGCTAGTATAAAACCAATCTTACTTCCCCACTGTGATTTTTCTTGCATAAAATTTCTCCTCCTTAAATTATTATTAAACTCTTATACTTACTAAGTATGAATTTAAACTAGTATAAAAACATTAAATAAAATAAAAAGCTATTTAGTATATAACTAAATAGCTAATATATATAAACTTAATTTGCCATTTAGCTTTATTAACCAATGGCTTATTTAAACAACTTTAACTTGCCATTGTAGATGTAACTGCTACGCACTCAAAAATCTACAAGATAATGAGTGCTACTCAAATGGCACAAAAAGCATGTAGTTACTAAGCTAGTTGTTTAATATTCATTAAGTTTATCTCCTTATTTTATTTAGATAGTATCTTATCATTATAATTTGTCAACAATAATTTTTATTTTTCAATATGTTACATAAGTTGGAAGTAAAAATACTAAAATAATTATTACTGGTAGTATGTATCTTAATAAGACACTCCACACTTTAAAAATTTTTCATACCGAAAGTTTTTCTTTTTATCCAAAGTTCTTTTTCTTGCAACTCTTTATCTAACACATAACCAGAAAAACACAGATATACAAAGTGCACCCATAGGCATTAAAAATATTTGATACTAAAAAGTCCATATTATCATGTTTTTCCAAATATTAGAGTATCTGCTAGCTTTCCAAAACGAGTGCTGATGGAATACCAACTAAAAATACTACAACACCTGATATCCAACTAAGTTTTACCCTTATTAGTGTTTTTCTCATCAGCTAAGTTAGAAACATTTATTTCAAAACATACTTATTGATGAAGTTATCGCTGCGAATAAGATAATATTAAAAATAAAATATAAAATACTATTCCAAAAGGCATATTATCAAAAAGTTGTGGTAAAACTATAAATAGTAAACTAGGGTCCGCCTTCTCCTTGCATATTAAAAGATGCCATTGCTGGAAAAATAGCAAGTCCCGCCATAACTCGATACAAAAATATTCATTAACACAACTGAAAGTGCTGATGTTGTTATATTTACTTTTTATCAAGGTATGAAGCATAGTTAACATACCTGTCGTACCTACTGATAAGGCAAAAACGATTGACCTAAAGCATATAAGACACCTGAACCAGTTATTTTAGAAAAAGTCTGGTTTTAAAAAGTATTCTACTCCAGCAAAAGAGTTTGGAAATGTTATAGAACGACTAATAATAACAACGAAAATTATAAATAATAGTGGCATCATTATTTTTGATGCACTCTCATACCACGCTCTACTCCTCTTGATATTATTATTACGTTTATAATAATAAATATCGCTTGAGCACCAACTGCTATTAGTGGATTTGATATTATAATACCAAATATTTCTTTGTAATCACTAACTACTACAGTTTTTAACAGTACACCTATTTCTAATCCTAAGTAGCTAATTATCCAACCACCTATTACACAGTAAAATGATGGTAACACAACTAAAGTAAAAGCACCCAACATACCTATTACATTAAATTTTTATTTTTACCTAATTTACCGTAACTTTTTAAGACCAGGAAGTCCTGATGCTCTACCCATTACAAACTCAGCTAATAAAAAGTGGTAACCCTATTAAAAGTGTAAAACTAAAAACATAAGTAAACTTCCACCACCATTGGTTGCTGTTATGTACGGAAACTTCCACACTGCTCCTAACCCTATTGCTGATCCTGCAGAAGCTAATATAAACCTATTTTACTTCCCCATTGTGATTTTTCTCTCATAAAAATTCCTCCTATAATTTAAAAATAAGGTATCTATTATTTAGTATAAATATATTATCTAGCCGTAATATTAAGTTAGTATATAAAAATAATTTTTAATCCACACCTAATGTTTTTTTCAGCTTAATCTTACTAAATGTTTTTATACTCTATAAACTCTAAAAATAAAAAGCCATCTAGTCTAAAAACTAAATAGCTTGAAGTAATATACCAAAACTCACAAACCATTTAGTTTTTACCAATGGCTTGTATCAATCACCAACCAGCCATTGTAGATTGTAAGGTACTTACATCTACAATGTAAGTACGACTATAATGGCACGTAATAATATGTAGTTTTTAGCTGTTGACTAATAACAAATTTCATGAGTTTTGCTCCTTATTTTTCTAATTTTTAAATAATACCACTAAAAATATAAATTGTCAATATTTTTAGAAAATTTTTAAAAATTTCTTTTAAATATTTTTATAACAAATTATTTTTCTTTAAATACTGTATAAAGTAAATTAAAATCATTTAGGCTAAGTGTTTCACTGCGACGAGTTGTTTCTATTTTACACTTGTTACAACACTCTCATAAATTTTTCTTTATTTTCTTTTTGTAACTTGATATTAAATTATTTAACAATGTTTTACGTCGTTGAACAAAGCATGAACGTACAAATTTAAAAAACTCATCTGTATCTACTTCAAAATCATACTCAGTTTTTGTCACAATCTTAACTACTGCACTTTCTACATTAGGTGCTGGAACAAAGACTTCGGAACAGTAAATAAATATTCTACATTGCTGTAATAGTTAAGAAGAATAGTTAATGAGTTATAATCTTTTGTCCCTACTTTTTGCATTAAGACGATTAGCTACCTCTTTTTGCATCATAACAGTATAGCCTGTTATCAGTTTAGTGTTTTCTATTAAATGAGTTAGTATTGGCGTAGTTATATAGTAAGGAAGATTTGCTACTACCATAACTTTACTTCCTTTAGGAAATTTTTCTTTTATAATTTTATCAACATCTACTTTTTAATATATCTTCATTTATTATTTCTATGTTGTTATACTCACTTAACACATCATCTAAAATAGGTAAAAAGTCTTTTATCTATTTCAAAAGAGATTACTTTTGCGTATTGTGCTAAAGTTTCTGTAAGAGAACCTATTCCTGGTCCTATCTCTATAACACAAGTGTCGCTATCTCATATCTCCTCCTTCTACTATTCTTTTTAATATATTTTTATCTATTAAAAAGTTTTTGGCCTAAACTAAATTTAAAATCATATTTTTAAAATTTCAAATGTTTTCTTCGGTGTTCCTATCATTAGTTATTTTTCCTTTTTATCCATTGCTAAATATAATCTCTCTTTTGTTATTCCAAACATCATTAGTTTATTTAAAAGTTGTTTTGCGTTTGTATAACCTATATTAAGTTCGTAGCAAAGTTTTTCTCTTAAAAATTTTTGAGTTACTATCTCCTACTAAGCCAAGTGTTATAAGTAATTTATTATCTATATCACTTTCCACTTTTTTTCAAGTGGTGTGTAATGATTTTTAAGTGCTTTTATTATATCTTCTTTTACTTGCTGCCTGACACCTATTTTTCCCTTTGCTATCTACTGCTTTTTGAGATATATAAGCATGCTTAGCTTCTTTTATATTTTTTCTATTATCGTTCTTATTCTATTTCCTGCGTAATCAGGATCTGTTAAAACTATTATACCACGAGTCTTTTGCTAAATATTTTTAATCTATCTATCTTGTTATAGCAGAACCGTTCGTCTCAAAAGTATCGCAGTTTAATGCTTCTTTTACTCTGTTACTATCATCTCTACCTTCTACCACTATTATCTCTTTTTATTTTCATCTTGTTATCCTTAATAAATTATTTTTAGAATTATACCACAAATAAAAACTTAATGCACATAAAACACTAAGTTTTTATTTTATTATTTAATATTTAATGCAAGGAGCAAAAATTATTTTAGTGAATATCACGTTTTTTGAAGTTTGCTCCACTTACCTCTGCTTACGTTACCTATTGATAAAAATGCATTTTTATCATTTTTAAAAACTATAGTTTTGACTCTTCTATTCTAGTTATAACACAAAAATTATTTTTGTTTCATGCCCACTATAACCACCTTCACCATGTAAAAGTGTAACACCACGTCCCTAGTCTATCTTGTATTTCTTGAGAAATATTTTGATACTCTGATGATATTACCATAACCGATTTAGAATCATTAAGACCCTCAATTACTATATCCATAACTTTTAGATGCTATAAAGTAACTTATCATAGAATATAGAGCCGCTTCCCATGTAAAAACAAATCCAGATACTGTAAAAATTATTATGTTTATACCTAAAACCATCTCCCCTACTGAGATTGGTAGTTTTTGTTGTATAAATTGAGAACATCTCACTTCCGTCTAACGTTCCCCTGCTTCTTATAACTAAACCTACTCCTATACCCAAAATTATTCCACCAAACACGCACGCTAAAAATTGATTTTCAACAAGTGGTTTGTACGAATGAAAATGATGTTGCAAGTGATAAGATTATAATACCAAATATAGATGCAAGTGCGAAGCCTTTTACCTATTTGCTTGTACCCTAAATATAAAAATGGAATATTAAGTACAAAGATAACATACTCCCTAAAGGTAGAGATATATAATGCTGAAGTATAATTGATATACCTATAACTCCACCATCTAATATGCTATTAGGTATTAAAAAAACTCTAACCCTGCTGCAAAATATAATTGAGCCGATAAATATTAAAATATATTTTTTATCTACTATGTTCTCCATGACGTCTCCTTTTATACTTATTTATTCTATCATAATTACACTGTATTGTCACAATAAAAATACGATAAGATTTAGCCTATTACTAAAAACTTATCGCAAATAACTATGCTTTCTTTCTTGATTTAATTATCCCTAGCATTAAAGGTATTAAGCTTATTAGTATTATACCCTATTACTACTAAAAGAAAAAAATTTTTTTCTTAACGCTTGGGATATTTCCAAAAATATATCCTACTGTTACAAATAACGTGCACCAACAAAAACCACCAAAAATCTATTATTCTAAATTTTTTTATACTCCATCTTCCCTGCACCAACTAAAAATGGTACTATCGTTCTTATAATTGGGAAAAATCTTGCTAAGAAAAATTGATTTACCACCATGCTTTTTAATAAATTTTTTTCAGCATCTTCTATATTATCATCTGAAACTAATTTTTTTAAACCAAGATTTTTTCAAATACTCTGAGAAGTTTCTGCCTATAAAGTAATTGCAATTATCTCCAACAACAGCTGCTAAAAACACATAAGAAAAGTAACATAAAATAATTATTACCTGTTGCTGCCCATAGAGCACCACTTGCAAAAAGCAAAGAGTCCCCTGGTAAAAACGGCATAAATACAACACCCGTTTCTATAAAAATAATTAAAAATTATCCCATACATCCACCACGGACCGTAGTTAATCATAAGTTCTCCTAAATGCTTATCAATATGAAGAACAAAGTCAATTAAAAATTTTATAGTTTCCAAAATTTTTCTCCTTTAAATTTTACTCTAGTGTATTATAAACTACAAATAGCAAAAAGCAACAACTTACAGTTTTTCTGCTAAATATAATTATAAAAACTTTTTACATACTCTAACTAATTATTATAAAAACAAAAATAACTTTTATATTTTTGTGTAATAATTTACTTAAAAATTTTAAGGAGTTTTTATGAGCATTGTAGAAAATAAAGAGTTAATTATTAAACAAAGGTATTGCTGTCGTTAGTGATGAAAAAATTTAGTTACAAACTTAGCTAACCTTTCTGCGTTATTTAACGAATATATAACTGATATAAACTGGATTGGTTTTTATCTAAAAAGACACATCTAACAATAATCTTGTCTTAGGACCTTTCAAGGTAAAAGTGGCTTGCACACGCATCGCATTTGATAAAGGCGTTTGTGGTTTTGTTATACTAAAAAAAGAAACTGTCTATGTAGCTGACGTCCATACATTTAAAGGGCATATCGTCTTGTGATAGTAGAACCATTAGCGAACTAGTTGTTCCTATTTTTAAAAAATGATGAAGTTGTTTGTTTACTTGATATAGACTCAACTACATTTGATAGATTTTCTAAAGAAGAGGTTAACGCTATCTCATCAATAACAAAAAGAAATATTTGAATACGTGAGTTTTTTAAAATAAAATTTATATGCTAATCATTTAGTTAAATAAATAGATTACTACACTATATTTAAAAATATCTCACCCTACATCTTTTACTTTTTTAACCTATTTTTATAAATACAGAAATTTAATATGATACTTATTTTATTTGTTGTTCTTTAATTTCTATAATTTAAAAATTGGAAAATGGTATACTTATCTTAGCAAATAGTACTTTAAAAACCTAAACTATTTTGCATAACTAAAATAGCGTAAAAATTATTTTTGCTGATAGTCCAGCCATTGTTATATAGTTATAAGGTTTATTGAAGTGTGGTAAGAAGAATATATCTAATAGCGCTAATCTTTCAATAGTTACTTTTTCTTGAATAGCTAGTGAGAACATATGAATTCCCATTGAAATATCTTCTTTAGAAGCCATTTGACAGCCTAAAAACTACATCGAGTGTCTTTATCATAAACTATTTTAATTTTTACTTTATGGTTACCATGTTCAATAAATTCTGGTTTTTGAAATCTTCAAACTCTGTTACAACTGCGTTATATCCTCTAGCTTTTGCTTTTTCTAAAGTAAGTCCAGTTGATACCATTTTAAGATCAAAAATTGCTATACCGTTTTGAACCTTGTACCCCTATTGATTCTATCTCTACACCTGCAACGTTATGCCCTGCATTAGTCCAGATCTTACTGCGTTAGTAGCTAGTGCAATATAGTTTGTATCACCTATTGAGTTATCATAAACAGTTGCGCAATCCCCCAATTGCGTAAACATCTTTAAGACTTGTTTGTTGTTTTTGTTAACTAAGTATGCACTGTTTCTAAATAATTCTAATTTATCTTTACCTAAAAGAGTATTTGGTTTAAATCCTACTGCTAGAGACAACCATATCAACATCAAAAAGTTTCTTTATCTGTTATTAGACGTTCAACTTTCCCTTCCCCTGCTACTTCTAAAACACGTTGCCCGTAAGCTAAACGAATACCGTGTTCTTCTAAGTTTTTACTCATCAAGTCAGTTAAATCACGATCGTAATATCCAGCTAGACAAGTATCTACTATGTCAACTAAAGTAACCTCTTTATCAAGGCGTCTAAATGCTTCAGCAAGTTCTACACCAATATATCCGGCACCAAACAACTGCAACACGTTTTAATATCTTTGTTAGTATTTAATTTTTTTCAATTACTTCTTCTGCATTTTGGAATAATTTAATAAATTGTAAGTTTCTAAAAGTAGCTTTAAACTCTCTACTTCCTTCTTTAATCTCTGCACCTTTAATTGGTGGCAAGATTGGTTGTGAACCAGTAGCTAAAACTAGTTTGTCATAACTTTCAACATGTTTTTACTCCATTTACTAATGCATGAACTTCTTTTTATCATAATCAATAAATTCAACTGGTGAATTCATATAAACTTTTGCTCCTGCTTCTTCTAATTTTTTCTTTATTAGAATAGAAAAAGCCCCTCTGCACCCTAAAATTTGTTTCCTTATCCAAAGTGCCATACCACATCCTAAAAATGAAATGTTTGAGTTGTGATCAAACTCAACTACCTCATTTTTACCGTATGATAAAAATCGTGTTAATACATGCTGTCCTCACGTGGTTTGTGCCTACAACTACTATTTTACTCATTTAATTACCTACCTTTTTTATATATTTTAATTCTAGTATACTCAGTCATCTATACTGATAACGATTATCACTGTTTATGATATAACGCTATTGCTTATGGTTTTAATACTTTTTGAAAAAAATAAATTGTTAATTTTAGAATTTTTACCATTTATATTTTTCTTTTTGTAGTAATATAAATAATTTTTATTAGCATTAAATATATTAAGTAAATTATTTTTATGAATTAACAAACACTGTAAGATAAATAAAAACTATTTGCAAAATAATTTTTACAAATAGTTTTTATTTATTGTTTATACTCTAACTGCTGTTCCTGTTACAGTTACAAAAATCATTCCACCATTAGCACCCATACTCTCAAAGTCTATTTTCACCCGATTACTGCATTTGCCCCTAACTCCTTAGCATTATGTTCTAACTCTGCTAGTGCTTGCTCACGTGCTCTAATTAGTTCTTCTTCATATCCTGCACTTCTTCCACCAAAGATATTTCTAAGACCTGCTCCCATATCTTTAATAAAATTTATACCTGCAACTACTTCTCCAGTGACTAATCCTTTATATTCTAAAACGTCCATACCTGGAACATTATTTGTTGTTGTAATTATCATTGTATTCTCCTTATTAGTCTACTATTATATCTACTACTTCTTCAAGTGTTGCACCTAAAAAAAGTAAGAGTTTTATATCAATTTCTTTTTAACGTATCTGTTACATCTTTTTAGTATATTTTACTCCAACTAATTTTTTGTGCTATATCACTTACGTCCATAACTCCAAAGAAGTCCCCGTAAAAACTTAACTCCAGTTATAATATTTTCGTCAACTTGGATGTTTGCTTCAATTTTTCCAGTTTTTAATCTTCTGTTACGTTTAATATTAAACTCTGGATTTTTACCATATACCCAATCCCAAGAGTTATTTTTTCTTCTTGGATTTTATGAATATTTTCTAAATCTTCTTTAGTAAATTCATAATCTGTCATATTATATTTTTCATTCATATATTTTTTAAGAGCATTTGCAAAGTTTTTTTAACAGTCATTTCTTTATTTGGTAAATGTTCTTTTTATGTTTGTTACACGAGAACGTACTGATTTTTATTCCTTTTTTGATTCTATTTTATCTTTTGAAACTTTTAGTGCTTCTGCTAAAAACGCTAGTATCAACATCAAACATTAAACAACCATGGTGCATAATTCTTCCACTTCTTACATATTGAGCATTACCACAGAATTTTTGTCCATCTATTTTCTAAGTCGTTTCTACCAGTAAATTCTGCTTTTTACTCCTAGTGATGCTAAAGCATCTATAACTGGCTTGTGAAAATGATTTTAAAAATCAAACGCCTCTCCACTACGTCCATTTGATATAATTGTATAGTTTAGGTTGTTTTAAGTCATGATACACTGCACCACCACCACTTACGCGACGAACTATTTTTATTTTCATTCTCATCACAATATTTTTGATTTATTTCTTCAGTTGTATTTTGATTTTTCCTACAACTATACAAGGAGAATTTATCCACAACATAAACACATCATCTTTTTAGCTAATTCATTAAAAGCGTAAAATTCTATTGCTGTATTCTCCCTTGGATCATTTCCTTTTGCTTCTACATATATCATAAAAAGTTTCTCCTTAAGTTTTATTATAAATTTAATTTTTATCACACTTTTATAACTTGCAATCAGTATTTGAATAAGAGTTTTCTTAATAACTTATTTATTACCATTTACACTTTCTTTTGAATGAATCATAAGTGTTATAACATCACAAACTGGTGTTGGTATATTATGTTTTACGTCCTAACTCAGACACTTTTCCATTTAAATAATCTATTTCAGTTAAACGACCATTTTTCCATATCTTGATAAAGCGATGGATAATGCAGACCTGCTGTTTTTAGGGTCAAAACAGTTTTCTATATTTTTCTATCACTTCTTGAATTACATCTATTCCTTCTGCACGTCCTACTGCTACAACTTCATTTAAAACTGCTTTTTGTTAATTTAAGTGTTTTTCATAGTTCCATATTGATTTATATTACAATCAATAAGTGTACAATAACTATTTAATACACAGTTAAGACCTGCTTTTGTGCCATATTGATTGGAACGTATCATCAGAATATTTCATATTTAAGCCAGCTTTATTTAATCTATCAATTAGCTCTAGAGTTTTTCTAAGTTTACTTCTTTTTACTTGTTTTATTTCTGTTTTTTTCCAACTCCAACAGCATTAAGCACTCCTGCTCCACCTAAGCCACTTGTCCAAACTGTTACACCTATTAAAATATTTTTCTTCTTTTACATATTCTTTTTAATGTATCAACGTGTCCTAAACCATTCAATATACAAATTATTTTTGTATCGTCGTGAAGTAAGTGTTTAATGCTATCTAACATAGGACGAAGCCTATAGATTTTGTTGCAACAAATACTACATCGTATTTACCTGTTGCATCTTTTGGTTTTGAGATAGGTATTTTTATAATTACCTAAATCTTCTCCATCAATTATAACTTTTTAGTCCTTCGTTTTTATTTTGTCAATATGCTCTTGCCAACTATCAACAAACGTTACATCTTCTCCAACTTTATGTAACATATATCCAAATCTTGACCCTAACGCTCCTGCTCCTGCAAATAAAAATTTTCATAATTACTCTCTCCTTTTTCTTTTTATTTACTTTAATTTTTGATTACCTTATGAAAACATTGTAACAATATTTTCATTACAGAGATAAATTTATTCTCTGTAATTTTTGTTTTATCCTAATGTTTGTGTTGAGTATGCATCTGTTTTGTAAATTTTTAATAATGTACATACTCTGTCTAATACAAAGCCAACTACAAAAGGTACTACAAAATATCCTACTAAAACTCCCTAACCAGTTTGCTCCTAATTCATGAGATTTTACTGGCCCTATAAGTCCTATATACCAAAACCACCAGTTGCTGCATCTGCTGATAATTTAAAATAAATATCCCGCAAACCCACTTACTGCTCCTGTTAACATTATTGGTAAAAGAATTTGTGGTCTTCTGGCAACGTTTGGCATCATTAGTTTTATTGCTCCTAATATTACCGCGATACTAACACCACTTGGATTTTGCTCTTACTGATCCTACTGCTAAAAACAGCTGATGCCGATACTACTCCTAATCCTGCTGCTCCTGCACCTAATGGATTACCTGTTTGGAATAGTACTAATGACATTGCAACTGTTGAAACTGGCGTTACTATAAATAGTGAAAAACGACATTGCAATAAGTACACACATAAGAAGTGGTTGTAGTGTTGTAAAAGTTAATACTGTATTTGATAAATATTTAGTTAAAGCTTCATATATGGAAGTGTAACTAAACCAACTGCTGCTGGTAGTCCCCCACCTACTATTGGTAAGAAATTATTGTTAATGAACCAAATTTATCTTTTACTACTTTTATAACTAATGTTGCTACTATTGCAGTTAACATTACATTAAATAAATCACCATAGGTACTGCAGTCCATACAGCTTTACCATCTACTTTTTAGTTGTGTAAAACTTCCACTACCTGCTAAGATAGCTGCACCTAGAGTTGCTGTTTCTAGTGGTTTAAATTTCATTGTATGTCCAATTGCCACACCTACTAAAAACTGGAACAGAAAATTGTAATAAGTACATTGCTTAGAAAGTGTAGCAAATAGTTGTGGTGCAAATAAAGTTCCCTAAAGTATTTAAAATAAAGTACTAAGTACTGCATTTGCAATAAGACCTGCAACAATCCCTAATGCTGTACCATTTAATATTATATTTAAAAATTCTCCGGTCTTTTTCTAAATATGATTTTTTCTTTCATAGACATCCCTCCTTTTTAAAATTATATATTTAATAGATTACATAATTTTAGAAAAATGTAAAAATAAATTAAGTAATTTATTTTTGAATTTTCAAAAATCATTCAATATTTTTATTTTTTATAAAAATATTCTATATATTACTTATTGGTTTTCTCTTTATTATTTTAAAAACTTTTTAGTATAATATAAATAAAAGGGAGGTAGAGATATGTCTTTTTGAAAATGTTAGTGAGTTTATTTATGCACTTTACTTTGTTAATTATAGCTGGCTATCAAAATGAAGAAAAATTTTTAAGATTTAATAATATATACTTAGATTATCTTTATAACGATGAAAAAGATAATGAGTTTGAAGCAGTGTATAATGATTTAATAAATTTTAAAAACACCTATACTAACTACAAAAATATTGAATATTTAAAACGATTTAACGGCAGAATATTTACTATAAATGAATTATTATTTTTAAAAAAATAAAAATTCATTATTTAGATAGCATACCAAGTATAAAAATTTTTATCCAATATCCACAACAAAAACTTTTATTGTAAGTTTTGTAAAAATACAAATTCTAATTTGTTTTTTAGTTATGATTTTTATAATGATAAAATTACTTATTGCAGAAACTGTTTAGAATTTAGCAGAAGAGATAATTTTACTTTAAATTTTCATTTTTGACTTTTCTTATTTATATAAAAATGATGTGGATCTCACCCAAAAACTATTCTTAGCCCACTTCAAAAAAGAAGCATCTAATAAATTATTAGCTAATTATAAAAATAATAAAATCTCTCTAGTGTGGGCTGTCTGTGGTGCAGGAAAAAACACAAATAGTTTACGAGCTAATTTATAACAACTTACTTAATATATGCTTTGCTGTTCCTAGAGTTGATATTGCTCGTGAACTATATATAAAATTTTAAAAATGATTTTAAAAACTTAGATATAAAATTTTTTAACAGGTAATGTAAAAATCTTTCATAGTATAAGCTCTTTTTATAATGACTACTCACCAACTAATCTAAGTATTACAATTTTTGATACAATAATTATTGATGAGATAGATGCCTTTCCTTATGACAATAACAGAATTTTACAAAACGGTGTTAAAAATGCTCTTTTAAATAATGGTAATTTAGTTTATCTTTCTGCTACTCCGTCTAAAAAGTTAAAAAAATTTTCTGACGATATAATTAAAATACCTATTCGCTATCACAAAAATTTACTACCAATACCTAAAATAAAAAAATAGATTTACTAAATAACATTACTATCCTTAAAAAAATTTTTATTAAAGATAGTTTAGCTAGAGATAGAAAAGTTCTTATCTTCTCACCTACTATTACTATGTGTGAAGAAATCCTCTCTTTACTTAGTGATTTTAAAAATATTTCTACTATAAGCAGTATTGATAAAAATAGAGAGAGATTATAAACTTTAGAGAAGGTAAAATAAAAATTTTAATAACTACTACTATTTTAGAGCGTGGAGTTACTTTTGATTTTTCTTGACGTTATAGTATTTTTCTAATCATACACATTTTACTAAAGAGCTCTTATTCAAATATCTGGTAGAGTCGGAAGAAAAAGACTATGACGTTAAGGGTGATATTTCTTATTTTTAGCTACAGAATATAATTTAAGTATGAAGCAAGCTATAAAGAGATTAAATATATGAATGAGCTTGCTAAATATAAAAACTAACTAGGTGATATTTATGGAATGTGTTTACTGTAATAAAAATAAATAACAAATTATCTCTTTTTCAAATATTTTTTTAAACCAACAAAAGATTTATACGAAAATTGTTCAAAATTTTTATACATACATAAAAGAAAATTTTTAACATATAACCATTTTTACTTTTTCAAATTATCTTGACATTAAAGACACTATCTATAATTTAAAAATATACAGGAGATATTTTTCTAGCAAAAATTCTCAACACTTTTTAAAAAATTTTTCTAAAAAGAAAATAATTTTGACATAATAACTATAGTCTCATCTAACAACACTCCATGAATATATTAGAACATTTAATCACCTGGATCTACTTTGTAAAAAGTGTGTGATATAAATTGTGTTCCCCTATTTTAAAAACATATATAGACAAGCTAAACTTCATAAAAAGAGAACTTCACAAAATATATATAGAAGAAAAATTTATTTGTGATATAAAACAAGCTAAAAACATTTTAATAATTGATGATATATTTACAAGTGGAAAAACACTACACTCTTGTGCTAAAGAGCTAGAAACTATTAACAACAATCTAGCTATAACCTTTTTAACATTAGCATATTCAAATAAAGAAGATAATTAAAAATCTAATTGCAAACCGTTACATTTAGTGATATAATTTAAGTATAGAAAAAGACAAAAGTGTCTCACTTTTGAAAGGAGTGTTTTATATGTTAAGATATCATTTAAGAGGAGAAAAACGTAGAAATAACTCAAGCAATTAGAGACTATGTTGAAAACAAAGTTTCTAAATTAGAAAAATACTTTTTCTGATAGTTTTGAAGCAAATGTGCATTCTAACGCAAAAGTTTATAAAAATGGGAAAAAGAAAAATTGAAATAACTGTTCCTTAAAGGTATTACTCTTCGTGCAGAAGAAGTTAATAATGATTTATATGCAGCTGTTGACCTTGCTGTTGATAAATTAGAACGTCAAATGAGAAAACACAAAACTAGAATAAACCGAAAAAGTCGCGAAAAAGGCTTTGACAATAACATCCTTACTAATGAACTTTCAAGCCTTGATGAACAATTTGAATTAGATTTTGTTAAAAACTAAAAAATTGACGCTAACCTAATGAGTAGAGAAAAGCAATTTTACAAATGGAACTTTTAGGGCATGACTTCTTCGTATTTTTTAGATGAAGTCACTGATGAAAATAGCTGTCGTATATAAACGTAAAGATGGTGGATACGGAGTTATAGAAATAAGTAGATAAATAATAAAACCCTAGCTTAGAAATAACTAAGCTAGGGTTTTTGATATTACCAATTTTTCTTGGCTCTTTGCCGTTTTAGTGTTGGTATTAAATACATAAAAATTATTTATATAATACTAAAAAGTAAAAATTAGAGAAAAGCATTTTAAAAATATTTTATAAATATTTTTAAATATAAATACTATAACGAACTTCTGTTGATACCAACAGAAGTATGTAACAATAACTAATAAAGACAACAGCTTTATTTTTAGCTGGTATAAAGTAAGTTATATACTTTTTAAAGCGAAGGTTTTAAAAAGTTCATTACTATTCTTAATACTAAAAAAATATTTGAAAAATATTTTGAGTGAAAATCCTTTTTTTAAAATTTTAAAAAGATTTGGAAGCGTCTTTACTTATACGTTATATTAAAATATTTTTTAATCTACACTGAATATTTTTGTGACAATTTATTTATACTAACTTATGAAAAATCTAAGTAACTTTCATCACTTAGATTTTTTCTTTTTTATTATATTTATAAAGTGTATCTTTATTTATTTTGTTTTTCTTACGTAAAACTCCTAGAGCTAATGCTAATGCTCCAAAAACTATAAAAGGTTATTATTTTCTTCTCCTGTTTTTGGTAATTCTTTTTTAGCTTGTAGATTTACTTTATTTTCTTTTTGTTCCATAAATTATAACTTCATCAATAGCATCTTCTAATGTTTCAGAAGATAATTCTTTTTCTAAAGACTTCTTTTTCCATCTGCTAATGCAATTTGATATGTTACTTTACGTTTACCATTTTTTCCCTACTACTTTTTACAATTTCTTTTCCTTTTTCTAGGCTAGGATCTTCTTTTCTAACTTTATTATAAACTACAACTTCCTCCACTATTTTTCTTCTAACTCTGCTTTTGGAAGTTCTGCTTCTTCTGGTGCTACTTCTGGAGTTTTACCAATATATACAACTATCTCTACACTAACTTCTTCTCTTGAGTTATCTGGATATACTACATCTATCGTTGCACTATACGTTCCTTCTGCCGTTGTATTTGGTTTTTGCATTTAAAGTAAACACAACTCCTGCTGGAAGTCCTTCTTTTGAAACTGCATCTAACACAACACTATCTTCTAAGTTTTTATCTTTTTTTAACGTAGACAATTGATGTTTTAGGGTTGATATGTAAAGCTATCTGCAACTTTTTAATTTATCTATAGCGTCAGTTAATTTTTATTTAATTTAGTTACTTTTATCTATCTCTTTTTGCAATATCAACTTCTGTTGCATTTTCATTATCTAAAAACTTCTTTCGCTGAAACTTTAGCAGAGTCTATATCAGATTTAATAGCATTATATAGATTTGTATATTCTGCTATACTATCATCTGTTTTTTGTTAGATAAATCACCTATTCTATCTAGTTTTTCTACTTCTCGTTTTTAAATTATCTTTTATTGGGTATATCTACTAAATTTTCTCTAGCATTTACTAAATTTTTCTTTAGCGTTATTTAAAGCTACGACCATATCCGAAATTTCTTCTCTTGTTGGGTTATCTTTTTCAAGTATGCTTTGTGCGTTTTGTTTTACAACTTCTGCAGCGTCTTTTTGCATTATTATAGTTTTGAATGCTATTTGGTGTTTTATTTGCAATGTTTGGTTCGTTAGCAATTTCTTCTACTAAACTATTTTTGCATCCTCTAAAGCCGTCTTATCTTCGCGAAGAGCATCTTTTTTAGCGTTAAATACTCTAACAGCTTCTACTAGAGAATTTTTTTACAGCGTCCACTAACTCTTGTGTAGCATTTTTCATCTTGCGTAACTTCTTTTGCTTTGTCTTTTACTACTTTCAAGTTGTCTTTTGCTTTTTAGATAAGCGTCTTTTTGTCTCTTTTTGATTTTGTAGTTATATCAGCTTCTTCAACTACATTATCTGCGTTTGTTATAGCTGTACTTAAATCATTTGTATTAGCTTTTCTTTTAAAAGACTAATAGCATTTTGCAGTTTAGTATTTAAATCTTTTTAATTTTTCTACTACAGAATTTACTTCTTCATTAGTAGCATTGTCATTATGAATAATATCATTTGCCAATTGACTTACAGTTGTTAAATCTGTTTTTGCAAGTTGTTTAATGTCTCTTTATAAGAAGATATACTATTTGGCGTTTTATTATCTTCATCGCCACGATTTGATAACTTAGCTAACTCCACTTCTACTACTTGTTTTACTTACAATATCTTTTTAAACTTTCTTTTGCTTTAGCTAATTTTTCTTTTGCTTTAGCTACTTTTTCTACCTTTTTCAGCTATCTCTTGTGCAGTTGGATTATCTAAAAGAAGAACTGCTTCTGCTTCACCTTTATGGTTTCTGCTTCTTGTTTTGCATTATTATATTCTTGAATGCTATTTGGTGTTTTTATTTGCAAGGTTTGGTTCGTTAGCAATTTCTTCTACTAAACTATTTTTGCATTCTCTAAAGTCGTCTTATCTTCGTGAAGAGCATCTTTTTTATTATCTAACGCAAAAGATATACCATTTAACTTATCAACTTCGTTATTTACATCATCCTGATTAACTTCTTCGTTATCTAAAAATAGTTTTTTTGCATTTTTCTAATTCTACTTTGGCTTTTATTTAGAGCTTCTTGTAAATTATTTTTGTCTCAAGAGTTTTTAGTAGACACATCTATGTTTTCTACTTCTCCTACTTTTGATTTTAAGCTATTATAAGCAGTTTGTAAGTTTTCTTTTATTAGCTTTTTTTGTTCTAAATTATTTTTGCAGTATCTAATGCTTGTTTTTGTGCATTAACTTTTTGCCACTTCATCACTTATTTTCTTGTGCAGTTGGGTTATCTTTATCTAAAAACTTTTTAGCATTTCCACTAACTACTTTAGTTCTTTCTTTTTCTGCATTATAAACGGCTACTGTTGATGGTTTTTTTATCATCTAAAGTTACATCCATATTAAGAAGGTTATCTAATTCATTTTTTAGCGTTAACTAATACACTTTTTATCTTCACGAAGATTATTTTTAGCAGTCTCTAATCTATTCATCGCATTTGTTAAATCACTTAGTGTACTATCTACTACATCTTGCGTTGCATTTTTCATCTTCTAAAACTGTATTTGCATTTTGTTTTTACTGTATCAAAAAGCATTTTTGGATAAGTTATATGCATTTTTGTCTCAAGAGTTTTTAGTAGCTACATCCACATCTTGGACACTATTAGCTTCTTCTAATTTTTTTCTCTTAATGCTGTTTTTATTTGCTTTTTACTAATTTTTTCTCTTGCAGTTGTTAAAGCTGTATTTAGACTTTCTAATTCACTTGTTTTTTTGGTCTACTTCTTCTTTTGATGCATTTATATCATTTAAAGTTGTAGTTATCTCTTGAATTTTTCTTCTAATTTTGTTTTTAGCTTCATTAAATTTATCTACTGTTGATTTTTAATTTTATGCTCAGTATTTGTTTCAGTAGCTAAATTATTTTTCTGCATTTTCTTTTGCTCTTCTTAAAAGCGTCTTTATTTACTTCTATTACATCTACATTTTACTGGTAGTGTAGTTGTATTACTATCATCAACTGCACGTCTAAAACTAGAACCACTAACTAGTGGATACTCTACTCTAACCTCTACTCTGTAATTTCCTACTTCGTTCATATTTAAAGTGTTACGAACTACATAGTAATTTGTATTTTTTTAGGGAGTTCATCTCTATTTACTTTTACTTAGTATTTCCTCATCGCTTAAAGTAGATTTAACGTAGCGAACAAGTGCTTGTGTATCTTTTTAGGCGAGCTGGGAATAATTCTTTTAATGTTTTGGATGGATTTTTCTTCTTTTAATTCTTCTAAGGCAGGATCTTTTATATCCTACTCCACTCATACCAATTCTTTTTCCATCTTTAAAGTTAAAAATATTTTTCCTGCTTGTGACGTTGGATTATCCATACGAGTTTCAAAAATATCCACGCGAGCTGTGTTTACTATCTGCACTACCTACACTTATAGAATATTGTGCTTCATTTTTGAATACTACCTACAACATTATCATTATCAACTACAAAGTTAGTTATAACACCCTCTCTTGCTAGCTCTTTACTTTTTTTATTCCTTTTTTTGTAAAGTTCTGTCCATGGGAATGCTGTTGATGTAACTTTTGGTGCATTAAATGTATATGCTTTTTAAACCAAGTATAATTTTTTATTTTTCGCCTCTACTGCTGCACGTTGTGCTAAATATCCACCAAGTGAATGTCCAGTTATGTATAAATTATTTATATCATTTCTTTTAGAATATTCTCTCATTATTCCTTCAACATACTCACCTTGTGCAGGACTTTGTCCGACAGCAATTTTTACGTCAGCTGCTATATCTTTTGCTCCTTGAGTTCCACGAATTGCAAGAATTTGAGTTTTATAGTTTTCTAAATGTGGAAGATTACTTTTTAGTTTCAAAAAGATAGGCGTCAAATCCACTACTTGGATCTGTATGTGTTTTTACTCTTTTTCCAAAAATGGTGCTAGTTCGTTATGCATTAGTGCATATTCTTTACGCCCTGAATAAAGATCAGTAAGTGGTTTTGTATCATCCAAAACTTTATCCACATAAGCCTCATCACGATAAGCAAGCTCCATAAATAACGCGGCATCTCTAGGAGATACATTCCAAACTAATGGATTAAAAATCTTTAAAACCTGCCTCATTTTTTTATCTTTTTCTTGTTTATCTGAAAAACCATCTCCATCACTATCTTCTAAAAGTGGATGAGAGTTATATCCTATATACCATTTAGATTCAGCGTTTATTTTCTTTTCAATTATGTATATCTCTTCTTTATTTTTAATCCGTCATTGTCATTATCTCCATCTGGAGTTAACAAATTTTTCTTATAAAGAAGGCTATCATACTTACCACCCTCAAGCCCAATACGTCCTTCAAAAATATCACGAGCAAACTCATCAGTTAATTCGTGTTTAATTATCTCTACACTATCAGTTGTTGTTTCTCTTTTTAACACGCACTTTAGGAGTAGTACCTTCTTTTTCTCTACTAATAAATTTTTAACTTCATAAATAATTTCATCAAGCTCTTTAGCAGTAGTTTTCTCATTTAACAAAGTTTTATCTATATCTTTTTAACACTAAAGAAAGATTTTCTTTTTTTCAGCTGATACAGTAGTTTTACTAATTTTTAACTCTACTTCTTTTTAAGTTGCATTAACTCATTTTATTTTTCTTTATTTTGCGTACTGATTTGGACAACTTTGTCTTTATCATCTTTATTTATAACACTATCATTTTGCTTGTGCACTATTTAATGATAAAATAAAATGCTCCCTACAACAACAGAAAAAGTTCCTACACTAAATTTTTATAGAATAGCGTGTTACTTTCTCTCCTGTCGTTTTATTTTTATATTTTTCATTTTATTTCTCCTAAATTTAATAAATAATTTCTCACAGTAAATATTATCATACTTCATATAAAAAGAAGAAATATTTTGTTTTATTATATTTATAGCAATTTTATTTTTAAAAAAATAATTTCTATTTTTCAATTATTTATTTTTTTAAAAAAATTTATTTAACAATTTCATACTTTTTAATATAAATATTTTACTATAAAAACATTTAACCAATTTTTTTGGTTCGGTTAAATATTTAATAAGTTAAATAATTTTTTTAATAGAATTTATGTTTGAAATTTTTATTTTTTTACTTTTAAAAATTATTTTCAGACTTTATTTTTATTTAAAATTTATTTTTTAAAAAAATATTTTTTAAACTTAAAAACATTGTTAATATCTAATTTATCTACAATAAATTCTTTTTCTGAAAAATTTTTATTTATTTTTCATTATATTTTTTATTATCTTTTTAAAAAGCAAAATAAACATTTATAAAAATTTATCTATTATTTTTACAACTAATCTATAAGCTATAACAAAAGATAGTAGTTATATATTTTGTTTATTTTTATGTGTTCTAAAAATAACGTTTTTCTTTGTTTATTTAAGTAAAAAAATAAAACATTTACGAACTTTTTTTAAGTATGTTATAATAATGACGTGTTAAAACACATCATTAAATTATAATTTTTATAAGGAGGTATATGATGGTAGGGTATTATCATCGCAAGTCACGGAGAATTTGCACAAGGCATTAAACAATCTGGTGCTATGATTTTTTTGGTGAGCAAGAAAATGTAGAAGCAGTTACTTTTATGCCTAGCGAAGGCCCTGAAGACTTGCAAAGAAAACTCATGAAGCTGTTGAAAAAGTAAACCAAGAAGAAATTCTTTTCCTTGTTGATTTATGGGGAGGTAGCCCTTTTAATCAAGCTAATATTCTTTTTGAAGAGGCAAAAAGAAAATCGTGCAATAGTTGCTGGTTTAAGCTTACCTATGTTAATAGAAGCATATGCTAGTCGTTTTTCTATGACTAAAGCTCACGATATTGCAAAAGCAATTATTCCAACTACTAAAGACGGAGTAAAAGTTCGCCCTGAAGACTTAGAACCCTAAAGAAGAAGTTAAAGAAGCTTCTACTCAAGTAGTTAGTCAAGGGACTATCCCAGAGGGTACAGTTATTGGAGATGGAAAAATTAAATTTGTTCTTGCTCGTATAGACACTAGACTACTTCATGGTCAAGTTGCTACAAGCTGGACAAAAGCTACTAATCCAAACAGAATCATTGTTGTTTCTGATAACGTAGCTAAAGATGATCTTCGTAAAAACTTATTGAACAAGCTGCTCCTCCAGGAGTTCGTGCACACGTTATCCCGATTAGATAAGCTTGTTGAAGTTTATAATGATCCACGTTTTTGGTGATACAAGGGCATTATTATTATTTGAAACACCGCAAGAGGCACTTAGCGTTATTGAAAAAGGTGTAGAAATTAAAGAACTAAATGTAGGATCTATGGCTCACTCTGTTGGTAAAGTACAAATTAACAATGCTTTATCAGTAGATCAAGATGATGTTGACACTTATAAAAATTACGTGATTTAGGTGTTCAAATGGATGTTCGTAAAGTTATTGCTGATAGCAAGGGAGATATTTTCAAACTTATAGAAGCAAAAGCTAGCGAAGGATTAAAATTATAATAAATATTTAGGAGAAAAAAATTAGTATGGATTTTTAGTATTATTTCAATTATTTTTGTCCTGATAGTTTGCTTTCTTAGCAGGAATGGAAAGTGTTCTTGACCAATTCCAATTCCATCAACCAATTATCGCTTGTTCATTAGTTGGTTTAGCAACTGGACATATGGCAGAGTGTATCGTTTTGGGCGGTGCTTTGCAACTTATTGCTTTAGGATGGTCTAACATAGGTGCAGCTATTGCTCCTGATGCTGCTTTTAGCATCTGTAGCATCTGCTATTATTTTTCGTAAAAAGCTGGTGCTTTTCACTCCTGAGAGCCGTAACGTAGCTATCGCTGCTGCGATTACTTTAGCAACTGTTGGTTTTAGTTTTTAACAATGGTTGTTCGTACATTATCAGTTATTATCGTTCACCAAGCTGACCGTGCTGCTGAAAAATGGTAGCTTCCGTGGGGTTGAGTTTTTGGCACTACGTTGCCCTTTCTTGTCAAAGGTCTTCGTATAGCTATCCCTGCTGGTCTTTTTAATGTTCGTTCCATCACAAACTGTTCAAGATGGTCTTAAAGCTATTCCAGAATGGTTCTCTGTTGGTATGACTATCGGTGGTGGTATGATTGTTGCAGTAGGGTACGCAATGGTTATTAACCTAATGGCAACTAAAGAAGTATGGCCTTTCTTCTTCTTAGGTTTTGCATTAGCTCCACTTAGTGAACTTACACTAATCGCTGTTGGTATTATCGGAGTATGTTTGGCTATCATCTACCTTAACCTTTCTAAAAAGGTGGAGGCGGTGGTGGAGCTTCATCTGGAGATCCACTTGGCGACATATTAAATAATTACTAATTAAAGGAGGAACTAATAATGGAAAAGAAAATTACATTAACTAAAAAGATCGTCGTAGTGTTATGTGGCGTTCTCAGTTCCTTCAAGGATCATGGAACTATGAACGTATGCAAAATGGTGGTTGGGCTTATTCAATAATTCCAGCACTTAAAAATTATATCCTGAAAAAAAGAAGAAGCAACTAAAAGCTCTTAAACGTCATTTAGAATTCTTTAACACTCACCCATATGTTGCTGCTCCTGTACTTGGGGTTACATTAGCTCTTGAAGAAGATCGTGCTAATGGAGCTGAAGTAGATGATGCTGCTATTCAAGGTGTTAAAGTTGGTATGATGGGGCCTTTAGCAGGGATTGGGGACCCAGTATTCTGGTTTTACAGTACGTCCAATCCTAGGAGCTATCGCAGCTTCACTTGCAACTGGTGGTTCAATAGTTGCACCATTATTCTTCTTTATACTATGGAACGTTATTCGTATAGGGTTCCTATGGTACACACAAGAACTTGATTTACAAACAAGGTTCTGAAATTACTAAAGACTTATCAGGTGGTATCTTACAAACTATAACTAAAGGTGCATCTATCTTAGGTATGTTTGTAATGGGTATCTTAGTACAACGTTGGACAAGTATTAACTTCCCATTAGTTGTTACTAAAGTTAAATTAGCAAAAAGGTGCATATGCAGAGTTCCCAGACGGAGCTGTTGATGGTGCAACTTTACAAAAACTTTTTAGGAGATGTTATTGGTAAAAATGGCTCTATCTCCAGAAAAAAGTTACAACATTACAAGATAACTTAAATCAACTTATTCCAGGACTTGCTGCATTACTACTTACATTCTTATGTATGTGGTTACTTAAGAAAAAAAGTTAATCCTATTATCATAATCTTCGGATTATTCGCAGTAGGTATCTTAGCTCACTTAGCCGGAGTAATGTAAAAATTTTTGAAGCTGAATATATATTCAGCTTCTTTTTATCTATATAAAAAAATACTTTAACAAAAATTATTTCGGCACAACATCATTTAATGTGAGTAAAAATTTATAATAAAATAAGTTAAAGTAGCCCTGCATCACTATTAAATTTTCATTATTAAATAACTTTTTAAAAACATCTATTTTTCTTTAAAATAATTTTTGTATATTTAAACTTGCATTAAATAATTTAGTAAAAATATTTTTTTCTATTTATTTTCTAATTATAAATATTTTTTATTTATTAAAATTTTTTTGAATTTTCACGTTAATTTAGTTGCTTATTTTTAAAAATATTTTTAAACTTAGTATAGAAATAAATTTATATAGGAGACGTTTATGGCAGTTTCTATGAATACAAAAAGTCATCTACAAATCTAAAAGGTAATTCTTTAAATGGTGGCATAGGTAACAAACATGGAGATATTTTTAGTTGGAGATAAAGCATTTGAATTTTATAATCATCGCAATCCCGAAGATTATATTCAAATACCTTTGGAAATTGAAAGAGTTAGAGCTCAAATGTTTTTCTTTGATAAATATATTCGTGGTTTTTTATTGATACAAAAAGTGCAGGGAGCTTTAACTTTGTTGTTTAAAAACTCTGGTAAAACTTTTAAAAAGAAATGAGAGGTTTTTAGGAAATGAAAAATTGTTCGCAATGTTCCTATTCTTTCTTTAAGAAAAATTATTTAAAAATAAATTTATTGAGGTGTAAATATGAAACCTATTTTTTAAAAACCTGTTTTACAAGAAAAATTTGGGGTGGAGATAAATTAAAAACTGATTTTAAATTAGAAGTACCTAGCAACAAAGTTGGAGAGGCTTGGTGCATTAGTGCACATAAAAATGGTGTATCTGTAGTTACTTCTCCTAAGGAGTATGCTAACTTAGGGCTTGATACACTTTATAAAAATTATCCTGCTTTATTCGGTAATGAGAAATTAGAAGAATTTCCTTTACTTATTAAAATTTTAGATGCTAAAGATAATTTATCTGTTCAAGTTCACCCTGATGATAAATATGCAAAAGAACACGTTGGTGAGCTTGGTAAAAACTGAGTGTTGGTACATAATATCAGCGAAAAAGATGCTAAAATTATTTTATGGACACAACGCAAAGTCTAAAAAGAATTTGAAAAATGGTTAAAGAGGAAGATTGGCAAAAACTTGTTAGTTGAGGGTTAATGTGCGTCCAGGAGACTTTTTACGTTCCTGCTGGTACAATACACGCCATAGGTAAGGGCTGTGTAATTTTAGAAACGCAACAAAGTTCAGACACAACTTTTTAGAGTTTATGATTATGATCGCAAAGATGATAATGGAGACAAACGAGATTTTGCATATTAAAGAATCGGTAGAAGTTACTACCTTCCCACAACAAATCCCTACACTTAACGTTAGTACATAAATACTAGTTCAATAACACATTACTTAACTAACAACTACTTTTAGCGTATATAAATGGAAAGTTGTTAATGAGTTAGATATAAAACTAGATAGAAAAATATACTTTAGCAACTGTAATTAGTGGGCAGGTAAAATGGAAATAGATCACGAAGTTTACTACTTAAAAAGGAGCAGACTCTTTCATCTTACAGACAGGTATTAAAGAAGTTAAACTTTCTGGAAACTTAGAAATAATTACATCAAACTCAAACAGTAAATAACACTTAAAACATTTAGTTTAATAGAAAGATATTTTTATATTAGTAGATAGCCTAAATTGTTTAACTAAACAATTTAGGCTATCTGTTATTCAATATAAGAGAAAAATTATTTATATACTTCCTACATTACTATTAAAAATTTTTATTATTAAATAATTTTTAAAAATTTAGAAGAATCTCTTTATTTTTAGTATTATATTAAAATAATTTTTAAACCACACTGAATGTTTTTGAGCCTTTTTATTTCTACTAAATGTTTTAATCTAATTTTTACTATATACTAAATACATTTAAATCTATAAACTAAAAAGTAGCAAGAAACTAACTTGCTACTTTTTATTATACTAAACTATATATTATAAAATTACTTTTTTAATATTCCAAATATCTTTTGCGTATTCTTCTGTTGCTCTATCTGCTGAGAATATTCCTGCACCTGCTGTGTTGATTAAACTCATACGTTGCCATTTTTCTTTATCAAGATATGTTTTTTCTACTTTTTCATGAGCTTTTTATAACTATCAAAAGTCAGCTAAACACATAAAGTTATCTTGTGTTAATAGGTAATCAACAATAAAGCTAAAGTTCATTCCACCAACAGTCATTGTTCTTATAAAATCAAGAGTTTCTTTTTATCTCTGGATAAGCATTGTAATACTCCCATGGTCTATAGCCTCTATCATTAAGTGCATTAACCTCTGGTGTTGTTAGTCCAAAGATAAAGATGTTTTCTTCTCCAACTGATTCAAATATCTCAACATTTGCTCCGTCCATAGTTCAAGCGTTAAAGCTCCATTTTAACATAAGTTTCATATTACCTGTTCCACTTGGCTCTTTACCTGCTTGTGAAATTTGTTCACTTATGTTTGCAGCTGGAATTATTTTTCAGCTAAAGTTACTTTGTAGTCTTCTAAAAATACTACTTTAATATATTCACGAACAAGCTCATCGTTTTTCTATCATTTGTGAGATTGAACAGATAAATTTAATAATGTTCTTAGCCATTTGATAACCTGATGATGCTTTAGCAGCAAAAATAAATGTTCTTGGTTGCGGACGTAAATTATTATATTTTATCTCTATACAAATGAACGATATGAATTGCATTTAATAGTTGACGTTTATATTCGTGAAGTCTTTTTACTTGAACGTCAAATATTGATTCTGGATTTACTGTTATACCAGTAGTTTCTTTTAATATAATTTGATAATTGTTCTTTTTAATTTGTTTTATGTTAGCTAAATCAGCTAAAACTTTTTATCGTTTTTATATTTATTTAACTTATCAATTTTTGATAAATCTTTTTACAAAGTCATTACCGATTAACTCTTTCAAGATAAGTTTACAAGTTCTGGGTTAGCTTGCCCTATCCATCTTCTGTGCAATACCATTTTGTTACATTACTAAATGAGGTAAAAGCTCATTAAATGATTTGAAATTTCGTCTACAAGTATATCACTATGTAATTTTGATACACCATTTACGTTATGGCTTCCTACTATTGAAAGGTTTGCCATACGAATCATTCCGTCATATATAATAGCTGTTTCTGCAAGAGTTTCGCGTTTACCTTCTTCAATAACCCATTGGCAAAAATCTCTTGTTGATTTCTTCTATAATTGTGTAAATTCTTGGTAGAAGTGGTTTAAATAAATCTGCCCATTTTTCTAGTACTTCTGCCATTATAGTATGGTTTGTGCTAAGCAAAGAGTTTTGTTGTAATAGCCCACGCTTTATCCCAAGAGTAACCGTACTCATCTAATAATAATAAACGCATAAGTTCAGGAACTCCCATAGCTGGGTGAGTCATCGTTAATGTGAAAGTGCCACATGGTCAGATAAGTTTTCTAATGTTCCAAACTCTTTATAGTGATTTTTACAAGTTGTTGTAAAGATGCACTAATGAAGAAATATTGTTGTTTAATTCTTAACTCTTTACCTTCTTTTGTACTATCTGCTGGATATAATAATTTTGAAATAGATGAAGCTATTGCTTCTGCTTCAGATGACTTAGAATAATCTCCACTTTCAAAAAGTTTCATATTAAAGCCAGTTTTTGCTTTTGCTTCCCAAAGTCTAAGTGTATTTACAGTATCTGTTTTTATATCCAGAAATAAGTAAATCATAAGGTTCTGCAATAACTGATGTGTAATCTTTGTCTCAACTACAAAAACCATTATCAGTCATCTTCTCTTCTACATGTCCGCATAAACTTAGCTTCTACTTCCTCATCATCACGATATACTAAGCATCATGTTACCTAAAAGCTAACTGATGATCTAGGAACTCTTGTTGCTAACCATTAGCTATTACTTGTTTAAATATTCCGTACTCATACAAAAATAGAAAAACCTGTTACAGGATAATCACAACTTGTAAGTGCATCTAAATAACGAAGCTAATCTACCCTGATCCACCATTACCAGAGTCCTGGATCTGGCTCTATGTTGTAGATTTCATCTAATGAAAAATTATTTTTGCTAAATATTTTCTAGCATCTTCTTCAAGTCCTAAAATTAAATAAATTATTTCTTAAAGTACGTCCTACTAGCTCCATTGACATATAGTAAGCACGTTTTTGTTTTGTTCTTTTTAAGAGTTCTTTCATACGCATATGTGATAATTCATCACGAACAACACTCATAACCGCTTCATAGACTTGTCTTTTACTAGCTGCGTCAATTTTTAATACCAAATTTTGTTTTTAAATATTTCTCCACATCTTTTCAAATTGTTTTGCGTTCATTTATATCTCCTTATAATAAACTTGATTTTAGAATCTATTTTACTATTTCGTTATACATTTTGTAAATATAGCAGATGCGCTCCAACTAACATCAAGTGTCATTGCATTTTTATTATTCTCTCAAAATTTAATTTTTCTTGATAGTAGCAGTATGTCGTTCTATAAATAGCATCTAGCATATCGTACGCATTAAAACTCTCAAACGTAAAACCTGTTCCATTGGCGTCCATCAAAAGCTTTTACAGTATCACGAAGTCCACCTGCTTTGTGAACAATAGGTACTATTCCATATCTCATTGATATAAGCTGAGAAGAGACCACAAGGCTCTGTGACATTAAAACATATCGCATGATGAATAAACTTTTGCTGACATTTCACTTGAGAACATTATCAAGCTTCTAACTTTATCGTGACGTCTATATTCTAATGCACGCAGTGCATCTTCATAATGACTATCCCCAGTTCCAAGAATAATAAGTTGTGCACCTGTTTTTAATATATCATCAGCAACTTGTAAAACTAAATCTATTCCTTTTTGATGAGTTAGGCGTGTTACCATTCCTATCATAGGAATATTTTTATCAACTTCTAGCCCATATCTTCTTGGAATTTTTAATTTATTTTTCAACTTTTTCTTAATAGATTTTTATATCATAATTTTTATAAATTAAATTATCTGTTTTTGGATTAAATTTTTCAGTGTCAATTCCATTAACTATTCCATAAAGTTTTTCCTTGTTCTATTTTCAATATACTATCAAGCCCATATGAAAAATACGGATCTAATATTTCATAAGCATAAGTTTCACTAACAGTATTTATTCTATCAGCTAGCTGAATAGCGCCTTTTAATAAATTCAAATCGCCGTTGTAAATAAGTGCATCAAAAATACTTGTTACCGAAACCGAATATATCTCCCATTAAGTAGGATTAAATCTTGCTTAGAATTCTATATTATGGATAGAGATAACACTTTTTGTATTTTTAAAAAGTCATACCCATTTGATTTAAAATCGTCTAAATAAATAACAGAAAGTGCAGCATGCCAGTCATTTGCATTAACTACATCAGGTTTATAATCTACATGCGGAAGTATCTCAAGAGCTGCTTTTTGAGAAAAAGGCAAATCTCTCACCATCATCACTTTCTCCATAAAACCGAAGAGCGATTAAAAATAATGTTCATTATCTATAAAATAAAATTCTAACACCATCAACTTCTGTCTCAAAAATACCACAATATTCTCTTCTCCAACCCTAAGTCAATAAAATATATTTAACATATTTCAAATTATACTTATTTCTATCAATACTAGAATATAGAGGTAACACTACTCTAGCTTCTACACCTTCTTCTTTCAAAGCTTTTAGGTAAAGAGCCAATAACGTCTCCAAGACCACCAACTTTAACAAAAGGAGCTGCTGCTGCAATAAATAAAATATTCATTATCCTTCTCCTTGTTTAAAAATAAATTAACTTTTAACTTAGCTATAAATAATATTCTTTAAAATTTTTAAAAATTTATAATAACACAACATAACTAAAAATATTATTTATATTTTATATATAATTAAATTTTTATACAACTAACTTTAAAAAGTTAATAACTATATTTCTATAAATTAAAAAGACTAAAGAAAAATAAATCCAACTCTAAAGTTAAATCTTAATTTAATGACAATATAATCTTTTTAATTATACATTAAATAATTGATATTTAAAATAATTTTTAAAATTATTTTAATTCTCCCTTTTCTACCTATCATTAAACTTTTTCTTTAGTCTTTTATAATTACTTATACTCTCCTTGTCTTTTCAATAACAACTTGGCAACTTTCATTGACCTTTTAGTTCTGTATTCTCACTCACTTCTACATATTTGTCAGAGATAACATAATCAAGAACAGCATCTTTTTAATTTTAGTATTCCCCATTATAATACTATTTCTAACTACTGCACCCTCTTCTACAACTACATCCCTAAATAAAATAGAATTTTCAACCGTTCCTTTTTATATAGCAACCATCTCCAAGAAGAGAATTTTTATTACTGCATCTTTTCCATAAGTTGTTGGTACACTATCTTGAACTCGTGTTAGAATATCTGCTACCAGATAAGAATAATTCTTTTCTTATGTCTTCTTTTAATAAGTCTGTATTAAATTTATAATAATCATTTATTGTATGAATTGTTTTACAATACCCTTTTATTTCATAAGCATATATGTTTAAAGTAGCAAAGTTTTTGCTATGTAATCACGAAGAATATCTTCCCAACCAAGTGTTATACCTTTTTAACAATTCCTTTAAAAATTCTTTTGTCATAATGTATATTTTTACTTGCGTTGGACAAACTGTATTCCATCCGTCATAGTGATACAGCGACTCTTCTACTCTATTATTATCACCTATGATAAGTTCACTTTCATTTTTCTCTGGTTTTTGTATGTATATGCTAACGTTATATCTGCTTTTTGTATCTTCGTGAAACTTGAACATTTCACTAAAAATCAACATTACCTATTATGTTTGAGTTTGCTAAAACTACAATACTCTTGTAAAACTGAATCAGAATATATAATCGTACTAGCTAGTGCCTCTATTTTATTTGTTGCAACTCTATTTGATAATGGATTAGACATAGGTGTTATTATTTTTAAACCACTATTTTTCTATTTAAATCCCAATCTCCCCCATCCTACATGGTCAACTAATGATTTGTAGTTGTTGTTTGTTACTATAGCTGTATTTGGAACCCCTGCTTTTTACCAGTGATGATAACATAAAGTCAACCATTCTATAACGAGCAGCTACCGGCAAGGAAGCTAGTGTTCTATTTTTACAAGTCCTTGCATATCATCATTTCTAAAAATTATCTGCGAATAAAATACAATATGCGTTCACATTTTCACCTCTTCCTTAGTTTTTCTACCTTAGTATTTTTCTTCTACTACTTGGTCTTTTTCCCAATAACTGTTATCATATCTTGACCTAAAGTTATTTCTCTATGCCCAACAAACACGCCTTCTTTTTACAACAGAACCTTCTGCAATTATAGAATTATATACTTTTGCATCTCTATTTTTGCACCTTCCATAATTATACTTCCAACAATCTCTGCTCCTTTCTACAACTACTCCAGAAGAGATTATTGACTCTGTTAAATTACCTTCTACTAATGTACCGTCTGAAACCATAGACTCTCTAACAGTTGCATTACTTCCTATAAATTGTGGCATAGCTCCTGGTGGCGATAATATATTCTCCAAAGTGGATCATCTATGTTGAAGTTTTCTCTATTTTTCTATAAGATCCATATTGGCTTCCCAAAAGACTTTCAATTGTCCCAACATCTTTCCAGTATCCATCAAATGGATAAGCAAATATTTTTACCTTCTTCTAACATCATCGGTATAATATTTTTACCAAAATCTTTTTCGCTCTCTTCGTTTTCTTCATCACTTATTAAATATTTACGAAGCTCTTTCCAGTTGAAAATATAAATTCCCATTGAAGCTTTTGTTGATATAGGATTTTCTGGTTTTTCAACAAATTCATTAACTCTAAATTTTTCATCAGTATTTAAAATACCAAATCTACTAGCTTCTTCTAGTGTTACATTTATATGAGCAATAGTTAAGTCAGCACACTTTTTCTTTATGAAAATCTAACATTTCTCTATAATTCATTTTATGATATGCAGTCCCTGATAGATTTAAAATATACTCAGGATTATACTGCTCTATATATTTTATATTTTGGTAAATGCATTTGCTGTTCCTTTATACCACTCACCTGTTTTACCTGCTGTATAAGGTGGTAAAATTGATAAACCACCATCCATTCTATCCAAGTCCCAAGGTTGACCGTTTCCCATATACGAGGTTAAGTTCAAGTGGCATAAACTGTGTTAAAAACTCCTACTGTTGATATTCCAGAGTTTGCACAATTTGATAATGGAAAATCAATTATACGGTACTTTCCACCAAATGGTACTGCGGGTTTTGCCATAGTTTGAGTTAATACTTGTAATCTTGTTCCTTGTCCCCTGCTAAAAGACATGGCTATTTCTTTTTCGCGCCATAATTTTTCCTCTTTCTTTCAAAAATTTTCTAACCAGGTACATTGTAGTAAATGCTGGGATATTCACGTTTAATGTATAGTCAAAATCTTTTTGTTTTTCTTTTGTCGTTCTTAAGTTCCTGTTTACTAAACCACTACCATCATAGCGTTTAGCATCAGAGTTTAATATTATTTTATAACTTCCCATTTTTCTACACCTATTTTTATGTATTTTAGGGTTTGTGCTGAGAGTTAGAGATTACTAAAACTTCTTGCCCTTTGTTATCTATTCTAGAAAAAGCAAAAACGTTGTTTAAATAGTCATCTACTCACATGCCATCTAAAAGCCATCCCAACCACCATCTTGTTCATATGAGTGCTGGTGTTTCTTTGTAAAACTTTATTTAATTCTTTAACAAATCTATTGTTAAATTCATGCTTTGGATAAAGACGTAAAAACCAATCAAAGCTCTGCTTTCTTCATCCCATTCTATAAACTGGGCAATGTCTATCCCCATAAATGTTAATCTTTTACCAGGGTGAGCATACTATAACCTAAAAATGCTTTTTAGATTAGAAAATTTTTCTTCGTATGCTACTGGACTCTTATCAAGAAGAGATTTTTACCATGAAAGACTACCTCGTCATGTGAGATGGGTAAAATATAATTTTCCGAAAAAGCATACATCATAGAAAACGTGAACTTATCATGCGAGCCTTTTTCTAAAGAATGGATCTACTTCTAAATAACCAAACTGTCATTCATCCATCCCATATTCCATTTTAAAATTAAATCCTAATCCCCCATACTCTACAGGTGCTGTAACTTTTTCATAGCTTGTTGACTCTTCTGCTATCATCATTACACCTTTAAAGTTTTTCTGCTATGTAGCTATTTAATTAGAAAATCTATAGCTTCTAAATTTTCAAAACCACCGTGGATATTTCTTGCTGATTTATCTTCTTCTCTACAATAGTTTAAAAACAACATTGAACTAACTGCATCTACTCTAAGTCCATCTATATGATATTTTTCTAACCAATAAGTTGCACTTGAGATTAAAAACGAATTAACTTCATTTCTTCCGTAGTCAAAAACACGTGCATGTTTTGTGTTCTTGCTTTCTTTTTATCTGGATACTCATACAGTGCATCGCCATCAAACTCATAGAAGACCGTAGTGCGTCTTTTGTAGTGTCCTGGTACCCAATCTAGTATTACACCGATACCATATCTATGACACTCATCTACAAAATACACTAAAATCGTGGGGCGTACCATACCTTGAGGTTGGTGCAAAATATCCTGTTATCTGATATCCCCGATTTATCATAGAGATATTCGGTAACTGGCAGAAGCTCTATATGTGTATAGTTCATCTCTTTTACATACAGCACTAACTCTTCTGCAAGTTTTCTATAACTTAAAAATTCCCCTTTTCATTATGCTTCCGGAGCCTAAATGCACTTCATAAATATTTAATGGTTTTTGTATAAGGAATCTCCCTTTCGCTCATCCATTTTTATCACGCCATTTATACCCTGATAAGTCATAAACTTTTGAAGCTGTTTTTGGTCTTGTTTCAAAAATGATACGCATAGGGTCAGCTTTCATAATCTCCGCCCATCTTTTGTTACTATTAAATATTTATACGATATATACACTGCCATCCCTTTTACAGTTACGTCGTATATCCCTAAATCATTTATTTTCATTTCATATGTATCCCATAAACAAAAATCTCCAGTTACATACACCTTTTTTGCATTAGGGCCCATACTCTAAAAAGTACATTCATCACCATCTAAAAATGAGGCCCAGTAAATCATAACTGCGATAGTTTGTCCCCTCATGAAATAAATACTCCGCTAAATTGTTATTTGACATTATAGCTTCACCTCACTCATAAAAACGAGATACATTTTTATAATTATATAATAACATACTTATTAAAAAATAATAGTTTTTAATGATATTTTATTTTTGAAAAATTGCAAATCTTAATATACAACAGAATTTTGTTGTATTATTTTTAAAATATTTCTTACAACTAATTTACTTTATTAATATTTTTATACTATAATGTAGTAGCAAATTTTTGATTGGAGCCTATTATGCAAAAATATTATATTTAGTCCTATTAATAATAAAATTACCTAAAGGTAGTGTTAGAAATGACGAAGAAATTTCTTTTGAGGTTTTTGTTAAAGATAATTTTTGTTAATAATATTTCTATAATCGTCATAAATGATTCTAACAGAAAGAAAAATTTCTAAAGATTTATCTTTAGTTGGTAAAAAGATGGATATTTAAAATATACAGTATCTATCTCTCACTAAATACTGGACTTTACTTTTTACGGTTTGAAGTTCGTCTGATAATGTTTTTATATCTTAGAAAATAATAAACTAAACGCTGAATTAGTTACGATAGAAAGTGAATTGCCACTATTTCAACTTACTGTTTATGATAAAAACTTTAAAACTCCTGAATGGTACAAGGGACTATTATGTACCAAATTTTTCCAGATAGATTTAAAAAGAAAGCGAACTTTTTTCTCCACTTGTTGCTAAAAATGAAAAATGAAAGATTTATTCATAAAGATTGGAACGCTTACTCCACACTCAAGCATTACACACGAAAAACTATCGTGCTAAAGACTTCTATGGGCAACTTAGCTGGGATACACGAAGATTATTTTAAAGACTTGTGTGTTGAGAGTATCTATCTTAATCCAATAGTTGAGAGTGCAGAAAATCACAGATATTCTACTGCTGATTATTTTTAATGTTGACCCTTATTTTGCTACTAATGAAGAGTTTAGAGAATTTTGCAAAGATTTTTAAAGAAGATAATATAAAATAATTTTAGATGGTGTTTTTAGCCATACGGGCTCAGATAGTATTTACTTTAATAGATACAATAACTATGATAGTGTAGGTGCACTTTAACTCTACTTCATCTCCTTATTACTCATGGTTTATGTTCCAAGACTACCCAACAAGTTATCACTCATGGTGGGGCTTTGATAATTTACCTACTGTTGATATAAAAACTATCTTGATTTTTATTACTAAAAAGATGAAGGTGTTTTAAATTTTTGGCAACGCTTAGGGATCAGTGGTTGGAGACTTGATGTTGCAGATGAGTTTACTAATGAGTTTTAGATGAGATACGTTTATCTACAAAAAGCTATGACAATGAAGCTCTTATTATTGGAGAGGTGTGGAAGATGCAAGTAATAAAATGTCTTACAACACACGCAGAAAATATTTTAGGTGAGCAACCTGATAGTGTTATGAACTATCCTTGGAAGAACGCTATTATAAACTTTTATGAAAATAAAAATGCAGAAGATTTTTCTTACGAAATATTAACTGTAGAAAACTATCCTGCTCCGCTCTTAATTCGCTTATGAATTTACTATCAAGCCATGATACAGAAAGAGTTTTAATAAACTTGGCACTTGACAACCCTGAGAGCATAATTGTAGAAGAAAGACTAACTTTAAACTATCTTCTAAACAATACGAAAAAGCAAAAACACTGTACTGCAACATTTATTCAGTTTACACTGCCAGGGTTCCATCAATATATTACGGTGATGAGATAGAGTATGTATGGATTTAGAGACCCTATATAATCGTTTAGGTTTTTGAATGGGATAATATAGACTATGACCTTCTTAATTTCTACATAACTAAGTTTAGATGAAAACAAAGAAAGTTTTAAAGATAATTTTGAATTAGTTTATGCTAAAAGATAGCATTGTTGCATATTTAAGAAATGATATTTTATGTATTACAAACTTAAATGATAAAAGGCTATGCTGTACTACCTGGATACACAGGAGAGAAAATCTTCGGTAACAAAGTTTACTCTACTCCACTTGGTATTGTAGTAGATGCAAATTCATTTACAGCTATTAAAATACAAAAATAAAACAGATTGCTTATGCAATCTGTTTTATTTTACTCTTCATTATTTAGTGTTGATATTTAATTCATAAAAATAATTTAGAGCTGTCTATTTTGACTTTTAGTGTATGTTAAAATAATTTTTCACCCGCACTAAATGATTTTTAAAACTTTATTTTTCTCTTGCGTATAGTGTTGTTAAATTTTTAAAAATTCTTTATCTTCTGTTAGTTCCTCATCTATACGTACGCCATGTCCAGTTAGTTCCTAGTGTTGATGTGTGCGTTCATTCTTGCGTTACTATCCTTTTCTAATAGATCTTGCATTGTTATAATCGCTAAATTACTTGTACTTACTAACACCGCTCTTATACAGTTGCTCTTGCTATACTTTCATCATCTTTTTATTTGTATAATTTTTACATATTGTTTTTGTATAGTCATCCTGCTTATCATACCACCCGACTAACGTATCGTTATCATGCGTTCCAACATAGGCAACACTATTTGTTTTAGGATAATTATGTAGATAGATCATTATTACCCTTACCTTCTAGCCCAAATTGTAAAACACGCATACCAGGGAAGTTTGTATCTGCTAGTAGTTTATAAGTTTTTTCATCAATAGAGCCTAAGTCTTCTGCTATTATTTTTGCATTAGGTATGTTAGTAAAAATATTATTAAAAAGCTTCATACCTGGTCCTTCTATCCACTCACCCTATATGCAGTTTCCAGAGTCTACATCTATTTGCCAATAGTCAGCGAAGCCTTTAAAGTGATCAAGACGAATTACATCGTAAATTTTAAAACTCATCTTAAGCCTATTTATCCACCAAGAAAAATCATCTTTTCTAATTTTTCCCAATTGTATAAAGGATTTCCCCATAGTTGCCCATCAGGAGAGAAACTATCGGCAGGGCATCCTGCAACATAAAAGTGGTTTGTTATTACTATCAACTTTAAAGATATAAGGCATAGTCCACATCCTCTACACTATCTTTGAAACATATAGGGAAGGTCTCAATTATCTGAAATGTTTTTATCGTTTGCATATTTTTAACGCACGCCACTGTGTAAAGAAAAATATTGTGTAACGATATAATAATCTATAACGTTTTTCAATTTTTCTTTATATTCATTTTATAGTCATCTCCCATTTCTTAAATCATCTTCCCACTCAATAACTGGTAGATAATTAAAATGTCTCTTTTATAGCCATAAATAAAGAAAAATCTACTAACCATTCTCTCATTTTCTAAAATAAATTCATTTAGCTTTTCTTATTTACTCCACTTTTTTATTATTTACTGCAATTTCTAAAACATTTCTTCTTACATCAAATAGTTTACCAAAATCTACTTTTTCTCTATCATCACCATAATCTTCATATTTATAATCATCTTCTTTAAGGAGATCTTTCTCTTCTAAAAGTTCAAAGTCAATAAGATTTATATTTCCTGCAATAGATGAAAAAGATTGATAAGAGTGAGTCGCCATATCCTGTTGTAGTCAGTGGTAAAATTTGCCAAAAACTTTGCTTTTGTTTCTTCTAAAAATCTACAAACTTATAAGCCTTTATCCCCAAACGTTCCTATACCATAGTTTGAAGATAAAAGATGTGATGTGCATTAAAACACCACTACTTCTTTTTAACATAATAACCTCCAATTTGTTATTAAAATATATTTATTTTTGTAACATATCCCATTAAAAATTTTTAACACAAATAATGCAGTAAAATTGTTTATCAGCATATATATTATATATTAAGACTTTTTCTGTAAATATAAATATATATAAATAAAATATAATACTTTTTATTATTTTGTGTAGCTATAAAAATTATTTTAATATAACGCATAAGTAAATAGATACTAATAATTTTTAAAAACTATTTAATAGAAAATTTAATAGCAACAAGAGATAAATATATTTTAAACTCTCGTTGCTATTAAATTATAATCTTATTTATTTTTGAATTTTTCTCTGTATTTTTTAATGGTGTAATATTTTTTTAGCGTTCTAAATATTCTTATAAAATAACTTGTATCAAAATATCCTATATAGTCTGCAATCTCTGAGATTGAGAAGTTTGTGTACTCTAATAAATAACATGCATTTGATATTCGTTTATCGTGAATATAGTCTACTATACTATACTCCATATCTTTATTAAATACAGATGATAAATAGCTTTTTGTTAACTCCTAAGTGGCTACTTATTTCATCTAAACTTATTTTTCTCTTATATGATTGTTAATATATTCTATGCAATTTCTAACAACCATTTGTTTTCTTTTATATTTTTGCTCTATCTACTACTAGAGAATATTGTCTTACTATATCATCAACAACTTCATTTTTGCTCTAGTTTTTCTTTTATTTTCAAAGTAAAGTTTTTCTGTTTCGTAGATATTGTTATTTACTAAATCAGTGTTTGCTTTAAATTCTCTGTTTAAATCATATAAAAATCTTTCTCTAAACTTGTATAGTTAAAGTGTTTAACATTTCCTAGTAAATAATCTTTTTAAGTTATAAAGCATATCAACTTTTTGTTATATCACCAAGCCTTGCAGCAGACAGTAATTCTCTTTTTAAAAGCATTTCTTTTTCTAAAATCTTTTTGCATAGACTCATAATCAACATTTACTCTACGATGATTATTTTTACGCTATCATCTACTAAATATAAGACATCTTCTTCGCCTAAAACATCTTTTCCAGTTAACAGTTCAAAGAAATAATTTATTCTTTTATCATCTACTACTACACTACTTTGAAAAATAAATCGGTAATTTTTCGTTAACTACCATGTGAAGACGAGTTAGTTTTTCTTGAAAAGTTTTTAAGAGTTTGTTCATAAGTAAAGTACGGTGTAAGAACATAATAAACGTCTTCTTCATTACTAGGGATAAAGGTGAGTTGATATACCTAAAAACGTTTCTAACATTTACTAATTTATTCTCTTTAAGTGCTTCTTTTATTTTTATAAAATTATTATCTAAATATGTTAAAAATGTCTGTCAAGCTGCTCTTCACCGAAAAACATTTCACGAGTTACTTGTTTTTAGAGAAATATCCAAGAGCGACACTAACATCTATCTTTAACATATCTAAAACTCTATTTATATCTCTTAACGAATTTTTCATAAATCTTAACCTTTCTTTTTAATCAATTGTAATATCACGACGTGCATTTACGATATAAGAAATTATTATAGCTACTAAAGTATAAACTGCAAAGATTATCCAAAGTTTTGCTTCTGTTAATTTGTAAACTTCTTCTACTATTTTTCTTCCACTTTCTGATACATAATATTCTGGTAAAGTAAGTGTGCTAAATAAATTATATTTTACCCAGCTAAATTTGTTTATAGCTAGAGCAGCAAGACTTGCGATAGAACCACTAGCTAAGACCATTACTAAAAACCATTACTACTGATAAAAATTTGTGTTTTAAACCATACACATATAAGTAAAACTAACGATATATAAAATATTGCAATAATGAAACTTGATAAATTAACCATTACTAAATACTTTTGAAAGTGTACGTCCAAAATATCCTTCTGGCATACTTTCTTTGAAAATAGAAAAACCAAATTTACCTCTAAATAAAACGTACTTTTCTAAAAAGAAACACTACAACGTTAGATAATAGTCCAATGAATATGTAGTTAAACACTGCTAAAAATATTTTAGCTGATAAAATACTTGAGCGTGAACTAGATTTTGAATATAAAAAAATTTAATAGTTCCTTTTGAGTACTCTTGTGATAAATTATTAGCAAACATTATCAAAATAAAAAAATTAACGTCATAGTAAGTACAGCATCATTACCTGTTTTTACCGTATCTAAAAAAAGTTTATCTCGTCTGAAGTATATTTTCTAATTACTGTAGGTAGTATACCTATTAAAATAGTAAGTAATATATAAATATATGTTGTTATTTTTACGATAGTCTTTAATAAATTCATTTAAAAATAATTTCATTATCTTTCTCCTCCTTTAGTGATTTCTAAAAATCTTTCCTCAAAGAGATCTTTTAGTGTTTTTTTAATTCTTTTTATTTCTACATAGTTTGTTACTAAATAAGTTACAATTTTTTGATTGTTCTTCACGTGTTAGACCATCAAAAACACAAAAACCAGCTTCTTCTTTTGTATAGTAAACACCTAAATCATTAAGTAAACTTTTCTGTACGAGTTTTGTCGTATACACTAAGTAAAAGTTTTTTTGTGCAGCAATATCTCCTAATTCACTAACGCTACTATCAGCAATAATTTTTCCTTTTATTGATTACAATAATTCTATCTGCCAACTTTTCTACTTCATCTAAAAAGGTGTGACGATACTAAAACAGATACTCCAGAACTTGCTATATCTTGAAGCTTCTCACGAAAATCTTTTTATACCTTGTGGGTCAAGACCATTTACAGGTTCATCTAAAATTAAAACTTGTGGGTCGTTAAGAAGTGCTTGTGCAAGCCCCTAGACGTTGACGCATACCTAATGAGTAAGTTTTACTTTTTATGAATTACATTACTAAGTCCAACAAACTCAACTAAATCTTTAATTTTTGTTTAGACACTTGTTTACCACAAAGACGTGCGATTTGTTTTAGGTTTGCATATCCTGATAAGTAATTATAAAACTCTGGCGTTTCTATCATAGAACCAACTTCTTTTTAGCATAGATGTTTTTACCCATACCAATCTCACGCTCTAAACAATAAACCTCACCCTTATGTTTTTTAGTAAGACCTGTCATCATTCGCATAATTGTTGTTTTCACTACTCCGTTAGGACCAAGTAGTCCAACAATCTCTCCGCGACGCATAACAAAATTTATATCTTCAACAATAGTTTTTAATCCTATACGTTTTTAAGACCAATAACATCTACAACAATATCATCGTCTTCTTTCTCTTCTTCTTTATTTAAAGTTTTTATAAAAACTTTTCTTTTCTCTATAACTTTATTTATATCTTCTCTATTTATAACTTTTGTTTCCTCTAGAGAATCTACCACGTCTATACTTTTTCTGCACTTTCTTCTTCAACTTGTTTTTCTTAGTCTTTCTAAAAGTTCATCATAATTTTTTCTTCTTTTAACTTCATTATCTAAATCATTATCAACTTTATCAAAAATATCCTCATTTAATTTTTGACATATAATTCACCCTTTCTTTTAAAATTTTTAATTAAAAATTAGACATACACAATTATATATATATTCTTTTGCAAGTAAAACCTAAATATTTATATTTTTAAAAAAATTTTTAAAAATATTTTTTCTGTTATATAAAACACTTTTAGAAAACAAATAAAATGTTGTTTATATTTGTTTAGTAATTTAAAAATAAAACAATAAAAATTACTTAAAAATTACTAAATAAAAATAACAACAAAACTAACTTATTTACCACTATTTTTAAAAATAATGTATTAAATTTTAAAAATATTTCAAAAATAAATAAGATATATAACAGTTAAATAAAAAGTAAAAACATTTAATACTGTTAACTAAAATTATTTATGTAACACTAAATAAAAATAATTTTTAACACAGAGAATATTTTAAGCCAATATACTATTTTCAAAATAAAAAAAGAGCTTTCACTCTTTTAATTTTATTTTTATAGGTATATAAAACTTTTCTACATAATATTTGCTAGGATTTTTCCGCCTTCATAATCTTTGTTATTTAATTTTTAATGTAAGCTCTGCTATGTCTGTTCCTATTTGATTATAGAAAATTTTTATTTCATCTCCAACTACTCTCAATCTTTTCTTTCTAAAAATTCTCCAGTTGTCATACCACCTAAACCACTCATACCATCAGTTACAACTTTATTATCTCCTACAAAGTAGATAACTCGTTCTTTCTTTAGTAAGTAATTTTTTAATATAATCTTTGTTGTAGTCTGTATATTTACCTTTTTAATTCAACATAATTAAATTCATCTTTTTGCTTGCTTCTTTTTATTATGTATAATACATCTTTAGCATTATAAGTTTTTGTTATAAGTGTTTATTGCATCAACAACATCTCTAAAATCAATTACATAGTGATTATCAACTTTTTCATATTCATTTTTTAAAAATTAAATACTCTATAACTGCTGGATAATATCCATAGTTGTTGTTAACATTATTAAGTCCAACAGCCATTACATCTAACATTTTTTTCAGCTTCTTTGTAATCATGTTTAGTATTTTTACTTTTAACTTCTTTTATCAACTACTTTTTACTATTTTGATTTTGTTTTTGAGTAATAGCTACATTTTTATCATTATTTTTACAACTATATTTATTTTCTTCATTAACGTTTTGATGCTCTGCTTCTTCTTTATTTAAAATTTCTTTATTAACTGTTTCACATCTTCTACTTTTTTGTTTTCATCTTCGTTTTATTTTTTTACAGCCGTTTTTATCTGCACAACCTACTAAAAACATTGAACTTAGTACTAACAAACCAACTGTTTTTACTACTTTTTCATAAGAAAACACCTTCTTTATTTAAAAATTTTATTTTTATACTAAGATTATAACAATATTGTTACAAAAAGTCAATAGTTTATTACAAAATATTACAAAAATATTAAATAATTATTTCTTTTAATTATAATATAAAAATTTAAAAATGTTTTTATATACAGCTTTTAAAAATATTTTTATTTTAGAAAAATTGTTTTTATAATATATTTGTAATTTAATTTAATTTAATTATATTTTAAATAACTATCTTATAATTACTTTTTGGTAAAATTTTATTATAACTAATTACTATGATTGAAATTTAGCTTCTTTTGTAGTAAAATTAGTTTTTGCATTATGTTTGATTAAGGAGATAATAATGAGAGTTGCTATTGTTAGTGCATATCGTAGTCCGATCGCCTCTTTTTGGTGGAAGTCTTACAGATATTTCTGCTAAAGATTTAGGAAGTCAAGTCGTTAAGTTTGCACTAGATAAAAATAAATTTAGATGCAAAAATATGTTGATGAAGTAATTTTTGGTAACGTACTTAGCGGTGGGCTTGGACAAAAATATAGCAAGACAAATAGCAATAGGTGCAGGTATTCCTGAATACATCTCAGCATTTACAGTAAACAAGGTTTGTGCTTCTGGTCTTAAGAGTGTTGCACTTGGTGCTAGCTCTATTATGGCTTGTGGAGAATGATGTTGTTATTTGTGGTGGCATTGAGATTATGAGTAGAGCTCCTTATATAGATAGAAAATCTCAGTTCGGTTCTAAATTAGGAAATTTTTCTTTAGAAGATAGCATTATTGTTGATGGGCTCACAGATGTTTTTAATAACTACCACATGGGTATTACAGCAGAAAATGTTGCAAAAATATAATATAAGTCGCAACATGCAGGATGAGTTTGCTCTAAAGAGTCAAAAAGCTCTCTTTGCAATTAAAAATAATAAATTCAAGAGAAGAAATTTGTCCCTATTGAAATAAAAACAAAAAGGTATAAAATTTTTTGATACTGACGAATATCCCTAGAGATACTAATTTAGAAAAATTAGCTACACTTAAACCTGCTTTTTAGGTGAAGGTAGTGTTACTGCTGGAAATTCATCAGGAATCAATGATGGTTGTGCTGTTACTATTTTAATGAGCGAGCTAAAGAGTTAAACATTACACCTTTTTAGCATATATTGAAAAATATAATAGTCAAGGCTCTGACCCTAAGACTATGGGAGAGTCTCCTATTTGTATGATAAATAAATTAAGCACTAAAGCTAACATACCACTTAGTGATATAAATTTATTTGAACTAAACGAAGACATTTGCAGCACAAAAGCGTTGCAGTTATTAAAGAGTTAAATATTGATGAAAATAAAGTAAACGTCAACTGGTGTGCGCAATAGCTTTAGGACATCCTATTGGTTGTAGTGGCACTAGAATTTTAGTTACACTACTTCACGAACTACAAAACAAAAATACGGACTATGTTCACTATGTGTAGGTGGTGGACAAAGTATGCAATGATTATTTCTAATAATTTGAAAGGTGAAAAATTTAAAAATGAATATTGGAATAGATAAGATAGGTTTTGCTATGCCTAATTATTATTTAGATATTAAAGACTTAGCAAAAGGATCGCGGAGTTGAAGAAGAAAAATTTACAAAAGGTCTTATGCAACTTGAAATGAGTGTTGCACCAGTTAGTCAAGATATAGTAACTTTAGGTGCATTATCTGCTTTTGAAATTTTAGATGATGAGGACTTAAAAATATTGACATGATAATAGTCGGTACTGAAACAGGTATTGACCAAAGTAAAGCAGCAAGTGTTTTTTATCCACAACTTACTTGACATTCAACCTTTTGTTCGTTCAATAGAATTAAAAGAAGCTTGTTACGGTGCGACAGCAGGATTAGACTTTTGCAAAAATCATATTTTAGCAAAATCCTACCTCATCTGTACTTCATAGCAAGTGATATAGCAAAATACGGAATAAATTCTGGTGGGGAATCTACTCAAGGTGCTGGTAGTTGTGCAATGTTAATCAAAAAGACCCACGCATTTTATCATTTAACTGTGATAATGTATGCTTAACAAGAGATGTAATGGACTTTTGGCGTCCCTAATTACTCGCCTTATGCTTTTGTTGATGGAAAGTTCTCAACAGAACAATACCTTGGTTGCCTAACAACTACTTGGAGTAAATATAAAGAAAAATTCTACTACGCTAGAAAACTTTGACGCAGTATGCTTACATATACCTTATCCTAAACTTGCATTAAAAGGACTAAACACCCTTTTACTAGAAAAATAAAAATAAAGAAGTAGAGAAAAATTATTAAAAAAACTTTGACTCTTCTATTATATATAGTAAACGTGTTGGAAATATATACACAGGTTCACTATTTTTAGGTCTTCTTTCTCTATTAGAAAATAACTCTACACTTAAAGAAGATAATAAAAATTTTATTTTATAGCTATGGTAGTGGTGCAGTTAGTGAAATATTTAGTATGAGCGTATGTAGGGACTATAAAAACATTTAAGATGTGATAGACTAGAAGACTTTGATAAAAGAATAAGATTAACAGTTAAAAGAGTACGAAAAAATGTTTTTTTGAAAATACTATTCCCGATGAAAAAGGAAACTTAGAATTTAATTCAAAAAGACATAAGTAAATTTACCTTTGAAAAAGTAGAAAATCATAAACGTATTTACAAAAAATTAAAAACAAAAACACATTTCTTTTATTAGAAATGTGTTTTTATTTCTATCTAAAAAGTGGTAGTCCACAAACTTTTAAGTGTAAAAATTATTGGCTCAAAAATCATTTTTGTATAGTTTTTTTAATATAATACTAAAATAAAAATAAAAATTTATAGTAATGTACGGTCACCTTCAAATAATTATAAAAATTAAAATTGATTTTACGGCTAAAATTTTAGCTTGTAACCCTAAAACTTCTCTTTAACTCATTACTATAAATTTTTATTATTAAATATCTTTTAAAAAGATTTAGAAACGTTTATTTACTTATACATTATATTAAATTCCACCAAATGTTTTTAGTTATTATTTTTCATTTAATTTTTCTATATCTTCTAAAACTTTTTAGCTTCATTTTTCTCCTTTTGAGAAAAACTTTTTTTCTTAAATAAAATTAAATTTATTGAAATCATATGTGTATGATACTGGTGCTGTTAAAAATATAAATAGTACAGCTAATAAAAATTTATATTCTAGTATTAGGTATTTATAAAATAGATAAAACCTACTATTAGTACAAGCTCTACTGCAAAAGAACCTGTTACACCTGCTGCATGAATTTTTGTCATCTCATCTGGTAGTCTTATAAAAACCTACTGCTGTACTGATCATTGCAACTATCGCAAATATTATTAGGAAAATTATTATAAGAGTTATTATGTTATTTAGTATTGTCATTTTCAAATACCTCCTTTTTCCCTAAGAATCTTGCTGTTACAACTGTTCCTACTAAAGAAATTACAGAGATTATTAAAATAAGTGACACATATGAGAAAGTTTTTATAATACATACTAACTAGAACAAATCCACATATAAAGTGGCATACAGCTAATAGATCACTTGCTATTAGTTTATCAAAAATACTTTTTCTTGTTATGATATAGTATATTAAAAATAATGTCATTATAAAACTTGCAAATATTCCTATCAATATTGTGATATTTAAAAATATTATCTAATATATTAGTCATTTAAACTTACCTCCAATATTGCTCGCTCAAAAGCTTGATTTTTATTCCCTGCTATCTCTCCTTCAATATCGTTTGTGTCTATACAGTGAATAAATAATTTTTTTGTTATCATTTACCACGTTTACCGTTAACGTTCCTGGTGTTAGAGTTATCATATTAGCAAGTAAAGTTATTTTGCCAAGATTTTTTCTACTTCTAGTGGATATTCAAATATTACCGGGTTTATATCTAAATCTTTTTAAACATAAGTTTTAAAACATTATAATCTGCTTTTTAATAACTCAAATAAAAACATAATTATTAACTTTAGCCATTTGTAAACATAAACGTAATACAATTTTTGTTTTTATAAATTTTTGAAGATGAAAAAGAACAATCATCCCCAGAAAAAAATCCTACAGCAAAATATTCTGTATTGTAGCTGTTTGAAAAAACATCCATAAAACTGCGATACCTATGTTAATTAAAAATTGTAAGTGCCATAGAATTAGTTTTCCTTTCTTTAAAATCAAATCTATATAGATTTGTGGGTTTTGAATTGTTGCTACACATTTTTCATAAAAACATCAAAATGATTACTTGTTAATCCTATAACTATTGCAATAACTACTAATGAAATTAGTGGAAATATTACAGTTAGTTTAAGTGGTTTTTAATTCTAATTTTTGTTTATATTATCATAAAAATACATTTAGAATATTCTTATTAGTGAATAAAATACTATTAGCCCTGATAATGCTACTACTAATGCACTAAAGATACTCCCATCTAAAACAAGTCCTCTTATTATTAAAACTTTTTCCATAAAAACCACTAAATGGTGGAACACCTGCTAAACATAAAACAACTATGAAAATATGTCCACGCTAGTAGTGGATATTTATTTATAAGCCCTGACTTTTGTAAAAACTTAACTCCGCTTATATATATTATAAGCCCTACTACTATAAAAGAGTGCTGCTTTTTATTAGTATATCATGTACTGCATAAAACATAACACCTTTTATAGCTTGTGTGTTTAGTGGTGTTATACCTGTTACCATAACACCAAGTGAGATTACTATATTAAAGATAACTATTTGTTTTAGATGTGAAATTGCTCCGATACATCCTGCAATAATTGATATTACCCCAAGACTAAAAGTAAATTTTTATTGCACCTGAATCAAAGTAAAATAAACTGTATGTTCTTATATTAGAATATAGCCCTACTTTTTGTAAGTAGTGCACCAAAGATTACCAGAAATAGCTATCGGTGGGGCTGCGTATGATCTATTCATCCATGTAAACAGTGGGAAGAGTGCCCCTTTCATACAAAAGACAAACATCATAACTATACCTACAAGATAAACTCCTCTCTTATCTTGCATATTAGTTATTGTTTGCGATATGTATGCCATATTCAAACTCCCTACTATTGTATATAAATACCCTATACTTATTACAAAATAAACTTCCTGCAAAAACGTTCATAAGTACATAACTTATAGATGAACGAAGTTGTTCTTTGTTTATACCTACTAAAAAGTAGTAAGTAAGATGCCATAAGTAGTATTTCATAAAATACAAAAGGTTAAATATATCTCCTGTTGTGAAAGCTCCGTTTATACCTACCATAATAAGTAAAAATCCCGGATAGTAAAAACTAACCTCACGACTTGCATCAATAGTATAGAAAGAATAAACAAGTGTCATTAAAAATACTATTGTTGAAATTAAAACTAAAAATGCTATTTAATCCATCTAATGCAAGAGTTATCCCAAAAGGTGTTTTCCAATTACCCATCTCTAAAATTAACATATTATATTTATTTACATAAATTATATTTATAATGGAAAAATACTAAGACGATTAGTGTTGCACTAAGAGTTAAAAATCTTTGAATAATTATTCTTTTGTTGAAAAAAATTGTTATTGCTGCAAAAAGTAAAGGAATAAATATAGGTACTACTGGTAAATTGCTTAACATATTAAACTCCTTCCTCTTTTTCTTCTAAAATTACTACATCATCACTTGGGCGAAGTTTGTAGTTTGCTATATAAATTGCAATTAGTAAACATGTCACTGAAAAACCAATTACTATTGCTGTAAGTATTAAAAGCTGCAGGTATTGGATCAATATAATTTTTCCTAACTCTGATATTATAGGTATATCTCCGTCCCAAAGACCACCTGCTATTAAAATAATTAAGTTAGCTGCATGTCCAAAAAGCCCTACACCTAAAATAATTCTAACCATACTTTTAGAAAGCATTAGATAAACACCAAATCCAACTAGAATTCCACATAATATTATCATAAAAATTCCATTATTTATCTCCGTCCTTTCCAAAAGCTAAAATAACTGTCATGATAATCCCTACAACTATAAAAGTAAACACCAAGATCAAATAGTGCTGCTGTGAAGTTCTACTTCTCCTATAAGTAAAAAGGTGAACATGAGTAAAGTGATGTTTGAAAAACTATCTCCTGTTAAGACACCACTAAAGGCAGTAAATATAGCAAAAAGCATACCTGTTGCTGCCATATATACATAGTTTATAGGAATTATTTTTGAACAGTTTCTATTCCATAAACAAACATACTAAGACCCTAAAAGCCATAGTGCATAAAAGACCACAACAAATCCTCCACCTGGGAAAAAAATGCCCTGCAAAGTAAATGTTTAGAGATAATAAAAATATACAAATTGAAATAATAAATGTTAAAGTTTTTAATATCATATCATTAGTTTTCATTGCTATTATTACCTACTCTTTTTCAAAATTTTAAACATTGCATAAATTATTAAAAGCGACCATTGTCATTACCGTTATTTCAAACAAGGTATCAAATCCCTAAAGTCAACGATAATAACATTAACTATATTACCCCCACCAGAAGCTACAACGTTATCAGCATAAAACTGACTAATCTCTGATGGATGTTTATAGGCATATGACACAAGATCCTACTACTGTAAAGCTAAGCCCAGTTAAAAATGCGATAATAGCATATTTTAAAACTTTGTCTTTCAATGTGTTTAATATTTTTTTGTAAGAAGCATAAACGCAACTAAAAATATTACTGTAGAAAATTGATTCTATTACAAACTGTCACAGCCAAATCAGGTGCACGAAACGTTACATAAAGTGCTGTCATCATAAACCCGACTGCTGATGAAATCATAATTAAAGATACACGGTTATCACATTAACCCATAGCTACCAACAACAGTTATCGCAATACCTATTAAGATATTGAAAAGTGTATGCTAGAATATTTCCCAAAAATAGTTGGACGCCCTACTAAAGAAATAACCACCTAAAATAAACAGTGATAGTGTTAAGAAAAATATAACTCATATTTCTTCTAAGACTATTTGTTACAAAGTTATCGTGTAAAAAGATAGAAACTTTTTCTAATAAGTCGCCACCATTTTTATATAAGTTATGCACAGAAAATATTACTGGGTGTGTATTTGTAAACTATATTTTTATTAGCAAAAGTATAAAACACTACTGAACCTAAAATAATTATTAAAACTGTTGTTAATAATTCTTTTTGTTATAAAACCTATGAGTAGTATGTGTTATTACTTCTTTTGTTTTTATATCAACTGCAGTGCAGCTACTGTGCAGGTATTGCTATATAGTTTTTATAAAAGTATTTATAACATACAAAAACTGCTAAAATAGCTGGTGCTATTATTATTTTTGTTAGAAAAAAATGCAATTTTTCCCATTTAAAATATCTGTATCAAATTTTTCCTAAAAATGGTTTAAATGCAATTATTAAAGAATAAATAAAAGTTCCTAACGCTGCAACTACTGTCATTATTATAATAACTAAATAAAAGTGAGCTAGTTTTTATTAAGTAGTTTACTGTTGTTAAGAAATATTCTTTTGAGAAGAACCCATAGTGGTGGTACTCCTGCCATTGACAGCCCTGCTATTATACTAATAACTATAACTTACTGGTAAAAACTCTCTAAGCCCTCTTATTTGTTTTTACGCTTCTCGTATGAACAGTATGGTCAATTATACCTGTTATCATAAATAAACTTGCTTTAAATGCTGCGTGATTTATTATATGAAAACTTACTGCATAAAATGCGAATGTGTAAATATATTCATTACCACTAACTAATCCTAAATTTGCTATACCTATCATAAGTACCATCATACCTAACTGGCTTATAGTTGAGTATGCTAAAAATACCTTTTAAATCTTCTAAAAATATAGCAGTAAGTGAACCTATAAGCATAGTTGTTGCACCAAAAATAATTAGTGTATTAGCAAACGTTTGGCTATATGAAAATGATTCCTATTCTAAGTAGTAAATATACCCTGCTTTTACCATCGTTGCAGAATGTAAGTAACTACTTATTGGTGTTGGTGCTGCCATTGCATCTGGTAACCAAATATGAAATGGAAATTGTGCTGACTTAGTAAAAGCACCGAAGATAAATAATACCATAACAATAGAGATATTTTGCATTATAACCATTATCAAAATAGAATTTTATATTATCACTTATATTAAAACTCCCTGATATAGAGATATAAAACAAATATTCCAAGAAGCATAAGCATACCACCAAAGACTGTTATAATTAGTGATTTTTAATGCTCCTGCTCGTGAAACTTCGCTCTGCTGATAACTAATAAGTAAAAAGTGATGAAATAGAAGTAAACTCCCCAAAACATATACATACTTAATAAGTTATCTGATAAAAACTACTCCAAGCATTGCCGACATAAATATTAAAAAGAAAAATATAAAATTTATGTAGTTTACATCATCAATCTCCATATAGTAATTTGAGTATAAAATAACAAGTGTTCCTATACCTGTTATTAAAAGAGAAAAATAATAGAGAAAGCCCATCAAGTTTTAAATTAAAATCAAGACCTACGTTACTTGCAAAAGATAATTTGCTCTCTATAACTCCTCCTAAATAAATACCCCTTAACTTCAGTTAAAAATATACAAATAAAATAAATGGTACAACCATTACAAAACTTTCCAAGATGTACTCTTTTTAAAATTTTTCTAAGAAAATGGAACAAAAAGAGCAAAAATTAGTGGAAAGAAAAATACTAATTTGTAACATCAATTAGCCTCCTTTTATTTTTAAACATCATTTTATAAAACATACCACGTTAATTATATAACAAAAACAATTAAAAATAATATATTTTATTTTATAAATTTATTTTATAATAATAAACACTGTTTAATTTTTATCACATTTTCAGAAAATTTTAAATTATAAACAGAAAATTATTTTTAACAAATAAATGCCTTTTGTTTTTGTTAATACCCTTTGCTATGTTAAAATTATATATTAGATTTTTATTTTAGGAGTTTCACTATGAAAAATATTTTATACATAAATGATTTAGAGTTTTTGGTTACCACGGAGTTTTTAGAAGAAACTTGGGCAAAAGTTTATTATTAGTGGTGAGTTTTCGTTAGATTTTTTCTTCTGCTATGTTAACTGATGATATTAACTTATCAGTTAGTTACGCTGATATTGCAAATTGTATAAAGAAACTACAGCAGTTATAACTTACTTGAAAAGTTGGCTTATGAAATTTTTAAAAATATTTTTACAACATTTAAAAATATAAGTAGCATAACTTTAAAAATAAATAAACCTAACGCACCTATGCAAGAGATATTTAGAGAATGTGGCGTTAGTGTAGAGTATTCTAGAAAAGATTTTTACGAAAGGTTTAAGTTATGATTGTTTTTATCTCTTGGGAGTAACATCTCACCAAAAGATTTAAGAAAAAGCTGTTTTGCTTTTAGAAAAAAATCCTAAAATACATATTAAAAATATTAGTAAAAATATAAAAACGTCTGCTTGGGCGGAGTTGCAACGGATGATTTTTAAATATTTGCATAACTATTGACTTTACTTCAAATGTTTTTGAGTTGTTAGATGTTATACAAAGTATTGAGAAAAATGGGTAGAGAACGTCTTTTACATTGGGGCAATGAAATATTGATATAGATATTATTTTATTTAAAAATCATTTTTATAAAGTCAGCTAACTAATCTATTCCCCACCCTATGCACATAAAAAGAAATTTTGTTTTACGTCCCATGCTTGACGTGTGTGAAGATATTGAAATAAATAACGAGAAAATATCTACTCTACTTGATAAATTAAAGATGAAAAATAGAAATATATAAGAGTTTTTAAGGAGAATATATGTTTAAAATAAGAAGTAACTATTCAAATAAAAGTTGTCCTTGCTCCAATGGCTGGAGTTTGTAATGCTGCTTTTAGACTTACTGCAAAAGAGTTTGGTGCAGGATTAGTTTGTGCAGAGATGGTTAGTGATAAGGCAATTTTATTTAACAATCAAAACTATGAATATGCTTTATATTGACCCACGTGAGAAACCACTTAGCACAAATATTTGGTGGAGATAGACTCTTTAGTAAAAGCAGCAAAGTATGTTGATAAAAATACTCAAGCCGATATAATTGATATAAATATAGGATGCCCTGTTCCTAAAAATAACAAAAAGTTGATGCAGGAAGTAAACTTTTATTAGACCCTAAAAAAGTTTGTAAGTAATATCACGCATAGTTGACGCAGTAGATAAACCAGTTACAGTAAAAATGCGTATCGGTTGGGACGATGAGCATATTTATGTAATGGATAATGCAAAAATGGCAGAGCGTGCAGGAGCTAGTGCCGTAGCCATCCACGGTAGAACAAAAAGTACAAATGTATAGTGGCGTATCTAATTGGGATTATATAAGAGATGTAAGAATTAAAAATTCCCTGTAATAGGTAATGGAGATGTAACAACACCCCATCTTGCTAAAAATGTTAGACGATACTAATTGTGACGCTGTTATGATAGGACGTGCCGCTCTAGGAAAATCCGTGGATGCTATATAGAACAGCAAAATATTTAGAAACTGGAGAGCTATTAGATGAGCCAACTCCACGAGAAAAATAGATGTTTGTTTACTACACTTAAGACGCCTTATGGAAATAAAACCAGAGCGGGTAGCAGTTCATGAAATGCGTAAACACGCAGCCTATTATATGAAAAGGTATTAAAGGTGGAGCAAAAGTAAAAACAAAAACTAAACGAGTTGGATACTTATGAAGAGATGGAAAAATTATTTAATGAGTTTTTAGATTATCTTGAAAAACAAAACAGACGAGAAAAATAATTATTTAAAAAGATTTTGAGTTATTCTCAAAATCTTTTTTATTATTATTATTATGTATAAGTAAAAACATAAAAAGTAAAATCACTCTAACTCTTATATTATATCATACTTAACTTAAATATTTTTAGAAAATATATGTTTCATGTTTTTCAACTTGTTACATTGTTGAAAAATTAAAATAAATTATGATATGTTGAAATTAAGAAATAACATTAAAAATAAATAAAAAGGGAAGTGATTTTATAAATAAGAAAACAAAAACTTAAATAAGGATAGTATTAGAAGTGCATTAGTTTTAACACCAACAGGATGTATTTTAGAACAAAATAATAATGTAGTTAAAAGCAAATGAAAAAACTATATATTAAAAAAATCTAAAGTGGACATTTCAAAAACATTTCAATTATATTGATAGCAAAATTTACCTAGAAAAATAATGAGTTAAAAATTAATAAAGATGTTGTTTTAGATTATATAAAAATAATTTTTAACGATTTAAATATAAGTAATCAATTTAAATCCTCAGAAGAATATTATAATAATACTTAGTTATCTATAATTGATTTAAATAATAAAGTAATTTTTAGGATATTATAAATTTAAGGATAAAAGGAATAACTAAAAATATAAAAAGTAGATCCGAAATTTTGAGACTTATTATTATTGGTGGGGATCACAAGTTTATATACATAATCAGTGGGAATTAACTGATTTTAAAGAGAAATAGAAGATTATATTTATAGAATTGATACATTAGGAATTATTACAGCTTTACCTACTATAGGGATTGACTTTTTGCTTTAGGGAAAATTCATGTTAATGAGGTAAAAGGATGTTAACATTGGTTGATAGAACTTATCAAGATTATGGTTCTGTAAAAATTACAACTCATAATTTTAGACCAGGTATATGTTTGAGGTTGAAAGAATACAATGATTTTTAATTTTTAATTATTATTTTACAAGTTTTAATTTTAATAGGAATTGTAAACAATTGTAAATTATTAGATAATAAAAAAACACTCAATTTTTGACTGAAAATTTGAGTGTTTTTCTTATCTTGATAATACCTTGACATAAAGAAAAATTGACTACGTGAAAATTTTATAATTAAAAATTAAAAGAAAATTATCACTTAGTCAAATCTATTTTTAGTTCTAATATTAGATAATAAAAACAAGTTGAATATCTTTTATATATTTTAAAAATATTTAGAATAATCTTTTTGCTTTAATATTATATTGAAATAAAATTAGCTCAAAACATTCAGTGTAGGTTAAAAATTATTTTTATGTATTTAACCTACACTAAATGACAAAGAGCCAATACTTAAGCTAAATATTTTAGCTTATTTATTTTTGCATTCTTCTTCCCTTTTTATCAAAGAATTTTTGTCTGTTCTGTTATTTTTGAAACTTCTTTTTATCATCTTCATAACGTTTATTTTTATTTTTATACTGTCTATTGTTGCAGGATTTTTGTCTTGTTTTTCATTAGTGGTTTTTCAAAAAGATAGTTGTATATCTGTATCTTTTTTTATCAACAACTAATTTTGATAAAACTGCTGTTATTATTTCAAATGAGTTATATCTTTCTAATAATTTTTGGCTAGCGTATCAAACTCAGAGTTATCGCACTCTAATTGCTCTGATAATTCTAAAACTACTCTATCAAATCTTGCTTTTTACCTCTTCTTTTTGTATTAGGACGAAGCATTCTCATTTTACCTTTTAACTCTTCTATCTCACGAAGATAAGGCATCTCTACTGGATTTAAAAATGTTATAGCAACTCCTGACTTACCTGCACGTCCAGTTCTTCCTATTCTGTGCGTGTAGCTTTCTGCATCTTGTGGAATATCAAAATTATATACATGCGTTACTCCACTAACATCAATCCCACGAGCAGCTACATCAGTTGCTACTAAAATTTGTAATGAATTATTTTTTTAAATTTTTCTAAGTATCTCAAGACGTTTTGATTGTGTAATATCTCCGTGAAGCCCTTCTGCTAAATATCCTTTAGCTATTAACGCACTGAGAGTTCATCTACCCTTCTTTTAGTACGACCAAAAATTATAGCAAGATTAGGATTATGCACATCTAAAAAAACCTATCAAAGTATCCAACTTTTCATTCTCACGAACAATTGTTGCAAACTCTTCTATATCTGGTTCAAGAGTGTCACTCGCTTATAGTTTTAATAATTTTTATAATCATTCATAAACTCACGAGAAAGTTTTAAAATAGCGTCCGCATTGTTGCAGAAAAACAGTAGCGTTTGATGCTTTGTATTTATTTTTGAACAAATAAATCTAACATCTTCTATAAAGCCCATATTAAGCATCTCATCTGCTTCATCTAAAAACTAAATGCGTTAGTGATTCAAGTTTTAAAGTTCTTCTATTTATATGATCAATAATTCTTCCAGGTGTCCCTACAACAATTTGTGGACCTTTTCTTAAATCTTGAATTTGTCTATCAATACTACTTCCACCAAAAATAACACTTACTTTAAGATTTTTATTTCTCCCCATAAGTCTAAGTTGCTCTCCAACTTGCAAAGCTAACTCACGAGTAGGAGCAAGTATTAAAGCTTGCAACTTATTAGTATTTTTACCGTATCTACAAGTGGTATCCCAAACGCACCAGTTTTTCCAGAACCTGTTTGTGCTTGAGCAAGCACATCAACGCCAGAAAAACATAAGGAATCGTCTCATTTTGAATACCAGTAGGAGTTTTAAAATTCATTTTCTCTAAAGATAAAATAGTATCTTCACTAACTCCTAATTGTTCAAATGTTGTCATTAAATTCTCCTTTAATATATCTAATAATTTTACATAACTTGTTAATTATAAAACATTTAAAACTAATTAGCAACACTATATAACAACTTAAACATTTTTAGTTTATATCTTAATACTTTTTAATTATAATTTAAAATTTATCTTCAATACATTTAATAATTATCTCTATGTTATTTAGTAAAAAGTTTAATAGAAATAGAAATCATCAAAAATAATTTTAAAATAAATTAGCTACTTTTAAAAATTATAATAGGCGTCTTACATTACTATTAAATTTTTATTATTAAATAATTTTTAAAAATTTGCTACTTTTAAAACTAAATTTTACTTACAACTATTTTAAATAATAAAAACTTTAGATTGCTCTAAAGTTTTATTGCCCTCAATGTGAATATGTCAGCCATATCTTCTGGAACATCTTCTTTTTTTAATTTCTTCTGTACTATGACTTAAAAATTTATTTTATTAGCTATTATTGATATTTGATAATGATTTATGCCTTTTTATCTGTATAAAACATTATTAGTTAGTGTTCCAACTACATTTATCATACTTCCTTATCACAATATTTTTGCATATTTTTCTGCAGTTTTTCCAAAAGCTGTAAACTCTAAAAACTCTGTTTCGTATTCACTGTTTTTTTATTTTTATATTGTGAATTTAGTGCTAACGTTGCTTTTTAAATATTTAAGTCCCCTTCACTTTCTCTTAACTCTGGATTTTTACCAATCTTCCAATTAGAATTACTGTATTTAACATATTTACTCCTCCTTTTTATTTTTGTAATAAGTGTTACAAATACTTCCCCATCTTCTAAAAAAACTTAGCGTCAATATAATTATTCCCATCAAAATGTAGTAACTTTCCTGGTTCAACTATATATGTTTCTTCTTCATTTAAATGCACTTCAACTTTTTCCTTTAACAACTGTAAAAAGAACTAATGCTTCTGGATGATTATGTTTATTTATTAAATCATCTTTTTCCCCACTTTTTACAAGTTTAAACTCATTTTTATTTTCTAAAAGTCCTGCATCTTGATAAATTTTTCCTACCATATTTTTCTCCTTTACATATTTACATAACAGATATAATTCATATCTTTTTAGTTTAGTGAATGTCATTTTGAAAAACTGCTTTTTCTATTTTCTTTTTAAGACCGTTTTTAATTATTCTAAGAGTATTAAATAGTCCTTCGTCTTTTAACATACCTTGTGGCGTCATAAGAGTTAACTCACCTTGAATAAAATCTTTCATCTCAAAATTATTTTTCTTTAAAAAGCCCTTCCCACTCTACTCTTGGTAGTGGAAACACACTAACATTTATTGAATTTGATAAAATTTCCTTGTTCTTTCATAATTATTTATTAACGTTATATCGTGAGTTAAAAGTAGCCCTTCTTTTTAATACTCTGTTATATTCTTTTAAAGCACGAGCTTTACTTTTTATCGCTAAGCATAGTAAGCATTGCTTCATTCATAACATAATCAAAACTCTCATCTTCAAACTCTAAATGAAAAGCATCAGCTCTATAAAATTTACAATTTTTAATCCTAAAACATTTAGTTGGTTATTTGCTTCTTCTATTGAAACTTTATCAATATCAATACCTATAAACTCACAAGTAGGATTTTGTTTTTGCAAGTTCTAATAAATTTACACCTTTTGTTAAAGCAACTTCTAAAATCTTTTTATTATCACCAAATTTTATGAGATAATAAAAAGTTCGTTCAATTACTCACCTGGACGTAATCTATTTTTCCTAATGAAAAAATACATGCCCTTGTTCTTTTTTTCAATGTTTCACTCCTTAAAATATTATTTACTAATTATAACTTATCTTTTACTAGAAATTTAATGATAATAACTATCAATTATTTTTAAAATTATCTTCAAATGTTATCTAGTAATAAAAAATTTAATAGTAATATAAGACGTCTAAGAAATGTATATTATTTTTTATACATTTAATATCAACATTAAATGATGAAAATCAATAATTATTTTTGTTTCTAACGATAATATTAAAAGATAAAAGATAATAAATTTTTTATATTTTTATATTATTACCTCTAACTAAATTTTTAAGACTAAATTATTTTAAAAATTAAAAACACGATTAAAACTTAATCGTGTTTTAAAAAATATTTTTCAATAGCTATAACTTCTATTTCTATATTACCACCTAAAGGAAGGGCAGCTACTTGGAAAGCTGAACGTGCTGGTAGAGTTTCACTAAATTGTTCTGCATAAACTTTATTTTACTTCTGCAAAATCATTTATATCTTTTAATCAAAACTAATGTTTTTACGATATGATTCATTGAGCTTCCCTTCTTCTACAACTGCTTGTATGTTTTTGAATGCTTGGCGAGCTTCTTCTAAAACTCCGCCTTCAGCCATTTTCCCTGTTTCAGGGGTTAAGACCTAGATTGCCCTGGAACAAAATTAAATTTCCTACTTTTATTTGCTTGAACGTAAGGTCCTACTGCCTTTGGTGCTTTTGTCTGTATTTATTTTTGAATTGACATTTAATTTCTCCTTTTTTATCTTTAATAATATTTTTAAATAAATATTTTAACCAATGCTTGATCTAAGTCTTTAAGATAAATCTTCGTATCTTCTACTCCACAAGATAAGCGTAATAACTCATCTACAACACCTTGCTCATATCTTTCTTCTTTTGACATACAAGCATGCGACATTGTTGCAGGGTGTGAGATAGATTGATTCAACTCCACCTAGACTTACTGCAAAAGTGGTATTTTCTATATGAAATTATCCATATCTTCTTTTGTGTGAAACTCAAACGATAAAACAGCTCCACCGAAGTTGCTTGTCCCATATGTATATCATAATACTGACAACTCTCAAGTCCTGGATAGTAAACTTTTTATTTTACTTTTTGTTTCTAAAAATCTTGCTATTGCGTTTGCATTTTTGAACAGATTTTTCCATGCGTAGTCCCATAGTTTCTATACCACGAAGAACTAACCACGCATCTTCACACCCATTATACCACCAAAAGTGTAAAGAGAGTAATTTGTTTTGCTATATTTGGATCATTTGCTTGCAATAAGTCCTGCTACTACATCACTATGTCCATTTATAAATTTTGTCATCACCTCTCTACAACTATATCGCACCCCTAACTCAAGTGGTTTTTGATATAGTGGCGTCATAAATCGTATTATCTACTATTGTAAGCAAATTATATTTTTAGCAAACGATACTAATGTATATCTGATATTTTTAGAAGTGGATTTGATGGTGTTTCTATATAGATAACTCTTGTATTATCTTTGATATTTTCTTTCTACATTTGATAAATCACTATAATCTAAAATGTAGCTTCTATTCCATACTTAGGTAGAAATTTCACTACAAAACTGATACGTTCCACCATAAACTTCTATCGGTAGGATTATATGCTCTCCTTTGTTTAAAAGCATAAGTGCTGTTGTTATAGCAGCCATTCCTGATGAAAATACAAAGCCATACTCTGCCTCTTCTAATTTAGCTGCTGCTTGCTGAAGTGCCACTATTGTTGGATTGCAGATCTACTATAACAATATTTTTCCCATCTGTATAAAAATCTTTTTGATCAAATGTTGAGTTTGATATTTTGGTATTGATGCTGCTCCTGTATAACCATCTATTACTGGATAACCATGTAAAAGATTAGTATTTATTCCTTTTTCATAATTCTCTCCTTATATATAATAAGTTAGTCTAAACTTGTTTTTACTAAAATGCCTTAAAATTTATTTTATTAACTTCAGTAATTATTTAGCTATTACTTTTTCTACTTGTTGTATATATTTATATTACTAACTTCCGACATCTTAAATACTTCACGCAAGCTCTGATATTGAGTCTTTTAGTGATCCATTTCATCTAATTTTTACTATTTCAATCATCTAATTTTTCGTTGTCGTATCTATGCATCCGAGTAACTTTATACATTGCATCTTCTATTATGTTTGCTTTTGTGCCATAAAGTTTCTCTACTATAATCATCATTTTCCTCATTACACAGAAAAACTGCTATTACATTTTTGAAAACTGTACTAAAAACTCCTCTAACTTGTGGCACATTTGCAACTCTTCGCTTTTGATCAATATTTATACATAACATTCCAACAAGTTCTGTATCTTCTTTTATAAAAACTTGATGATTTGAATCCTTTTTAAATCTTTACTACTGTAATTTGATAAATAATCTTTTTAAATACTAACTTCTCAGTTAAAAACTTGTCTTTAAAAATCTGTTGCAGGAGAACCTATTTTTCTTCCCGATAAACTATTTTTATATAGACAACAGATCCTGTTAAATCTTTTTAAATCATGCAAAACTATTTCTGCTTTACACCTAAAATCTCTGATCTATTATAGGAATATAAAGTTTTTAGTTTTTCATTCATAAAACTCACTCCAAATTTTATTTATTTTTTGGTTTGAATATAAATAGTAATGCTGGTAAAATTAGTATCCAATTATCATTGCTGATATAGCATACCAGTTAGCTACCATATTACCGTCAGTTGCTTTTGATAGAAAATTGTCCTTTCCAGTTAAAGTTCCATAGTAATAATACTGTAAGAACTAACGAAACTAGTGAGAATACTACATCTGTAACGAAAAACTTTTTCTTAGCTGTTTCTAAAACTTTTTTCTTTTTGTTTTCCCATAGAAGAACATAATTACTGCTAATGGAATTATTATGAATTGAACGAAACGGATATTGAACTTATTATCATAATACCATTCATATCATGCTTAAATGCCATTGGTATAATAATTGCTAATGCAGCAGTTACTAAAAATGCTCTAAGTGGAAGCCCTGCATCTGTTCTATTATCAAAATATTTTTGGAATTTGTCCTTCTCTTGCCATAAGCTTTCAAACACCCTTTGGAGTATGGAATGATGCAGCAACATTTATACCAAACATTGACACTAACGCACCTATTACTATTATGTTAGCAATAATTTTATTTTGGAAAACTGATGCTAATACTACTACTTCTTTTGATGTTACTAATGATGTTGAGTCGATACTCATTGCAACGAAAACAATTCCTATATAAATTGCTGCAATAATAGCTGTTGCTAAAGGAATAGCACGAGGTAAGTTTTTCTCTGGATTTTTCCATGTCACTTGCTCCACTAGCTACACTCTCAAATCCCGTAAAAGCATAAAATGCTGCAATTACTGCTGTAACGAGATCCCTGTTGTTGTTAGTGCTGGCACTAGGTCTTTACCTGCAGCTGTTTTTAAAGTATCTACATCTATTAAATGGCTTTCTCCATTTTTGATTAAAATAACTAACCCTGCAATAATTGTTATAACTAAAACACCAACTTTAACAACAGTAGAAATGTCACTTACATAAGTTGAATTTTTATACCAACTAAATTTATAATTAGTAAAATTACCATCAAAACTAAAAATCCAATTGTAACGTAAGTTATATTTTTACTATCTAATTTTAAAGATAGATAAAGTTGTTTTTATAACCCCTGTTGCCATAACTCCCCATGCAATAGCTGCTGCAACAAATCGTGTAATACCTACATAAAACCTACACCTTCCCCAAATGCTGCTTTAGAGTGTGCATAAGCTGCTCCATTTTTGTTACATATTTTTGAAGCAGAGGCAAATGTTATTGCTAAAACTGCTGCAAATGCCGCTGCACATAAGAAGATAAATGGTGCTTTCACTTCCTACTTTTTGCTGCTACACTCACCTGGAGATAAAGAAAATCCCCGTTCCTATAGTTGGGTTAATCGTTAAAAGAACAATTGACCAAAACGTCATGTCTTACTACTCATAATTTTTCTCCTTTTTATTTTTATTTTATGCTTCACTTATTAGTCTTTCAAATAATTTTTCATATCTGAACAAGTTTTTGCCATCATCTCTGGGTGCCACTGCACACCCTACTAAAAATGGATAATTTTCATTCTCTATCCTTCCAACAACTTCATCGCTTGTTCTTGCTGTTACTTTATAACCATTTGCTACTTCGTCAATTACTTGATGATGGAATGAATTTTAGAAATAACTCTTCTTTAGATTTCTTTTAACTTAGAATTTTCTTCTATTTTTATTTTTGAGTTTTTTGTGAAGGATTACCACCTTGTGAATGTTTTAAATCTCTCTCCACCCTGTTTCACTTAAATCTTGCCAGTGAAGCGTTCCACCTTCATAAACGTTAGTATTTGATCGACCACGACAAATTCCTAAAATAGGTATTTTTCTCTTTTTGCTAATTCTAACAACTTAAAAGTCATACTCATCTCTTTCTGGAAAAACTTCTCCTATTTTTGTGATGGTTCTTTTCCATAATTGTATGGATAAATATCATGTCCACCTGATAAAAATTAAGCATCTACTAATTTCATTTGTTCTTCTATAACATCACTAGATTCACTAAATGGTATTATAAGAGGAACTCCACCTGCTAAGTTACTGCATCAACATAATCTTTATTAACATACGCTCTTTTATATCCAGGAAACATTCCTCCTTGGTCAACTAAAACACTAGATGATATTCCAACTATTACTGGTTTAGTTGTCATTCAAAATCCTCCTTAAAATAAAATATAATTCTTTATAATCATTATATAATTTATTATAAAAATATGCAAGCGATTTTTATAATTTTTAATATATATAATTTTTATATTTTTATTATTTTAATATCTTTAATTTTAAATTAAATATTTAATATAGAAAAATTATTTCACTTCTAGTGTTGTTATAATTTCTAGTAAAATATTAAATATTGAAAAACTAATACTTAGATAAATAATAATTTTTGTATATACTTTTTGAAAATAAAAAGTATAAACTTAAAAAGTTTTATACTTTTACTACTTTATAAATTAAAAATATTTTTAATTATCTAATTCAACTAATAACTTATATGTTTTTCTCAGAGTTAATTTTTCTTTTTCTTCTTTATTAAAATCATAAACTAACTCTCTCTATGCATAACTATCATTCTGTTACCATAATTAAGTGCGTCTTGTAAGTTATGTGTAATCATAAGTGCTGTTAAATCTTCTATCTTTCGTTAAGCCCATTATTATGCGTTTTTGGATCCAGTGCAGCTGTGTGTTCATCTAATAAAAATTAGTTTTGGTGTTTGTCATTGTTGCCATAGAAGTGCTATAGATTGTCTTTGTCCCCCTGATAAAAGTCCCATTTCAGAATTTAATCTATTTTTCTAAACCTAAATTTAAGTTTTTCTAATAGGGTTTTAAATTTTTCTAAATCTTTCTTTACTACACCATTTCTAAATAATGATCGCTTTTTACCACGACGAGACTGTCAAGCGACATATTCTCACTAACTGTCATTCTTGGCGCTGTCCCTTGAAGTGGGTCTTGAGAAACACGGCTTATATACTCTGCTCTTTTTATGTTCGCTTGCTTACTTATATCAACACCATCAAAAGATGTAACTCCTTTATCTAGTGAAAAATACTCCTGATATAGCATTTAAAAGTGTACTCTTACCTGCTCCGTTACCACCTATTATTGTAATAAAATCTCCTATTTCTAATTTATATTTTTAAGAGCATGGTGTTCTCTATTTGTATTAGGGAAAAATGTTTTTATCTATATTTTCTAGTTTAATATATGCCATTTAGCTTTGCTCCTACTAATTAAAATAAGATTTTATTTGTGGTATTATTAAGAAATATTGCTATGAGGGCTGCTGATATTAACCGAAGTCATTTTGCTTCTATTATGAAACTTAAAAGCTAAAACTAATAATAAACGATAAATAATTGCTCCAAAATATTATACATATTAGCCGCGTAAAAAGTCCACATCTCAAGAATTACCTCACCTATAATTATAGCTTGCAAGTGCGACTACTGTATGTCCTATACCACCGTTAACATCCTGCATAGCATTGTTTTGCGAAGAACACCACCCTGCAAAAGCAAAATTATTCCATTAGCGCTAAACATTAAAGCTATTACCGTCATCACTTTTGTTGATATACCCTAATGATGTTGCCATCGTTATCTCCAGTTGCTGTGATTTGCCGGCCTAATTCTGTTTTAAATAAGTAGATATATTAAAGTATCCAGTAAAAACATGTAGACTTCCTATAGTGTTGTCAAAAATTTTCTGGTAGATTAAATTTTTCTAAAGCTTATCGAAAATTGTTTTGATTTAAGCAAAGCTTAAGTTTGGTCTTCCATTATTCCTAAGGTTAATAGATAGTAGGGCGAGTCATCGTTAAAATACCTGCAAGCAAAGCTAGGTATTTACGTATTTATTATTAAAAATCCTGTTATTAATCCTGCAGAGTGTTCCTATAATAAAAGCAAAGTAGGATAGCTAAAAAGTGGTTATTCCTTTATGAATTGCCGTACACAAACAGCAGCACGCTACAAAGGATATGTACCTCTGTTGTCATATCTGCAACATTTAAGATACACGAAAACTTATAAAAGTCCTAGCGAGTAGCATGCCCCATAAAACACCTTGCGTTGCACTGCTGAAATTATTAAATCCATTTTCCTCTCCTTTTATGTTGTATAACAAATTTTGTTATGAGTGTACAGTTTATTTTACTACGTTGCTTTTGTTTTATATCTTACTGAGATTTTATTCCTAGTTTGTTTTGCTCTGCGTTAGTAAAATAACTCCCTCGTTAGCTAAAACGAGTGGCATATCTTGTGTTTCTCCTTTAAGAACTTTACTGTACACTTTTTGCAGTTTCTGGTCCTGTTTATGTTGAGTCCTTTTCAGCCTAATACTCCACCATCTTTTTACCGTGTATCTGCTGGTGAACACTGGAAGAATTTGGATTGATCAGTTACTTTTGTTACTATTGGCATTGCACTGCTACTGTGTGTGTCTATTGGAATAAATGTGTGCTTGCGTTTGTTTTACTTCCAGTGCTTGCGTTACGCGTTCTATATCGCATTTAGTGTTTTGCTACTGCCAGAGACTTTACCTCCAAAGCCCTAAGTCTTTTGCTGCTTCTTTTGCCACTTTCAACTTGTTTTTACTGAATTATCTTCAGCTTGAGTGTATATAATACACTGTAAATTTAAATTTACAATGATTATCTCAAATTGTTGTTTTATGGGTGTTCTGTCACTTTCTTGCCTGTTACGTTCCCACCTGGATCGCTTTTAATAAGTCCATAACTTCTACCGGATAAGTTTATTCCACCCAGTAGTATTGGTGTCTCTGCGTGCCTAATGCCTAATGTTGCTGGTATTTGATTATACCTACTAAAACATCATCTTGAGACAAAGTTTGAGACTCATCGTTGCTAAAATTACTTTGAAGTCTTGGGCATTTTGTAAATCTATTTTCAAATCCCTACCCTTGCTTCACATTTTAATCCATCTTCCAATTCCTTTATAGATTGGATCAAAGTGCTGGATAGCTGCAGTAGTTGCAAAACACCTGCTTTCAACTTTCTTTAGTTTCTTCTTTTTAACATCTGCTGTTGTTTGATAAACCGAGCACCAATAACTAATGCTAAAAGCGTGCAAAAATGTAAAATACTTTTTATTTGATTTCATAATAATATTCTCCTTTAGGTTTTAATATTTAACAAATCTATTAAAAAGACCACTCTATTAGTGGTCAGGGTATTAAAAAGACCACCTATATTCGTAAGTCAGATTTGTTAATTCATTGAGTTAGCAATCTCCACATAGATACAATTTCAACGACAATGAAGGTTGTATCTATAATGACCAAAAAGGGCGTTAAGATTCAACCTGTATCTATAGCTTTGCACAACTTGAGTATTTAATTCTGTTACTCAAAACAGTTAGGTTGTATCATCTCTTAACTTCCTTTTCTTAAAAATTATAGTTTTAATTATACACTTTTTATGTCAATATATATTTTTATGTTTTCGTGTTTTTGTTATCTAATTTTTTAAAAATAATGTTCTTGTTTTATCCATTTAATTGTCTCTTCGTACGTTCCTTCAGATAGTGCAATCCTGATATTTTCTAAAGCGGTGATTTAATCCACTGAGTTTAGATAGCGTTCCGTCTTCAATTAAACTTGCTATTTCTTTTGGTGCTGGTTCTGGATTGTTTAATCTTACTTGTGCTACTACTACTTTTAATTTATCTGGTAAAATTTTCCAAGCCCTAAACGTTCTTTCTATTATATTTATCTCTTCTATTTGTCTTGTTGAGGCGATTTACTGTTTTATTTAGATTAGCAAGGTCCACGGTTTTTGTGTCTCTATTTGTGTGAATGGCCTATATCTCTAATTATTCGCTCATCACCCAAACTCAAACAGCGCTTGATTAGCACCTACTAGCCCTAAAAGTCTGATATTTTCTCCTAGACTCTTTTTATATACGCACATATCCTTTTTCTCTCAAGTGTTCTTGCGTTTAAGCTCGGGTAACTTTTTCAAAAGTTTTGCTACTTCTTCAATATGTTCTTTTATATAAAGAAAAATTTCTAAATGATTAACTAGATATGTTCTTGGATTATTTACAGAACCCCCAGCAAAATGCCCCGCATGAAGATAAAGCCCTCTTTTCTCTCTTCTGTATCTATTATTAAAGACGTGTCAATATCTTCGCTTTTAGTAGAGTTGGCTATCTAATATATGCAGCTTATTTAGTTTCTTTAACGTCTTTATCAAGACGGCATATATAGACATTATAATTTCATCTAACGGAGGATATTTATATCCGTATTAAAAAGTATTTTATTAAAGAATATATTCTCCTAGATATAAAGCGAGTTTTCTGTTTTTGAATACTTAGACTTAAATCTTTTATTACTAAGCCCAAGTACACCCATTCATCTCACAAGGGCGAGAAGTTCTGAGTATTCAAGACCTACTATTTACATCATCGTCAATTCTTTTTACATCGCAGTGCGTAAGTCCATGCTTCTCCTTTCTATATTTAAAATTCGTTTAATCGTTGTTTGCCACTTCTAAATAAATTTTAACAAATAAAAAAACAACTTCTCTTAAGTGTAAAAATAAAATAAATAAAGTTACACTCTACACAACTAATAAATAGACGTTTTAAAATGACTCAATTTTCACATAAAATTTATGCCAATGGTACTCACCTACTACTCTACTAAAAATTTCTCTTGCTTATTTTAAAATTTATATAAATTTAATTTTATTTTTACTACAAATTATTTGATGTTCCTGTTTTGATTACTTCTACTGCTGAATTAAAGACCACCTTCTACTAAGTAATTGCAAGTTTCTGTGTAAAATGCTGTATGCGGAGTATGTATATAACGTCATCTCTATCTATGGCTGTTGGTATATCTCATCATCAAACTCTTTATCGCTTCACAATCTTTTTGGTACGGCGTTTGCTTCATTTCGTAAACATCAAAGTGCAGCACCCTAATAATTTTATTATCTAGTGCTTTTAAGAGAGCTTTTGTATCAACTTCAACATACCTCTTGCTGCGTTTACTAACACTGGATTATCCTCATTTCATTTTGCTAAAAATTTCTCATCTACAAAGATGGTAATATTCTTTTATATAGCTGGTGTGTGTGATGTTATAACATCAATATAAAGATAATCTAATTCATCTGTGTATATTAAATGTGCTTCATCATTTTACTATATACGTCATACCCTAAGACATTTGCTCTAGTGATTAAAAAGTTTTGCAGTTTGAGGTTCCTATTCTTTCGAGTTCCTATAACTCCTGCTACAAGTTCTCTAAGCTCTCTTGATAAAATAGCTGGTGTCCAGAGAAATTGTGATTACCTACGTTATTTAAATAATGTTTCTGAGTTAGAGTACAATGTAGTTGTAAGAACGTGTTCTGCAATCGCATTTTACTGGAGAATACGAAGGAGTACGTTCAGTCATTTTTAAATTTAACTCTTTTCCTTATATTCTAGGTCGTAAATGCTCAAAGACCTGCTGAACGTGTTGACTACACCTTGCTCTTTTGCAAAGTCATATAACGAGGATTTATCAAAGGTTTATTAGCAGCAAAAACTTCTCCACTTGCTCCTACTAATAGAATTTTTATTTTCTTCGTTTAAAGTTTCTGATGACAACTACTTCTATATCATTATAATCCATTCATTAAATGCATTTTCATCTTCTCTTCGATTAAAACTGCTAACTTCATAATGAATTCTCCTTACACTTAATAGTCATTTCTCTACATTTATAACATACAAAATAATTTTAAAACTACAAAAGATAAGTACAAAAATTTTCTTTACTCTTTAATACTCATGTTATTAAAAGAATAAATTATAACTATGCTTATCTTCTTTGGTTATATATTTAAAATTTATTTATAAGATTCAGGACGATGCATATCCTTTTTATTTGCCAATGGTTCAATCTAAAGTGTATGGCTATACTCCACGTAATTGTTTGTTAGGCAGTTGCGTGTTGCCTTCTATTGTGGTTATTTTCCCGTTTGATACTGAAGTTGTACTATACCTACCATGATCAGCGACGTACCGTCCCAATCTTAAGTAACTATATCTCCTGCTGAGCATTTGTCTTCCTATCAAATATTTTTCTTGAAAATTTTAATATATCTTTGAACTCCACACTCACGTCAGTTAAGTCAGATGGTTTTCTTTCATAAACATTGTTGTTGAAATATCGCACCAATCATCATTTTGCTGCTGCATAACCAAGCTGGAGTGGTTTTGGAATTATAGTATCTAACTAATTCTTTATGTTTTGGAATACATTGATGTCCCTCACCAACTTCTTGCAGTATTTAACAGTTTGTTATTTTATATTCTCCATCCTCTTGCTTCTTCTTTTACAACATGCCCATTCCCATCACTATATAATACCATGTGTTGTTAGTTTTTGGACTTCTTGACCATTTGTTTATTGCCCATGTATGCGCCCGTAGCTTACTGGCTCAAAGTAGTATTTATTTCCGTTTACGTCTACTTCTACTACATCTGAAGTAACATTACATCGTTTTCTTTGTAGTATCTTTTGTTATTTACTGCAGTGTTATTTCTCTATATATTACCCCATTTAGGTACTGTAATACCATGTATTAGTTTTTGACTTCTTGACCATTTGTTTATTGCCATATTACTTCCATAGTTTTCTGACTCCAAGTAGTATTTGTTCCCGTTTATTTCTACTACTGTGTCTGTTTTTTGTACTCCATTTTTTCTTTTGTAGTATCTTTTGTTGTTGGTGCGTATATTATTTCTTTGTCTATTATTCCGTTTTTGGTTTTGCAGCTTGATATAATGTTTTCTTTTCCATTGATACGCCCATTTGTTTATTGCCCAATATTAGCCGTAGTTTTGCTGGCTCATTGGCTCTACTTCGTTTCCTTCTACTGTGTCTGATAGCAGCACTCCAATTTTCTTTTATAGTATCTTGTTGTTTGGTGCGTATATTCTTCTTTATCTATTATTCCATTTTGGTTTATATGGTATAATTAATGTGTTTTTCTTTTCCGTAGTACGCCCATTGTTGTGCCATATTACTTCCGTAGCTTGCTGGCTCAAAGTATCCTCTGTTTCATTTAAATCTACTACCGTCTGATCGCTTGTCACTCCGTTTCTTTGTAGTATCTTTTGTTGTTGGTGCATATATTGTTTCTTTGTCTATTATTCCAAATTTTGGTTTTGTGTGGTATAACGTGCTTCTTTTTGGTAGTACGCCCATTTATTTATTGCCATATTGCTTCCGTAGTTGCTAATCAAAGTAGTATACTTCGTTTACTTCTACTACTATATCACTGTATTTGGCCGTTGTTTGTGTGATATTTTTTCCGTTTTTCTATTACGTCTATTTGTTCTTTTTCTTCTTTTGGTATTAGGTCGTGTTTTTTGTCTATGTATGTTGTTCGATTTACGTCTCTGCTACACCTGTTTTATTTTTTCTCCCGTTTTCTTTTGTATTGTTTTGCAGTTGTTTAGAATGTATTATTTCTGTCTATTATTCCACCGTTTTTATCTGTGGTGATGCAAGCGTGTTTTCTTTTTTGTGATACGCCCATTTGTTTATTTATATTGCTTCCGTACGTAGCTGGTTTTCAAGTAGTATATCTACTTCCAGACACTTCTACTACTATGTCTGGTTTTAGTATTCCGTTTTTCTTTGTAGTAGCTTTCTTGGTTTTGTGTAGATTATTTCTTTGTCTCTATTATTTCATGGGCATTCGCGTGGTACCAGGCGCCTCCTTTTTGGTGGTATGCGTTTGTTTACATTACCATGTGCTTCCATGCGCAGCTGGTTCAAGTAATATTTATTTCCCGTTTATTTCTACTATGTCATTTTATTGTTTCCATTTCCATTTTCTACATAGTATATATTTTCCGTTTTCTTTTCGCCAATTCTCCTACTTGTGCTTTATTTTCTCTAATACTACTATTAGGGCTACCATAGGTATTATAAATATACTGCTAGTATATTGCACTTTAATTTTTTTCATCTTCACCTCATCTATCTCCTGTATGCTCTTTATCATTTTAATGTTAGTATAGACAAATAAAATTAGCTATGCAATACTAAAATAATGTGCACTTACTACTTCTAAATTTTTATAACACACAATCTAATCAGAAAATAAATAGTTAGGCTATATTTTACTAGCCTCACTATTATTTTCAATATAGGTATTTATAATTTAAAAGTTTATTTTATAATTAAACTGTAACACAAATTTTATTATTCTGCTAGTGATTCGTACGCTGTGCAATTAGTGAAAGTTTAAGTACGTCAGCTGGATGAGCAACCACGTGATAAAAGTCGTTAAGCGCTGGTGCATTTAACTCCTTGTAAGATTGGACCCACTGCCTCAAATCCTCCCAAGCGTTGTGCTATCTTTATATCCCATGTCCCTGCTTCTAAGCTTGGGAAGATAAATACTGTTGCATCTCCTTGTATTTCTGAGATTAGGTGCTTTTAGCTTTTGCTACTGGTGGAACAGATGCTGCACATCAAATTATAATTCTCCTCCTACAAATGTTGGTGCCTTTGCTCTTACTAGTTTTCTATTTGCTTCTACTACTTTTTTATTTCTTCTGTTACTGCTGATCCATTGTTGAAAACTTAGCATTGCTACTTGCGGATTTATGTTAAAAGCTTTTGCTGTTTTTGCACTTTCTGCTATTTCGGCTGATAGCATGGCATCTAAACATGTTATGGCTGATCTGCAAAGATAAATCTTGAAAATTCATTTCTTGACATAATAAACGCACCACTTGTTCTTACTCCTAGTTTTGTTTTAATTATTTGGAAGTGCTGGACGAACTGTGTCTCAGTAGAGTACTGACTCCTGGTCTAACTTTCCCTGCTACTTCTCCCATATAAACTAACATTGTTCCAAAATAGTTTACATCTTAAAAGCTCACGAGCTTTTTCTTCAGATTACTTTTCACCTGCACGTCTTTTCTACAGATTTAGCAACCATTTCATCATATTTTCACCAATTTCACTTAGTCAGCCGACTCTATACCAGAAACGTTTAAAATAGTGGTTGCAATTTTCTACTTCTTCTTTTTTACCTATTAAAACTGAGTTGAACAGCCAAGCTTGTTGCACTAAGTTTTTATAAAAGCTTCTAATATACGTTCATCGTAAGCTTCTAGTAAAACAATGCCCCTTTTCCCTTCTAATTTTTTTGTTGAAGTTCTACGGGCCGTCCATTTCCTGCTTCTAGCCCTCCTAAAATTTTAATTTTTGTATATCTAATATATGCTCTTAATGCTTCCCCTAAATCAAAAGCGTTAAATATTTCCTTACCAAATTACACTATAGCCTATAATTAGTCCGATATATGATAAAAAGAATATTAAAAGAATGTATATTACTATATTTTTAAAGTTACTAAAATTTTTTTATCTTTTTTATTTTTCATAAAATACACCTTAATCATCTACTCTTTTATATCTGTCCAAGACTTCTAAATTTCTCCTCAACATCTACATACCTCTGTCTATGGTATATGTTTATAGTTGTTATTCCTTTTATATACTATTATTCTTGCATGACTCCTGCACGAAGAAGGTCTGTTGCACGAACGATTGCACCTTCTAGATTTTGCTACTCCTTCTATTGGTGAGCTTCTGCCTTCCTATTTTAATGCATGTCATTCTTCTAAGTTCTTCAACATGCCATAAATCATTTTCAAAAACAGTTTCATGTTATTGTGCACTTGTTCCTGCTAAAAGAAATGTAACAATACGCTAACTATTGATTTGCATATCTGTTAAAATCCAGGATGCGGAAGTGTATAATCCACAGCTTTTTAAGTATTCTAGAAGTTATTTGATATACGCATACCGTCATCATACTGTCCTATTTGTACACCATCTCACGCATTTTTGCCCAACTGATGCGACATTATCTTTGTATAATGCCCCGCAGAACACAAAACATCTCCCTTAGTTGCTGCAGCCGCTGTCATATGTTGCTGCCTCTGCTCTATCCAGGCATTGTATGCTATACTCACTTCCGGTAAGTTCTTTTAACCTTCAATCTCTATAACTTGGTCTGTTTCCTACTCCTGAGATGCTGCTCCCATTTTTATTAAGAAGTTTATCATATCTTCTATTTCACGTTCTTGGGCTGCATTTACAATTATCGTTTCCCTTCCAGCTAAACAGCCCATAGCCATATTTTGCTGTTTTGTGTAGCTCAACACTTGGAAAGTCAAAAGAGGTGTTATGTTCCTTTTAATCCATTTTCCAACTTTTGCCTCTACATTTCCCACCGTCTTGAATAATTTGTGTGCACCTAATTCATACACTTTTGAGAGTGTTGATCAATAGGACGACTTCCTATGACACCCACCAGGCATTGCAACACCTTTGCTCTTCCTTGACGAAAGAGCTAGCATTGGTCCCTAAAACTAAAAACGATGCACGCATTTTGCTGAGAGTCAAACGATGCTTCCACCATGTTTTAATTCTTCTTTTGCATCTATCTCTAATGTATTTTACCATTTTCTCTACTTAATCTACACTAACTCCTAATGACTCAAATAGCGAACTTAAAATGTATCTACCTGATAATTTTGGAACATTACTCGAAATTTACTTTTCACTTTTAGTCGCTGAGTAAAGACGCAGCTAATATAGGAAGGGCTGCATTTTTAGCACCCAGACACCTCTACTTCCCCTACTAACCTTGCTCACAACCCTTAGCAATTGTTTTCTCCGAAAACATCAGCCTCAATAAAAATATCAACACATCTATACTACCATAAATTTAACAATAATAAATACGAGTTTTACCTTTTTATTTTATGATAATTTTATCATCATAGATAAAACTGCTTTTATCTCTACTGAGCACTTACTGTTGGTTAATATTAACATAAAAATCTTTTATCATCTCATTTATTTTGTCTACTTATCATTTAGTGTTGATATTCGAAATACATAAAAATTGTTATATAATACTAAAGAAAGCAAAATGTTAGAGAAAGAAGTATTTAAAATATTTGAAAAATATGTGAGTGCAAATCCTAAGTCACTTTTTAAAGAGGAAATTTAGAAAGCGTCTTGCCCCACTTTAGTATTATCTGTTTGACACACTGAGTACTTTTGAGTCTTTATTATTTTCAAAAGAAAAAGTATTTGACCAAAAATACTTTAAAGTAAATACTCTATCATATCTATTTGCATTTCCTATTTGTTGGATATTATTTGCTGGCCTTTGTAGTGAGTTGAGAAGAGTTTACTGTTTGAAGACTCAAGAGTTTTTCTTAGTGGAGTTGTCTTTTATCTTTGTTAAACTATTCTTCTGGCTCTCTCTTCTGCTTCTTTTCTCTCTATCTTCTTTTTCTTCTTTTTGTTCCTTCTTCTCTTGTCAAGCTCTTTCATCATCCTGTTAAAACTTTTACTCCACCATTATATGTTCTACCACTTTTGGAACAGTAAATGCTTTTCAGATGCATTTCATATTGATTAATGTTTGCATATTTATTCTATAAAGTATTTGTGTTTTACTCCGTCACGTGCATCCATTTTCTTCGTTGGACCATACCATTGAGGCTTGAAAGCCCTTGCCCACACTGCTTCTAGTGTATAGTCTGTTGTATATCCTATTACCCACAGAGTCTTTTGAATATGCCTCTGGATCCAGGGTATAAATTTTTGTCCATCTACGGCAAGCGAGATATTGTTGTTCCTGTTTTAACTCTCACATCTCTGCTCCTGATACTCTTTGCACTTTGTGCAATACACCATTTCTACTACACGTCCTAAGCCATTGATGTCATTATATATGACGTTGTATCTTTATAAAACTTGTTTTTCTATCATCTTTACTCAAAACTTTTTATTTCGGCACCTGATGGAATTCAGAAGCTACTGGCTTTGGGTGTTTGCGTAGTATCCACCATTTGAAAATGGACATAGCTCTCATGCCATGCTGGGGGTGGAGCCCAACCATCTGAACACACCACCTATCGCGCAGTTGTTGGTGAATCATCTTTTACCTCGATACCATGCTGTCACTGTTTACTTTATTAAACCCTACTTCATAAAAGTATCGCAGTTATATTATACGACATCATAAGAGCATGAGTTCCTTCGTGTAGCCACCGCATGATAGACTCTATCCCAGTTTTGAATTTTGTGAACAGCTCTATATCGTTTATAATATGATTTACGACTTATTCAACTAAAATACTCTACTGCTGGTGCATGTCACTGTTACTGGTTTGGCAGATGGATGAACGCTGTTTGTAGTTTTGATTGTGTTGCACGAGTTAAATCCTCGCAAATTTCAAGTTTCTACCACCATAGCAGCCACTTATTCCACTATTGTGTGTTATCCTAAAACAACCATGAGCTACTTCTGGTGCATTTTGTGCTTTTAATGCCAGCTTGATTTTTATTCAAGACTGAATTAGATAAACTATCTTGAATTTTTGGATTTAAAAGTTAAGTATAAACTTTTAATCCTAGGTTTTGAATATATCTCCTTCATAATCTTTGCTACTCTTTACTATAGTTCTCTGCTTACTACTTCATTCAGCACTATGGCCTGCATGGCGTTTCATCAAGTCACTTGAAGTAACATTCCGACTTCCATTTGCATCTCTCTCAACGATACACCTGCCATAATAGGTGCTGCTTCTTCTTCTTGTTGTTTCAGTTTATTTTTCCATTGCAATGCTGCATTAAATATAAAACTGTCGCGTCTTTCCTTTTGCAGCTTGTTGGTTATCATAAGGGTTATATCTGGCTGGCTGCGAGGCCCTGCTAAAAGTGCCATAGTGATAAGATTAATTCGTTTAAATTTTCATCCCGTAATAATATTTAGCTGCTTGTCTTTTACAAACCGTACACACCCATCAGAATAGTAAATTCTATTTAAAGATACATCCGTAAATATAGAATCTTTACTCGTAATATTCAAGTTTATAAGCTAAGCCCTGTATGCCTCTTTGAGACTTTTCTTTTCATTACTTTTATTATCATCTAAAGTACGCACGTTTTATAAGTTGCTGAGATATAGTTGGTGCGCATTGCACCCAAAACCGTTTGTTATATTAGAAAACACTGCACAACAAAAACGTTTATGAGTCTACTGCACCATGTTCAAAAATCCTATTATCTTCTGTCGCCCGGAAAGGTGCGTTTTGCATGGCTTCTGGAATATCTAGTAACATTATCCCTATTTGTATTCCCAAGTTTTGCGAGCTTCTTCATTGTTTATATCGTAAACTATAGTTTTATTATTATTTTCTCAAAACTTTTGAGATCAAAAGCTGGTGCTTGATATATCCAAAACATACAAACAGAGCACAAAATGACAAACTAAGCACACTACCTACTGCAAGTCCCCCACCCCATAGTTTTGCAATTTTTACTTTTTGTTACTGTTTGGTTTTCTGCTTTACTAATTCTGTTCTAGCTTTTCTGCTTCATTATTATTTTTGCGTAGTTCTTTTTAAAACCAGGCGACTTAGTACATTATCTCTTTCTCTAAAGTTTTCTACAACTTCATCTTGTTGTGTATACGCTTGTGAGAGTCCAGAGGCATAGCCACCAGGAGATGCTTACGACTACTATTATGCACTTATCACGCCTGGACATGTTATTTTCCTATCGTCCATATTATCTACCTTTCCTTTATTTTATAAATTATCACTATAATTTTTAATAGAAAATATTAAAATCAGATACTATACTTTAATCGTGGTATGTATGGCTAAAAATATAATTAAAAGACATAAAAGCTTTTTATTTTAATACATTTTGTATACTTCAGTGGTTTATATTTTATTTGAGTTGTAAATTCAGTTTTCTATCTCACTTGAGTATAATGAGTGATGTGCTTGCCATGAATGAGCGTTTATTTTCTAATGTCTCGTTAGGTAACTCTCTCTCTAACGTGTTTCGCTTTCTATTTGAATGAGGGTACTTATCAGCTAAGCGTTCTATAGGGTTGCAGCTTTTCTTCTTCTAACGACTTTACATCTGTATCGACATATTGTTGGCATTGTCACATGTTCATTTACTTCGCTATTATTTATCTCATCACCTAAAAAACTCCATAAACCCTTTTTATTTCTGTTACTTTAGCTCCTCCACTCCCCAGTACTCCAACAGCAGTGGCCCTAAACCCAAAGTGTGATTAGAGCGGAGTATAAAATGTCTTTTGGATTTCACATTATATCTGCTAAATGTTTTGAGAGAGATGCGTTATAGATTGAAATATTTTTGGGCCATCCTACTAAATCAAAATTCTTTTCATTTTCTTTGGTTAGATTGACCGATTAAGTCAATAATTTACGTTACTATATTTTTTCTCACAAAACTTTAAATGCCTTTATTAGTTTCAATAAAACCTTTTCCAAGGTCATCAAATTTTTCCAGCATAAATTAACTCTACTTTTCTTTTTTTTTCGGATGATAAGTTTTTAATGGATAAAAACTTTTCCTGCGTTAAAACCCTACTCAAGGTCATGATGTTTCATTATAATTATACACTCTTGTTATATACTGTTTGATTATCACTTAACGAGAATTATTTTGTCTAATCTTATTTATATTCGATTTACATATTTATTTTTCATATCAGGATCTGCTTGATGCATGTCTGTGTTGTTGTGCAAACAGCTATATATCAGAGAAAAACTATCTGCAACAAGTGGAAGATAATATCCACAGGTGATGTGTTATTACCATATCTGGATTAAATTCTGCTTTGTTTAGCTTTTCTAAAAAGCTCTCTTCCACATAACAATCATCTCATCAGATCATTTTGTGAGTAAACTGTGTATATATATACGTGACATAACATCACTCCTTACCTGCTATATGAAAAGGTAAGCTAGGTGTATCAAAAAGAACTTTACGTATTGTTTATTGCTTCCCAAAATATTTATATATCCACATCTCACTAACTGACTGCATATAAAAGACAACTTTTGCTCCTATGTCTTTATAATTTTTTAAGACCTTCTATAACGTTTATAAAATATACCCTTCCTGTTCTCATAGGTAGTTGAGCAAGTAGCCAATAAAACTTTCATTTCCCTCTCCTTATATCTAAATAAATTTTTAAAAATTACTTCTTAATAAAATATAAATTTAATTATAATAAATTAAGGTGTTTAGTAGTTAATAAAAATTATATTTATAAAAAAAATTTTTATGGTATAATTTATAGAGATTGAAAAATTTTGGAGGATTATTATGAAAAAAAATGTAAGGCAGTGTTTTGATATAGATGGGAACTTACTCACAGTTTAAAACTAAAAGTGCTTATCAAGAAAAACTATAAACTCCTAAAAATTTACAAGATAAAATTAAAATTTTTTTATCTCAACGGAATTCATACCAAAGGTATAAAGTTAATAGATGGTTAGAAAATAAATTTTGATAGCTGTATTGCTATAACTGGGCAATGTTATGATAATAAAAGGAGGTTTTATAGAAAGTTTTTAGATAAAGATATTGAAACTTTGCTTCCATATACTAAAAAAAAATAAAATAAACATGCATTTTGTTGAGCTTGATAGATGTATTTTAATTTAAAAAATTCTTTAGTTGATAGGCTTCAAAGAGTTAGGGTGCAAGTGATGAGCATTTTTAAAGTAAAATTTTACCAATAGAAGAAGCGTTGGAAAATAAAATTTATCAATTCAATACTTTTACAACACTAAAAGAAGAAATAAAATTTTAAAAGACTAATTGCCTAACTCAAAATCAGCACGTTGATTGGGTGCTGCAACGACATAATTCCTAAAAATGGTGGAAAGATAACAGAATTAAAAACGTGGTAGCCTGTTCACAACATAAAAACTATGAAACTTTGGTGACGGTGAAGTGACCAGTATATAAGATATGTTAAAATATATTGGCGTTAGATTAGCTATTAGGAATGCAAAGACAGAGTGAAAGGCAGACTTTGTAACAAAAGCGTTGACGAAGAAGAGATAACGCTCTAAAATGGCTAGTTTAATTAGTTAGTAAAATTACATATTAATAATATAATTTTTAATTAAAATTTTATAGATTATTTTATAATAATGAATAAAGTTATTATAAAAAATTTTTAAAAGCAATTCACTTCTAAATATTTTACCTTTACTAAAATCTTGACGAAAATAAAATAAAATGATATTAACTAAACTTGTTAAAATAAAGTCTTTGAGAAGATCATCTGCAAAAAACTAAGCACTATCTCTCGACTTGAATGGTCTTTTCTCATGAACATAATAAAAGGAAGAAATGAAAACAGTAGCATAAAAGAGTTAATACTGGGCGTTAATCGCCGCACCATATGTTTTAACGGTAGCAAACGTAAGTTATTCATACGGAGCTTTACAATTTAGATTTGGCGAAGCTTAATGCAACTTGTCGTTTTAACAAAAATACTTAGCATCTTTAACACTAGGTGTTTTAATGGCAAACTTCTTTGGCCGATAGGTTTTGATTGACATTGCTTTTGGAACAGTTACCTTGAGTCTTGCACTTTAATAAGTATTGTATATTTAATTTATAAAAATAAAGTAGCAAGACATATTATAAACATATTAGTTTACTTAATAGTATGTATACCTATTATATAGCTTGTAAAGTTGGATTCTTTTTTACAGATGGAACATTCCAAAAGAACATTGATTTTGGAGTGTTTACTGGAATCTATAATTGGTTAGTATTAACACAAGCAGCAGTAATGATTTTAGGTATTGTTCTAACGGAAGCATTAAACAAAACTGTAAACTTAGAAAATTATTTGATAAAATAATTTTAATCAAGGAAAAAGTAATTAACTTTCTTCTTTTTTTTATAAAAACTCTATCTTTTATTATAAGTTTAAGAATTATTTATATAATACTAAAGTAAAATATTAAAAAATAAATTATAAAGAATTTACAGTAATGTATTTAAGGAAAATTTGGTATGGCTCAAATTTTAAGCAGAACCTGAAGTGGGGTTCATATCACTTTTAAAGTGAAAGTTTAAAGGCAAATTACTTACTCTTAATGCTAAAAATATTTGAAAATATTTTTATATGAAATCAATTTTTAAAGTGATTGCTTCACTTTTTACTAAAATTATTCATAACAACTTGCATTACTGCTAAATTTTTATTGTTAAATAATTTTAAAATTTAATAAATGAATCTCTGCTTTAGTATTATATAAATAATAATTTTTATTATTATAAGTTATAAATTTATGAACCTCTTGCATTACTACTAAATTTTTTATTATAAATAATTTTTAAAAATTTATAAAAGCATCTATTTATATATATACATGGCTGATAATTTTTTATCACTAAAATTATTTTTTTAGTAAGAGTGTTTCATATCGTTAAACTTTTGTTAGATAATCTGACATAATTTATTTATTAAATATTTTTTTTTATTATACTTCTTTTATTATTAAGTAAAAGATATTATTAAAATTTATTTTATGTGCTTATCTAATCAATCAAATTATTTAGGAGAATTATTATGGATAAAATTTTAGAAATTTCGCATCATAAATGATTTATGTGGACGTATTTTCTTATAGGTTTAATTATTGTAACAGGTATATATATTTTACATTCCAGTACAAGTTTACTTCACAGTTTACATATCTTCGTGAAATGTTGGACTTATAACAGAAGAAACCAAAGAGATAAGGATGGAAATCAAAAAGGTCTCTGCCTTTCAAAGCAATTTACTATATCAACTGCCCTCGTGTTGGGAACAGGGAACTTTGCAGATATCTATTGCTATTACAATAGGGCCCTGTTCAGTATTTTGGATGTGTGTTTGTTGCACTTTTGGTGGAGCATCTTCATTTGCAAATCAACTCTTGCCCAATTGTACAAAAAGAATAGACGTGGACTATTCCAGGGACCCTACTTATTACATGGAAAGGTCTTGGACAAAATGGATAGGAGTTCTATCCGCTATCATTATTTCTATAACGTATGGTTTACCGTTTAACTCTGTTCAAACAAATACAATAAACTCAATCACTAATAAGCTACCATCACGAACACATTATCGGTGCTGTGTTATTAGTTTAACAATATTTATAATCTTTGGTGGAGTAAAACAAATAGTAAAATTACTCAATGGTTAGTTCAATTTAGCAGTAATTTATTTGTTATCGTATTAGTTATTATGATAATTAACTACGACAAACTAATTCCTACTAGGACATATTGTAAAAAGTGCATTTGGCTTAAAACAAGTGCTAAAAGGTGGAACAATAGGGCTTGGGACATCTATTTTACTAGGAGTAAAACAATGGTGTCCACTAACGAAGCTGGACTTGGTTCAACACCAAACGCAGCAGCAACAGCTGATAGCACACACCCTGCAAAACAAGGGTTCATTCAAACACTTGGAGTATACTTTATACTTATTTAGTATGACAGCAACAGCATTTTTAAATTTTACTTTATCCAGGTGTAGAGTATGGTAGTGGTAAAAATACCAAAATTATCCAACTAACACAAGCAACACCCTAACAAGCCAAATAGGTAGTATCGAAACACTATTTTTAGTAGTAAATCTTTTTATTGGTTAGTTCGGTAATGAAACTACTACTACGGCAAAACAAACATTCAATACCTAATCCCAAAAAATGGGCAATAAATGTTTATCGCGTGTTAGTATGTGCGTTTATATTTAGGAAGTATCCAAACTTAAATTTAGTTTGGGGAGCGGCTGATCTAACCTTAAGGTTATGACAGTACTAAACTTAATTACAATAATTGGTTTATCTGGTATAGTTTATATAGTATTAAAGACTATATACAAAACAATTTAAACAGGGAAAGACCAGGTTTTATTTAGATAATTTACCAATTAAAATTAACAACGCAGACTGTTGGCATAGAAAAGAAAAATAAAATTATAATATAAAAAAGAAAGGTACTCCTTTCTTTTTATTTAATCTCAAAATTTAGTGTATAAAATTTTTATATATTTAATACCACCACTAAATTACAAAAGTATTTTCATTATGCTTCTTATAACCTTTTCTATAAAAATTTTGTTATATTATCTAATGTTAGTGCGTTGTCATTACCGAAAACCAACGTTTTACTTTCTTTATTTTCTTCAATTTTTTATAGTCTTGCGTCCTTTACTGTTGTCGTCTTTTCCATTTTACTTCTACATTTTTATCATCAACAAAACGATTTTCTTTAAAACGATATATTTCTTCATTAACTTTTGCGAAGCGTTCACCCATCCCCATAAACTATGCTATCTAAAACAAATTTTATTACATATCCCTAGCAATGCATATG